>Ga0247695_1000001_pt1 | contig 506707 bp, 409 predicted proteins | sample CNK36_metaG_FD_182739 | JGI IMG/M metagenome (GOLD analysis project Ga0247695, IMG submission 182739) | Soil microbial communities from Purdue University Martell Research Forest, Indiana, United States - CNK36 | ecosystem: Environmental > Terrestrial > Soil > Temperate forest > Bulk soil...
CGCCTTCGACAGCTTCGGACGCCTGCTCTCGCTCGTCTATCCCGACGGTGAGACGTTGACGTACGGCTACGACGCGGGCGGCAAGGTCAAGACGGCGTCGGGCGTGAACAAAGGCGTGCGCTTCGATTATCTGCGTCACCTCGGCTACGACGAGTTCGGCAAGCGCGTACGGATCGTCTCCGGTAACGGCGTGGAGAGCCGCTTCACGTACGACCCGCAGTCGCGCTTCGTCTCGCAACTCCGCACCATCGGCGTCGGGCGCGACCTGCAGAACCTCCGCTATCAATACGACCTCACCGGCACGATCCAGGCCATCCAGAACGACGTGCCCCTTCCGGCGGCGCCGCTATATGGCGGACCGGCCACGCAGACCTTCCGTTACGACGACCTGTACCAGCTCGTCGCCGCCAACGGAATCTACCGCGGACCTCCGAACAAGCAGTCGACGTATGCGCTGTCGCTCGCCTACGACGAAGCCGGCAACACCATCGCCAAGAATCAACTCAGCCAGACCGCCAACGGAAACGCCAATCCCAACACCGAAAAGAAGACCAGCTACAACTGGGCCTACGCCTACGGAAGCGCCCAGCCGCACGCCCCCAGCCGCATCGGCGACCGGACGTACCGCTACGACCTCAATGGCAACCAGACCGGGTGGGACAGCACCGTCGACGGCACCCGCCGCAATGCCACCTGGAACGAAGAGAACCGGCTGCTGTCGGTAGCCGACAACGGCCAGACCACCAGCTTCCTCTACGACGCGGCAGGCTCGCGCACCAATAAGGCCGGCCCGAACGGCGAGACCATCTACGTCAACCGCTGGTTCTCGATCCGCAACGGCGCCATCGCCAGCAAACACGTCTTCGCCGACGACACCCGGGTCTCGACCAAAGTCTCACCAGACCCGACTCCCCCTTCCGAGAAGGTCTACTTCTACCACGCCGACCACCTCGGCTCGGCCCAGTTCGTCACCGACCAGACCGGCGCGGCCTACGAACATCTCGAGTACTTCCCCTCGGGCGAGATCTGGATCGACGAGCACTCGGACACCCAGCGCACGCCTTATCTGTTCAGCGGCAAGGAGCTCGACGACGAGACCGGCCTCTCGTACTTCGGGCACCGCTACTACGAGGCGCGCCAGGGACAGTGGATCAGCGCCGATCCAATCCTCGACGGGATGCTGGATGCCCGCCAGCTCACCAAGGTCAGCGAAGACGCCGCTCCCTTCCGCCTGGCCGGCAACATCTACGGCTACACGAGCAACGACCCGGTCAACAACATCGATGAGCTGGGCCTCGACAAGCGGAAGCTGGCCTCAATCGAGGTGGCGGGCACCTTTACGCCGGTGCGTGAGGCCGGCGGTGCGCAACGCCTGCAGAGTGTTTCCGCCACGATTACCACGAACGAGCTCGATGGCGGAACGGGTACCAACGCCAAGATACGCAAATACGCTCAGGACAACGCCGGTCCAGGGCACAGCAAACCCGACGCCGGCCATCTGATCGCCAGGCGGCTGGGGGGCCCCGGCAACAATGAGGACAACATCATTCCACAGGAGGCTTCGATCAACCGCGGAGCCTATCGAGTGTTCGAAGACGAGGTCTATCACATCATCGACGAGCATGGTCAGGCGGATGTCACGGTGACCTTGCACTATCCGGCGCACGATCCGAATACCCTGCGGCCCGAGCGAATCGAGTATGTAGTGCATTACGAAGACGCAGCAGGGCAGGGGTGGGTGAGGAGTGAGTGGTTCGATAACGAGTAGTTCCTCGTACTACGATGAACGTCATGTCCACTGTCTCACTCGACGCCCTGTTCCTGGAGCATGTGGGGCCTTCGATGGCAAAACACCTCGCGCTGCTGCGAGCCATCGAGGGCCTCCCTTGCCACGTCGATCTGAGGGCTGGAGAAGTCCGCTTCAACAGCCGCTTCACGTTCGAAGCACAGCTTCTCGGCATCGAGGATCAGCAGGCGCGGATCTGGACCTGGAGCTGGGCGCTCCCCAAGGCGACCGTTGCTCCCGAACTGACGCGGTCGGCCATGGCGCTGAAGACGTGGGGCGAGGAGCACGGCCTCGATGCGTTCGTCGTCCCCAGCTTCAAGACCGAGTCCTTGCGGGGAGACGAGATCGCCATCCTCGGTTGCGGCCTTGCCCAAAGCGACACCTTCCTCGTGGCGGACACCTCGCTGGGAAGCGCCTATCTACTGATCCCCGATGTTCAAGGCCGGTTGCCGACCCGCCACTCCGCGGCCTTCCTGGCCACAGTCATTCCCCAGGTGTTCAGCATCTATTCGCTCCAGGACCATCGAATCGTCGTGCGATCGCTCCTCCGCTTCGAAGGCTTCGTGATCGAGGAGCGGGACCCCTCGGCGTGGAAGGCCCATCGCGGCTCGAGCAGCGTCGCGGTGACGTTCGACGCACAGAGCCGCGTCGCTCAGTTCAAGGCGCACGACGGCACGACCTGATCGACCTGCCGCGGTCGGTAAGTCGCTGTTATTTGCTGTAAGATCGCGACGATGTCCCCGAAGCCTGCTCCCCTTTTCCTGCTCACCGTTCTCCTGGCGCTTCCACTCACCGCGCAGAACGCCGACCTCACGCTGCGGCTCACCCCGGACGTACGCTACAACGCGGGGGAGACCGGCACGGTCACGGCCACGGTGACCAACCTCGGTCCCGACACCGCGTCGGCCGCCGGCGTGCGGTTGACGAAACCGGTGCAGCGGGCCGTCGGCGCGGCGAAGTTCGGATGCACCGAATTCTCCGACTCGGTACTCTGCAACATCCCCACGCTCGCTGCCGGCCAATCGCACGACTTCCTCGTGCCGTTCTCGCCGCCCGATGCGGAGGGACCGTTCGCCCTCAACGCACGGACGGAATCGTTCACGGTTGACCCGAATCATGACAACGATGCCGCCAGCGCCAGCGCCACCGTCGTCCGCATCGCGGACCTCGCCGTGACGCTCGCCGATGATTTCAGTTTCCGTCCTGGGAAGAGCTCCCGGGTCTACCTCACCGTCAGCAACAAGTCGACGCACCGGCCTGACAGCGTGACCGCGTTCGTGACCTTCCCCGAGCCTCTGGCCGTCACGCAGCCGTACCCGTTTTGCAGCGACGTGGAAGGGGCGCCGGGGTCGTATCGCTGCACCTTTCCGACGTTCGGCCGTGACGGATCCCTCTACACCTACTTCGATGTTGTTCCCGCCCGGGCCGTATCCGCCGTGGCCATCACCGCCTCGATCGAATCGTCGGAAGCCGATTGGAATCCGGCCGACAACCACGTCGCGCTCGTCGAGCCGGTCTACGACGTCCACGATCTCGATATCAGGATCTCACCGCCGCCGGACTCCCTCGACGCCGACAACCGCGTGATCGCCGAGTTCCTGTTTGGCAATGTGAGCGACAGTCCGGCGCCCGAAGTCACGGCGGAAATCATCACCTTCCCGGCCGATGCCGACGCCTCGGCTGCCAGCAACGGCTGGACGTGCAAACCCTCTTCGCTCTATCGCCTCCTGTGCACGAATCACCTGATCGCGCCGCACACGGTCAGCGGACTCCGTCTTCCGGTCCGATTCGCGGCGCACGAGATCCGCGGGGCGTTCGCTGCGAACGTCACCCAGAAACCGGCCCCCGAGTTCCGGATGCAGGCGCAATCGCTGCTGGTGGACGCGGTGTTCTATCGTCCGTTCAGGGTGACCAGCACGGCGGACAGCGGGGCGGGCTCATTGCGCCAGGCCATCATCGACGCCAACGCCGCCTGCAGCAACGACGACGGGAAACTACCCTGCAGTATCCGGTTCGAGATCCCTCCGCCCGTGCCCGCGGAAGGATGGTTCACGATCGCGCCGCGCACGCCGTTGCCCAGCATCACTGTGACGGACTTGCTGGTCGATGGCGAAGCGCAGACCGCGCTCACCGGCAACACGAATGCGTTGGGCCCTGAGATTTTTCTTTTCGGCGGCCAGGCAGGGGAGGGCGCCGAGGGACTCGACCTTCTTTCGAGCGCGGCGGCCGTGCGCGGGCTGGCCATTGGCGGTTTTACCGGCAATGGGATACGTTCGGTCACGCGGCTGATCAACTTCGTCGCGCGTCAACACATCATCGAACGGAACTACCTCGGGATCGATCCGACGGGCACCAAGGCGGTGCCGAACGGCCTGCGTGGTCTTACAGGCGACCGCTTTGACGGGGAGATCACCGGCAACGTGATCAGCGGCAACCGGCGCAGCGGCGTCTTCCTCACCGACTCCTCCAACCCGACCATGCGGGACAATCGGATTGGCGTCGCCGCCGCGTCCGACGATCCGCTCGGCAATGGCGCCAGCGGGATCTTCATGAGCGGAGACAGCGCTCCACTGATCGAGCACAACGTGATCGCCTACAGCGGCGACTTCGGCGTGGCCGTTGCGCGATTCTCAGCCGCGCAGATCCTGGAGAACCGCATCATCCACAACGTGCAATCAGGCATCGACCTCGGACTCGACGGTCCCACCGTCGATGCAGCGCCCCGCATCACCTCGGCACGCTTCGATCCGTCCACCGGGGAGACGGTCGTCGAAGGAGTCACGCGGGCGCGTCCGATCGCCAATTACCCGACCTCTGTGACCGCCTACGTCTACGCCAACTCCCGCGACGAAGCAGGCGGAGACATCTTCCTCGGCTCCGTTCTCGCGGACGCCACTGGGAAGTTCACACTCCGCTACCGCGGCGACATGACCGGCAACTACATCGACGCCATGTATTTCCAGTTGACCGACTTCGGCGACGGCGTCGCCCGCCAGTCGTCCGAGTTCGGACCGCGCACGCGGATGTAGTGGCATTTCGCCGGCCAGTGGTGAATTTCCGGATACCAGGACGAGACGAGCTCGTTCACCGAGGCAATGCTTGTCTGGGCGTCCAGATCTTCATCCCTGACACCCAGATCATTCTCCCTACACCTCAGATCACGTCATCTGAACGCTGAGATCATGCAATCATACCGGACAGATGTTAAGATCTGCAATGTCAGATATCAGTCTCATAGAACATGATCTTCGATATCTGGCAGCTAGATCTCAGGGTGTGGGAGGCAGATCACATGGGCAAGCTTTCTGTGAAGAAGACCAACCCAACTGTGACGAACGCGGATCGGGCCGCGGAGAACGTGAAGAAGTCACTCGATGCCACCACCGCGGCGATACCGGGCCTGATGCGTCCCCATCCAGCCACATCGCGAAGCATTCGCGGCCACCGGACGGTGCCGAGGGATTTCATCCGTTCGATGATCGACGTCGTCAAACAGCAAGACGTCCTGCAAACCGCCGGCACCTTTGACACCGAGGAGGCCGCCGCCGCGTTGCAATTCGAAGCCGCCTTCCGCCCCGTCGCCGACGACGTGGCCCGCCTCCTCGCCAATCTCAACTACACCATTGACGCGAAGCTTGCCGCCGTCGCCGCAAAGGCGTTGCGGACCTACGCCGTCGCCAAAGGCCATGCCCGCGATCCCCGAAACCGCACCCTGGTCATCCGCCTCCGCCAACTCCAGCGCGACCTCGGGCGCAAGGGGCCGCGGAAGAAGAAGGCATAGGGGAGGGATCTGGGAGCTAGAGACGGGTACCGTATCGTCTGGTTGGTTTCTATCGAATGCTCGCCCGGGACGCGGTTTGTTCGCCAATGCTATCTTCCCGACCTGACCTCTACATGGCCATCGGATAATCGATGACATTCGCATGCGCGTCGGAGGCCTTACCGAGTGTTCGAAGTAGGTCTAATCCATGATCCGCTTTACCCAAGGCAATCTGCTGCACTCCCACGCCGAGGCGGTGGTGAACACCGTCAACACCGTCGGTGTGATGGGGAAGGGCATTGCGCTCATGTTCAAGGAAGCGTTCCCGGCGAATTACCGGGAGTACGCGGCCGCTTGTAAACGTGGTGAGGTGCGCACCGGCCGGATGTTCGTGACCGAGCGGCCCGCGATCGTCGGACCACCGCGGTGGATCATCAACTTCCCGACCAAAGAAGACTGGCGCACGAAAACGAAACCCGAATGGATCCGGTCCGGTCTCGACGATCTGGCAAGAGTCATTCGAGAGAGGAACATCCGCTCGATTGCTCTCCCCCCGCTGGGTTGCGGCAACGGCGGGCTCGATTGGAAGAACGTCCGGCCCCTCATCGAACAAGCGCTCGGCGATCTTCCGGACGTCGAGATTCTCGTCTACGAGCCGACGAGTGAATACCAGAATGTCGCCAAGCGCGCCGGTGTCGAGAAACTGACGCCGGCACGCGCGCTGATCGCCGAGCTGGTTCGCCGCTACTGGATCCTCGGCATCGAATGCTCCATGCTCGAGATCCAGAAGCTGGCCTGGTTTCTCGAATGGGAGATCGTTGCCTCGGGGCTCGACAACGAGCTCGATCTGCAGTTCGTCGCCCATCGTTACGGTCCGTACGCCGACCGGTTGAAACATCTTCTCGACTACCTGGACGGCAGCTACCTTCGCTCGCAAGTGCGGATTCCCGATGCCAAACCGACGGACGTGATCGCCTTCAACGACAAGAAAAAAGAGAGGGTGGCCGCGTATCTGAAGTCGGAAGCCTCGCACTACATTGGCGCGCTCGATCGCGTGTCGCGCCGGATCGACGGCTTCGAGTCGCCACTCGGAATGGAGCTTCTGGCCACGGTCGACTGGTTGCTGGCCCGGGAGGGTCGGCGTCCTGACATCGCGGACATCAAAGAGGGGCTGCGGCGTTGGCCGGGTGGACCCGATGCTGGAGATCGAAAGCTGCGTCTGTTCGACGATCGGATGTTGACGCTTGCCATCGATCGATTGACGGCCACAGCGTAACGAGGACCGGCGCAGTCCGGTCATTCCGCGCGCGGACGTCACCGCGTAGTGTGACGGCGGAATGAAGAAATTTGCGTTTGAAGCGGAAAACAAGGGTAGGGAATTCAGCCGTTGCATCACTCGCAATAGCTAGCGCGTCTTTCCTTCAGCGAGACGCGTGAAGCAGCAAATCCCTCCTTGGAGACTCCTCGAGATGCATCGGATCGAGCTATGTTAATGCCTACTGCGCTTCAGCACGATTCCACGCACACGGCATCGTGACGCAGCGCTCCGTGGACGTTGACGCAGGTCACGGCGAGCCGTTCGGCCGGACCTCATGATCGATCCATGAAACTGCGTCTCATCGCACTCGCATTCACACTTGCCGTCTTCGTTCCGGCCGCGATGGCTGCGCCACCGCGGGCCATTCCGGGAATCAACGCCAAGGATGTCTATCCGGCCGGCTGTGTCGACTGCCACGTGAAGGAGATGCGCCTCAGTACTCTGCTGGCGCGCTGGAATGGAACGGTCGATGCGAAAACAGTGGCGGCCATGCTGGCGTTCGTGCCGAAGGGAATGACGCTGAAGGGGAAGCATCCGGCCGTGCCAACCAAGGACATCCCGGCGTCATGCATGAAATGCCACAGCGCGACATCGAAACTCTTTCCCCCGTTTGCGCCATTGATTCACGGCGTGCATCTGGCGAAAGGCGATCAGAGCGATTTCGTGAAGCAGTTCCAGGGCGAATGCACGCATTGCCACAAGCTGAACAAAGCGACTGGGACGTGGTCGCTGGCGAGCGGTGCGGAGAAGTAGCTGAGTCTCGAATACAAGTTCACTACAGAGGCGCGGCGCGGCGTAGCCGTAACCAAACGCGATTGAGCGCCACGTGGCCCGGCTGCGCGCGGAGGCGCGCACACCAATTCAGCGCCGCGCTCGGCGTAGCGCGAGCACGGGGGAACCGGTGGTGATATGAAAGTGCGGCCGTGGAGGCGGCCGCCACAGGAGTTGCGCGCGGATCGCGCATTGATGCGAATTGGGCGGTTTGTCCCGGCCGCCTCCGCGGCCGGCAAATTGTGGACCCTCGTTCCCCCGCGCTCGCGCTACGCCGAGCGCGGGGCTGGATTGCGGAGCGCGCCTTCGCGCGCATCGGCGAGGACCGGCGTCAATCGCGTTGGGTTGAGGGCGAAGGTCGCGCTGTCATCTCTGTATCTCCGTGGTGTTCTAAGCCGCCTTCCGTTCCGTCGCGAACGATGTGGTGCCTGGTCTAATGGCACCCTTCCCCCTCACAAACGAAAAGCGGCGGCCTCACGGCCGCCGCCTTCGCTGACAGGAATCAAAACGCTTACTGCGCGAACGAGAAGGGGCAGGGGGAGGTCTGCACGAAGTTCAGATTGTTGTTGCCGGCGTCGAGGGCGTTCTTGAGCGCTTCCTGGTGTCCGCGCTCCGGCGAGCCGTCGGGCGTCGAACCGTTGGCGCCGAGGCTGGCGTTTGCCTCGGAGAGGATGGCGCTGACCGAGGCGTAGCCGAACTGATTGGCGCTGTTCGTTCCCGGCGCGTAGAGCAGACGCGCGCCGTTGACGCCGCCCGAGGCCACGTTCAGCGTCATCGCCGTCATCTGCACGGAGAGCATGTAGGCCATGTTCACGGCATTGCCGTTGAGCAGCCAGTCGTGAATCTGTTTGTAATTCGCCGGATCGAAATTCGCTCCCGCGGCGTCGCGGAGATTGAGAGCGGTGAGCATGGCCAGACCGTTCGGGATGTTGTTGAACGACGCCTGGCCGTTCTTGTTCGACCAGTAGCCGAGCGTCAATCCGCCACCGGCGCCGAGGCAAAGGTTGCCGAAGCGGATGGTCTTGTCATCCCCGTCGGCGAGCGGTGTGTCGACGTGATTCGTGGTGACCATGCTGCCGTCCGCGGCGGTGGCGGCGGTGAATCGCCAGTTGGTCTCGTTCGCCGTCACTTCGCCGGTGTGATACGTGCCGGCATCGCCGACGAGATCGACCGGCGTGAAGCGGATGTAATCAGTCCAACTGTGATTGAACCAGTTGATCTCCTGGTCGGCGATGGCCACTTCCCAGCCGGTGATCAGCGTTTCGCCGCTGTCGTACCGGCCATTGGCGTTCGCGTCATAGAACTTCAGGACGTGCAGGTGGCCGGGGCTGACGACGACGCTGACCCTGACCTTGAAGTTGTCGGTCTTCGTGGAGCTGTTGTTGAAGTCGGCGGTGGTGCTGATCCACACTTTGTACTCGCCGCCCGGATTGGTGGTGTCGTCGTAGCCGGCGCTGCCGTCGGACTGCTTCACCACGTTGGCCCACAGGTTGTAGCACTGCACGAACCGGCCGTTGGCCACCGTCACCATGGCCCTCGGGTTGTTGCTTCCGTCGCGCGGCGGATTGCCGAGCGGCGCGCCGTTCGGCTCGGTGACGCGCATGAAGTACGTTCCGGCGGGAAGGCCGGCCGCGCCCGGATGGGCCGGGCCGCCGTCGACGAAGACGTCGAGCTTCGAGGCGTAGATGTTCAGGTCGGTGCCGTTGCAGGCGCCGTCCGTCGTGAAAATTGCGCCGGACAGCGGCGCCCCCGCGAAGAGCGGGATCGCCGAGACAGCCAGCGTGAGCGTGAATACGGCCAACAAACGAAGACACCACGAGCGATTGGACGACATTTGGTTCTCCTCTTCTTCCCGGACCAGGGACGATGTAAGTGAGCCTCTCTCTCTCTGCAAGAGGTGCTCTGGTTTGTGCTCCCGACACAGTCACTACAAAGGGCCGCGGCGATGATTCTGGTTTTGCCGCTTACGCTGGATAGGTGTGCCGGCGCAGACGGGTTTTCCAACGATTGCCGAGTTTTTTGCGGCTGAGACCCCGCCTTTCCGGATGACCAGAAAAAAAGTTAAGATTGCTGCGGGTCCCCCCACACATCCAGCAAGCCGATGACTGCCGACCGTGACCGCAGTGAGAATTCCCGCGTTGAGGCGGAGGCGCTCTTCCGTGCGAACCTCGGTTTGATCGACCGCGTGATCGACCGCGTTTGTCACGACGGCAACCTCTATGGCCCCGACGCGGAAGACTTCGCCTCGATGGTGAAGGTAGCGTTGATCGAGGATGACTATGCGGTCCTGCGGGCGTGGCAGGGACGTGCGTCGCTCGGCGGGTATCTCGTCGTGGTGGCCAGGCGGCTGCTATTCGACGAGCGCTCGCGGACGCTAGGCCGTTTCGAGCCGTCGGCGGAAGCGCGCCGGGGCGGAGAGGCTGCCATCCTGCTCGAGAAGCTGGTGCGCCGCGATGGCCGTCCGATCGAGCAGGCCATCCCGATGGTTCAGGCGGTCGAGCCGTCCCTTTCGCGCGATGACATCGAGTCCATGTTGCTGCGGTTGCCCGAGCGAGCGCCGCGTCCACGGCCTGCTCCGATCGACGATGTCGACGTGGAGAGCCCGCGCGCGTCGGACGGAGCCGAGGCCACTCTCGCCGGCTGGGAGGTGGAGCGGCTGTCCGGCGAGGCAAGCCGTATCGTACGGCGCGCGCTGGCGACGCTGCCGCAGGAAGACCGGACCATCGTCAGGATGCACTTTGGCTCGGGAACCAGCGTTGCCGACATCTCGCGGATCCTGCGACTCCCACAACGGCCCTTGTATCGAAGGATCGAGGCCAGTCTGGTGCACTTGCGCCGTGCACTCGTGGCGGCAGGAATTGACGCCCCGGCCGTGGAGGGATTGATCGGTTCCGCGGTGCAGTCCCTCGATTTCGGTCTACAGGGATGGAAAACCGACATCGCCTCGCAGTCAAGTAACTACGGAGGGCCGGAAACCGGCGGGGGCGTATGACAAGCGAGAACAGATCTCATCCGCCTCCTGAAATCATGGCTGCTATTGCCGAGGGGAAACTGAAGCGCCGCGAGATCGAGCCGCTCCTCGATCACATCGAAGAGTGTCCGGAGTGCCGATCCGAGATGAACCTGGTCAGCCTCTCCTTTCGCCAGGAACAGCCGCAGACGACATCCGGTGCACGCCTCCTGTGGTTCGGTGCCGCCGCCGCGGCCGTTGCGGCGATGATCGTGCTGACGATCGTGCGGCCATGGTCGCCGCGTGGTTCGCATTCCTCGATCGCCGCGCTCGTTGCACTCGTCCCACACACAGCGCGCCTGGTGGAGCCGCGTCTCTCCGGTGGTTTTACGTATGCTCCCTTCAGTGGTCCGATGCGCGCGAATGATCCGGCCGCGGAAGCGGATCGCCTGAAGTTGGGAGGGCAGGCCGGGATCGCCATTGAGCAGGCGTCGCGAAATTCGTCGCCCGAGGCGCAGCACGCGGCCGGCGTCGCCTACCTCCTGGTCGACAAGCCGGGCCAGGCCATCGAACGGCTGCGCGCGGCCGCCGGGCAGAAACCGGACGATGCCGCGGTCTGGAGCGATCTGGCCGCGGCGCAATACGCGGACGCGGTACACGTTCCGGCGCCGTCGTTGCTGCCGCAGGCTCTCGCCTCCGTCGATCACGCGCTGCGGATCGATCCAAACAGCGCTGAGGCTCTCTTCAACCGCGCCCTGATTCTCGAGCGTCTCGGGCTGATCAAGCAGGCACGCTCGGCGTGGGAGCGCTATCTGACCATCGACCCCTCCTCGGCGTGGGCAGTCGAGGCGCGATCGCGGCTTCGCGCACTCCCGTCGGCAGAAGGCGATGCGCTGTTTCGCCGCGAGTTGCCTCGCATCGAGAAGGCGGCCGCGGCGAACGATGCGGCAATCGTCGGCGCGGCAGTCCGTCGCTGGCGGGAACAAAGCCGTGCATGGGGCGAAGCGGAGTTCCTCGGACGTTGGGGCGAAGCGATGCAGCGCGGCGAATCGGCTGAGGCCGCGCGGCTGCTCGCTGTTGCCCGGGCGCTCGGCAGCGCACTTCGGGAACAGAGTGGTGAAGGATTGCTTGCTGAAGCCGTTGCGGCGATCGATGGCGCGGACGCCGCGACGCGCGCCACGCTGGCCGAGGCTCACGCAACGTACCGGCGCGGCCGGATCGCATACAGCCGCCGGCAGCCGTCCGCCGCCGAACCCGATCTACGTCGGGCAGCGGCGCTCTTCGCGAGAGGCCGGAGCCCGATGGAACGGATGGCCCTCTACTACGCGGCCAATACTCGCTACGACCAGAACGACATCGCCACGGCGCGGATGCAACTGGAGGCCTTGCTGGCGCACGAAGACAGCGGACATATCGCCTCGGGCGCGTTGATCCGCTGGCAGTTGTCGTTGTGCAGGAACGCAGACGGCGATACCGAAGGCGCGCTCGCTCTTCTCATTGACTCGGCAGCATCGTTGCGGCGCCTTGATGAACGAAACAACCTCGGTTTCGTCGAGTCGCTGCTCGCCATGACACTGCTCGATGAGGGACGTCCGGACGAGGCCTGGGAGGCGCGGATTCGTTCCTTCGAGGCGCTGAGCACCGAAGGGCGCGGCGACCGGTTGCTGGCCAATCTCGCCGGCGCGGTTGCCGAGGAGCGCCGCGCCGGCCACACCGACGCCGCGCTGGCCCTGGTGGGTGTGGAACGGGAGGCAGGGCGCGATGTACAGGACGACGTATTGCTGTCCGGAACGCTGACCCGCGCGGCGGTGCTTACCGCTGAGCTGGGAGACATCCGGGGCGCGGCCCGGCTGCTCGACGAAGTGCGCGGCGTTTCGGCGCGTGTGAGCGATCCGGCGTTCCGTTCGTTGGTCGATGCGAACGCCAACGTTGCACAGGCAGCGGTTACGCTCCGTTCCGATCCCGCGCTGGCAGTGAAGAACCTGGCCACCGCCGCCGGGGCATACGAGCAAATGGGACTGCATGCTCAGGCCATCGACTGTTACCTGCTGCGAACGCGCGCGGAAACCGCGCTCGGTGATTTCCCTGCCGCGGCGCGCACGGTCGACGAAGGACTGGCGCGATTCGAGCGCTTCCATGTGCAGCTCGCCGGCAGCGCGGTCGACGAAGGGGTGCTCCAGTCGGGCAGTGAGTTGATCGAGGAAGCCATTCGGCTCAGCCTCGATCGCGGCGAAACCGCGTTGGCGTTTGGTTACGCCGAAAACGCGCGGATGCGCTTTGCGGATGCGCCGGCGTCACCGGCTCACGCGGTCGCGGCGGCCGTGCAATCGCGGCTGGCCGGCAGCGGCGCGGCGCTGGTCGAGGTGGTTGTCCTGCCGGCGGAAACGATCGTCTTCTCGCTCGACGGTTCGCGCCTGTCCGTCGCGCGTCAGCCGGTGTCGCGCGAGGCCATGGTCGGCATGGTCCAACGGGCCGCGGCGGGCGATCGCGAAACGGCCACCTCCCTGTATGACCTCCTGCTCCGTCCCGGAGCGCTTGTGCCGCGTGCGCGCACCCTCGTCGTCGTTCCTGATCCGCTCCTCTCTGCGCTGCCGTTCGCCGCGCTCTATGACGCCACGGCGAAGCGCTACCTGATCGAAGAGGTTGCGGTCGTCCTGGCCGAGAGCGGCGCATCGCTGCGCGCCCCGTCAGCGGCAAGGCCGTTGACGCATGTCCTGGCGATGTCGCTGCCGTCCGGCGAGGCCACAGGATCTGCAGCGCTGGCAGAGACGAACGCCGAAGTACGAGACGTCGCGTCGGCATACAGCGATGGCACGGCCCTGCGGGATTCGCAGTCGACGTTCGCCGCGCTCGCCGAGGGCGGGCGCGACGCCGACGTCATTCATCTCAGCGGACATACTGACGAAATCGGCAGCGGCGGAACGGCCGCGCTGGTATTTGCTGCAGCGGATGGCGTGAAGCGCGAGCGCATTCCGTGGAAACGGATCGCCACCGCGTCGTTTCCCCGGCTGCAGGTGGCCGTTCTGGCGGCGTGCGACACCTTGCGCCTTCCTTCGCACCGCGCAGGAGCGCGGGCACCCAGCCTCGGAGGCGCGTTTCTCGCCGCCGGTGCCCGCTCCGCGGTCGGGACTCTTCGCCCGATCGGCGACCGCGATGCCCGCCTCCTTTTTCGAGCTCTCAATCAGCAACTCGGCCATGGAGTGTCCGTGGCCAGCGCTGTCCGGAACGCACAACTGGAGGCGATTGCAGGAGGCGCGTCACCAGCCGCCTGGAGCGCCATCGCTGTCCTGACGAGGGAGATCCCTCAAACCATCGGAAAGGAATGACCCATGAACGTGACTGTCTTTTTCATCGGTATCTGTGCCCACATCGACAATCAGCTTCCCTTGAAGCCCACCGGCACCGGGCCGGTTACTGAACCTGCCGGGTCCGTTACGCGGGTCGTTCTCCCAAATGCCAGCCTGGGGCTCCGCATCGGTGATAATTCCGTCTCTCCGCACTTTGCAACGTTATTCATCCCCGCTCCCTTTATCGCCAACGCCCCGCCGGTGATCAGCGGCCTCGATCCGATAGTCCCGATACCGGGGTTTTGGCGGATGGGAGGTGTTCAACTCGAGCTTGCCAATGTCACAGAGGATCTGACGCTGGCAGAAAGCTATTGTCTGCCCAGCCTCTCGCGGACGGCGGGCTTGCAGCCCGACTTGAGCACTGCGGTGGTCGACGCAGGGGCGGCCGCGTGCGTGTTCCAGATCACCGGAGGTACGCTTGATACCCTTCTGCACGGGGAGGCGGTGCTGGGGAGCTTGACTGTCGATACCGATGAACCGGCATTGACTGTAACGCGCGTTTGGGATCAGAACGTCGCGACCATCGGTCTGAAGGCCGCGACGATCGACAACGTTCAAATAGATCCGGTCATCTTCCTGTCGAACACCGGTGCCGATACCGAGAGCGACGTCGATTTTCTGCTGCATTATCGCGTCACTACATTCTTTCCCGACAATCCGCTGTCGCCAGTGTTCGAGTGCACGTATCGCAAGGCGTCGCCCGACGAAGAATCCAAGCTCAAACTGAGTCCGGTCCTATATGAGGGACTGACGATCGGCTGCTCGAACTCTGTCTATCCATGAGGTCGGAGGACCCGTCGACGGCCGCCTCCGATGCGCCATCGCTGTCCTGACGAGGGAGATCCCTCAAAACAATCGGAAAGGAATGATCCATGAACGTGACTGTCGTTTTCATCGGAATCTGTGTCCACATCGACGATGATCCATCAAATACCAGGGTCGTCCTCCCCAACTGCAGTCAGGGACTCACCGCTGCCAACCAATTCATTCCCGCGCACATCGCAAAGTTGTCTATCCCTGCTGCGTTTGTCGCCACACCTCCGGCGGCGATCGCGGGTCTTACGCCGGTTGACGAGATAGATAATTTGTTGTCCTGGCAGATGAACGGTCTTCTGCTAGGGCTGCAAAAGGAGTCGGGGGAGCTGACGAAGGCCGAGACCTACTGTCTCCCCAGTCTCACGCTGACAGCTGGTGTGCAGCTTTCTCTGAACGATGACGAGGCGGCTTGTGTGTTCGGTATCACCGCAGGAACGCTCGACACATTTCTTCCCCTGGACAGCGAAGCGGTGCACGGGAAGTTGACGGTCGGGACTGATCAAGCGGATCTGACCGTGAGTAATCAAGTGACCACCACCACGATCACCCTGCAGGCTGCGACGATCGACAACGTTCAAAAAGATCCGATCATCTTCCTGTCGAACACCGGCGGCGGGGACGACAGCGACGCTGATTTTCTGCTGAGCTATCTCGTCACCACGTTTATGCCGAGCACTGTGCTGGAGCCGAGGTCCGATTGCGTCCCCCGCCCGGCAACACCCGATGAGAATTTCATCCTTCAACTCGGTGGAAACATCGGTGAGGGATTGACGATCGGTTGCTCAAACTCTGTCTATCCATGAAGTCGGGACCGGTCGACGCCGCCTCCGATGCGCTAGAATTGCCCGGTGAACTCCCCACGTATTGGCAAGCCTCGGCGTGCATCGGTGGCGGCGTTTTCGCTGTCGCGGAAGCTGCCGCGCCTGTCGATGCCGCTGTCGGCTGCCGCGATGACCGGGTCGCGGCCGAGGCCGACGATTGGGAAGCCGGGGCGGTCGATTTTCGGCAGCGTGCCCGATGGGAAGCCGCCGCAGCGCGATCCGGTTACCACGCCTCGCAATGGACGGAAGTGACGAGCAGGAACAGCATCCCGCGATCCGCGGCCTGAGAACCGTCTGCCGCTGCAACAACATCAAGTACAGGACGATCGAGCGCGCCATCCGACGGGGGGCGTGTACGCTCACCCAGATCGCGGTCTGCACCACCGCCACCACCGGACATTGCGGCGGAAGCTGCACCCCCGAGGTTCAGGAAATGCTGGACGAGCACGCGCCGAAGACGGTGCTGGCGCAACCGCCCCCGAAACCGGCGGCATCGGCCGACGCCTGGTGGATTCGCAAGAGATGATGCCTGTGGTTTCCGGCGGCCAGGGCCTGCCGATGATTCCGCCGACGGGGATGGCCATCGCCGCGCTCACGGTGATGCTGTGGCTGATCTGGAGCGATACGATCCGGTCGGCGCGTTCACCGGCGATTCTCTACGCCGTGCGCGTGGCGCTCTTCATCATCGTGGCCGGCATCTTCGTGCTCAACCGAATCCGCTACCCGTTCCTCTTCTCGCCGACGGCGACAGTCCTGGTCGTGGTGGTGGCGCTGGTCGGGGCGGGGGGTGCCGCGTACTTCGCGCGGCGTCTGGTCAGGCGGGGATGAAAAGCAGGGTCCGGTGAAGATCGACTGGCGTAGGTGAAGGTAGTTGGTAGAACTTAGAGAGAGATCGCAGGCCTACCAACTCGTCCGGTCCATCATTCCGCTCGGCAAGGTGGCCAACCTTCACCGAACCCATGAGCGCACTATACGGCATTCTGTACGGAACGTCAACCTTACTGATTTATGACGCGGATAGGTTGCCATGGGTGTGGATGGTGCGGTTGAGGCTGGGTCTCGCGGTTGCGGGGTCTCGCGGGGGTTGCTGGGTTACAAAGTTGCTGGGTTGCTGGGTTGCTGAGTTGCTGGGAGCGCCTTTCAGATGCACCACAGTTGACGGTAGTTTTGGATAGTTACGATGGTTGCGGCAGGATGCTGCAGGTTCGATTGCCTGGTAACCTCAGCGGCGAGACGCCGCCGAGCCAGCCGGCGAGACGCCAGCGCTCCGGTCCCCCGCAACCGCGTAAAACATATACTCCGACCCGCATGAACCTCGTCACCCTCTTTCAGGCCCTCGGCGATGCGACGCGGTTGCGGCTGCTGAACCTGATGGCGGCGGGGGAGGTTTGCGTCTGTTACTTCGTCGAGATTCTCGATGAGACGCAGCCGAAGATCTCGCGGCATCTGGCCTATCTGCGGCGGGCGGGATTGGTGGCAGCGCGGCGCGAGGGGAAGTGGATGCATTACAGGATGGTGATGCCGCGGGACCAGGCAGTGGCGGAGGTGCTGGGTGCGGTGCTCCGTGCCGTCGCTGCCAATCCGAAGATGCAGCGCGATCGGCTGGCGCTCGAGCGCGTCTGCTGCGCGGTGCGATTGCCGGCCTCGCTCCGGAACGCTCCCAAACCGGAGCTCTCGAGGCCGCGGACGATCTGATGCTGTCGGCGATCCTCATCGCCATCGCTGCCTTCTTCGCCGGAGCGGTCTCGGCGGTGGCGGGCTTTGGCATCGGCAGCATCCTGACGCCGCTGCTCGGGCTGACCATCGGCGTGAAGCTGGCCGTGGCCGGCGCGGCCATCCCGCACTTCATCGGCAACGCGCTCCGGCTCTGGACGCTGCGCGACAAGGTCGACAGGCAGGTGCTCAAGACCTTCGGAGTGATGAGCGGCGTCGGCGCGCTGGCCGGAGCACTGCTTCACGCCGCGGCGGCGACGCCGGCGTTGAAGGTCGTCTTCGGTGTGGTGCTGATCATCGTCGGCGCGTTTGGCGTCACGGGTTGGAGCGATCGCCTGCGCTTCGGCCGCCGAGGAGCGTGGGTGGCGGGCGGGGTGTCGGGGATGCTGGGAGGGTTGGTCGGGAATCAGGGGGGGATCCGCGCGGCGGCGATGCTGGCGCTGGACGTCCGCAAAGAGGTGTTCGTGGCCACGGCGGTTGCCATTGCCCTCGTGGTCGACGGCGCGCGTTTGCCGGTCTATGCCTTCAGCACCGGACGGCAGTTGCTCACGGTCTGGCCGCTCATCGCCGGTGCCAGCGTCGCCGTGATCCTCGGCACGTTCCTCGGCAGGACGCTGCTCGGCCGCGTCCCGGAGCGGTTCTTCCGCCGCCTCGTCGCGGCGATGCTGATCGCGCTCGGCGTAGCGATGCTTTTGTCACGGTGAGTTTTCACGCGGAGACGCGGAGACGCAGAGACGCGGAGTGGAGCCGGTCAATCTCACTCCGCGTCTCCGCGCCTCCGCGTGAAACCGTCTGTATCATTAACCGTGCGCCTGCGACTCACCGGTTTCCTCCTCCTCCTTGCCTCCACCACCCAGGCGGCCACCTTCCTCGTCCCCTCGGACCGCGAACTGGTCGCTGCCTCGAAGGCGATCGTTGTGGCGACGGCCGGCGAATCGCATTCGCGGTGGGCGCCGGGGGGATGGATCGAGACGGTGACGGAGTTGCGCGTCGAGGAGGCGATCAAGGGCCCGATCGACGCCGGCGAGACGATTCACGTCACGGAGCTGGGCGGCATCGTCGGTGATATCGGGTATGTCGTCGCCGGCAGCCCGCGGTATGCGAACGGGGAGCGGGTGCTGCTGTTCCTGGAGACGAACGACCGCGGGGAGTGGGTGGCCAAGAACATGGTGGTCGGCAAATTCGAGCGTGCCGAGGATGGGAGGGGGCGGCGGCTGCTCGTGCGCGATGCCGGGGAGATCGCCGGATGGGAAGAGGACGGCACGACGCATCGCGAGCCGGTGCGGATGGAGGATGCGTTCCTCGACTTCGTACGGGCGGCGGCGCAGGGGCGTGATGCGGGCGACGATTACATCGTTCGTGATCCGGCACCGTTGCGGGTAAGACAGTTGTCGGTTGTCGGTGGTCGGTTGTCAGAAAGTACTGGCGCGACTGCTGTTGCACCGAGCTCGTACCTTTTGCAGGGCGGCGGAGGCCTCGGCATCCGCTGGCCCAGCTTTCCGGCTCCCGTAATCTTTCTCAGCCACGGCACGCAGCCGGGAGCGGTGAACGGCGGACTGACGTCGCTGCAGCGCGGGCTGGCCGCGTGGACCAATGACGGCGGATCGAACATCGTCTACAGCTACGGCGGTACGACGGCCGTCGCCCACACCGGCTTCAACGGCGGCACCTCGGACGGCGTGAACACGATCCAGTTCAACGATCCGGCCAATGAGATCCCCGGCTCGTTCACACCGACCGGCGGCGCCACGCTGGCCATCGGCGGCGCCTGGTTCGGCAGTGCCACGCATGCGGCAAACGGCGAGCAGTACTTCACGATCGTCGAAGCCGACCTGGTGGTGCAGGACGGCATCAGCGGCGCGGGCCTGACCGGCAACGGATTCGATCACGTCCTCACGCACGAGCTGGGTCACACGCTCGGCCTTCGCCATTCGGACAAGAACCCGGTCGATAACTCCGCCTGTACCGCGCCGCTCGACTGTTCCTCGACCGCCATCATGAATTCGAGCGTGGCCTTCAACTCCGACCCGTTCGGCTCCGCGTTGCAGGCGTGGGATATCGCCGCGATCGATGCGGTCTACGGCTCCGGCGTCGTGCAGCCGCCGGCCTGCGTACCGCCGAAGATCGTCTCGGCGCCGCAGACGGTGAACGTCGGGACGACGTCGGTCACCTTCTCCGTCACGGCCTCCGGCGACGCGCCGCTGTCGTTCCAGTGGTACGCGGGTGCCTCGGGGAACACGAGCGCTCCGATCGCGGGTGCGAATACATCGTCTCTCACCGTGAAGCCGCCAGTGACGAGCGCCTACTGGGTACGCATCACGAACGGATGCGCGCCTCCCGCCGACAGCGGAACGGCGTTCGCCATCGTCAACAACTGTCCGCCGGTGACGATCGACTCGCAGTCTGGCGTGGCGACGATCCTGGAGGGGAAGACGGTGACGCTCTCCGCCGCCGCCAGCGGCGGAACGGTGTCGTATCAGTGGTACTCCGGGCTGAGCGGGAGCACGTCGTCGCCGATCCCGGGCGCCACCGGCAGCAGCCTGACGGTGACGCCGTTAACGACGTCGAGCTACTGGGTGCGGGCATCGAACACGTGCGGCTCGTCGGCGGACAGCATCACGATCACCATCACGGTGCTGCCGTGCAACGCGCCGAAGATCGTGGTGCAGCCGGCCGGCGGCGACGTGGTGACCGGCTTCGGCGTGACGCTTTTCGCCGGCGTCACCGGCACGCAGCCGATCGCATTCCAGTGGTACGAGGGGACGTTCCCCGACACGTCGCGCCCCGCGAGCAACGGGACCTCGGCGCTGCTGGCGGTGCCGTCGCTGGTGTCACCGACGTCGTTCTGGCTGCACGTGTCGAGCGAGTGCGGCCAGGCCGACAGCACCACGGCCCGCCTGACGATCGTGCCGGCCTGTACGGCGCCGTCGATCACCTCGCAGCCGCACGACCAGAACGTGGCCGCAGGCGCGAACGCGATCGTCTCGGTCAGCGCCACAGGATCGTCGCTCAGCTATCAGTGGTACCAGGGCCCGAACTTTGATTTCACCCACCCGCTCGGCGGCAACGCGCCGGCTGTCTTCACGCCAGCCATCACCGGCCCGACGCAGTTCTGGGTGCGGATCAGCAGCCCGTGCGGGAGCGTGGACAGCGCGGTGGCGATGGTATCGGTGGGGGCGGCTTCGAGGAGACGGGCTTCGAGGCCGTAAATGCCATCCGCAGATGTCGCAGAGTGAACGCAGATGAGGCGGCCTCATCGTTCGGCAATTCGTACCTTGCGTCGTCTGGTTGTAACGGCCGCGTGATCGGCGACACAATTAGTGGGATCGGCCAGGCCTAGAATCGCGTGTGGTCCGTTCCCCGGAGGGTTCCCCTGAATGCGAATCGTTGTTCGGATGATGATCGTGTTGTTGCTGGCGTTGGCGACGTCGCTGCAGGCGGTCTCATACATCGTTCCCCAGGATCGGGAACTGATCGGGGATGCGGAAGCGATCTTCAGCGCGCAAGCGGTGGCATCACACGCCGAACTGACGAGCGATGGCCGGGTTGTTACGATCGCGGAACTGATGGTCGATGACGTCCTGAAAGGGCCGATCGAGCCTGGAACGACCATTCGTCTGACCGAAGCGGGAGGGATCGTCGGCAACTACGGCGTCTTCATCCCGGGGGCGCCCCGGTACGAGCCCGGCCGCCGCTATCTGGTCTTCGCCGGCAGGAGCAGGTTCGGCGGCTGGTCGACATATGCCCTCGGACTCGGGAAGTTCACGATCGTGCAGGACCTTGCCGGACGGGAGATCGTGCTCCGCGGCGATGACGCGGCAATCTTCGGCTTCGGTGCAGGCGACTTTGCGCCCCACGCGGAGCGACTCCGCCTCGGCGACGAATTCCGTGCCTATGTGCGAACCGTCGTCGCGGGGGGAGCAGACGCCGCGCGTACCGATTACTTCATCGATCGCAACAACGTCGTCCTGGCCCATTTTGTCTCGGCTACGGCGTTTCGTCCGATGCCGCTGGCGACGCGCTCCGATTACCTCGGCTCGGACCTTCTGCGTTGGCGTACGCCTTCGACGACGATGGTCTACTGCTGCGGCGCCACGCCGCAGCCTTCGCCGCTTGACGGCGTGGACGCCTTCAACACGGCCCTCATCCGGTGGAACACAGCCGGGGCCGGAATCAGCTATGCGAACGGCGGCCGCGATGACACCGCCACCGGTGGTCTGAACGGCTATGGGCGCGGCAACGATCACCACAACGCGGTGCTGTTCAACGATCCGTTCAACGACCTGCCGAATCCGAGCGGCGGTTTTCTGATCGGTGTCGGCGGCGGATCGGGCTGGTCCTACACCGGCCCCGACGGTCAGACGTATTTCGGGCCGGATGTCCCGGGTAACCCCGCGGGCGAGGTCGACGTCGAGATCAACGACGGCCTTGGCCCGCTCGGCCAGACTCGATTCTCTGCCGGCGTGACGCACGAGGTCGGTCATACGCTCGGTTTTCGCCACTCGGATAAGAACGCGCAGGACAGCGGACCCTGCTCGGCGCCGTTGCCATGCTCGAGCAGCGCCATCATGGTGTCGTTCATCAATGCGGACTACCAGGGGCTGCAGCAATGGGATATGGACGCCGCGAACAGCGTCTACGGCGCCGGCCCCGTGTGCATTGCGCCGTCGATTACGACGCAGCCATCGAGCCAGAGCATCTCCCTCGGCTCGCAGGCAAATCTCAGCGTCGGCGCCAGCGGCAGTGCAACGTTGACGTACCAGTGGTTCACGGGAAACTCGCCGTCGACAGCGAGCCCGGTCGGCGGTGCCACGAGCGCAACCTTCCATCCGACGCCCGCGACGACGACAAGCTATTGGGTCCAGGTCACGAATACATGCAATGGCACCCAAACGGCGAACAGCAACACCGCGGTGGTCACGGTTACCTGCACTCCGCCCTCGGCGCAGATACCGGTCGCCGCGCCGTCATCGATTCCCAACGGACAGTCGAGCACCATCTCCGTCAATGCGACGGGCAGCGGACCGTTGACCTATCAGTGGTTCACAGGCAACTCAGGCGATACATCCAACCCGATCCCGAGTGCGACCAACTCCTTCGTCACCGTCAGCCCGACGGTCACCACCAGCTACTGGGTACGCGTCACCGGTCAGTGCGCGCCGGTTGCCGACAGTCGGAATGTGACCGTTACCGTTACCTGTTCGCCGATCGCCTCGCAGGGCGTGATCGCACAGCCGTCGACCATCAACTCCGGCCAATCGTCCACCCTCTTTTTCTCGACTACCGGCAGCGGGCCGTTCGCCATTCAGTGGTACACCGGCGGGCAGGGTGATACCTCGAATCCGATCCCGGGCGCGACCAGCACGAGCACCGTCGTTTCACCGGTTGTGACCACCGGCTACTGGGTGCGCGTCTCTGCCTCCTGCGGATCGCAGGACGGCAGCACCGTCGTGATCGTCAACGGCACGATCTGCACCGCGCCGTCGATCACGACACAGCCTGCCAGCTCGTCCATCAGTGCCGGCTCACCGGTGACGGTGACGGTCTCGGCCGGTGGTACCGCCCCGTTCACGTATCAATGGTTCACCGGCGATAAAGGTGACGTTTCCCATCCCATCCCCGGGGCGACGCTGGCTTCGCTGACGCAGAGTCCCGCGGCCACGACGAAGTACTGGGTTCGCGTCTCTCACACCTGTGACTCTCAAACCGCCGACAGCAATGCCGCCACCATCACAGTCACCGTCGTAACCTGCACGAACCCGTCGATCACGACGCAGCCAGCCAATGTCACCGTCGGGATCGGCTCTACGACCACGCTGAAGGTCGTCGCGGCCGGCTCCAGCACGCTGCACTACCAGTGGTTCCAGGGAGCGAAAGGCGACACCTCGAAACCGGTCGGCACCGACTCGGCGACCCTCGTCACTGCCGTCATCAAGAGCACCACGTCGTTCTGGGTTCACGTGACGAACCAGTGCGCGAACGGCACTCCCGCCGACAGCAACGCCGCGACGGTGACGGCGGTCGTCACGAGGATCCACGCGGTGCGGCACTGAATCGACTAATCGACTGATCGACTAATCCACGGTCCACTTCCTACTCATCATCCCTGACAACTCGACTCCAGGAGCTCCTTTGCGATCCCTCATCATTGCCTTTTCCGCGATCTCGCTCTGCGTCTCCGCCGCGACTTTCGGCGCGACGTTCACCGCGACGGCGACCCCCTGCACGATGCCCTCGATCGTCACGCATCCATCGTTCGTGACGATCATTCCGGGCACCTCGGCGACCCTCACCGTCGCCGTCTCCGGCACCGCCCCCATCGCTTACCAGTGGTACACCGGCACCTCCGGCAACACGTCGAGCCCGATCGCCGGCGCCACAAGTGACTCCATCACCGTCACGCCGGTGGCGACGATCACGACGTATTGGGTGCATGTGACGAACAGTTGCAACACCGTCGGCATCAACAGCACCACGGGCGTCGTCACGCTCTCCGCGACGTGCCCCTCGCCGACGATTACGACACAGCCGTTGGCAGTATCGGCTCCCATCGGGACCACGGCCACGTTGAAGGTCATCGCCACCGGTGTCAGCCCTCTGCACTACCAGTGGTACAAGGGCGTGAAGGGCGACATTTCAACGAAAGTCGGCACCGACTCCGCCACGTTCATGACCGGTGCTGTTGCCGTGAACGCGACCTACTGGGTACGCGTGATCGAGGAGTGCAACGCGTCCAGCGTGATCGACAGCAACGCCGCGATCGTAACGGCGGCGCTGCCGACGAGGGGACGCGCGGTAAAGCACTGAGTGTTGCGGTTGCGGGGTCTCGGGGTTGCGCGGTCTCGCGGTTGTTGAGTTGCAAGGTTACCCATTGGCAAACCCGACGCCGCGATAGCGTCTTGTAGCCGCTAACGCGGCACAAGGTTGCCGACTTGCAACCCAGCAACCCAGCAACCTCACACCGCGAGACCCCGCAACCGCGAGACCCCGCAACCACGACTACATCGTATCCAACTGCTTCTTCATCGACGCGATCATCGGCTCGCTGCGCTGTTCCGTGGGCAGCGATTCCGCGTACGCAATTGCTTCTTCGATCGTCTTGCGCGCGGATGCCTTGTCGCCTTTGGCGAGATAAACGGCGGCGCGGTTGCGATAGATGCCGATCTTCCGAGGACCATAGGACAGTTTCAGAGCGCGGTCGGATGCGGCCAGTGCGTCGTCGTAACGGCCGGCTGCACGATACGCGGAGATGAGGCGCGCCGGAGGGTTGTAATCCTTCGGCAGATCGCGCTCGGACTGTTCGAGCATGGCGATCGCTTTCTCCGGCTGCTTGAGGCCGAGGTAGACCTCCAGGCGATGCGAATCGTAGACGGCGCGTTGATCGGGCGTCTTCGCCTTGGCTGCTTCCTTCTCCAGGAAGGACGCCCACTCCTCGCGCAGTTTGTGCGCCGAGGCGTCGTCCTTTGCCTGCGCGCGCGCGTCGACGAGCGACTCATACAGGCTGGAGCGGTCGTCGGCGGACATGGCGATCCTGCCGGCCGCGGCGAGCGTCTCGCTCGTGGCCTTTTCCAGTCCTGCCACGAGCTCGGAACGGTTCCATGACTTGGCATCGAGATCGGTCGCGCACGACAGACCGGTGCTGGCAACGTTGACGGCCGATCCGGTGCCGCGCACGCGCGGGTAGAGCGCGAGGGCTCGCTCCGCGCATCGCTGCGGATCACGGCTCTGCAGCAGCGCGAAGACGAGCGACTCGGAAGCACGCCCGAGGCGCGGCCAGTTCTTCGGAGCCTCGGCGATTGCTTCATCGAACGCCTTGGCCGCCTCGGCCTGTTTGCCTTGCGCGGCCAGCGCGTCGGCCCGAATCAGCGTCGTATCCGCCTTCGTATGCGACCCATGCGCGGCGCGCTCGCCGTCATCGAGCAGCTTGCGGATCTGTGGCACGGTTCCCCCGCCGGCGTAGCGGAAGATGACCTTGTCTTTCGGATCGAGGATGAGCAGCGTCGGCCAGACGCTGATCGGATGCGCCTTCAGGAAGGCCGCGTTCGTGGCGTTTTCCGTATCGATCGAGAGCCAGACAAACTGTCCGGCGTACCGCTCGAGGGACTTGTCGGTGAAGACATAGGCCCTCATGGAGCGGCACGTGTGTCACCACGGTGCCCACGCCTCGACGAAGACCGGCAGGTCCGCCGCCCTGGCATGAGCAATCGCTTTCGCGTAATCGTTCTCGATCCACGGCAGGACTTCCTTCGCCTGCGCCGCGGAGGCGATGAGGAGGAGGGATGCGATGAGGAGTCGTTTCATGAGGTGAGTCTAGCGCAGGTGAGAACGGAGCGCTGGCGTCTCGCCGGCTGGCTCGGCGGCGTCTCGCCGCTGAGGAGGTTACGAGCTAAAGTTTGGTGTCTTGCCAGAGCGGGAGCGAGACGCCCCCGCGCCAGCCGGCGAGACGCCAGCGCTCCCTCAATGCAGGCTCTTCATCACCCGGTCCCGATACACCTTCGCCTTCGCCACCGCTGCCGGCACATCCACCGTGAGCACCTTGCGATTGCGCATCAGCACTTTGCCGTCGCAGATGGTGGTGATGACGGAGCTGCCGGAGGCGGCGTAGACGATGGCGGATTCGACGGCGTAGACCGGTTGCGACTTCGGTTGCTGCAGGTCGATGACGATGACGTCGGCGCGTTTGCCGGCTTCGAGCGTGCCGATGCGATCTTCCATGCCGAGGGCGCGGGCGCCGCCGAGCGTGGCCATCTCCAGAACGTCGCGGGCGCTGAGCGCTTTCGGATCGCCGCGGGTGATCTTCTGCAGCCGTGCCGCGCTGGCCGCCTCTTCGACCATGTCGAGATTATTGTTCGAGCCGGCCGGACCGTCGGTGCCGAGGCCGAGGGCCACGCCGGCGTGGCGCATGTCGACGACCGGTGCCACACCCGAGGCCAGCATCATGTTGCTTTCGGGACAGTGCGCGACACCGACTCGTTTGGCTGCGAACGTTTTGATGTCGTCCGCGGTCAGCCAGACGCCGTGTGCGGCGATGACGTCGTGGCCGAGGAATCCGATGGAATCGAGATAGGCGGCGGGAGAGAGGTCGCCGGTGTTGTCCTTGATCTGCGAGCCCTCATTCTTCGTTTCGGCGACGTGGATGAGGATCGGCGCATGCAGCTCGGTGGCCAGCGCGCGGACCTGCTCGAGGTGCGCGCGCGAGACGGTGTACGGCGCATGCGGTGCGAGCGCCGGCGTGATGAGCCGGTCGCCGTGCCACCGTTTGACGAAGTCACGTACGTAGGCGACGGCGGCGTCCCAGGTCTTGTTGTCGGGCGCCGGGAAGTCGATCATCGTCTCCCCGACCACGCCCCGCAGCCCGGCCTTCTTTGCCTCGGCGGCGATATCGCTCTCGAAGTAGTACATGTCGGTGAACGTCGTCGTCCCCGAGGCGATCATCTCGGCTGCGGCGAGCCGCGTTCCCCACCGCACGAACTCGCGATCGACGTTCTTTGCCTCGGCCGGGAAGATGAAGTGCTGCAGCCAGTCCATCAGATCGCGGTCGTCGGCGATGCCGCGGAAGAGCGTCATCGGTACGTGAGTGTGGGCGTTGACGAATCCAGGGAGGACGGCATTGCCGCGGGCGTTGATGATCTCGCGTCCGGTGAATCGCCTGGCGATGTCAGCGGCCTTGCCGACGGCGACGATGTCGCCCTTGTCGATGGCCACCGCCCCGTCGTCGATATTCGGTCCGGCCATGGTGATGACCGTGCCGTGTGCGATGACGATGTCCACCTGCCGTGGAGCGGCCTGGGCCGTCAGCGCGAAGAAAGCGAGAAGGAGCGGGAGGAATCGGCGTGGCAGCATGGTGGCGAACGTTAGCGGAATCGTGGGGCGCGTACAATTCGGCGAATGAAAGCGCTGTTGCGCCAGCATGCCACGTACGACGATCTGGTGAAGGTGCCGGAGAACATGGTCGCCGAACTGATTGACGGCGATCTCTACGCATGGCCGCGGCCCGCAGGACCGCATGCGCGTTTCTCCTCCGCCCTGGGAATGGACATCGGTACGCCGTACGACCGGGGGCGCGGCGGCCCTGGCGGGTGGTGGATCCTGTTTGAGCCGGAACTTCACCTTGGCGCGCAGGTCGTCGTCCCCGACCTCGCGGGCTGGCGCCGCGAACGCATGCCCCAGATTCCGAAGGATCATCGCTTCGTCGTCGCGCCGGATTGGGTTTGTGAAGTCATCTCGCCATCGTCGTTTCGCGTCGATCGTGGCAAGAAGATGCGTATCTACGCCGAGCACGACGTGGCGTGGATGTGGGTCGTCGATCCAATCGGCCGCGTGCTCGAAGTGCTGACGCTCGACGACGACAACTGGAAGTACGTCACCACGTTCAGCGGCAGCGACGTCGTTCGCGCGGAGCCGTTCCCGGAAGCGGAGATCGATCTCGCCTCGATCTGGGGTCCGGACGAGGAGTAAACGTACACCTTACAGTGCTTTTCTCAAGGTGACAGCCTTACGTTTCCTCACTTTTCCCGACTCGCCAACTCCCCCTCCACCTCACTCCACTCGATCCCCTCGTCCGTCATCAGAACGCTGACGTGGAAGACGAGGTCGGCGATCTCGCTGACGAGGCGTTCGCGCGTTTCGCTCAAGGCGGCGATGACCACCTCGGTCGCTTCCTCGCCGACCTTTTTGGCCATGCGCCCGCGTCCGCCGTTGAAGAGTTTGGCCGAGTACGAGCCCTCGGGGCGTTTCTCGCGGCGGTCGCGGAGGACGTTCATCAGGCGATCGAGCGCGCGCGGCGGGACGCCGGTGAAGCACGATCGTGCGCCGGTGTGGCAGGCGGGCCCGTTCGGGATGACGCTGACGACGAGGGCATCGTGGTCGCAGTCTTCGCTGATGGCGATGACGCGCTGCGTGTTCCCCGAGGTCGCGCCCTTGTGCCAGAGCTCATTGCGGGAACGGCTCCAGAGCCAGGTCTCGCCGGTCTCGCGCGTTTTCTTCAGCGATTCAGCGCTCATGTAGGCGAGTGTGAGCACCTCGCCGGTTCGTGCGTCCTGGATGATTGCGGGAGTGAGTTTCATCGCACCGGTATCCCTTCGCTTGCCAGAAACTGTTTTACATCGCCGATCGACAGCCGGCGGTCGTGAAAGAGCGAGGCGGCAAGAACCGCGCGCGCGCCGCCGGCTTCGATGGCGTCGCGAAAATGGTCCACGCTGCCGGCGCCGCCGGAGGCGATCACGCCGATCTTCACCATGCTGGTGACCGCGCGCAACAGCTCGATGTCGTAGCCGCTGTTGGTGCCGTCGCGGTCGACGGAGGTGAGCAGGATCTCGCCCGCCCCCAGCTCCTCGGCACGCCTGCACCATGCGACGGCATCGACGCCGGAGGATTCCCTGCCGCCGCGCACCATCGCTTCGAAATGATCGCCGGCGCGTTTGGCGTCGCAGGACAACACCACCGCCTGCACTCCGAACTCGCGCGCGCAGTCGGCGATGAGTTGCGGGTCGCGGATGGCGGCGGTGTTGATCGCCACGCGGTCCGCGCCCGCGCGGAGGAGCGCGCGGAAGTCTTCGATGGTGCGGACGCCGCCACCGACTGTGAGCGGGATGAAAAGCGACTCGGAGACGCGCCGCACGACGTCGAGTGCCGTCGAACGGTTCGCGTCGGTGGCGGAGATATCGAGGATCACCAGCTCGTCACCACCTTCGGCTTCGTAGCGCACCGCGCATTCCACCGGATCGCCGGCATCGCGGATGTCGACGAAGTTGACGCCCTTCACCACGCGTCCGTCGCGCACATCGAGGCAGGGGATGACGCGCTCGGGGATGGCGTTGGGCGCAGCCACCAGCGCGCGCGCCTCGGCCAGCCGGATCCGCCCATCCAGCAACGCGCGACCGATGACGCATCCGCCGACGCTCCCAATGCGGCCGAGCGAGACGACGTCGCTCATCGTGGAGACGCCGCCGGAGGCGATGATGCGCATTTTCGTGCGCAGCGACCGGTAAAGCGCGAACGATGGTCCGCGCATCGCGCCATCTTTGCTGATGTCGGTGATGAGCACTTCGCCGATTCCCAATGCTTCGACCCTTGCCAGCACCTCGGCCAGCGAGGCGGTCGCGTCGCGTTCCCACCCACCGACGCGAACGATGCCGTCGCGAACATCGACCGCGGCAACGACACGGCCTGCGCCGAGGTTGCCGACGATGTCGCGCAGGACCTCGGGCGCATCCGCCGCGACCGTACCGATGACGACCTTCTCCGCTCCGGCGTCGATCCAGCTCCGGGCATCGGCGAGCGACCGGATTCCGCCGCCGGCCTGGATGCGAAGGCCGCGCGATGCCAGTCGCCGCACGATCTCCGTTTCCACCGGCCTGCCGCTCCGCGATGCTTCGAGATCGACGACGTGCAGGCGCGCGCCGCGGGGCAGGCCGAGCCTGTCGAGAACGGTCTCCGGATCGCCGTATGCCGTCACGCGCGCGAAGTCGCCGTGCAGCAGCCGGACGACCTGTCTGTCAAGAAGATCGATCGACGGGATCACGTCCATGCGATGTAATTCCTCAGGACGCGCAGCCCGGCCACCGACGATTTCTCGGGATGGAACTGCACGCCGAAGACGCGCTCGTGCTGCACCGCCGCGGTGTATGGCCCGCCGTAGTCGGCTCGCGCAATCTCGTCGGGTGCATCGACGGCCGCATAGGAGTTGACGAAGTAGAAGACGCCGTTCTCGACCCCTTCGAAGAGCGGTCCGTGCGCGGCCACGCGATTCCAGCCGATCTGCGGCACCGGGAGGATGCCGTCGTATTGCCGCACTTCGCCGCGCACGAGTCCGAGTCCGGAGGTGGTGCCCATCTCGTGCGAGCGATCGAAGAGAAGCTGATGCCCGACGCAGATGCCGAGGAGTGCGGCGCCGCGGTTCACGGCTTCGTGAATCGCGGCGTCGATTTTGTTTTCGGTCAGCCATCGCATGGCCGCAACGAACGAGCCGACGCCGGGGAGGACGAGCTTGGAGGCGCTGGCGATTTCAACCACGTCGCGTGTTACGTGCAGCTCCGCGCCCGCAACGCGCAACGCGCGGGCGATGTTGGCGACATTGGCGACGGGGGAGTCGATGAGGGTGGTTTTCATGAGCGGGGTTGCGCGGTCTCGCGGTCTCGCGGTCTCGCGGTGGTTTGCCGCGAGACCCCGCAACCGCGAGACCGCGCGACTAGATGACTCCCTTCGTCGACGGAATCTCGCTTCCCACCACCGCTTTCGCTTCGCGCAGCGCGATGGCGAATGCTTTGAAGATCGACTCGGCGGCGTGGTGTCCGTTGCGGCCGCGGATGAGATCGACGTGAATGTTGCAGGCGCACTTGTTTGCGAACGATTTGAAAAACTCCTCGACCAGCGCGAATGGAAAGTCTTTGTGGATGAGCAGCATCTCGCGGTCGATCGGCACCTCGAAAACCAGGTAGGGGCGGCCGGCAAAGTCGACGACGACGCGGGCCAGCGCCTCGTCGAGCGGGACGTAGGCGTGGCCGAAGCGGCGGATGCCGCGCTTGTCGCCGAGCGCCTGCGCGAAGGCCTCGCCGAGGACCAGAGCGGTGTCTTCGACGGTGTGGTGGTAGTCGATGTGGGTGTCGCCGGTGGAGACGACGTCGAGATCGACGCGGCCGTGCCGGGCGATGACGTCGAGCATGTGAGATAGAAAGCCGACCGGCGTCTCGAGGCGGGAGTGGGTCCCGTCGCCGTCGAGATTGACGGTGACGGCGACGTTCGTTTCTTTGGTGGTGCGGGTGATCGTCGCTACGCGCATGACGAGAGTGCCTCCAGGAATGAATCGTTTTGTTCCGCGGTCCCGACCGACACGCGCAGGGCATTGGCCACGGCGGCGCCGATATCGCGGATGAGGATGCCGCGCGCGTGCAGGTCGTTGAAGACATCCTTGGCATTGCGCGCGGTGGTGAAGGCGATGAAGTTCGATCGCGACGGAAACGGACTTACGCCGTCGATCCGCTGCATGGCATCGAACATTCGCGCGCGCTCGGCGATCGTGTTGGCGACATTGCGCGTGCGGATCTCGCCGTGATCGAGCGCCGCCGCCGCGACCGCCTCGCTGACGATGTTGAGGGAGTAGGGGAGTTTCACTTTGCGGATCTCGCGGCAGGTCGACGTCGTCGAGGCCATCCACCCGACGCGCAGCCCGGCCAGCCCCCACGCCTTCGAGAAGGTGGAGAAGGTGACCAGCCGGTCGTGCAGCGCCGGCATCGCATCTTCGGCGAAGTCGCCGTATGCCCGGTCGAAGAGCACCGTGGCGCCGGTCGCCAGGAGGGCATCGACTCCGCCGTCGGGCAGCACCCCTCCGGTGGGGTTGTTCGGCGAGCAGACGATGACGATGGCGTTGTCGCAGCGTTCGATGGCGCGGAGCATTTCGTCGAGCGGGAGGAAACCGGTCGAAGGATCGATGGCGACCGGCAGCGCGATGCCGCCGGCGACGGCGACGAGCTTCTCGTAAAGGGCAAACGACGGCTTCGGAAAGACGACCGGCGTGCCGGGCCCGACGAAGGTGGGGATGGCCGCGGCCAGCAATTCGTTCGAACCGTTGCCCACCAGGACGTTCTCCGCGGCGTAACCGTATGTTTTTGCCAGCGCGCCGCGAAGGAGCATCGACTCGAAGTCGGGGTAGATGTTCCACGGCCGTTCCAGCACGCGGGCCAGCACCTGCTCTTTAAGCGCGCGCGGAAAGTCGGACGGACTCTCGTTCTGATTGAGTTTGATCTCCGCCTCGCGCAGCTCCAGCGTGTACGCGGTCATGGCCGCTACGACATCACGCGACATGGCTCCTCCGTGCCGCGATCGAGGCGGCGTGTTTCGGCAGTCCTTCGAAGTTCGCGATGCGCTCGCCCGCCTCGCCCACCTCCGCCAGCTCTTCGGCGGTCATGGTGATGACGTTCGAGCGCTTCACGAAGTCATACACGCCGAGCGGGGAGAAGAAGCGCGCGCTGCCTCCGGTCGGCAATACGTGATTCGGCCCGGCCACGTAGTCACCCGCGGCCACCGGCGAAAACGGCCCGCAGAAAATCGCACCACAGTTCTCCAGCTTCTCCGCGATCTCCGCGGCTCCGCGTGCATGAATCGAGACATGCTCGGGAGCAATGCGGTCCGCGAGCGCGATGGCATCATCGACGGAAGAGACCTCGAGGTTCAGCGTCGCGCGCACAGCGAGGCGCGTTCCGATCGAGATGCAGATCACCGCCGAGTCGTCACCATGCTCCGCCTGTGCATCGAGATCGGCCTGCACGAGCGTCACGTTCGACGACGCATCCGCGATGACGACGAGCTCGGTGGGCCCGGCGGTCATGTCGATGCCGACCGTCCCGACGAGCAGGGCCTTGGCCGCGGTCACGTATTGATTGCCGGGGCCGACGATTTTGTCGACCCGCTTCAAGGATTCCGTCCCCAGCGCTGCCGCGGCGATGCCGGCCGCGCCGCCGCAGCGATAGATCGCGGTGATGCCGAGGCGGGAGCAGGCGTAATGCAGCTCATCGCGTGCCGCCGAGGCGGGCGTGGTGATGACGACCAGCTCGTGAACGCCGGCGATGCCCGCCGGAACGGCGCACATGATCAGCGTCGAGAGATAGACCGCCCGCCCGCCGGGAACGTAGATGCCGGCGCGCCGCAGCGGCCGCACGCGGTGCTGCATCCCTTCCCATCGATACGACTCCGGAAGCTGCGGCCGGTGAAAGGTCTCAATCCGCGCTATGGCCATCTCGATGGCATCGCGCATCGCCGGATCGATCGTGACCTCGCGTGGCGTGATCAGAATCTCGTCGAGCGTCACCCCATCGAAGCGCGCGATCTGTTCGCGTACGAAGGCATCGCCGCGCGCGCGGACTCCGGCGATCATGTCCGTGGCGACGCGCATGGCGTTGTCGTTCGACGCACCGCGGCGGGACTCGAGTGCGCGCAGAGCAGCGTCTATCTCATCGCTTCGCATGGTGGTCTCCAAATCGAGCACAGTTTGCTTGAACGCGCTTGCCACTCCATTTCGTCGAGAGCCCTTCTCCCCCCGCGGTTTCTTGCGGGGGGAGAAGGGCCTGCCCTGAGCGAGCGAAGCGAGTCGAAGGGTGCCGAAGGCGGATGAGGGGGGCGTTTACAGGAGATGTAAGGTGTTGCGACGACGACCTGAAGCCGGTTGATCGCCATTCTGGTGATGCGCAACTTACGGCAGCGTGAAGCGCCCCCTCATCCGCCTGTCGGCACCTTCTCCCCCGCAAAAACCCGCGGGGGAGAAGGGCTCTCGATGTAAGAGGGTCCCGAGCGCTCTTGGCGCTCGAGGTTAGACAGTGTCCGGGATTCCGTGCCGCTGGTGAGAAATGCAAGTCATCGCGCCACATTGACCGCCTCCTCCACCTTCGCGATCAGCTCGCGTACTTGCTTCGGCTCTGTCCGATAGAAGTTTTTTCCGACGATCAGGCGCGGCGAGATCTCGGCGATGACGTCCTGCAATTCCAGCTTGTGCACGCGCACCGTCTCGCCGGTCTCGACGAGGTCGACGACGTGCGAGGTCAGCTTCAGCACCGCGGCCAGCTCGACCGAGCCGCCGAGGGGGACGATCTCGGCACGGACGCCGCGGCTGTCGAGGAACTGGCGGGTGATGCGCGGGTATTTGGTGGCCACCTTCGTCAGCGGCGACGCGCCGGGGGCGGCGATCAGCATCATCCGGCAGCGGCCGAATGGGAGCTCGACCGGCTGATACGCGGTGCATTCGTGCTCGAGAATCTGATCGAGGCCGGCGATGCCGGCATCGGCTGCGCCGTGCTCGACGTAAACCGGCACGTCGCAATCTTTGACGAAGATCCATTCGATGCCGCCGCGGTCGAAGACGAGCTTCCTCGTTTTGAGATCAGCGTCGTCCGGCACCTTGTATCCGGCGCCGGCGAAGACGCCGAGGGCCCGGTCCTGCAATCGTCCTTTGGGGATGGCTATGCGCATATCGTTCAATCCAGATCGTCGATGGTGAATGTGAAGCCGATCGCCGCGGCGCGCTGGCCGAAGCGTTCGTAGAGTGTGTCGTAGCGGCCGCCCTGTGCCACTTTGGCGCGGGCCGCACCGGCGTAGACGCGGAAGCGAAGGCCGGTGTAGTAACCGATGTCCTCGATGTCGTCCAGGTGGAGGGCGAAGGTGGCATCGCCATCCAGCGCATCGCTGATCGCGCTCAGCCTTGCCGCGGCCTCGGGAGCGAAGGGTGCCACGTCGTCGAGCGTCGCCTCTCCCGAGATCAATTTCGCCACGATGGTCTGCAATGCCGCCGGCACGCCGGGGTTCATCCGCTTGGCCGAGAGTGCCTCGCGCACGGCGGAAGACTGCGCGATCAGCACGGCGGCGATGGAGACATCGTTGTAGACGATGGCCGGATCGCTGACCAGATCGGCGGCCAGCCGGAGCATTGCCAGATCCGCATCGACGGAATCGTCGCCGATGATCTCGGCCCCGATCTGGAACAGCTCCCGGTTCGCGCCGAGGCGGGATGCTTCGACGCGGATGACGTCGCCGCGGTAGAAGAGGCGAAGCGGCAGCTCGCCCTCTGTGATCGACGGCGCCAGCGCGCGGGCCAGCATCGGCGTGAAGTCGGCGCGGATGGCGACGAGATCGCCTTCGCGGTCGACGAAGCGATAGCTCTGTTTCGCCGCCGTGCTGTCGACGAGCGAGGCGTACGGCTCGACATAATCAATGATCGGCAGAACGACCTCGGCGAAGCCGGCGCCGCTGAAGGTATCGACGAAGCGCGCCTCGATGCGCCGCCGCCGCGCGGTCTCCTCGGCCAGCAACGGGTGAACGCCTGTCGGGTATCTCGAATTTGTGGCCATAAAGTCAAAAACCTCTTCCCCGCATCGGAGAAGAGGTTCAGGTCAGTCGGCTGTGTTGTCTTCGCTGAGCGCCCCTTGTCCGATCGGGGCGCGTGCGGCACCCCTACATCACGTGGTGATGGTGGTGGTGCCGGGTGTGAGCGAAGTTGGTGTTCATCGGGTGGCGAAGTGTAGAGACGCGGAGGGGATGTGTCAAATTCCGGTTCGGGGTCTCGCGGTCTCGAGGTTGCGCGGTCTCGGGGTTGCTGAGTTGCTCGGTTGCTTAGTTGCTCGGTACCAGCAACCAAGTAACCCAGCAACCACTACCCCAGCAACCCCAACCGCGCGACCCCGCAACCGCGAGACCCCGAGACCCCTTTACAATGCGCCGCCATGACTCTCGACGAACAGCTCGATTTCCTCGGCAAGGGGACGGTCGATTTCATCGAACGCAATGATCTGAAGACGAAGCTGGCCCGCGGCAAGCCGCTCACGGTGAAGGTCGGGTTCGATCCGACGGCGCCGGACATCCATCTCGGCCACACGGTGGTGATCCGGAAGATGAAGCACTTCCAGCAGCTCGGCCACCGCGTCATCTTCCTGATCGGCGATTTCACCGGACTGATCGGCGATCCGACCGGCAAGAAGGCCACGCGCCCCGCCCTTTTGCGCGAAGAGATCGAGCAGAACGCCGAGACGTACAAGCAGCAGATCTTCAAGATCCTCGATCCGAAGACGACGGAGATCCGATTCAACTCCGAATGGCTCGGCGCACTCGGTTCCGAGGGGATGATCCGTCTGGCGGCGAAATACACACTGGCCCGGATTCTGGAGCGCGACGATTTCCGCAAGCGCTTCGACAATCATCAGCCGATTGCCATCCACGAGCTGCTCTACCCGCTGGCGCAGGGCTACGACTCCGTCGCGCTCAAGGCGGACGTCGAGATGGGGGGCACCGATCAGCTCTTCAATCTGCTCGTGGGCCGCGACCTCATGCGCGAGTACGGCCTCGAGCCGCAGGTGGTCATCACCACGCCGCTGATCGAAGGGCTGGACGGCATCGAGAAGATGTCGAAGTCGCTCGGAAACTACATCGGCATCAACGAAGAGCCGGGCTCGATGTTCGGCAAGGTGATGTCGATCTCCGATGAGCTGATGTGGAAGTACTACATCCTCTGCACCGACCTGACGCCGGCCGAGATCGCGGTGCGGAGGGCGGCGCTGCATCCGATGGAGGCCAAGCGCGAGCTGGCCAAGTCGATCATCCGCGACTTTCACGATGCCGATGCTGCCGATGCTGCCGAGCAGGAGTTCCGGCGCATCTTCAGCGAACGCCAGGCCCCCGCGGAGATGGAGGAGACGACACTGCCGTCCTCGGCCGAGCCACAGCTACTATCCAAAATCATCGTCGCCGCCGGCCTCTCCGAGTCGAACAAAGAGGCCCAGCGCGTCATCGCCCAGGGCGGGGTGCTCGTCGATGACGCGAAAGTCAGCGACCCGCGCGCCACGCTCGATGCCACAAGCGGCAAGTCGTATGTGCTGAAGGTGGGAAAGCGGCGTTTCGCGAAGCTTACGTTCGGCCACTCGTGAAGTCTCGAGAACCGGCAGGATATCCATCCGATCACTGTCAGTTTTAGGTGACACTCCTGATCTTGACCCCATCGGTTGTGATCTTGAGGTGGGTCGATTCTGACCTTGACCCCACCGGGTTGTGATCTTGAGGTGGGTCGATCCTGACCTTGACCCCATCGGGTTGTGACCTTGAGGTGGGTCGATCCTGACCTTGACCCCATCGGGTTGTGACCTTGAGGTGGGTCGATCCTGACCTTGACCCCATCAGTTGTCATCTTAAGGTGTCAATCCTGATATTGACCCCATCGGTAGTGGTACAAAGAAAAAGGGACGAGGGTTGCCCCTCGTCCCTTCCTCACTACCTCACGATCCCTGTCTCACCGGATGTTCACCGGGATCGTGATGATTTCCGTCACCCCGTCGGCGGTGACGCGGATCTTCAGGTTCAGCGTCGTGCCGGCGGAGAGGGCGTTCGGCGACCAGGTGAGGCCGCCGCGGGCGTCGAAGAAACGGAGCTCGCTGGGGGCGTTGAGCAGCTCGAACGTCGCCGGAGTGGTGGAGTTGACGACCACCCGGAAAGCGATCGGCCAGGTGCCGGTCTGAACGTCGATGGAGCGATCGAGAACGCCGTCGTGGTTGGCGTCGGGGACGCTGATCTTTCCGTTGTCGCCGAAGTCGACGCCTTCGAAATTGATGCGCAGATCGGCGCGGGCCAGGACGCCGGGGACGTAGGTCGGATCGCCCGAGGCGTTGTTGATGACGCTGCCGTAGGCGAGGGCGCGGCCGTTGGTCACGATGGCGTGCACCGTGTCGTTGTCCTGCGCGGTACTGGCAAAGAACGTCTCCACGCCGTTGCCGTACTGGATCTGCGAGCCTGCCGCGTACGAAACCTCTTTCGAAGCGGCGATGGTGCCGTCGGCGCGCAGCAACTCCCACTGAACCGTCGCCGCGCTCACCGCGTAGACACCGAAGTTGAAGTGCGCATCCGTTGCCGACGACGGACCGCTCAGGACGACGATGCTGCCGGCGTCGGGGACGTTGGTGGCATCGACCGCCGGGATGTCCTGTCCGAACTCGCCGGAGGACGACTTGTTGAAGGTGCGTGAGCTGACGGTCAGCTTCTGGGCGAAGGCGCTGTCAAAGGTGACTTCGATCGCGCCAGTGGCGCTCGAGCGGCCGAAGCGGCTGGCCACGACGTCGGCGACGGAGACCGTCGCACGCGGGGCGACGTCGACCGTGGCCGTTCCGCCGGCGCCGGTGGTGTCGTAGAAGATGAGCGTGGCCGTAATGGCGCTGGCGCTGGTGTTGTGAAGCGTGAGCTCCGTCTGCCATTGGCTGCCATTCGAGCCCGGTCCGGTGCCCGAGGCGGGGATGACCAGCGTGGTGGCGCCGGCGGCCAGCGGAAGAATCGTTGCCATGATGGTGATGAGGATGCGTTTGAAGTTCATTTGGTTTTCTCCTTCGTTTGTTGCGCTCTGGTACGCGCGTACGAAAAAGAGTGTCTAGAACTTTATGCGATCACAGCATCACAATCACAATGATTAAATAGATACGAAAAAAGCACACGCGCAACCGCGTCGTGCGGCTGCATTCGTGTGCGTTTGGCGTTGTAGATACGGGAGGAGTTGGGGAAACGTTGGGGTCCCGCGCCCGATATACTCCCGCTCCATGCCGATTCCGTTACTCGATCTGAAACAGCAGTACGCCACGATCCGCGACGAAGTGCTTCGTGTGACCGGCGAGGTTTATGACTCCCAGTACTTCATCCTGGGACCGCGTGTCGACGCCTTCGAGCGCGACTTTGCCGCCTATTGCCAGAGCAGGCATTCGGTGGCCGTTTCGTCGGGCACCGATGCGCTGCTGATCGCTCTCATGGTCCTCGGCGTCGGCCCCGGCGATGAAGTGATCGTTCCCGCATATTCATTCTTCGCCACGGCCGGCGTCGTCGACCGGCTGGGCGCCACGCCGGTCTTCGCCGACATCGATCTGGCCGACTACAACCTCGACCCGAAGCAGATCGAAACGCGCATCACCTCGTGCACCAAGGCGATCATGCCGGTGCATCTGTACGGTCAGTGCGCGGCGATGGACGAGATCAACCGCATCGCCGCGAAGCACAACCTGGCGGTGATCGAGGACGCGGCGCAGGCGGTTGGCTCGGAGTACGGCGGCCGGCGCGCGGGCGTGCTCGGCACGATGGCGGCGTTTTCGTTTTTCCCGTCGAAGAACCTCGGCGCCTTCGGCGACGCCGGCGCCGTGACGTGCGAGGACGACGCCACGTACGAGAAGCTGATCGACTTTCGCGTCCACGGCATGCGGCCGAAGTACTACCACCGCTACGTCGGCGGCAACTTCCGCATCGATGCGCTGCAGGCGGCCATCCTCCACGTCAAGCTGCCGCACCTGGAGGGGTGGACCGAGGGACGGAGAAGGAATGCGGAGAGGTACGCGGAGCTCTTCGCGGATGCGAACCTCGGCGACCGCGTGATTCTCCCCCGCGAGCTGGCGGGACGCCGTCACATCTATAACCAGTACATCATCCGTTTCTCCGACGGTGGTACGCGGGACCGGGTCCTGAACCATCTGAAGAGCGCCGGCATCGGCTGCGAGGTCTACTACCCGCTCACGCTGCCGCAGCAGGAATGCTTCACCGACGTTCCTTCGGCGGGCGATCCCTTCCCGAATTCCGATCTCGCCGCGGCCACGACGCTGGCCGTTCCCATCTTTCCCGAGTTGACGAAGGATCAGATGGCGGAGGTGGTGGGGGAGATTGGGAAGGCACTCGCGAGTCGTTAGATTGGTGAGTTGATGGTTATCGGTTATCGGTTGTCGGTTGTCGAGGTTGCGCGGTCTCGGGGTTGCGCGGTCTCGCGGCTGTTCGGCGATTCGGAGCTCCCTACGAGCCAAACACCCCGAGACCGCGCAACCGCGAGACCGCGCGACCCGATAACCGACAACCGATAACCCGACAACCGACAACCGACAACCACCAACCCCCAAACCCCATGATCCCCCTCCGCCACACACTCCCTCTGCAAACGACGCCGGTCGTCAACCGGGCGCTGGTCATGGCCAACGGGATCGTCTTCGTGACGCAGCTCTTTCTCGGTCAGCAGACCGAGATGATGATCAACATCTTCGGTTTCGTTCCGGCGAGACTGGTCCATCCGGCGGCGTACGGCTACTCGCTGTTCGAAGTGGCGGTCACGCTCATCACCTCGCTTTTCCTGCATGGCGGTTTCGTTCATCTCATCGGCAACATGATTTACCTCTGGGTCTTCGGCGGTGCAGTCGAGGACGCGCTGGGGCACGTCCGCTACTTCGCCTTCTTCCTGGTCTGCGGCGTCATCGGCAGCCTCACGCATACGATGCTCTTCCCCCAGTCGACGGTTCCGTCGATCGGGGCCTCGGGGAGCATCGCCGGAATCCTCGGGGCGTTCCTCGTGCTTCGGCCGCGGGCCCGGATCGTCACGCTGTTGCCGCTGGTCGTGTATTGGGCGATGATCGAGATCCGTGCCGTCATCTTTCTGCCGATCTGGTTTGCCATGCAGTTCTTCAACGGCTTCCTCTCCATCGCCGCGGCGCACCGGACGCAGGAGGTGAACGGCATCGCCTGGTGGGCGCATGTCGGGGGGTTCGTATTCGGCGCGATCATCGGAGCCTTTGCGCGGCGACGCTCGCCGGAACGTGTGACACCATAGGCACCGGAAGGGGTGGACGTTTGAAAAAGGGAATCATTCTGGCCGGCGGATCGGGCACACGGCTGTACCCGATGACCTCGGCGATGTCGAAGCAGCTCTTGCCGGTCTACGACAAGCCGATGATCTATTACCCGCTGACGACGCTCATGCTCGCCGGCATCACCGAGTTTCTGATCATCACCACGCCGGAGGACCAGGCCAGCTTCCAGAAGCTTCTCGGCAGCGGCTCCCAGTGGGGCGTCAAGCTGGAGTACGCGGCGCAGCCGGAACCGGGAGGGCTGGCGCAGGCGTTTCTCATCGGGCGCGACTTCGTCGGCGGTGAGCCGAGTTGTCTCATTCTCGGCGACAACATCTTCTATGGTCACGGCCTGCCGGACTCGCTCCGCCGCGCCGCGGCCGGCGACAGCGGGGCGACGGTTTTCGTCTACCGGGTGCCTGACCCCGAACGCTACGGCGTGGCGGAATTCGACGAACATGGGCAGGCCATCAGCATCGAAGAGAAGCCGGAAAAGCCCCGCTCCAACTTCGCCGTCACGGGACTCTACTTTTACGACGAGCGCGTGTGTGATTTCGCCGCGAACCTCACGCCGTCGAAGCGGGGAGAGCTGGAGATCACCGACCTCAATCGCGTCTACCTTCAGATCGGCGAATTGCGTGTGGAGCAGCTCGGACGGGGCTTCGCCTGGTTCGACACCGGCACGCAGGAATCGCTGCTGCAGGCGGCGAACTTCGTGGAGACGGTGGAGCTGCGCCAGGGGTTGAAAATCGCATGCCCCGAGGAGGTCGCGTACTACCTGGGGTTGATCGATGCCCAGCAGTTGCGGGAACTGGCCACGAGGCTGGCGCGGAGCACGTACGGGCGCTACCTGCACGACCTTCTCGACGAACAGGCGCAGCGCGCGGCGAGGACGGCGACGGCCACATGACGAAACACGTCGTCGTCACAGGCGGCGCCGGCTTCATCGGCTCCAACATCGCCGACGCCTTCATCGAGCGCGGGTGGCGCGTCACCATCGTCGACAATCTCTCCAGCGGCGACCGGCGCAACGTCCATCCGGGTGCGGCCTTTCACCAGTTGGACATCCGCGACGCAGCCGCGGCGGATCTCATTCGCGCGCTGAAGCCGGACGTCATCAGCCACCACGCCGCGCAGATGGACGTCCGCAAGTCGGTCGAAGATCCCGCCGCCGACGCGGACGTCAACGTGGTCGGATCGCTGCGAATCCTCGAGGCGGCGGTCGACGCGGCGGTGAAGCGCTTCGTCTTCGCATCGACAGGGGGCGCCATCTACGGTGAGCCGGTCGAGGGGGCGCAGGACGAATCGCATCCCACGGCACCGCTCTCGCCGTACGGTTGCGCCAAGCTCGCCGTCGAGCACTACCTGCACTACTACCGCGTCGTGCACGGGCTCTCATCGGTTGCTCTCCGATACGCGAACGTCTACGGCCCGCGGCAGAGCGCACATGGCGAAGCGGGCGTGGTGGCCATCTTCGCGGGACGGATGATCGACGGCCAGCCGTCGACGATCAACGGCAGCGGCACGCAGACGCGCGACTTCGTCTACGTCGACGACGTCGTGGCCGCGAACCTGGCTGCCTCCGAGGCCGAATGGCAGGGGGAGTACAACGTCGGAACGGGAGTGGAGACATCGGTCAACGAGCTGTACGCGTCGCTGGCGTCGATCGCCGGAGTGGACATTCCGGCGGCACACGGCCCGGCAAAAGAGGGAGAACAGCTTCGAAGTGTCCTTGACGGCAGCCGGTTACGAAAACTGGCCGCGCTTCCGGAGCGGACGCCGCTGCGCGACGGACTGGCGAAGACGTTCACCTGGCTGCGCGATGAGGGGCGCGCGCGATGATCATCACGCGCAGCCCGCTGCGGATCAGTCTCGGCGGCGGCGGCACCGACCTGCCTTCGTACTTCGGGAAGTTCGGCGGGTTTCTCATCGCCGCTGCGATCGACCGCTATGTCTACGTTACCGTCAACCGGCCATTCGGCGCGGGTATCCGGCTGAAGTACTCCGACATCGAGAACGTCGACACGGTCGATGAGGTGCGCCATCCCATTCTTCGAGAAGCATTGCGGATGATGAATCTGCGCACGCCGCAGATCGAGATCACCACGCTTGCCGAGATCCCGTCCGGCACCGGCCTGGGGTCTTCCGGAAGTTTCACGACCGCCCTGGTCAAGGCGCTGTACGCGCATCGGCGCCGTCTCCTCCATTCGAGCGAAGTGGCCCGGCTGGCCTGCGAGATCGAGATCGAGCGTCTTCACGAGCCGGTCGGCAAGCAGGATCAGTACATCGCCGCGTACGGTGGCGTGACCTGTTTCGATTTTCATCCCGACGGCTCGGTCTCCGCGCAACCGCTGGCGCTGGGCATGGACACGCTCTTCGAGCTGGAGGACAACCTCCTCCTATTCTTCACCGGCTTCTCGCGCAGTGCCGGCAGCCTGCTGCAGGATCAGAAAACCCGCTCGGACGCCGAAGATCCGGAGATGATCGACAACCTGCACTACGTCAAAGACCTCGGCTACCGGAGCCAGCGCGCTCTCGAAGCCGGACGGTGCCATGAATTCGGCGAGCTGCTGCACGAGCACTGGGAGCACAAAAAGCGGCGTTCGAAGGGCATGAGCAACCCGAAGATCGACGAGTGGTACGAGCTCGGGCGCCGGAACGGCGCCATCGGCGGAAAGCTGGTCGGCGCGGGCGGTGGCGGCTTCCTGATGTTCTACGCCGAGGATCGCAAAGGCCTGCGGCAGGCGATGCGGGACTCGGGGCTGGAGGAAGTGCGGTTCCGTTTCGATTTCGAAGGGACGAAGGTGTTGATGTCTTAAAGTCTTTAACCACGAGACACAGAGGACACAGAGACTTCCTCTGTGATCTCTGTGCCTCTGTGGTGAAAAGCCTTTCTCGGCGCGGTTACAATGCGCCCGGCCATGAGCTACGCCGAAGAGCACTTGAAGGAAGCGTCCGCGATCATTGAAAAACTCGATGCGGATGCGATCGAGCGGACTGCCGGACTGCTGGCCGCGCTTCGCGAGCGGCACGGGCGTCTTTTCCTCCTCGGCGTCGGTGGCAGCGCGGCCAATTGCTCCCATGCTGTCAACGACTTCCGGAAGATCTGCGGCATCGAGGCGTATGCCCCCACGGACAACGTCAGCGAGCTGACGGCGCGCACGAACGACGAGGGATGGCCCTCGGTTTTCATCGAGTGGCTCAAGGTCAGCCGGCTCACCCGGGACGATCTGCTCTTCATCCTTTCCGTCGGCGGGGGCAACCGCGAGAAGAACGTGAGCCCCAACCTTGTTGCCGCCCTCGAATACGGAAGAGAGGTCGGGGCGAAGATCTGCGGCATCGTCGGGCGCGACGGAGGGTACACGGCCAAGGTCGCCGACGCCTGCGTCATCATCCCCACCGTCAATCCGCAGAACGTCACGCCGCACACGGAGGCGTTTCAGGCCGTGGTGTGGCACCTCCTGGTGTCGCATCCGATCCTGAAAGTGTCCGAGACGAAGTGGGAATCGACCAGGTGATCATGCGCGCCGTGTTTCTCGACCGGGACGGTGTCATCAACCGCGCCACCGTGCGCGACGGGAAGCCATATCCGCCGGACACGCTCGACGAGCTGGAAGTGCTCGAGGGGGTTCCGGACGCGCTCTCGAAGCTGCGCCAGGCAGGCTTTCGTCTCATCGTCGTGACGAACCAGCCTGACGTCGCCCGCGGTGCGCAGACACGCGAGACGATCGAAGCGATGCACGAGCGTCTGGTTTCTTCGCTGGCCGTCGACGAGATCGTGGCCTGCTATCACGACGGCGATGCCTGCGATTGCCGGAAGCCGAAGCCGGGGGCCTTGCTCGATGCGGCGCGCCGGCATGGCCTGGAGCTGGAGCGCTCGTTCATGGTGGGCGACCGCTGGCGCGACATCGAAGCGGGGCAGCGGGCAGGGTGCCGCTGTCTCTTCGTCGATCACGGTTACCGCGAGCAGCAGCCGGCCGGACCCTTCGTCCGCGTGGCCTCGCTGGCCGCGGCGGCGGAATGGATTCTCGAGAACCAATGATGAAACGAGTCGAAGAGCTGTCAGTCAAAATTTTCGCCGACGGCGCCGAGAAGGCCGGGATGCTGGAGATGTACGCCAAGCCGTTCATCAAAGGCTTCACCACCAACCCCACGCTGATGCACAAGGCGGGACTCACCGATTACTGCGCCTTCGCCCGCGAGATCGTCGAGGCCATTCCCGACCGGCCGATCTCCTTCGAAGTCTTCTCCGACGAGTTCGGCGACATGGAGCGGCAGGCGCGCGAGATCGCCACGTGGGGAGACAACGTCTACGTCAAGATCCCGGTGACGAACACGCGCCGCGAGCCGGCCTACGACCTGGTGCGGCGATTGTCCGAAGAGGGCATCAAGCTGAACATCACCGCCATCATGACGGTCGATCAGGTTCGCCATATCGTCGACGCCGTGAGCGAGGGTGCACCGTCGTGCATCTCCGTCTTCGCCGGCCGGATCGCGGACACCGGACGCGATCCTGTCCCGATCATGGCCGAATGTGTCGGCCTTCTCAAGGCGGCTCCCGCCGCGGAATTGATCTGGGCCAGCCCGCGGGAGTTGCTCAATATCATGCAGGCCGACGCCATCGGCTGCCACATCATTACCGTGACGAACGACATCCTCAAGAAGCTGACGCTTGTCGGCAAAGACCTGTCCGATTACTCGCTCGACACGGTGAAGATGTTCTTCGATGACGGAAGGAAGGCTGGTTTCACGCTTTGATCTTCGTCACCGGAGCCGCCGGATTCATCGGTTTTCACGTCGCCAAACGCCTCCTCGAACGGGGCGAGGACGTGGTGGGGATCGATAATCTCAACGACTATTACGACGTCTCGCTGAAGGAAGCGCGACTCGGTATTCTGGGCAGCGAGCGCGCCTTTCATCTCGAGCGGACGGATGTCGGCGACGCGGAGGGAATGGCCGCGCTTTTCGAACGCTACAAACCCCGGCGGGTCGTGCATCTCGCCGCGCAGGCGGGCGTTCGCTACTCGCTTACCCATCCGCATGCCTATACCCACAGTAACGTCACAGGTTTCCTGAATATCATCGAAGGATGCCGCCACAACGGCATCGAGCACCTCGTCTTCGCCTCATCCAGCTCCGTCTATGGAGCGAATACCCGGCAGCCGTTCTCCGAGCACCAGAACGTCGATCATCCGGTGTCTCTGTATGCTGCCACGAAGAAGGCCAATGAATTGATGGCCCATACGTATGCGCACTTATACGCACTTCCCTGTACAGGTCTGCGTTTCTTCACCGTGTATGGGCCGTGGGGAAGGCCGGACATGGCGTTATTCAAATTCACGCGCAGCATGCTCGCCGGCGAACCGATCGACGTTTACAACAACGGTCAGATGATTCGCGACTTCACGTACATCGACGATATCGTCGAAGGGGTGGTGCGCGTGCTCGATCGCGTGGCCGCACCCGATCTCTCGTGGCGCGGCGACCAGCCGGACCCGGCTCGCAGCTACGCTCCTTACCGGGTCTTCAATATCGGCAACCATCAGCCGGTCCTGCTGCTCGACTGCATCGCCATGCTGGAGGAGTGTCTCGGCCGGAAGGCAACGATGAACATGCTGCCGATGCAGCCCGGCGACGTGCCGTCGACCATGGCCGACGTACGAGAGCTGGAAGAGGTCACAGGCTTCAGGCCCCGAACCACGCTGAAGGAAGGGATCGCCCGATTTGTCGAGTGGTACAGGAGTTATTACCGCGTATGAGAACTGGCTGTTACAACCTGCAGGTCTGTGTAAACACCGGCGCGCAGCACCCGTCGAAACGGTGTGCAGCGGAGTTATGATGCCTTTCTCCGTTCGATGACTCGTCGTCTCCTGCCCTTCTCACTCATCCTCATCTCGCTGGCCGGCTTCGTCATGGCTGTGCCGTCCCGGCGGCGGCCGTCAATCGTCCTCATCTCGGTTGACACGCTGCGCGCCGATCATCTTTCTGCATACGGATACGCGCAGAAGACCTCTCCCTTCATCGACGCACTGGCGGCGCGCGGACTGCTTTTCGAAGACGTGCTCGTATCGCAGCCTCAGACCAGCCCCAGTCATGCCTCGATGCTCACCGGAGTGAACACGTGGAAGCACGGTGTCGTGACAAACGGGTTCAAGCTCCAGGAGCGGGTGGACACGCTCGCGTCGGCGCTGCACCGTGCCGGATACGATACGGCCGGTGTGGTGGCTGTGGCCCATATTGGCAGATCGCGGGGATTCGCCGCGGGATTCGACCGTTTTTCCGATCCGCCGCCGCTGAAGGCCGGTGACCTCGGCGACGCCACCCGGCGAGACGCCGAGGTGGTGAACGCCGAGGTTCGCCGCACGCTTGCCGAACACGCGGCCAGGCATGCCGGTGCGCCGATGTTTTTGTTCGTCCACTACTTCGACTGCCACTACCCGTACCGGTCCTGGGATAAGACCGAGGATCACAGCAATGCGTATTTTCCGGACGAACAGAAGCAGAAAGCGAAGCAGATTCGGAGATATGACGACGGCATCGCGTGGACGGACCGGCATATCGGCGAGGTCGTCAGTGATGTTCACAAGACGCTGGGAGACAACGTCATCTTCGTCATCACGGCTGACCATGGCGAGCAGATCGGCGATCATGACCTTCCAGTCAATCACGCCGACATTTACCGGGAGACCGTCCGGGTCCCGCTCATCATTGCGGGACCGGGCATTGAGGCCGGGCGCATAGAACATAGGGTATCGTTACTCGATCTTCCGGTTTCATTGGCGCGGCTGGCTGGCGCCCGGCTGCTCAATGCCCTTGACGGCATCGATCTTTTCCGCACCGTCGAAGACGAACGGGCCTGGTTCCACTGGCCTTTTGGCAGAGACGAGGAACGAGCATTCGTTGTGACCGGTGCGCCAACGTACACCCGTTCCATCGCTCTGGTGAAAGGGTCGAGCTGGTACATCAGGAATTTTGATCAATCCTATCGTTACTCGAGGATTCAAACGCCTGCGCCCGCCGGTCCGGGGCCGGCAAGGGTGCTTGCAGGACGCAATGTCGACGGACAGCAGGTGAGCTACACGGTCGATGCCCGCCAGTACCGGCCGTTCTGGGTCACGTTCGAGCACGTGACCAGCTCTCCTGCCTGCGCGGCGACAGCGCTGATGACGATCGAACCGGGCTTGTATTACAACCGGAACGCCACTCCGTTCAAGGGATCGATTCGCATCACTGTGCCGGTGGCGCGTATGGACGCGGTCACTCTGACCGTTTCGCCTGCGAACTGCGCCGGCGTCACCCGCTATGCGGTCTCGCGCGAACGGCCGCCGGGAACGACGGAAACGCCTGACATCTTCAATTATCTCGTCAACCGCAGGATGCGGACGTCCAACGAACTGTACGATGTAGCTAGTGATCCGCTGATGCTGCGGAACATCCTTCCCGACAAACGCGGTGATGCCCTTGACGCCGAGCTGCAGTCGCTCTTCGGCGGCCTTGCGCGGCGAATGCCATCGCAAAAAGTCCCTTCCGAACAGGTCCGCGCTCTCAGAGCTCTTGGATATCTCTGAGGGCTTCGGCGTTACACGTCAGAACCGGAAATAGATGAAGGGACTCGTCGTCACCGCGCCGAAGAAGTAGATCAGAAGAATCACGGCGAAAACCGTGAAGGCTCCCCGGACCGAGTGCCATCCGAATACCAGTTGCGGCCCGGAGATCGGACTATCGCGGCGTTCCGCATCGATTGCGGAGAGGAATTGCGGCTGATTGCGAAGCAGAAGAACGCCGGCGGCGTGTCCGGCGATGACGATCAGCAGCGACCATCCGAGAACCGCGGGAAGCCAGACGGCACGGCCGGCTCCCAGGCCGAAGAGTGTGGAGAACATGCTCAATGTTCCATCCCAGCTCGTCTGCCGGAACGGAACCCAGCAGAGAACCGTGAATAGCGTCGTGACGGGCGTCGACAGTCCTCTCGGGATTCGAGCCGCCGGAAACGCCGAGCGCCACGCGCGATGCATGGCCAGGGCGGCACCGTGGAGAAATCCCCATAACACGAAATTCCAACTCGCGCCGTGCCACAGGCCGCCCAGGAGCATCGTGGCCATGAGATTGAAATACGTGCGCGCCGTTCCTTTGCGGCTGCCCCCGAGCGGAATGTAGAGATAGTCGCGAAGCCATTCGCTGAGCGTCACGTGCCAGCGGTGCCAGAAATCGGCGATGTTCGCGGCAAGATAGGGCATCCGGAAGTTCTCGGGAAGCTCGTAGCCGATCATCTGTGCGGTGCCGATGGCCATATCGGAGTAACCCGAGAAGTCACAATAGATCTGCAGCGAATAGGCGATGAGTCCGCACCAGGCGTCGAAGCAACTCCAAGACGCCGGAGAGGCAAAGACGGCGTCGGCAACCACCGCACAATGATCGGCGACAAGAAGCTTCTTTCCCAGGCCGATCAGGAACAGCGACGCCCCCGCGCGCATGCGCGAAGCCGTGGGGCCAATGTCCCTGTTGAGCTGAGGAAGAAAAACGGATGCGCGAACGATCGGGCCTGCAATCAGGTCGGGGAAAAAAGTCACGAACATGGCGTATTCGATCAGCGAGTCCGCGCGCTTGATGATGCGCCTGTAGACGTCGATCGTGTAGCTCATCGACTTGAAGGTGTAGAAGCTGATTCCTGCCGGAAGGAAAACACGAAGGAGCGGAAGCTGGCGGCCGCTGACCTGCAGCAGCGTGTTCGCGTTGTCGAGAAAAAAACCGGTGTACTTGAAATAGCCGAGAAGTCCGAGGTTCGTGATGATGCTCAGGGCAAGCCAGCGGGTACGGTGGCGTTCGACATCGGTTGCACTGATGCGCGCCGCACAATAGAAGTCGATGCCGCTGATGAGAAGCAGAAGGACCAGGTAGCGGTAGTCCCATGCGGCGTAGAAGAGACACGAGGCGATGCAGAGCCCGATCTTCTTTCCGCGGAGAGAAAGTGGGAGTGCCAGAAACGCCAGAATGAGCCCGAGAAAGATGAAGAATCTGAGGCTAGAAAAGACCACGCGCGCGCAGCCTTTCGATCTCGGATTGGAGGAGTTGCGCCGCCGCCGCATGCCCTCGTGCGTTCAGGTGCCCCTCGCCGAAGGTGCTGTTGGGAAACCCGGAAGGCGCGTCGCCGCGTTGGCGGAAACCATCGAATGTGACGCGCAGATTCACACAACTCAATCGATCGTTGCCGCAGGCTGCCATGAACGCGGCTTCGACCCCGGAGGGACGACCCTTGAACTCCGGGAGAAAAAGGAAGGTGACGCGGCCGCCATACGCGTCCCGCAGCCGTGCCATCTCGGCGGCGACCGGCCAGGTCACAGATGCAGCGGGTTTCGGCTCGCTCGGACGTGTTTCCTCGTCCGCGGCGCGAAAGAGCGGAGGCATCTTCGCGCCGGAACTGTAGTCATGCCACCGTGAAAGGCCGTAGTCGACCGCATCCGAGCGGCGTCGAAGCGGGGTGAGAAGTCCCGTGATCCGGCCGCCGCTACCGGGCAGGATGATTACTCTCGTCTCGAGACCGGCGTCGAAGTGCGTTTTCGAAGCATTGAATGCATCGTCCCCCAGATCGGGTGGCGCGAGCTCGATCACGGTCCACTCCGGATGAAAACGAGTCCGATACTCGGAGGCGAATGCGACGTAGTCCGCCGCCGAGTGACCCGATTGGCCGATGTTGAGCGCATTCACGTTGGAAAGCCGCGCGCTGAACACTTCGTCGTCGTCAACCTGAAGTGCTTCCGTGAACGAGTCGCCCAGGAACAGAACACGCGGTGCGTCCGCGGCAACGGCGGTGTGCTCCCGCGATTCATCGTCACGCCAATGACTGATGCCCCAGCCCTCACCCAGGCGGTGGACGACGGTGGTCGAGCGCCAGACCCAGCCCACGATCGGATCGAGAGTGACATGTCCGAATGACAGATGCCGCAGCACGGTCTCGAACACCAGCAACGCCAGCAGTACGCCGGCGATGGGACGCCACAAGAACATTGCCTCCAGTGTACCGCCTCGTCCGCATGTAGCCGTTGGAGATCCGAGCGCCCGTGCGCCGGTTGTATGATGCCCCGCGAAAATGCGACCACGGATCGTGAATGACTGCCACCATCGCACCGCAAACGTTTGAGACGCTGATCGAATTGATCCGCACGCGCGAAGCGCGCGTCGGCGTGATCGGCCTGGGCTACGTTGGACTTCCTCTCGTACTCCTCCTCGAGGAGGCCGGTTTCCAGGTCCTCGGTTTTGACGTCGACACCACCAAGACCGAGATGCTCAACCGCGGCGAGAGCTACATCCGCCACATCGGTCACGATCGGATCGCCAAGGCCTTCGCCAGCGAGAAGGTTCTGGCGACGGCCGACTTCGACCGTCTTGCCGACTGTGACGCGATCATCATCTGCGTGCCCACACCGCTGGGCACGCATCGCGAGCCCGATTTGAAGTACATCCGCATGACAGCCGAGCAGATCGCGCTGCGGCTGAGGCCTGGCCAACTGGTCGTGCTCGAGTCAACGACGTATCCAGGTACGACGCGCGAGGAGTTGCTACCGCGCTTCGAGGCTCGCGGGCTCGTCTGCGGCCGCGATTTCTTCCTCGGGTTTTCGCCGGAGCGGGAAGACCCCGGCAACGAGCGCTACAACACCAGGAACATTCCCAAGGTCGCCGGCGGCATCGATGCCGTGTCGATGGGAGCAATGACTGAGCTGTACGGCGCCATCGTCGATCGTGTCGTGCCGGTTTCATCACCCGAGGTCGCCGAATCAGCGAAGCTGCTCGAGAACATCTTTCGTGCCGTGAACATCGCACTGGTGAACGAGATGAAAGTGGTCTTCGATCGGATGGGCATCGACATCTGGGAAGTCATCGGCGCGGCGAAAACGAAGCCGTTCGGCTTCATGCCCTTTTACCCCGGACCCGGCCTGGGCGGACACTGCATTCCCCTCGACCCGTTCTATCTGACCTGGAAGGCGGCGGAATACGGCACGTGGGCGCGGTTCATCGAGCTCGCCGGCGAGATCAACAGCGCGATGCCGCGTTACGTCGTCGACCGGACGGTCGAGGCGATCAATGAGCACGGCAAGAGCATCGTCGGGGCGACGGTGCTGGTGATGGGGTTGTCGTACAAGCCCGATATCGACGATGACCGCGAGTCGCCGTCGTTCGAGCTCATCGAGATGCTGCAGGAGCGTGGAGCGATCGTCTCGTATTGCGATCCGTTCGTGCCGGTGGCGCGGCGCGGACGTAAGCACGACATCAATCTTAGCTCCGTGCCCTGCACGCCGGAGGAGCTCGCAAACTACGACGCCGTGCTGATCTCGACCGCTCACTCGCAGTTTGGCGACGCAAATCTCTACAAGTTGGCGAAGCTGGTCATCGATACGCGAAACATCGTCCCGCGCAATGCCGGCATCAACGTCGTTCGCGCCTGAGGTAACGATCGTGCCGGCCAGCTCACGTCGAAGGGCACTCATCACCGGAATCACCGGACAGGATGGTTCGTATCTGGCCGAGCTTTTGATTTCCAAGGGCTACGAGGTGCACGGCATCATCCGTCGCTCCTCGTCCTTCAACACCGGCCGGATCGAATCGATCTACCAGGATCCGCAGGAAAAAGAGCGGCGGCTCATCCTCCATTACGGCGATCTGAACGACAGCTCGTCGCTGAACCGCATTTTGCGCATCGTCAATCCTGACGAGATCTACAACCTCGGCGCGCAGAGTCACGTCAAGGTGTCGTTCGATACGCCGGAGTACACCGGCGAAGTGACCGGTCTCGGCGCCACGCGGCTGCTCGAGGCAATTCGCGAGCTTCAGATCCGGCCGCGGATCTACCAGGCCTCGTCGTCAGAAATGTTCGGCAAAGTGCTGGAGACGCCGCAGAATGAGCGGACGCCGTTCTACCCGCGCAGCCCGTATGGCGCGGCGAAAGTCTACGCGTTCTGGATGACGGTGAATTACCGCGAAGCGTATGGCCTGTTCGCCGTCAACGGCATTCTGTTCAACCACGAGTCGCCGCGGCGCGGCGAGACCTTCGTCTCACGCAAGGTGACGCGCGCCGTCAGCCGGATCAAACACGGCCAGCAGGAACGCCTCTACCTCGGCAATCTGGATGCGGCTCGCGACTGGGGCTATGCAAAGGATTACGTCGAGGCCATGTGGCTCATGCTGCAGCAGGACGAGCCGGAAGATTTCGTCATCGCCACCGGGAAGAAGCACGCGGTGCGCGACCTCTGCGTGCTCGCGTTTCGGCGCGCCGGCATCGATCTCGAGTGGCGCGGCTCCGGGTTCGAGGAGAAGGGCTTCGAACGCGGCAGCGGCCGCGTCCTCGTCGAGATCGATCCGCGCTACATCCGTCCGACCGAGGTCGAGCTTCTCCTAGGCGACGCCTCGAAAGCGAAGGCCAGACTCGGCTGGACTCCGTCGGCATCATTCGAGGAGCTGGTCAATCTCATGGTCGACTCCGATCTCGCGCTGGCGGCGGACGAAGCGCTCCTGAGGCAGCGCGGATGAGTGGCTTCTGGCCGGACCGCCGCGTGTTGCTCACCGGCGGCAACGGTTTTCTCGGCAGCGTCATACGCGTGAGAATCGCCGGCCGGCAACCGGCCGCGCTTTTCACGCCGTCCCGCAACGAGCTCGATCTTCGCGACGCGACGGCGGTTCGCGGGTGGCTGCGGGAACACCGGCCGAACCTCATCATCCACGCGGCAGGTGTGGTCGGCGGCATCGGCGCCAACAGCATGCATCCCGGTCTGTACTTCTATGAGAACGCGGTAATGGGCATCCACCTCATCGAAGAGGCGCGGCTGGCGGGGGTGGAGAAATTCGTCTGCCTCGGTACCGTCTGCGCCTACCCGAAATTTGCGCCAGTCCCGTTTCGTGAAGACGACCTCTGGAACGGGTATCCCGAGGAGACCAACGCGCCCTACGGCGTGGCGAAGAAAGCACTGCTCGTCCAACTGCAGGCGTATCGGGACGAGTACGGCTTCAACGGCATCTTTCTCCTGCCGGTCAACCTCTACGGACCGCACGATAACTTCGATCTGCAGGCGAGCCACGTCATTCCTGCCATGATCCGCAAGTTCCTCGAAGCACGCGATCGTGGCGAGAGCTCGGTCACGTTATGGGGCGATGGATCGCCGACGCGCGAGTTTCTCTACGTCGAGGATGCCGCCGAGGGCATCGTCGTCGCCGCGGAGAAATACGATAAACGGGAACCGGTGAACCTGGGCTCCGGCGAGGAGATCGCCATCCGCGATCTCGCGCGGACCATCGCCGGTAGGGTCGGATTCCGCGGTGAGATCGTTTGGGATACGACGAAGGCCAACGGCCAGCCCCGGCGCAAGCTCGACGTATCGCGCGCGGCCGCCGAGTTCGGCTTCCACGCAAGGACGTCGATGGAGGAAGGCCTGACGAAGACGATTGCCTGGTACGAGCGCGAATCGCGGATGACCTGATCAGCGTCTATCATTCCTCTCATGTGCGGGATCGCGGGAATCTGGAGACGGCGAGGAAGGGGCGCGGATGTGACCGCGCAACGGATGTCGCTGCGTATCGTTCATCGCGGACCTGACGACTCCGGTGTCTGGCACGATCCCGCGGCCGGCCTCGCACTGGCCTTTCGCCGCCTCTCCATCATCGACACAAGTCCGGCCGGTCATCAGCCGATGCAGTCGGCGAGCGGCCGCTTCACCATCGTCTTCAACGGCGAGGTCTACAACTTCGAGTCGATCCGGCGCGAGCTGATGGAAAGTGGCAACGCTCCGCCATGGCGGGGGCACTCCGACACGGAAGTGCTGCTGGCGGCGTTCGAAGCGTGGGGGCTCGAACGGGCGGTGCAGCGTTTCGTGGGCATGTTCGCCTTCGCCTTGTGGGACGCGCACGACCGGAAGCTGCACCTCGTGCGCGACCGCATGGGCGTCAAGCCGCTCTATTTCGCGCCGGCGCCGGACGCGCTCCTCTTCGGCTCCGAATTGAAGGCCATGACCGTCGCCGAGGAGTTCCCGCATGCGGTGAACCGCGACGCGCTCGGGTTGTACATGAAGTACGCGTACGTTCCGGCGCCGTACACGATCTACGAGAACGTCTGGAAGGTGCGGCCGGGAACGATCGTCACCATCGATGCGGACGGTGCGTATAACGAACGCGAGTACTGGTCGTTGCGGGATGTCATCACGCGCGCGACCGCCGACCGGTTCACCGGCAGCGATGAGGAAGCGACCGACGAGCTGGAGCGCATCGTCACCGAGTCGGTCAAGCTGCGGATGATTTCCGACGTGCCGCTCGGCGTCTTCCTTTCGGGCGGCGTCGATTCGTCGCTGGTCGCCTCGGTCATGCAGGCGCAGAGCAGCACGCCCGTGAAGACATTCACCATCGGTTTTAACGAAACAGAATACGACGAGGCGACCTACGCGGCCGCCGTGGCGAAACATCTGGGAACGGACCACACCGAGCTGTACGTCACGCCGTCCGACGCGCAGGACGTCATCCCCCGGCTTCCCGACATCTACGACGAGCCGTTCGCCGACTCCTCGCAGATTCCGACCTTTCTCGTTTCCCGGCTGGCCCGGCAGCAGGTAACGGTGAGCCTTTCCGGCGACGGCGGCGATGAGTTCTTCGGCGGCTATCACCGCTACTTCCTCGGCCGGAAGCTGTGGGACAAAGTCGACCGTCTGCCGCACATCACGCGTCCGTTCGCCAGCGCGGCCCTGCGCGCCGTGCCGATGGGTGCGTGGAACACGCTGCTCTCCCCGCGGCGCCGCTTCGTGCCGCGCTTCCTGCGCCGCGAGCGGGCCGGCGAGCGCATTCACAAGCTGGCGCGCGCCATGACGTCCCACGATCCCGACTGGCTCTACTACGAGGTCGTCGCGCAGTGGAACGATGTCGCCCTAGGGGCGCGCGACCTTCCGATCGGCATCACCTCGCCCGCTTCGTGGCCGCGTATCGACGATTACACCGAACGGATGATGTACTTCGATCAGATCTCCTACCTGCCGGACGACATCCTGGTGAAGGTCGACCGCGCCAGTATGGCCGTGAGCCTGGAGGCCCGGGAGCCGCTGCTCGATCACCGGCTGATCGAGTTCGCCTGGCGTCTGCCGCTTGGCATGAAGCTGCGCAACGGAAAAGGGAAGTGGATTCTGAAGAAGCTGCTCTCTCGCTACGTGCCGGAGCACCTCGTCGAGCGGCCGAAGATGGGCTTCGGCATTCCGATCGATCACTGGCTGCGCGGCTCGCTACGCGATTGGGCGGAGTCTCTTCTGAGCGAGCGGCGCCTTGCCGAGGGCGGCTTCTTCCGGGTTGACGCTGTCCGCGAGAAATGGGAAGCGCATCTCGCCGGCCGCGGCGAGTGGCAGCAGTATCTCTGGACGGTATTGATGTTCCAAGCCTGGCATGACGCGCGGCGCGGCGAAAGCGAGGCTAGTGACCTGCCGCTCTCCGTCTCGGCTCAGGCTGCCGGAGTGCGATGACGAGGAACTGACCATCGGGGGCAGTCATCAGCATCGGCCTGTAATCGGCTCCGTAGCCGTTGTAGCGCTGCACCGCACCGGCCATTCCTTCAAACTGTTCGAGACGGAAGGTCTCTTCGGAATCGATGGCCCCGCCGGCAACGAAACGGCGGATGATCAGCCAGCGACCGTCGTTGAGGCCTACCGGGACGGCGATCACCTGTGGATCGCCGTTCGCAACGGCCAGCTCCGTCGACGCGCAGGTCCAGTCGGGGCATGTCTTCACGAGCCAGAGGTGCGTGATGGGAACGCAGGGACACGCGTTCGGCGACACATCGCCGAGCGCTGGCGTGACCATTAGAACGAGGATGACGGCAGTGAACGGGAGCGTTCGCATGGCAAGGTCTCCGGGTTCCGCCGGATGAAACTCCCATGCCAGCGCCGATGCCGAACGAAAGCTGCGGAAGGGACCGCCGCCCGGTTTGAGTCGGCGCAAAAAAAGCCGCCCCGCGGGCGCGGGGCGGCTGGAGAAACTCTGACTGAGGTGATGACTACAGATTGGTTGGTGTCGTCAAGCAACTGAACGCGCCAGGCGATGTATTCTGCGCCAGGCGGTTTGAGCCATAACTGCACATCTGGCCGCTGGCTGTTGCCGACACGCCGGTGCCGTTGCCAGTGATCGTGCTGTTGTTCGTGCGGACTTCCGTGTTGCCGCCATTCGCGCGCATGCCCGTGCCGTTATTCGAGGCGACACAAAAGTCGACCGTTACCAGGCAGGAAGTCGTGCTCGTTCCCAGAATGCCGTCCGCCGTGTTGCCGTTGACGTACGAGTTACGGATCGTCATCTTCGAGTGTTCGTCGGCCTGAACACCGGTTCCGTTATTGGCGAAGTTGGAATCGGAGATCGAGCTCAGGGCGGTGACCGCACCGACGCCGGTCGTACGGACGCCGATCGCACTCTGGTAAACCGAGGTGCGACGGATCGTCAACTGCGCATTGCTGTTGGGCTGGAAGAGAATGCCGGTCGTGGAGTATGACTTGATGTAGCAGTCCTCCACGGTCAGGGAATCTCCGGCGATGAAATTGATACCGTTCGTTCCGAGCGTCACGCCTGATCCGTCGATCAGAATGTTGCGGAGAACGACGTGGCGGGCCGTGCCGCTGGTGATGTTGACGACGATCCCCTGAACACCGCTGGAGAGAGTGCTGGCCAGGGTGCCATTGCCCTCGAGCGTCATCGCCTTCGTGATCGTGACAGCTCCGAACCCACCTGGATCCAACGCGTCGATAATTCCGCCGGTGGCGGTCTTCGAGATCGCGCCCGCCCATGTCTTGCAGGGCGCCGTGCGGCTGCACGGGTTAACGTCATCGCCCACGCCGGATACCCACGTACGGGTCGCCTGCGCGAACGCCGATGTCGCCAGCAGCGACATCAGTAGAACTAAGGAAATATAGCTTAGCTTCTTCATGCGATTCTTCCCCTCCTCGAGAAATGTGATGAAAGGTTAAAGTGACCGGAAACTTTGTGACTGCGGTAATGTACTTCCGGGTCCGCTCCCGCGCAAGATGGAAGTGTGATCGTGCTCACCTTTTGACGTTTTTTTTGTCTGGGACGCAAAGTTTACGTTATTGGTGTTTCGACTTGCGGTGTATCGCCTCGTAAAGCGTCTCGTACTGCCCCACGGACGCTGCCAGGCTGAACTCGTTCATCACTCGCTCCCGCGCCCGTACACGAAGGCGGGTAAGCTCTGCGGGAGCGAGGTCGAGCAGGGTTCGCCAACCGTTGGCCAGCGCCGCCGGATCCCGGGGAGGAACGGCCACGCCGGTATCGCCGACGATCATGGCGGAGTCGCCCACATCGGTGACGACACACGGCACGCCGGTAGCCATCGCTTCCCCGAGGACGTTGGGAAACCCTTCGCCGAACGCGGAAGAGAGCGTGTGAATGTCGAAGGCGTTGAGGACGCGGTGGACGTCGCGGCGCAAGCCCATCAGCCGCACGTGGTCCTGCAACCCGAGGGCGTGCACCATCGCCATCAGCTTCTGGTTGTCAGGCTGCAAGCCGAGACCGCAGAGCGCGAACCGCACACGGGCATGGGTGCGCACGAGGTTGGCCGCGGCTTCCAGAAAATTGGGATGGTCTTTCTGCGCATGAAAGCGTGCCGCCATTCCTATGATCGGCGCTTCATCCTCCACTTGCAATTCCGCTCGCACCTCGTGGCGCGCCCCCGCGTCAGGCTGGAAGATGCCGACGTCGGTGCCGTTCGGAATGACGCGGAATCGGTCCCGATATCCGAGTGCCGTGTGGATGCCGACCGCGGCGTGCGAGCAGGTGACGATTGTGTCCGGAAGGAAGCGCGATGTCCTTGCGCATAGCTTTACCACGCGGATGGTGCGGCGGCTGATGCCTTCCGTATTGACGATGCCGCTCTGGACGTTCCAGATGACCGGAATGCCCAGCCATCTTGCAGCCACGCCGCCGACCAGATCGGCGTGGTAGAGCCACGTCTGGACGAGATCGGGTTTTGCCTCGCGCAACAGCCGCCGCGTTTGCATCACCGCCGGCAGCACGCTCATCGCCGTGGGAGCGACGTCGAGCACGTCGATCGGAACTCCCTGATCGCGGATTCCGGCCGCCAGCTCGAGGTCCGAGGAAAGCGAGATGACGTGAGAGCGAAACCGCTCAGGGTCGATGCCGCTCAGCAGTTTGACCAGCATCATTTCCGCGCCGCCAACCCCTAATCCCGTAATAACATGGCTGACCCGGAGCATCGGGGGCGGATGATACACTTCGAAATCCGCGCCCTCGGAACATTCTGGCGAGGACCTCCGATCATGGTTTCTCAAGTGGAATCGAACGCAGGCGATCGCGCCGGGCGTGAGCTCTGGAATCGCCTGTGGGCGTCGAAGACCTCCTCGCGGGAGATCGGCCATCCGCGGTTGAGGCATTGGGAATCGCAATATGCCGCCTTCTTCGATGAGGCGTTTTCTCTCCTCGGCGGCACGCGCGGCAAACGCATTCTGGAAATCGGCGCCGGAGACTCCGGATGGCTTCCGTATTACTCGAAGCGGTGGGGGTTCGAGGTCACGGGCCTCGACTATTCGCCGGTCGGCTGCGAGCGTGCCGCGGAACTGGCGAAGCGCGCGAACGTACACGTCGACGTCGTCCTCAGCGACATGTTCGCCCCCCCTCCCGAGATCGAAGGAACGTTCGACGCATTGGTCTCGATCGGCGTCATCGAGCACTACGAAGATACGGCCCAAACGCTGGAAGCCTTGTCGCGGTTTCTCCGTCCCGGGGGAGTGATAGCGACCATCGTTCCGAACATCCCCGGCCTGCAGGGCTGGCTCTTTCGGAGGTTCAACCGGCCCTTTTACGACATTCATGTGCCGATCGACGTGACAAAAATGCGCACTGCGCACGAGAAGGCAGGCCTCGAGATTGTCCGCTGCAACCATCTGATGAGCGTAAACCTCGGAGTCTTCAACGTCGTCGGACTCGATCCGGCAAGACTGTCGACGAAGTTGAAGCGGATCATGCTCGGCGGCTTCATCGCCCTCTCGCGGATGGTCTGGGCAGTCGAGGGCGTGGTCGGTAATCTGCCCGCGAACTCGTACCTGTCACCGTACGTTGCAGCGATTGCGCGCAAACCGGCCTCGTAAGTTATTAGGCCGTCTGGCACGTCGGCTGCACTCGCCGCGGTTGGAATGCATCGCCGTTTCTCGCACTTCCTGACCGTTTTTTTCGTCTTTGCCGCCAGCCGAGCGGCCTCGGCATCAACGTTTGTCGTGCCTTCTGACCGCGAGCTGATTCGCCGCGCGGACGCGATCGTCATCGGAAGTGCGCTCTCTTCCTACGCGCAACTTACGGCGGATAACGGCATCGAGACCGCCACGACATTCTCGATCGAAGAGACGATCAAGGGTGACGCCGCGGCCACGATCAATATCGTCGAGCCGGGGGGGCAGTTCGGCCGGCGCGCCACCGTCCTGGCCGGCGTGCCTCGCTTCGAGGAAGGGAAGCGCCTGCTGCTCTTTCTAGCGCGCACAGGTCCGGACCGCTGGTCGGTCATGCAACTGGTGCTCGGCAAGTTCAGCTTCGAGAGTGACATTGCGGGCCGGCACCTCTTGGTGCGCGATGAGGCGGAAATCGTCGGCTGGGACGGTGATCTGCAACCGCATCACGAGCAGAGGCGCATAGCGGAGAACTTTGTCGCATTCGTCCGCGCTGAGGCCAACGGACGGATGGCTCCGGCAGACTACTTCACGGAAACGGCGCCGCTCCGGTTTCAGCCGGCGCCGTCGAGCACGGGCCCACGGCTGACGCCGGTACCGGCCGTTGCACCCTTCACGGCCAATTCGTACACGATGCTGATCAGTGGCAACCTCGGTGCCCGTTGGGCGGTCTTTCCCACCGCTGTCCCCTGGTACAGCGGTACGACCCAGGAACCGGGTGCGCCTGGCGGCGGGGTGACGGCGATCCAAACGGCGTTCACATCATGGAACAACGACTGCGGCTCGAATGTGAACTACTTCTATTCGGGCGTCGACGACGGCACGCACACGCAAGGCCTGCACGGCACCGACGGCCGCAACACCATCCTCTTCGAGCGTGATCTAAGCACGTGGGGCGTCTCGCCGTTTACCTGCTCCGCGAATGGCTATAGTGGCACGCTCGGCATCGGCGGTATCACCGAGGCCTCCGGGCAGAACAGCGTGAATGGCGAGACCTTCGCCACCACCATCGAAGGCGACGTGGAGATGAATCAGGGCCTTGCGAACTGTACGCTGCTCTTCAATAACGGTGACTTCAACAGCGCCGTCACGCACGAGGTAGGCCATACGCTCGGCTTCCGCCACTCCGATCAGAACCGTGCCAGCTCGGCGGACTGTTCGACGGATGCATCGCTGGAGTGCTCCAACCAGGCCATCATGAAGTCGTTCATCTCGACGGGGCTGAATGCCGCGTTGCAGACGTGGGATCAGCATGCAGTCCAGGCGGTTTATCCCGGAAACGTCTGCTCGCCGACATGTACCGCTCCCGCGATCACACAGCAACCAACATCGACGACGATTACCTCGGGCGGCAGTACGACGCTGAGCGTTGGTGCCAGCGGTACGACACCGTTCACCTATCAATGGTACGTCGGTCCCTCAGGCACGACCACGACGCCGGTCTCGGGCGGCACGGGGCCGAGCGTGACGGTCTCGCCGGCCGCAACGACGCAATACTGGGCGCGTGTCTCGAACTCGTGCGGTACCGCCAACAGCAACGCAGCAACAGTGACCGTTGCGGCTGCCGCGGCACCAGCAGCATCGTTCTATCTCGTTACGCCCTGCCGTCTACTCGATACGCGCAACGCGGTGGGACCATATGGCGGCCCGGCGCTGGCGGCGAACGCGACGCGTAACGTCGTCGTAGCCGGCCACTGCAGCGTTCCCACGGGGGCGACGTCCGTCGTCGTAAACGTAACGGCCATCGGCGCCGGGGCGAATGGATGGATGACGCTTTTCCCCGGTCCTGCCGGAGCACCGACGCCGAATTCCGCAAACCTCAATTACACCGCCGGTACGACGCGAGGAAACAACGGCATCATCCGCATGGGAACAGACGGGAGCATCAACGTCACCAACTTCAACGGTTCCAACGCTGCTATCGCGTTCGTCATGGACATTACGGGGTATTTCAAATGAGAAACTATGTGCATAAGGTCGCTTCGTACAGATTGGCCATCGGTTTTGGCCTGATGCTGTCTCTTGCCACGACCGCCGCGTACGCACAGACGGGTCCGTATCAATTCTATTCGCTCACGCCTTGCCGCGTCGTCGATACGCGCAACGCGCCTGGGACCAACGGCGGGCCGAATCTCACCAATGTGCGGCGGAACTTTGTGATCAAAGGGAACTGTGGCGTCCCCTCCACGGCGAAAGCAGTCAGCATCAACCTGGCGGTGACGGGGGCGACAGCCGCGAGCTGGATCACGATCTGGCCGGCAGATCAATCCATTCCCAATACGGCCGCCATTAACTTCAGCCAGAACGACTGGGCTCTTTCCAACGGTGCCATCGTCGGTCTTGCCGCGGGCTCTCCCGACCTGTCGATTCAGAATGCGAATGGAACCGTCGCGGTCATTGTCGACGTCACGGGCTACTTCCAGTAGGCGCTTGTCGCCGGGATCGGCATGAACGATCATGCGCTTCCGCTCATGGTCGCGCATTTCGAACGTCTTACCGACTCTGTCTTTCTTCCTCCATGGCTTCGGCATGAGCATGAGGCCCGCTACGCTTTCTGCCGCGCGCGCGTTGGCGGGAAAGTGGTGCTGGATTGCGGCAGCGGCGAAGGCAAAGGATCGCGGGCCATCGCAGTGGGTGAGCCGCGGATGCTCGTGGCGGTCGATCGATCTGTTTCCGCCGTGTCCCTGGCGAGGGACGAGCGTATCGGAGCGGTTGCTGCAGAAGCGGAACGGCTGGGAATGCGTGGATTGTCGGCCGAAGTGGTGGTAGCGCTCGAGGTGATCGAGCATATGGAGGATCCGGAAGGGTTTCTGCGGGAAGCGGCGAGGGTTCTTCGCAAGGACGGAATCCTCATTTGCTCGACTCCGAACAGGACCGTTCGGAATCCCGGGCTGCCGCTTTCCGGCCGTCCGCTGAATCCATGGCATCTTCGCGAATGGACACCGGAAGAGTTTCGGGCGCTCCTCTCCTTGTCGTTCGGCGAAGTCGAGCTCTTTGGCCAGCAACCGCAATCAGACGGATTCACGAGGCTCTTTGAACGTCTGCCGGCGATCATTTCCCGGCGGGGCGCCGCGATCCTACGGCAGATCGTGAAGCTTGGAACCCTGGTTACACCCAGGCGGGGACGGTACGACGTACGACCGATCCGCCCCGATGCGGACTATGAGTTCATCGTGGGCGTCTGTTCCGGCCCGAGGGCCTGATCACCGCGGTTGTCGATGGCCTCACGAATGCGGTGCCAGGAGATGAGCCAGATCATCTTCAGTCCGAGTACGAAGGCCTTGGCCGGATCGCCGGTCACCGAAGAGACGCCGACCCGCTTGGCGTAATTCACCGGGATCTGCGCAACCCGGTAATGGTGACGAACCGTCAGCACCATCATCTCCACCCCGAACTGGCTGCCATCGATCGTGAATTCGGCGGCCAACTCTTCAACCACGCTGCGTTTGAGCAGACGCATCGTGCAGCCGACGTCGCTGAGGCTGGGAGTATTGAAGATGAGCTGCATGTACTTGGCGACGGCCCAGTTTCCGAAGCGGAGAAAGAAACCCATATTCGCGCCGTGCCATACCAGCGGCTGCGAGGTGCGGCTGCCGTAGACGACGTCGAAATCGTGCGCATACGCAAGTAACTTCAGGATGTCGCGCGCCAGAAACGTGCCGTCGGGCTCGCAGATGACGATGTAGTCGCCGATTGCCTCGTCCAGGCCGCGGCGGATGGCTCGTCCGTATCCCTGGCGCCGCTCGAGCACCTCGATCGCGCCGGTGCCGGCGACCTCTTCCGACGTGCCGGGCGCAGCATTGTTGTTGACGACGATCACCTCATCGACGACGCCGGTAGCGAAGAAGTCGAGGATCACCTCACGGATCGACTCCTTTTCGTTATACGTTGGCAGCACGACGCTGACGGTCTTCTTTTCCGCCGGCAGGGTACGCGGGATGGCAACCTCGCGCGCGCGGGCTTCACCGTACCGCGGAAGGAGGAATGCGGCGCCCACCGCAAGAAGAAGATGGAATGGCAGGATGGTTTTGTAGCCGTACGTCCAGGGTGCGGCAATCACCATGGCGGCCAGGTGCGATGCCGCGAACGCCGTGATGGCAATCAATATGGCGCGGGGAATCCGCCCGGCGCGCGCCGCTACGAAGAATGCGATCGGGATCAGAATGAGCAGAAAGGGGTTGTCCCGGTTGACCCCCTCAAAGGCCTGGGTAAAGCCAAACGTGAAAAGCACCTTCCGGACCTCGAGCCACAGGGATCGTCCCGGCGCATGCGCGAGAATGTTGAAGAAAGCGCGGATCGATCCGAGAATCGTGGCGTCGCCCAAGGGCTGATCCGGAACTTCCCCCGGTCCATAGAGAAAAACGGGCAGAATTACATACGACGAGATGAGCAGGACGAACTTATGCGCCACGACCCAGTTTCGGATCGTGAACGGCGCGATCATGAGTACAAATCCACCTCCGAAAACTCCGGCGGCCAGCCCGCGGCGGATGACGCCGCCGGACCAGTACAGCAGCAGAGCCAGCCCGGCGAACGGTACATAAATGAGCAGCGAGGGCCGCGTTGCGGCGCCCAGACCTGTGAGCATTCCGCTGAGGAAGACCCAGCCGTAGCGCTTACGTTCGAACGCAACCGCGGACGCCAGCACGGTAGCGACACAGATCGGCAGAAAGAGGTTATCGGTGAATGCTGTCTGCAGGTACTTAAAGAGATAGGCGTTCGTGAAGAATGCAAACGCGGCCAGCACCGCAATCATTGATCCCGCCGTGAGCCACTTGCGCAAGAAAGCCCAGAGCAGGATGGCGGTTGCGGCGATGCACAGCCAGTTCAGGAAACGGATGGCGCCGAAATCTTCCCCAAACACCACGTGCGCGGCCGCAAGCGCATACGAGTAGAGAGGATAGAAGAAGAACGCTCCTGTGTCGGCAGCGCCTCGCTTCATCAGGATTCCGTTGAAGAGCACGGCCCGGGCACCTGCTTCATACACCAGCGGATCATCCCCGTTCGGAAGAGGTACCGTAGCCGCGTGGGTTTGAATGTCGCCATAGACGCCGGCGAGGAGGGCCACGCTCACGAACGCGATGAGAGCGACCTTCTCCGGCCACCCCCAGATTTCCTCGAGGAAAAACTGTGAGACCGGGCGATACGCCGAGGCGAACGCTCCCGCGAAGACGAGCAGCGCAATCGAGCCGAGCAGGTCGATTGCATATCTCGCGAGATGCGAGTGTGAGAGCTCCTCGGCAGACGTCGGGAATGGTGTCACCGTGAGTGGAAGCGCCGCCAGCGAGAAGAGCGGCTTCTGGCCCGGCACCTTGTCGTAGGTGATATCGATTCGATGTCTTCCCGCCGATAAGGAAAACGAGAGGGGCGCGTCTTGCGGCGAAGCCGTGTGCAACACTTCCTTCCCGTCGAGACCGATCGACACGAGGCCATTTGCGGTGACGGTTGTTGCGAGCGTTTTCGTCGCCTCCGGCTCGACATATCCCGTCCAGTGAACATGCAGGGGCTGTTCGATGTGTCGCGGCGGAGTGTTGAGCTCGAGTTTCTTTATCGGCCAGTCATTGACGTACAGGAGTGCGAAATTGATGTCGTTGAACGTAAGAAGCCGGTCAACCCTGAAGCTCCGAGCTCCGCGCCAGAAAAACCGGACCGGTGTGATGGAGCCGACATGCCGCTCAGGCTGCGGTTCGATCTGCGCCGTCGCGTACTGACCGTGCCATCCCTCGTCGCGAAGAGCCGGCGAAATGGCAGCTTTCGCGCCGCAGAGCAGCGCCAGCGCGATCAACCATCGCCAGCCGATCCGCTGTCGCGGCGGAAAGAGCGCGATGACTAATCCGATGATGAGCAGCGCTGCTGCGATCAGGTGTGCCTTCGACGAGAACGGGATACCTGAGAACAGCGAACGCCACGGACCGGGAAGGACGGCGAACAGGACGAGAAGCACCAACGCCGCCCACAAACGCCAGCGTTCGGTTCGAGCGGAATCGGGGTTGATCATCTCGTCGACGGACGGGCGATTATGCCATGGGCCGCTCATCTGTCCAGCCTGGTCCCGCGGAGGTGCAATGGTGTCACCGGATGCGCATGCTACTATCCCGAGGTTTCACAATGATCCCGTTCCTGACGCATTTTGTCACCCTGCTTTTCGCTGGGTACGCTCTCTTCCGCTTGTCGCAGGCCAACCGGTCAAGCGATCGCTGGATCAACATCGTCATCGCTGCCGGTTTCCTTGGCCGAGCAGTCATCGGACAGATCCTCTTCTGGGTCTCGTACGCGCGGTTGCCGATTGCGCGTGGACTTCAAATGGGCAACGGGCTATGGTTCTTTGCCCGAGACGCGCTCGAGTACTTCCCCACCGCCTACCATCTTGCGCAAGCGGGCGTGGGCGCGATCATCGAATATCCGACCAGCGGCCCGTCGGTTGCGTACGTGAAAGTGCTCGCGATCTTGGTTTTCCTCCTCGGAACATCTACCGCCGTGGCCTTGCTACTCAATCTCTTCTGCTACCTCGGAACGACGGCAGTCATCGTCCGATGGAGTGAAAGGGAGCCGCGGGCCCGTCCGGCGGCCGCGATTGCAATTTGTGCGATCAGTCTTTCGCCCGCGTCATTCCTCTGGTCTCTGCAGCCTCTCAAGGATACGTTCTTTCAGTTCGTCGTGATCGCCTTCATCGGCGCGTGCGCTGCCTGGCAACGAAGATGGACGGAGTGGCCGGTTCGGATGCCGGGGGCGTTGCTGGTCTCCGCGGCGATGACGGTTACCCTCCTGGCCATCTCCGGAGTGCGGTGGTACTTCGCATTCGCGCTTTTGATGGCCTCGCTCGTCTTTCTGCTGCTTGTGGCGTCGCTGTCACCCGGCCGGAAGGCCGTCGCGTTCACGGCAACGGCCGTCCTGGTGATCGTCCTCTCGCGTGTTTTTCTCCTGGGCGCGGGATCGTATGTTCCGATACCGATTGTCCGCGTCATGACGCCCTCGACGGCATCCGGTGAAGTCAGGAAGCTGCCTTCTCAGATCATCGACCGCATCGACACGGCCCGTGACGGTTTTGATCGGGTTGGTGGTGCAACGTCGATTCACCTCGGTGGCACCATGTCGAAGTTCGCGCGCGCGCTGGGTGCTGCGCCCGGCAGCGAGACACAAACGTCGAGCGTTCAAGAACCACCGATTCAGGAGGAGAGCACAAAAGAGGCAAAAGCACGTCCAGCACCTCTGGCCCCTGCGACGCAGCCGAAACAGGCTAGTAACCCAGTCACAATGACAGGAGCGACGATGCCCGCCCCGCCCCCGAAGGTCTCGAGCTCCGCACCGAAACCAATGGCTTCCACGAGTGCCCCTCCGAAGCCTGTCGCCGCAATACCGGCCATCGCTTCCACGAGTACCCCTCCGAAGCCTGTCGCCGCACCACCGACGACCGTCACCATCTCAGGCGCCGCCGTGAAAAGAAAGCCATTGGTGCTGCAGGAACGGCGGGCCGGGTCGAAGCAGGCGGCGATGTTGACGCGTCTGCTGATGGGAGTGACTTCCGTCGTCGTCCCTCGCAGTATTGGCGAGCGGCTGGGTCTCTTCCACATCGGCGGAGGGCAGGGGATGTTCTGGTTTACCGAGCTCGATACGGTCATTTTCGACATCATCGTTCTGTGTGCCGTGTTCGCGCTCGTCTTGCGCCGCTCGGTGTCCTGGCGTAATCCGCTGGTGTGGTTCCTCGCGCTGCTGACCTTGCTGGCGGGCCTGCCGCTTGCGTACGTGATTACGAACTACGGAACCCTTTTCCGCCTCCGCGAAATGATCTATATCGGATTGGCGCTGACCCCGCTTGCCCTGGCGACTTCATGGCGCCGCGACGAAACCGCAGCCACGCCTGATGCGGCCCGGGCGTCATGAATGGGGGCGGCTGGTATCCACCGGATGCGGAGGTCGTGATCGCCTGTGAGCAGTGAACCGTTAGGCATCCGGGTTCCGCGTTTCATTTCCGCGCTCGCGGAGCGCTTCGGAATCACCCGCGCTCTCGTCTACACCGTACTCGGACGATCATGGTCGGTGCTGGCTGGTCCGGTCTCGCTCCTGTTTGTGGGCCGCTTCCTCACGAAAGACGAACAGGGCTTCTATTACACGTTCTGGAGCGTTCTCGGACTGTGGGTCTTCTTCGACCTCGGGTTGTCGCTGATCATCGTGCAGTTTGCCAGCCATGAGCGCGCCCGGTTTCGCGTCATTCACGGCAGGATCGTCGGGGAAGAGCAAGCCCGGCAGCGCATGGCCTCGCTTTATCGTTTGGCGCTTCGCTGGTATGGGTGGGCGGGCGTACTGATGGTGACGATCATTCTGCCTGCTGGGCTGATCTTCTTCAGCCGCTATCGGCCTCCCGATGTGCATGTGAACTGGGTTCTTCCGTGGACTCTGGTCGTGCTCACAACGGCCGCGAACGTGGTCATGGGACCGCTGGCATCAATTCTCGAAGGATCGGGCATGTTTCAGGACATTGCGCTCATGCGCCTGCTGCAGGCCATGACAGCAAACGTCCTCCTATGGGTGGCTCTGTTCGCCGGTGGTGCTCTTTACGCCGCCGTGGTTTTGAACGGCACCACGGCGCTGTTTACCGCGACATGGATTTTCGTCCGGCATCGCCGCTTTTACGCCGATCTTTCTTCATTTCCGGCAGGCGGTGAAGAGATTCGTTGGCGTACCGAGGTTTGGCCGTTTCAGTGGCGTTTTGCCCTGAGCTGGATGACCGGCTATTTCATGTTCCAGGTCTTCAACCCGATTCTCTTCGCCTCCGAGGGACCAAGAGTGGCGGGACAAATGGGAATGAGCCTCATGGTCACCACCGCGATCTGGCTGTTCGCGCAAGCGTGGATCAACACCCGGGCGGTGGATTTTGGCGCGCTGGTGGCTGCGCGGAACTTCGAGACGCTCGATCGGATCTTCCGGCATGTGCTGGTGCAGTCGACGGCGGTCGTGGTGACGCTTTCGACGGCGGTCATGATCGGTGTCGAGGTGCTTCGTCATATCGGTCATCCACTTGCGGAGCGCCTGCTTCCGCCGCTTCCGCTATTCATCCTGATCATTGCGACGGCTCTGAACCATATCGTCAGCGCGGAGGCTACGTATCTCCGCGCTTTCAAACGTGAGCCTTTCGTGGTCGTCTTTCCTCCGATTTTCGCAATCACCACGATCGGCAGTTTTGTCGTCGCGAATCGTTTTGGAGCCACCGGCATGGTAACCGTGCTGGCCCTTGCAATGGCTGTCGTCGGCCTTGGCGGCGGCACGGTTCTTTTCGTTTCCCGGCGGCGGCAATGGCGGAGCGAAGGGGTCAGTGCGGGCGCGGCCGCGATCGAGATTCCCCTTGCGTAGCCACCTTGGAACGCTATGATGCTGTGCCTTCGACGCAGATGATTGATGGCAACTCGACTAGCCAACCTGGCCGCGAAACTGCTCCCCCCGATGCTGCGCAGGAGCGAGGAATGATCGGGAGAAGTCTGCGGTGACCAGGAATTTCGACGCGAAGGTCGTGGCCGGCTTCGGAGACGAGTGGAGCCGCTTCGATCAGAGCGCGTTGGCCGATGTCGAAGCGCAATCGCTCTTCCACGAATACTTCGACATCTTCCCGTGGGACGATCTGCCGCCGAACGCGATCGGCTTTGATGCAGGCTGCGGTAGCGGCCGATGGGCGCGGTTGGTGGCGCCGCGCGTGGGCCGCTTGTACTGTTTCGACGCCAGCGAGGCGGCCGTCGCGGTCGCGAAGCGGAATCTGGCCCTGCACGCGAACTGCGAAGTGACGGTGGCCGCGGTCGACGCAATGCCTATCGTGGACGGCAGCGCTGATTTCGGCTATTCGCTTGGAGTGCTCCATCACGTTCCCGATACGGCTGCGGCATTGCGCGATTGCGCGCGCAAGCTGCGCTTCGGCGCACCGTTCCTCGTGTACCTCTACTATCGTTTCGATAACCGGCCTGTCTGGTACCGCGCACTTTGGTCTCTCACAAATAGCGTGCGCTGGGTTCTCTCGCGTTCACCGTATCCGGTCCGCTACGCGGTCAGCCAGCTCTTCGCGGCGGCCGTCTATTGGCCGTTGTCGCGATTGGCGCGTTGGGTGGAAAAAGCCGGGCTCACACCTGACTCATGGCCTCTGGCCTACTACCGCAACCGTTCGTTCTACGTGATGCGTACCGACGCACTCGACCGATTCGGCACCCGGCTGGAGCAGCGGTTCACGAGGGAAGAGATCGAGACCATGATGTGCGACGCCGGCCTCGAGAAGGTCATCTTCAGCCCGCACGCGCCGTTCTGGTGTGCCGTGGGCTGGAAAGCGTAGCGCCGTTGAAACGCTCGATCCGGTGGCGGTATCTCTCCGCGAGCATGCGATAGACGGCGGCGGTGCCGGCGACCATGGTCTCCGCGCGCCACGCCGGATCGACATGGCGTCGTCCCTGGGCGCCCATCCGTGCGCGCAGCTCCGGATCGGCGAGCAGGGTTGCGATGCGGCTGGCGAGCGTCTGGTTGTCGTAGGGTTTCACGAGATAGCCGGTCTCGCCGTCGAGGATGACCTCCGGCGCGCCGTCGATGTCGAAGCTGACGCAAGGTTTGCCCATTGCCAGCGCCTGCGGAAGCACGCGTGCCAGTCCTTCACGAAGCGAGGTGTGAACGACCACGTCCATGGCAGCGAGCATCTCCGGAATGCGCTCCCGTCTGATCAACCCTGCAAAGACGAAGTTGTCGAGGATGCCGGCGGAGCGGGCACGCTCGCGGAGGTAGTCATTCAGGATACCGTCTCCGACGAGGAAGAAGCGCACGTTCGGCACGCGGCGGACGATCTCCGGCGCCGCGTCCATCAACTGATCATGCCCCTTGAGCGGAAAAAGCCGCGCGATCTTGCCCACGACAGGTGCCTCCGCCGGAATGCCGAACTCGCGGCGTACCGCCGCTCCATCGGCCTCCGAGTTGAGGAACCAGTCGAGCTCCATTCCGCTGTAGACCGTCGTGAACTTCCCGGGCCGGTCGATGCCCGCTGCCACTGCCTTGCGCACGATGATCGAGGAAACGGAGAGAAAGTGATCGGTCATCGGAGCGCAGATCTTCTTGACCAGCCACCAGGTCCGGTTGACGATCCACGGCTGGTACTCGTGAAACACGAGGCTGTGCAGCGTATGCACGATCAGCGGCGTGCCGGCCAGCTTTGCGGCGATCCGCCCGAGGACTCCGGCCTTCGATGAATGTGTATGGACGATGTGGTAGCGGCCGCGACGGATGATGCGATACAGCTTCCATAAGGCGCGGACGTCGGCGATCGGGTTGATGTTTCGTCCGAGCTCCGGGACGAGAATCAGCTTGACCGACTTCTCCGCGCGGTCGAGGAGATCGCCCTCGGGCCCCCGGTCGATGCCGGTGGCCAGCGTGACGTCGTACTCCGGCATCGCGTTGAGTCCTTCACATGTCAGGAGTGTGTTCTCCTGCGCGCCACCGACGACCAGGCGCGTGATGATGTGAAGAACGCGGAGTGGAGGGGTCTCGGGCATCACTGGATGTGGGCGATGATGAGATAGTCACGGCCGAGGTTGATCCAGTCGTGTTTCCCGATGCCGGCCTCCTGCAGAATGGATTCGACGCGGCGGCGCGTGTAGAGAAAGAGCGGGCACCCGTTGAACAGGAAACGTGCGCGCCGGATTGGCACGCGCCATTCGATGGCTTTGGGAAAGCTCATCACCATCGTTTGGGTCGTCTTCTCACGCATGGCGCGGACAACACTGACCGGATCCTCGATGTAATCGAAGAAGCCGAGGGCGGTCGAGGCGTCGAATCCCGTCTCGGGAACGGCCTCGGGGAAACGGCCTACGCGGAACTCGCAGCGGTCGGCGACGTGCAGTTCGTCGGCATACGTTCGCGCCAGGTCGATCATGGCCGCTGCGAAATCAACGCCGAGGACCCGTCTGGCCCCGTTTTGCGCATACGCGAAGCAGAACCGGCCCGAGCCGCAGCCCACGTCGAGCACGGATTTGCCCGCCAGCGGCGCGAGCGTCTCCACGGTCAGTTCGAGGCGTTTGCGGACGACGCCGCGCCAGACATTGTCGACGAAGCGCGCAAAGGGACCTTTGCGGTCGTCGTAGATGGCATCGAAGCGCTGGGCGTCGAGATGAAAATGTTGCGCGACCTTCTGGTCGACAGAGTGATCAACTGACATTGACGATCTCCTTCATCGGAGCGAAACGAAAGTCGTGGAGCAAACGCACGAGGCGTCCTTCCGTCGCTTTGAGATTGAAATAGTGCGTTGCCGCGATGCGACGCGGCAGGTCGATGCGCGGCTGATCCGGATCGATCTCCCACGGATGCAGGTAGAAGACGGCCGGTTTGCCGCCACGGTTGATGCTTCGGAATCCGGCCCGTGTGACGGCATAGGGGAAGATGCGGAAGTAGGCGCCGCCTGCGATCGGAATGTTCTTGCCGAGGATGCGCCAGGTCGAAATGGGAAACTCGCGTATGGGGTGTCCCCCGGCATCGATGTCGTACATCCACCGCGGAGCATCCTCGATGCCATAGCGGTAGTTCATGACCGGGAAGATGCTGGTGTCATATCGGACGCCGAGCTCGCCGAGGATGTCGAGCGCCCAGAGTGATTTTTTCGTGATCGAGAAGAACGGGGCCCGGTGGCCAAGGACTTTGACACCGGCGGCTTGTTCGACCGCGCCGATTGCGCGCTTGAGCTCTTCGCGGAATACCGCGGGGGTCTGTGTGTAGATGAGGGTATGCGAGTACCCGTGCGTACCCAGTTCGTGGCCTGCCGCGGCGATTTCGCGGACGATTTCGGGGTGGCGCTCGGCGACGAATCCGAGGACGAAAAACGTTGCCTTGACGTTGGCTTTCTCGAGGATTTCGAGCAGCCGTCGCCCCACGGAGACGATCCGGTCATCGAACTTGTCCCAGTGGCCATGGGGGATCTCGAGTCCCTGGTACCAGTCCTCGAAGTCGATGGTGAGTGCGTTCGTGATGTCAGGCATTGGCGGGGTTGCGCATTGCGGGCGACACGATATGCGCGTCCTTTGGTTGGCGTCAAAATGTTCGGGTTTTAGTGGTCCGTTGCCGTGGGACGCGAGGGATGGACGAGGTTGGCGCGCGGCGCGATCAGCGGCACGCCCGTAACCGGCGAATCATCGGCGGCGAGGACCCAGCCGAAGTCGGAGGGCGCCAGAGGCTCGAAGCTCATCGCGGCACGCGAAACCATCAGCCCCGATGCGGCGCATCGTCCGACGATCTCCGTGAGCCGTTCATGGGTCAATTTGTTAGTCGAGATCAGCACCTGGTCGATCCGCAGCCTTTGGCAGGTCTCTTCCAGCGGCGTGACCGTCGAGTAGACGCGTAAGCCGTGGATCAGTCGGCCATTCTTCGACGGATCGTCATCGACGAACGCGACCGGCACGGCTCTCAGTTCGGAGTTGTTGCGCAATTCGCGGTATACGAGCTCGCCCCCATCGCCCGCGCCGTAGATCAGAACGCGGCGGCAGTCCTGCGCGTGCGTTGCCGGGAGGAGCCGGCGAAGGATACGGAACGAGAACCGGCTGATCGTGAGCAGCATCATCATCAGAACCGCATCCAGGGCGAAGACGGTTCGCGAGAATCCTTCGAACCGGTAAGCGACGACCAGGACCAGAAGGGTGGCCACGGAACTGACGATGGTCGCCCGTGCGAAGTCCACCACGCTGGCCAGACTGGCGTAGCGCCAAAGACCCCGGTAGATCCCGGTTGCCAGAAACATCCCCAGCTTCACCATCACGACGATCGGGATGGTCTTGATGAAGAGCTTCCAATCGCCCGAGTCATGCGCGGAACCGAACTTCAGCGCGTACGCGAGATAGTAGGCGAGCGAGATCAGGATGACATCCAGGACCACTTCGAAAACCCGGCGCTTGTGCGAAAGATCCAGCAGGAAGGAAACCAGCGGCTTTTCGCGGGCCGCCGCCAGCTCCGTCTCGGCGTAGACGCGGACGCGGCCGAGATGAATGCCGAGGAAGGTGAGCACGATCGTGAACGTGGCGATCGCCACCACGCTCACATCGATCGCGGCGTGACGGGCCACCAGAGCGAGAACGCCGCCGCTGATGGCCAGGGAGTAGAGCATCCAGACCGCGTGCTTCTCGCTCAGGCCGAGTGCCACGAGGCGGTGGGAGGTGTGATCGCGTCCGCCTTGTGAGGCGGCGCGCCCGGCCATCTTGCGCATGAGCGTCACGAACGTCGTGTCGAAGATCGGAACCAGGAGCACGAGCACAGGAACGGCGAGCACGGCCACGATGCTGCGCGACCGGCCGCCGCCCGTGCCGCTCAGCAGTGCCGTCGTGGCGAGGAAGAAACCGATGAACATCGATCCGCAGTCGCCCATGAAGATCGATGCCGGGCTGTGGTTGTAGATCAGAAAGCCGAGCAGTGCTCCGGCGAATCCGGCCAGCATCAAGGCCTCGTTGAACTGTCCGTTCAGCGCGAAATTGATCCCCAGAAAGATCGCCGCGATCGCGGCGATGCCGACGGCGAGGCCGTCCATGTTATCCAGCATGTTGATGGCGTTGGTGATTCCGATCAGCCATACCAGCGTGATGAGCATGTTCAGCGACGCGGAATTCGTCCATGGGAGGACCAGGCCGAAGTACATCACGCTCGCCACGCCGAGGAGCTGGCCGATGAGTTTCTGATACGGCTTGATCTTCAGGAAGTCGTCGATCATCCCGACGAGGAACAGCAGCGTGCTGGCTCCAAGAACGACCCACCCCTGCCGGCTCTGCCGCACCATCGCCGGTACCACCGCCATCACCGCCATGAAAATGGCAACACCGCCCATCATTGCGGTGGGACGCCGATGCCAGCGATCGTTCCGAGGGAGAGCTACCGCCTTGAAACGGCGCGCCACCGCCCGCACGATCGGTGTCGCCGCGGCCGCGGCGGCAAACGCCGAGATCGCGATGACAGGTGCGGCCACCGTGAATGAATCAGTCATACCGGAACGATGGATGCTAAGTTATTCGGCTATCTGATGCAAGCCGTTATTTGCAGCAGTCGCAAAACGTGGGTCCTATCCGTTTTGTCTGCCGGAATGAAAGGCGATGACGCTCTTGAGTATGTCGTCGAGAGTCGTCTCCGGTCTGAAGCCGATCAGCGAATGGATTTTCGAGGTATCGGGTACGCGGCGCGGCATGTCCTCGAATCCTTCCTCGTAGGCTTCGCTGTAAGGGATGTGCACGATCTCCGACTCGGAGCTCGTCAACGCCCGGATGCGCTTCGCGAGCTCGTTCATCGATACCTCTTCGCTCGAACCGATGTTGTAAACCTCGCCGACCGACTCCTGGCGGTCCATCAGCGCCACCAGCGCCTTGACCACGTCGCCGACGTAGCCGAAGCAGCGCGTCTGGTCGCCGCTTCCGTAGACCGTGATCGGGCGGCCCGATAACGCCTGCTTGACGAATGTCGGGATGACCATTCCGTACTGGCCGGTCTGCCGTGGCCCGACGGTGTTGAAGAGCCGGACCACCGTGGTCGGGAGCTTCTTCTCGCGCCAGTATGCGAGAGCGAGGAACTCGTCGATGGCTTTGGAGCAGGCGTAGCTCCAACGTCCTTTCGTGGTTGCTCCCATCACCAGGTTGCCGTCTTCGCGGAACGGCACGTCGGAGCTCAATCCATACACCTCGGAGGTCGACGCGATGAGGATCCGTTTCTTCTTCTTGTTCGCGACCGACAGCAGCACTTCCGTGCCACGCACGTTCGTTTCGATCGTGCGCACCGGACTCTCCACGATCAGCTTCACGCCGACGGCGGCGGCGAGGTGGATGATGACGTCGCAGGCATCCGCGAGCTCCGCTACCAGAGGCACGTTCTGGACCGTGTCGATCGTGTAGTGGAACCGAGGATGCGACTTCAGATGCGCGATGTTCTCGATGCTTCCCGTCGACAGGTCGTCGATGATGGAAACCTCGTCTCCGCGGCTCAGGTAGTGGTCGGCGAGGTGCGATCCGATGAAGCCGGATCCCCCGGTGATGAGAACTCTCAATCGTGTCTCCCGTTCGCGCGGTTGTCGCTCAGCGCGGCGGCGGATTATAGGGCACAGCTTTGTTGAGCGCCGCAACGCGCTCCTGCATCCCCGCGTCGACGTCCTCGAGGAATGCCGGATTGAAGCGCACCGCCAGGGCGATGTCGGCCGTGGCGGCATCGAGGTTCCCTTCCTTCAGATAGGTCGTGCCGCGGTCGAAATAGATCTCCGGCCGATGATCGGCTGCCAGCGCCGCGGTGTAGTGCTCGATTGCTTCGTCGTTGCGCCCGAGGATTCGGTCGTTCGCCGCGGAGATGAGGTGGTAATCGACGGAGAGCTTGCCGGCTGCCTCGATCGTTTGCAGGCGGGCGAGGTTGTCGCGCGCGACGAGCGCCGCACGGTCACTCTCCATCTGCAGCGCGGCCTGCGTGCGGAGGGTCAGCGATTTGAGGACATGGTCGGCGTGTTCCGGCATCCAGGCGTAGTCATAGACCGCAAGCGCCGCGGCGGCGACGGCGGCGAGGCGGCAGAGCAGGCGCGCCAGGGAGTTACGCATCGTCACGGTCCCAGGAGATCGCCAGCGCGCCAAGCGTCAGGTACATCAGACGCGGCGCGGCGATCTGCAGCGGAAACTGCGCCAGCGCGAGGACAAAGAACGTTGCCGCAAGCGGTGCGCGGATGGCACGTCCCACCGTCTGCTCGGCGGTACGCGCCGCGGCGTTGCCGTCGCGCCGCCGCGAGGGAATGGCAAGCAATGCGATCGCGGCAATGAAGAGCACGTAGCCCGGCAGTCCCGTCTCCGCCGCGATCTGCAGGTGATCGTTGTGCGTCTCGCCGAAATTCATCGGCCAGCCGCGTGTCCACGCCGGCGGATAACGCGTTTCCAGCGCCAGCCGCGTCAGCATGAAATGGAATTTGAAACAGCCCGGGCCGACGCCGGTGATCGGATCCGCCCGGATCATCTCGATCGCGCTGAGGAACGGCACGACCCGCTCGGAGAAGAGAAGGGGGTAGTCGCGCTGCCGCGCCGCGGCGGCGAGCCGGCTGAAGTTGCCCCCGATTCCTGTCGATGGCCGCAACGCCACCGCGGCGAAGACGAGCAGCAGCACCGCCACGGCGATGGCTTGCCGCCACGGCCGCAGCAGCATCGCCACGACCGTCCCGGCCACGAAGGCGATCATCGCCGTGCGCGTCTGGCTCATGGCGATGCCTGTGACGAGGATCGCGGCCGCCGCCCCGAACAGCACCCGCCACCAGCTTTTCACCGTCACCGCGGCGATGAGCGCGACGATGGCCGGACCGGCCAGCAGCGTGCCCACATCATTCGGGTTTCCGAGCAGCCCTACGCTCCGCACGTGGCCCACCACGTCTGGCGGGAAGACGAAGGGATTCCAGATGCGTAGCTCCTGAAGCGTTACGACGACTGCATTCGCGAAGGCTCCGGCAAAGACGACGAAAAGCACCGCCAGTTGCAGCCTCGGTGCGACGAGACGCGTGGCGATGTAGATCGCCAGCGCGCAGGCGCCGGTCACCAGGCTGGCCTCGCTTAGCGGCCGGTTCGTCGACGTCAGTGTCGTCACGACGCTCCAGATGGCGATCGCGGCGAGGAGGATCCACTCCCGCCGCGGCAGCGCTGCCAGCGCTTCGCGCCACGGCGCGCGCGGCGCGGTGGCGGCGAACACCCCGGTCAAGGCCAGCGCAATCGCCTCGGCCCGGAATGCCATTTCCTTCGGCAGGCGAAAGGCGTCCAGGGCGCCGCCGGAATAGAGGATCGGGATCAGAACGATGCCGGCGCCGAGCAGCATCACCGCGCTGAGCCAGTACCGCAGGCGATCGGTTCTCTCGCGCGCCGCGGAACGTCGTTCCCGCATCGGGCGAAGAGTAGCATGGGCGTTGCGCACCTCACGGCAGAGGATTCGCGAACATCCGAATCTATGGTTCCCCCTCACGCCATCGAAGCGATCCGCCGCTTCTCATCGACTGAGATCTCCGGTTTTGTGGCATCCAACGGCGCGTCGCTGCTCGAGGCCGAGGTGCTGGCGCTACTCGACAACCCGCACTGTCCGGCCTCGGTCTGCGAGATGCTGGCGCAGAATCTGCGGTTGACGGCCTTCTACTCCGTCCGTCTGCGGCTGGTGCGGAACCGCGCCACCCCGCTGGCCCAATCCGTCAAACTCGTTCACTACCTGCACTGGCCCGATCTTCTGTGGCTTTCCGTCGACGTCAAGGTTCCCGCGCAGGTGCGGCGGGCCGTCGAGTCGCAGCTTCTTCTCCGGATCGACAAACTCTCGCCTGGGGAGAAGATCGCGGCTGCGAAACGCTGCAGCGCGGCGCTGATCCGGGTGTTTCTCTTCGATCCCGATGAAAAGGTCTTCGCCGCGCTGCTCGTCAACCAGCGCCTGCGCGAGGAGGACCTGCTGCTCCTTGCCGGTTCAGACAGTGCTTCCGCGGAGAAGCTGCTGATCCTCTCCTCCGATCCGAAATGGTCGTACCGTTACGCCATCCGCAGGGCCCTGGCGCGCAATCGTTCCACGCCGCGAGCCGCCGCCGCGTCGCAGTTGCGGTACCTCTCGCGTCGCGACCTCTCCATCATTCACGGCGATCCTGCGACGTCGACGTACCTCCGCCGCTGCATCGAGCGGCTGGCTCCGGGCGTTTTCACGCGCGAGACGGAACGAATTGACTAGAATGCACAGAGTTATCGGCCACTGACCCCATGCCTGATCAGGATCCCCAGCCACAAGTGTCGGAGCTCGCCTCGTTTGGCGAGGAGCTTCGGCGTGAGCGCGAGATCAGGGGCATCTCGCTGAAGGAGATCGCCGACGCCACGAAGATCAGCAAGCGCTTTCTGGAGGCGATCGAGCGCAACGACCACAAGACGCTGCCGGCCCCTGTTTTCACACGCGGATTCGTTCGCGAGTATGCCCGGTACCTCGGACTGAACGCCGAGGAGATGGTCAATCGATACAACTTCGCTGCCGTCGGCGATGACCGCATCGAGCAGTCGTCCCATCTCGAGCGCCTGACCACGCCGCAAGCTCCGCCGCTGCCTGGCAAGAAGCAGTCGCCGAAAGGCATTCCCCCGCCGTACGCGCGCGTCGATCGCAACGTCTACATTCTCATCCTCGTCGTCGTCGCGCTGGCCGGCGTCAGTTACTGGGCGCTGAAGCACCGGCGCGAGAGCCGGGCCGCCGGCGAAGAGCATCTCGCCGTCGAGACGAAAGCCGCCCCGGCGCCTCCGCCGCTTGTTGCGCCGCAGACAGCCAGCATGTCGACGCAGCCCGAGACGAGCACGCCGGCCAAGCTGGTTCTGAATATCGAGGTGACCGCGCGTTCCTGGGTGAAGCTGGAGGCGGACGGGGAGACGGTCGTCAACGATGATCTCAGCCGCGGGTATCACCGCAGCGTCGAAGCAAAGGATGGGTTTACCTTCCGTACCATCGGAAACGCCGCCGGCATTACACTGACCCTCAACGACGTGCCCGTGCCCGCCCTCGGCCGCAACGGGCAGGTATTGCACGACGTCGTTCTCGATCGTGCGTTTCTTCAGAAGATGCAATCTCCCCCGCAAAACCCACAATGAGCACAGCATCCGCCGAGCTTTCCGGCGATCTCGTCATCGACCGGATCGATGCGGGCCAGTTTCCCCGCGAAGTGGTGGAGACGATCGCGCGCGGATTCCTGCCGTTGCCGCAGGATGACCTGATTGCCGTGCTCGCCTATCTGACGCGGTCGGTGGACAGCGAGATTGCCGCCGTCGCCAGGCGGTCGCTTGCCGACGTTCCGTCGCGCAGCATTCACGCCTTCGCCTCGAACGAAAGCGCGCCGCCGGCGCATCTGGTGCTGTTGATGCGCGCCAGCGACGATCCATTCATTCTCGAGGCGCTGATCCGCAACCGCGCCATCCCCGACGCCCTCGTCACCGAGCTGGCATCGGTGGCTGACGCGGCCGTGCAGGAAGTCATCGTCATCAATCATTCGCGCATCCTTCGAGCGCCGGAGATCCTCGATGCTCTCCTCGCCAACCCGGCTCTCTCCGCGGACGTGCACCGTCGCGCGCTGGAGGCGCGGGAGGAGTTCTTCGAGAAGAAGGCCCGCATCGCCGCGCAGCAGCCGGCCGAGGGCGAGGTCGACGAAGACGAGCCGATGCTCGGCCTTTCCGAGGAACCGATCGCCGATCTGCTGGAGAAAGCGGTTGAAGAGCAGCAGAGCGACGCCCCGCCGCCGGAGCTCAACGAGACTGAGAAGCAAGATGAGAAGAAACTGTCGATCTTTTCCCAGATCCTTCTCATGGGCGTCTCGGACAAGGTGAAGCTTGCCTTCAAGGGGGGTAAGACCGAGCGGGTGATTCTCGTCCGCGACCACAACAAGCTGGTCTGCAGCGCCGTGATGCGCAACCCCCGCATGAGCGTGCTCGAAGCGGAATCGATCGCCGGAATGCGAAATGTCGAGGAGGAGGTCCTCCGTCTCATCACGTTGAGGCGCGAATGGGTCTCGAAGTACAACATCGTCATCGCGCTGGCGCGCAATCCGAAGTGCCCCGTGGGGGTTGTCGTGCCGTTGATCAATCGATTAACCTTGCGTGATTTGAAGGGCTTGAAGGACGATAAGGGTGTGAGCGAGACGGTCCGCGCCCTGGCCCGGAAGCTTTTCGCGCAGCGAAGCATCAAATCCTGAATGAAGGTCAACTACTACGAAGTGCTCGGAGTCGATCGCTCCGCCTCCGAGCCGGAGATCCGCGAACGCTTTCGCAAGCTCGCGCGGGAGCAGCATCCCGACCGCTACAAGGGCCCGGACAAAGCCGCGGCCGAGGGGAAGTTCCAGACACTCACCGAGGCGGTCAACGTCCTGACGAACCCAGCCCGACGGAAGCAGCACGACGCCGAGATCGCCTCCCCCTCCGGCCGCTCCGCCAGCGGTACCGCCGATCTCGCGCAAGTGGGGAAAGTTTATCTGGCGAAGGGCATCAAGGCGTACCGTGAGGGGGATTTCCGCACCGCGTACGACAACTTCGACATGGCCGCCAAGCACAATCCGGCCGATGCGAAGGCCTTTCAACATCTGGCACTGGCGGCAACGCGTATCCCGGGACATGCCCGCCAGGCGGTGCAGGCAATCGAGACAGCCGTTCAGCGGGAGCCGATGAACGCCGCGTATCTGAAAGATGCCGGCATGATCTGCAAACGCGCCGGACTGTCCGCGAAAGCCGAGAGATATCTGGATGAGGCGTTAAAGTGGGATGCCGACAATATTGAAATCCGTGCGGCACTGGCTGAATTGCGGCAACGAGGCGAGTCCAAGGAAAGCGGAAAGGGGTTTACCCTTTTCAAAAAGGGCTGAGTGGGAATGGACGTGAAGGCATACGGCCTCACAGATGTCGGACGGCAGCGCCAGCACAACGAGGACTCATTCCTCGTCGCTGACGAGGCGAAGCTCTTTCTCGTCGCCGATGGGATGGGTGGGCACGCCGCCGGCGAGATCGCTTCCCGCATCGCCGTCGATTCGATCTCCGAGTTCATCGTTCATACGAAGGAAGACGACGGCACCTGGCCACACGCCTACGACGAGCAATACACCCGCACCACCAATCGCCTGATGGCCGCTCTGCGCATGGCCAACACGCGCGTTCTCGAGGCCATGCGCAAGGATGCCAAGCTTCGCGGGATGGGCACGACCGTCGTCGCCTGTATGGCCGACGACAGCAAGATCTCCGTGGCCCATGTCGGCGACTCCCGCGCGTACATGATCCGTAACGGCAGGATCTTGCGCATCACCAACGACCACTCCTGGGTCTTCGAGCAGGTGCAGGCCGGGATGCTCACCGAGGCGGAGGCGGAGAAGCATCCTCTCCGCAACGTGATCACCCGCGCCCTCGGCGGCGCTCTTTCCGTCACTCCCGATGCCTCGGAGATCGACTGGCGGCCGGGCGACCTCTACCTGCTCTGCTCCGACGGCCTTACTGGCATGGTTCCCGAAGATCAGATCCTCGAGCTCGTCACCGCCAACGCCGACGACCTCGAGAAAGCATGTCGCCAGTTGATCGACGTGGCCAACGAACACGGCGGGCTGGACAACGTGACGGCAATCCTGGTGAAGACGACGTGACTATGAATATTCGAATCGACTACTGCGGCGTTTGAAACTATCTTCCGAGAGCCTCCAGTCTGGCGGCTGCGATCAAACGCGAATTCGGCATCGACAGCCAGATCGTCCGCGGCAGCGGCGGGATCTTCGTCGTCAGCATCGACGGAAAGAGCGTCTTTTCCAAGAAGGATGAAGGACGATTTCCGGCCGAGCGCGAGATCCTCGATAAGGTGAGAGCGCTGGCGTAGGTCTGCGCTCCGCGCGTTGTCTGCCCGCGGCGTTGTCTGCGCTGGCGCGCGTTAGCTTCGCCACTGTCCACGCGCGCCGCGGCGCGCAGACAACGCCGCAGGCAGACAACGCCGAAGGCAGACAACGCGCGCCAGCGTAGACACCGGTTAAACTCCGCGCGTGCATCCCGAAGTCCAGGAGATCCAGACAAAGCTGAAGGAAATCCTTTACGACTGCGCGGTGGAGATCCGCGCCACCAAAGCGGCGCTCTATCTCCTCACCACGGAAGGGCAATTCGAGCTGGTTACCGAATATGGCTTTCGCGGCGCGGTCCGCGCGACGGCCGACCGCAAGGATCCGGTCATCGACCGCTGCGGCCGTGGGCGCACGCCCTTCTTCGTCAACGGTCTCAACGCCGAGCCGAGGTTTTCGCATGTGATGTTCGAGTCGGCCAGCGACCGCCTGCTTGCTGCACCGATCTACTTCCGCGGCAAACTCGTCGGCGTCGTCGATATGCGTGACAAGGCCGGCAAAGCGTTGTTTGACACCACCGATCTTCCGAAGGCGCAGAAGATCGCCGATCGGATCGGAGAGCAGTTCGTCAACAAGAACGTCTTCGGCCAGCAATTCATCACGCTCTCCGAAGCGCCGGAGCGGCCTCTGGTCATCGGCACGAACGTTCCCGTGGCCGAGGCAAGGGTCGCCGGCCCGGAGCCGGCGGCGCAGACAGCTTCGAAGCCGAAAGCATCGCTCTGGCCGGCCGAGCGTCCGCCGGCCACGAACGTGCCGCGGCTGGCCACGCTCATCATCGAAGCGCGCGGCAATGCCGAGCGCATCGCCGTCCCCGAGTCTCCGGAATCGATCGGCGAGAGCGAGCTGGCCGCGATTCGCGACATGCTGCGGACCATGCTCCTGATCCCCGGTGCCGCGGTGGCCTCGGTTTCGGCATACGGACACATGGGCGGCGTGCAGGAAGTGGCCGCGCGCTCGACGCTGACCGAGGAGGCGATGAACGTCCTCCAGTCGAAGTTGAACCTCTGGCTGACCAAGCGCGGCGAGGCCGGCGGCTTCGTCAGAACGAACATCACCCTTCCGTTCGGGAACCAGGATCCGCCGATCGCGGCCACGCAGATCCAGAAAGTCTTTACGGCGCCGGTGGCGGCGGGGTCGCTCAAAGGGATCTATCTGACCGTGGTTTTCCCCGCCGCGCCGGACCGTCCCGCGCACGAGTTGCTGACCGCGTTTCATGGCCAGCTCCAGATCGCCATCGAGCACTCGATGTCGCGCGGCGCCATGCAGGCCATCCGGGCGCGGGTCGCCGAGGCTCTGATCGAGCCCGACTTCACGACCTACCCTGAGCTGAAGCGCCACTCGGAAGCGGTTGCCGGCCGCGCGGAGGCCTTCGCCAGATTTCTTTCGATGACGCCGGCCGAGACCGAGAACGCGCGCATCGTCGCGCTGGTCCACGACGTCGGGATGCGCCTGCTCGACTACGAGCGCCTCTACCGCAAGCGCGATATCTCTCCCGAAGAGCTGTCGATTCTCAAAGAGCACGCCTCCGTCGGCGCCGCCATGGTCGAGCCGCTGCTCGGCAACGAGATCGCCCGGGGCGTTCTCTGCCATCACGAGCGCTGGGATGGTGCCGGTTATCCGAGCGAGATGCGCGGCTCGGACATCCCGCTTGCCTCGCGCATCGTGCAGCTCTGTGATGTCTTCGAGACGATCATCGCCGTGGAAAGCTATGCCGCGGCCGAATCGATGGACCAGGCCGCGGCGAAGATCGCGCGCGGCGCGGGTACCCAATTCGATCCCGATCTGGCCAAACGCTTCATCGACATGTTGCGCGCGCGTGTGGCGTAACGCCGCCCCCCTGGGACCGCGGGCGTCTCGCCCGCGCGTGCAAGCAACAGGATGCCGAGCATCAAGCGCGGTCGAGACGCCCGCGGTCCCAGGGGGTGCCGCGATAGACTTCACGAATGAAAATCGATCGCAACGAAGCGAAACGGATCGCCGATCTGGCGCATCTCGAGTTCGATGAGGCGGGGCTGGAGCGGATGGCGGGGGAGATGACCACCATCCTCTCGTACATCGACCAGCTCCGCGAAGTCGATGTGGCCGGATTCGAGGCCGTGTCGGCAGAGGAAGCGACGCCGATGCGCGACGATGTGCCGCGCTCGCCGGTCGAACGCTCCGCCGTCGCCGCCAACGCGCCGGCATTCAGTGGCGACGGTCACTTCATCGTGCCGAAGGTGATCGGTGACTGAGCTTCTCCATATGCCGTGGCACGAGGCGCGTGAGCAGGCGAGCAGCCGGGAGCTGGTCGACGCATCGATCGCAACGATCGAAGCGCTCAATCCGAAGTTGAATGCATTTCTTCACATCGCGCGCGACGCCGGCGAAGGGATGCCGGTGGCGGTGAAGGACAACATCGTCACCACCGGAATGCCGACCACCTGCGCCTCGCGCATCCTCGGCAGGTTTCTCTCCCCGTTCGACGCCACGGCCGTGGCCCGTCTGCGCGCGGGGTCGTGCAGCGTCGTCGGAAAAACGAACCTCGATGAATTCGCCATGGGCTCCTCGACCGAGCATTCGGCGTTCGGGCCGGCGCGGAATCCATGGGATACGACGCGCGTGCCCGGCGGCTCCTCGGGAGGCTCCGCCGTGGCGGTGGCGGCGCGCATGGTTCCGGCGGCGCTCGGCTCGGAGACGGGCGGCTCGGTACGGCAGCCGGCGGCGCTTTGCGGCGTGGTCGGACTCAAGCCGACCTACGGTCGGGTCAGCCGCAACGGCCTGGTGGCGTTCGGCTCGAGCGTCGACCAGATCGGCATCGTCACGAAGACCGTTCGCGAATGCGCGGAGATGCTCGGCATGATCGCGGGCCACGACCCGCTCGATTCGACGTCGTCGATGAATCCGGTGGACGACTACGCCGCCGACCTCGAAGCCGGCGTCCGCGGACTTCGTTTTGGCGTCGTGCGCGAAGCGATCGATAAACTCGAAGGTGAAGTTCGCGCGAACTTCGACGATGCGCTCCGCGTTCTGCGCGCTGGCGGCGCCGTGATCGACGAGGTGAGCGTGCCGTCGATCGGCTACGCCATCGCCATCTACTACATCGTGGCCAACGCCGAGGCGAGCGCGAACCTGTCGCGCTTCGACGGCATCCGCTACGGCCGGCGCAGTGCGCGTGCGAAGACGCTGCGCGAGGTCTACTTCGAGTCGCGCGGCGAAGGATTCGGTGACGAGGTGAAACGCCGCATCATGCTCGGAACCTTCGCGCTGTCATCCGGCTACTACGACGCGTATTACGGCCGCGCGCAGGCCGTCCGCGCGAAACTGCGCGCCGATTTCGACGCCGCCTTCGAACGGTTCGACTATCTCCTGACGCCGACCACCCCGGAGCCTGCCTTTCCGATCGGCGCGAAGACGGATGACCCGCTGTCGATGTACCTCAGCGACATCTTCACCGCTCCGGCGAACCTCGTGGGCATCCCGGCCATCGCCGTGCCGTCCGGTTTCTCGCGCCAGCGCCTGCCGCTTTCGCTCCAGATCATGGCGCCGCGGTTTGCCGAGCGCGCCCTCTTCCGTGCAGCCGGCTTCTTCGAGCACGAGACGGGATACTGGCTTGAACGGCCACCGGTCTGCGCCTAGTAACGAGCGATATGAGCTCACGCGGAGACGCGGAGACGCGGAGGAGATGAAGAGGAACGTCTTTCTCCGCCACTCCGCGCCTCCGCGTGAGTCCGGCCCTGCACGATTTGTGGAATAGCGGAAAGACGTTACACGAGCACCTGTGTTTCTCACCTGCTCATTTGAATTGTTCCCTCGAGGGCATTGCAATTCCCTTCGTCTCGACGAAGGGAGTCGCAGGTGCGGTTCAAGCAGACTGTGAGAAATGCGGACTAACGCTGCGGGGAGCTGATGTCGTGAACGGTGAAGATCACGCGATAGTCGGCGCGTAGCCAGCGCACCACGTATGGCAGTTTCGTTCCGCCACTCTCGCGCCAGTCGTCGTATTCGATCTCCTCGGGGAGGATGCCGAGCGGCGTGACCAGTTCACGATGGCGTCTGGTGACGACGCCGCGCGCTTCATCGATCGTCCAGACCTCGCCATTCGCCATCTCGACCCTGTCGCCGCCGACGGTGCGCGATGCTTTCGGCGTCGGGACGTTTACGAACGCGGCCAGGGCGCGATTCGCGTCCGGCGGGTGAGGGAGGTCGGTCTTGTAGTCGATCTTGTCCGCCGTGATCGTCAGCGTGAACGGTCCGCTCTTTGGATCGTCGCGCCCGTTGTAGCGCTCGACGGTCCCGGTCACCACGCGCGTCATCCCGCCGGCCGGTGGGGCCGGCAGCCGGGCCAGGAGTGAATCGGCGGCCGGGAGTGCGGCAGCCGGCTGCGGTGCGGCGGCATGGTTCCAGCCGGCGTTCGCAACGCTCGGAACGCCGTTCGGACGGATGTGGCCCTGGTGGCAACTGTTGCACGTCACCACGGTCTTGCCGTCGAAGTTCCGGGCGTTGATGTCGCGCTCCATGGCGATCATCTTCCGGGCGGTTTCCTTGGCCGGTTTCTCGTCAGACTCCCACTCCTTCGCGTGGCATTGGGCGCAGGTGACGCCGAGGGAGTTGGACATGAAGGCCATGACCGGGATGAGCTGCGAGGTGGGGAGGCCTTGCAGTGCCTTGATGTTCTTCTTCGTCTGCTCCACGGGCAGGTCGTTTGATTGCGCCGAAGCGAAGAGAAGCAGCGCGGCGATGACGATACGCATCAGTCCTCCCGTCGAAACACGGCGTGAAAGTGTCCGCGCTCGGTATTGCCGTCGCAGATGAGCCGGCCGCCGCTGATCCACGCCTCGGCGGTCTCGGTGTGCGCTCCCGGCCCTTTCAAGGTGAGGTCGAGCCGCCCCTCGCGACATGTGGCCCGTCCCTGCGCGGCCGGGATGCCGTCGACGGCGCGCCACCGTCCGTCGGTGACGACGTGCCAGGCCTGATCCTCCGATCGTCCGCCGGAGACGCGGTGTTGTTGTACGGAGATACCATGGACATCCTGTGCGATCGACTGCGTGTAGGCGTCGTACGCGCGCGGAACCATCTTGCCGAAGTCGCTCTGCGACGGCACCAGCGACCACCGGCCGTTGAGTGTCGGACGGGCGATGGCGGGAGTGATCGATGTGCGCGTGCACGCGGCGAAGAGGGCCAGGGGAACGGTGGCGATGGCGATGATGGCCACGATGGCCGCGCTCCGGCTGCGCGCAGGCGGCCGGCGGAGCGTCGCCACGCGTCGTTCGATCGAGCTCGAAGCCATGCCCAGCGCGAAGCCGCCGCGCACGCTCATCGATGCGATGCGGACGAGCGCTGCAGCGTACGCGCGCGGCGATGATTGCCGTGCCGCTTCCTCGTCGCAGGCCAGTTCGCGCAACTCGGCGATCTCGCGCCGAAGCAGCGCGGCCATCGGATGAAACCAGAGCGGAAGCGCGATGACCTGGAGCAGCGCGTTCACGGCGAAATCGCCTCGGCGGACGTGCGCGCGCTCATGAGCGAGTGCGGCCGGCAGCAACTCGCTGCCCGCCAGCGCGCGCGGAACAAGGATGGTCTTTCCGATGGTCACCGGAGAGGCCACGTCGTCGGAGATGCGCACCCCCTCGGCGAAGGGGTGAGAGCGGGCCAGGAACCGGCGCGTGCGCCCTCCGGCGGCGAGAAGTCTCATGGCCGCGAACAGCGCCCCGGCCAGATAGAGGAGAGCGATGACTTCGACCGCACTGCGATTCAGCGCCGGTTGCACCGTGGCCACGGCTGCACGTTGGATCAGCACCGTTGCGGATGACAGGGCAGCCGGTCGTGCCAGCCGCGGGATGCCCGGCTCGATGCGAGGCACCATCGTCGTCATCGGCGACGCCACCGCAACCACGAGCGTCAGCGCGGCAAGCCAGAAGCGAAGATGAGCCGGAGCGCGGCGAAGGATGCGCGCGGTTCCGATTCCGATCAGTGCAATCGCGGCCGTCTGCCACGCCGCGTTGACCACAAACGTCACGATGACTTCAGCGATCCGATCCACGGCGCTCCTCCTCTTCCAGCATTCCGTTCAGCCGGCGCAGGGTCTCGGGCGTCAACTGCTTCGTCTCCACGAGGCTCATGACCAGCGCTTCCGCGGAGCCTCCGAAGATTCGCTGCACGACGTCGTGGAGAGTGGCGCCGAGCGCGCTCTCCCGCGAGATCGCCGCGCTGTAGTGATAGGCGCGGTCGACGAGCGTGCGGCTCGCCTTTCCTTTGCGGACGAGCACGTTCAGCATCGTCTGGACGGTTGTGTAGGCCAGCCGGCCGCCGCCGAGCCGCTCCTGCGCCGAGGCCACCGAGGCCGGTCCGCCGTTCCAGAGTACCTGCATGATCTCGAGCTCGAGAGGGGTCAGTTGGTCGTTTTGTTTGCGTCGAGGCATCTCATCTCCTAAAGCGTTAGGACAAGATTGGTCCGTACGGCCGCTTTGTCAACTAAAACTTTAGGAGATCGCGAACTTCGCGGGCATCCGTGCCGTCGCCGTGTCATCCGGCTTCTCGTGCAAGCGCCTGCCGATGTCACCGCGGATCATGGCGCCGCACTGCGCGGAACGCTCCCTCTTCCGCGCGAGCAGCTATTTCGAGCGCGAGACTGGCTACTGGCGGGAGCTCCCTCCGGTTTGCGTCTGAATCGCTGCTCGTTTGACGTTGCCATGTTCGAATCGATCGTTGACGCGGACGAGTGTGACATCGATCTCAACGAGGTTGACATAAATACCGACCAGTTTGTCGTGAATACCGACCAGTTTGTCGTGAATACCGACCAGTTTGTCGTGAATACCAACCAGTTTGTCGTGATTACCGATCAGTTTGTCGTGATTACCGATCAGTTTGTCAATAATACCGGACTAATTTGTCATAAATGCTGATAAGTTTGTCGTGAACGCCAAGAAGTTTGTCATGAACACCAATAAGTTTATCGTGAATGTCGATAAGTTTGTCATGAACACAAACAAGTTTGTCAAAAATATCGACTAGTTTGAAAAAAATACTAACAAGTTGGTCATGAACGTCGACCAGTTTGTCGTAAACGACTACCAGTGCGTCAAAAACACCAACTGGTGTGTCACAAACCCTGACGAGTTTGACATAGATCTGGGCGGGCTTGACGCTACTCCTGGCAAACCTGTTGTCGGTCCTGACAAGTTTGACGTCGGTCCGACGAGCTCGATGGCGGTCGTGGCGAATCTGATCAGTTTCGACAAGTTTGACATAGATCCGGACGGCGACGCGCTGGATTCCGATGGGTCAGGTACCGCGAGCGAGCGCGAACCTATGCTGAGCGAGCCCGGAGAGTGGATGAAGAATGAGAAGAGAAAGAAGGATTCCGCGCACGGATGGTGGTACGGCTCCGGAGGGCGAAGTATCCGCTTACCGGCAGCCAGAGTCTTCGGTAGAACGTCATCCGGTGCTACACTTTCGCTCGTGCGTAAGTGGTGGGTGGGCCTCCTCGGGTCACTTCTTCCGGCGGTACTCGTCGCCGCGACATCTTTCAAAGCAATCACGCCCGAACTGCGTGCAGCGCTCACGGCGGATTACACGATCGAGGTCGTGGTCACGCCGCATGACGGCGATGCATGGAGCCGCCTGGCGAAGCGGGTGACCGGCGACGGCGACCGATGGAACGAGATCGCCGCGTTCAATCATGCCGGCGGCAACCTCACCACCGAGCAGCACGTCCGCATTCCATTCAGCATCCTCCGCCCGAATCTGCAGCGCGACGTTGCAGCGGCGATCTTCCCCTCCGACAGTTCCGCGGCCGACGGATGGCGTCACGTCGTCATCGGCAGCAGCGGCATCGAAGGGGAGTCGCTCTGGAACATCGCCGAGTGGTTCACCGGCCGCGGCGAGAACTACGCCGCCATCCGCGCCGCGAACCCGTCGCAGGGACTCTCGACCCGCAAAGGTGACGTGATCCTCATCCCGAAGGAGCTTCTCGCTTCGGCATTCCGCCGCGGCGAAATGGAGGAACGTAATGCACCGAAGACAGCCGAGGTTCGGAAATCGGAGGACGATCCGGAAGAGCGTACGAGCGCGGATGCTCATGCTGCGGCAGCTTCGCTACCTGAGGCAGTGGCCGTCAGCGGTCAGCCGTCGCTGACGTACGACCGGACCTCCGCCGAGCCGTTCGCGGTCTATCGGCTGCAAAAGGGCGAGGCGCTCTATTCATCGGTGGCCATCCGTTTCACCGGCCGCGTGTACGCGAAAGACGTCGGCGACGTGCTCGAGCGCATCGTGACCTTCAACGGCATCGACGACGTGGCCAGGATCCCGATCGGTTACCGGGTGAAGATCCCGATGTCGCTGCTGCTGCCGGAGTATCTGCCGGCCGATGATCCGACGCGCGTGGCCAGCGAACAGGTGAAGCGCGAGAGCGCGAAGCTTGCCGTCCGCCCGCGCGCGAAGGGCCTGGCCGGCGTGCGCGTCATTCTCGATGCCGGCCACGGCGGACGCGACGTCGGCGCCACCTACGACGACGTCTGGGAATCGAATTACGTGTATGACGTCATGTGCCGGCTCAAGCATCTCCTCGAGAAGAAATCGGGAGCGGCTGTTTCGGCGACGACGAAATCGGCGCAGGCCGGCTACGCCATCCCGGATGACGACGAGCTGGAGGAGTCGACGGACCACATCGTCCTCACCTCGCCGAAGTACGTCATCGGCGATCCGGCGGTGGGCGTGCATCTGCGGTGGTATCTCGCCAACTCGATTTTCCGCCGGGCCATGAAGCAGAGCGTGCCGCGTGAGAAGGTCGTTTTTCTCTCCATTCACGCCGACTCGCTCCATCCGGCGCTGCGCGGTGCCATGGCGTACATCCCCGGTCAGCGCTACGTGACCGGGTCGTATGAGAAGAGCGATCAGGTGTATCTGGCGCGTGCCGAGGTGCGCGAGAGCCCGGTGGTGCGGCATTCGGAGAAAGAGTCGCTCGCCGCCGAAGGGCTGTCGCGCGATCTGGCGGATTCGATCATCGATGCCTTCCAGTCGGATGGCTTGAAGGTCCATCCGTTCAACCCCGTGCGCGACAACGTCGTCCGCGGCGGCCGCGAGTGGGTGCCGGCCGTGATCCGCTACAACCTGATCCCCACCCGTGTTCTCCTCGAGATCTGCAACCTCGGCAACGAGAAGGACCGCACGCTGATGAAGACGAAGTCGTACCGCCAGAAGGTTGCCGAGGCGATCTACGAGGGGCTGGTGAATTACTACAACGACCGCGACGACGAGCAACGCGCGGTGCCGTCGATCGCCAGCGGGCGGTAGCTGCGCTTCGCGCGTTGTCTGCGGCTTCGCCGCGTTGTCGGTTGTCTGCGCGCTGCGGCGCGCGTGGACGATATTGAAAGACTTGGGAAGCCCTTGATGAGTCGACCACGCGCCGCAGCGCAGACAACTGACAACGCGGCGAAGCCGCAGACAACGCGCGCCGCAGGACGCGCCGTAAACCGCGCATATAATCCACCGCCGCGATGCCCCGCTCTTTTGAAGGCGATCAGAACGCCGAAGGTTTGCGCTTTGCGCTGATCGCCAGCCGGTTCAACGACGAGATCGTCGATGGACTGTTGCGGGGCGCGCTCGATTGTCTTTCGCGGCACGGCGCCGCGGACGACGCCATCCGCGTCTATCGCGTCCCGGGGGCGTTCGAGATTCCGACGCTGGCGGCGACGCTCATCGCGGCCGGCGGGAATGATGCCATCGTCACTCTCGGCTGTCTCCTGCGCGGCGATACGCCGCACTTCGATTTCATCTCCGCACAGGTGACGAACGATCTTTCGCGGGTGGCGATCGACGCCCGTTTCCCGGTCGCCTTCGGCGTCATCACCTGCAACACGCTCGAGCAGGCCGTCGAGCGCTCCTCGCCCGGCAGCGGCAACAAAGGGTGGGAGGCGGCGCTGGCGGCCATCGAGATGGCCAACCTGTGGCGCATGCTTCGCGGCGGGGAAGACTGATGGGAGCGCGTCGCAAGGCACGGGAGCTGGCGCTGCAGATGCTCTATCAGTTCGACCTCTCCGGCAACGGGCCGGACACGATCATCGAGACGTTCGAGGATCTGCAGAAGTCGAAGCCGAATACGCGCGAATTCGCCACGAAGATCTTTCGCGGGACTGTCAGCTACATGGCCGACATCGACGGCATGATTCAGGCGCAGGCCGACAACTGGCGCCTCGCGCGCATGGCCGTGGTCGACCGCAACATCATCCGGATGTCGGTGTACGAGTTCCTGCACGAGAGCGGCACGCCGAAGCTGGTCGTCATCGACGAAGCGATCGAGATCGCCAAGAAGTTCGGCAACGACAAATCGTCGCAGTTCATCAACGGAATCCTCGACGGGATACTGAAACGATACAATCTGGGATCGTGAGCGAAAGGCAGAAGGCAGAGGGCAGAAGGCAGAAGTGGCCGCCCGCCTACTTCCACTTCAGCCTTCTGCCTTCAGCCTTCTGCCTTTCGGGAGGTCCCTCGTGAGCCTTCTCGGCCGCCTCGAGGACCTCTCTCTCACCGACATCGTTCAGATCGTCTATCTGAGCCGGCGTACGGGCGTGCTGGAGATCGTCGACGACCGCGGACGGCATACGGTGCTGTTCCGGCAGGGACTGGTCGTCAACGCCTCCTCACCGGAACATCCCGACCTGCTGGCCTACCTGGTGGCGCGCGGGCTGATCCCCGAGGCCGCGGTGCCGGGGCTGCGGCAGATGGAGGAGAACGGGATCCCGTACGGAACGGCCGCCGTGGAAATGAATGTGATCAAGGCGTCGGATCTTGGGAACGCCATCCACGAGCGGATCGTCAGCGTCGTCGCGCCGCTGCTACAAAGCCGCGAAGGGGAGTTCAATTTCATCCTCAGCGATCACATCGGTCCGCTCGACGTGGAGTACGACCCCGACACGATTTTCAAAGACGGCGGATTCCCGCCCCAGAAGATCGTCGGTACGGCCGATGGCGAGAAGCTCAAGCCGCTGCGCGGCCTCGAGGAGTCGTTGAAGGTCGGCAAGGCTCTGCTCCGATCCGCCTCCGTCCCCGAGGCTCCGTCGCCGACACTCGACCTCGGGCTCGGGCAGGCCAGGCCGCCCGCGCTGGTGGCTGTGCCCGACGACAACGTTCTCCCGTTTCCCTCGCTCGAGGAGCGTGACGAGCAGGCGTTCGCTCCGGTGCCGCTTGATGTGCCTGACGATGAGCCGTTTCCCGACGAGCCGAGGCCGGAAGAGGAAGGACGGACTGCCGAGCCGGCCCTGAGTGAGTCAGCCCTGAATGAGTCCGTCTCGTGGGCGTCCGGTCTGCGTGAGCCTGTTACCCGTGAGCCGGTTTCCCGTAAGTCCGGCCAGTTCAAAGTCTCCGGCGGTCTGATCGAGATCGAATCGCCCGATGCCACGTATCGCAATGTGGTGTTGTTCGAGCGCAACCCGCTGATCCGGGTGGCGGCGCGGCGCGCGTTCGGAAAGAACGGCGTGAAGATCGCCCAGTTCGGCACGATCGAAGACGCCCGCGCCGCGATCGGCGACTTCATCCGCGCCAATACGTTTTTCGTCACCTTCCTGGAGCTGACCGGCAATGCCGATGTTCTGATGCAGCAGCTCAAACGGAAGAATCCGAAGCTGCCGGTGGTCGTCATCGACTCGGAGGCAGACATGCGGCGCCGTCACGATCTGCTGCGCCGTGGTGCCGACCTGTACCTGACCAAGCCGTCGCCCGCGCGGTTGCAGCCGGGGCTGGCCGAGGAGGAGCTGAACCTCTTTGCGGACGAGCTGGTCCTCTTCGCGGAGCGCGCATTCCAGCAGTGGGAGCAATACACCGGAGGCTTTGGCCCGGATGCCGGCAAACGCTTTTACGAGACGGCGGAGAAAGAGAACATCGATCGCAGCTTCGGTCTGCTCAAACAGTTGATCAACGAGCTATCAAATCCGAACGACATCGGCGAGGTGTCGGCGACGATCCTGCGGCTGTCGGCGGAGTATCTGGACCGAGGGGCGCTTTTCATCGCCGGCGACGATGAGTTCACCGGCGTGGCGGGATTCGGCGTGACCGGCGGTGGCCAGGAGATGCCGGCGCGTGTGAAGTCGATGCACATCCCCCGGGCCGCACCGTCGATTCTCGGCGATGTGGCGGCTTCGGGTGAGGCCCATCGGGGCAAGATGCGCCGGACCGCCGCGAATGAGGAGCTGATCGATGGCCTCGGCGGGATGCTGCCGACGGAGGTCGTGGCGCTGCCGATCATGCACGCAAGGCGAACGATTGGTATTCTGTACGGCGACAACGCCGCGAATCGCGCTCCGATCGACACCATGACAGGACTCGAGATCTTCCTTTCCCAAGCCGGCTATGCGTTCGGCAACGCTGTCTTCGCGGCGGAGAAGGCGCGACGTTGAAAGTCCTGGTCGTCGAAGATTCGAGCTCGATGCGCGCGTACCTCACCACGATCATCGAGGGGGGGACGGAGAGCTTCGATCTCGAGATCGTGGAAGCCGCCAGCGGTTTCGAAGCGCTGAAAACGCTCCCCCATCACAAGTTCGACGCCATCCTCACCGACATCAACATGCCCGACATCAACGGTCTGGAGCTGGTGTCGTTCCTGAAGAACCACCCCGTCCACCGCGCCATCCCGATCATGGTGATCTCCACCGAGTCGCGCGAGGAAGACCGCAAACGCGCCGCCGCCCTGGGCGCCGAGGAGTACCTGGTCAAGCCGTTCCAGGCCAAGGATCTGATCGAGAAGCTGCGGCGTCTGCTGAAGGTGGCGTAGGGGGGACGGCGTTACAATGCCGGTATGACGGCGGGAATCATCGACGAGAGCGCCATCGCCGAGGCGTTGCGGCTAAGTCATCCGGGTGAACCGGCCAGGCAGATCCTGAGTCTTCAAGGTCTTGGCCTGTGGCACGGCGATCTCGCTGAAATGCGCCAGGACTCACCTCGGCATCCGGCTGCAGAGCCGGACGTAACTCCACCGAAAACCACCGAAGCAGGCGACAGGATGATGATGGTCCTGCGAGTGAAGGCGGCGCTGAAGCAACTACCGCCTCAGGAACGTGAAGCGTTACGTCTCCACTACGACGAGGGATTGCGGTTGGAGGAGATCGCCGAGCGGCTTGGTTTGAAGACTAGCCACGCGGACGTATTGATCAACAGAGCACTGCAGCACGTGAGCAAGATCTACGTCGACAACGTCAGTGGGCACGCGAAGTAGTGATTCTCATCGATTCCAGCGTCTGGATCGCGGCGATGAGCCTGCGGCCTCCGTTCCGAATTGAGGATCTGGTCGACCTGAACGAGATCGTGACCTGTCTGCCGATCATTCAGGAAGTCCTTCAGGGTTTTGATGACGACTACCTCTTCGAAGAGGCGCGCGATTCTTTGTACGAACTACCGGCAATCGAGGATCCACTGACAGGCGAGCTGTATGACGAGGCCATCTCAATTTTCCGAACCGCGCGCAAACGTGGCGTCACCATTCGGTCATCGGTGGACTGTCTCATCGCCGCTTGCGCAATTCGCAATGGAGTTGCGGTTCTTCATCGCGACCGCGATTTCGATCAACTTGCGAGACTCGGCCTGTTGCAGTGCCGTCGGGTATGAACCAGCGCAGCCGCGGAGCAGGTGCACGCTTGGGGGGTCCTAGGAAATCTTGCGTGTCGTAGCGATGGGCCGCCTGGGTTCGCGGCTGACGACGCGATCCTTCATCTGCTCCTGCATCTTCTGCAGATGGGCAACATATCCATCGAGGCCGCCGTGCTCTTCCAGAAGTTGTTCCCGAATCTTGTGGATTTCATCGACGATGGGGTCGTCATGCATTTGGTAGCTCCTCGATGAGACCAGCTGTGAATGTACCTCGGTTACGCGCGCTAGGCGCGCAGGACAATTCAGCCCCGCGCTCTGCGCGGGGTACGTTCGTGATCCAGGAATTGCGGCCGCGGAGGCGGCCGCGACAAAACCGCCGGAGGATAAGTCGGAATCCCCGATCAATCTCAACTCATGTAGCGACCGCCTCCGCGGTCGCAATTCCGGTTCATGCCCCGCCCCGCGCCGAGCGCGGGGCTGGATTGTCCGGCGCGCCTCCGCGCGCGTCTTGCACCGCTTTCGCGGTGCTTATGCCGCGGTTGGTAAGCAGACGTCGCCGCTCCGCGGCTTACACAGGAACTCGACACCGCTGACACCCGCCCCCGACGCCAGCCCCCTAACCAGTACAATGCCCCGCGAATGACCAAAGAAGACGATCGGGCCAAGGATGAGTTCACCAGCGAGGCGGAGGAGCTGCTCGACACGCTCTCGCGGGATCTCGTCGAATTCGAGTCGCAGGGGCGGGATGTGCGGCCCGAGGTCATCAACAAGATTTTCCGTGAAGTGCACTCGCTCAAAGGGCTGGCGGGGATGCTCGGCTTCGGGGAGATCTCCGAGCTGTCGCATAGCCTCGAGGACATGCTGGACCGGCTGCGGATGGGGAAGATCGAGATCACGAAGGAATTGATCGATCTTCTCTACGACGCGGTCGATTCGCTCAACCGGCTGGTCATCGGCATCAACGATCCGACGATGGGCGGCCTGGTCGACATCACCGGGCTGACGCGGCGCATCCATCAACTGGCGACCAACCAGCCGCACAGGGCGAACGAAGATCCGTTTGCGGATCTGACGCTCGACGAGCAGACGAAGAAGTCGCTCACCGAGTACGAGGAGCATCGCCTTCTCGAGAACGTCAGGGCGCGGAACCACATCCTGGCGGTCGAAGTCCGCTTCGATTTCGCCGATTTCGATGAAAGGCTGCGCGCGCTGACGGAAACGTTGAGCAAGGCCGGCGAGGTCATCTCCACGCTGCCGGCCATCGACGGCAGCGGCGGTACAGGGATCGCCTTCCGGCTTCTGTACGGATCGATGCTCGGCGAGGAGGCCGTTGCCTTGCTCGTCCCCGCGGGGCAGGTGCTGTCGCTCAGAAAACAGGAAGTTCCGGCAGCGGGCAGTGCGTCCGAGGCCGCCGCCATCGAGGGTCCGGAAGAAGACCTGTCGCTCCGTTCCATTTCGCAGACCGTGCGTGTCGACATCAGCAAGCTCGATCACGTGATGAACATCGTCGGGGAGCTGATCATCGAGAAGACGCAGCTCGACTCGCTGGCGCGGTCGCTCCATCAGGGCGAGGCCTTGCAGCAGGCGCGGATCACCGCGCACGAGTTGACGAAGATCGCCCGCAATCTGGAGCGCAAGCTCAACGAGCTGCAGCGATCGGTGATCGAGACGCGCATGGTTCCGGTCGGACAGATCTATTCGAAGCTTTCCCGCACGGTGCGCAAGGTGGCGCGCGAGCTGAACAAAGAGATCGAGCTGGTACTGCGCGGCGAGGACACGGAGCTCGACAAGGTGATGGTTGAGGAGCTGACCGATCCGTTGATGCACATCATCCGCAACGCCCTCGACCACGGCATCGAGCCGGCCGAGGAGAGGGTCGGTAAAGGCAAGAATCCGATCGGCAGAGTGACGCTCAACGCCTATCAGCAGGGGAATTCCGTCGTCATCGACGTTACCGACGACGGGCGGGGCATCGATCCGGATGTGGTGCGCAAGGCGGCGGTGAAGCGAAACCTCATCGCCCAGCACGATCCGTTCGACCAGCAGCGTGCCTATGAGACGCTCTTTACCCCCGGCTTCTCGACGGCGGCGGTGGTGAGCGAGATCTCGGGCCGGGGAGTCGGGCTCGACGTCGTCAAGAGGAACCTGCAGGAGTTGAAGGGATCGATCGACATCCTTTCCGTCCCCGGCCAGGGAACGACCTTCCGGATCATGCTCCCGATCACGCTGGCCATCATCCAGGCGCTGATCGTGCGGGCGGCGGGCGAGCAGTTCGCCATTCCTCTGACGTCGGTCGAGGAATCGCTGCGCATTTACTCGCGAGACATCCGCACCGTGGAGCGGCGTGAGGTCTTCACGCTGCGCGACTTCACACTCCCGCTGCTTCGCCTTGCGGATGCCTTCCACCTCGACAGCGATCGCGATGAGTCGCCGGACGCGAAGTGGTTCGTCGTCGTCACGCGCTCCGGAGACAAGGTTGCCGGCATCCTGGTCGATGAGCTGGTGCGGCAGCAGGAAGTCGTGATCAAGTCGATCGGCGAACGGCTGAAGACCATCCCCGGCATCGCCGGTGCGACGGAAGTGGGGGAAGGGGAGATCGTGCTGGTGATCGACGTGGGGACGTTGATCGAGCAGTTTGGAGGAAAGGCGCGGGAGGCGCGGGCGGGGGTCTTGGTGTGATGTTCGAGGAATTCTTCGGCTTCACCACCAAACCCTTCGGCAAAACGCCCGATCCGGGGTTCCTGTACGAGAGCCCGCAACATGGCGAGGCGTTGGCGCGGTTGGAGTATGCGGTCGAGGAAAAGGAGCTGTCGCTGCTGGTAGGGGAGATCGGATCGGGGAAGACGACGTTGTCGCGCGCGCTGATCGACCGCATCGGCGAAGCGCGTCCGGTGATCCTGCTGATCAATCCGCGTCTGACGCCGGCGCAACTCCTGCGCTCGATCGCCTCGGGGCTCGGTCTCCAGCCCGCACGCTTCCGCAATGACCTGCTCGATCAGATTCACGCCAGACTCTTCGCGCTCTACGAAGAGGGCCGTGAGCCGGTGCTGATCATCGACGAGGCGCAATTGATCCCGGCCAAAGCGACCTTCGACGAGATCCGCCTGCTGACGAACTTCCAGCTCGACGATCAGAATCTGCTGTCGGTGCTGCTCATCGGCCAGCCGGAACTGGAGAGTCGTCTGGAGCGCCCGCACTACGCGCCGCTGCGGCAGCGGATCGGGATGCGTTACCGCCTCGGGCCCTTATCGCTCGAGGAGACGGAGCGTTATATCGAGCACCGCATCCGCGTCGCCGGCGGGTCGCGCAGTCCCTTCACCGGCGAAGCCGTCCGCGCCATGTATGACATCAGCGGCGGAATCCCGCGCCTGCTCAATACTCTGGCCACCACGGCGTTGCTCGATGCCTTTGGCGACGATGCACGCACCATCGACCCCGCGCGGATCACCGCCGCCGCGCGCGAGCATCGCCTCCGCGATGCCGCAACTGCGGTAGAAAGCCACATACATGGTTGATCTCGCGAAGATTCGGAAGAAGGCGAAAGGCACCGGCCGGGGGTCGGGGGCCGGGAGTCGGGAGTCGGAGCAGACTTCGGCGCCGGCGCACAAGCCGGCCGTCGTCGTTGCTCCAGAATCGGAACCGGCTCCCGCTCCGGCCCCCGACCCCCGACTCCCGACCCCCGCATCCCTCAAACTCGAGCAATTCAAAGAGATCGCCGGGAAGCGCCGCGAAGGCTTCATCGAACGAAAAGCCGAGACGGCCGCGGCCGATCAGGTCGAACTGCTCAGCTTCGTCATCGCCGGCGAGCAGTACGCGGTCCTGATCGATCACGTCGTCGAAATCGTCACGCCGCGCGACGCCACGCGCGTGCCGAATGCCGATCCGACGATCGTCGGGATCATCTCCCTGCGCGGGACGATCGTGACCATCATCGACGTCCGCCGCAAGCTGCGGCATCCCCCGTCCGAGGTAGGCAACGAGACGCGCATCATCGTCGCCGAGCGCGGCGGCGAGACCCTCGGGTTCGAAGTCGACCGCGTTCTTCGGGTTCTGAAAGTCGAGTCGGCCGCCATCGAGCCGCCCCCGGTCGTACACTCCAGCGAGTTGAGCGAGGCCGTCCGAGGCGTCTTCCGGTATGCCAATGCGTTGACGATCCTGCTCGATTTGGACAAGCTACTGGCCTGACCTGACCCTATGGATCTCACTTGCAAGCAATGTGGCGCGAGATTTCGCGCGGCGATTCCGGAGCCGTTCACGCGGCCGGTACGCGTGGCCTGTCCGTCGTGCAGCAGCCAGATGGTCCTCAAGCCGTCCGCGGATGCGCACGCCCGCCCTGTAGCGGCGCCGCCGGAAGGGACGCCCGATCAAGCGGCTCGGGTGCCGAAACGACGCCGTGTCGCAGCCATCGCCGATGAGCCGCGTCCCTTCCGCTCGTTTCTGGCCGAACATCTCCGCCGCATCGGGTTCGATGTGAGCACGTTCGAGAGCGGCGAGGCGGCGTTCGAGTTCATCCGGCGCACGCGCGCCGACCTGGCCATCGTCAACGTCTATCTCAAGGGGCGGCTCGGCGTCGAAGTGACCGAAGACATCCGCGCCGACGCAACGCTCGAGCAGACGCGGGTGATCCTCATTGGCGCGCTCTTCCGCGCCAACCGCTTCCGCGCCAATCCGACGAACCTCTACGGTGCCGACGAATACATCGAAGAGCAGATCCCGGAACGGGAGTTCCGGCAGATCATCCGCAGACTCTTCCCCGAGGTCGGTCACACCGACGAGTTTCCCATCGAGCCGAAGGAATACGACGAGGCGCGCCGGCTGGCGCGGCTCATCCTCAGCGACATCGTGATCTACCACCTGGAGAAGGTCGAGGAAGGAATCCGCGACGACAACTTCTTCGACGTGCTGAAGAACGAGATCGCGGAAGGGCGGGCCTACTACGACTCGCGCGTCCCGCTGCGCGTGCGCCAGGACACGGAGATTTTCTCCGAAACGCTGCAGCAGTTCGTGCGGATGAAGCGCGAGGAGATCGAGCGCGTGATGACGGGGACGGATTGATGGGTTGCAGGGTTGCAGGGTTGCTGGGTTACTGGGTGGCTCGGCTGCCAGGTTGCTTCAGCAACCGAGCAACCGAGCAAGGCAATCGTCAACCTGTCAACCTGTCAACCTGCCAACCCAGCAACCCAGCAACCCAGCAACCGAGCAACCAACAGCCATGACCACCGCCGACCCCCAACTCATCGAACAGGCCCGCTCGGCGGATCCGGATGCGCGGCAGAAGGCGGCGTATCTCGTCGCGCATACGGTGGACGAGCGCGACTACCCGCTGATGTTCGAGCTGCTCGGTGACAAAGACTGGCGCGTGCGCAAGACCATCGTCGATGGATTCGTGCGCGATCCGCAGCCGGAGGTCGTGTCCGGACTGCTCAATGCGCTGGCGGACGCGGAGAACGCCGGCAAACGCAATTCCTCCACCGAGGCGCTCATCAGGATCGGCGAGGACGCCATCATCCCGATCGTGGAGCGGTTGCGCGTCGAGACCGACGTCGATGTCCGCCTTTCGCTGGTCAACCTCCTCGGCGATCTGCGCAGCAGCGACGCCTTCGACATTCTGGTCGAGTCGCTGGAAGGGGAGCCGGACATCAACGTCTCCTCGTCCATCGTTTCCTCGCTTGGCAAGTACCGGGACGCGGCCGCGCTGCCGCACCTGTTGCGCGTTCTGCAGCGGGAGGATCTATGGCTGAAGTTCCACGCCATCGAGGCGCTCGGCGAGATCGGCGACCGCGCGGCCCTGCCGGCCATCCTGGCGCTGTACAGGGAAAAATCGCTGCGCAAGCCGGTCCTCGAAGCGATCGGCAAGATCGCCGACGTCGGCACCGTGTCGTTCCTGCTGCGCATCATCGCCGCCGAGGACAAGCTGAACCTCACCGCGCTGCGCGCGCTGGTCCGCATCGCCGAGGCGAGCAAACCGAGAATCGTGGAACAGGCGGAGCGGCTGCTCATCCAGGGCAAGTTCCGCGAATCGTTCCCCGAATCGAAGATCGATGCGCTCATCGAGCACCTGCACACCACCCCCAAGCGCGATGTGAAGGCCTTCATCCTCAAGTTCCTCGGCTGGTCGGGCGATGTGCGCGCTCTTCCGGAGCTGATGGAGTGCCTCGAGCATCCTGACTCCGCCGAGACCGCCTCACAGGCGCTGGTCGATTTCGGTCCCGGCGCCGTGCCGGCCATCCTCGAGGCGCTCCGCACGGCGGAAGAGGACGAGATCATCGCTCTGCTCCTGCGCGTGTTGAACATGATCGGCGGAAGCGAGGCCGGCCCGAACATCCTGCCGCTCCTCGATCACGAGAATCCGATGATCCGCCGGCTGGCCATCGAGACCCTCGGCGAGATCGTCGATCCACGCTCGATCGATTACCTCCTGGCCAAGCTCGATGACACCGACGTGGCATCGCAGCAGGCGGCCGTCAACGCCATCCCCGCGCTCGTGGCCGCCTTTCCCGAGATGAAGGGCCCGGTGCTGACGAAGATCCGCAGACTGCTGCAAAACCCGTCGGTGCCGATGAAGCTCAACTCACTCTCCGTGTTCGTCAACATCCAGGGAGAGGGATACCACGACGAGTTGCTGCTGGCGTCGAAGGACAGCGATGCCGTGATCCGTCAGAAGGCGGTCTCGCTGATGGGCAAGTTCAGCGAGGAGCGTTTCGCCGACGCGCTCGTGCTCTCGCTGGCCGATGAGGCGACGGCGGTCCGGCTCGCCGCGATCAACGCCATCGTGCGCCATCGTCCGGCACAGGGGCTGGAGCCGCTGATCAGCGCTCTGGAAGACTCCGACATCTGGATTCGCACGGCCGCCGCGCAGGCGCTCGGCGAGTACCGCCATCCCGATGCCATCGAGCCGCTCGTGCACCACCTCGATACGGACCTGCCGCCCGTCCGCATCGCGGCGATCGAAGCACTGGGTAAGTCGGGCGACGAGCGGGTGAAGGGTGTGCTTTTCAACTGTGCGCACGAGTCGGATCTGGAGGTTCGCCGCGCGGCCATCCTCTCCCTCGGACGCGTGCCCGGCGAGGAGGTCTTCGACTACCTCATGTTCGCCACGACGGACGACGACTGGCGCATCCGTGCCGCGGCGGTGACCGCGGTCGCGGTCCGCGGCGACAGGACGGCACTGCCGGCGCTCTACGCAGCGCTGCAGGATCCCGACACCTACGTGCAGCAGTCGGCCGTCCTGGCGCTCGACAAGCTGCCCGACCGCGCGTCGTTTCCGTACCTGTTCCGGGCGCTCGAGAACAGCGCCATCCTCGACGAGGTCTCCGACCTCTTCGTCCGACACAAACAGCTTTATCGCGATCTCCTGGAGGAGGCGTGGCGCACGGCCGACAGCCGGCGCGAGATGGTGATCGCGGCGATTTTGCAGGCGATGAAAGAGAAGGGATGAGGGACGAGGGGCGAGGGCCCATTCCCCTCGTCTCTCATCCCTCATCCCTGCATTATGTCCACATTCAATCTGTCCCTGAACCATCATCTCGATCTGCCTGACGACGTGTTCCGGCTGATGCGGGATCAGATCTACAAGCGGACGGGGATGTGGTTCTCGGATACATCGAAGTACCTTCTCCAGAAACGCCTCTCACCCCGAGCCCGGGAGCTGAACTTCGACTCGTTCCAGAAATACTTCTACTTCCTGCAGTACGACCCGCGCGCCGAGGCCGAATTCGATCAGATCTACGACCTGGTCACCACGAATGAGACCTACTTCTTCCGCGAGCCGGCGCAGCTCACGGCGTTCACGGACGAGATCGTTCCCGAGATCCTCGAGCGCAAGAGCGTAAAGAAGGTCCGCATCTGGTCGGCCGGATGTTCATCGGGAGAGGAACCGTATTCGATCGCCATGCTGCTGTCGGAATCGGGACACTACGCGCACGCCGCCTTCGAGATTTTCGCCAGCGATATCAACCAGCAGGTCCTGGCCAAAGCGCGCAAAGGCCACTACCGCGAGAGCGCCTTCCGCGCCACGGACGTGCAGTTGCGGGAGAAATACTTCACCCGTAACGACGATGGCTCCTGGCAGATCCACGATGACATCCGCAACCGCGTCTCCTTCGGCCGGCTGAACCTTTACGACGAGGCCCGCGTCTCGCTCCTCGGCCATCTCGACATCATCTTCTGCCGCAACGTCATCATCTATTTCGACGATGTCTCGAAGCGCGTGGTGGTGACGAACTTCTACAACCGTCTCGTCGACACCGGCTACCTCCTCCTCGGCCACAGCGAGTCGCTGATCTCGCTCTCGACGCAGTTCAAGCTGCGGCATCTGAAGAACGACATGGTGTATCAGAAGTGAATCGCCGGCGGTCTCGCGCCGATGGCGTTTGCAGCGGAAACATCTCAGTCATTTTCGCGCTGCCGGACGGGGCAGCAGCTCCTGACACATCATCACCCCGCGCCGCGCTGGTAGGATGCCGCGTCCATGCTCCGTCCCCTTCGAGCCGTCGTTATCGATGATTCTGCCTACAACCGCGTGACCATCTCGCGGATGCTCGAGTCGTCTCCGAACATCAAGGTCGTGGCCACGGCCGTTAACGGGGAAGACGGCATCAAGCAGGTCATGAAGCACAAGCCGGACGTGATCACGCTCGATCTGGAGATGCCGGTGATGGATGGCTTCGCCTTCCTTCGCTGGCTGATGGCGAACCTCCCCACTCCGGTGATCGCGGTTTCGTCACGTTCGAGCGACCGGAGCGTCTTCAAGGCGCTCGACCTCGGCGCGATCGACTTCATCGCCAAGCCCGGCGGTCGCGTCTCGCCCCGGCTCGAGGAAATCGAGCGCGATCTCGTGGCCAAGGTGCTGCAGGTCGCCGAGATCCGGATGGAGAACCTGCGGCGGCGGATCACTGAGGAGGAGGAGACCGCGCCGCGCGAAGCCGAGCCGCCGGCGGTCTGCGAAGGAGGCATCGAGCTCGTGGCCATCGGCTGCTCCACCGGCGGTCCTCCCGCGCTGCAGTACGTCTTCCAGAACCTGCCGATGTTGCCGGTTCCGATCGTCGTGGCCCAGCACATGCCTCAGGCCTTCACTCGTCTCTTCGCCGAGCGCGTCAACAAGCTCACCAACTACACCGTGAAAGAGGGTGACGACGGCGAGATGATCGAGAACGGAACGATCTACATCGCTCCCGGCGGCATGCAGATGGAGGTGCGCCGCACCGCCGAGGGACTGCAGATCCGGACGTTCCCGGCGAAGGTCAACGACCTTTACGCGCCATCCGTCGACCGTCTCCTCATCTCCGCCGGCGAGGCGTGCGGCGAGCGCCTCGTGGCCATCATCATGACCGGCATGGGCGACGACGGCGCGCAAGCCATCCGCCGCGTCCGCGAGCGCGGCGGGCGGACGATCGCCGAGTCACCGCAGACCGCCATCATCTTCGGCATGCCGAACGAGGCCATCAAGACAGGATGCGTCGATCAGGTGCTGCCGCTGAACGAGATCCCGGCGGCGATTCAGAGGTTGTGCACGGGGGTGTGACTAACCAGTCGGCAGCGTCGCCAGAAAGCGCAGTCCGGTGATGCTGGGAAAGAACACGTAGGCACCACCGCGTGTGATGACTATGCGCGAGAAGCCAGTGAGAGTTTTGTTGTTCGCCCCCATTGCGCCGATCGCGGCGAGGGTGAACGAGCTGTCCGACGGATCATTGACGCCGAGAAACACGTCCTGGCCGCTGATATTGAAGACGGCATTCCCGTCGGCCGAGCCGTTCGGATCTGTCGCGGAGCTCACGAAAGAGTACGTGTTGTTCCATTGGCTGAGCAGGAATTCGAACTGATTTGTCAGACTGGCGTTGATGAAGTAGCCGATAAGGCCGCGAGGAACTGAAGGTTGGGGGCTCGCCGCCGGATCGTAGGGCGGGCCATACGGTATGTTGCGCCGGACGATCCGATGCCTCGTGCTGGTGGTGCTGCCGCCGCCGATGACCGCCTCGTTGCGCGGGTTGTTGCGGCGGAGGTGCGACCCGATCGGGCACTTGATCCCAAGGGTGTCGTCATCCGCGAGCGTGGTGCTCACATACGTGAAGTTGTTGATCTGCGACATTGGAAGTGGTGTTCCCGGAGCATCCGGCTGGAGCTCGAGCGGATTGCCGTTGCGCCATCGGCCGCACACCTTCGCGGCCATGGTCTCGACGTCGATGCCTGCCTTTGCCGCGTACTCCGTCAGAAAGGCCTCGAACGCGGCGACATCCTGCTCGGAAATACGGAACGCTGCATAGCTACTGTTCAGGGACAGCTCAGGCGGCGTCACGGAATAGATCCCGCCGGACTCATTCACGTAGCCGAGAAGGAACTCACCGGTGGCCACCGGCGGCTGGTCGTCGGGCACTCCGCCGTATTTTCGAGGAGGGGCGCCGATGACCGTCGGTTGCGAGATGCCGTCGCGATAGCCGAACTGAATCTCGTTTCCAGGCAACGCGTTGGCGTCGTTCGCCGAGAGCTCGGTCATGCAGCCCGCGAATGCCGTGCGCAAGGTCGCCGAAACCTTGTCCAGCACCGCGGGATCATGCGCAACCCAGAGGCTCAGTACCAGGTGAACCTTCGCGCCGTCGGCCAGACCTCCCATCCAGTTGGCCGGCGCACTCTCACCGACATCGCCGACAGTCTGGGCTGTCGTGGCGCTCGTCGCTCCGAGCTGGAAGGCCGGATCGAAGGTCGCGAGCTGCTGCGAGGTAACGCCGAGCGCCGCCAGTCCGGCGGCGGTGAATGCCACGTTGACGAAACATTCCGGCTTCACGGTCCAGCGCCGGGCGGTGGTGATGCGGGGAAGGCCGCCGGTGCCGTCGACGAGTCCGCCGATGAACGCGCCCGCGCCCGCGGCGTCGGTGATACTCAGAATGAAGTGCCGGGCAAGATCGACTCGGTATCCCCGGAGGATTGTGCCCTGGACGTCGGCGTAGTCGATCTCAACGCTGCTCATCAGCCGCAACTCGCGAGGATCGTCTGAACCGTGTATGGATACGCCTCATACAGGCCGTTGTTTTCCTGCAGGCTGTTTGGCGGATGCGCCGAGGCGTCATTGATCATGACGTACTTCTCGAATTCAGGAATGTGATCTATGGTCGGAAGGAGAGCCTTCCCGCCCACGACCAAGGGCAATAGTGCATCAAAAAACGCTTCGCCGAGCGCCACCACAAAATCCTGGATATAGGCGTTAAAGTCGCCGTCATACTCGGTGATGATCGCAAGCGAGAGGGACCCCGGGGTCAGACCCGGTTGCAGATTGGGAGTCGATCTGTCGAACACCATCACGCGCGCGTAATGGACCGTTCCGATATTCTTGACCGCTTTACTGATGTCCGGGGTGTACTTCGCGACGACCCTAATTATCTCGTCGAGGGTCGTACCAGGGATTAAGGGCATGATCAAGGTGAGAGGACTCGCCATTTGCTGCCTCCGTATCGATGTAAGGATTTCAGCGTACGATACGTCCGACTCGTCAAACCGTCAAGAGGCGGCGAGCGAACGTTCGCCATTCCATCCTTATTTTCAGCATGCGCTCGGATGAGTCCGCAATGGAGATTGGAGGAGAAAAAAGGGGAAGAATCATCCCAGAAGCAAGGGTAGGGAAATCCCGGAAAACGACACTCCTTCTTCAGAGAGGCGCTCATCGCGGACCTCGAACACTCAGATGAGCGGTGCAAGAACTATTGTCTTCGCCGGCCATTTTACGGTCGGCACGATCGTCTCCGGCGTCGAGCGGCGGACCATGGCCGCGGCAGTGTCTCAGGAGGGCGATCTCGCCTTGTTGGTAAACGACATGGGGATGTTCCGGCGGACGCTCCTCTATGAGACCTACGGAGCGCTGGCACTGATGCGCGAAGTGCGCCGTATCCCTCGATGCGGCATGGCCTTCTCGTGCGGCGCCAACGGCTTCGCGGACGAAGCCCTGGAGAACATCGACTGGCCGGCCTACGACACCGCGCGCGCGCGAATGGCCGGCTGCGCGAACGTCGCCGCGAAGCAGGAGGCGCTTCGGAGCTTGATCGTCGAGCTGGTCTCGGATCGGATCTTGTCCCACCGTCTGGATCCGGCGAAGGTCCGCGTCTTTTTCGAACGGCAACTCCGCAATGCCGCATCCGCGCGGCTCCGGAACCGCACCGTCGGCGCCCCGGCGAGCTGGCGGTCCATCCTGGCTGCGGCAGGACTACTCGACGACGTGCTGGTCCCGCTGTCACGGATTCCCACCTGCGGGGCGATTTTGACTGCCCTCTACGAACGCCTTGTCCGGGCCGGTTATCGCCGCGTCATCCAGTTCTATGACATCGCGGACCTGGACGCCATTGAGAACGGCGAACGGCTCTACCGCATCCTTTCCGCCGCGAAGGGCTGGAGGCCGCTGGAGATCGAGAGCTCTTTCTTCAGCACATCAGAGGATGTGACGGCGCTGGAAATGGCACGGAGCTCATGAGGAGCTGGCACGTCCCCACCCCCTTGCCCGGAGCCGAGCGGCCGGCGCCGCGCCTCGGCGAAACCCACACGCCGCGGCGACGGACGTGGCGCAACATCATGCTCATGGCCGGATTCGCGTGGCGGATGGCCGTTCTATTCCTCCGCGGGCAAGCCACGGCCGCGCGTCGGGCGGTCGAAACGAGAGCCTTGCTGGAGCGGCTGGGAGGCTTGTGGACCAAGGTCGGGCAACTGATGGCGACGCGCCCCGACGTTTTCTCCGCGGAGCTCTGCCGGGAGCTGGCACGAATGCAGGACCGTGCCACGTCCATTCCCTGGGACGAGGCAAAGGCTCTCATGGAACAGGAACTGTGCCGGCCCTGCGAAGAGCTCTTTGACACGATCGACCCCGAGCCAGTGGCCGCGGCGTCGATCGGACAGGTGCATCTCGCCGTGCGGAAAGGCAAGCAGCTCGCGGTGAAGATCCAGCGCCCGCACCTCGCCGAGCTGTTGCAGCAGGACCTGCGCGTCATTCGTATCTTGGTCAGGCTTGTCCGCCTGACTGCCGTTCTCTCGTACTTTCTATGGGACGACTTTCTGTGGGAGCTCCAGCAAATCCTGCGGGAAGAGATCGACTACCGCATCGAGGCGCAGAACCTGCGGCTCATGCGGCGCACGCTGGCCCGGCACGACATCCGCGTGCCGAAGGTGGAGCGCTCTCTCTCCACACGACGCGTCCTGGTGATGGAGTATTTCGGCGGCGTCTACATGTCCGAATACATCGACGCCGTGGCGTCGGGCGACGGCGCCGGCCTCACCTCCTGGCTGTACGAGAACGACATCAATCCGAAGAAGGTGGCGCGCCGCCTCCTGCTTTCCTTTCGCCGCCAGCTTTTCGAAGACAACCTCTTTCACGGCGACCTTCACCCGGGCAACATCATGCTGCTGCGCGGCAGCGAGGTGGCGCTCATCGATTTCGGCTCCGTGGGGCGGTTGGAGGGTGTGTTCTTCCGCAAGTACCGGATGTTCGCCCGGGCATGGTCGCGGCAGGAGTACGCCAAGGCAGTGGACATCCTCTATCTCATGTACCCGCGTCTGCCCGACATCGATCTCTCGGCGTTGAAGGAGAGGCTGGTCCGCGTCGTGCGTGCGTGGGAGACGCGTGCCGGGACGCGCGGTATTCCGTACACCGAGAAGTCATTCACGACATGCATCGTCGAGCTCTCGCGCATCCTATTCGGCGCGCACTGCCCCATGGATTGGACCTTCATGCGCGTTCTGCGCGCCCAGTCAACCCTCGACATGTCGCTGATGTACCTCCACCCCGACCTCGATCAGGTTCGGGCGCTCCAGGACTACTTCCAGGAATGGGACCTTCGGACACTCAACAGGATGGCGGACCCCGGCCTCGTGCGCCGTTACGCGCTCCAGCTCGGTGCGCGCGTCGAGTACGATGAGCTCCGGACCGAGCAGGCCTTCCTCGAAGCCGAGTGGAAGCGCCGGCTCAGCCTCGGGGACAAGTGAGGCGATTGCGGCGATCAGCGCGTGATTTTTCGCGCCGCCGGACTGATCGCCCGCGATGTGTTTGACACGATGTCGCGCAGCCAGCCGTCCTTGCGCTTTTCATTGGAGCGGTCGTGCCAGTGGAGATACTTCTCGAAGAACTTCTCGTCGGCATCGGCGAACCGCCGCACAAGCTTATCGAGTGGCCGCAGGCCGCGGCTGCCGCGCTTCTTCTTGCCTCGGCGCCGCTGGAGAACGACAACCTCCCCGTGCTCGTCGTCGCCGCAGACGATTGTGATGCTCTTCACCGAATCAGGGAACTTGGACATGCCATCCTCCTTAGTATGACCCGAGGAACGGGATGCGGTTGCGCTTGCGCTTCTCTTTGACCACGACGACCACGACCTCGCGGAGATGATGCTTGAGGGTGCCGTCGCACCTCATCTTCTCGATCGATTCGGTCACGGCGTCGGCCAGGCCTCCCTTGCCGCGCTCGAGCTTCTTGATCTTGTTGCGCTTCTGCCGTCCCAGGTTCAACACCACGAACCGTGTGTGTCTCTCGTCTGAATCCTTGCTCGAATCCTCGTCGTATGTTTTGTCAGGTGTGGGATCCATGTTTCCTCCTCCTCGTTTCAATCGGTTGATGATTCGCGCCGGGCTGACATCGTCCAATACCACCGCGGCCCGATTCCGAAGATCGGGAAACGGCGTGCGCTCTCGAGTCGCAGTCCGGCAAGCTCGAAAAATTGTGGATAGTCGTAGATGGGGTGCCACTTCGTGTCGGTCAACAGCAGGAACGAGTAGAGCGGCAGGTTCCAGTAGATCGACTGAAGCAGTCTGCCGGCTCCGCTTCCGGCCAGAGGCGCGAAGTCGGCGATGATGAGCCGGCCGCCCTCCTTGGCCAGTGAGGCGACGTGACGGAGCACGGTCAACATCTCCTCCTGCTCGAAAACGTTGAGGAAGAAGTTCGTCACCACCACGTCGTATTGGCCCGTTCGGTCGAACGACCGCACGTCCGTCTCGAGGAGCTCGATCGAAACCCCGGTCCGCGAGGCCTCCCGGCGGGCGCGGGCAAGCATTGCCGGAGAGCGATCGACTCCGGTGACGATGGCTCCCTTCTTCGCCGCGAGCGCGGCCTCGCGGCCACGCCCGATGCCGCAGTAGAGGACGCGGTCGCCGGCCTTGATCATCTCCGCCTGCGAAGCCTTGCAGGCCTGCATGCCGCCACCGCTGTAAACCCACTCCAGCAGGTAGTAAAGGCGCGACATCAACCGGTAATCGTCATGATGCGGGGCCGCCAGAAGCACGCTGCCGCTCACGACCGGCCACCTCCGCCCAGGAGCTCGTGAAGACGGGCGGCGATCGGCATGGCGAAGATGCAGCCGTCGATGATCAACCCGTAACGAACCCCCGAGCTTTCGTCGGGAAGAAATAGAACGTACGCAATCGTCAACAACACACCGATCTCCAGTTCCGGATGGAAGGGGACTGCCCCGCTGAGCTGTGCTGCGGCGATCAGGAACAGCCCCACGATGTTTGCGCCGATCAGCCAGCGCCTCGTGCGGGCGGCACCGATGAGGGTGGGGAGCGTGGTGTTGCCGACCTTCCTGTCGTAACGCAGATCGCGGACGTCGAACATATGGGCGTTCGATACGATGAAGAGATAGCACGCCGCCACGGTGATGGCCACGATGCGCGGCTCGACGGAACGTCCGGTGCTCGCCAGCGGCAGGGCCACGACGGCGAAGGCTATGGCGGCGGAAACGAGCCAGCCCTTGATGCCGCGGATGTCCTTTAACCGGCGCCAGACTACCGGACGGCGCCAGACCAGGGGAAAGAATGGAACTGCATACGCGATCCCGATCACGCCGTAGCAGAGGCAGACGATGCGCACCGGCGTCGTCACCAGGGTCATCAAGTAAACACACGCCACGGCCCCGCAGGCAGACAGTACGCCGGCGACAATGATCCAGGGGTCCGGCGCCGGCGAGTTGGATGGCGCTTCAAAGCGCGCATCGGCGAGGTGATCGAAATTCATCACGAACATAGCCGAGGCAAATCCCAGGACGTAAATCGTGGGCGTCACGGGGGCGCCAAAGACATGCCCGGCGTAGAACAACATCGACGTAAGGGCGAGTGAAACCCATACGCTCGAGCGTACGAGCGCGACGATGAAGAACGGCGCTGTGCGGTTCTTTCCCTGGCTCACGATGGCCGTCACGCCGGTCATTATTTCTCCTCAACGCACGCTGCCGGCGTGGGAACGCGCACGACGAGGCCGCGTCGCACACGCGTGTTCCCGCCGTCCTGGCAGGTGCGCGCAAATGGTTGAACTTGTATTCAGTCTAGGAGTGCTGCTACGGAGGATTTCCCTACCCCCCCCTACAATTTCATTGCTGCCGCGTTCGATAGAAAAGCCGGAGGTAAACCGTTCTGCCTGCCTGGAGAACCCGAGCCGTGGAGTAGATCGTGCCTCCGTCGTAGTAGTTCTTGTTCAGCAGGTTGTCGCCGACGATTTGCAGAGTGGTGTTCGGCAATCTGGTGCGATAACTGAGCGTCGCATTCACGGTGGAATTGGCGTCCATCTGGGTGAACGGTGAGAACGGATTCGATGTCCCCTCTCCCGTTCTGCGCCGGCCGACGTAATGGAATCGAAACCCCGCTTTGAACGGACCGTCCCCGGCCGTGTCGACGCCGACATTGAACTGATTCGTGGCAATGTCAGCCACTCGCAACTCCCGGACTCGATTTCCCTGTGTATCGACGAGCGGGTTTCCAAAAAAATCCAGTGGCTTGATCTGATGCGGGTCGGTATGGGTGTAGTTGCCCCAGATCTCGGCTCGGGCGAGCTTGTACCGGCCGGTGGTCTGAAATCCGCGAATCAGGTTCGTGTCCCGGTTCTGATACTGGAGACAGTAAATCGGGCAGTCCGGCACCAGGGTGCCATCGGGGAGCTTCGGGTATCCCACGTTCACAATTCCGGTGTAGTGAGCCTGGTAGATGGAAGCGTCGAGAGCAAGGCGGTCGTCGGGAGCCGCCCAATTGCCACTCAACTCCACGTTCCGTACCCGTTCCGGGCGTAACCCGTTGCTGGCGTACGCGAGGGTGTGCGCGAGGACGCCGAATTTCTCCTGATCGACCGCGTCCTTGAATGCCTCGGAGTAGATTGACTTGAGCACGAGCCGGCCGCCCGCGGGCGAATAGATCACGCCGAGCCTCGGGGTGAAGATCGCCCCGTAGCCTTTGACTCCGGCCCTGTCGTTGATCTGGTTGTAGCTAAGACGTCCAGCCACCACGAAGCGCAACGACCGCCTCGCGCGGTACGAGCCTTGTGCGTACAAGGCGCTGTCGGTGTGCTCATTCTGCTGGGGCGCCCCGAGGCCCGCGCTGGAGATGGCTCCCGGTCCGGTTGCGGTCTGATCGAACTGACTCTGGATTGTGCTCTTTGTGAACTCGACTCCGGCCACGGCGCTCACTTTGGTCGACCGTTCGTACAGGACGCTTGCCTCGCTTCGGATCTGGCTGGAGAGAGCTCCAAAAGTGACCTTTTCAATCCATGGGGAAGCGGGAGCGCAGCTTATTGGCTGCGGATCCAGCGGAGACTGGCACGGCGGTACGAGACTGAAGAGAGAAAGGTACCCGCTGGAGTAGTTGTGAAAAAAGTCGTAACGCGAGGCTCCCCGTTCGAGAGAGGTTTGCACATACCGAACGAACACGTTCAGTTTCAGGGCGTCCAGTGGAAGGGTGTACTTCAGATAGAGGGAGGTGTTTCTCGGTGTCCAGAACGTATTTCCCGCGACGATGACGGGAGACGTACCGCTTGCAAGACCTTCCTGGCTTTTCCATGACTGCAAGCCGATGGTGAGGTTTGAGATCCGCACCTTACCGTAGATGGACCAGTTCTCCGCCCGTTCTTTGAATCCTGCTCCATTGTCGGTGACCAGGCGGCTATCCAGTCCGCGCACGAGGTCCACGCCCTTGTCCGTCAGATCGATTCCCGCGGCGCTGCACTGAATGTACGGTGACGGTTGCGCGCAGAGCGCCGCCACGTTTTCGGGGGTACCTGGAAGGTGCATCAGGGTCTTGTAGTCGAAATTGCGGTAGGTGTAGTCCCAGGGGTCCAGGTGAGAGAGGTCCCTCGCTTTTGACTCCTGGACGTTCGTCGTGACGGACCACGCCACGACGCCGGCGCTATCCGTGCCGCCGGCGGTCACATCGACGGAGCGGGTATCGTATCCGCCGGACGTCACCTGGCCGACGATCCCGAACTTCTTCTTGTCCTCAATCATCGATTCCGGCTCCCTCGTGATGATGTTCATCAGCCCCGTGTAGGCGTTCGCACCGTACATCGTCGATGCCGGCCCGTAGATCACCTCGACGCGATCGATGCTGCTCAGGGAGTACTGCCGGGATAGGTACGGAGTGCCAAACGTCAGGTCGTTCTGCTCGACGCCGTCGATGAGGAGCAGAAGACGGTCGTTCTGTGGAGAGTTGAATCCCCTCTGGTAGACCAGGGAATAGTCAGAACCATTCAGGCGCGAGATGTCGAATGCCGGTAAGTCATGCAGGATCTCTTCGAAGTCGATGTACCCGCGGCGTCGGATGTCCTCCGCGGTGATGACGACTACCGTGGCCGGCGCCTCCCGCAGGCTTTCGCTCGTCTTCGAGACCGAGACCACTTGCGTGGTCAACTCTTCCCTTCGCACCTGGGCGACGAGAGCGACGAAACGCGGAGACGATCCGGCCTCGGGCTCGAACGTCGACTCGAGGCTGAGAATCGTGGAGATCTCCTTCCGCGCTTTTTCGGGCTCCTCGTTGTTGAGATAGGCGCGCGCCAACAGCGAACGAACCTGAACAGCCACCTTGCGCGTGAGCCGCATGGCGACGCAGGGAGCGAGTTGTGTGGGGACGTCTTCGAAGAGGCCGAGCTCGTAGCTCCTCTCCGCCTCGCGTAGCGCGTCCTCGCATGGCGTCTGCGCGGCTGCGCGGTGCGCCCACGCCAGAAGCAGCGCGAACGCGAACAGCGTGATTCCACGTCTTCGCATCATCACTCCTTCACCGGGCAGGGCGATCCCGGGTTGTACTCGACGTTCGGTATATATTTCGTCCACTCTTTCTCCGTCAGTTGCCTCTTCTCAGGAGAGACGGCCGAGCAGAGATCGTTTGCCAGGAGGCTGGCGTGCGCCGGCCAGATTCGTACGGTCCTGTCTTCGCCGCCGGAGATCAGCCGCTTGCCGTCAGGCGTGAAGGCGACCGTCCAAATCCACTGATGACCAGGAAGCAGGATCGACTGGGCGTTCGTGTCCGTCATGTTCCAGAGGCGCACGGTGCTGTCGGAGCTGGCCGAAGCCAGGAAGTCGCCGTCGCGGCTGAAGCTCAGTGCATTGACGCTCGACGAGTGGCCGAGCAGCGATTCGGCTTTCCCACCGAGGGAGGTGTGCACGATCTCTCCTCTGAGGCTGCCGCAGGCGAGCGATTTTCCTTTAGGGTGGAAGGCGATGCTGCGTACGTCGAGGCCCGCGCAGAGCGTCTGGGGTGCTTCGGCTGGTTGCGCGACATGCCAGAGCAGCGCCCCTCCCTGCGCGCGCCCGGCCGCGAGTATCGTTCCGTCGGGGCTGAAGGCGACGCCGGTGACCCGCTTCCCGGAGCCGCCGGGTAGCGTGATGGCGGAGCCGGACCCGTCGGTGTTCCACAACTTCACAGTCCCGTCGAGGCTCCCCGAGGCGAGCTTGCCACCCGAGGGGGCGAATGCGATCGAGCTCACAGCCGCGGTGCCTGTCGCGAGCAGGCGCGGCGCCGCAGTGGGATTGCGAAGGTCCCGGATCTCGATCGTTCCGGTGTCTCCTCCCGTGGCCAGAAGATGGCCACCGCCGAGGGCCAGCGAGCGGACGGGGCTCGCCGCGGTTCCGACCACGACGGCGCTGCCGCCGTGGCTCAGGTCGAGGCTGAGAATCTTTCCGTCATCGCCGGCGGCGAAGGCGTTGCGGCCGTCGGGCGACACCGCGAGCGAGCGGATGTTGCTCTGCTGCTTCACCACCGGATCGGGATGCAGCCACTCGCGCGCCGTGCGCAAGGCGGCGAAGACATCGGGGTCCTCGGCATTGCCGCCGTTCTCGTGATTCAACCGATACGCCTCCAGCGCGAGGAGACCGGAGATCTGTCGGTCTTTCAATTGGAGGATTGACAGCGCCAAGGCGCGCGCTGCGTCGACGTGTCTCAGCCGCGTCTTTTCTTTCTCCGACTTCTCTGCATCCTGGCGCGCTTGAATCGCCTTGGTTTTTTCGGTCTCCGCCTGGGTGGTTGCGATTTCGGCTTCCTTCTTCTTTGCCGTCGCCAAGCGTTCGTTCTCTTGCGCCTTGACGCGCTCGGTGTCGGCGCGTTGGCGTTCGTTTTCGGCGCGCGTGCTCTGCTGTGTGGCCAACTGCGACTGCTGCTGAGCGTTGGCGCGCTGCTTATCCGCTTCCTCGCGTGCCCGCTCGGCACGCTCGGATGCCGATACAGCCGTGCTGCGGGCGCGCTCAGCGATCTTGCTTTCATTCTCAGCACGTTTCGCTGCCTCTTCCGCCTGGCGCTCGTTTTTGATGGCGTTGTCACTCTGCTTCAGCGCGAATGCGCCGAGCGCCAGCATGACTAAAGAAACGACGGAGAAAATTGCAGTCAGCACTCGGGCCCGACGCAACTGTTGACGGCGATGCGCTTCCTTCTCGCGAACTTCCCGGTCGCGCTCGTTTCTACTTGCGTCGAGGAAGGCCATGGCCCTGGAGAATGACGGGTCGTAGCGCCCTGCCCACTCTTCGGTCGGGTTGGCCTTGTCGCGCCAGGCCAGGGCGAGTTGCAGTTCCGGATCGCGCCAAAGCGCGGCTTCGCCTTCCTCGTGTCGCTGCGACGCCTTGGCGACGTTGAGATAGAGCTGCCCGGAACGGGCCTCCTCGTCCGCCCACGCCGATAGCCGCTCCCAGATCCGCATGAGGCTCTCATGGGAGATGTCGAGAATCGATCCGTCGCGCAGCGGGACGCCCGCGGGAGGCATCAGGAACGATCGTCCAGGTTTGCGGAAGTTGTCGACGACCGCCGTTACCTCATCGAGCGTCGCACCCGTGAGCGCGCATATCTCGCTCACCGGCGCGGGGCGGCGAACGCCGCGGCTGTCCGACCCCTTATCGGTCAACGCCTTGAAGAGTTTCTCGGCGATGGCCTGGCCGCGGCCGTCGAGCTCCGCGAAGCACTCCTCGGCGTGGCGCGACAGCGCCGAGTGCATCATGCCGATCGCTTCGTAGTGGCGAAGATCGAGCGCCTCACCCGGCTTGTGGTCCGCCTCCCACCGATCCCAGGTGCGCATCAACGCGTGCTGCAGGATCGGGAGCTGGTCGGGATCGTCGCCGACGTCGTTGAGCAGGCGTGAGACCAGCCGCGGTGCAATCGTTCCCCCGCCGACCGCGACAGGCCCGGTGATGGCCGAACGCAGTTCGTCGCGGGTCATCCGCGGTACGAGATAGATGCCGTCGTTGATCACCTCGGGCAGCCGGCCGAACTCCATGCAGTCGCCGACGAAGTCGGAGCGCATGGTGATGGCGATGTAGCAAGGCACGTCGCTGCCCCGCGCCTCGAGCAGCAGTTTGACGAAGGCCACGGCCTCATCGCGTCCGACGACACGGCGGCTGCGCTTATACCGGAACAGCTCCTCGAACTGATCGACGAGCACCAGCACGTTGTCTTTAGCCGGAATGCGGGACTGCCTGATGCATTCGACGAGGCCGAGCTGGCTCGAGCGCAGGGTGGTGTCGAAGAAGGATTGGGTCAGGCTCTCGTCGCTGAGGACATCGCCGAGAGCGTCTGGCATGCCGAGCGCGGCGGCGAGATTGCCGAGGGGATCCTCGCCCGGGCGCATGATAGCCACCCGCCAGCGCGAGCCGGCCCTCGTCATTCCTCCGCCGTAAAGCGTAGGAATGAGGCCGGAGCGCACGAGCGATGACTTGCCGCTGCCGGATTTGCCGAGGATGGCCAGAAAGCGAGTCGTGCGCAGCTTCTTCAGCAAATCATCGGTCTGCTGTTCACGGCCGAAGAATAGATGGTCTTCGTCGGGCTCGAATGTACGGAGCCCGGGGAAGGGGTTGAAGCGCACATCCGTCGCGTAAGCGGTGCTCACGGTTGCACCCCGCGAGCGTTTTCGATCTCCGCGAGGAACGGAGCGAGCACGGAGGCGTCAAATCCGCTTGCCGGCTCCTGGATCAACGTCGCCTCGAGGGTTCGGAATCGCTCCTTCTGCGGCGTCGGCGGCCCGCCGACATAGATGGCACGGCCGAGCAAGGGTTTCTCGCGGCCTAGTGCAGCGCTCTTCTGCAGCTCGCGCAGCTTCCGACGCAGCCACAGCTCGCCACTTGCCCCGTAATAGACGAGCATCGCATCGCACGTTCGCAGGTTTTCTTCGTGCTCCAGCCGGGCCTGTGTCTCGTCTTCGTCGAAGAACGGGAGGATGACCTCGAAGCCTGCACTGAAGAGGTAGTCCTCCAGAGGCCGCGTCGCCTCCGCGTCCTGCTGATCGCACAGCAAATAGATACGCGCATGCTCCTGACCGGGCACGACGAGCGGCTTGGTGACGGTGACCGCGGCCGGCGTCAGCTTGCGGTGGATCAATGTCTTGAGATCTTCGACCGGAATCTCCAGCAGTTCCGCGGCTGCATGCACCGCGGGATCGTTTTGCAGGTGCTGGACGAACTTGCGTTGGCGCTCGTCCTCGACCTCCAGGCCTGGCGGCAGCCAGATCAAACTGGTGAGACCGCTCAGGGTTGCGGCCTGCGACGCCAGCGTCTGCTGCCGGGCGACGATCGACTGCTCCGCTCCTTCGGGAATCACCCCGTAGTTGTGACCGATCAGGTGGATCGAGAGCCTGCTCCGTCCGAGCTGTTCGCGCACCAGTGAGTCGAACTCCTGCGCGATGAGAGGGAGCTGTCGATCGGGCAGAACTTCGTAGCCGTTCCGGATCAGGTCCCGTTTGATGGCCTCCCGCTCCTCGCGGAGGTCGTAACTTGTCTCTGCCAGAAACACGGTCCCCTTGGTCTGCGCCGGCGCGACCGTGCCGCCGTTGTGTTGCAGGAGCTCCAGGAGTTGGGTGATGTCGTAGGCGAGGTCGTCGAGCCTGGTCAGAAACGCCCGATCGGTGCCGGCGCTCTTATCCTGCGCCAGCTCTCGCGGCCTTCCGCGCTCGTCGTAAACGAAAAAGTCGTACCCGAGCATCGGCTGCACTTCCTCGGGCTGCCTCTCCAGGTTGACGGGCGTTTTGACCACCTTGAAGATGCGGGCCTTGTCCGCGATGCGCACTCCGCCCGATTGCTCGGCGGCGCGGCAGAACTCCTTCAGCTCCCGGTTACACCAGTCAGACTGGACGTAGCGCGGCGAGAACACGGAGACAAGCGCGGCGATCCTGGGGAGACGCTCGGTAATCGTGTCGGCGAAGATGTCGTTCCCCTGCAGCTTCTGATCGCGCCAGATCTTCGGCGTCTGTCCCATCAACTGCCCGACCCGGATCTCCAGCAGCCTGTGCAGTTGTGATACCCAGCCGCTCTCTCCGGCGATCAGAGGCTGGTCGTCGATGTGGGCGTAACTGATCAGGAAATCGTGCTCGAATGCCATGGGATTTCCAACCTGATCGAGGGAACGTCGCCGAAGCGGACACCCAAAAGTGGTTGGATTGCCTCTCTATTGAAGGAGTGACACCAAGCGACATTTCCCTACCCCATCACGCGAACGGGCAAAAAAAAGTTTGCCGTGAACACCCCCAGGGACGCTCAACCGGCCGGTTTCGTCTTCGTGTTCTCCTGCTGGGCCGACGCCCATTTGGCGTGTTCCTGGGAAACCAGGGATTCGACGCGCTCGGCCAGCAGGGCACGGGGATCGGCTACGCCTGCATACGGTGATGCCTTCGCCAGAAACACGTACTTCTCGTGTTTGAGCGACTCGCATGTCGAGCGGTACGCCGTCCAGTTCTGCTGATACTGATTCAGATGGAGCGTTCCTTCGAGCACCGTGATCAGCACGCCGAGACCGCCCGTCCACCACCCGACGTTCGGCAGATTGAACGCGCCGATGAACGGAATCACCGCCGCCGCGATGATCTCGGTCATCTTGATCCGTTTGTACGTCCGCTGGTTGCTGATGCTCTTTCGGTCGTACCACGAGATCTGATCCTCGAGGCGGTCCACGACCGGATCTGCTTCCGTCGTCATGAGAGGCTCCGTCGATGTTTAAGGATGGCTCATTGTAGCGCCCGTAGCCTGTTCGGCCGGCCCGCGCCGTCCCACCCGGCCACTCCCGTGTGCTAATCTCCCGTCTCGTCCGTCCGAGAGAGCCCCATGACCGAAGAAAGAGCTGAGAAGTTTCTCGAGCTGTTCAACAAAGGCAAGGAATTTACCGAGGAGTTACTTCGGGAAAACCAGCGCTTGCGGTACCGCCTGGCCACGCTGGAAACAGAGTCGACGGCCGGTTTCGACGAAGAGGTGAAGCGTCTGCGCGCCGAGGTGCTGCAGCTCACCGAGGAGAACCGCCGCATCGCGCAGAGGTTCAAGGAAGTCGAGGAAGAGAACAAAGACTTCGCCAACCGCTACATCGAAGTCGAAGAGCAGAACAACAACCTCGCCAACCTCTACGTCGCCAGCTACCAGCTCCACTCCACGCTCGACTTCCGGGAAGTCATCCAGATCGTGCAGGAGATCGTCATCAACCTCATCGGCGCGGAATCGTTCGCCATTCTGCTGCTCGACGAGAAGACCAACGAGCTGAAGACGATTGCCTCGGAGGGTGAGGACGTCATGCCCGGCATCGAGACCATCTCGATCCGCCTCGGCGACGGCGTTCTCGGCGGCGTGGCCAAGACCGGCGAGAGCTACTACATCAACCAGGACATGGAAGACGGTGGCAAGGTGACGCTGGAAAAGCCGCTCGCCGCCGTGCCGCTCAAGATCAAGGAGCATGTCATCGGCCTGGTGGTCATTTACAAACTTCTCCAGCAGAAAGACTCGTTCTCGGCCGTCGACTACGAGCTCTTCTCGCTCCTTGCCGCGCACGCCGCGACGGCGATTTTCTCCTCGAAACTCTACTCGCAGTCGGAGAGGAAGCTGAACACGATCCAGAGCTTCCTCGACCTGCTGACAACCACATCGTGAGGGTCCGATAGTGCCACTTGAGAACGCGAACTTTTTGGTTGTCGAAGACTCGCCGACCATGCGCCAGTTGATCTCGTTCTCGCTCAAGCGGTTCAAGAACGCCAGGATCATCGAGGCGGTCGACGGCGTGGATGCGCTCAAGAAACTCTCCGGTCCGGAGAAGATCGATCTGATCCTGACCGACATCAACATGCCGGTGATGGACGGGCTCAAACTGGTCTCGCTCGTGCGCCAGAACGCGCAGCTCCGCAACATCCCGATCGTCATCATCACGACGGAAGGGGCCGAGGAAGACCGCGAGCGCGGGCTGGCCCTCGGCGCGAACGCCTACATCTCCAAGCCCATCCAGTCGTCGCATCTGATCAAGACGATCTCGGAGCTGCTCGCGGTGTGAGAAGGGCAGAAGGCAGAAGGCAGAAGGCAGAAGGCACTCATCCTTCATCCTTCATCCTTCTGCCTTCTGCCTTCTGCCTTCTGACCTTCCTCGCCGCCCGCATTCCTCTCCTCGTTCTGCGCGCGCCGTTCTTCGACGAGCTGTTCACGCGCTGGATCGCCGGCAGGCCGTTCGCCGGGATTCTCTCCGCGCTGCGGTACGACTCCGGCCCGCCCCTCTACTACTTCGCCGTACACCTGCTGGGCGATCCTTCGGTCGAAGCAACGCGGGTTCTGTCGCTCGTCTGCGCGGCGATCGCGTTCGTCGCGATCCTCTTCCGGGATCGTCTGCCCGCGGCGTTGCTGCTGGCCGTCTTCCCCCCCGCGGTCCTCATCGCTGCGGACGCCCGCGCCTATGCGTTGTGCGCGATGTTCGTTGCGCTCGCGATCCTGGCCGTCGATCGTGAGCGGCCGGTACTTGCGGCGCTCTTGCTGGTCGCAGCGGCGTACAGCCACTACTACGGCGTCCTGTTTTTTCCGATGCTCCTTCTCGGGAGCCGGCCGCCCTTCCCGCGGCGGCTCTTCGCGCTTCTGCTCGCGCTCGTCCTCTACCTCCCCGGATTCTGGCTGGCCTTGCAGCAACCGACCGAAGCACGGGCGTGGATGACCATGAACTGGCCGGATGCGCTATTCGTTCGCCCTCCGCTCCTGCTGGCGATCATCGGCGCGGCCGCGCTCGCACTCTCCCTGCGCGTGAATCGCTACATGTTCATGGTGCTCGTCCCGCTGGTCCTCGCCATTGCGTTGCGCGTTTATGTTCCGATGCGATTCGAGTCGGTCATCGCCGCGCCGCTGGTGCTCTGGCTGGCCGCATCGCTGCGAAACAACCGCTTCCGCCTCGCACTGTCGACGGTGTTGATCTCGGTCGGTGCCCTCTGGACCGCGCTCGGGATCATCGATCACGTCAACCGCCCGCCCGACCCGTATCGGCAGGCAGCTCGATGGATCGCGGCCAACATCCCGGCGAACGAGACCGTCGTCGCCTCGGGGTACTGCTATCTGGAGACGATGATGAACGGGCATGAGCGCGTCGCCGCCTTCCCGCCGGAGCAGGGCGAACATCCCGGCTGGCGAGCGCTGCCGCGGGCGGAAGTTCCCATCCCCACGGGCGCGTTCTACTGGACTGGTGAGCGCGCCGCGCCGGAGCTCGGCATCCTGATCCGGGGGCGCCGCATCATCAAGCCACTCTTCATCAATGACCGTGCGATGGTTGCACTGGTAAGGTAAACTCGCCCCCCATGCCTCATTTCATTACTGACAAGTGCATTGGTTGCAGCGTCTGCGAGGTCAAGTGCCCCACGAACACCATCTGGGGCGCGGCCCGCGGCATGTACTACATCCACCCGGAGCGCTGCATCGACTGTTCGGTCTGCGGCATCTATTGCCCGGTCGACGCCATCCAGAACCAGCACGGGGAGTTCATCCCCCGCGTCAAGCCGAAAGAGATCCCGAAAGCCGAAGTCATCAAGGAGCTCTGCACCGGATGCGAGTTCTGCGTCGACATCTGCCCGTTCGAATGCATCAAGATGATCGACCCGAACGACGAGACGGTGGCCAACCACTACAAGATCGCCTTCGTCGACGAGAAAAAGTGCGTGGCCTGCCGCCTCTGCGAATCGGTCTGCGACAAGGACGCCATCGTCGTCCCCGATGCCCCGACGCAGCTCAAGACGTATCTGCCTGACTTCGTGGTGATGGGAACCGGACGTTGAGTGGGGAGTCAGGAGCAGGGAGTCGGGTGCCGGAGACCGGAACCCTGAATTCTCCGACCCCAGCGTCAGCCGACGTCCCGAAAGAATCGCCCAAAACGATCCTCTTCCAGTTCGTCGTCTTCCCCCTTGGAATCGTTCTCATCGCCGTCCTGATCTTTTTCCTCTTCGGGAAGCTGGCGACGGACGAGCAGACCATCCCCGACTATCTCAGCGCCATCCGATCGGGAAGCTCGCACGAGCGGTGGCAGGCCGCATATCAGCTCTCGAAGTCGCTCAAGCGCGGCGAGGCGAAGCGTTATCCGAACCTCGAGCAGAACGTGGCCACGCTGTACGCCAATTCAAAGACTGACGACCCGCGGATCCGTCGTTACCTCGGCATGGTGCTCGGAACGCTCGGCGACCGCCGGGCCACCCCGTTGCTCCTCGATGGACTCAACGATCGCGACGTCGACAACCGCATCTACGCCCTCATGGCTCTTGGCGAGCTCCGCGACCCGGCCGCGGTTCCGCGCATTGCCAAGGCGGTTTCGGACGACGACAAGGATGTCCGCGCCACGGCGTATTACACGCTCGGAGCGATCGGTGACGCCAGTGCCGTTCCGGTTCTCGTCAACGGCCTGCAGGAAGAAGCGCCCGATGTCCGCTGGAATGCCGCCATCGCCCTCGGCCGGCTTGGCGACAAGCGGGCACTCGGCCCCCTGCGCGAGATCCTCGACCGTTCCCGGCTGAACCGCGTCGCCACCATGCGCGAAGACCAGAAGGAAGACGCCATGATCGTGGCGATGTCGGCGTATGCCAGGCTGGCCGGCCGCGATGCCGCGCCCGACCTGCAACGGATCGCCGCGAGCGATCCCAGCCTGCCCGTCCGCGCCGCGGCAAAGCAGGCGTTAGCGCAGATCGGGGAATGACGTGCGCGTAACTTGCTGACTCGATATGTTTTACCAAGAAACCCAGCAACCCGGCAACCATCTTCTGACCTTCTCAGCCTGTCACCTTTTTCGTTGACAGAGCTTGTCGAAAAGCGGATATTTACGCCCGCGCCGGAGCGGGCTCAATTCGGCACCTTCTAAACCCCGGATGTCTGACGAAATCACGCCATATCAGATGGTTCCGAAGACTCCCCTTGCGGGGAGCGCGGCTGCTGAGATCCGCGAACAGGGCGAGATCTCGCGCCGCAGTTTCCCCGTTGTGCTGACCACCGCCTGGGTGGCCCTGGCCGCCGCGCTCGGGGGGCTGAGCGCCGTCCTTCTCCGCTTCCTCTTCCCCAACGTCCTCTTCGAACCGGTCCAGAAGTTCAAGGCCGGTCTGCCGTCCGACTACTCGGTCGGAGAGGTCGACGAGCGCTGGAAGGACAAGTACGGCATCTGGATCGTCCGCACCGAGGAGATCATCTACGCGCTGATCACGGTTTGCACGCACCTCGGGTGTACACCGAACTGGCTTCCGACGCAGAACAAATTCAAGTGCCCCTGCCACGGCAGCGGCTACTACAAGTCCGGCATCAATTTCGAGGGGCCGACTCCGCGTCCGCTCGAACGGGCCAAGATCTTCATCGACATCGCTGACGGGCAGATCGTGGTCGACAAATCGAAGCAATTTCATCAGGAGCGGGGGGAGTGGACTGACCCCGAGGCATTCATCAAGCTGTAGCTCCCGGCTCTCAGCCGGCGGCCGACAGCCGAGGAGACAATGGCGAATCTACGAGGACTTCAGGAAGGCATCGTCAATTCGCAGATCTGGAAATCAGTGTTCCGGGTCGGCATCCCCAACACGAACCGCAAGCGCGTTCTGGCGGTGCTCGGGTCGCTGATTCTCCATCTCCATCCCGTCAAGGTCCGCCGCTCCGGCGTGCGCATGAGCTACACCTGGTGCATGGGCGGAACCTCGTTCTTCCTTTTCCTCGTCGAGACCGTGACCGGCCTGCTGCTGATGTTCTACTACCGGCCGACCATCGAGTATGCCTTTACCGACATCATGGACCTGCGCGAGCAGGCACCGTTCGGGATCATGCGCGAGATGCACCGCTGGGGCGCGCACGCCATGGTCATCGCGGTGTGGCTGCATATGTTCCGTGTCTTCATGACCGGTTCGTACAAACCGCCGCGCGAGTTCAACTGGAACGTCGGCGTGATCCTGCTCGTGCTGACGCTTCTGCTCTCGTTCACGGGATATCTGCTCCCGTGGGATCAGCTTGCGATCTGGGCCATCACCGTCGGTTCTTCGATGGCGCGCGCCTCTCCCGGCGCCGGTAATGAGGGGCCCATGTCGGGCCTGGTGAAGCTGGGAGACATACGACTGATTCATGCGGGTGATGATGCCCGCTTTGCGCTCATCGGCGGGCGGTCGATCGGGGCCGCGACGCTGCTGCGCTTCTATGTCCTGCACTGCGTGGTGATTCCCCTCGCGGCCGGTTTCCTGATGGCCATTCACTTCTGGCGAGTTCGAAAAGACGGAGGCATCTCGGGTCCGCTGTAGCGGGACGAGCGCGCGATGACTTTCATCAAGGATTTCATCAATGTACTGTCAGCAGGGTCGATCTCATTCACCCTGCTGACCTCGATTTTCGCGCTCATCATCTATTTCAACCTGCTGGGCGGCCGGATCAAGGCGGTGGGCGGAATGGCCTTCATCGGCCTGGGCATCTTCATGCTGGCGATGGGGATTTTCGTGCCGCCGCTGCTCTATCTCGGCATTGCCTATCTTCTGATCCTTTTCGCGCTGGCCGGGCTGGGCGGACGGTTGTGGGATACGAAGGTCGGCCTTCGGCTGTTCGTCATCGGCGGGCTGGCGTTCGGCTTGTCGATGCTCGATCCGAATTTCTTTCTCATCGCGGCGAAGCCCGACAACGTGCCCATCGTGGCCATGATCTTCCTTCTCGGATTTTTTACCTGGGTGGCGCTGCGTAAGGCGTACCTCAACGACACCCAGATCGCCGTAGGCGGCATTCCGTGGGAGAAGACGGAGTCGGATGAGAAGCTCTTCACCTGGCCCGATCTCGTCTATACCGAATTGCTCTGCATGATCCTCCTGACCATCGTCATGATCGTCTGGTCGGTCGTTCTGCGCGCGCCGCTGGAAGAGGCGGCCAATCCGACGTCGTCTCCCAATCCCGCCAAGGCCCCGTGGTACTTCCTCGGCCTGCAGGAAATGCTGGTCTATTTCGATCCCTGGCTGGCTGGAGTGGTGCTGCCGACGCTGATCATCGTCGGTCTCATGGCCATCCCGTACATCGATACGAATCCCAAGGGAAACGGCTACTACTCCTTCCGGGAACGGAAGTGGGAGATCGGCGTTTTTCTTTATGGCTTTCTCGTGCTCTGGTCGTTTCTCATCATCACGGGAACGTTCCTGCGCGGCCCGAACTGGAACTTCTTCGGCCCCTATGAATTCTGGGATCCGAACAAGCTCGTACCGCTGGTGAACGTCGATCTGTCGGAGCTGATGTGGGTGAAGGTTCTGGGTACCTCGCTGCCGAAACTCTGGATCATCCGTGAGATCTTCGGGCTTGGACTCATTGGTGCGTACCTCGGTCTTCCGCCGGTGATGGCGGCCGGACCGTTCCGCCGCTTCTATAACAAGATGGGGGCGGCCCGGTATTACGTCGGCGCCTATCTCTTCCTGATCATGATGTCGCTGCCGATCAAGATGGTGCTGCGCTGGCTGTTCAATTTGAAATACATCCTCCATATCCAGGAGATTTTCTTCAACGTCTGAGGGCGCCGTAGAACCGATGAAGCCACAAGAGCCGATTCCTCACAATTATTCGATTCGCAGGCTGAATTGGATATTCGCCCTGTCGAGCATCGGTTTGCTCGTGTTCACCGGTCTGATCGTCGGTTACGACTACATCCGGGGCTGGAAATGGTTCCAGCTCGAGTTCATGCGCATGCAGCGCGAGCGCATCGTCCAGGAAATGCAGCTCGCCAGCTCCGCGGAAAACAAGCAACTGCTGGCGAACCTCGACGAACAGACGCGCAGGAACAGTCTGGAGCTGGCGGCGCATCGCGACCAGTATCTATCCGCACAGAAGGCGCTCGACGCGATGGAAGGGGACCACTATCGCGCCGATCAGGACTATCGCTTCGCCAAGGCGAACCTCGACGCGCAGCGCTACATCACGGAGGCTTCCGTCGTGGAGCACCGATCCGACGCCGCCCAGCAGCAGGCGGAATTCGAACGCCAGACCAGGCATCTCGCTGACCTGCAGATCCGCCTGCAGGAGGTTACGCGCCAGCGCGATGCCGCAAAGGCGAACGTCGACCAGTGGCTGAAGAAAATCAAGGATGCCGAGGATAAGAAAAAAGAGTTGACGGCTTCCGTGGACCTGCTGAACAAACAGTTGAGCCTCGTCGACATGGACCGCTTCAGCACGAACTGGATTCTCAGCCAGCCGATGCTCGACTTCGTCAACCCGGTGATCAAGATCGATCAGGTCGTTCTGAACGATCTGTCGATCGACATGAACTACATGAACGTCCCGCGGGTTGACCGCTGCCAGACCTGCCACCGCGCCATCGACACGCCGGGATGGGAGTCGAAGACGGAAGCGGCCCGGCTCTCCCAGGAGTTGCAGCAGAAGCTTGACGCTTACGAAATTCCCCAGGAAAAGCGCAAGGAAACGGAAGACCGCATCGCCCAGCTCAAGCGGATTCAGGATGCTCCCAGCGACATCCTCAATCCGTGGCGCACCCATCCGAAGCTCGATCTCTTCGTCGGGTCGGCGTCCGTGCATCCGCTCCTCGAGTACGGATGCACGGTTTGCCACCGCGGCCAGGATCGGGCCACTGAATTCGGCCGTGCCGGCCACACGCCTGCCTCCCCGAGGATGGAACATCGCTGGGCAGAGCGGACCATGCTCTCGGGCGGCTTCTTTCCGCTGCCTCGCGACTTTGAAAAGCGCCATTGGGGATACGAAGAGAACGAGTTCATCGAGACACCGATGTATCCGCGGCATTACTACGAGGCCGGATGCATCAAGTGCCACTCCGGACAGATGAGCGTCGACCGCGGTGACGACATCACCAAGGCGACGCAGACGGTCGAGCTCTACGGCTGCTATGCCTGTCACAAGATCAACAACTGGCGCTTCTCGGATCTCCGCAAGCCTGGTCCTGACCTCGGCGGCATCGCGGAGAAGACCACGCCGGAGTGGGCATTCCGCTGGATCAGCGAGCCGCACAACTTCCGGTCGACGACGCGCATGCCGTCGTTTTTCTATCAGCGCAACATGGTTGACCCCGCTGTCGTGCCGCCGCAGGAACGCGCGCATAACGTCAAGCTTCAGGATGCCGAGATCCACGCCATCGTCAGCTACCTGTTTGATAAGTCCACGCATCGTCCGTGGTCGCCGCCGGGTTCCGGCGATGCCGCCCGCGGCAAACAGATCGTCGGCAGCGTTGGTTGCCTCGGTTGCCATATCGATACGGAGCAGGTGAAGGACGAAAAAACGGGCCGGATCCGCCTTGCCAAACGCGAGGACTTTCCGCTGGAGCGCAACTACGGCTTCAATTTCACCGGTGTAGGGACCAAGGCAAACGCGGCCTGGATTTACAACTGGATCAAGAACCCCAAGGCCTATTACGCGGATGCGCCGATGCCGTCATTGCGGCTCACCGATCAGGAGGCCTCCGACGTGACGGCCTATCTGCTGACCATGCAGAAGCCGGGCTTCATGGCTACGCCGATCCGTCCGGCGGACAGGCAGGCCGTTCATGATCTCGCCAAGGGCTATCTGATCAATACGCTCAGCGATCGCGATGCGGAACTGAAGTTGAAGTCGATGCCCGATCACGATCAACTCGTTTACCTCGGGCAGCGCTCCATTGAAAAGTACGGCTGCTATTCGTGTCACAACATCAAGGGCTTCGAAGGTCTGAAGCCGATCGGTACCGAGCTGACGGTCGAGGGATCGAAGGCCCTGCATCTCTTCGATTTCGGCTTCATGAGCGATCAGCAGTGGAAAAATGAAGACGGCGCGACGGAGCACGTCATCCATACCGTACCGTCATGGGTCTACAACAAGCTGCGCAATCCGCGGATCTACGACGACCGGCGCACGAAGGTCTACAACGACAAGTTGAAGATGCCGAACTTCCACCTCACGCCTGAGGAGGCTCGCCGCATCGCCATGGTGGTCGTCGGTCTTACGAAAGAGAAGGTGGCCGAGAACCGGATGGCCGGGCTCGATGCCCGGACCCGGCTCATCGAAGAGGGTCGGAAGCGGGTCTCACAGCACAATTGCCGCGCGTGTCACGTCGTCGACGGACGCGGGCGGGCCATCGCTTCCACGATCGCCGACGCCAACTTCTTCCCGCCGGACCTCTCGCCTGAAGGTGCACGCGCCCAGTCTCCGTTCCTCTTCAACTTTCTCAAAGACCCGACGGTGATGAAGATCCGGCCGTGGGTCAGCGTACGCATGCCGACCTTCCATTTCAGCGATGAGGAGACCAATACACTGGTGACCTTCTTCGCGCAGGAAGGGCAGCGTTCGGAATTCGATACGACGCGCAACATGAATGCAACGGCGCAGAACGTCATGATCGGCAAGCAGGTCTTCACGATGATGCGCTGTTCGCAGTGCCACGTCACGACGCCTGTGAACCCGGAGAATCCGCCGGTGCCCAATACGGCTGACACGGCGTCGCTCGCGCCGAACCTTACGCTCGCGCGCCTGCGCCTGCGTCACGAATGGATCTCGGATTGGATCCGCCGTCCCAACGAGATGATTCCCGGTACGAGAATGCCGGCAAACTTCCCGCGCGATGCCGCGACGGGCGGTTTCCAATCGCCGCTGGCGATGGCGATCGATACACCGCAGTTCGCGCAGTACAAAGCGACGTTGCTGCCTCTGTTCAAGGGCGATGAGAAGGAACTGAAGCGAACGATGAGCGATGCGGTCGCGCTGACCGACTATCTGCGCGATTACATCTGGAGTATTGGAATTACACAAATGCGGACGGCCTCGCCGGACGGGCAGGTGCCGTCGATGGCGATGCCGCAACCGTCGCTGCCCCCGGTAGCGGCGCCGGCCGCGAAATCGACGCGCAATCAGCGCGGCGCGCCGGCGGCGGGCAGCGGACCAGGACGTTAGAAAATCAGGAGATAGGCTCAATGACCATGAAAAAATTCGTGACGATGTTGTTCGCAAGCACCCTTCTCTTCTCGATCGCCTGCGGCAAAGGCAAAGAGGCATCGAAGGAAGACCAGGGAGAAGATGACGAGACGCAGACCACGGCCACCGCAGCCACTGCTTCGAACGCTCCCGCGGCGGCCCCCGCTGCCGCGCCGGTGGTGGCGGCGGATGCGGCGACGCTTACAGGTCTTGTGAAGTTCGAAGGGGCCGCGCCGAAGATGAACAACATTCAGATGTCGGCTGATCCGTATTGCCAGTCGCAGCATGGCGGTGCACCGGCGACGGAAGAGGATGCGGTGGTCGGTCCGGCCGGCGAGCTTGCCAACGTCTTCGTCTACATCAAGGACATCAAGGGCAGTTTCCCCACACCGTCGACCCCTGTGACGATCGACCAGAAGGGCTGCCAGTACCATCCGCACGTCAACGCCGTCATGGTCAATCAGCCGCTGGCGATCAAGAATGACGACGCCACTCTGCACAATATCCACGCCCTGCCCGTGGCCAACTCCCAGTTCAACGAAGGACAGCCGGTCCAGGGGATGGTCTCCACGAAGAAACTCGACAAGGTCGAAATGACACCGTTCAAGATCAAATGCGACGTACACGGCTGGATGAAGTCGTATATGGCCGTGATGCCGCATCCGTTCTTTGCGGTGTCTCAGACCAATGGCACGTTCACGATTCCCAACCTTCCGCCCGGACAGTACACGGTTGTGGCGTGGCATGAGAAGTACGGACAACAGGAACAACAGGTAACGGTCGGCGCCAAAGAGTCGAAGGCGCTGAGTTTTACGTTTAAGGGATAAACGGTTCTATAGCCGGGAGCCAGGAGCCGCGATGGCATTGAGACGACAGATCCGGGTAGGTTCGCAATGGATGTACGCGGACGAAGCGCACAAGGCGCTTCGCGAAGCGTTGCGCGTCATGAAGGACGAAGAGGGCGGCGGCGAGCACGGCGGACACCATCAGCCGTGGATTCGCCGCTACGTTTTCTCGACGGACCACAAGTGGATCGGCATCCAGTACGGCTTCACGGCGTTGCTGTTCCTGCTGCTCGGTTTCTGCCTGATGATCCTGATGCGGCTGCAGCTCGGCTGGCCGGGAACGGCCTTCAGCGCGATGAAACTGCTCGGGGAGTCGCGCGCGCCGGGTGGGGTCCTGCTCCCTGAGGCCTATAACCAGCTCGGGGCAATGCACGGCACGATCATGATCTTCCTCGGGATCGTGCCGCTGGCCGTCGGCGCCTTCGGCAATTATCTCGTACCGCTGCAGATCGGCGCCCCCGACATGGCCTTCCCGAAACTCAACATGATCAGTTACTGGTGCTACGCGCCGGGCGGATTGATCATGCTGGCCAGCTTCTTCGCCCCCGGTGGCACGGCACAGTCGGGCTGGACGTCCTATCCGCCGTTGTCGGTCATCGCCTCGCAAGGGCAGACCTGGTGGCTGGTCGGGATGGTCTTCCTGATCACATCCTCACTCCTCGGCTCGGTGAATTTCATCGTGACGATCATTCAGTTGCGCGCGAAGGGGTTGTCGTACATGCGCTTCCCCTTCTTCGTGCACGCGCAGTTCGTCACGTCGTTTTTGCTGCTGCTGGCTTTCCCGCCGCTCGAGGCGGCCGCGGTGCTGCAGCTCATGGACCGCCTCGCCGGTACGAGCTTCTTCCTGCCGAGTGGGCTCGTGGTCAGCGGCCAGGCGCTCACCAATGCCGGCGGCGGCAATCCGCTCCTGTGGCAGCACCTGTTCTGGTTCCTGGCGCACCCCGAGGTCTACGTTCTGATCCTCCCGGCAATGGGAATCGTGGCCGAGATCATCGCCAACGGCACCCGAAAGCCGCTCTGGGGCTACAAGTCGATGGTGTTCGCCACCGTCTTCCTCGGATTCATGTCCTTCGTGGTGTGGGCGCACCACATGTTCCTGACGGGGATGGGAACGACGATCAGCGCCTTCTTCCAGACCACGACGATGATCATCTCCATTCCGTCGGTCATCATTCTCAGCTCGCTCTTCATCTCGTTATGGGGCGGCGCAATACGATTTACGACGCCGATGCTGTTCGCCCTGGCCTTTCTGCCGATGTTCGGCATCGGCGGGCTGACAGGTTTGCCGCTCGGCCTCGCCGCCGCCGACATTCATCTGCACGACACCTACTACGTTATCGGCCACTTTCATTACGTCGTCGCGCCGGGAACGATCTTCGCCATGTTTGCCGGGATCTACTACTGGTTCCCGAAGGCGACAGGGCGGAAGCTGAACGACTTCTGGGGGCGCGTCCACTTCTGGATCTCGTTCGTTTGCATCAACGGCGTGTTTTTCCCGATGTTCGCGCAGGGTCTGGCCGGTGTGTCGCGGCGCCTCTATGACGGCGGCATGCAGTACCAGCATGCCAAGCAGATCGCGGCGCAGACGAATCCGTTCATGTCGATCTGTGCCATCGGGCTGCTCGTCGCGCAGGTGCCGTTCATCATCAACTTCTTCTACAACGCCATCGCCGCGGCGATGGGTCACCGCGACGAGGGTCTCGGCTCGAATCCGTGGGAATCGACGACGATGGAGTGGGCGGCAACGACGTCTCCTCCTCTCGCCCATGGCAACTTCGAGGTCCTGCCGGTGGTCTACCGCGGTCCGTATGAATACAACGTTCCCGGCGCGGCGGAGACGTTCATTCCGCAGCACATGCCGGACGCCGTCGAGCCCGAGCCGCGAGGCGGCTTGCTGCCGGCGACGGCAGTGGCCATGAGGGAGAATTGATGGACGCGCACGCTTCAGTCGGACATGCAGAGCTGGAGATTCCGTACAACGTTCATCCGCGTCCGGACACCGGCGTTTATAACGGCAAGCTCGGGATCTGGCTGTTTCTGGCCTCCGAGGTCATGCTCTTCGGGGCGCTGTTCTCGTCGCTGATTCTGCTGCGTACGGGCGCCGAGTCGTGGCCGCGCGGATATGAGTTTCTGAACGTCAAACTGGCCACCTTCAATACGTTCATCCTCATCCTGTCGAGCGTCACGGTGGTCATGGCGTGGTCGCACCTGCGGCTCGGTAACCTCAAAAAGGGCCGGATCTACATCTCGGCGACCGTGCTTTGCGCGTTGATCTTCCTGGTCAACAAGGCTTTCGAGTACGGACATGAATTTGCTGAGCACCGGTACCCCAAAACGAACAATTTCCTGGCGATTTACTTCACGCTGACCGGCTTGCACGGTCTGCACATCCTCGGCGGGGTAATCGTCTTCCTCTATTTCGTCGGGCCGGGTGCGAAGATGTGGGCGCACGACCCGGAGCGTTACACCAACCGGATCGAGATCGTCGGCCTCTACTGGCACTTCGTCGACCTCGTCTGGATTTTCCTTTTCCCTGTTCTGTACCTCATGTAGGAGGAGCACGACGTGACTGATCCCGCAGCCGCAGTGGAACCTGGCGTTGACGTGCACGAGCACGCCGGCGTCGGTGACCCCAACGCTCACCATCACAGCCCGGAGCAGATCCGCAAGGAGATGCGGGTCTACCTGACGGTGTTCTTCGGACTGGCCGTGCTGACCGCCGTGACCGTCGGTGCCTGCTATGGCTTGAACCTTCCGGTCCACACCGCCATCATCGTGGCGCTGATCATCGCCTCGATCAAGGGTTTCCTTGTGGCCGGCTTCTTCATGCACTTGCTCTCGGAGAAGAAGGTCATCTACGGCGTTCTCATCCTGACCGTGATCTTCTTCATCTTCCTGATGACGTTGCCCGTCAGTCATCATGCCAACCCATTCGGATCGTAAATGTCCCTGCGCGCTTTCCATATCGTCTTCATTACGGTGTCAGTCGTTCTGATGCTGTATGTCGCGGTGTGGGGTGTGCGCGAGTTTATGGTTTCGCGGAGCTCCCTTGCGGTTTCCATGATCATCTTCGGTGTCGTCGGTGGCGCAACGCTCATCTGGTACGGAAAGCGCGTGTTTCATAAGCTGAAGGAACTGCCATGACGCGCCGTGCCCGATTCGTTGTGATTGCTGCAGCGCTCTTGCTCGTTCCGGCCGTCCTGTCAGCCTGCCCGGTCTGTTATGGAGCGCCGAATTCGCCGATGACGAAGAGCTCGAACAACGCCATTATTTTCATGCTCGGAATCATCGGCTTCGTTCAGGTCGGATTCGTTGCCATGTTTTGGAGTTTCTGGCGGCGCGCCAAGGAGTTGCGCCGGCGGCGGGAGTCGTTCCGTCTGCTCGACGGAGGAGCGGCGCACTAACGGGCGCCGGAAGGGAATCGTCATGGAAAAATTTCTTGCTCAGTTCATGCCGATCGACGCTTCGCAGCACGGTCCGCAACTGGACCGGCTCAGCGCGAACGTGCATTGGCTGATGCTGGTGTTGTTCGTCGGGTGGGGATTGTTCTTCGTTTACACGTTGTGGCGCTTCAACGCCAAACGCAATCCGAAGGCGAGCTATCACGGCGTGCAGAGCCATTTCTCCACCTACACCGAGGCCGGCGTGGCCGTGATCGAAGTCATCCTCCTGGTCGGCTTCTCCATCCCGATGTGGTATCGCTGGACGCACGTACCGTCTCCATCCGAGAACCCGCTGGAGTTGCGGGTCGTGGCCGAGCAATTCGCCTGGAACGTCCAGTACCCGGGGCCGGATGGAGTCTTCGGCCGCCGCGACATCAAACTCGTTACGTCATCGAACCCGCTGGGACTCGATCTGACCGACCCCCACGCCAAAGACGACATCGTCACGCTCAACGATCTCCATCTCGAGGTCAACCGGCCGGTGATCATCCACGTTACGTCGAAGGACGTCATCCACAGCTTCAAGCTGCCGGTGATGCGCGTCGAGACCGATGCCATCCCGGGCATGGAGATCGCGATCCATTTCACGCCCGTTCTGACGAACGAATCGGGGTCGGAGAACGACAAGTGGGAGATCGCCTGCGCGCAGCTCTGCGGCCTTGGACACTATCGGATGCGCGGGCAGTTGTTCGTCCACTCGAAAGACACCTTCAGGAAGTGGCTGGCCACCGCGCCGCCGGCTCAGACCAGCATCGGCTCCTAGGAAATGAAACCTTCTTTCGAAGCGGCACCCGAGGCATTGAGACATTCCGATGAAACCCCGGTGTGGCTGCGGCAGTTCACAAAGCTCGTCGCCGGCGCGACGCTCTTCCTGATCTTCGCCGGCGCAATGGTCACCTCGACCGGTTCCGGCCTGGCGGTTCCCGACTGGCCGCTTTCGTACGGGATGGTGATGCCGCCGATGGTCGGCGGGATCTTCTACGAGCACGGCCACCGGATAATCGCCGCTGCCGTCGGCCTGCTGACGGTGATCCAGGCGATCTGGCTGCAACTGCGGGAACCGAAGCGCGTAGCGCGGATTCTCGGCTGGTGCTCGGTCGGCGCCGTCATCGCGCAGGGAGTCCTCGGCGGCGTGACGGTGCTCCTGCTGCTTCCGCACTCGGTCTCCATCGCCCACGCTGGTCTTGCCGAGATCTTCTTCTGCCTGAATACCTCGATCGCCTTTTTCACGTCGCGGTGGTTCCGGGCCTCTCGGGCGATGGAGAAGGGCGACGCGCCGATCGGTCTGACGTCGTCGCTGGTCCTGGTCACGTACGCCCAGATCCTGATCGGGGCGACGATGCGGCACCTCGGCGCGGGACTGGCAATTCCTGATTTCCCGTTGTCGTTTGGTCATCTCGTGCCGCCCTTCACCAGTCTGGAGATTGCCGTCAACTTCGCCCATCGCGCAGGCGGCGTCTGCGTCGCGGCGCTGATCATCTATACCGCCATCCGTCTGCGGCGGTTCGAGTCGAGCCATCCGCTGCGGCAGCTTTCGAACCTGCTGGTGACCGTCGTGCTGATTCAGATCGCGCTCGGCGGCTACGTCGTCTGGAGCGGCAAACAGCCGGTAATCACCAGCGTCCACGTGATGACGGGCGCGGCCACGCTTGCGCTCTCGCTCGTCACCGCGCTGACGGCGCGTACGATCGGCTGGCGGACGCGCCGGCACGGCGCCGGGGCGCTTCTCGTCACCGAGGTGCCGGCATGAGCGATGTACTGGCTCTGGCGCGGCCGGCGGGATTGGCCAGCATCTCGCGCGATTACCTCGAGCTCTCGAAGTCGCGCATCGTGATGATGGTGCTGATTACCACCGCGGCCGGATACTTCTTCGCCGCGCCGCATGTCGACTGGGCGCTTCTCGTCAACACGCTCGTCGGGACGGCGCTCGTCGCGGCCGGCACCAATGCCCTCAATCAGTATGTGGAGCGCGACCACGATGCGAAGATGCGGCGGACGCGGCTCCGTCCGCTGCCCGACGGCCGCATTTCTCCGCGCGCCGCGCTCCTGTTCTCGGTCGCCATCGCCGTGATCGGAACCGTCTACCTCGGCGTCGCCGTGAACTGGCTCACCGCCTCGCTCGGCGCGTTCACGCTCACCAGTTACATCTTCATCTACACCCCGCTGAAACGGGTATCGACGATCTGCACGCTCATTGGCGCGGTCCCGGGCGCGATCCCGCCGCTGATGGGATGGACGGCCGCGACCGGCTCGCTCGGCGCCGGCGGCTGGATCATCTTCGCCATCCTCTTCTTCTGGCAGCTCCCGCATTTCATGGCCATCAGTTGGATGTACCGCGATGATTACGCCCGCGGCGGCTTCGCCATGCTCGCTGTACGCGATGGAGACGGCCAGGCCACGGCGCGGCACGCGGTGCTCTACAGCTTCGCCCTGCTCGCCGTCAGCGTGCTTCCCCCGCTGTTCGGCCTCGCAACGTTCATCTATCTGGCCGGCGCCGTCATCGCCGGAACGGCCCTGACCTTTGCCAGTTTCGCCTTCCTGGCGTCCCGCACGCCGGTCCGGGCGCGGCGGCTGTTCATGGCCTCGAACATTTACCTCATCGTCATGATGACATTGCTGGTTCTTGCATAGTCTTCGACCTGTTTTCTGCTTCTGCAAACCCTTTGCGAATGGCAGGTTTGTCGCATTGACTTGCCGAAACGCCGGACCCTATACTCCCGGCAACTTCACCCCCGGCGCGCGCTGCTTGCCCGTCCACCGCTGCCACCCATCAGGAGGCTCCGATGCCGTTCGAAGAAGTAAAAAAGATCTGGATGAACGGGCTCCTCGTCGACTTCGCCGACGCGAAGATTCACGTCCTGACGCATGCCCTCCACTACGGCTCCGGCCTCTTCGAGGGGATCCGCTGCTACGACACGCGCAACCAGGGGCCGGCCATCTTCCGGCTCGACGATCACATCCGCCGCTTGTACGACAGTTGCCGCATCTATCGGATGGAGATTCCGTACACGCCTGACGAGTTCAAGAAAATCTGTTTGGACGTCGTCGCGGCCAACGATTTCCAGGATTGCTATCTCCGTCCCGTCGTCTACCGCGGCTTCCACTCTCTCGGCGTTTTCCCCGCTGCCTGCCCGGTCGACATCGTCGTCGCCGCCTGGGTCTGGGGCAAGTACCTCGGCCCTGAGGCGATCGAGCATGGTGTCGACGTCCGCGTCTCGTCCTGGAACCGTATGGCCCCGAACACGTTCCCGGCCCTGGCCAAGGCGACGGGCAACTACATGAACTCGATCCTGATCCGCCAGGAAGCGGCGGCCGACGGCTACGCGGAAGGGATCGCGCTCGACGTCAACGGTTACGTGAGTGAGGGTTCCGGCGAGAACGTCTTCGTCGTCCGCGACGGAAAGATCATGACGCCGCCGCTCGGCGCCTCGATCCTTGCCGGCATCACCCGCGCGAGCATCATCAAGATTGCCCGCGATCTCGGATTCGAAGTCGTCGAATCGCTCATTCCGCGTGAGCTTCTCTACGTCGCCGACGAAGTTTTCTTCACCGGTACCGCGGCCGAGGTGACCCCGATTCGCAGCATCGACCGCGTTCCGGTCGGCAACGGCCGCCGCGGGCCGGTGACGGAGCGGATCCAGAAAGAGTTCTTCGACTACATCGCCGGAGTCATCCCCGATCGCTACGGCTGGTTCACGCCGGTTTACGCCGAGCGGACCGCGACGATGCGGAAGCCGGCGCTCGTGGCCGGGTAACGATCAAAACTTCATCTGGCGTTTCATCGACGTGTATCCGTGTGCTCCGGCGATTACGTGATCGACGAGCTCGATATCGATCAGCTTCAGTGAACTGCACATCTTTTTCGTGTAGGTGACGTCCTCATCGGACGGGGCTGGATCGCCTGACGGATGGTTGTGATAGAGCACCACGCCGACCGCATTGGCATCGAGAGCAAATCGGATGACCTCGCGCGTGGAGACAAGAGCACGCGTAACCGAGCCGATGAAGATCTCACGCTCGCGAAGGATATGGTGTCGCGAGTCGAGGAGCAGCGCACCAAGCCGCTCCTGACTGAGCGCTTTCGATCGGGCGATGAATCCCCGGCCGAAGACGTCCGTATCGAAGAGTGGCCGCTTCTCGGGCTTGTGATTGGCAATCCGGCGGGCGATCTCGAAGGCGGAAAGGATGCGTGTCGCTTTCGCTGTCCCGATCCCGCTGCGCCTGGCGAGTTGCTCGGCGTTACATCGCGCCAGTGACGTGAACCCCTGTTGAAGAAGCTCGCGGGCAAGCGCAACGGCATTCTTTCCCGGGATCCCTGTGCCAAGGAGAATGGCCAGAAGTTCCGCGTCGGAAAGGCTCTGTGCTCCGTGGTTGAGCATCCGCTCGCGGGGACGCTCGTCGATGGGCATGTCGGCAATCAATTCGTGCATGCGAAGAGGTTAGATCGCATGACACGTATGAGGCCCAGATTCTACGGAATCGGGGGATACACGCCTTCCCGAGGGCACAAAACCGTGTGCAACCGGCTACCGCCTGTAGAACCTATGTCGTCGGGACGTACTGCTCGTTGATCTGGATGAAGGCGTCTTTGCGCAGCCGGTCGATATAGGCCTTGTAGTCGCGCTGCCAGGCGTCTTCGCTGGCGTCTTTGCGGAGGCGGTCTTTGACCGACTCGAACGCCGGGACTTCGGACGGCAGGCGCGCCTCGACCTTCAGGATGTGCCAGCCGGACTTTGACTCGATCGGGCCGAGAACCGTGCCGGCGGTGGCGTTGAAGACAGCTTTGTCGAGGTCGGGGAGGAGCTCGCCGCGGGCCACTTCACCCAGGTCGCCGCCCTTCGCTTTCGTGCCGGAGTCGGAGGACGTCGTTGCCAGCTTGGCGAAATCGCCGGCGCGGGCCTGGGCAGCGAGGTCGTTGGCGCGCTGGCGCGCGGCCTCGACCTTCGTCGGATCGTCGGGTTTGATGACGATGATCTCGCGCAGCCGGGCGCGCTCGGGAAGGCGGAAGCGCTCTTTTTCGCGGTTATAGCGCTCGCGCAGCTCGTTGTCGGCCAGATCCTCGCGCTGGCGCAGCTCGCGGCCGAACACTTTGTTCATCAGGATCGTGTCGCGGAGGCGCGCTTCCATGTCGGGCCGGGACATGCCCGACTTGCGGAGCGATTCGTCGAAGTCCGCATCGCTCTTGATCCCGTACTGCTCTTTCAGGCGCGACATCGCTTCTTTGATCTCATCGGCGCCGACCGACAGGCCGAGGCGATCGGCGCGGTCCTTGATGAGCAGCTCGGCGATCAGGTCGTTCGTCAGGCTCTTGCGCATCTCCTCTTTCTTCGAGGCGATGTCAGCCGGCGACGTGTTGGTCTGCTCGATTTCGGTGAAGCCGTCTTTGAGCCGCTTCACGTACTGCGTTCGCGTGACGACGCGGTCGCCGACGCGGATGACGATCGCTTCCACGAGCTGGGCGGCGGTGAGGGTGGCCGCCGAGGCGGTGAGGACGAGTGCGAGAATCGTTTTCTTCATGCGTGTCTTCTTTGACGAGGAAGTAGGGGTCCCGGTTGCTTACGGACGGACAACGACGGTTTCGGGGCGGTTTATTCGTTCTCGGACTTCGGGAAGCCGCCCGTGTACTTGAAAGGGAGGCGCTTGGTCAGGACGGCGATCGGTAGCTCGGCGCGGGCGCGGCCGACGAGCTGAGCCATGCGCTCACGGATGGCGTCGTCCTTCAGCCGTTCCCGGATGACCGGAGAGGCGGTCTGCAGGTCGATCACACCGGGAGGGCGCCGGTCCTCGATCTTGAAGATGTGAAAGCTGGCATCGGTACGGATGATGCCGCTGATGCTGCCCGGCTTGAGGGCGAAGATCTCGTCCTCGAACATCTTCGGCAGCTCGCCCCGGCTGACGTAGCCGATCTCGCCTCCCTTCTTCGCGTTTGGCGCGAGGGAGTACTGGCTGGACAGCTCCTCGAAAGAGGCGCCGGCGTGCAGCTTCTGGGCGATCTCGTTGGCAACCCCCTCGTCATGCACCAGGATCTGTTTGACGTGCAGCTCTTCGCCGCTCCGGAACTCGTTCGGATGCTGCTCGTAATAGGCGCGGATGTCGGCGTCGGCCGGCATGGCGATGTTCTCCGAAAGGTCGCCGATCAGCTTCTGGCGGCGCATCTCGTCCCGTTTCTCGATGACGGTGGCGCCGGCGTCGTTGCGCACGGCGGAGGCGATCTTTTCCGCCGGGATCTCCACGCCATGAGCGGCCGCGTACTCGGAGAGGATCACCTCCTCGAGGTACTGGTCGGTCATGGCGCTGGCCACCTCGGGGCCCATCTGGGCGAGCTCGGTGCCGGTGTTGCGGTCGAGGTAGCGCTTGAAATCGCCGAGCGTGACCATGCGATCGCCGACGCGGGCGATGACGTCGGGGGGAACCGACGGTTTGCGATGGCAGGATGCAACCGCGAGAAGCGCGATAGCGAGGGCGACTAGACGGCGCACGGGGCGGGCGAAGTGTAGCCGATTCGCGTTTGCGCCGCGACCGGGCAGCTATCAAAATGGCTGCTCTCGGAGGTAGCCGCCATCATGAAGAAAACAGCCCTGTTTTTTGCCCTGCTCGCTCTCTCGTTCCCGGCCTACACCCGCAATCTGTCGCGCCTTTCGCGGATGACGGCCGTGAACCCGGCCTCACTAACGGTCACGGCGGTCGATCCCGAGCTGCCGGCGCGATTGCTCGCGCAACTGAAGGCACGCCGCACCGCCGTGCACAACTGCGTACGTGCGGCCGCCGTCACGGATCCCGTTTCCGCCCGCGCCCTGGTCATCCCGGCGGCCGGCAGCGTGGCCGGCGGAGGTGGCTCGCTTTTCTTCCGTTCCGACGTCACCCTGGTCAACTATCGCGCCACGCCGCAGCTCGTCCTGGCAGGCATCTGGCCCGCTGGAACGACCAATAGTCTCGATCCTTCCGGCTACAAGTCGATCACACTGCAGCCAAACAGCTTCGTGACCGTCCAGGACTTCGTCGTCAATACCCTCGGCAAGTCGAACGTTCTCGGCGCGATCATCATCATCCCGTACACCGGAACCGCCATCGATCCAAACGGCGCCGTCGACGGGTTCTCCCGCATCTACACCAAGCAGCCGGGCTCGAACGGGACGGTGTCGCAGCCGTTCGATGCCGTCGATCCCGACACGTTCTCTGCCGTTCTCAAGGACGAAGCAGTCTCCCTCGGGCTTCGCCAGGACGCCGACTTCCGCACGAACTTCGGCATCGTCAACGTCGACAGCCTGCAGCGCACGTACAAAGTCACCTTCATGGGAGAGAAGCTGACGACGACGCTCACCATGACCGTGCCGCCATTCGGAATGATCCAGCAGGCCATTCCCGCCGGCGACTACGGCGCGCTTCAGATCGTCTTTCAGGTGACCGACGCCGGCCAGGATTTCGTGAGCTGGATCGGCTACGGCAGCAGTACCGACAACATCACCGGCGATGGCTGGGTGTCTCTGGCATCAGCGGACCTGACGCCGGATGAGCTAACCTCCATCGGGTACTGATTCTGCGGTTTCGCCGCGTTGTCGGTTATCGGTTATCGGTTGTCAACGGCTGGACCCAGTCGCGCGCCCAGCGCCGTCATCAACCGATAACCGACAACCGACAACGCGCTACGCGCCGCCGCTACGCGCCGCCGCTACGCCGCCAGTCCCCGCAGCGTAGCCTCGATTGCGTCGATCACTTCCGGCCCCTGCACTTTCAGCGGGAAGGTCAGCACTCCATTCGGGGAGAACTTCACGTGCTGGTCCTGCTGGATGAGCACCAGCAGCTTGTTTGGATCGACCTTCGCCTGTGCCGTCAGCTTCACCACCGCACGCGCCCCTTCGCGGACGATCGAGATCACGCCCATCTGCTGGGCGAAGCGTTTGACCTGCACGAAGCGGAGGAGGTTCTCGACGTTCTGCGGCAGGGCGCCGAAGCGGTCGCGGAGCTCGTTGCGGATCTCCTCCAGCCGGTCGTCGGTCGATGCCGAGGCCACCTTCTTGTAGAAGGTCATGCGCAGGTTCTCGTCGCTGATGTAGTTCTTGGGGATGTAGATGTCGACGCCGAGGTTCATCGACGTTTCGACCTCCTCCTCGATGCGCTCGCCCTTCATCTCGCGGATGGTTTCCTCGAGCAGGCGTGTGTACATCTCGAAGCCGACTGCGGCGATCTGGCCGGATTGTTCGCCGCCGAGGATGTTGCCCGCGCCGCGGATCTCCAGATCCTTCGCCGCGATACGGAAGCCGGCGCCGAGGTCGGAGAACTCCTGGATGGCGGCCAGGCGCTTGCGGGCGTCCGACGTCAGAATCTTGTCGCTCGGCACCAGCAGGTAGCAGAACGCCAGCCGGTCGCTGCGGCCGACGCGGCCGCGTAGCTGGTAAAGCTGCGACAGTCCAAAGCGCTCGGCATGATTGATGAGGATGGTGTTGCAGGCCGGGATGTCGATGCCGTTCTCGATGATCGTCGTCGCCAGCAGCACGTCATACTCGCGCTGGATGAAGGCCAGCATGGCCCGCTCCAGCTCGCGCTCCTCCATCTGCCCGTGGCCGACGATGACCTTCAGGCCCGGCACCAGCTTCTCCAGATACTCCTTCATCGCGTAGATCGACTCGACGCGGTTGTGGACGAAGAAGGTCTGTCCGCCGCGCCCGGTCTCGAACTCGATGGCCTCGCGGATGAAGTCGTCGGTGAACGGCACTACCGCGGTCTGGATGGCCAGCCGGTCCTTCGGCGGAGTTTCGATCACGGAGATGTCGCGGATGCCGACCAGCGACATGTGCAGCGTGCGCGGGATCGGCGTGGCTGACATCGACAGCACGTCGATCGCTTTCTTGAGCTGCTTCAACTTCTCCTTCTGCCCGACCCCGAACCGCTGCTCTTCGTCGATGACCAGCAGGCCGACGTCCTTGAGCTTGATGTCTTTGGAGAGAACGCGGTGTGTGCCGATGATGACGTCGATCTCACCGCTCTCCAGCTTGGCCAGAATCGCTTTCTGCTCTTTGGCCGAGTAGTAACGCGTCAGCAGCTCGATGGTGACGGGGAATGATGCGAAGCGCCGCAGGAAGGTGCGGTAGTGCTGGTAGGCGAGCACGGTGGTCGGCGCGAGGACGACGACCTGCTTCCCATCCATCACCGATTTGAACGCCGCCCTCATGGCCACCTCGGTCTTCCCATATCCGACGTCGCCGCACAGCAGCCGGTCCATCGGCTTGCGCGATTCCATGTCCGACTTGACGTCATCGATGGCCGATTCCTGATCCTCGGTTTCCTCGAATTCGAAGGCATCCTCGAACTCGAACTGCCACGGCGAGTCCTTCGAGAAAGCGTGGCCTTGCACCATCTGCCGCGTGGCGTAGAGCTTCAGCAACTCGTCCGCCATGTCGCGCATCGCCTTCTTGACCGAGGCCTTCGTGCGCGCCCAGGCGGTGCCGCCGAGGCGGTCGAGCTTCGGTTGCGTGTCCGCGCCGCCGGAGAACTTCTGGATGAGATTGAGGTTCTCCATCGGCATCAGTAGCTTGCCGCCGCCGGAGTACTCGATCTCCATCACCTCGCGCTCCGTCGGCCCGAACGGAATGCGTTGCAAGCCATGAAATCGCCCCACGCCGTGATCGACGTGGACGATATAGTCGCCGACCTTGAGGTCGCGCAGATCGGTGACGAAGGCCTCGGAGGCGCGCTTCTTCCCGCCGACGCGCGTCGACGTCGGCGGCTCGAAGAGATCCCACTCGGAGTAGGCGGTGAGGTTCAGCTCATCGAAGTCGAATCCGCGCGGCAGCGCGCCCGATGCGATGACGATCTCCGCCTGCAGCGCGTCACTCTCCGCCACGAACGGCACATCGAACTCTTTCAACAGCCGCTCGACCTTCTCCCTCCCCCCCTTCGTCGCCGCGAAGAAAATCTGCCGCCGCCCCTCCCCATGCCCCCGCTTCACATCCGTCGTGAACTCCGGCAGCCGATTCGTATACCGGTCCACCTGCGGCCCCCGCAGCCGAAACTCCTCTACCTCCCGGAGCGCTGGCGTCTCGCCGGCTGGCCCGGCGGCGTCTAGCCGCCGGTCTGGCGGCCGCCCAACATGAACCTCAGAAAACGCCAGCCGTGCAGCGCCCAGAAAACGAATCACCTCGGAGCCCGCCGTGGTCAGCTTCTCCGGCGGATACACCGCCCGCCCCTTCTCCGCCGCCGCGTCGTACTCGTTTCGCAGCAGCGACTCGAACTTGGCTACATTGGTCGTGATCTGGTCCGGCTCGATGAGCGCGAACATCCATTCGGCCGGATCGAGATACTCCAGAAATGACACCGTCTCCGTCGCCACCGGCACGTAATGCTCGATCCCCGGAAAGGTCCCGTTCTCATTCAGCCGGTCGATCCTGTCGGCCACGTCGCGCTTGAACAGCGGGTCCATGAAGTCGAGCGACAGCCGCCGCGCCAGCGCCGTCCGGACTCCTTTGGTCACCGGAAAGTGCGTCATCGGCAGGATGTTCACCGGCCCGCTCTCGTCCTCCGACCGCTGCGTTTCCACCTCGAAGAAACGCAATGAGTCGATGGTGTCACCGAACAGCTCCACCCGCACCGGCCGCGGCGTGTTCGGCGGAAAAAGATCGAGAATCCCCCCACGAAAGGCGAACTCGCCCGCCTCGCCGACCAGGTCCGTCCGTACGAAACCGTTCTCCACCAACCGCTCCAGCAGGATGCGCATATCCAGCTCGCCCCCCTCGGCCAGCCGCACGATGCGCGATGCAAACTCTTCCGGACGCGGCAGCCGCGAGAACAACGCCCGCGCCGGCACGAGCAGGACATCGACCACCTTGTCGATCAGCATCCCCAGCGCCCGGATCTCGTTCCGCACCACCCCCAGCGACGGCGACAGATCCTGATACGGCGACAGCGACGGCGACGGATACGCCGACACACACCGCGGCTCCCGATGAAACAGCCTCAGCGAAGCCTCGAAGTCGTCGATGGCCGCATCCCCCGGCACGATGATGGCGATGCGCCGCCCGCTCGTCTCCTGCAGCGTCGCCAGCACCAGCGCCCGCGCCTCGACCGCCGCCCCGGTGACGTCGACCGGCCCCTCCGCGATCCGCCTGCCGATGGTCTTGAACGCCTTCGTCCGCGCCAGCTCCTCGCGGATCTTCGCCAGGAGCTTGTCGTTTCGCTCAATCATGCGCCGGCGATTCTATGCGGCATCACGGCGACGGAGCGCCGTTCGAACGAAGGCCTCACCCACGATCGTCGGCTTCGAGGTGGCACTTCTTGTACTTCTTTCCGCTGCCGCAGGGGCACGGATCATTGGGACCTACCGTTACTGGAGACTCGATAAGCTCGTCGTCGAACAACTCGCCCTCGTCGTCCTCGAGTGCATCCAATTCGGGATGGGGAGCGGTGAGAGTTACCGTCACCCCATCGTCGGCCGTGAACACTTCGAGGGTCTGCTCCGGCTCATCGATATCGAAGATGCCGCCATGCCGTTCGAAAAATGACAGGAATGCGTGCGTGCAGGCCGTCATGATCCGGAAGTCACGCTCGGTTGCTTGGAGCTGCTCCATCTCCGCGTCGAAACAGAGCAACGCCGGATAGCCGGCGGCGCCGGCGATCGGCCAGCGATGTTTCCGGATCTCGCGGAGCAGCGATTTCGGCATCGCTTTCCTGGGGTCGAACGAGAGTGAGCGCAGGACGATCGGATGGCCGGGTTCGCGTTTCCGCACCTGGCGCGGGGCGAAGGCCACGAAATCGTCGATTGACCGGAACAGCAGCAGCCCGAGGCTTTCGCGGACGGCGCCGATGACGGACAGGCAGGCGTCATGGATGTCATAGGCGGGGATGTCGACGCGGATGATCTGCTGGTCCTGGACGAGGTTCCACGGCGCGGCGTGAAAGATGAGACTCGCCGCCGCGAAGAATTCGGCGATCACGGCCGGCGAGGTGGCGCCTCCGTCGAGGTAGGTAGGATTCGAGCTTCTCTCGACCATCGCGCGGAGCTCTTCGAACGCGGCATCGAGCTCCGGTACCGGCGCGACGACGATCGGGATGTTGCCGGCCGCTTCCCGCAACTCGCTGGCCATTTTTTCATTTGCGACCCGGATCCGCGCGGGACGCCGCGGCGGTCCGATGGCCGGCCGCAGCATTACGTTGTCGAGCATCTCCGCGAGCAAGACCGGCTCACGCGGGTCGATGAGCGTCGATCCTACGACCACGCGGTCAGGCAATTCCAGCCAGATGATGCAATCCGGATGGAAGACCTCTTTCCCCTCATGAATCTCGATTGAAAGTGTGTAGCGGCCACCGAGCCACTCTTTTTTCGGAGGGCGCGCGGGAATGCGGGGGAGGGACGGCATCGAGAGCAGTATGTAGCGCGGGGGAGGGTTGGCGTCAATGGTTACTCGACCGCGAAGGACACCCAGCTGAAACCAGGGAAGGGTGGGGATGTCGTTTCCACCACCGCCCAACCCGGGTTACCAAGCTGGGGGTCCTTCGACCGTCCTCCGCCTGCTCCGCCGCTTCGCGGCTACGAGGCTCCGGCGGCTCAGGATGACAGTGAAGATGAAAGAGGAGTTGGCAGCGAGTCCCATTCCGCCGACAGATCTCGCAACTCCGGGTTCATCTTCGCAATCAACGCGTCCTTCTTCGCTCGACGCCACCCCTTCAACTGCTTCTCCCGCGCGATGGCCTGATCGATGTGCTCGCAAATCTCGAAATACACCAGTTCATCGCAGTTGTACTGTTTCGTGAATCCCGGGATCGCCTTGGTCTTGTGCTCCCACATCCGCCGCTCCAGCGAATTGGTGACGCCGATGTACACGACATTGCGCCCCTTGTTGCTGACCATGTAGACGTAATACTGTTGTTGTTGCCACATGCCCCTAAGGATCCCTCGGAAGCAATCAACCGGGCGCAAACTCCACCGGAACCGCCGAAAAGTTTCCATTCCGAGGAGATCTCAACCGCATTTCACTACGGTGAGTAGACAGCCTGTAGCAATTACCCTGTCATCCTGAGCCGCCGGAGCCGCGCAATCGCGGAGCGATTGCGCGGCGCAGGACGGTCGAAGGACCCCCAACCTGCAACCCGGACAGGGCGGTGGCTGTGAGTCGTCACCCCGACGTAACTCCAAACAGCTCATCGAGAAGCCGCTCTGATTCGGCAAGCCCCTCTTCGGTGAAGAGGACCGACTTCGCCTTCCCAACGGGATCTGAGATGTATCCCTTTTCGTGAAGCCGGTTCATCGCATCCCAGTCGAACCCCTTCCACGTCCGCTCTCCATCATGAAGGCCGAGGTACAGAAGAGCGAGTACGGCGCGATCGATTTTGTCGGTATCGAGCTTCATCGGTGCCTCCTAATGGCGGCGGAATTGTAACGCTTGGAAGAACGAGTATCCCTCGGGGAAAGTGTACCTCACGGTCGAAGGTGTAGGATCAGCAACACGAAAGAAAGAGGAGATTTGCTAATGCGCTCTGCGATCGTCGTGATTCTGCTCATCATAGCGGTGCTTTGCTCGTCAGCAGCCTTTGCTGGTGACGAGGTCGGCGATATTTTCACGATGGAATTATTGAACGGTCGCGGGTGGCTGGCATGGAGCGAAAGTTCACGATCGGCGTACGTATTAGGAGTTTTGAACGGACTGCGCTCGGGATCAAATATGGTATTCGTACGAAAGAACAAAGAATCCGAAGCAGATTTTGCGAAGAGTGTCGATGATTTTGACAAGAGTTACCTTCCGCGAGCGACGGTCGCCGAGATTCAGAAGGGCATAGATTTGATTTATGCCGATCCTGCGAATCTGAATGTTCCTGTGATTGCTGCCCTTGAGATTTTCAAAATGCGAGTGGATGGAAGACCCCAGACTGAGATTGACAAGCGCATGGAAGCGGAGCGCAAGCTTGCGCATGACGGGCTAAAAGAAAAAGCGCGTGCCAAGCACTAGCGCGTGTCAGAAAAAACGAGATGAGATGCAAGAAGCGACACTCGAAACGGCGTCGTTTCTTATTTCTGGCGACCGACGACTTGCATTGAGGCAGGATAGGCGTCTTCACTCACCCAAACGTTGTCTCCGTTGCCGTCCCAACCCAGGTAAGAACCATCGAGGGGTCGTCGGGTCGCGGCGTCCAAAACAAGCCCGGTGATGTTCCTGTCGTCACCGTTCGGTTTCCAGCCCCGATTGCGAAGATCCTCAAGTGTCGTAACGAACAGCTTCGTGCTGGTCACTCGTTCTTGAATAACGATGTGGTGCGCGCTTTCCATGCCACGAAATGATACGCCCATTCGCCGTGCTCTATCTTTTGAGCACTGTTGCCAGCGGTTTCCCTACATTTCCTATCCTGCCGGCGGCGATTGGAGTCAGGTCGAAAGTGCCGAACGCTCAGCTTCGAACTCCATGAAAAGGCTGAGGAGACATGATCCCCGATCCCCCGCTTCAGATCGGCGCCACGAACAGTCCCTGAAACTCTGCGACCGCGCGCAGGTTCTGATCAAACGTAACCATCGTGGCTGCCCCCGTCTCCAACGCTGTGGCGAGATGGAGGGCGTCGAGAGCGCGAACGGGCATTGGAAGCGACAACAGCAACTGCTCGGCGCGGCGATGAACGGGAGGCGTGAGCTCGACGTGACGGCAGGACGCCGTCAGCTTCAACGCCTCACGATGGAGGTGGCTGGCCTGTCGGCGCGTGAGAACGCCTTCTCGCGTGCGCCTTCCGAGCGCCGAAGCCATTTCGGTCAGCGCCAAATCCGAGAGGATCACTCCGCTTGCACCGAGGAGCGCCTGATTCAGCGAATCGCTTTCCGCCTCCTGGACGAATAGTTTAACCAGAGCACTGGCGTCCAGATAGAGCGGACCGACCCAAATGCTCCCTTCCAACGGGCTCACAGCCGGTCGTTCCGGTCCTCGATCACAGCTTTCGAGAGCGCCACGTTACGACGTTTGACCAGACGGCGAGTCCGTGACAGATCAGGAAAGCGTTGAGGCAGATCGAGAGGGGCGAGTCGGGCCACGGCACGCCCGTGCTCCGTGATCACGACTTCCCGCCCTTTTTTTACGTCGTCGAGCAGAGCGGTCAGGTTTTGACGTGCTTCGCGTACACCGGCTCGTCGCATGATGATGAGCATTATGTCACATGTAGCACTATGGGGTGGGGTTGAGTCGGGGTCAGCTCTTGCTGCGTTTTCGTGCACGTCCGCTCTTCTCGAAAACGTCCACGAGGTCATACACGCGACAGTCGAGCGCCTCCGCCAATCGGAGGACCATCGTCAGGCTTGGCACTTTCACTCCGCGTTCAAGATTGCTAATGAAGGGGCGGTTCGAGCCGCAGCGTTCGGCGAGTTCGTCCTGCGTCAGGTTGCGAGCCGTCCGCAGTTCATGCAAGCGCTGTCCGAAGATGACGCCTTCGGGCGCGGTCTTCGTCAAAACGCACTGCTCCTCTTGACAAAGACGCCACGTGAACGTATCCTATGAGATACGCAACCATGAGGAGCAGCCATGCCCCCACCCACTACCCGCGACATCCGGTACATCTTCCTTACCCCTCGTCCGAACGTCGCGCTCATGACGGCGGCGAATCTGCTCGGGATGACGCTGAAGGAGCTGAAAACGAACATAGAGGATGGGGCGATTGTAGCGGTTTCGACCGCCCTCGGGATGCGGCTCAGCAAAGAGGAGCTGATCGCGTTGGCGATGGAGAAGTGGGACCAGAGCGTGATCGAAGCCGCCCTCGGCGAGGATGCGGCGACGGTGATGCCGCAGGCGATCTGGCTGGTCGAGCTGCGGGCGCGGGTGCCGCGGTATCAGCGCGATGTTCTTCCCGAGCTGGCGCGCCGCGACGGAACCTCGGTGGATGCCGTGCTCAGGCGGGAGTTGGAGGATGTGGCCTCGGCGAATGCGGAGGAGCTGGCGGCCGTGCTGCCGGAACTCGCATCAGCGCTTGCTTGGACGGGTAGGGTGTAGTTCGGAAATGCAGAAGAGACCGATGCCAAAGCTCGCAACGACGTGAATACGCTGGTCTCCCTCGGCAATAACAGAAACTCAGTCGACACACCGGATGCGAAGTCTGCCCGGGTGACAACTGTTCGCAGGGTCGCACGAGCGCGGTGTCGGGCGACGGTTCACGGACTCCGAGAGTCTGTGAATACACTCCCGGAGTCTGTGAATACACTCCCGGAGTCTGTGAATACACTCCCGGAGTCTGTGAATACACTCCCGGAGTCTGTGAATACACTCCCCGGAGTCTGTGAATACACTCTCCTGAGTCTGTGAATACACTCCCGGAGTGTGTGAATACACTCCTGAAGTCTGTGAATACACTCCCGGAAGTCGCCGCAAATCCCGGAATTGGTGGCTCACAAGTTCCAATATGGAAGCCGTTTTCAATGCCGAGGCAACTTTGCTCGTTTTACGGCAGGCCCTGTCCTCAAAATAGGTCAGTGAGCCGCCGAGAAGCAGCGGAGTCGTTTCTCATCTCACTTCGCTCCCCACCGAAGTATCCCCGCCACATCCTCGGTACGATGTACCGATGAACAACGGTGAACATCACTACAGCACGCACCTCATCTGGGACGGCAACCGCGGCGATGGGACGGCGACGTATGCCGGATACGGCCGGCAGTATCGCGTTCTCATCGACGGCAAGCCGGAGTTGCAGGGGACGGCGGATGTCGCCTTTCGGGGCGATGCGGACAGGTTCAATCCCGAGGATCTCTTCCTGGCCGCGATCTCCTCCTGTCACATGCTGTCGTATCTCGCGCTCTGTGCGAAGTACGGCATCCGCGTCGTGACGTACGAGGATGCGGCAACCGGGATCATGAAGGAGGATGGCAAGGGGGGCGGGCGCTTCGAGGAGGTCGTGCTGCATCCGGTGGTGACGGTCGCCGAGGAGGCACAGGTCGAGCGCGCGACGAAGCTGCATGAGCGGGCGCATGAGACCTGTTTCATTGCCAACTCCTGCAGGGTTCCCATCCATCATCGTCCGACGGTGCGCTCGTGAAAGGGCTGGCGAGGGACGACGCGCCCGATCTGGCGGGGCTGGCGGCACTGATCGGCGACCCGGCGCGGGCGCGGATGCTCACCGCGGTCATGAGCGGCACTGCGCTGACGGCCACCGAGCTGGCGCTCGAGGCGGGCGTGGCCGCGTCGACGGCGAGCGCGCACCTGGCCAGGCTCACCGAGGGGCAGATCCTGGCGATTGAGAAGCAGGGGAGGCATCGCTATTTCCGCCTCTACGATGCCGAGATCGCCGAGATGCTGGAAGAGCTGATGGGGATCGCCTCGCGCCACGGGCCGCGGCGGCGAACCGGTCCTGCCGATCCGGCCTTGCGCGTGGCCCGCGTCTGCTACGACCATCTCGCCGGCGAGCGTGGCGTCTGGCTGCTCGATCGGTTGCGGGAGCGCCGGCTGATCGATGGTTTCGAAGTCTCCGGCGACGCTGGGCCGTTCTTCACCCGCTTCGGAATCGACGTCTCCTCGCTCGCGAAACTGCGACGCCCTCTCTGCCGCCCTTGCCTCGACTGGAGCGAGCGCCGCCACCACCTCGGCGGCGCCCTCGGCGCCGCCATTCTCGGCCGCATCTTCGCCCTGCGATGGGCACGGCGGGAGCTGGATAGCCGGGCAGTCGTCTTCTCGGCTGGCGGCGAGCGGTCGTTGAAACGGTTATTCGTGGTGGAGTAAGAATCTGATTCACTTGAATTGACTTTTGGCGGTAATCCATGACAATTAAGACTCTTTTGAGAGTCTAGCGTGCCTGATATGTCTATCAAGGATAACTTTTCTGCTCGCTCTATCAATGACTGCCGAGGAGCGCCCGCGTAGCCTGCTGACCGATGGATATCGCCACTCGTTTGCAGGAGTTGCTCAAGCAACGCGGGCTCAAACAGAGCCGGGTCGCGGAGCTGGCTGGCCTTCCGAATGAGACCGTGAACCGGATAGTGACCGGAACGACGAAGAATCCCGGCGCCTACACGTTGGCGAAGCTCGGTGATGGGATTGGAGTGACGGTCGGGTGGATGCTTGGTGAAAAAGGCTTCGAGTTTTCTGCCGAGGATCGCGTGGAACTTCGGCGGCTGATCACCTGGGGCCAAGGCATCCTGAAAGCCACACAGCCGGAAGAGCAAGAGTTGCAACCGGCGAACGCCTCGGCGATTACCCTCGGGCGCCGGCCACCGGTTCGCTCGCCGAGACATGGTCGCGCTACGCCGGTTTCCGCGACGGATTGGCGCGAATCATTCGGTGATCGCCGCGAGGAGCGTGAGGTCGATATCCCGCAGCAGTTTGCTGACCAACATGCCACGCTGGTGTTCCGCGCCGAAGGGGAATCAATGGTCGGCGAGCACATCGCCGATGGCGATCTCCTGTATGTCAGTGAGGAGCCAGACCCCCGCCACGCGCGCGGCCGGATCGTTGTCTGCGTCGTGAGCGGGTCGCCGTACGTCAAGCGTCTGGAGTTCACGGGAGGAAAAATACGGCTTGTCAGCGCGAACGAGCGTTTCGCGCCGATGGTCTTCGACGAGGACGCCGTGGAATGGTCTCTGATAGGGATCGTCGTCGGGTGGTCGCATCAGGCCCGCTGACTAACGGCTCGCTGACGTGCTGGACGTGGTTATTGCGGAAAGTAATGAAAGCGACTCGATGATAGTGTTGACTTGAATTGATGTTATCGCTTACAGTATCAATACGCGAATTCGTTACAGCTATAGAACATGCCTACGAAATCGACGCTTCAGCAGAATGTCTCCCGACCTAAAACGATCGCCGACCGATTACGTGCCGCGATCGACGCGAAAAATATATCCCATGCCTGGGTGGCGGAGGAGGTAGGGATGACGCCGGGCGCTCTGAGTAACATCCTGACCGGGACGACGAACGATCCGAGTTTTTTCACCGTGCTTGCCATCGTGCGGGCGATCAACGAGCCGCTCAGCGCCATCGTTGATGATCCGAGCATCTTCTGGACGAACGAGGAACTGAGCCGGCTGCGTGAGATGGGAGAGTGGCTGATCAGGCGAACCACTCCTGAGGACGTTGGAACATTGTTGGAGATCCCGCCTCGCCAAAAGGGGCGCAGCAGGCAGTTGGCTGTTCCCGTCGCCGCGAGCGCTGGCGTTGCGTTTTACCCCGACGTTTTCGAGCTTCCAAAACGGCGCATCCCGGCGCGATACAAGAAGCTGCATGCCGACGCGGTCTTCTCCGTCCAGGGCGAGTCGATGACAGGCGAGAACATCCTTCCAGGAGACTTCCTGTACGTGCATCGCACGCGGGCGACGGCCGAGGCCATCGGTCGAATCGTCGTCTGTTCCGTTGACGACATGATCCTCGTGAAGCGTCTCGGCACGCGCGGACGGAAACTGATTCTCCAGAGTGCGCATCGTGAACATAAGACGATGACGGTCGATGAGGAGTCGTCGCGCTTTCGTCTGATCGGCATCGTGGTCGGCACGTCGCGGACGTAGTCTCCACGATTCGTAGAGGGGTGGGTGGGATTCGGAGACGCTCGCCGAGGCCAGGCCTCGGCGGGACGAGCGGCGAGCCGGAGAAATCCCGGCAGACATACGCGCGGTGCGATTCTCAGCACGGAGACTATGAATATGAACGAGCACAGATTCACCGCCGAGGTTGCGCGGCATGCGGGCGCCGCCAAAGAGCTTTGGAGCAGTGCGACGACGTCGTTGCCCGAGCGTGCGTACACGACACCGAAGGGCATCGTTCGCGTGAAGGCCGGCTGGGGACCGCTGGCGTCCGAGGAGGACGTCGTACGCATCGACCTGACCGTGATCGATGAGAACGGGCATCTCGATCCGCGCGATGTCCCTTCGTTCGTCGAGCTTTTCTTCTACGACGCCTTTCTGCTGTTCAACATCGCCGTTCCCGGTTCCTTCAGCGCCGCCATCACCGTCAGCGGCGGCGAGTTTCGCGTGAACGAGATCACCTTCGACGCCGCCCCCTTCGCCGCGGGTGTGAGCACCATCGTGCCGTTGGCCGGCGTAGCGGCCTGGTATCGCGGCGGGACGGAGCAGGTCGCGTCGACGCCGATGCAGAAGGTGCTCTTCCATCTGCTGCACATTGGATGCAGCGGCGCCGACGAATGGACACTACGCGCACGTCTCGATGCCTGTCTGAAGGAGCTCGGGATCAGCGAGCCGTCGCGCGAGACCTCGATCATCCATCCGATGCACGACGAAGCGCTCGACGACCGGCTTGACGACAGCGCCATGGAACCGATCGACCGGGCCATGAGCCGTGTGTTGACCGCCGTGCAGCAGGCGGTTGGAGGATAAGGTTACGAAACTTGGGACGATGTGGAGTTGTGCGAGCTGTTCGTTCTCGGCAGTACCTCCAATCGAGAGTCCTTCTCCCCCAGCGCTTTTCAGCTGGGGGAGAAGGTGCCGAAGGCGGATGAGGGGGCGTTTCACGAGGACGTCATTCGCGCGCCTTCGAGCGTTTTCGGACCGGCGTCTGTAAATCGCGCATATCTCGTAAAGCGCCCCCCTCATCCGGCTTCGCCACCTTCTCCCCCCGAAGAAACCGCGGGGGGAGAAGGACTCTCGACGAAGGGAGTGGCAAGGCTCTCAAGGGAACAATTCAAGTGAGCGTGAGAAATGCCGGCTACGCCTTGGCCGCCATCTCCCTGCGAAGCCGCTCTTCCTGCTGCCGTAGCTCGGGAGTGAGCTCGTCGCCGAAGTCATCGGCCTCGAAGAGGGGACGTATCTCGATGACCGACTCCTCGCCGGTCGGATTCGGGCAGCGTTTGACCCACTCGATCGCCTCATCCATCGACTTGACGTTCCACAGCCAGAAGCCGGCGACCAGTTCCGAGGTCTCGGGGAACGGGCCGTTGACGACGGTACGGTCCTTTCCCGAGAAGTGGACGCGTACCCCTTTCGAGCTCGCTTGGAGGCCATCACCGGCCTGCATGATTCCCGCCTTCACCAGCTCCTCGTTGTACTGCCCCATCTCCGTCAACAGTTTCTCGCTGGGAAGGACGCCGGCCTCGGAATCCTCTGTCGCTTTGATGATGATCATCACTCGCATTGGTCGTCTCTCCCTTCCTTACATCGGCTTCATACCGCCGTTGATGATCCAGTGCGTCCCGAAGCGGTCGTCCACCATGCCGAAGCCGTCCGCCCAGAACGATGGCTCGAACGGCATCGTGACCTTGCCGCCCTCTCCCAGCGCATCGAAGATCTTCTTCGCTTCCTCCGCCGTCTGGTACGAGAGCGCCAGGGAGCATCCCTTCATCGGCTCGTACTTCATGTTGCTCGGCGCGTCGGCGGCCATCAGTTCCTGGCCGCCGCCGAGGTCGAGGTAGGAGTGCATGATCTTGTTCGCATCGGCAGGCGGCGTCTGGCTGGCGACGGGCGTCTGCGCAAAGGGGAGCAGTTGCAGCTTGCCGCCCAACGTACGCTCGTAGAAGCGCATGGCCTCGGCACAGTTTCCGTCAAAAGAGAGATAGGCGTTCAATTGAGGCATGTTCATTCCTTCCTTTCATTCGGTTGACGATCGCATGTTGTGTGCGAAAACTGGTCCGCAGTAACGCAGATAGACATAGATGGGCCCGGATAACTGTCCCAAATCTGTGTCCATCCGCCGCGCGAGTATCCTGCGGACGTGCAGAATCGTAATGCCGGAGACTGGGAGGAGCTCGCGCGACGTGAGCCCTACTTCCCCGTGCTCACCGGCGAGGGGGTGCGCGACGTCGATTTCCTGAAGACGGGTGAGGAAGACATCGTCGTGCTGCTCGCCGCGATCGCATCGATTCTCGGCCGCGACCCTCCGCTGGCTACCGTGCTCGATTTCGGATGCGGCGCCGGCCGTCTCACCCTCCCGCTGGCGCGCCGCGCGGCGAACGTGGTCGCCTGCGACGTCGCGCCGACGATCCTCGAGCATGCCCGGCAGAATGTGCACGAAGCCGGATTGCACAACGTAACGTTCATCGAGACCAGTGACTTGGCCGGAATGCCCGATGGTCAGTTTGATTTCATCTGTTCACTGCTGACGTTGCAGCACATCTCTCCGGCAGCAGGCTACGGTCTCATTCGCACCCTGCTCCGCGTACTCGCTTCCGGAGGCGTTGCCGCGCTGCAGCTCACGTTAGAGCCGCCCGGCGGCGGTCTTCAGCGTCTCGCCCGGATGCTTCATACGTCGCGCTTCGTGCACCGTGTCATGCCGCACGACATTCGCCGGCCGTCATGGATGCAGGTGAACGCGTACGACGAGAGGGTTATCAATCGGATCATCGCCGAGAGCGGGGCATATCTGATAGGCCGATTTTCAACGACTGGAGGGGACACGGCAGGGACGGTTCTTGTTATCTCTTCGATATGAACTGAGGCATGAAAGCCGCGGAGCGGCGATATCTACGTAGCCCACGGCGTAAGCCGTGGGTTCGATCGAACGAATATCAAGCCGCGGAGCGGCGACATCTCGATTCGATCGTCCGCATTTGTGCATCTCGATGGCGAGATTCGAAATGCCGCCGCTCCGCGGCTGTTCTGTGGGACGGCCTTCCCACGGCTCACGCCGTGGGCTACGTAGATATCGCCGCTCCGCGGCTATGACCCTGACGAGACACAAGCCAATGGATCCGAAGCAAATCGTACATTCCGACCCGGAGATCGTCAGCGGGACGCCTGTTTTCGTGGGTACACGTGTTCCAGCGCGGGCGCTGATCGACTACCTCGAGGGAGGTGAGACGATCGACGAGTTCCTTGACGACTATCCAAGCGTCTCACGCGAACAGGCGATCGCCTTTCTCGAAGAGGCAGGCCGGGCGCTACTGGCGCGCCTGGATTGAGACGCTGTTTCTCGACCAGAATTCATCGCGAGAACTCGCAGCCTCGGCGGCGAGACGCCAGCGCTCCTGCTTGCGCCTACGGCGCGAAGTACCCTCGGATCGTCCTTGCCGTCAGTTGCGGCGACTTCAGCATCACGTTCACTTTTCGCCATTGATTGTGGCGGGCCAGGTCGGTGATCTGGTAAATGATGGCGTATTGGGCGCGGAGGTCCTTTTCGATTTCGGAGTAGCGGTCCTGGAGGTTGCGTGCCGAGGCGGTGACGAGGAAACCGCCGGTCTCGGTGGCCAGGTATTGGAGGCGGTTCATGTCCCGTGACTCGTCTTCGCTCACGCCGCTGTCGTACGCGATGATGTAAAGCGGAACCCCGGCTTCCTTCGTCAGGCGGTCGATCTCATCGAATGACGCGATGGACGACGTATCGCCGCCGTCGGTGAGGATGACGATGGCGCGGCGGTTCTTCTCGTCGCGCAGCTCCCGTTCGGCGCCGGCCACGGCATCATAAAGCGCGGTATATCCGCCAGCGCGCATCTCCTTGATGACCTTCTCCACGGCGGCGTGGTCAGTGGTCAATTCCACTTCCCGGCGGGGCGACGATTTCACGGAGAAGACGGTGCAGCGGTCGCCGGCCTTCAGGGTCCGCTCGACGAAGTTGATGGCCGCGCGCGTCGCTTGCGGCATCTCGTAGGTCATGCTGGTCGAGGCGTCGAGCAGCAGAGCGATGGAGATCGGCTGATCGAACGCTTTGCCGATCTGCAGGATCCTCCCCTCGGTTCCGTTATCGACCACCTTGAAGAGCGCTTGATCGACGTCGTCGCGCGCGGTCCCGCTGTTGTCGACCACGGATACGAAGAGCGGTACGGTGCGGACTTCGAGCGACTCATTCTTCACATCGCCCGCGGCGGACCAGAAATCGGCGGCCTCGTCGCCGGACCTCGTTCGTGCGGTTACCTGGACGGTCTGCCTGAGATAGTGCTCCGGGGGAATGGTGAAGCGATACGGGGGCGCATCCGCCGAGGCGATCGTTTTTCCATCATCCCAGACGGAAACGCTGGTGATCGGGTCTTCGTCAGGTGCCGTCACGTTCGCCTCGAATACGCGGTTTGCGGCGTCGACCGGCTCGATCTTCACGCGCAGGGTCTGGTGTCCCTTATTGATCGTCGTCTGCCACTGCACGCGCTTGTGATCGTCGCCGAGCGCGGTGACTACGATCTTGTGCTCGACGGGCAAGGGTCCGAAGTCGATCGGAATGCGCCACGGCGCGCGCAAGCCTTCGGCGATCTTCTGTCCGTCGACGGTCACCGTGACGCGTGCGTCATCGAAGTCAGGGAGGATCGTCAGATCGACGACGCCTTTGATCTCGCCGGCCGGCGTTGTATCGCGGCCTACGATGAGTTGTGTCGGCCCGGCGTCTGCTGCCGCGGCGAGGACGAGGGTGAGAGTGAGCGTGGGGAGGAGACGTGCGCTACGGCTTTGTGGGTGCCTCATAAATCCGCCGATACTCGAATCGGTTCCTGCTGACGGTTTTTACATAAAGCCGGGTTTCCGCGTACGGAATCGATTCGACAAATAAGTCCTCATCATCGACCGGCTGTTGAGCAATCCATTTGCCAACGGCATCTTCACCCGCATTGTACGCGGCGATGGCGAGCGTCGTATTGCCGTGCTCGGCGGCGAGTTTCTGCGCGTACTCGGCGACGCCGACGGCGATGTTCAACTTCGGATCGAAGAGCTGCTCGCGCGTGGGCGGCGGGAGGCCCGCGCGCGTGGCGATGCTCGCCGCTTCGGCGGGCATGATCTGCATGATGCCGACGGCGTCGGCGTTCGAGACGGTCGACGGCTCGAAGCCGCTCTCTTGACGGATGATTGAGGCGATGAGATACGGATCGATCTGGCGCTGCTCCGCTTCCGTTTTGATGGTGTCCCAGTAATTGAGCGGAAAGAGGATCTCCCAGAAACGATGCGGCACGCCGGTACCGCCATGGCGGACGAACTGGCGGAACTTCCGCTGCAGCACGTTGTTCGCGGAGAACGGCTCGCCGCCCTGCACGTAGAGATTGGCCAGCATGAACTGCATGCCGAGGTTGGCAGGCCAGGCGGCGGCGACGGACTTCATCTCGCGTGTCGCTTCGCGGTAGAGGCCGAGCCAGGCTAGCTCGCGGACGGAGTCGAGGCGCGGCTCGTGCGCGGACGCCAGTTGGGCATCGACGTCGGGGAAGACGTTGCCGTTGGCGACCTCGTTCGGCGCCAGGATCGGCTCGCCGATGATCGCGCGCGCCCGATAGCTGAAGTAGCTGTAGGGATAATCGGCCTCGAGCTCGTGCAGTGCCGCATCGCGCGCCTGAAGGTTGCCGCGGCGCTCGTGGATCTTCGCGGCCCAGAAGAGAGAGTTCGAGAGGTAATCGCCGTCGGGGAACTGCTTTGCGTAGCGGGCGAAGACGTTCAGGGCATCGTCGTACCGGCCGGCGCGAAAATAGGTCCAGCCGAGCGTCCAGATGTTCTCCCCCTCGGTGCCGGCCGCGCCGGCCGCGGTGGCTTTTTCGAGGTTGGCGATGGCCAGGTCGTACTTCACCTCGTCGGTGACGTAGTACTTAGCCCGCAGGATTCTGGCCTCGTTGGCCTCGCCGCTCGACGGAAACGTCTTTTCGATCTGATTCAGCCCGGCCAGAAAGACCTTCGGCTGATCGGCGCGCCACGCGGCGCGGGCGCGCATGAGGATGAGCGACGGCTCGGCGAGCTTGACGCGGTCCGTTTCGGCAAGCAGGTCGGTGTAGCGGCGCGAGTTGAAAAGCGCGTGCAGGCGCACCGCGCGATACGCGCTTGATTTCGCCGATTCATTCGGAAAACGTGTGGCGATTCTCGTGAGCAGATCGAACGCGCGGCCGTAACGATCGTTCCGGCCGAGCTGCTGGGCAATGCGCAACTCGTCGTCGAACGAGAGCGCGTCGAGCGGCGACGGCGTGGCCTCGGCCACATGATCGTACGTGTCCTCGGTGAAGCGCCCCTGCGTGAACTCCGTGAGCAGGCGCATGCGAAGCGGCGTCGCCAGATCCATCCACCCGGCCTTTGCCAGCGACTTCGCCAGCGAGACGAAATCCTCCTCGGTCAGCACATCGATGGCGATGGTGTTCGCGGCCTGGAACGCGGCGTCGGTGTTGGCGCGGTCGCCCGCGGCGGCGTAGAGCGCCGGAAGGCGAAGCCGGGCGATGGTGGCGGCGGAGTTGGCTGGCGTCTCCTGGATGATGCGATTGGCGATGGTGATGGCGTCGGCCCAGTTCCCGCCGCCGACGTCGATATCGAGAGCGCGCAGCCGAAGCCACGGCGCCGCAAGCGCATCGGCATCCGCCGCCGGGCCGAGAGCGGCAAGGGCATCGCCGGTCCGTTTCTGATCGATGTAGAAAAGAGCGAGGAGCGCCAGCGCACGCCCCTTCGTCTGCGCATCCGATGATTGCGCCAGCGTCTTCAACCCGCTCTCGTAGAGATCGAGCTGATTGTTCGTCCGGAACAGACGCACGTCATCGAGCGTCGGCTGCTTCACCGGCTCGACAACTTCGACAGGCGCCGGAGCCGGCGCGGGCGGAGGAGGAAGCGGGGCGGCAGTGGGGGCGGGGTGGGAGCAGCCGAAAAGCAGAAGGCAGAAGGCAGAAGGCAGAAGTGGTGTATGCCAACCATGAATCGAAATCCCACTTCTGCCTTCTGCCCTCTGCCTTCTGCCTTTCATCATCCCGCCCTCCGCTTCATCATGCCGTCTTCTTCGATGAACCCGACGCGCCGCAGGAACCCGGCGTGCGCGACGTCGGCAACGAGCCACTCACGTTCCAGCTTCGCCGCCAGCGCCGCGAGCTCGTTCAGCATGACGCGTCCGATGCGTTTGCGCCGCAACTCTTCGGCAACGACGAGATCGAGCAGGCGAACCGCGCTGCTCTCGACCTCCATCGAAAGAACCGCGGCGAGATCGCCGACCAGCTTTCCCATCAGGCCGGAGCGGACCTCGGGTGATCCGCCGTGTCGTGCGGCGAACGCGCGGATGGCGGCTGCATCCGCGGCCTCGATCGGGCGAACAAAGAGCTTCTGGCCTTTCACGCTGGTGTCAACGAGGCGTTCACAATGCCGCGCCCGTCGTCCCTCAAACCCGCTGCCTTCATGCGTTTACAGCATATCGCGATCGGCCAAATAATTCTTGACAATCAATCATCCCCAACTACACTGCCCGCAGTCCCCCCAACCAGCAATAAAACTATTCTGACGCGAGCATAATGATGAACGTGCAAGAAGCGATCGCCGATTTTCTGCAGCATGGACAAGCTGTGCGCAACCTATCCGACCGCACCATTCGTGCGTATCAGTCGGATCTCAGCCAGTTCCACGTGCATGTCGACGGCGCGTCGATGCTCGACATCACCGCCGAGCATCTCGAGCAGTATCTCGACAAGCTCGGCACCGGCCCGTATCGCGATACGTCGATCCGGCGCAAAGTGGCCGCGCTGAAAGTCTTCTTCCGCTATCTCGAGGAAAAGGGCGTCTTCAGTGAATCGCCGGCGCGGAAGCTGAAGATCCGCAAGCCGGTCGAGAACCGCGTGCCGACGGTGCTTTCGTCGCGTGAGGTGCGCGCGCTGCTCGCCGCGCCGAAGGATCAGATCGGCGCGCTCTCCGGAACGCGCGACCACTCCGCCGGCGGACGCAACCGCTACTTCTGCGCCGTGCGCGACAACGTCATCCTCGAGCTACTCTTCTCCACCGGGATCCGCATCGGCGAGCTGGTGGCGCTGAACGTTTCCGACGTCGGCATGGAGAACAGCCAGATTCACATCATCGGCCGTGCCACGCGCGGCCGGACGGTGACGATCACGTCGCACGTGGTCATCGATTCGCTGATGAACTACCTGGAGATGCGCTCCGAGCGCAGCCTGAACACCGACGCGCTCTTCGTCGGCCGCTCGGGAACGCGCCTGACGATCTATTCGATCGAGAATATTTTCAAGAAGCACGTCCGCCTGGCCGAGATCAAGCGCCACATCACGCCGCACTCTCTGCGTCACACGATGGCGGCGATGCTGGTCTCCTCCGGCGCCGACATCCGCGACGTCCAGGAGATCCTCGGCCACGCCTCGATCCTCTCCACGCAGGTCTACACGAGGCTCCCCATCCAGAAACGCCGAACCCACGCGCCCACCGACACCGCCCGCGTGCTCGTCGAGTCGCAGTCAGTCAGGCTGTCGATCAAGAAGGAGTAAGGCGCGGCTTCGCCGCCAGGCACAGACAAGAGTGTCTGTGCCACATTGGATCCGGCGAAGAATCCACGCTTCAGCAAATACCGACGAGCAATGTGGCACAGACACTCTTGTCTGTGCCCGGCGGCGAAGCCGCGCATTCGCCGGCTTCACTTCGCCGGTGGAGGCGTCGCGCTCCGTGCCGGTTCCACCAGCCGTTCCTCCGGTGTCCGCACCGGTGAACGGTTCCCATCCTTGTCGACGGCACGCACGCCCATGAAGACGTTGTCGATCGTGAAGTCCTTGAACGTGTAGCGGGCCACTTTGCCGACCGGAATCACTTTCTCCCACTCATCGGACGTCGTTTCGCGAACGACGATCTCGTAGCCGGCGAGATCCGCATCCGTTCCCATCTCCCAGCTCAGCGTGGTGTCGTTCGTGACCGCGCCGCCGGCCTTCACGTTCTTCGGCGCGGCGGGAGCGCAGGCCCCCGTGACGAGAGCGACGGCATTGACCGAGGCGACGAGGCGCATGTAATCGCCGGAGACGAATTCGGGCAGGTCACCATACTGAATGCCGTTCTCCACGCGCACGGTCTGGTGTTCGCGTTTGTAGTCTTCGTTGGCCTGTGTGAAGCGAATGGCCGGGAAGCCTCGTTCGAAGAACGGCGCATGATCGCCGCCGCGGCCGAAGCGGTCGAGACGATAGATCAGGCGCGGCTTGACGTTCGGCAGGTAGAGCCGGACGCCATCGCGGACGAAGCGCGCCCAGTGCCGCGACGTTCCGTCGCCGGCTCCCTTCGTATTCGCTGAGAAGATGCGGATGGTCCGATTGTCGATATCGCCTTCGCCTCCGACCGTTCCGCCGACGATGTCGTTGGTGATCATCCCCTCCACGTTCCACTTCTTGGCCACGGCCTCCTCGGCCAGGCCGCGCGAGCCGAGCAGTCCCTGTTCCTCGCCCTGCACGGCCACGAGCATCACCGTGGCATCGAGCGGATGCTGGGAAAGGACGCGCGCCAGATCCATGATCACCGCCACCCCCGAGGCGTCGTCATCCGCGCCGGGAGCATCGAGCGTGGAGTTCATGATGTCGGAGTTCATCGAGTCGTAGTGACCGGTGGCGATGTAGATCCGATCGGGATCGGTCGTCCCGCGGATCGTGGCCACCACATTGATCATCTCCACCGGCACGTTGTTCGTTCGTTGTGCCTGCTGCATCGACGATTGATACGCCACGGTCATATGGCCGTTGCTGGTCGCGGCGACGCGCGTCAGCTCATCGAAGATCCATCGCCGCGCGGCACCGATGCCGCGCGTGTTCGAGGTCGTGTCGGAGAGCGTGTGCCGCGTGCCGAACGACACGAGCTTTTCCACGGTCTGCTTCATCCGCGCCCCATCGAGCTGACCGACGATGTTCGTCACATCGGCGCATTGGGCGTGGAGGGTGGCGGTGATGAGGAGGACGAGGATGCCGGTGATGAGTGCTCTGCGCATGGCGGTATCGTATCGTTTCGGTCGCGCTCTTCGTAAACGTCGCCTGAGGACTCACGCGGAGGCGCGGAGTACGCGGAGAAAGAAGTTCCTATTCATCTCCTCCGCGTCTCCGCGTCTCCGCGTGAGATCAGCTCAGGGGCGAGCCACCGGGGCCACACGCTGCTACCATCATCCTGTCCGATGTCCCCTCGCCGCGCCGTATTGCTTCTTTTGCTGGCCGCCCTTCCGGCGGCCGCGCGCGTTCTCCCTTCGGGAATCCGTCCCTTTCGCACGTACGGCACCGAGGCGGGCCTCGGCAATCTGGCGGCGATGCGGCTGGCCCAGGATGCGGCCGGCTTCCTCTGGGTGGCGACGCAGGACGGCGTCTATCGCTACGACGGCAATCGGTTCACCCGCTTCGGGCTCGATGAGGGACTTCCGTCGAGCTACGTGCCGAACGTACAGGCTGCCGCCGATGGAAGCGTCTGGGTGATTACCTACGGCGGCGTCGCCCGTTTTGATGGGCGGCGTTTTGTCCCTGTCAGCGCTGCGCGGCCTCCGATCAACGCGCTGTCGATCGACGACACCAACGACGTCTGGCTGGCCACGGCCGGCGGCATCCTGCGCGGCAATGCCGGAAAGCCGTTCGCGCCCATCGCAGGATGGCTGAACGAGGAAGCGACCACGGTCTGGTGCGACAAGACTGCGCACGCCATATGGGCCGCCTCGGCGTCTCGCATCGGACGTTTCGCCAACGGCAGTTGGACCTTCTGGCCGAATCCCGGCAGCGAGCGGATCGACGCCATCGTCGTCGATCGGCAGCGGACCGTCTGGGCGCGCTCGGCGGCACATCTCTGGGCGAAAAGCGACGCGGAGCCGGCATTCCACGATGAAACGCGCGCGCTTCCGGCCACCAGCACGAGCGGCTATCTCGATCTCGACCGGCGCGGCGATCTCTGGGTGCCGACCGATCGCGGTGTGGCGGTTCACGACGAAACCGGCTGGCGCGTCGTCGGCGCGGCCGAAGGGCTGCCGACGGATTGGGCGCGCGACGTCCTCGAAGATCGCGAAGGCTCCATCTGGATCGCCAGCCTCGGCGTCCACCGTATGCTCGGCCGCGGCGAGTTGACGACCTACGACCGCCATTCCGGGCTGCCGAACGCGGTCACCTGGTGTTTTCTCTGGGACCGCGCCGGCCGGCTGCTCGTCGGGACCGACCTCGGCCTGGCACGTTCCGCCGAGAAGGGTTGGGAGACCGTCGCCGGAACGGCCGGCAACCAGATTCGCTCGGTCGTCGAGGAAGCGGATGGCACGCTGTGGATGGGCGGCAGCCCCGCCGAGGTGCTGCGCGTAGGGGCTGGAGGAGAGGTGCGCAAGTATCCCGCCGCGGGACGGACCTTGCTGAAGATCGTCCGCGATGGCGACGGCGCGCTCTGGGTGGCCACGCGCGGCGCAGGGTTACTTCGCAAAGCATCGAACGACGATCGCTTTACTTCGGTCGCCGTGCCGAACGGCACGCCTGACGAAACGTTCCGCTGGCTGATGATCGACTCGCGCGGACGGCTCTGGGCCACCGGCGAGCACGGCATCGCCTGCCTCGATCACGGAACCTGGCGGCGCTACACGACCCATGACGGCCTGGTCCACGATCACGCCGCCTACATGATCGAGAGCGCGTCGGGAGATTTCTGGGCCGCATACTTCGAGCCGCTCGGCATCGTCCGTTTCTCGATCGACGGCAACGGCGCCATGACCATCGTCGACCGTCTCGATGCCCGCCGCGGACTCTCGGCGAGCAAGATTTTCATGATCGGCGAAGACTCGCATCGCCGGCTGTGGATCGGCACCGGCGTCGGCGTCGATCTCGTCAACGGTCCTCTGATCGAGCACCTCGGCATGAGCGACGGCCTGGCCGGCGACGACGTCGACGCCATGGCCTTTCTGGCCGAGCCCGGGGGAGAAGTATTCCTCGGCACCAGCTCAGGCTTCAGCCACTACATTCCGCGCCCCGATGCGCCGCGCGAGGAGCCGCCGCCGGTCAGGATCACGTCGTCAGCCGTCAGCGCGAAGCACGATTTCTCGGCGACGTTCGCCGCTCTCACGTACCTCAAGCAGGATCTCATCGAGTATCAGGTCCGCCTCCTCGGCCTCGAAGACGAATGGCGCCCCGCAACGTCGCGCGAAGTGCACTACGCCATGCTCGCCCCCGGCCACTACCGGTTCGAGGCGCGAGCCCGTTTACGCCCCGGTGCGTGGAGCACGTCCGCCGCGACGGAGCTCACGATCGTGCCGGCCTGGTGGCAGACCGGATGGGCGCGCGCGCTCGCGCTGCTGTTCATCGCGGCCGTGATCGTGGCCGGGCATCGCGCGCGCGTGGCTATTCTCCGCCACCGCAACCGCGAGCTCGAAGCGATCGTGGCGCAGCGCACGCGCGAGCTGGCCGAGGTCAACACCCGCCTGCTCGATCTCAGCGTCACCGACGCGCTGACCGGCATGAAGAATCGGCGCTATCTCGATCTCTGCATGCCGGAATACATGGCCGACGCATTGCGCCGTCACGAGTCGTCCTCCCGCGGTGGAATCGACCCGGCAACCGCCAACGCCGATCTGCTCTTTTTCCTGCTCGACCTCGACCGGTTCAAGGAGATCAACGACCGCTTCGGCCACGCCGCCGGCGACCGCGTGCTCGTCGATATTCACGAATTGTTGAAGACGGCCATGCGCGACACCGATACGCTCGTGCGCTGGGGCGGCGAAGAGTTCCTGCTGATCGCGCGCAACTCCTCGCGCCACGAGGCCGCCGCCATCGCCGAGCGCATTCGCAGCGTCATCGCCGCCCACGCCTTCATCGTCGGAAAGAGAACGACGTCGCTCCGCCTCACCTGCTCGATCGGCTTCGCGCCGTTTCCCTTCCTGCCGATGGCCCGTACCCGCTTCGGCTGGCAGGAAGTGCTCGACGTCGCCGACACCTGTCTCTACGCCGCCAAACACGCCGGCCGCAACCGCTCCGTCGGCATCCTCGCCGGCGAGTGCCGTGATCCCGAGACGTTGATCCAGCGGATCCGCCAGTCGCTGCCCGATGTCGTCGCCTCGGGGGAGGTGACGCTGGCGACAGGCGGCGAGAGCAACGCGATCGCGGTGTGAGTACGGAGTTGCGGAGTCGCGTGGTTACGCGGTCTCGCGGTCCGCCAGCCCCTCACATTCGCTGACACGGCCGCTTTTTCAATCATCGGCATCTCGGCCCAATTGATTTAACCGCAATGGCCTGAACTTAAGCGGTTTTCCGGAGCGCTGGCGTCTCGCCAGCTGGCCCGGCGCGCGTCCCGCCGCCGGGGTTACCGCGAGTTTGGCGTCTTGCCGGGTGGGAGGCGGTGGTTTTCGAAGCGCTGGCATCTCGCCGATTGGCCCTGGAGGCTGGCCCAGGACAGCCTGCCCTGAGCGAAGCCGAAGGGTCTCGCCCCCGAACCGGCAAGACTCCCAACATTGTCTGGTAACCGCGGCGGCGGGACGCACGCCGGGCCAGCCGGCGAGACGCCAGCGCTCCGGAAACCGATTAAGTTCAGGCCATTGGGGTTAACAGCCTCCGGGAACCCGTTAACAGCCTCCGGGAACCCGTTAACAGCCTCTGGGAACCGGTTAACAGCCTCCGCGAACCCGTTAACAGCCTCCGGGAACAAGTAACTGACTCTGGGAACGAGTTAATTAACTGCTTCTGGTGAAGCAGCTTACCTCCTCTTTGCCGGCGAAGCCGGCGTGAGATCGTAGCCCCCGTCTTCAGGCGGGGGAAACAAGGGCCTCCCCAACGTTGTGAGCCCGCTTCAGCGGGCGACAGACATCGCGCGGACGGCTCTCTTTCGTCCGCTTAAGCGGGCTCACGACACATGGGGGGCAGTCCCTGGGACACTCATTGGAGCAGTGCACAGGTCACGGTCTCGCGCCGATTTGCCAGTCGCCACACCGCGCGACCTCGCAACCGCGCGACCTCGTAACCCCGCCTACGGCTCATTCCCACTAAGCCGCGTCTCCCACCTCTCATTACTCACCCGCCAATCCTCGCCGCGATGGACCAACTGATACGTCCACGTCTCGTAAACTCCGCTGGCGATTTGGCCGCGAAGCTCGACGGTGGCCGCATCGTCGTTCGCATAGGCGCGGACAAGCTTCGGATGCGCGGGGTGCGATGACTTCCAGAGTTTGAAGTCGACGTCGTTGAAATCCGTGAACGTCGACCGCTTCTTCATCGCCTCGAGATCCTCCTGCTGGATGGCCTCCAACCATGCCAGGGCGGCGCGCACCGGGGGATCGTTCTCTTGCAGCGCCTGCCCCTTGCTCTCGGTGACCGTGTCGTCTTTCGCCCCCGCGTCGCGCAGGATGCGCACGACCTCCGTCTTTTCTCCATCGAGAGCCTGAGTGAGGGCGGTGCTGTGCCACTTCGTGCTGACCTCATCGAGCTTCGCGCCGGCGGTGATCAGAGCGCGGACGATCTCGGCGCGGCCGGCGGCCGATTGCATCATCAGCACCGTCTGTCCCTCGTAATTCATGGCGTTCACGTTGGCGCCGTGCGCGATCAGCCAGCGCGCCATCGCCGTGTCCTGGGCCATGGCCAGCGGTGTGCGGCCACTGCTGTCGCGCACGTCGATGCCGGTGCCATTGTTCATCAGCCTCTCCGCCGCGGCGATGTTGCCGCCGCTCACCGCTTCATGCATCTCGTCGCCGTGAATGGAATGCTTCGCCACCGGCGTATCAGCCCAGATCTTCGATTTGCCGGCGGCCACCTGCAGCAGGGTGTAGACCGCGCCGTTGACCAGCGCGGCAACGATGAGACATCCGATCAGATTGGCGATGCACTTGCCCCACAGGCCCTTCACCACCTTCTGCGGATCGCCCTGGAGCAGGCGGATCACGCCTCCCACCGCCGGAACGAGGCCATGCTTCTCCGCCGACCAGCGGCCGATGGCGCAGACCTGATCGCCGGGCGCGACGACCTGCTCGGACAGATGTTTGTCGGTCAGGTCGCGGTCCTCGGTCATCTTCCAGTCCTTGCGGAACTGGCCGTCGTCGTCGGTCAGGAGCTCTTTGACCTCGTGGTAGATCGTGCCCGGGTGGAATCCCTCCATGTTGGTCAGCGGCGTCGACTCGAGGTATGCGGCGGCGTTTCTCCGGCCCTCTTCCGTGTCGAACCCTGTCTTCGGGAAGCCTTCCAGCAGCGGAAACCCGAGGAGCGTGATCGAGCCATGAGGCGAATCGATCGCGCACGGGACCATGGCGTAGCCGGAGTAATCCTGCACGGTCGTCGACTCGTGCCGGCCCTGGGAGATGTGATTGATGTCGTAGCTGTAGAGGACCGCCGCCGTCCCGCTGAATGGAGCGCGCAGAGATGAGCCCATCGCCCGGATATGCCCGACGATCGTAACGGTCGCACCGTCTTCGAATTGTTCCCCGCCATAGCCTCCGAACGACGACTCTCTCGTCACGCGCGAGGCATCGCGAGCCGCCCCGATCGCCCCCTGCAACGTGCCGATGGAGATCCACATGAAGAAGCTGGCAATGCCGGTCGCCCACCAGAATGCCGGCGGTTCGACGTGACCGTGCAGTACGTACCAGTACCCGCCGAAACATGCGCCGAGGATCAGGAGGCTGAGGAAGCAACCACGTTTCATGGGGATATCGTACGCTGCGCGCGTTGTCGGTTGTCGGGTATCAGTTGCGGTTGTCGGTTGTCGGTTGTCAGTTGTCAGTTGTCAGTTGGTTTCGGCTTGGCTGCTTGTTTCCCCGCATTATTCTCCCCGACAACCGACAACCGACAACCGACAACCGACAACCGACAACCGACAACCGACAACGTTGTACTCAGCAGTCTCGTCCCTTACACTCCTTCCACATGGCACTTCCGAAAGTCTCCCTCACGCAGAAGATCTTCATCGGTCTGGCGATCGGTGTGCTCATCGGCTGGCTCTGGCCGGAGTACGGAACGGCGTTGCGGCCGCTGTCGATCCTCTTTCTCAACCTGATCAAGTCGATCATCGCCCCGCTGATCTTTGCCACGCTCGTCATCGGCATCGCCGGGACCGGCGACATCCGCCAGGTCGGCCGTATCGGCTTCAAGGCGCTGCTCTACTTCGAGATCGTGACGACGTTTGCCCTCTTCATCGGTCTCGGTGCCGTCAACCTCACCAAGCCCGGCCTCGGCGTATCGCTGGCCGGCGTGCACACGGAAGTCAACAAGGCCGTCCTGGCCGATCAGGCTTCGAAGCTGGCCAAGGAAGCAAATCAGGCTGTGGCCCGAGGGGATACCGCCACCGCCGCGGCCAAAGCATCGCAAGCGGCGGATGCGGTAGGGAAGGGGCTGACCGCCCCCGATCCGCCCGCCAAGCCGCAGAAATTCGGCGAGCTTCTCGCCCACCTCGCGCCGGTCTCGATCATCAAGGCCATGGCCGACGGCGACGTGCTGCAGATCGTCGTCTTCTCCGTCCTGTTCGCGCTGGCGGTGACCTCGATCGGCGAAAAGGCGCGCCCGGTCATTCAGTGGTGCGAGTCGCTGGCCGACATCATGTTCCGCTTCACCGAGTTCGTGATGAAGTTCGCGCCGGTCGGTGTCGGCGCCGCCATGGCCAACACCATCGGCCATTCCGGTCTCGGCGTCCTCCGCAACCTCGGCATGCTCGTTCTGACGTTGTACGGCGCGCTGATCGTCTTCCTCATCTGCATCCTCCTGCCGGTTGCGCTTCTCTTCCGAGTACCGTTGCGCGACTTCTTCCGCGCCGTGAAGGTGCCCGCCACGATTGCATTTGCCACGACCTCATCGGAGTCCGCACTCCCGAAGGCAATGGAGAACATGGAGCGCCTCGGCGTGCCGCGCCGCATCGTCGGCTTCGTCCTCCCGACCGGTTACAGCTTCAACCTCGACGGCACCACGCTCTATCTCGCCCTCGCCTCCATCTTCGTGGCGCAGGCCGCGGGAGTGCAGCTCACCTGGACCCAGCAGATCGTCATGCTGCTCACGCTGATGCTCACTTCCAAAGGTGTGGCCGGCGTTCCGCGCGCCTCGCTGGTCATCCTCCTCGGCACGCTGGCGTCGTTCAATCTCCCCGCCGAAGGCGTCATCGTCATCCTCGGTGTGGACGAATTGATGGACATGGGCCGTACCTGCGTGAACGTCATCGGCAACTGCCTGGCCACGGTGGTCGTGGCGCGCTGGGAAGGTGCCTTCCGCACGACCGAATGGATCGCCGAGGAAGCGGAACTGGAGCAGGTGACCGGACTGCCGGCGATTGCCGGGTGACGCGATGCGACGGGCAATTCTGATCCTCCTCCTGCTCGCCGGCTGTGCGTCGGACGCGCCGGACGATCCGAACGCCCCGAAGATCACGCTCCACCTGCAGCAATACGAATCAGCGCCGAATGCCTATTCATTCAGCGGACCGGTGAACGTGCAGTTCGCGCTGTCGGTGGCGAACACCACCAACCAGCCGGTGAAGCTCAACCGCATCGAGATCCGCACCATCGGCTCCGGCGCCTACACGATCCGTTCGACGTCCACCAACATCAACATCGACATCGCCCCCGGCCAGGCCCGGACGCTGCCGCTCGCCGTCTGGGGCTACTCCCGCGGCGGACAGCTCGCCTCGACCGAGCCGGTGACCGTCCGCGCCACCGCCTACTTCACCGGCCCCTCGGGCGCCTTCGTCCGCCTCTTCAGCGAATACTTCACCCAGCAGTGATCCAACCCGTGAGGGGCGGCGGTTCCGGAGCGCTGGCGTCTCGCCGGCTGGCCCGGCGTGAGCCTGCCCTGAGCGGAGTCGAAGGGGCCCGCCTCCGGGTTACCGAGAATGTCTGGAGTCTTGCCGGGCGGGCGGTGGTTTCCGAGCGCTGACGTCTCGGCCCCCGAACCGGCAAGACTCCCAACATTCGCGGGTTGAGATCAAGAGGGTGCGACTTTGAAATCTGGAGTATTTCGAAGCGCTCCGCTTACGAGTCCGATGAGAGCCCAGGGTGCTAATATCCGGCCCATCATGTCGTTCGCATCGGAGCACCCAGCGCGTCCCCAGACCGGTCGTCCCATGACGTTCGAGGAATGGGCCGCCATGCCCGAGGATGAGCCGGGCGAGTTGGTCGATGGCCGTCTCGAGGAGGAGGAAGTGCCCGATCTGGTCCATGAGCTGGTTGTGTCCTGGCTGATTCGAGTGCTTGGGACGTGGCTCGGCCGAGGCGGCTTCGTGTTCGGATCCGAGGCGAAGTATGCCGTACGTGCAGACCGCGGCCGAAAGCCGGATGTTGCGGTGTACCTCGGCTCCGACGGCAGCCACCTGCCTCGACGCGGAATCGTGCGTGTACCGCCCGAGATCGTGGTGGAGGTGGTCTCTCCCTCGCCCCGCGACGAGCGGCGTGACCGCATCGAGAAGATGGACGAGTACGCGGCCTTTGGAGTGCAGTACTACTGGATCCTCGACCCGAGCCTGCAGTCGCTCGAGGTGTTCGAACTGCTTGGCGGTCGTTACGCACGCGCCGCGCGGGCCACCGAGGGCCGGATGGACCCCGTGCCGGGTTGCAGCGAACTCGTGATCGAGCTCGATGCCCTCTGGGAAGATCTCTCCCGACTCGGTCCGTCGGACGAATAGTTCCTTCGACTCTCCAGCGAGTACACGCCGCCGTGAGGTACAATCGCCCGCCACCCCTGAGCGGGCGTAGCTCAGTTGGTAGAGTAGGAGCTTCCCAAGCTCTTGGTCGCGAGTTCGAATCTCGTCGCCCGCTCCAAGATCAAATATCTGAAGACACCTGCTTTTCCCTCTGGTTCCATCCGTAAGTCTCGATTTGAATTCTCGTTGGTCGTCGCTCTCGACGTATCCTGTAACCGAGATAACTCGCCAACCTCTTTGAATTCTGACCGTGCGTGGCCGAACAAGTCCAAGGCGGCACGCCTCCTTGGACTGACCGGCACCCAGCTATACTTTTGCCTGGAGAAATACGGCCTCGTCGATTCGGAATCCTGAAGATGATGACGACCGATTTCGATGCGTTCATCTCGTATCGCCGCCGTCGTGGCCGATGGATCGCTCGTTGGCTCCGCGATCGGCTGCAGGCCTACCGTCCTCCGCCCGAGATCGCTGAGGGCGTACAGTCGCGGCTACCTCTTGGAGCAGAGATTCCGCCGCGCATTTTTCTGGATACCAGTTACGAACGAGCGAGCGCTAACTTCTGGGAGCGCAAGATTGTCCCATCCCTCTGTGCATCCCGCTACTTGATCGTCGTTTCGACTCCTGATGCTTTCGAGCTGGACGAGGACGGGAAGCCAAACTGGCTACTCCAAGAGATCGACCTTTTTCTACGGCATGCCGCTTACGACCGTGTAATCCTCGTTCTCGGACCTGGGGCCCCAGAGAATCGTTTTCCCGGTGCTCTCGATCAGCAGAAAAGTTGGGATTGGATCGACCTGCGGCAATTCGGGCTTGCCTCGCGGCTTTGGCCCAGCCGGCGCAGCAACGCGGATGATGCTGTGACGAAGATCTCCGCCGAGCTGTACGGAGTTGCGACCGAGCTCTTGCCCGTGCTCTATCAGGAGGACGCTCGTCGACGGAGCCGTCAGCAGCGGCGTTTGGCGAGCTTCGCCATCGTAGTAGCGATAATCATGGCAGCTCTCGCCGGGGTTGCTTGGTGGCAGCGCCAGCAGGCTCTCGCGTCCGAAACACGCGCAAAAGATAGAGCATATGCAGCCCTTTTCTCGAACCTCGTGGCTGCCGACCCAACCGAGGCCGCGCTGGTGCTCTTGGAGGTCAGGCAGCCAGCCTCTACACCTACAGTAAGCAGCCTTCTTCAGATGGTCTCGACGGGGCCGCTGGAGGTCGCGACCCTCCCACATAAGGGGCCAATTGTTTGCGTATCGTTCAGCCTTGACGGTACCCGAGTGGTGACGGCGTCCAAGAATAAGACAGCGACGATCTGGAACGCGATGACGGGCGAGCCAATCGCCACCCTGAAGGGACACGAGAGTGAGGTCACGGCCGCATCATTCAGCCCGGACGGCATCCGGGTGGTGACTGCGTCGTTGGATAGAACGGCGCGGGTCTGGAATGCATCCACAGGCCAGTCGACCGTTACCCTCACGGGCCATACGGAGAAGCTGTTTGCTGCATCCTTCAGTCCGGATGGCACCCGGGTGGTGACGGCGTCCCAGGATCATACGGCGCGGATTTGGGACGCGCGCACTGGCCAGCCCGTCGTCACCCTGATGGGACACACAGATAAGGTTTTGGCTGCGTCGTTTAGTCCGGACGGCACACGGGTGGTGACGGCATCCCAGGACCATACGGCGCGGATCTGGAACGCGCTTACCGGCCAGCCAATCTTCACACTAACCGTAGGGCATTCGGGCGGGGTCCTCGACAAACTCTTTGACTGGGTCTCTATCTCTGGCGAAGTTGCTGCGTCGTTTAGCCGGGACGGAACCCGAGTGTTGACAACAACCTTCGCGCAGCCGGCTTGCATCTGGGATGCGAACACCGGTCGACAGATCGCCACTTTGGCAGGAGATTCGGGGAGGGTGTTTGCTGCGTCCTTTAGTCCCGATGGCACCCGGGTGGTGACAGCGTCCCAGGATCATACGGCACGGATCTGGAACGCGCTCACTGGCGAATCTGTCGTCACCCTGACGGGACACACGGATGGAGTGTTTGCTGCGTCGTTCAATCCGAACGGCACTCGGGTGGTGACGGCGTCTGGGGATCAGACGGTACGAATCTGGAACGCACTCACGGGAAAGTCCGACGCAATCCTGACGGGTTATAGGAGCGGGGTGTTTGCTGCATCGTTCAGTCTGGACGGCAGCCGGGTGGTGACAGCGTCTGGGGATCAGACGGTGCGAATCTGGAATGCCATTGCGAGCCAGCCAGTCGCCACCCTGGCGGGACACACGGACTGGATTTTTGCTGCGTCGTTCAGTCCTGACGGCAGCCGGGTGGTAACAGCCTCTGGGGATCGTACGGCACGGATCTGGAACGCACTCACGGGCCAGTCGGTTGCCACACTGACGGGGCACACTGCAGCAGTGAGGGTTGCGTCGTTCAGTCCGGATAGCACCCGCGTGGTAACGGCGTCTGACGACAAGACAGCGCGGATCTGGAGCGCACTCACTGGCCAGCAGGTTGCCGTCTTGAAGGGGCACACGGCCGCAGTCAGAGATGTATCGTTCAGCCCGGACAGCGCTCGCGTAGTGACAGCATCCGATGATAGGACGGCACGGATCTGGAACGCTCTCACGGGCCAGCTAGTCGCCACACTGACGGGGCACACAGCCGCAGTCAGAGCTACATCGTTCAGCCCTGACAGGGCCCGCGTGGTGACAGTGTCCGATGATAAGACGGCGCGGATCTGGAGTGTTTTCACGGGCCAGCCAGCCGCCACACTGACGGGGCACACGGCCGGGATCACGGCTGCCTCGTTCAATCAACGCGGCACCCGATTAGTCACAGCGTCCTTGGACCATTCGGCGCGGATCTGGAACGCTTTCACAGGCCAGCCAATCACCGCCCTGACGGGGCATAAGGCCGGAGTCGTTGTCGCATCGTTCAGCCCAGACGGAACACGAGTGGTGACAGCGTCCTTGGACCACACGGCGCGGATTTGGAACGCCGTCACGGGCCAGCCAGTCGCCATCTTGACAGGGCACACCGGGAAGGTCTTTGCTGCGTCGTTCAGTCCAGACGGCACTCTGGTGGTGACAGCCTCCGAAGACCAGACAGCGCGGATCTGGAACGCTCTTACGGGCCAGCCCGTAGCAACTCTGACGAAGCCAATGATGGGCTGGGTCATGGCCACATCGTTCAGCCCAGACGGCACCCAGGTGTTAACGGCGTCCTTGGACGAGACGGTACGGATCTGGTCTTCGGACGACCAGTATCTTCAAGGTCTGATCCGCACTCAAAACAGCCGCTGTCTTGGGGCCGAGTTTCGCCAGTCCACTTTCGGGGAGAGCATTGTCGAGGCTGAAGGCCACGAGAGCGCCTGCAAGACCTGTGTGCCGAAGTTTTTGGCTCAGCTGAAGGGCGTACCAGCAGGCGACTCGAAAGCGTATATCGCGGCATGGCGAGAGTACCGGCAGTGCCTGGATGCGAGATCCTAGCTCGAAGAGAATTGCAGGCCAGCCCAAGGCTAGCCCGGAGGTTTCGCGTGCGCGTAGCGGCGCCGATAAACCTCCGGTCAACTGTTAGGAGACCGACCGGTCATCCCTTTTCGACTGTCCGTTGCGTCCCGATATCTACGCCGGCTTTGCCGGTATCGCCTGGCAGTCGGAGGTTCCTTAGGGGTGATCCGGAGATTGGGGAGCAGGGACTCATTCCGCGCGCAGAGTCTCTGACGCCAACCCCACGTACAGCGTATCCGCTCCGGCGACCGTGCGTTGCTCGGTGATGATCGGGATCTCCTGGCCCGGAGTCACTGCCACGAGCCTGTCGAGGGCGCGGGCGTTCCTGTCCCAGGACGTCCTCGGGGCGTACGGCGAGTTGCTGAGAACCGTCTCCTCGTCGAGGTGCGAGCGGAAGTAGACCAGCACGCCGCCCAGTGTGCCGGCGTGCGTAGCGTGGAGACGGAGATCGCTCGGCGGCGCCACGGTCAGCGGTGCGTCGCGCGCGAAGTCGATGCGGCAGATCTGGGTTTCCCCGGTGAGAATGCGGGGCGCGAACTTCGCCTGCCCGAGGTTTCCGAGCGGTCGGATGAAAGGATCCGACGGGGCGGCGTCGAAAAGCCGGCGGAAGGCGCCGAAGTCCAGGCCGTAGATGCCCTCGAGCTCCGTCAGCTCGCGGCATGCTCGCGCGCGGTCGTTGTACGGAGTGTCCGCCACTTCGAAGCCGACGCAGCAGATCTCCATTGCGGTGGGAATGAGCATGCCGTTCGGCGCCAGGAGGCGCGCGCGCGCGTCTTCGATGGACGGAAGGACATTCTCATTCAGGGGATCGTTCCCCACGAGCTCGTGAATGAGGACGTCCGCAGGCTCGTCGAGCGATACGTCCCGGCTGTTGGCGCGCCGAAGCTCGATCCGATCGGCGACGCCGTTGGCTTCGAACATCGCGGCGGCGAGATCGGCGATTCCGCTCTCCTCGACCGCGATCACGCGGCGCGCGCCGGCATTTGCAGCGAAGATCGACAAAATGCCCGAGCCGCAGCCGATTTCCACCACGTTCTTGTCCCGGCAGTGCCGGAAAATCGCGCGGCGGTAGGCCAGCACGCGGACGGTGTCGCGGACCATGCCGAAGTGCGCGACAGGTGAGGCCCAGCCGCCCGCGGCGAGCGCGGCGCCCTCGCCCGTCGCCGGCGTGAGGATATTCTGCGAAACGAGCCTGTCGACCACGCCGCTGAAACCGGCTTCGTCGATTTCCCAATCGTCCCTGAGCCGCGCCAGCGCTTCGGCCGGCGTGCGGCCGCCGGCGAACGCCAACAGTACGGAAAGCCCGTCCGCCGCGAGCTTCTGCGGCGTGCGCGAGACGGACGAGCCAGCCAGCAACTCGCCGTGGTCGCTGATCTGGAGGATGAGCGCGCGCGAGACAACATACGGGATGTCCCATTTCATACGTAATCCAAGTATATTGGGAACGCCTTAAATCCGCATATCGTACAATCCACTCCCATGACGGCCTGGCACCCATTGCTGGAAGGTGACGACGCGGAGCGCGCGTGGAGGGTGATCGACGAGATCGCCGAGGCACTGCGGCCGGAGGTGGAGAAAATCGGTGCCGACACCGATCCGTGCTTCGCCGGCGGCACCTCCGGACTGGCGTCCTTCTACGCCTACCTCGGCGCGGAGACAGGCAACGAGGAGTGGACCGCCATCGCGCATCGATTGATGGAGCATTCCATCAACGCCCTCACCGAGCGTCCGCTGCGTCCTGACCTTTACGCCGGTTTCACCGGCATCGCCTGGGCCATCGACAATCTGCGGGGAATTCTGTTCGATGACGACGATGACGACGATGACCCGATCGGCGAGGCGCTGGTCCAGGTGCTGGATCGGGAGGAACCGTACGGGATCGGACAATTCGATCTGATCGGAGGTCTGGCCGGCTATGGCATCTACGCCTTTCATGCGCTGCCGCGTCCCGCGGCGCGGCGCAGTCTCGAGCTGCTGGTCCGGCGGCTGATCGAGATCGGACAGCCGGTCGACGGCGGGTTCTCCTGGTTCTCGCCGCCCGAGGAGTTGCCCGACTGGCAGCTCGAAGAGGCTCCCAACGGGAAGTTCAACCTGGGTGTATCGCACGGCGTCGCCGGGGTCCTCTCCGTACTCGGCATGTGCGCCGGCGCCGATGCGATGAACGGCGAGCAGCGCGCCATTCTCGATCGCGCCGCGGACTGGTTCCTGGCGCAAAAGCAGAACGCCGAGACGTGGCGTTTCTCGAACTCCGTCATCGAAGGCGGACCAGCCAAACGCGATCGCATGGCCTGGTGCTACGGCGATCCGGGCATCGCCGGCGCGCTCTTCACCGCGGCGCGGCACACCGGGAACGCGCGATGGGAAGCGGAGGCGCTCGACGTCGCGCAGGTCGCGGCCCGACGGCCGATGGAGGACGCGTTCATCAAAGATGCCGGTCTCTGCCACGGATCGGCGGGCTTGGCGCACATGTTCAATCGGTATTTCCAGGCCAGCGGCGATCCGCTGCTGGCCGAGGCGGCGCGCGCGTGGTTCCGATACACCCTCGACCTGCAGAAGCCCGGCACAGGCATCGCCGGATACCTCTTCTGGTGGAAACCGGATTGGCTGCCGACGACCGGCTGGCTCATGGGAGTGAGCGGAGTCGGGGCCGCGTTGCTCGGCGCGGTCAGCTCGCGGGAGCCGGCATGGGACCAGATCCTTGGGGTGTCGGTTCCGCTGGAGCGGCGTTCGTCCGAGCCAGGCGCGACACGGTCAGACGATGCAGCAGATCGTAGAGAACCAGCTCGTGCGCGCGCGCATCGGAGCGGATCAGGCGATTGACGAACATGTGGAGATAGCTCGTCACCAGCGATTCGACGGGCGCGGTGAGCTTTCCTTCTGATTCCAGCGCGCGGAGCTGCGCCACGAGCGGCGCCAGCTTCGCCGACCGCCGGTCGAGCGCGGCCAGGCTTCCCGCCAGCGGGTGTTCCGGCGCGACGGTGCCGGCGGTGAGCAGCGAGTACAGCTCTTCGCCGTGCTCGCGCAGGCGCTGCGCGAGCTGCTGGGTGAGATCGGCACCGACGGCGAACTCCTCCCCAAACCCGCGGCGCAGCGCGGCCGTCAGATCGCGCCGCGCGGCGAGGTCGAAGCCGAAATCGGCGAGCAGTCGGTCGATGCCCACCAAGGCCAGGCGCCATCGCCAGTCGGCGCCGCGGTCGCCCTCCAACTCGTCGAGCGCGGCCAGCACGAGCTCGCTGTCGGCGGTGAAAATCCATTCGGATATTTCGATCGATTCAGGGCCGCCGTAACGCTCGATCTCGCGCTCGTACGTGTCGAGCTGCCACTTCCAGATCCGGCCATCATGGAGGAGCGGATCGAGGAATTCGGGGAGCCAGTCGACGAGCGCGCGCAGCCGCGCGGGATCGCCGCCGAAGCGCACGCGCAGGTGATTCTGCGGGTCGTTGTAGCGGAGGAAGAACCAGCGATCGGCCGCGCCGCTCTGCAACGCGCGCGAGACCAGCGGCGCGATCGTTTCGCGCAGGACGACGTCGGCGGTGGCGGAGCCGGTGTAGAGCTTGAGGTACAGCCAGGACGACGTCGGCGGGAAGATGCGCTCCGCCTCGTCGTCGCTGAACGGGCGACCGCGGCGCCGCGTCGGCGCGCGATGCCGCGCGAAGGGGATGATCAGCTCGTTGACGAAGCGTCCTTCCGGCCCGCGCACCGGCAGGGCATCGAAATCGGGCCAGAACTCCTTCAACATGATGTCGGCGCTTTTCTTGACGTCGGCCAGGAACACGTCGAGCGAGAGCGTGTTGTCGAAGTCGATCAGCAGCTCCATGTCGTCTTCGCCCAGGGCGATGCGCCGCGGGATCCCGTGCCGCTCGCGCCACCGCCGCGCGGCCACGTAGCGGTCCGCGCCGCGGCGCGCCGCAAGGTCCTTGATCTCCTCGGCCGGCACCACCCATTGCGCGCGGCTCAGAATGGCCCGCCCGCATCGTACCCGCGGAAGAAATGGCAGCATTTCGAAGGGCCGCCGCCATTGCCAATTGATTCCGGGACGCACCCCTTGTGCCTGCAACAGGCCGAGGAAGCGATAGACGGCCAGACTGCCGACGCTGAAGTTGTGCGCGCTGGTCAGACGCGGCATGACCCGGCGGCGCAAACGCCTGGAGTAGAGGACGACCTGCGATCCCTCGACCGTGACCAGCAGATCCTCGACCGGAATCTGGCGTTCCCGCGGCGCGCCGCTGATGCCGAGGTAGGGGATTTCGTATTCGCGCAGCACGGGACGCGAGGCGATATTGCCGAGGCGCCCGCTCGGCACGTGCACCACCTCGGCGAAGACCACATCGGGATCGAGCGCTTCCTCCGCCCGCAGGTGCTCGGACACCGCGCAGGCAATCTCCGCGTCTCCGTGGCAGAAACGTCCGGCCACGCGCGCGCCCGAGGGGCCGAACGCGGTCTTGATCCACACCAGAAAGTCGCCGGCGGCCAACGCATCCTCGTCAGCGGCGGCGAGCGTGGCCCACGCCTGAAATGCATCGGGCACCGGAATGCGCCGCGGTGTCGCCAGGCGCTCGATGTCATCGTCGTCGATGACGATCTCCGAGGCGCCGTCGCTCCGGGCGCGCAGCAGCTTGCCGAGCAGCAGACCCTCGCGCGCCCCCCAATGCACTTTCTCTGCGGCGTCGGTGCGCGAGAAGTCGAGCCCTTGGAGCAGCGGCGAATTGTCGGCCCCGACGGCCATGGCCGGCAATCCCACTCCTGCCTCGTCGTCCACCGCCTCCGCCAGCGAGACGAGCCGCTGTGCCCCATACCGCTCGACGAAGCGATGGCTGAACGTTTCGAGAGTCTCGGCGGGATTCGGCACAGCGAAGCGGTGGAGGACTTCGATGCCGTGCGCGATCTCGTCCAGCACCGCCGGATCGAGAGACACCTCGGCGGGTTTGTAGAGATCGACCTGATAAAGACGCCGGCGGTCGGCGCGCCGCGGCAGCGGCTCCAGTCCGTCGGCGATCTCGCCGTAACGCCTCGGATCGGCGCCGAGGCCGCTTCGGTCGAGCTCCTCGAGGGCCTCGTGCGCGCGGCGGAGCCTGGCGGCGGCCGCTCCGGCCGTCGTCCCCGGAATGCGTTCCAGCACCTCGATCAGGCCGTGCACCGCTTCGGGGCCGGTAACCGCTGGCCACAGCTCGGACATCAGGAGCTGACTGTCGATCAGTTCGTGAACGTAGGTTTCGGCCTCCTCCACGGAGATCTCGCCGTCCTGATCGCTGGCCGCCACCGCCGCGGCGACCTCGCCCGGCGTCGCGCCCTCGGCGGCACGCGCCAGCGCGGCCTCGAGAAAATCGTCGGGCTCGACGACGACGAGGTGGTAGTCGACGTCCTTTCCGCTGTAGCGCGCCTCCGCGTAGCGCAGCCGTCCCGCCGCGCGGTAGAGGCTGGAGCTCGGACGATAACGCAGCGAGCGGCGCAGCTCGTGATCCTGATTCAGCTCCTCGGCGAGCGAGAACAGATAGCCCATGTCCAGCCGCGAGTGGCGGCGATACGAGCTCTGCGGCGCGAGCTGCAGCCGGCTCGGCTCGCCGACACGGCCGAGGCTGCAGCCGGCGAACATCCCGAACGGCGTGGATCGCGCGGCCATGCGAAGGGCGTAGCGTGCCAGCGATTCCTCGGCGCGCTGTCCCTTCTTGCTGTCGGGATCGCGGTGCCACTGTTCGAGCGCTTCGAACAGGCCCGGCGAGGCGATGTGCAACGCTTCGATCACTACCGGGCGCGACAGCAGTTCGCGCAGCCAGCCGCGCAATTTTTTCCGGTCCGCTTCGATGGCGGCCTGGAGCGTCGTCGGATCGCTGATCGCGTCCGGGGCGCGTAAGCCGGCGCCCCAGGCCTCCAGCTCGTCATAGGGCAGAAGCGGCGTGCGCAGCAGGAAGAACCGATGAGGCTGGAAGTCGGCCCCGTCGAGACGCGTGCGCCGGCGTTGGTGAGGATTATGCATCTCTAAGGTGTAAGGGATTTCCATAGTGATTGACAACCTGGAGTCGCCGTGGAAAATTAACTCTGCAAGTATGACAAAGGTGGCCCGGTCATGGTGATCGGGCGACATCTGCCGGTGTACCCGGCAGTTTTTTTTCAACAAACTTTCTGGAGGAAGCCATGAAGAAGAAGGTGAAGAAGCTCGAGCTGAACAAGGAAACGGTGCGGAACCTGACGAACGACGATCTCAAGAAGATTGCCGGCGGCACCAGCGAGGGATGTACGATTCCCCATACCATCTGTAATAGCTGTAACAGCATCTGCGATCCCACTTGCCCGTAATCTTCTGCTTCGCGGTCGCTGCGCGCCGGCCGCTCGTTTCGGCCGGCGCTTTTGTTTTTCAAGCCTGGATCTGCACGGCCACCAACCTCTCGTACCGGCCGCGACGGCGCATCAGCTCGTCATGGCTGCCCCGCTCCACCACCACGCCCTGGTCCATCACCAGAATCAGATCCGCCGCGCGTACCGTGCTCAGCCTGTGGGCAATGACGATCCGGGTGCAGCGCAGCTTGGCCAGCTCGTCCTGAATGCGGCGCTCGGTGGCCGTGTCGAGGCTCGAGGTGGCCTCGTCGAGCAGCAGAATGGCCGGCCGGGGGACGAGCGCGCGTGCCAGGGCCAGCCGCTGACGCTGCCCGCCGGAGACAGAGAGGCCGCCGTCGCCGAGGAGCGTGTCGTAGCCGAGGGGCATGTTGACGATGTCGTCGTGGATCTGCGCCAGGCGCGCCGCCTCGATCAAGCGGTCGCGCGACAGCGACGGATCTGCCAGGGAAAGATTGCTGGCGATCGAGCTGCCAAAGAGATACGGCTGCTGGTTGACGATGCCCATCTGGCCGCGCACGGCGCGCAGATCGAGCTCGCGGAGATCGACGCCGTCGTAGAGGATCCGACCGCTCATCGGCCGGTACAAGCCGACCAGCAGGTGCGCCAGCGTCGTCTTGCCGGCGCCGGACGGCCCGACCAGCGCGATGAAGCTGCCGGCCTCGACGTCCAGCGAGACGTCGTCGACCACCAGCGGCGCGGTGGGGTTGTAGCGGAAGCTGACGCGGTCGAGGGTGATGCGCCCGCCCAGCCGCGGCCTGGCCAGCGTCACGCCGCGCTCCTGCTCGGGCGGTGAGTCGAGCACGTCGTCGATGCGCTCGAAGTAGCTGCCGAGCATCTGCATCTGCAACGCGGTGGAGACCAGTGTGGAGAGCGGCGCGAAGAAGCCCGCCGCCAGCGCACTCACCGCGAGCATCGTGCCCAGGGTGAGATTGCCGCGGACCACTTCCAGCGCGCCGTAGAGCAGGATCACCAGCGGCGAGCCGATGGACAGCGCGGCCAGCAGCGAGTCGAAGGTCGCGCTGAGACGCCCCCGCTCCAGGGCCACGTTGAGCTCATCGGCGAAGAGATTGGACCAGTGCTCGACGGCCCGCCGCTCCGCGCCGAGCGACTTGAGCGTCTCGATGCCGGTGAGCATCTCCACCTGATAGCTGCGCGAGGCCGCCTCGACCTGCAGCGCCTTCGACGCCAGTTCCCGATGCCGTCGCCGCAACGCCAAGAAGAGCATGACCCGAAGCGCTCCGAGCCCCAGCACGATCAGGCCGAACATCGGCTGCACGACGAAGACGATGACCAGATACAGCCCGACCAGCAGCCCGTCCAGCGCGCCCGACAGCGCACCGGAAGTCAGGATCTCGCGGACGGTGGCGTTGCTGTTCAGCCGCGCCATCAGATCGCCCGACGCGCGCTGCCGGAAAAATGAGTACGGCAGATCGACCAGGTGATCGAGGAAGTCGAGCGTCATCTGCGAGTCGAGCTGCACGCGAAGGCGTAGCAGCATCCGCGCGCGGATCAGCGTGTTGAGGAAATGGAAGACGACCACGCCGGCAAGGCCGATCGTGAGAATGCCCAGCAGCGACACGTCGCCGCGCGGGATGACGCGGTCGACCACCACCCGCGTGAGAAACGGAAGAGCCAGAGCCAGCACCTGAAGGAGCAACGACGTCCCGAGCACGCGGCCCAGCGTGGATGACTGGCGCAGAAGCTGCCGGGCATAGCGCATCACGCCGCTGCGCCGCCGCTCCTCGGAGGTGAAGCCTGCCGCCGGCTCGAGGGTGATGGCGATCCCGGTGAAGGCCGTGCGCAGCTCGTTCCACCCGACCAGCCGCCGCCCCACGGCGGGATCGACGATCCACGCCCCTTCGCTGGTCGCTCGTTCCAGGACCACGAAGTGATGGAACTGCCAGTGGAGGATCGATCGCGAGGGGAGGCACTCCAGGTTCTCCAGTTCCGTCACGCGCACCGCGCGCCCGCGGAGGCCGTACCAGTCTGCGCCGGCCAGGAGCTGGCGCGCGTCCGCGCCGTCGCGTGCCACGCCCATGACCTCGCGCACCTCACGCATCGGCACCTCTTTGCCGTAGGAGGCCAGGACCATGGTCATGCACGCCGCGCCGCAGTCGGCCCGCGTGGTCTGCTGGAAGAACGGAATGGTCTGGCGGGAGCGGCGGAGGCCGAGCCACCGGCGCGGCAGTCGTGAACCGTCGCGCGCGGCGCGGCGGCGCGGCGTCAGCTCCAGCACGCGGCCCGGCTCTCCGGCGCCCTTCATGTACGAGCGCAACGCCTCGCGCCTGTAAAGCGGCGCGCCGTCAGTGGCGATGGGATCGTCGGCCGCGGCCACCGCGTCCTCCAGTTGTTTCTCGGAGATGCGGTGGCGCACGATCGGCGCAATCTGCAGCGCCAGCTCTTCGAGGCGCTGCCGCTCCGCGTCGTCGAATGCCTCGGCGGTACGCGCGCGCGTGGCTACCAGGACGCCCAGGGTATCGGCGAAGGCGCTTCCGGGCGCGAGCACCGGCACGGCCAGCAACCGCGCTTCCGGCGATGAGCGCCCGCCGTTGTCCGCCTCGGCGTCGTATCGAGGATCGTCGCCGGCGTGATCCACCGCGAGCGCTTCGCCGGTCCGCGCCACGAAGCTCACCAGTCCGGCGGCCGCGCTGTTGCGAGCCGTTTCCCGCGCGTCCAGGTGTCGAAACCAAAGCGTCTCGTGCAGCGGATCGTAGACGGCGAAACGCCCCTCATCGGCATCCGTCAGTGTGCGCGCCGCGTCGCCGATCAGGCCCGAGATCCGATCGAGATCCACCTCGGTGGCGATGCGATCGACCACACGCGAGATCGCCCGGGCCACCAGCATCGCGCTGCGTGTGCCGGCGGCCGCGTTCTCCTCCGCCCGGCGCTGATCATGCCGGAGTGCGCCACGCAGCAGAACCGCCACTTCGTCCAGCGGCGGCGGACGGCGCGACAGGAAGAAGATCTGGTCGGCGTCGACGAAATCCTGAAACATCTCCGGCTCGTTGCCGGCGGCGAGCACTACGGCGCGTACCGCCGGCACGCGGCGAAGGAAGGCCGCCGCGTCGCTCGCGCGCAGATTGCTGCCGAGGCAGAGAAGCGTGCCGGGAGCCGCCGCGCCCAGATGCCGCAGCGCGTCCCTTTCGTCTGCCGCGACGGTCACCCCGGCATCCGACGCGAGCAACTCCGCAAGCCGCGCCGCCTCGGCGGCATCGAAGCCGAGCAGGAGGAGCATAGAAACAGCAATGTTATCATCGGCAAATATGGAACTCATCTAGGCAAGCTCATGATCGACTCTCTCCGTCGGCTCGCCGCGCGTATCGACCGCGAATGGAAACGGGCCGGATCCAAAGTCTCCCTCTTCCCTGCCGTCGCCGCGCGCGTACTTTCCGACGAGCAGCCCCACCGTCAATACAACCTCCACTCCCTGGCCGGCTGGACGCTCTCCCACCACACGTTCCCGCGGGCCTGCAATCCATTCGGACCGTTCGGTCCGCCGGCGTTCACCGTCTGGTCCGACGGCCGCTTCTTCGCGAACGTCTACGCCTACATGACGCCGGAGGTGGTCATCCACGATCACGACTTCGCCGGCGCCTTCGTGAATCTCTCGGGAACGACCATTCACGCGAAATACCAATTCGCGGACGCCGAGCGCGTCGCGCCGGAGGTGCAGGTCGGACAACTGGCGGTGCGCGAGGTGGAAGTGGTCGGCCCCGGCGACGTGCGGCGCATCGATCCCGGCCGTGGGTTCATCCATCAGGTGTGGCACCTCGATGAGCCAACGGTCGTTCTGGTCATCCGCACCGGTCCCTTGCCAGCGCCGGCTCGCCGGCAGTTTCAATATCTCCACGCCGGCTTCGCTTCGGAAGTCGTTCGCGACGACGCCATGTCAGTCAGCGCGCCCGAACGATTCCAGTACGCGCGAAAGATGATCGAATGTCTGCGCACCGCAAACGGAGGCGGCGTCGACTATCTGCGGCTGCTCTTGCGGGACGAGCGTCCGTGGGATGCCTTCTGGCATTTCACGGACAACTGGCGCTACCTCCGCACACTCGGCGCGATGGAAGAGCTGATCCGCTTCGGCGCGCGGCACCAGGGGGCGTGGTTTACCGGCGTGGCCGATGCCGGGAACGAGATCGATCTTTTCCGCTCGATCGATTGGCCCAGGGTGCGATTGCCCGAGGACCGGATCGCGCTCGCTCTGCTGATGACCTTTCGGGCATGGCGTCCAATCCACGAGTGGCTGGAGACGCTGCTGCCCGGCGCCGCGCCGGAGGATCGGTTCGTCGACAGCCTGCGCCGGCTCGGCGAGGAGGGGGCGATTCCGCTGCAGCTCGGAGAAGAAGGACGGGCCATGCTCTCCTGCATCCTGAAGAGCGGCGGGAACCGCGGCGCGTGGCGACAGCGCGTGCGTGAATCGTTCGACGTCGGCACGCGAGGAGATTGGGCCGTGGCCAACGCCATCGAGCGGACGCTGCGCGCGCATCGGCTGTTGCAGCCGCTGTTCGTCAACGCGCGCTGACAGCGCGCGAGGCGAGATCGTCGAAGAGCTCCTGGAGTGCGCGGCCCAGCGGATGCTGCCCGAGCTCCGCGCGGTCCGGATGATCGATACCGGCAGGGATGAACTCGTTGCTGACGCGGTCGCGGTCGAAGGGGAGCGACAAGATCGCGCAGAGCGCCTCGATCTGCGCGACGAAGCGCTCTTTTCGCCCGTCATAGACCACGATCAACGGCTCTTCGCCGGAATCGGCGAGAAACTTGACCTCGCTGTTGTAGCGAAACCATTGATCCATACCGCTGCGCAAGGTGTGGCAGAAGCCGCGCTTGAGAAGTGCGTGTGCGCTGGCCACGGGATGGCGGACGGTCACCACCGGCCGCGCCGCAATCGGCGCACGCGACGCGCGCGCGATCTCCTTCCATTGCCGGAACTGGAACGTCAGCAGCGGATCCTTGATGGCGAATGGGAAGCGGGGGATCGATTCGAGGAGGCCGCGAATTGCCAGAACTTCGCCGGTGGAGAGGATCATCTCGTCGGTGAGCACCGGGTTGTTTTGCTGGGCGCCGTGGCGCGCGGCGATCTGACGGACCAGATCGAGGACGGCCGGGATCTCATAGCTCTCGTAGCCGCCGTCGGACCTGCCGCTGTCCGGCTTGAACAGACCGAGGGGAAGAGAGGGATGCTCGAAGTCGACGGCCACGCCGCACGCGGCCAGCGCCTTCGTCAGCGCGGAGGTGCCGCTGCGGTTCAGACCCAGCACGAGGTAGAGGTCGCGCCGCGGTGTTTCTCCGGCCGGTGTCAGCAGGTTCTGGCCGATCAACGTGTCCACCAGCGTCACGAAGCTGCCATCGTCGATCTCCCAGCTCTCTTTCAGCTTCACCAGCGCCTCACGCGGCGTGGTGGGGGAGGCGAAGGCCGTGAGGAGCGGCAGCGCGTCATCGGTCAGTTCGCGCTCCTGCGCGGTGGAAGTGGTGGCCACGAACGTGCCGGAAGGGGAGATCCGCAGAGTGACGGATTGGGGAACGACGTACGAATCATCCCAATGCATGTCGATACGTGACCGAAACACACACTACCCTAAATCCTTTTCGACCTCCAGATTCTGCACGTGGTGGCGTCCCCATCGCCCGAAAATTGAAACCATCATTCGGTCTTTTTCTTGGGAAGCGGCACTTCGACCGCGGGCGACGACTTGCGAATGTTGCTCAGCACCACTTCCGCCGTGAGGCCCGCGGCGAAGCCGATGATGATCAGAAACGGAACGAGCCTGATCAGCGTGGCGAACATCTTGTCGGTCGTGGTTTGGGTGGAGAACATCTGGGCGAGAACGAACGAGACGCCCGCGAGTCCGCCGGCGACCATCCCCAGCGCGGCGTAACGCAGGAGGATGTATTGGTTGTAGGCCGAGAGGGCGAAGGTCCGCGTCACCCCCGTTGCCCAGTCCAGTACCACGCGAATCGTTGCTCCTGAAGCCCCGGCCAGGATGCACGTGAACAGCACCACGCACAGGTGCCATTTGCCACCGTCGCTGGCCGCTTGGGGTTGTGGAAGGAACATCGTCAGCGGCCAGGTGAACACGGCCAGCCCAAAGAGGAGAGCGGAGATGATCGCGTGCCAGTTGATCCTGGAGTTCTCCTGAAATTCCGTCTGACGGCGCTCGGCGATACGCCTTTCTTCATTCTCGAAACGCATTCTTTCCTCCTTTGCGAAATCCTCCTTCTGTTTGGCGAGTAATGCCACCAGTAAGGCCGCGAGATCCGTCGACCAATTGGATAGCGCCATCAGCGCGAAATCGGAATCCGTGATCGGATACCTCTGAGCGCGCATGGCGCGCCAGATTTTTTCGGCCGAACCGCCGAAAGCCGCGCAGGGCAGTAGCGGTTTCCGATAGCTCATCGCCACCACGCCGGCAATGAGTGCCCACGAGCCGCCGCCAAGCATTAGCATGCCGTCGATGTGGGCGAGAGACTGATAGAAGCTGAACTCCCAGTCAGGGTTGAAATCGGCCTGCCAGTCAAACTTGTCTTCGTTTCCTGGTTCTTCGGCGAACTTCGGCTGACCGGATTGTGGTGAATACCGGACCTGGATCGATCCCGATTCGGTGTTGGGATGGCTCAGATATCCACGCACGACGTCGATTTCCAGTGTGTGCGCGCCGCTGGAGTAAACGACGAGACGAAAACCCTGGCGGGCTAACTCGCGACCGAGGTCCTCGCCAGCCTTCTTGCCGAAGGCGACGTTCTTGAGAGTAAGCTCCGTCTCTCGCGACGGGTCGAAGCTCCCCACCACCGCAATCAGCGGACCCGGCATGGACGGCTCCTTCCTTCGATTGGTAAGGAGCGATAGTCCTCCGGCCCTCTGGCGGAGTCAAGCTGGAACATCTGACTCGTTTGGCGACTCTTCCGGCACCGGAGGGTGGCGGGCCTTCGTGCTTTGGCAACTCCCACTCATTGAACCGGCGTTTCAAGCGGCATCTTTGAACGGTCGCTTGCTGCATGGATTGGCAGTCTGACTTACAATCCATGCATGATCACAGAGCCTCACGGCTCGTCTGAACGCAGTCACCCCCTCCGCGGTGCGCTGTTCGAAAGCTGGGTGGCGGGCGAGATTCTCAAAGGTCTGGTCCATCGAGGGCGGCAGCCGGACCTGAAGCACTATCGGGAGTCGCGTGGGATGGAGATCGATCTCGTTCTCCAGCAGGCCGGCGCTCTGCATCTCGTCGAGTGCAAGTCGAGCGCGACGACCCACCCTTCTTTCTTCGAGCCGTTGTCGGCGATCCGGGATCTCATCGGTGCGGCATCGCCAGAGACCGCCGTCACGTCCGCTCTCGTCTACGGAGGCAAGGAGAGCCACCCGCGACGTACGATTCCGGTCTATTCGTGGAGCGACATCGAGAAGCTCTCCCGTCGCATCGCCGGTTGAGGCGTTCGCGTCGAGGGCGAGCCGCTCAAACTGCAAGGTGGAAGTGACCGAAGTGTGAGGCCACCTGTCCAATCTGCGTCCCCGTGCGACTTCACCCCGCGAACGACAACGCTTCGTCGTGCTGGCTGGCGGCGACGTTCTCCAGAAGCGCAAACTCAGCCGTGAAGTGCCGCAGACGTTTCGCTGACGACGTGATTCGATAACCGCGCAACGCATCCTTGTTCGTCGCCACTTCAAGGATTGCCTCGGCCACATAGTCGATGTGCGATTGCGTGTAGAGCCGGCGCGGAATCGCCAGGCGCACCAGGTCCATCGCCGCCGGGATCTCGCTTCCATCGGGCTGAAGACCGAACATCACCGTTCCGATCTCGCAGGCCCGGATGCCGCCATCAACGTAGAGCGCGTTCACGAGTGCCACACCCGGATAGGCGAGCGGTGGGATGGCCGGCAGCATGGCCCGCGCGTCGATGTAGACGGCATGACCGCCTGGCGGTTGCACGATCGGTACGCCGCCGGCCGTGAGCCGTTCCGCCAGATACTCGATCGAGCGGATGCGGTAGCGGAGATACGCTTCCTCGGTGACCTCTTCGAGACCACGCGCGACCGCCTCGAGGTCGTAGCCGGCCATTCCCCCGTAGGTGGGAAAGCCTTCGGTCAGAATCAGTAGATTGCGGCATTCCTCGGCCCAGCGATCATCGTTCATCGCCAGGAACCCGCCGATATTCGCCAGGCCATCCTTCTTCGCCGACATCGTGCAGCCGTCGGCAAGCGAGAACATCTCGCGCGCGATCTCCCGCGGCGTGCGATCCTGCTGCCCCGGCTCACGCTGTTTGATGAACCAGGCGTTCTCGGCGAACCGGCAAGCATCGAGGAAGAACGGTTTTCCGAAACGCGTGCAGAGTGCCCGCACGCCGCGAAGATTCTCGAGCGACACCGGCTGCCCGCCGCCGGAATTGTTGGTGACGGTGACCATCACCAGGACGATGCGGTCGCCGTCGATCGCCAGCGTGCGCTCGAGACGGTCCAGGTCCATGTTTCCCTTGAACGGATGAATGGCCGAGGGGATCCGGCCCTCGGCGATGACGAGGTCGCGTGCTTCGGCGTCCTCGACTTCGATGTTGGCGCGCGTGGTATCGAAGTGCGTGTTGTTGAGGACGATCTGGCCCGGTTTCAGGATTGTGTGAAAGAGTATCCGCTCGGCCGCGCGGCCCTGGTGCGTGGGGATGATGTGGCGAAATCCGGTGAGCTCCGTCACCACCGCGTGGAAGCGCTCGAAGGAGCGGCTCCCCGCGTACGACTCGTCACCGCGCATCATCGCGCTCCACTGGTCGGCGGACATCGCTCCCGTTCCGGAATCGGTCAACAGGTCGATGAGAACGTCCTCGGCCCGCAGCCGGAAGACGTTGTTCCCGGCATGGTCGAGAGCGAGACGCCTCTCCGCGGGGGTTGTGAATTTGATCGGCTCGACGGCTTTGATCCGGAATGGCTCGATGATCGTCTTCATCGGGAGCCATGCTCTCGCCATTCACGAACATCGCACGGTGATCGGGCGAGCCGTGGATGGTGATGACGATCACCGGGCGAACCGGAGAACCACCGAGCTGGATACGCCCCTACGGCACGTCGATGTGGTTGACGACCTTCTTGACGCCGGTGACCTTCGCCGCGTCGTCGTACGCTTTCCGGCGGTCTTCGGCGGTGGGCAGGTGGCCCGTCAGCGTGACGACGCCGTCAGTGACATCGACATCGACGCTCACGTGATCGGCCACCAGATTCTTCTTGATCTCGGTCGCGATGGTCGTATTGTCGAGCGACTTCGGAGTCATCCGGTTCCAGTTCGAGCAACCGAGGGCTGTGATCAATGCCACGGACATGATGGTGGAGATGAGTAACTTCTTCATTTCGATGTTTCTCCTGACACAGCCGCAGAGCAACAGGCGAGCCAGAGGCGCGGAACAGCGGATGGGAGCGCTTGCCGTAGCGTGAAAGGAGGCGCAGGCTTTGCGGATGTCCGAAGCCGAGGCCACCACCAAAGGAACGATCCTGCGCAGTCTGCTCAAGTTCGTGGCAGGCGATCTATCGCCGGCACAGTATGGCCGCGCTCTCGCGGCGCTCTCTCCCGCGGACCGGCAGATCGTCGAACAGGGCTCGATCCTTCCGACCCAGAAGATCTCCGAATTCACGCTCAATCGGCTGACCGTCGAGGCGGCCAGAGCAAAAGGGGAATCCCTCGAATCGTTCGGACGCCGCGCGGGCCGTGCGGAGATGGCCGATTCTGTTGGCGTCTATCGCTTCCTCACCTTCGTACTCACACCGGCCGCGCTCTTGCGCAAGGCGTCAACCCTTTGGAGCGCGGTTCACAGCCATGGGCAGCTCATCGTCGAGGACGAGTCGAAGAGCTCCGCGCGTGTGAGGCTGACCGGGTTTCCCTCCGAGGAGGCGCACTGCGCACGGCTTTCCGGCTGGTTCGAGAAAGTCGGCGCCATGACCGGCGCCAGGAACGCCAGGGCCACACACGACGTGTGCATGGTCCGTGGTGCGGCCGAGTGCCAATGGCAATTGACGTGGTGATGTCGCTCGATCCGATAGGAACCTCTGTCCACCTGCAGTCCACATCGCAGGCCAAGATTGCTCTGTTCCGTTCCCTCTTCCGCGGGCGCGACGATATTTACGCGCACCGCTTCGAGAGCCGGAAAACGGGGAAGGCCGGGTACGCGCCTGCCTGTGGCAACGAGTGGATCCGAGGGATCTGCGAAAAGCCGCGGATCAAGTGTTCCGACTGTCCGCACCAACGCTTTCTTCCGGTGACCGATGATGTGATCCGGTTTCACCTGTCGGGCCGCGACGACGCCGGCCAGCCGTTTGTCGCCGGCGTCTATCCGATGCTTCGCGACGAGGCGTGCTTCTTTCTGGCGGCTGATTTCGACAAGACAGGCTGGCGCGAAGATGTGGCCGCATTCGCCGAAACATGCCGGCAACTGGAACTTCCGGTTGCCGTTGAGCGCTCGCGTTCCGGCCAGGGTGGCCATGTGTGGCTCTTCTTCGAGGAGGCGATTCCAGCCGCGCTTGCACGCAGGCTCGGTTCGCACATCCTGACGGAGACGATGGAGCGTCGTCCCGAAGCCGGCCTGGACTCATACGACCGGTTCTTTCCGAACCAGGACACGCTGCCGCACGGTGGGTTCGGTAATCTGATCGCGCTGCCGCTCCAGAAGCAGGCGCGCGAGCGCGGCAACAGCGTTTTCCTCGATGACTCGCTCGTTCCGTACCCGGACCAATGGGCGTTTCTGTCGACAGTGGTCAGGATCGGCCGGTCTCGAGTCGAGGCCCTCGTGCGCGACGCCGAGCGAGCCGGGAAGATCGTGGGCGTGCGTTTTCCACCTGCTGACGAGGACGTGGACGAGCCGTGGACGGCCCCGCCTTCGCGGCATCGGAAAGAGCCGGCGATCGTGGGGTTGCCCCGCACTCTCGAGGTGGTTCTCGGGAACCAGATCTATATTGCCAAAGAGGCATTGGTTCCCGCGCTCCGAAACCGGTTGCTCCGGCTCGCGGCCTTCCAGAATCCCGAGTTCTACAAGGCGCAGGCGATGCGGCTGCCGACATATGACAAGCCGCGGATCATCGCCTGCGCCGAGGATCATCCACAACACATCGGTTTGCCACGCGGATGCTTCGACGATGTGCTGGAACTGCTTTCGGATCTGAAGATCGCTCCGATCGTCCGGGATGAACGTTTCGCGGGTAAGCCTCTCGCCGCGACGTTCCGGGGAGAGCTTCGGAATGAACAGAGGATTGCGGCCGCAGCCATGCTGGCGCACGAGACCGGCGTGCTGTCCGCCACGACCGCATTCGGAAAAACAGTCGTTGCCGCATGGCTCATCGCGCAGCGCGGCGTCAGTACGCTCGTTCTCGTGCATCGGCGGCAACTGCTCGACCAGTGGGTGGAGCGGCTGTCGGCGTTTCTGGACTTGCCGGTGACCGGAGTCGGTCAGATCGGCGGCGGACGGGATCGAGCCAACGGCCTGCTCGACGTGGCCGTCATTCAGAGCCTCGGCCGGAAGGGAGTGGTCGATGATCGCGTCGGCGACTACGGTCACATCATCGTGGACGAATGTCATCATCTGTCGGCGTTCAGCTTTGAACGGGTGGCCCGCAGTGCGAAGGCTCGATTCGTCACCGGCCTGTCAGCGACCGTTGCCCGGAAAGACGGTCATCATCCGATCATCTTCATGCAGTGCGGCCCGATCCGCCATCGAGTGAGTGCGAAGGCGCAGGCCACCGCGCGGCCTTTCGAGCACACGGTGTTCGTCCGTCCGACGGCGTTCCAGGCTGCCAACATCGAAGAGGATCAGCGAGCGCAGTTCCAGAGCCTGTACCGCGAACTGATCGATGACGAGGCACGAAATCGGCGCATCTGCGACGACGTCATCGAGGCCGTTCGCGACGGACGGTCGCCCCTCGTTCTGACCGAGCGCAACGATCATCTCGATCGCCTGGCCAGCCGCCTTTCCGGAAGCATTCGCCATCTGCTCGTGCTTCGGGGCGGAATGGGGAAGAAGCAACGCCAGACGATCGCCGGCCAATTGGGAGCCATCCCACCGGATGAGGATCGCGTCCTGCTGTCGACCGGCAAGTACATCGGCGAGGGGTTCGACGACGCACGGTTGGATACTCTCATGCTCACGCTTCCGGTGTCGTGGCGCGGAACCATCGCCCAATACGCGGGGCGGCTGCATCGCCTCTACGACAGCAAGCGCGAGGTCCGGGTGTACGACTACGCGGATCTCAATGTGCCGATGCTGGCGCGGATGTTCGATCGGCGTTGCCGTGGCTACGAGGCGGTTGGCTATACGATCGTCCTTCCGGCGAGTGCGGTTCCCGGTTGGCCTGCCGCCGTCCCGCTCCCCGCTGATCCCGGTTGGAAGCATGACTACGCCGCCAGCGTGCGCAGACTGATTCGTGACGGAGTCGACGCGCCGCTGGCGAATCTGTTCGTTTACGCGGCGCGCCGCGTCGGTCCGGAAGCGGAGGGCGTTGACCGGGCCCGTAGCGCGTCCGAGGCGTTCCTTTATCGACGACTGGAGACCTTGAATGAGACTCGTGGACGGTTTGTGCTGAACGCTGATCTGTCGATCCCGTTCGATGGCCGCGGCCAGATGGAAGTCGATCTTCTGTGCACGGACTCCCGTCTCGTGGTCGAACTGGACGGCGCGCAGCATCTCTCGGATGCCACTGCCTACCGGCGCGACCGGCACAAAGATCTGTTGCTGCAGGAGAACGGCTACTGGGTGTTGCGCTTTCTCGCCGAGGACGTGGGGAAGGATCTCGATGCAGTTCTCGACGCGATTCTGAGTGCGTTGGCAAACCGCCAAAGACGACTGTCATGACAACGTACGATCATCACAGGCCGGCACGTTGTAGTTTCGAGATGAGTGAGGGCTTGCGCGCGTGTTCCGTCCGCAAAACCTCGAGTCGGCCCAGGAAGCTCGATTCACTGCTGTGCTTTCCTGCCAGTTCGTGCAGATCGACGAGCAGGACGACGGCGCGGTCGTAGCTCGCGGGCTGTTTCGTCGCAATCAGGCTATCGATCTCTATCCATACAGCCGGCTCTCTCCGTGCGAGATCGTCGAGATATTTCGCGCGTGCCGATGCCGCCTCTTGCTCGCGCCGTGTCTTCTCGATCGCGGCTCGCGCTGCCGCGATGCGCCGCCGTTCATCGCCGGCATCCCGTGCAGCGCTCAGCAGGGTGCCGACAGTCCTCGCCGTGCGAGGCTCGGCGACGTCCCGATTACCGATCAGGCGCTGAAGCTCGGCGGCGAGAGCAGGTTCTTCGGCGGCGATGAGTCGCTCCAGGTAGTCATCCCGCTCGGCACTCGACTGTCCGGCAATCCACTTCTGAATCGCTTCGCGAGTGAGCGTCGCCGCGGTCATTGGAGGACTGTCAGCGGCAGCGACGTCGAGCAAGTCGGCGTCTATTCGGAGGAAATCGACCAGGCGCTCCAGCGATCCATCGAGATCTCCGAGTCCCGGTGGAACCGGTGGCTCGACCTCCTCGTCCTCGAGCTCGCCTGTCTGTGCAGAAAGAAGCCAGCCTATGTACAGACTCCGGAGATCGCCTGCAGCGATCTGTGCGCGAATTGGGATCAGCGCCGAAAGCGCGTCGCTTTCGTCAGGCCATTCGTCGATCTCTTCATCATGTGAGGCGAACGTGAGGATCGTTTTCCCTTTCTGCTCGCGTACGGATGCGGACTCACTGACGCAATAGAGATCCGCCGTCCTCTTGTCGAGCAGACTCGAGGGCAGCCGCAGCTTGAGGATGTTCGTTCCCCAGTTCGCGAAGTAGAGGAACGCATCGAAGTACCTGTCCATCCACGCGTCTTCGTCTCCCTTGAAGTCGCCCCACTGATAATCGTTCACGAAACTCGTTGATGTGATCCGCGCGCGAGTCGAGAAAGATCGCAACAAGGCCACCTCGCCGGAGGTGAGGCGCCGGTCGATGGCCAGGAACTCGTAGTACTGGTATTCGCTCATCGATCTGCGTGCAGTTTAGCGTCTCCATCCTTTCATCTTGTTTGCTTGTCGCATGCTTGGTCTCTATCAGAGTCTCGAATGCCGTCGTCTGCATGACTGCCGAGTTATACTCGGTCATTCCTTAGTGTGGAGAGCAGAGATGTCGCGTGCGGGCCTACGGCTTGCCGCCGTGGTCGTTGCCGTCGTGGGAACGATCGCGATGGTCGTCGTTCACAGAAAAGCGGACCCTTGGCACGATCTGATCGCGGCGGCGAATACGCTCGATTCCCGTCGAATTGAGGGGCGTCTCGCACAATCCTTCGATTACCGGCCTCTCGGTGAGGCGCGTGGCGCGGCGACCGCGATTCAGACGCTTCGCGACACGGCCCGGGAGTGGTACGGCCAAGGGCGGCCTGATGGGTCGGTGAATGCCGGACGTCTGGCCAGCTCCGCTCTTCTGATGACAGGACAGGAGAAGCAGGCTTTTTCAGTCCTCGGCGGTTTACTTCGTCGCGGAACGGACGAGCCGGATCTCCAGGTTGTGATTCAGAAGTCCACCGACGCCGGCCTCCTGACCGATTTCAGTGCCGCCGCATTGCAACAATCGGCAGATGCGCAGAATCTCCTTCTGGCCTATGAGGCTGCAGATCGCGCGTGGCAACTCGCACACGCACCCGCCGCTGCATGGAATCGGGCCATCGCCGCCGACCGCATCGGTATGCGCGCCTTCGCCGCGCGGGCATGGGGAGAGGTCGTGGCAAAGGAACCGTCGTCGAGCTGGGCTCACGAGGCCGAGATGCGACGACGTGCAGCGGTTCAACGCGCGACGGCGGCGCCGGATGTCTCGCTTGAGCTGTTCTTCTATCGTCAATTGATCATCCGAGCGATGGCTGGTGAGACACTCACCGACGTCCTCTCCGGCGACCATCTCGCTTCGGACGCCGCCGAGTCTTTGCGAAGTTTGCCCAAAGCCGATCGCCAACGCCTGAACGCGGCGCTTACCGCGTATATCCGGGGGCGCGATTCGTTCGAGAGGAATGAGTACGAGGACGCGCGGAGGGCATACGCCATTGCCGAAGCGGAGCTCGGCTCACTGCACGTGCCGCTCGTTCTGATTGCCCGCGATCAACGGATCCGAAGCGAATGCTCGCAGGGGAAACGGGGCTGTGTCGAGGCGATGCGCGCATTCCGGCGGGATGTCTCCGCTTCCGGACGGTATCCATGGCTCGCCGCGCGCAGCGCTTACGGCGAGGGTCAGGTGCTGTACCGCCAGGGACACATCTACGAGGCGACGGAGCATCTGCAGCGCGCGCTGAGCGAGTTCGAAAAGTTCGGTGATGAGACGTCCGCCGGCTTCATGCATGTGTTGCTGGCGAACGTTTTCGCGGCCGGCGGTGAGAGCGATCTGGCGTTGCGGCATTTTCTCAACGGCCTGGCGTGCCGCACGCCGGCCATTCTCGATCGGCGGCGGAAGATGCTCGAGGACGCGATCATGTTCATGCTTCGTCATGGATATCTGGCCACGGCGGAGCTTCTGCTCGATGATTTAGCTGCTTCGTCGACGACTGACGCGTCCAACGTGAACGAAGCAATGCTACGCGGCGTCGTCGCCTTCCGGCGTGGCGATCGACGCGCGGCATCGCTTTACTTCGCCCGAGGGCATGCGCTGCTTCATGCCGTGAGAGATGACGCCTCGCGCGCTGACGTTGAGTTCCGGCTCGCAATTGCAGAGGCAGGCTCGAGGATGGTCTCACCGAATCCGATCATCGGTGAGCTGGATGCCGCAATTGCTGCTTATGAAGGGACGGAGTATTCCGTCTGGCTGCCGCAACTCCTGACGGAACGTGGGGCGGCATGGGAGCGCACGAACGAGCTCGCACGCGCGGAGAGCGACTATCGCCGCGCAATCGATATTTTGGAGTCGCGAGAGCCGCGCATCGACGAGACTGTTCTCGCTCTAGGCATCGTTGCCGCGAATGAATCACCATTCGATCGGGCCATTCGTCTCCTGTTGCGACAAGGCCGGATTGCCGGGGCTTTGTCAATCGCCCAACGATCCACTGCTCTGCGCATTTCCTCATTGCACGCTCGCGGTGCCGGCGTGCGCGATGCGTTTCGGCAGTCGCGTGCCGGCGGCGACGGGGTTGCCGATATGCAGAGTGTGTTGCAGTCTGGTCAGGTTGCCGTTGCCCATCATCTACTTCGTGATGAACTGGTCACGTGGATCGTCACCAAGGGAGCGATCCGCGCGATACGGCGGCCGTTGCGGATGAAAGAGCTGGTCCAGAGTGCCGATCGGCTGAGCGGCTGCGCCGCTCGTCGATCATGCAACGACGAAGCTGCCGTCGAGAGTCTGTCGGACGCTTTACTCCGCGCATGGATCGACACGATCCCGCGCGGCGCCACACTGCTGATCCAGCCGCCGGCGGAGCTGGAAGCTGTTCCTTTCTCGATGTTGAAAACGCGCGCAGGAGAGCGCCTGATCATGCGAGACTCGCTGGCCACGGCACCCAGCTTGCGCGCGTTTGCCCGTGCTTCACTCGTCGACGGGATGCGCGCCGGCTCCGTATCGGCATTCTTCGCGGCGGCCCCTGCGCCCGGAGGGAATCTCGACCCGCTTCCGCTCGCGGTCGGCGAAGTGAACCGTGCGTCGCGGTTATATGCACGAGCGCTGGCCGAGATTCACGCGACGCGTGCGACGTTCCTCAACCGCTCGCCCTCATTCCCTATCGTTCATTTCGCGGGTCACGTCGTGGTCAACGCGGCGCGTCCGTTGTTTTCCGCACTCGTCTTCGAGAACGGCGAGATGTTGTACGTGCACGAGCTGGATGAGCGTTCGTTCGCGAATGCGCGCCTGATCGTTCTCTCCGCCTGTGACACGGGACGTTCGCCGCGTCCGACGATGAGCGTGGCGAACGCGCTCCTCAGCCAGAACGTGCCGTCCGTCGTTTATACACTCTGGCCGGTGTCAGATGACGCGGCGGAAGAGTTTGCGATCGCATTTCACCGGGCGATCGTCACGGGTAAAACGCGTGCCGATGCGGTGCGCGACGCGCAACTCTCGTTGATGCTGAGACGGCCCAATGAGACCGGTGCGTGGGCGGCATTTGCGCTTGCAGGCACGCCGGGTTCATTAGTGGAAGCAGAGAAAGGAGAGAAGATATGAGCGAGAGTGAAACACCGGATAAACGTGAATTGAGAATCGTCTTCGACGGGGTCATTGCCGTCGGGCCGCCACCCGACCGGGATGAAGTGAAAACGGGGCCATTTTTCGGAGTGATGGCGCGCTCGACCCGGCGGCTGTCCGACCGGTCGCGGCGCTTGAAAGAGAATCCCCCCAAGTATATTCCGGTGCATGTGCCCACGGTTTACACCACCATGGTTCCTGCCAGCGACAGTCGCCCTCCTGACGAGGTGTTTCAACTGTCGAAATTTCACCCCAAGTGGTACATCTGGCATCCGCAGCGCGAGCGAATGGAGTTCCGTTTCGATAGCGACGGAACGCCAGGTGACCTAAAGTTCAACGATCGTGGGAGCCATGCGCGGACCGGAACGTTCGGCCAAGTCAAGATCCATGACATCGAAATGGCTCCGGATGCCCGCCAGATTTGCCCGGAGCGAACCTACCTCCTCGACGGCCTGTTGACTGCGCCGGCTGCCGACGCTCCGGTGCGAGAGGAAGCCGCGGCGCAGATTCTGGTCCCCTGGGGAAGAATCCTCGCTGGCGGTAACTTTGACAAGGCGGACGGCGTCGATGTTGTATTCGATCCGGCCCGAGTCTCCTCAGAACCAAAGACGGTCGTGCCGAATGTGGTTGTTTCGGCGGATGTCGCGCAGGTGGAGATCGCCATGTTTTCGCTCGACACCGGCGAGAGGCTCGACTCGCTGAAGTTCGATGTCATTGAAGATGCCGAGCTGTGGGTTTCCAACGGGGATCCCAGCGATACCGCGATCGACCTGGATGCTCTGAGCAGAGATATCTTGAAAGCGGAATTCGGGCGTAACGCGGATAAGCTCCTCGACGAGTTTCACAATCACTTCAACGGGCTTCTGCGGGTAAGGGCCGAATCGGATGATTTCAAAAGATTTCTTGGGAACATCTTCACCGGCGGAGGAGCAATTGTTGCGCCGAGCGTCGCGAGCAATCAATTCGTACGATCGAGCGACGTCGACATCGACTTCGAGCTTTTCTACACAATCGTCGAGGGCCGGGACGACGGTCGCGGGTTATCCGTTCCCAGGAGACCAGGAGGTAAGCCATTCATTGGACCGAATTGCCTCTGCGAGTTGGTGAGATGTCGCGAGGACCTGAAACTGATATCAAACGACGATAACCGGTTCGCTGCCGCTGATCGTGCACCCCGACGATCGGTGTGACCAACGCGGGGTCCGAGATCTTTTTCGATTCGTTCGGCAGTTGTGGCTTCGGCATGGCCGTCGTCACCATCGACAACTAAATGATTTTGGCAACAACAGATCATTATAAAGTTCTGCAAGAACGAAAAATCATTCCGGCGGAACGAATTTTCATTCCGGTGGAAGGTTCGGGCGTTCTCGCGGAACCAAATTTCGTTCTGCAACAGCGTTTTTTGGTTCCGGAGGAGCGGTCGAGTCGTCCGCGGGAAACGAAATTCGTTCTGACAGAACTTTATACCATTCTGTCAGAACATTATAATGTTCTGTCAGAACGAATTTTGATTCCGACAGAACCGTATACTGTTCTGCAGGAACAACGTTTGATTCCGACAGATCATGATCATGTTCTGCAGGAAGAGAATTCGCTTCCGGCGAACCGGGGGCCGTCACCGCGGGCAGGCCATCGGGGAGATTGATCCAGGTAGAGCGTAGCCCTGGGACCGCGGGCGTCTCGACCGCGTCGTTCCCGGCAACATCCTGCCACTTGCAGGCGCGGTCGGGACGCCCGCGGTCCCAGGGGGGCTATCGCGCCGGTTTCCGAGCGCTGTCCGTTTCTCACCCGCCGAGGGCGGCCAGGTTGTTGCGCGCACGCGTGAAGGCGGGGTCGACCTCCAGCGCGGTCTTGTAGGCGGTGGCGGCGTCGTCGCGGAATCCGAGCGATTGCAACGACCAGCCGATGTTGTTGTAAGCGAGGGGAGTGCGTGAGTAGCGCACCGCGGCTCGGTAATCTACCGCCGCCTCGGCGTGCCGGTTCGCCTGCGTAGCCGCCCATCCCTGATCGAAGCAGGCCCGGTAGGAATCGCAGCGGGCGTCGACACTCGCCGTCGGATCGATGGCGTGGATCGCCGCGGCCAGGGATGCCGCGCGCGCCGTGTCGCCGCGTGCGATGGCCACCTCGAGGGCCATCGTCCGCGGCGGCATCCAGGTCGGTGCCAGGCGTGCCGCCTCGGCCAGATGCGGCTCCGCTTCCATGCCGCGGCCGCGCTGGAGGAGCCAGCGTCCGTAGTAGAAGTGGGAGTTGCGGTCGGAACTGATGGACACCGCCCGCGTCAGGTACCGCTCGGCCTCATCCTGCTGCCCGAGCGCGGCGGCGACGATGCCGCGGTTGATCTCCAGCGTGCTGTAGTTCGGCGTGAATTGCGCGGCGTGATCGAAGGCGTTCTTCGCCGCGATGTAGCGACCTGCTTCCATCTGCGTCAGGCCGTAGTTCATCCATCCGCGTCCGTTGCGCGGGCTTTTCTCGGTGACGTCGCGCCACAGCGTCTCTTCCGTCAGCCAGGCGCGATTCCGGACGCGCGTGCCGCAGGCGAGAGCGACGGCCACGATCACGATCGCGGCCATGGCGTAGCGCCGCAGTTTGGGGTGTCGCCGGGAGATGATCTCCACGCTCCAGACCGCGGCCGGGGCCATCCCCATCAGCGGGAAGAAGAGGCGGTGCTCGTTGGCCACTTCGGCAAGCGGAACGATGCTCGACGTCGGAAGGAGCGTGATGGCAAACCAGGCCAGGCCGAACGAGACCGGCGCAAGCTCGGGCGTTCGCGCCAGCCGGGCGATGGCGATGCAGAGGAGGATCACGAAGGCGAGGCCGGCCAGGGCATTGGTGTCGTACCAGTGCGGGAGGAGCTCGAGATCGGTGTCGGCGCTCAAGCCGGCGGGGAGCAGCGCCAGCCGGGCGTAATGCAGCCAGACGTACGGCTGCGTCATCAGGTAGGCAATGCGCGATCCGCCGCCGGCGATCCACTCCGGCGCGTTCATGCGGTTGAGGGCGACGAGCAGGGCGCCTCCGGTGACGAACGACGGGATCGATGCGGTCAGGGCCTCGCTCCACCGCCTCCGTTCGACGACGCGCACCCATGCGATCACGACGCCGGCGAAGATCACCACGGGAGCCTTGGCCAGGGCGCCGAGCGCGAGCGGAATCAGATAGAGCAGCCATTTGCGCCGCGCCGGCCAGTGGATGAAGAGCGCGAAGGCGCCGAGGAATCCGATGGCGGAGATTAGCTCGCTCCGGCTGGAGAGAAAGTTCATCGTCTCCGTGTTTCCCGTGTGCACACAGAAGATCGCGGAGGCGGCGACGGCCAGCAGCGCGTAATCGCGCCCGAACAGATGCCAGTAGACGATGGCCAGGAGGATGGCGGTGATGAGCAGGAGCAGGAGCTGCGTGGTGTGGAATGGCACCGGATCGAGCGAGTGTCTTGTGGCGTAGTCGATGGCGAAGCTCAGCGTGACCAGCGGGCGATAGGTGGCGTTCGCCGGCTGGCTGCTGAACGTATGGGCGTCGGTGAAGAAGCGTGGCCAGTTCGCCAGCGAGCGGATCGACGGGTTCTCGACGATCACATGATCGTCATCGAAGTGAAAGGAGTTGTGGAAGAAGTTCGCGTATGCCGCGAGGACGAGAATGACCGCTGTAATCGATGCGAGGATCAGACGGTTACGCGGCGCGGTGTCGCTGAGCATGGTGGAAGGCTATTGAATGACTCATGGAAACTCTGTTGCGGCGCGCACGGCGCGCTGTGATGGAAACGGAGCGCTGGCGTCTCGCCGGCTGGCTCGGCGGCGTCTCGCCGCTGAGGGTTTGCGAGGCGATGTCTGGTGTGCCGCCAACCTGGGGCGAGACGCCCCCGGGCCAGCCGGCGAGACGCCAGCGCTCCGGTCGGCGAGGACGCCAGCGCTCCGGTGCAACAAAAACGGCCGGCGCCCGAGGGCGCCGGCCGGGAGGTACAGCGGAACAAGGCTCAGTTGTTGTTCAGCACAACGTACATAAAGTCCTTGTTCTTGCTGCCGGAGATCGTGAACGCTCCGTCTGCCTGCGAAACGACGGCAAGCGGGTCCGAGCCGGATCCGTGGATGTAGTTCACGAGGATCACGCTCGTGAACTTGACGTTGGAGTCATAGACGGTCAGCGTCACGGGGGTCGATCCGGGTCCATTCGGCAGCGTCAGCGCGCCGGCGTTCATCGTTACGCCCGGGCCTCTGTCGCCCTGCGGCCCAGTAGGTCCAAGCGGTCCAATGCCACCAGGGGATCCAGTGTCGCCCTTCGGTCCAGTCTCGCCTTGCGGCCCGGTGTCGCCCTTGGGTCCGGTGATGCCTTGCGGTCCGGTCTCGCCCTTGGGTCCAGTCTCGCCGTTCGGTCCGGTGTCACCTTTGGGTCCGGTTTCGCCTTGCGGTCCGGTCTCGCCTTTGGGGCCAGTGATTCCTTGCGGTCCGGTCTCACCTTTGGGTCCGGTTTCGCCGTGCGGTCCGGTCTCGCCCTTGGGTCCGGTGATGCCCTGCGGCCCGGTTTCGCCTTTGGGTCCAGTCTCGCCTTTCGGTCCGGTCTCACCTTTGGGTCCGGTGATGCCTTGCGGCCCGGTCTCACCTTTTGGTCCGGTGTCGCCGTGTGGTCCGGTCTCGCCCTTGGGTCCGGTGATGCCTTGCGGTCCGGTTTCACCTTTCGGTCCGGTTTCGCCGTGCGGTCCTGTCTCGCCCTTGGGTCCGGTGATGCCTTGCGGTCCGGTCTCACCTTTCGGTCCGGTGCTGCCGTTCACGCCAGGTTCACCCTGCGGTCCGATCGGGCCGGGCGCACCGGCAAGCGGCACAGTCGGATCGGGGAGGAAATATCCGATGATGTCGACCGTCAGGTCGGCCCCGGCGTCGAGTGACTGCAGGCCGAACGTGCCGAAGGTGTTGTAGGGGATAGGCCCATGCGACAGCATGACGCCCGCCTCGTCGGTCACTTCCTTCCCTGGCGTGATGGCCACGACCGGGAGTTGTACGGTATCGCTCAACTCCGGATTGAAGGCCACGATGCGGCCCAGTCCCGTGCCGTTGGACGTCGTCACGCGGATGGCCACGGCGAGCGCGGCGTCAGGGACGATGGTGGCACAGGGGTTGATGAAGTTTTCGGTGAGAGACGCCCCATTCACGGGATAAAGGCGCTGCTCGTTCGGTCCCAATGCCGGGCCGCCCCACGGTGCGCCGTAGTGATCGGCCTCGAGCGTGCTGACCAGACGGCACGGCGGCAGTTCCTGGAACGTCGATGGGGGCATCAGATGCGTGCTGCCCTTGAACGTGACCTGCAGGGCCGTGCGAACCCGCACGCCGGGAATCGTCAGCGCCGGCTGGCCGGCCGTGGTCGTTTGTTGCGCGAGCGCCAGGCCGGCAAGCCCGATCGCAACCATTGCGATCAGAAGCGCTGGCGCGAGAATCCGTTTGCTGTTTCTCATGTCGCTACCTCCTTCTCGAGTGACAGAAGCTGATGGAAGGATTGGTCGGCGAGGAGAAAGGGGAAAGGTCAACGGTAACAATGCGGCAGGTCGGATCTCGCAGACGTGACGTGTTGACGGTCACATGGCTGGCGGAGAGGCACAAGAACCTGTGGTTGAATTCCTTTAGACGCTCACTCCAGCCGGAACAACGGCTCGACGATCACGTCGCACTTCACGGAGTTGGCCACCAGGCAGGTGTCGTGGGCTTTGGTCATGATCTCGCGAGCCGCCCCGAATGATTCCTGATCGAACAGGGTGACCACCGGCGCCACGACGACGCGCGTGAAGTGGTAGGAAATCTGATCCCACTCCAGCAGCCCCTCGGACGAGCTCTCGTACGTACCGAACGACAGCCCCCGTTTTTCGGCCAGACCGACGAACGTCAGCATCAGGCAGACCTCGATCGATGCCACGAAGAGATCCTCCGGCGTCCAGTGTCCCGCTTCTCCCTTGAACTCGGGGGGACTGCTGACCCAGATCGGAGGCTTTCCCTCACCGGTCAACGTCCCGGTGCGGCCTTTCACCTCCCCGACATTCGTATGGTAGGTAAACGATTTCGGACGGATCCGCGGCGGGGTGAGCGTTGTGGTCATGAGAAGCCTCCATGTAACTCTTACTCCGATGCCGGTGAGGGTGCAACGGCGGACCGCACACGTCAAACGTGCCGGCCGTCACGGTTTGCCGGTCAGGGCCTCGGAGAGCGTGACCAGGAGTTGTTCGGCCGTGTAAGGCTTGGTCAGGATATGGGTCACGCCCGTCCTGGCGATTTTCGACATCGATGCCGCGGAGGGATTCCCCGTGGTGGCGATGATCCGGACGCCGGGCACCATCCGATTCAGGGCAGCGATGAGCGCGGCGCCGTCGATGACCGGCATGGCCATGTCGGTCACGACGAGGGCGATGTCGGCCTGCCGGCGGGAGAAGACGCCGATGGCCTGCGCTCCGTCTTCCGCTGTGAGCACTTCGTAGCCGAAAACCTCGAGGGTCTGTTTGGTGATGCTGACCACCGACGCGTCATCGTCGACGACGAGGATCAATTCGCCGTTTCCGTGAGGCGGGCCGGTTTCCTCGGGGATCACCACGGCCGCCTGCTGCTCCGGACGGGCGGGGAGATGGATGGTGAACCTGCTTCCTTCGCCGGCGTTGCTGGAGACGCCGAGGAATCCGCCGTGGCTGCTGATGATCCCCTGCGCGGTCGACAGTCCCAGGCCGGTGCCCTTGCCGACTTCCTTGGTCGTGAAGAACGGATCGAAAATGCGGTCGAGGATCTCCCTCGGCATCCCTTCCCCGGTGTCGGCCACTTCCAGCACGACCTGCGGTCCGCCGTTCGAACTTCCTCGAGTAAGTGCATCGCGGTCGCTGAGCTGTCGATTCGCGGCGGAAATGGTGAGCTGGCCGCCCCGTGGCATGGCGTCGCGCGCATTGACACAGAGATTCAACAACACCTGGGTCAGTTGCGTGGCATCGCCGGTGACCGCGCTGAGGTCCGGGGCCATCGAAACATCGAGGGTGATGTCCTTGGGAAATGTGCTGGTGATGATGGCCTCGATCTCGCTCACGATGTCGGTGAGCTGCACCGGCTCCCGCGACGTCTCGCTGCCCCGGGCGAACAGGAGCACCTGCTTCACCAGATCGCTGCCACGCCTGACGCTGCGCTCGATGTTGTTGATCGCTTTGAGGCTGGCCTCGTTCGGATCGAACCGTTTGAGCAGCGTCACGCCCATGAGAATCGGCAGGAGCAGGTTGTTGAGGTCGTGCGCGATGCCGCCGGCCAGCGTCCCCAGACTCTCCAGGCGCTGGGTGCGGAGGAGTTGCTGCTCGAGACGAACGCGGTCGGTGACGTCTTCGGCGATGCTGGCCGTGCCGGTGACCTCTCCGGAGGCGGAGTAAGTAAGGGAGTTGTTCCACTGAAGGAGCCGCTTCTGGCCGGAGCGCGTGAGAATCTCGTTCGTGTAGTGGCGGATCTCCTCGCCATCGGCGATCAGATTTTCGAACGCCTTTCTCATCTCGTCGCCGATCTCCGGAGGCACGAACCGCTCAAACCAATCGGTCCCGATGACCTCTTCGCGCTGCCAGCCCGTCAGGCGGAGAAAATAATCATTGCAGTAAATGATGCTGGCCTCGCGATCCAGCATCACCGAGACCAGCTCGAGGTTGTCGAGCATTCCGCGGAGCCGGCGCTCGCTCTCATGCAGCTCATCCTGGGCGCGCTTGCGCTCCGTGACGTCGCTCCAGACGCCGACCAGTTCCGACGGCTGGTCGTTCGAATCGCGCACGACCCGCCGCGCATCGTCCACCCACCGGTAGCTCCCGTCCTTGTGCCGCATGCGGTATTCGGTACGGCTCACTCCCCGCGCAAGCGTTTCCTGGATGCTGGTGTGAGCGCGTTCGCGATCGTCGGGATGAATCTGCGCCTGCCACCAGGCGAAACTGAGCGTTTCCTGCACCTCAAACCCGAGCATCCGGGTGACGTTCTCGCTGACCAGCCGGGGAATGATCGTGTCGCCTTCCAGGCTGAGTGCATACAGCACCGCCGGGCTGTGATCGAGGAGCTCGCGGAGCTGCGCATGGGTTTCGCGCAACTGCACCTCCGCGCGCTTGCGCTCCGTGACGTCGTGCATGATGCCGACGAAGTGCGTGACGGTGCCGGCGGCATCGCGCACGGGGGTCACCGTGTGCTCGCCGTAGTAAATGTGTCCATCCTTGTGCCGGTTGACGAATTCGCTTCGCCATGTCTCGCCGGCCAGGATCGTCTTCCAGAACGTGCGGTAGAAGGCGTCGGTGTGCGTGCCTGATTTGAGGATGCGCGGCGTCTTGCCGATTGCATCCTCGGCGGTATAGCCCGTCGTGGTCGTGAACGCCGGATTGACCCAGAGCATCACCCCCTCGGCATCGGTGATCATGATCGCGTCCGCCGCCGTCTCCAGGGCGATGGTCTGCAGGCCGAGCTGGCTGACGGCGTCAATCAACTCGACATTCTTTTTCTCGAGTTTCGCCACCAGGCCGGCGTTGTATTCCTTGAGCACATCGGTCTGGTCGAAGACCGCCGTCGGCCGGCGGCCGGGGTTGACCAGCGCTTCTTCGATCGTGCGCATCAACTCGCCGACCGTGGCCGGCTTGCGCAGGTACTTGTCCGCGCCGAGGTCGATGCTCAACTTCTCGTCGGACGGGGAGACGTAGGTCGAGGTGTAGGCGATGAAGGGCAGGTGGCGAAAGCGCTCGCTCTTGCGCACCTCGTGGCAGAGGCGGTAGCCGTCCATGACCGGCATGAGGATGTCGGAAACGATCACGTCCACCTTCCGGCGGTCGAGAACCGCCAGCGCTTCCACGCCGTTATGCGCGTCGACAACCGTGTGTCCCTCTCCCTCCAGTTGTGCTCGCAGCAGCTTGAGGTTGATCGGCAGGTCGTCGACGATCAGGATGGTCAGAGGCTTCATCGATCGAGCGACCCCGCGTTCTTCACTACTTCAACCAGCGTCGCCGGAAGCGTGCGCGTGCTGAGCGGCTTTCCGAGGTAGGCGTCGCATCCGGCTTCCAGCGCCTCCTCTCTCGAAAACTTCTCCGGATACGAGGTGACGGCCACGATGTGAATATCGCGCGTTGCCGGATCGGCCTTGAGCTTGCGCACCAGCGTCAGGCCATCCATCCCCGGCAGCGAAAGGTCCATCAGGATGACGGTGGGGTGGTTTTCCCTGATCGCCGCCAGCGCCTCCTCGGCGGCTTCGGCGCGCGAAACGTCGTGACCTGCCGCGCTGAGCACATGAACGGCCAGCTTCGATTCGATTGCCTGATTTTCGACGACGAGAATCTTCATGACTTGCCTCGCAGGTAGCCGGCCACGGCATCCGGGAGCGTGCGCGTGTCGATCGGTTTGGTGATGTAGCCGTCGCAGCCCGCCTCCCGTGCCCTGGCGTCGTCGCCCTTCATGGCGAAGGCGGTCAGGGCGACGATGACGATGTGGCGCGTCGTTTCGCTCGCTTTGAGCATCCGCGTCAGCGTCAGCCCGTCCATCCCAGGAAGGGCGATATCCATCAGGATCAGGTCCGGAGGCGTGCTCCGGATGATCTCCTGCGCCGCCTCGGCGTCGCTGGCCTGCAGGATCCGGTAGCCGTCAAATCCCAGGACGTCAGAGACCAGCTTGCGGTTCGTGCTGTTGTCATCGACGACGAGGATGGTGGCGTCGTTCATCGCTGGTCTCCGGCTGCCACGAGTGTCAGCACGACGCGGAACGTGCTCCCTTTGCCGAACGCGCTCTCGACCTCGATCGTGCCGCCATGCAGCGCGACGAGACTGCGCGTGAGCGCCAGACCGAGTCCCGTTCCGCCGAAACGGCGTGCCGTTCCGGTCTCCAGTTGCTCGAACTCCGTGAAAAGGCGGCCGATGTCCTCGGCGCGTATGCCGATGCCGTCGTCGGATACGGCCAGACGGAAACGATCCTTTCCCTCTGGTGCGGCTTCGATTCCGACGTGCCCCCCTTCGTCGGTGAACTTCAAGGCGTTCGACAGAAGGTTGTAGAGGATCTGCTTGACGCGTTGCCGGTCGAGGGTCACGAAATCGAGGCCGGGAGCGACGCAGATCGCGATCTCGATCCGCTTCGATTCCGCGATCGGCCGCACGCCGGCACAAACTTCATTGATGACCTCGGGCAGAGAGAACCGCTCGATGCTCAGCTCCGCCTTTCCGGCCTGAACCTTCACCAGATCGAGCATGTCGTTGATGAGGTGCAGCAGGTGCCGGCCGCTGTTGAGGACGTCGCCGAGGTACTCGTGCTGTTTTTCGTTGAGCGGACCCGGCTTCCCGTCCGAGAGAAACTCGGCGAAACCGATGATGCCGTTCAGCGGCGTGCGCAGCTCGTGGGACATGCTGGCCAGAAAGCGGTCCTTGGCCTGATTGGCCCGCTCCAGCTCCGCGTTTTTCTCCTGCAAGGTCTGCTCGATCCGTTTGCGGTCCGTGGTGTCGCGGATCGCGCTCATCACCAGCATGCCCTCGTCGGTTCGGAGCGGGCTGAGACTGATCTCGACCGGGAACTCCGTCCCGTCCTTGCGGCGCCCGTACAGTTCCAGGCCGGCCCCCATCGAGCGCGTGCGCGGCTGTGCAAAGTATCCGGAGCGGTGGGTTACATGACTGCCGTGATAGCGGCTGGGCAGCAGCAGTTCGACCAGTTGTCCCAGTAATTCGCCGCGCTCATACCCGAAGAGCGCTTCGGCCTGGCTGTTCGCCAACACGATTCTTCCCGATTCGTTGGCCATGATGATCGCGTCCGGCGTCGACTCCAGGAGGTCGCGGAACTTCGCCTCGACGAGTTTGGCGTCGCGCAGAACCTTCAGGTGCGTGACGTCTTTCTGGGTGGTGACGATGAGCTCGGGCCGTCCGTGCTCGTCCTGAATCACCTTGTTCGTGACCACCGCGTGGACCAGAGAGCCGTCCTTCCGCTTGCGGGTCGTTTCGAAGGTGGCTTGCCCTTCCTCCAGAGCTTCCCGGCGGAACCGAAGATACAGATCCTGGTGCCCGGCCGGAACGATCAAGGTCTCCAGCGGCTGGCCGACCGCCTCGGCGGCCGAATAGCCGAAAACGCTCTCGGCCTCGTTGTTCCAATACAGAACGTTCCCGTCCAGCGACGTGACGACGATTGCATCAGGCGTTTCGTGCAGGAGGACGTCGGTAATGGCCCGGCTCACGAACGCACGCTCTCACGTTCGATCGGTGGGAGCACGGTCGGGATAGGGCATCTCGAAACGAGTTCATTGGACATACGTGTGGGAAAAGGAGTGCTTCATCGGAGGGCCTGATCCGGACGAATCCTGTCAGCCTCGATTCGGCGACCGGCTGTCCGGGAGGAGGCGAGGCTATGCCGCGAGTCCCGCGAGAACATTACGCTGCCGTATGTTCTCCTCTTGGAAGATACGTAAATTTGTCTCTCTAAGAAAATGATCGCGGCCTTTACAGGGCGGCGCGGAGTCGAGGGGGGACGTGATCAGTGGCGCTCAACGCAGCTAGAACAGGAAATGCAATCCTTTCGCGAACCGACCCGCATTTTGGCGCCTCCGCGGACGAAGTCACGTTTCGCGCGGGCGAAACGATCCTTCGGGCAAACCAGACCACCTCGCACGTCTTTTTTCCGGTGAGTCTCGTGGCGGCCTTCGTGCGCCGTCTCATCGACGGAAACACCATCGAGACCGGGATGGTCGGCTTCGAAGGGGCCATCGGCATCGAGGCGATGTTCGGGGCCACCGCGCAGCCGAGCGACGTCATCGTGACGGTGGGAGGAACCGCCGTTCGCGTTCCCGCGGCGGCCGCCGGGATCGCGTTCGATGAGGAGCGCGAGTTCCGCAGACGGGTGCTCCGGTTTGCGAACGCCTTCACTCTGGAGGTCGGTCAGTCGGCCGCCTGCAACTGGCTTCATCCTCTCGATCGCCGCCTTGCACGCTGGCTCTTGAAGGTCTCCAACAGGATGGCCCAACCGAAGCGGAATGGGAAGATTGAAATCGCGGTGACGCAGGAGTTCATGGCAAGCATGCTCGGGGCACGCATCGCCGGCATCAACGAGGCCGTTTCCGTGCTCAAGACCGCAGGCCTGATCCGCCACCGCAGACACGTGATCGAGATCGTCGACCAGGCCGCTCTGGAGGCAGCGTGTTGCGAGTGCTATGCGACGGTCCGCCTGCTCTACCAACGCGATGAGGTCATGTAATCAATGAAAGAGCTCCGAATGTCTGCACGGCTGGAGCACGCGGTAGCCGGCGTCCGGAATCCCGCGTGATGCGTAGCTCCGCGATCGCTCCTGGATCGTGTCGAACGTTTGAACGCGTACGTTTCCGACGACGACGTCGTTGACCCGCACGTCGCCTGACGACGAGACATGCATGGCCTCGGCCGCATCCGTCATCATCAGCGCCCCAGGCAGAGTGGCATGCTCGCCGACGATCCGTCGAAGAAACGGCAGCTCGTGTACGGAAACGTGCAGATGCCCGCGCGCCGCGATGTGAATGAGCGCGGTGGCCGCGGAGGTGGTGATGGCGTCGCTGAGCCGGGCGTGTGAGAAATCGAGGTGCCAGGAAGCGGCGTGAAGACTCTCCACCACCTCGCTGAGCGGCATGAGCGGCAGTGCGTTGCCCGGTGTGATCACCGTCTCGATCTCCAGCGGGATGCCGGTGTCGTGGACCGCCGAGGCGAGATGAATGCTCCAACTCCAGTCCATCCCGCCGTCCACCAGCTTGTGGATCTCCGCGTTGTGGCTATGCAGAGGGATGGCCATCGCATCCGGCCTGGCATCGGCGATGGCCCCGATCGAGGCGGCGTCCGCGTGCGTCCGGCAGACGACTGTCACCGCGCAGCGGCGCCGGCGCGCGTACGCGGTCAGGCGCTCGAGATCGTCGATGGCGCTGACGTCGTGAAGAAGGAGTCGCATCCGTGCCACGCCGAGGTCGGCCAACTCGCCCGTGAGCGAAAGCATCTCGTCGATACAAAGCGGCTCCCGTTTCGTCTGCCGCCCGGCCGATGGCCGTCCGACGTCGAGCGTAATGAGGCGTGGCACCTGGAACGTCATGAACCGAATCCCTTGCCCGCATTGGACCGCGGGAGGAGCCATACGTCAGCCTAACCCGTCACGGCGCAGACGTGACCGCCGATACGTGCTCGCGTTCGGTCAAGAACCTTTAACCACAGAGACACAGAGATCACAGAGATTTCTTTTCTGTTTTTCTCTGTGTTCTCTGTGTCTCTGTGGTCAAACGCTTTTGACGTGTCCGCGATCACATCCGCCCAGCCAGCCCGTCACGGAATCCCTCCCCGCGCGGACCGATGATAGGGCCACCATGATCGAACGCATTCTCGTCCCGACCGATATGACCAGCTTCAGCGACCTGGCGCTGCGTTACGCGCTCCTTTTCCACAAACGGCTCGGCGCGAAGATCACGCTCCTGCACGCCGACGAGATCTCGTGGCTGGCGGCCGAGCATCCGCTCGGCTACTACTTCGAGAACGTCCCGGAGGCGAAGGCCGCGCTGGCGAAGAGTCTGTCCGACTACGCCGCCGGGCACGTTCCGCCGGAGGTTGGCGCGACGACGCTCTTCGTGGATGAGGCCCCGGAGCGCGCCATCGTCGAGACGGCGCGTGACATCGGCGCCGATCTCATCATCATGGGCACGCATGGCCGCAGCGGCCTGCGCCGCGCTCTGCTCGGCTCCGTCACCGAGCGTGTCCTGCACACCACGAACATCCCGGTCATCAGCGTCGCGCCGGCGATGTTCCCCCGCGATCCGGACGTCACCATCAGGACCATTCTCTGCCCGGTCAACTTCACCGCCATCGCCCGCCTTGCGCTTGAGCGCGCCTGCGGCATGGCCGAGGCCTTCGACGCCGATCTCGTGGTGATGCATGTCGTCGAAGGGAGCGAGCCGCAACTCTTCTCCGCCGTCGAGAGCGAGTTCCGAACCTGGGTCGACCCGGTCATCCGCGCCAGCACGCGCTTCCGGGAAGTGATCGTCCGCGGCAGCGACGCCGCCGAACGCGTGCTCACCGCCGCCGATCAGATCGGAGCGGACCTGCTCGTTATCGGTGCACAACACCGCGCTTTTTCCGACACCACCGTCGTCGGCACCACCACCGAGATGATCACCAGGTTCGCCCGGCACGCCGTGATGACGGTGATGCGCCCGCCGGCGAAGCAGCGCAGCGTGGCAGCGGCGTAAACCAGAAACCAGAAACCAGAAACCAGAAACCAGAAACCACCAGCAGTAACAGCTTTCTGGTTTCTGGTTTCTGGTTTCTAGTTTCTGGTTTCTAGTTTCTAGTTTCTTCGCGCGTATCATTCGACCGCCATGTCAGACACGATCATCCGCGAACATCTCCTCTCGTTGCTCAACGGCGGCGACGCACATCAGGACATCGATTCCGCCCTCGACGAGATCCCGGCCGCCGTCCGCGGGAAGCGTCCGACAGGCTCGCCGCACTCACCGTGGGAGCTGCTCGAGCACATCCGCATCGCCCAGGCGGACATCCTCGAATATTCGCAGGATCCGAAACATGTCTCGCCCGAGTTCCCGAAGGGCTACTGGCCGGCCACTCCCGAGCCTCCCACCGAATCGGCCTGGGACGAAAGCGTGGCCAGCTTCCGCGGCACCCGCGCCGCCGTCTCCGCCATCGCCCGCGACGAGTCAAAGGACCTCTACACCAAAATCCCCCACAGCACCGCCAACTGGCTCGCCCAGATCCTCCTCATCGCCGACCACAACACGTACCACCTGGGCCAATTGGTCCTCTTGCGAAGGATGTTGGCGGAGTAGACGCAGGCATCCGCGCCTGCTCCCGACGTCATTCGCACGAAGTCGTTCGATATGCGAGGTCATGCCCGTCCGCATCCACATGAAACGGTTTGGTCTTCAAGGTGGACCAGGGCCGCAAACATGTCGAACGCGATCGACCTTCAAGGTCACTCGCGTCGGCATCGATGTCGAACGGGATCGACCTTCAAGGTCACTCGCGGACGTATTAATGTCGAACGGGATCGACCTTCAAGGTCACTCGCGTCGGCATCGATGTCGAACGGGATCGACCTTCAAGGTCACTCCCGGACGTATTGATATCGAATGGGATCGACCTTCAAGGTCACTCGCGGACGTATTGATGTCGAACGGGATCGACCTTTAAGGTCACTCGCGGACGTATTGATGTCGAACGGGATCGACCTTCAAGGTCACTCGCGGACGTATTGATATCGAACGGGTTTGATATGCAAGGTCACTTGCGGACGCATTGATGTCGAACGGTTCGATATGCAAGGTCACTTGCGGACGTTTGAAAATCAAACAAGGTCATATTCAAAGTGTCCGGAATTCATACGTTTCCGGTGATCGTTGAGGTGGCAGGCTGCTCGGTAACTTCCCCTCACAACTTCGGCGAAATCCTCAGCTCCGGTCCCGGCTGCGGCGATTTCTCTTCGAAATCAGGAGCGGAGCTCGAGAATGCCGACACGAACTGCTCGAGAACCTTCGTCGAATCCCTGTACGCGGACGGTGTACGCGGCCACCAACTGCCAGTGACCGGGTCCTTGTCCGCGGTGCGGTTCACCAGGTCGTGATAGCTCGGATATCCCGGGTCGGATGCGGCGAAGGCCTCGGCGGTCTGGCGCAGCATCTTCTGGAGCAGCATCATCGAGGTGCGGAAACGGACCCAGCGATGCGTGTTCCAGTTCAGCCCCGTCCGCGTCGCGCCGGCGGCACCGAAGCGCTCCCGCAACTGGACCGCGGCCCACTTTCCGCGTTCGGACAGAGCCTTGACCTTCATCGGATCCATCTTCAGGTTCAGCCCGCCCTCGTCGGGAGAAAGCTTCACATGCGCGATGCGGTCGCGGAAACCGGGAACGGCCATCTGGGTGTTGTCGTGCCAGTTGCGGATGGCATCGAGAACGGCGCCGGCGTACCCCCCGATGGCGCCGGGACCGCGCTCCGGAAACCGCCGCCAACGGTCCGATGTCCCGCTGCCGCTCCTCTCCATCATCCAGACGTTGTTCTCCTCATTCTTCAGGTCCTTCGGATGGTCGGGATGGAAGTCCTCCAGATTGATCCCGAACGTCGGCCAGCGGGGAAACGGGCAGTCGAACAGGCTCGCCGGAAAGTTGCTGCTGAGACCTCCGTCGATGAACCAGCAGTGCTCGGGCCGCGTCGGCACGGCGGCGTTCACGTTGAGCGTGTAGTCGAAGGCGTACAGCGGGACCATGGCGAAGAGGATGGGGAAGCTGAGACTCATCCGCGCCGCCACGACGATCGGCAGATCCCACGGCTCCGGCAGCGCGAGAAGGTCGGGATCGTTCACACCGGTGAAGGCCTCATCGCCGGCGCGTGCATGGCCGATGAGATGGTCGACGACGGCGGCGGGGAAGTACTGCCGCATCTCCGAGGGGCGAAAGCCGAACCGCCGGTTCTCGAACGGCAGCCGGTAGGGATGGCCGTGGGAGAGCGCGGTGGTGATCATCTGGAGGTTGATCGCGCGCAGCTCAGGGTCGTTCTCGCGCTTCCGCAACTCCGCATCCCGGTCGGCCACCTGCTCTCCGGCCAGCCAGAGATCGCCGAACGTCAGCGGCGGATCGGCAGGATCGAGCCCGGCTGTCTTCTGGATCTCCTCATGCAGCCACTCGCTCACCCCGGGAAGCGTTCGATCTTCCGGGGCCACGCCGGTGGAGAATCCGAACCGGTTCTTCGGCAGCGTGAACGCCAGCGCCCGCACGGCATTGCCGGCGACCATCAACCCGATCCCCGCCGCGATCAGGACGAGCTCGACGACGAGCAGCACCGCCAGTGCCAGTGCACCGAGTGTGGAGAGTTGATCCCGAAGTACTACCGGAAGCAGCACCGCCGGCACGAAGCTGAGCATCGTCAGAAGAGGCGTGACCAGCAGGAGCGCGCCGAATGCAGCAACCGATTTCTCCCCGAGCGAACCATCGCCGAGGAATGCGGTGAGCACGGCAAAGAGCCGGCGTGTCGGTTTCGCGGGAGGAAAGAGGTTGAGCAGATTGGGCTCCCCGTTGGTCGTCCCCGCCAGGAAGTCCGGCAACTGTTCGAGCCGTGCGAACCCCGCCCCCTTCCCGGATACCCGCGCATACTCCGCCGCCGCCGCCAGCGCCGCCGCGATGGCCCCCGCCGACGTCCCTCCGACATTCCTGAACCGGAACTCCTCCGCCAGCTCCGCGATCGCCTTCGGATAGACCACCCCACTGGTAATCCCCCCCTTCATGACGATGTCGCAATTACGCGCGGGAATCGCTCCATCCATACGGACCTCCTCGCAGGTCCACTCAGTGTAGGCCACCGCCCCCCTGGGACCGCGCGCGTCCCGCGCGCGCCTGTCGCTCACGCGGTCCTTGGGAAGACAACGGCTTTACACGTCAGTTGATTTACGATGAGCCCACAACCTAAAATAACGCGCGTCCTTATTTCAGGTTCCCGATGCGCCGTCGAACTACAGGCCAGTACCGGACCGTGTCCACTGCGTCGGAACGCTTCCGGGCGTTCGTTCCCACTCCTCTGCCACCCAATCCCCCGCTGGTCTGGTCGCCGGCACTGCGGCGCAGGTTCGACGATGCACTGCTCGCGCTCGGGCGGCTGGACGCCATCACGGCGCTCCTGCCCAACGCCTCCCTGCTGCTCTACAGCTTCGTGCGCAAAGAGGCTGTGCTCTCGTCACAGATCGAGGGAACACAGTCGTCGCTGGCCGACCTCCTGCTGTACGAGATCGATGAACAGCCTGGCGTTCCCGTCGAGGACGCGCGCGAGGTGAGCCGGTGCGTTGCCGCACTTGAGGTCGGCCTGAAGAAACTTCGAGGCGGCCTTCCTGTCTGCATGCGCCTCCTCTCCGACATGCACAAAGCGCTGCTCGCGCATCCGGGCGGGCGCGGCAAAACGCCTGGTGAGGTGCGGCGGTCGCAGGTGTGGATTGGCGGAACGCGGCCAGGCAACGCGGTTTTCGTCCCTCCGCCCGTCGACGCGTTGGCCGAATGCCTGAAACATTTGGAGAGATTTCTCAACGACGAGCCCGAGCCGGTGCCACCGCTCATCAAAGCAGCGCTGGCGCACGTCCAATTTGAGACGATTCATCCGTTTCTCGATGGCAACGGGCGCATTGGGCGGCTGCTGATCGTTCTGCAGCTCGTTGCGGACGGCGTCCTCAGGGAGCCGATGTTGTATCCCAGCCTTTTCTTCAAGAGACACCGCGCCCTCTACTACGAGCTTCTCAATGCCGTGCGGCTCAACGGCGACTGGGAGCGCTGGATGGAGTTTTTCGCGGAGGGGATCGAGGTCAGCGCCATGCAGGGAGTGGTAACCGCGAATGCGCTGCTCCAGATCGTCAATGAGGATCGGGATCGCATTGCAGGACTCGGCCGCGCCACGCAATCAGCGCTGACCGTGCACAGCGCCCTGCAGCGTCAGCCGATTGCCACCTCCGCGGCCCTGGTCCAGACGACAGGCCTGACCGCCGCGACGGTCAACAAATCCCTGGGCCATCTCAACGCGCTGGAGATCGTCAATGAATTGACGAGCCGGCAGCGCGGACGGGTCTTCAGTTATCGCCGTTACATCGAGGAGCTCACGACGGAGCTGGAGCCAGGTTCGTGAGCCAGACCTTTCCGCGCGCGACGAGAAGCTTTTCGAGCTGATCGCCGACCGGGAGAATATCGACGCCGAGCTGCAACGGTTGAGGGAAGAAATCGCGCGGTCAAAGCGGCGAACAGCGCGCAAGCCGATGCACACGACTACTCCGAGGCCGAGATGTTGAAGGTGCGGCCGCACCGGGTGTGACGGTACAGGGTGGGGACTCCGCTTCACAGTGGTGTGGTAGCAACCAATGCGTCACCCATTGACGCCAGCCGATTCCGTCCCTACCGTGCGTGTACTCTACATAAAGCATGAAACTCTCTGTCACCTGGCATCCGTCGATTCGCCTGCCGATTCCGGTTTCGCGGCTGCACAGGATTTTCGATCTCGAAACGCTGCCGCGCGAACCGGCGATCTATCTCTTCGCACGGCGCTTTGGCAGGCGCATGGAAGTGCTTTATGTGGGGAAAGCAACGTCGCTGCGCTCCCGCATCAAGCAACAATTGAACAACCTCAGGCTGATGCAGACGATCGACGATGCGCAGATCGGGCCTCGCATGTTGATCTATGGAACGCTCAATTGTCGTCCCGGTCAGCGTGTAAACACGGTCCTGAACATCGTGGAAACGGCACTCATCGGGCATCTGACCGAGCAAGGTCACCAACTGAGCAACAAGCTGGGGACCAAGCTGCCGGTTGACGTGATCTCGTTCGACGGCAACCTCCTTGCGCGGGGCGTGACAGGTCGCGAGCTTCGCGTTCCGAAGCGACGCTCCAAGGGGAGCGACGTCGAATGACTCTGGCATGCGAGCGAATCCGCGAGACGACGGCACATGGATTCCTTTGAACAGGTTGTCGCGACGATCCTCGGCCGCAATGGCTATTGGGTGCGCACAAGCGTCAAGGTTGCACTGACACCGGATGAGAAGCGCGAGATCGGCCGGCCATCGGCGCCGCGATGGGAATTGGATGTCGTCGCCTACAGTGGCAGTCGGAACGAGCTTCTCGTCGTCGAGTGCAAGTCGTACCTCGATTCATATGGCGTTCGGTCCACCTCTTTTGAGGGCCCGAAAGCATCAGAAGAGACGCGGTACAAACTTTTCTCCGACGAGGTGTTGCGCCGAGTCGTTCTATCCCGTCTGGAGAAGGAGCTCGCGGAGCAGGGATTTTGTCCAGCGGGTACGCGGGCAACGCTCTGCTTAGCCGCTGGGAAGATCTACGGCGATCCGGCGCCGCTTCGGGCATTCTTCGAAAAAAATCGATGGCGGCTGTTCGAGGCCGCCTGGCTCGCGGAGGGCCTTCAGCGTCTGGCTGACGAGAGCTACGACAACAGTGTCGCCTCGGTGGTGGCGAAACTCCTGCTTCGCGAGGATCGGACGCGAAAGAGCGATAGCAATTTAACAGCCGATGCGGAGTCCACCGGGAATTCAACACAGCCAGGTTTCACCAACAAGAACGGTCAGACGGTTGTCAACGCGACGGGTCTGGCTGGAACGGATCACAACCAATCGATCTATGTGCTCCGTTGCGGCAACTGTGCCGAGGAATATGGCGCGAATGGGACTGACATCTGGCAGAGGATCTGTCCGAAGTGTCAGGGTGGTGCGCCGGGACTGTCATTCGCTGTGTGATGCCGGGTTAAGCATGCGCGCCGTATTGCAAATCAACGCTTCCCGGATTGAAACAGATGAGTACGGGTTCGCGTCGTTAGCGCGGATTCACGCCGCGATCGAGCAAGAAGCGGCCGGAGAAGTGCACGTTGACTGCAGTCGCCTTCAGTGGGTCGACGCAAATATGTGCGCGCCACTCGCAGCCGCGATCATAGCGCCCGAGCGGCGAATCCGTCTTCAGAAACTGCATCCATCGATTGCGGCCGTATTGCAAAAGAATGGATTTCTGGGAGAGGTTCTGGAAGACACTCACGGCACCACGATTCGCTACCAGCAGTTCGACCCTACAGGGCGCGCTGAGTTCGCCGCATACGTGGAACACAACTTTCGAGGCAAGGGGCTTCCGGTCATGAGCATCGGCCTGCAGCGCGAGTTCCGCCGGAGCATTTTTGAGCTCTTCGAAAACGCGGTGGCGCATTCGAACACGCGTCTCGGCATCTTCGCGTGTGGTCAGTTTTTTCCGAAGAAGCACCGCCTTCACTTCTGTCTGGCAGATCGCGGAATCGGCATTCCCAACAGCGTCCGCGGATACCTCGGCCGAGCCCTTCGCGCGTCGGAAGCCATCGACTGGGCAATGACTGGCCAGAACACGACTCGTCGGGTCGAAGACGGCGTCCCCGGTGGCCTCGGGCTGAAGATCATGCGCGACTTCATCGCTCAGAACGGTGGTGCAATCCGCGTGGCATCGGAGGACGGATTCTGGTGGGTCCGTGGGGAGGATGTCGGGAGAGTTACGCTTCCGGCCGCCTTTCCAGGAACAGTCGTGGACATCGAAATCAATGCGGCAGATACTAAGATGTATCAGCTTGCCGGCGAAGTCGATCCGACGGCAATTTTCTGATCTTGGAAGATGACCGCAACCATCAATCTCATCGAAACTGTCGGCGGTCCGCTGGCCGTCTCGTCGGCTGACGGTAGCTCGGTACACGATCGAATCGCCGAGGCACTCCGGCGTGGCGAGCCGGTCGTGCTCTCGTTCGCCGGGGTTGAAGACGTTACGTCCGCATTTCTGAATGCGGCGATCGGTCAGCTCTACGGTGAGTTCGACGAAGCTCTGATTCGGGAGCATCTGCGGGTCGTCGACGCCGAGGGCGATCAACTCGCTCTTCTGAAGCGCGTCGTCGATCGGGCCAAGGATTTCTTTCGGAGTCCCGAGACATACAACGCAGCGCTGACGGGAGCGCTCAACGAGTGAACGCTGCCCGGTACGACATCGCGTCGTACGACTTCGATCCGGCCGCTACCTACTTCCTCGACACGAACATCTGGTTTCTGGTTTACGGCCCTCCGGCGCCGGGTGATCCACGCGTCGCGGTGTATTCGGATGCGGTCAAGCGCTTGCGCTCCAGCCGGGCAACCACGTTGATCGATGCGCTGGTCGTGTCCGAATTTGCGAATGCATGGGCGAGGTTCGAGTTACGACGTGCGGGCAGGAGCGATTTCAAATCGTTCCGCAACAGCGTCTCGTTCAAGCCTGTAGCTCAGGACATCGCCATGGCGCTCCGAAGCATCCTCTCCTTCGCCAAACCTGCCAGCACGGCGTTTGCGAACATCAACTTGCTTGGAGTGGTAGCGACGTTCGAGCTTGGGGGCGAGGACTTCAATGACCTGCTGATCGTGGAGACATGTCGATCGAAAGGATGCGTGCTGGTCACAGATGACGGGGATATGAGAAGTAGCGATGTTCCGATCGTGACGGCAAACGCCGCGCTATTGGCACCGTAGGGTGTCTTCACCTGCTCGGCCGACTGTCCAGACGCCGAGGTTCTGGCTAACCAGGTGAGGTTTTGGCGACGCCGCAGACCTGGGGCGAGACGCCCCCGGGCCAGCCGGCGAGACGCCAGCGCTCCGGCGCGCTTCGCGCTCTTATTTCAGGTTTGTGAAATAAGGAGGGTTCAGTACCGCATCGGTCACTTCCCCGCCTTGGTGACCTCCAGGTTATCGATGTTCTCCCATTGGTCGGTCACGTCGTTCCAGACTTCGATCTTCGTGACCGGGTGGATCTCCCAGAGGGTGCTGCGGTATTTGTTCAGGTGGTTGGAATGCTGCGGGTCGAAGAGGAGCCAGCCGCTGATGCGGACGGGGAGGTCTTCGTTCAGCCACGGCTCGAGGTTCTTCTTCGTCCATTTCGGGTGTTTGATCTTGATGCGGGGAGTCGGCTCGACGACGATGCTGGTCTTCTCGCCGTCGCCGGGAAACTCGGTCAGGGCGATGTGCCAGTCGGTGGCGTCTTCGCCGTGCCATGCGCAGTTGCAGGACTCGCTGTTCGATCGCTGGGGTTTGATGGCGACGATGTAGCCGACGGTCTGCACGGCCGCTCCCTCGACTTTGGTGATCGGGGCGAGCATCTCCGCGGAGTACTGTTCGCGGCTCTTCGGTGCCTTTGGCGGGTAGGGGAGCTCGGCGATGGCCCGCCATGTGACGTCGTGATACGAGGAGGGGATATCGGTCCGGTTCTTCAGCCGGTTCGTGCCGTGGTCGCGCTTGTCACCGCTTCCGGTGGGGCCGCACGTCTCGTCGTTCAATTTGAAATTGCCGGTCCTTGGCTCGGGCTTCTGCCAATCCGCGGAGATCGCCGTGGCCGCCGCCGTTTCCTTTTGGGCTGCCTCGGGAAGCAACTGGCCGGCCGGCGGCTGCGAGCGGATGAATCGCGCGTAGGCCCAGCCCTGCAGGCCATCTTCGGTCTGGATATGGAGGAAGCCATCCTTCTGCACGGGATCGAGGACGTCCACTTCGTCCTCGGGCAGAAGCAGTCGTAGCGACTTGGCCTTCGTCGATGGTGTCTCGCGAAGGTGGACGTTACGGCGAACGATGGCTTCGTCGGCGAAAAGCGTCGAGGCGATGAGGAGGAAACCGAGGAACATGAGCAACCGGCGATAGGCGGTCATAAACGCTCCTTTGAGAATTTTGGATTGCCTCGATTGTACGCTCCGGTCGTTAGTCCGCTTCCCACTTCGCAGAGCGGATCTCATCCACCTTGCCGCCGACGAAGGTGATGGTGGTGTCCATCCTGCGGACGTAGTCGGTGATGTAGCTCCATTCTTCGATGGAGATTCCGTCGAAGCGGACGTGGGCGTTGCGGCGCTCTGGCGGTTTGCCCATGATCCGCTGTACCTCGGAGAGGGTCTGGCCGACGCGCAGCCGGTCGATGTTCTTCTGGTTCGTGAGCGACGCCTCGAATGCGTAGCGCGGGACGTAGACCGCGCAGGCTTGCGTCGTGGCGATAAGACACAGAATAGCGATGGAGCGGATCAAGCGCGGCATGCGGCTCCTGGAAACGGAAATCCCCGCCGCATTGCGACGGGGATTTCCAGGCGTCTTCAGAACCAACCGTTGCCCGCGGGGTTCACCATGGCGCGAAACACGCTGGCGTTGATGGCGTCGCGAAGCTTGGCCGTATCGAGGTTGCCGCGCGCGACGACGTAGCGCATGGCCAGGTCGGTGGGATGGAACTCCGAGTGGTAGGAGAGCCAGTCGCGGTCGGAGGCGACGGAGGCATCGGTCCGCGGATCGAGCATCACCAGGTAGATGGCGTTCTCGTCGACATGCTGAATGCGGCCTGCCTCGATGGACGAAGCGAGAAGGCGCTGCACGTCGAGATCGGTCAGGTCCGGCGCCGCATCGCTGACCTGAATGGAGTTGACGCGCATGCCGAACGTGCGGACGCCGTAGCGGTCGAGATCGCGGAAGCCGGCGTCCGCGTTGATCTGGCGTACGGCCTGGATGACGGGTGAGCGGTGCGCGGCATCCCAATGATCGCCGACGAAGACGACGTTGATGGAGGGATCTTCGACGACGGCGCCGCCGTGGAAGAGGGCGTCGCCGAGGTAGTCGCCGCCGCGATAAACGCGGATGCGGCCGCCGTCCTCGTCGCGGATCACATCGGCCGGATAGTGCACCTCGTCGGCCGGGTCGCGCGCCGGCGTGCCCTCGGGGAGCGACAGCACGGCCGGCGCGAGCGCTGCCGTGCCGAAGGTGATGTTGAGCACGGAGTGGATCTCGATCCCGTTCGGCGCTACGCCGGTCTGGCCGTGGAGGAAATCCCAGAAGCCGACGCCGCGGACGGTGACCGGCGTCGAGGTCGTCTTGAAGGTCGTCGTGGCGGTGAAGCGGGCGTCGAACTGCCGCCGGGCGTTGGTCACCCCCGGGCCGAAGGGACTTCCGGCGCCGACGCAGTTCGGCGCGGGGATCTCGACGATCATCGTCCGTCCGGCGGAATCCTGGATGACGAGGTGATAGTCGGAATCGCCTTCTTTTGCGTACTTGGTGAGCGTTCCGCTGAGACTGTATTGCGTCGTCTCGCGCGGGGCGATCCGGCTGTTGGCCGGCAGCGTGGCGGGCTTCGCGGATTGCAGCATGTTGTAAATCGTGGAGGAGACGTAAGTGCTGAGGTTGATGGCCGAGGCGCCGGAGTCGGTGCCGGTCTTGATCGACCAGCGTTCAACGCCACACTGCGCGTGAAGAGAAATCGCCATGAGCAGGATCACCGGGGCGGACAGGATTCGAAGGGCTCTCATCGAATGTCTCCTTGGTGCTGACGTGACTGCGGCGAAAAGGTGGGTGAGGGCACTATACATGGGCGGTGGCGTCTCGCCGCTGATCGGGCGAGATTCCGGACACTGTGGTTAACCCGCATTTCTCACAGGCTGAGTGGAATTGCCGTCACCCTGTTGGTGGCGAAACTTGGGACGATGTGGAGTTGTGCGAGCGGTTCGTTCTTGGCAGTAGCTCCAATCGAGAGCCCTTCTCCCCCAGCGCTTTTCAGCTGGGGGAGAAGGTGGCGAAGCCGGATGAGGGGGCGTTTCACGAGGACGTCATTCGCGCATCTTCGAGCGCTCTCGGACCAGCGTCGGTAAATCGCCCATATCTCATAAATCTCCCCCCTCATCCGCCTTCGGCACCTTCTCCCCCCGCAAAGAAACCGCGGGGGGAGAAGGGCTCTCGATGAAGGGAGTGGCGAGCTCGCGCTGGCGTTTCGTTACTTCGGTTCCGCTTGCCAGCCGCCGCCGAGGGCGCGGTAGAACTGGACCAGGGCAACGAGGCGGTCGCGGCGGGTGCGGGCGACGTTGTTTTCGGCGGCGAGGAGTTGCTCCATGGCGTCGAGCACTTCGAAGTAGGCGGAGAGGCCGGAGGCGTAGCGGAGGTTGACGAGACGGACGGCTTCCTGGTTGGCGCGGAGGGCGCGCTGGCGGTCGTGCTCGGCGGCGGCGAGGCGGTCCATGGCCACGATCGACGTCGATACTTCGCCCAGCGCGTTAGTGACGTCCTGCTCGTACTGCAGGCGCGCCTGTTCGAATTGCGCAACGGCGACGCGCTGCTGGCTGCGAAGCCGGCCAGCGTTGAAGATCGGTCCGAGGAGGTCGGCGCCGATCGACCAGGCGATGCCGTGCCCGACGATGTTGGCCAAGTCGCTGCTCTGCCCTCCGAGCAACCCGGTGAGCGTGAGCGTCGGATAGAACGCCGCCTCTGCGACGCCGATGTTGGCGTTGGCGGCGATCAATTGTTGCTCCGCGGCGCGGAGATCGGGACGCCGCAGCAGCAACGCGGACGGCATCCCCGCGGGGACGGCGGCCGGCGCCGGGAGATCGGACAGCAACGCGCCTCGGGCGATCGGTCCCGGAACGCGCCCGAGGAGGAAGTTGATCCGGTTCTCCTGCGCCACGATCTGCTGCTCAAGCAGCGGGATATTGGATGATTCATTGGCCAACAGCGCCTCGGCACGCGAGGTTTCCAGTCCCGAAGCCGTCCCGCCCTGCAACTGCCGGTCGAAGAGGTCGTAGGTCTCCTGAAACGCTTTCGTCGACCGGCGGGCGATGTCGAGCTCCGCGTCGAGCTCGCGAAGATCGAAGTAGGCGGTGGCCACTTCCGATGTCAGCGCCAGCAGTGCCGCCCGCCGTCCTTCTTCTGAGGCCAGGTAGGAGGCGCGCCCGGCTTCGTTCAGGCGCCGGATGCGGCCCCACAAGTCCGCTTCCCAGGAGATGCCGGCACCGGCGATGACGGTGGTCTTTCCCTCGCCACCGACGCGCTGCCGCGTCGGGTTGATCTCGTATCCGACCGTCGGATAGCGATCGGCGTTCACGATGCCGAATCGCGCGCGAGCCTCCTCGACGCGTGCCGCTGCGATGCGGGCGTCGTAGCCGTTGCGCAGCGCTTCATCGATGAGCGCGCGCAACGTCGGATCGCCGAAGACGTCGAACCACGGCGCATCGGCGAGCGACGCGGCCGACGGCGCTCCATTCGCGCCGTAGAACTGATCGGGGATCGCCACCGGCGGCCGTTGGTAGTTCGGACCGACCGTCTTGCAGCCTGCCAGCGCCGCGGTGGCCAGCAGGATGATGATGGCGCGCTTCACGAGTGCGCCTCTTCGACGATCGGCTCGCGATGGGCGAGCCGTGCTTCGAGTTTTTTCTCCGAGCGCGCCAGCCGCTCGACAATCACGTAGAGCACCGGGATGAGGAAGATGGCCAGCAGCGTCGCGGAAAGCATGCCGGCGACGACCACTGTTCCGAGAATCCGGCGCGAGGCGGCGCCGGCGCCGGAGGCCAGCCAGAGCGGCACGCAGCCGAGGATGAAGGCGAACGACGTCATGAGGATGGGGCGGAGCCGCAGTCGCGCGCCATGGATTGCAGCGTTGACGAGATCGCCCCCTCGCTCGAACTCCGCCTTCGCAAACTCGACGATGAGGATGGCGTTTTTCGCGGCCAGTCCGATCAGCACCACCAGGCCGATCTGGCCGTAAACGTCGAAGTCGTACTTGCGCAACAGCAGGCCGAGGAACGCCCCGAAGATGGCCACGGGGACGGAGAGCAGAACGCTGAGTGGCAATGACCAGCTCTCATACAGCGCCGCCAGGATGAGGAAGACGAAGACCAGCGACAGGGCGAAGATGCGTCCCGAGGTGCCGGAGGCACGCTTCTCCTGAAACGAGAGATCCGACCACTCGTAACCCATTTCACGCGGCAACACCTGCGCGGCCACCTGCTCGAGCGCGGCCATGGCCTGTCCCGAGCTGTAGCCCGGCGCGGCGGCGCCGTTGACCTGCGCGGCGCGATAGAGGTTGAAACGCTGGGTGTATTCGGGCCCGGTAATCGATCGGACGGTGGTCAGCGCCGAGAGCGGGACCATCGTCCCGTCGTTGTTTCGAACGTAGAAACGGCCGATGTCTTCGGCGGTGAGGCGGTTGGGCGCGTCTGCCTGCATGAAGACGCGCCACTGCCGGCCGAAGCGGTTGAATTGATTGACGAACGAGCCGCCCAGCAGCGTTTGCAGCGCGTCGTAAATGCTGGCAACGGGCACGCCCTGTTTGAGGGCCTTGTCGCGGTCGACGTCGACGTACAACTGCGGGACCTGCGCGCGGAAGGTGCTGTTGACGTTCTGCAGTTCCGGGCGCTTGCGCGCCGCTTCGAGAAACTTCTGGACGTTGTCGCTGAGGAACTGCGGCGTGTTCCCGCTGCGGTCCTGCAGCCAGAGCGAGAAGCCTCCCGCCGCGCCGAGTCCTGGGATGGCCGGCGGCTGGAATGCGAAGACGGTCGCTTCCGGGATCTCGGTCTTGAATCTCTGATTGAGCTTTGCCGCCAGAGCCTCGGCGGTGAGCCCCCCTTCTTCACGGTCATGCCACGGCTGCAGCGAGACGAAGTAGAAACCGTTGTAGGAGGCCGAGACGAACGACAGGAGGCTGAAGCCGGCGATGGTGTTGAAGTAGCGAACGCCCTTGGTCTCTGCGAGGATCTTATCGACCTTGCGGCAGACGGCATCCGTCCGCTGCAGCGACGAGGCGTCGGGAAGCTGCACGTTCAGATAGAACGAGCCGTTGTCCTCCTGCGGCAGGAAGCTCGTCGGCACCTTCTTGCCGGTCAATGCGGCGAGCACGACGAAGCCCAGCAGGATCGCCACGGCCAGCACCGCTTTGCGGATCAGCAGCGACGACACGCTGACGTAGCCGCGCGTGGCGCGCTCGAATACGCGATTGAATCCGCCGAAGAAGCGCGCCATCAGGCCGCGCGACGCCTGGCGCGGACGGAGCAGGAGCGCTGAAAGCGCGGGCGAGAGGCTGAGGGCGTTGAAGGCGGAGATGAGCACGGAGACGGCGATGGTCACCGCGAACTGCTTGTTCAGCCGTCCCTGAATCCCACCCATGAAGGCAACCGGCAGGAAGACCGAGGAGAGGATCATGGCGATGGCCACGACTGGACCGGATACCTCTTTCATCGCCTGCAGCGTGGCCGCCCGAGGAGCCATCCCCTCCTCGATGTGATGCTCGACCGCCTCCACCACCACGATGGCATCGTCGACGACGAGGCCGATGGCCAGCACCAGTCCGAACAGCGAAAGGGTGTTGATCGAGAAGCCGAGGAGTGGGAAGACGGCGAATGTGCCGATCAGCGAGACCGGCACGGCCACGAGCGGAATCATCGTGGCGCGCCAGTTCTGCAGGAAGAGGAAGACCACCAGGATGACCAGCAGCATCGCTTCGACCAGGGTCGTGGAGATCTCGCGGATGCCCTCCGTCACCGCGGCCGTGTTGTCGACCGAGATCGCGTAATCCATATCCTCGGGGAAGCGCTCCTTCACCCGCAGCATGGTGGCTCGCACCGCCTTCGCCACCGCCAGCGCATTCGAGCCCGGAGCCTGGAAGATGGCGATGATCGAGGCGGACTTGCCGTTCAGCCGTCCGATCTGTTTATAGGAAAGGCCGCCGAGCTCGACGCGGGCGACGTCTTTGAGCTTGACCATGGAACCGTCGGGATTGAGCCGCACCACCACGTTCTCAAACTGCTCGGGGGTGATGAGCCGGCCGACGGCGCGGACCGCGTAGGTGAACTCCTGCCCTTTCGGCGCCGGCTCCGCACCGATCTGGCCGGCAGGATTGACGGTGCTCTGCGCCTGGACGGCCTGCCGGATATCCCCGACCGTGAGTCCGAGCTTGGCCATCCGGTCGGGATTGACCCAGATGCGCATCGCGTAGTCCGCCGCGCCGAAGTTCAGCACCTGCCCGACGCCGGGTACCCGGTAAAGAGCATCGTTGACGTTGATCAGCGCGTAGTTGCCGAGGAAGAGGCCGTCGTAGCTGTTCTTCGGCGAGTAAAGCGAGATGAGCAGCATCGGCGTGCCCTGCGTCTTCCGGTAGGTGAGTCCGAACTGATTGACCTCCACCGGAAGATTCGGCTGCGCCTGCGAGACGCGGTTCTGCGAGTTGACCTGATCGGTGTTGCGATCGGTTCCGACGTCGTAGGTGACGCGTACGCTGGTCGTGCCGTCGTTGGCGTTGACCGACTGCAGATAGAGCATGTCCTCGACGCCGTTCATCTGCTGCTCGATCGGCGTGGCCACCGATTGCTCGATGGTCAGGGCGTCGGCGCCGGGATACGAGGTGGCGATCTGGATGAGCGGCGGGACGATGTCGGGGAACTGTTCGATGGGAAGGCCGAGCAGCGCGATCAGTCCGCCGAGGACGGTCACGATCGAGATGACGATGGCGACGATGGGTCGATTGATGAAGAAGCGAGCCATCGCTGATTACCTTGTTCCCGCCGCCGGCGCTTCGCTCGGCGCGACGGGCATCCCTGTCTTCACGCGGGAGAACCCTTCGATGACGACGCGGTCGCCGGGCTTCAGGCCCTGATCGATGAGCCACAGGCTGCCGAGCTGCGGGCCCACGTGCACGCTGCGGATGGTTGCCTTGTTGCCATCGCCGACGACCGCGACCTGATATCCGCCCTGCATCTCGTTGACGGCGCGCTGCGGCACGAGGATCGCGCCGCGGCGGATCTCCGTCGCCGCGCGGATCTTCGCGTACTGGCCGGGACGGAGCCGGTTGCCCGGATTCGGAAACGTTCCGATGGTGGCGATGGTGCCGGTCTTGACGTCGACGTCGCGGCCGGAGAGAAGCACGCGCCCCTTTTGCGGGAACGTGCTGCCGTCGGAGAGGACGAGCTCCAGCGGGGCGTTGCGCATGGCCGGATCGTTCTGAAACTGCAGGTACTCCTGCTCGCTCATCTGATAGAGCACGCGGATCGGGTCGACGCGCGAGACGGTGGCCAGAACGGTCTGCGGGCTGACGAGGTTGCCGACCTGCGCCTGAGCGATGCCGGCGATGCCGCTGATCGGCGAGGTGACGTGGGTCCAGGAGAGGTTGAGGCGGGCCTGTTCGACAGCCGCGCTCAAGGCGCCGACGCTGGCGCGCGCCGCGCTTTGCGCGGAGCGGGCGTTGTCGAGCTCCTGCTGGCTGATGGCTTTCTGCGCGGCCAGCGGCTCGAAGCGGGCCACGTCGCGGTCGGCCTTGGTCAGGCCCGACTGCGCCTGGGCCAGATTGGCCTCGGCCTGCTGCAACTGCGCCTGCATCTGCCGCGCATCGATCTCGAACAGCTCCTGGCCCTGATGGACGAAGCTTCCCTCGGTGTAGACACGCCGAAGGAGATAGCCGTCCACCCGCGGGCGGATCTCGGCGTTGACGTCCCCTTCCGTCGTACCAATCCATTCGCGATAGATCGGCTCATCGCGCTGGATCACCGAGGCGACGATGACGTTGGGGGGAGGGGCGGCGGTCTTGGCCGCTTCCGATTTGCCGCAGGCGATGGCGCCCAGCGAGAGGATCATGAGCAGGGCGGCGGCGGATCGTTTCATTCTGATTTCTCCTCGGGTGTGGCGATGCCGCGGCAGATGAAGTCGCGGACGAATTCGATGTCTTCGGCGATGGGCCGCTTGTTCTTCTCGGTCATCCGCTGCAGGCCGATGTCGCGGACGACGGAGGCGAGGGCGATGGCGATCCGTTCCGGAGGTTGCGCCCGTACCTCATCGTTTTCGAGGGCCATCTCCACCATCGACACGAGCTGCCCGATGTGCGTCCGGTAGGAGGCGTGTTTGCGCAGACGCCGCTCCCCGAGCGGCTCGGCCATGGCCAGATAGAGGCGGAAGAACTCCTGCTGCCGCTCGAAATACTCGAGCTGCGCCCGGACGACCTGTTCGACGCGCTCGCGAAAGGTGGTGCCGCGCCCGATCGCCTCGCGGATGAGGATGTGAAAGTCCTCGAACGAGAAGGACATGGTCTTCTCGAGCACGTCTTCGCGCGACTTGAAGTAGAGGTAGACGGTCCCCTTGGCGACACCCGCTTCGTCGGCGATGTCCTGAACGGTGACGTGGTCGTACCCTTTTCGCGAGACGACGCGCATGGCCGCCTCGCGAATGGACTGGCAGCGGAACTGCTCGACGATCTCACCCTTTGTCGTGGCCATCTGACTCCCGTGGGCAGAAAACTGACCGGAGCGTCAGTATAGGTGTCACAGGGGTCGGTGATGTTACATTTCGGGGGATACGCGCGGCTGCCATTGAGTTTGGACAGAGGCGCCGTCAGCGACGCGAGGTAATCATCCGTCGCGTTGCGCGCGTTAGCGCGCAGCGCCGGAGCGCTGGCGTCTCGCCGGCTGGCCCGGAGGCGTCTCGCCTCCGGTCAAACGAGCTCCCAAAACGTTCATTGATAACCCAGCGGCGAGAAGTCTGCGATCGGTGGTTAGCAACAAGAGTTCGGTGCATCCACGGTCGGCGGCGAGACGCCGCCGAGCCAGCCGGCGAGACGCCAGCGCTCCGTTTGTGAATCGCTCGAGGGCCGTTGCCTACTTCACCAACTCCCCCTGCTTCCGCCAGCGCTCCGCCTCTGCTTGCTGATCGGACTCCTTCAGCAGGGTAACCAGCATCGAATACGCGCGTGTCTGGCGGGGATCGACGGCCAGTGCACGGCGGAGGTCGGCGATCGCTTCGTCTCTGCGGCCGAGGGCGGTGAAGGTTTCGGCGCGCATGATCCAGGCGGCGGTGAAGTTCGGACGCAATTCGATCGCACGCGTCAGCGGTGGAAGGGCTTCCGCGTCGCGGCCGGTGCGATGGAGGATCGCGGCGAGATTGAATTGATACTCCGGGATCTCCGGGTCGGCCTCCATGGCCGCGCGCAGGTCGGCCAGTCCGTCGGCTGTCGATCCGATTCCGACTTCCGCCGTCCCTCGCCAGTCGCGCAGGCGCGGATCGCGGATCGCCGTATCGCCGAGGGCGCCGATCAGATCGAGAGCGATTCGGAAGTGGCGCTGCTGCAACTGCGCGGCGATGAGATCGAGACGGGGAACGATCGACGGTGTTGCGTCGAGATGCCTGCTCAGGAAATTCGTGGCCGCTTCGTTGCGAGGCATGGCCCGAAGGATGGTGACGGCGCGATAGACCTCGCCGAGCGGACCCTCCGGCACCTCGGCGCGATCGAGAAAGCGGACGTCATCGATATGCGACTCACGCTCGGCCAGCGGAACGATCGGATCGCCCGGCGGCGGACGGCGCTGGATACGGTGATCGGTCATGACCACGTGCACGACATCCTGTGCCCGCCGCGCCGGCATGTGGCATTTCACGCAGTCGTTCGATTCGGTGTGCCGCTGATGGCAGCCGAGGCAGACGGAAACCACGTTCGCAAGGCGGGGATCCTTCTTCAACGGCTGATGCGGATCGTGGCAGGAGATGCAGGTGATCCCACCTTTGATGTAGCAGAGGCTCTGCCGAAGGCGATAGGCGTGATGATTGATCTCGAAGCGCTGCGCGGGCGGACGTCCCGGCTCGTCGATGTCGACGTGGAGGATGTAGCTGCCGAGCGCTTCGCCCGGACGGAAGGAGTAGTCGCCGCGATCGAAGCGCCGCACGCCGATCATGGCCACGGCCGGCTGCAGATGACATTGAAAGCAGACCGCGTCGCGCAGCGCCGGAGGCAGGCGCGACGGATTGACGATGGCGGCGCGCACGGCGGCGTTGTTCTCTCCGCTCATGGCGAGGCGCACGTGGTCGCCGCCCGGCCCGTGACATCGCTGGCATCCCGTCCCCTCGGGGAGCGCCGCCGGAAAGCGCTGCGGCATCCAATGCGCGTCGCTTCCTGATGGAACATCGGGATAGGCGTTGTGGCAGAAGAGACATTCGCGGCGAACCGGCCGGGTGATGCCGTCGTTGTCGGCACGGTCGTAGCCGGGGGCCATCCCCCAGGCGTGCTCCTGCGTGTACCAGGCAATCGGGAGCTGAAACATCTCACCGCTCGGCGTGCGATAGAGATAAACGCGCGAGCGATGACCGGATCCGAGGATCCAGTCGACCGGTTGTTCGATCGAGTTGATGCGTTGCCCGCCGGCGTCGATCTGGTACCGCCGGAAGAGCAGCTTCCCATCCTTCCAGGCCATCTCGTAATGACTCTGCGACGGCTGATGGAAGAACTTCGCGTTGCGGAAGTCTTCGATCAGCACCTCGGCCCGCGGCCGCCGCATCGACTGCGCCATCCCCACTCCCTGGTACGAGGCGTACTTCGATGCATGACACGTCGCGCAGGTGTTGTCGGGGACGTAGTCCGCCGCGATTAGAGCGGGAGCGATGAGGGCGGCGATGGCGAGGAGGGTACGCAAGGTAGTAATCAATGATAGGGGCTTCGCGGTTGTCGGTTGTCGGTTGTCGGTTCTCGGTTCTCGGTTGTACAACCGACAACCGACAACCGACAACCGGTTTTCCGTTGATCGGAATGACAGGAGCGCCCTCCGTCGTTCTTTTCGCCGATGCGCAAGTTATTTGCGACGTTGATGCTCCTCGCGTCCGCGGCGTATGCCGACAACATCTCCTTTCGTTCCGTTCAGTCGGGATGGGGCTCGGGGGCGACGCCGCTGTTCGATCACGGCATCTTTGGGCAGCGGCAGATCATCGCCGTACTCGATACCGGGCTCGATTGGGATAGCTGTTATTTCGCCGAGCCCGATGGATCGCGGCCACCGATCAACACCGGCTCGCCGCAGGGAGGGCTGAATTCGTCGAACGTCGACAGCAGCCGCCGCAAGGTGATCGCCTACGATTTTCTCTACTCGTGCGATCAGTTTCCCAACGCATCCGGTTGTGACGACCCCAGCAGCCCTACCGCTTACGACAATGCCGAGCACGGCACGCTCGCCGCCGGGGTCGCTGCCGCCGGAAGTCATGTGCCGGTTCGCTTTGACGACGGCGCCGACGGCATCGCTCCCGGCGCTCAGTTGATCGTGCAGGATGGTGGATTCATCGGCGGCGACAACTGCAGCCAGCGCCCCGGCTTCGGCTGTCCGGTCAATCTGACGCCGATCCTGGAGCAGGCGTACAAACAGGGAGCGCGCATCCATTCGAACTCGTGGGGCGATCGGCAGGGGACGCCGTCCGTGTTGCCGGCGCCGACGGCGAACTACTCCGCCGGGGCTCGCGACGTCGACGCTTTCGTCTGGTCGCATCCCGACATGCTCCTCGTCTTCGATACCGGCAACTACGCGAGCAACTCTCCGCCGCCGGCCAGCTCGCTGGCGGCTCCCGGCTGTGCGAAGAACACGCTGCAGGTGGGAGGGACGCGTTACGCCAACCGGTTCGACGACGTCCTGACGCCGTTCTCGCTCATCGGACCGACCCGCGACGGCCGCATCAAGCCCGATCTGGTAGCGCCGGCGATCGTGCTGGCCGCCGACAGCGACGGCAACATTTCCTCGCATGCGTGCCCGACGAGCACGCAGTCGGGGACGTCATGGTCCGCGCCTGCGGTCGCGGGCGAGGCGGCGTTGGTACGCCAGTATTTCACTGACGGGTTTTATCCCACCGGCGTGGCCACGCCGTCGAACGCCTTCGTACCGAGCGCGGCGCTGCTGAAGGCGACGCTGATCGCCGCCGCGCGCGCGGTGCCGAACAATTGGATTTACAACGTCGGCGTCGCCCCCGCGAAGCCGGTCCCATCCTACGACCAGGGTTTCGGTTTCCCGGTGCTCGACGATGCGCTCTACTTTCCCGGCGACGGCGCCCGCACGCGCATCGTCGATGTGCCTCTGACGCAGGGGCTGGCGCAGGGCGAGACCGCCACGCTGCACCTGAATGCCTCGGCGAACGCGCCGTTGAAAGTGGTGCTGGTCTGGACCGATCCCGCCGGTACGCCGCGCGGCGTCTCCGATTCGACGCCCGAACTGGTGAACGATCTCGATCTTCGCGTTACCGACCCCACCGGCTCCACGCTCCTCGGCAACGAATCGCTTCATCCCGGTCAGCCCGATCGCCTGAACAATGTGGAAGTGGTCTCGATCAATCCGCCATCGGCCGGTCTCTACACGATCTCGGTGACCGCGTCCCATCTCGGCTTCGGTTCGCGTCAGAGCTATGCGCTGGTGATCACCGGCGACCTGACCGATCCGATACCGGCGATGGCATCGCCGGTCCGTTCGCGCGCCGCGCGACACTGATGCCGTAGAATCCCCGGCCATGCTTTCCCGCGAATACCTCCGCGAACATGCGGACGCCTATCGCATCGCGCTGAAAAACCGTGGTGCGAACGTCGATCTGGAGCGTTTCCTCGATCTCGACGCCGAACGCCGCCGCACCATCGCCCAGGTCGAAGCGCTCAAGGCGCAACGCAACACGGCCACGCAGGAGATCGCCAATCTCAAGAAGAACAACCAGGACAATCCCGCGCTGATCACCGCCATGAAGCGCGTCGGCGAGGACATCAAGAAGCTCGACGAGCGCCTGGCCGGGATCGAGACCGACCTTCGCAACGTCGAGCTCTATTTCCCCAACGTTCCGCACGAATCGGTTCCCGTCGGTCCCGACGAAACGCACAACCGTGTCGACCGCACCTGGGGTGACAAGCCGGCGTTTTCCTTCACGCCGAAAGCGCATTGGGACATCGGCGAAGCGCTGGGCATCCTCGACTTCGAGCGCGCCACGAAGATCACCGGAGCTCGCTTCTCCATCCTCTCCGGTGCCGGCGCGAAGCTCAACCGTGCCCTGATCAACTTCATGCTCGACGTTCACGAGCAGCAGGGCTACGTCGAAGTCGTCCCTCCGTTCATGGTCAACGCCGACTCGCTCCGCGGCACGGGCCAACTGCCGAAGTTCGAGGAAGACCTCTTCAAGCTGACCGATCGCGATTACTACCTGATCCCGACCGCCGAGGTCCCGGTCACGAATCTTCATCGCGACGAGACTCTCGATGCGGCGACGCTGCCGCGCCTGTACACCGCCTACTCGCCGTGTTTCCGCAGCGAAGCGGGATCGTACGGGAAGGACACGCGCGGCCTGATCCGGCAGCACCAGTTCGAGAAAGTCGAGATCGTGAAATTCACGACGCCGGAGACGTCGTGGGAAGAGCACGAGAAGCTCACCGCCGACGCGGAGGCGGTGCTGCAGGCGCTCGGACTGCATTACCGCGTCGTGACGCTCTCGACAGGGGATATGAGCTTCACCGCGGCGAAGACGTATGACCTGGAAGTATGGTTGCCGGGACAGGAGACCTATCGCGAGATCAGCTCCTGCTCGAACTTCCTCGACTTCCAGGCGCGGCGCGCCAATATCCGGTATCGCACGGCGGAGAAGAAGATCGGTTACGTGCACACGCTGAACGGCTCCGGCCTCCCGATCGGGAGAACGCTCGTGGCCATCCTCGAGAATTACCAGAATGAGGATGGCTCGGTGAGGGTGCCGGAAGTTCTGCGGCCGTATATGAAGGGTGTCGAGACGATCAAGGGAACGTGATCACGCGGAGGCGCGGAGACGCGGAGGAGGAACGGCTTTTCTCCGCGATCTCCGCGCCTCCGCGTGACAAAATTCTCTTCATGAGACGCTTCGCCGCAACGCTCCTCTTCCTCGCCGCTTGCACCACGACCACAGCACCACCGCCGAAGCCGGCCGTCGTACCTGAGAAGTCGGCGATCGAATCGAAGACGGCGAAGCTCCAGAAGCTCGACGGCTACATCCCCCTCTTCTGGGACGCGGAGAACGGCAAGCTGTTCATGCAGATCTCCCGCTTCGGTGAAGAGCTGCTGTATCAGTCCTCGCTCCCGGCCGGCGTCGGCTCGAATCCGATCGGACTCGATCGCGGCCTCCTCGGGCAGACGCAGATCGTCACCTTCGACCGCGTCGGCCCGAAGGTGCTGATGACGGCGACGAACTATCGTTTCCGCGCCATCAGCTTCGATGACGCGGAGCGCCGCGCGGTCGCCGATTCCTTCGCAAGGTCGGTGATGTGGTCGTTCAAAGTCGAAGCAAGCGACGCGGCGTCCGTCCTCGTCGATGCCACCGACTTTTTTCTCAGCGATCAGCAAGGCGTCACGCGCACCTTGCGCCAGACGCAGCAGGGAAGTTACACGCTCGACAGGAACCGCAGCGCCATCTACCTGCCGCGCACGAAAGCGTTTCCTCGCAACACCGAAGTGGAAGCGATCCTGACGTTTCAGACCAGCGAGCGGCCGGGCAATTACGTCAGCGGCGTCACGCCGATCGCCGACAGCGTCACCGTCCGCGAGCATCACTCGCTGGTTGCTCTTCCGCCGCCGGGCTACACGCCGCGCCGCGCCGATCCGCGCGTCGGCGTCTTCAGCGTCGACTTCTTCGACTACGCCAGCCCGTTTACCGGACCGATCGAGAAGCAGTGGATCGCGCGGCATCGGTTGATCAAGAAGGATCCGGCCGCCGCGGTCTCCGAGCCGGTGGAGCCGATCGTCTATTACGTCGACGCCGGCGCGCCGGAGCCGATCCGCAGCGCGCTGATCGAGGGAGCTTCGTGGTGGAGCCAGGCCTTCGAAGCCGCCGGTTTCCGCAACGCCTTCCAGGTCAAGGTGCTCCCGCCCGACGCCGACCCGATGGACATCCGTTACAACATGATCAACTGGGTTCATCGCGCACAGCGGGGGTGGTCGTACGGCGCGGCGGTCATCGACCCGCGCACCGGCGAGATTCTCAAGGGGAACGTGACGCTCGGATCGTTGCGTATTCGCCAGGACGTGATGATCGCGGAAGGACTGGTCCCGCAGTTTGATGAGATGCACGACCGCGCGCTCTCCGCGCTCGATCCGGCAACGTCGCCGTCGATGATGGCGCTGGCGCGCATCCGCCAGCTCGCCGCGCACGAGACCGGCCACACGCTCGGCCTCGATCACAACATGGCCGCGTCGAGTTACGGCCGGGCCTCGGTGATGGACTATCCGTCCCCCTACATCAAGATCACCGGCGGGAAGCTCGACCTCTCGGAGGCGTACGCCACCGGTATCGGTTCCTACGACAAGTGGGTGATCCGCTACGCGTACGCGCAGTTCGCCCCGGGGACCGAAGAGCGCGAGCTCGACGGCATCGTCCGCGAGGCGCCGCTCTTCATCACCGATCCGGAGTCGCGTCCGGTCAGTGCCGCGCATCCGCGGGCATCAGTGTGGGATTCGCCCGGCGACAATGTGGCCATGCTGCGCCATGAGATCGAAGTGCGGCGCATCGCGCTGTCGCAATTCGGGCTGCGCAACATTCCGGTCGGAACGCCGCTGGCCGAGCTCGAAGAGATGCTCGTGCCGCTCTACCTTCATCACCGCTACCAGCTCGAAGCGGCAGCCAAGTCGATCGGTGGACTCGATTACACCTACAGCGTGAAGGAGGAAGGGGGGCTCGTTCCGACGCCGACGCGCCGCATTCTTCCCGCCGCCGCACAGCGCGATGCCCTCACCGCCGTTCTCTCGACGCTGGATCCTGAATTCCTCGAGATCCCGCCCCGCATCATCAGTCTGATCCCGCCGCGCGGCAACGTCGACGTCACCAGCAACACCGAGCTGTTCGAGCACCACACGACGCCGGCCTTCGATCCGGTCAGCGCGGCGACGTCGTCCGCCGACATCACCCTGGCCGCGCTCCTCGATGCGCGCCGGGCCGCCCGGCTGGTGCAGTTCCACGCCGAAGATGCCGCCAACCCCGATTTCAACGAGGTCGTCGACGATGTCATCGCCGCGGTCACCAGCCGCGAAACCGGATACCGCGGCGCGATCATGCGCGCGGCGGCGCGTCTGGCCGCGACGCGCCTCATGGATCTCGCCGCAAATCGCGACGCCGATTCGCAGGTGCGCGCCGAAGCGAGCGAAGGATTGCGGCGGTTCGCCGCGAAGCTGGGCGATGTAGGCATCCGCGATGACGCCGAGCTCGCGCACCGTCACGCCTTGCGCGACGACATCACGCGATTCCTCGAACGTCCCGATCAGCCGCGAACGCAGCCGAAGTTGCCCGAAGTTCCGCCGGGGCCGCCGATCGGGGGGGACTGATTTCAAAGGCGGAATGTTGAATGTTGAATGTTCAATGTCGAATGGTGAATGAGGGCGTGGTCGATACATCTCCGATGCCTCTCATTCAACATTGAACATTCAACATTGAACATTCCGCATTCCGACTCTCCAGGATGTAGACTGACTCTCAAACGTGACTTTGGGTGATCTGCCTCCCATTCGCGTCTTCGTTCGCTACTCGTAGTCTCTACGCGGCGTAGCGCAACGTGCAGGATTCCGCACCGGTTTGCGGCCTAGCGCACCTCTTCTTCCAGATCGAAAAGTTCGTTGGCCCGTACTGGCTCATGTGCCAGACGCCGGCAGGCCGCGACGATTGCGGCGATACAGCGGCGTGTCGGTTCCATCCGTCCCATTCGGATCCGCAAGAGGTGCTGGCGGCTGTACCCCGATTCGCGTGCGAGGTGTGCCGGTTTGATCCCGCGGCTTTTCAAGTACTGCTCGAGTCGTGTCGGCATGTGCAATATATGTATCGTATGCCGATGCAGGATATGTGTCAATGCGTACGGGCGGACTGGTTGAGCGAAAAACGGTCAATTCTGGCATTCAAAGCGCAAAATCCTGCCTTCGTGCCTTCGTTCCTGAGCAATCATCAACCCATGTTCCTTTTTCCTGTCAAACTTTTTTTGCTCCACCAGGGGTGGAAATCCTCGATTTCGTCACCCCTTATGCGAGTCTGTGTCGGCAGCGGCGGCTTCGCAACCGCCCGGGCCGGCGATGGAGGGAACTGAAAACCCTCTGAGGTCACGGGCGGTAGCAACCGTCGTTAGTTGCTTACATTGCCGGAAGCTAGTAACTTATACGTTACTATTTCGCCCATGCTCGGAGAAATCGTACGCTCGACCAGAATCAAACGAGGCCTCACCCAGGCCCGGCTGGCTCGCCTTGCCGATGTGAGCCGCCGTCACCTCGCCGCACTCGAAAAAGGGGCCAATGTCTCGATCAATGTTCTGCAAAAGGTGGCCGCTGTCCTCGAGCTTGACGAGATCAACCTGGGCGAGCTGACGGTCAAGACGCCTCACTCCTCATCCAACGCCATCAACATTTCGCTTCTGGCCGACACCATCCGTGAGGCGCACGCCGATGCCTTCCGTGCCCAGTCCCTCCTCGCCCGCGCCGAGACCATTCTCGACAACAACAGTGGCGGTCAGTCGGGCTCCGGCGGTCTGGTGGCCCACTTTCCGAAGCTGCTTCCCGTGCGGATCGATCTTCGCCGCCGCCGCGGTGCGGCCGGTGCCGTCGCCGACAGTGGTGGCCCGCCGGGAATCCTGATCGCCGGCGAGATCCGTCAGGGCGAAGCGGTGGTCGAGCTGTCAGGCGAGACCGCTCCGATTCCGCCTTCCCTCGTCGAAAAGGGCGAGGTCGTCTTCCGCGCCCGCGGCGACAAGTTGCGCGAACAGGGCATCGATGACGGCGACCTCATCGTCGTCGAGCTTCGCCAGACCGGCCGCGCTGCCTCCGGCGAGCTGGTGATCGGCAAAGTCGGCGATCTGCTCTACGTTGGCCGCTGGTGGCAGAAGCACGGCCAGAAAGCGATCATGACCGACGGCCCCTCCCAGCTCACCACCGGCGGGACGTCGAAGCGCGCGCTGAAGGTGCTGGCGGCGATCAACGCGGTCGTGCGGGGGAAGTGAGGCGGTTACGCGGTTGCGGGGTCTCGCGGTGGGGTTGCAAGTAAGGTTGCTGGGTTGCAAGGTTGCTGTGTTGCTCGGTGTATCACTCTCAGCAACCTAGCAACCTAGCAACCTAACAACCCAGCAACCCAGCCCCACCACGAGACCCCGCAACCGCGAGACCGCGAAACCACGTAATATCCCGCCGCAACTTTGGACCCTTTGGAGGAAACATGCGTCGTACGCTTGCCTTCGCGGTCATCGTCCTGACCGCACTCGTGATTGGATGTGGATCGTCTCAGACAGCGGCCCCGGTCGCGCCGCCTCCGACAGCCTTCTTCGCTCCGCACGGCTTCGACCTCTCCGCGATGGATACCAGCGTCAAGGCGTGCGACGACTTTTATCGTTTCGCCGTCGGAAAGTGGCGAGAGACGCATCCGCTGCCGGCGCAGTACTCGCGCTACGGACGTTTCGAAGAGCTGGCCGAGCGCAACCGCGACGTCCTGCACACGATCCTCGAAGAGGATGCGGCCATGACCAATGCCAGGCCCGGAAGCGCCGAGCAGAAGGTCGGCGATTTCTACGCCGCCTGCATGAACGAGTCGGCCGTCGAAGCGGCGGGCATCACCCCGATCCAGCCGGAGCTCGATCGCATCAACGGCATCAGCGACCGGGCCTCGCTCATCACCGAGCTCAATCGCCTGCACACGGAAGGCTTCGCGCCGCTTTTTCGGATCGGCGGGCAGAACGATCAGAAGAACAGCAAGATGATCATCGCCTCGCTTGGAATCGGCTCGGTCGGCCTGCCGGACCGCGACTACTACCTCCGCGATGATCCGCGTTTCAAGACCATTCGGGATCAGTACGTCGACCACGTCACGAAGATGCTGGCGCTTTCGGGCGAGAGCACCGATCAGGCCAGCGCGGATGCGCGGAAGATCCTTGCGCTGGAGACCAAACTCGCCAGCGCGCAACTGCCGCGGGTCGAGTCGCGCATTCCCGAGAACACCTACCACCCGACGCCGGTGACCGAGCTGGCGTCGATGGCGCCGGCGGTCGACTGGCCGTCGTATCTCCACGACCTCGGCGTCAACGCCACCACGCTCAACGTCTCGCAGCCGAAGTACATCAAGACCGTGAGCCAGCTTCTCACCGAGGTGCCGATGGACGACTGGAAGGCGTTCCTGCGCTGGCAGGTCGTCGAAGGCGCCGCGCCGACGTTGTCAAAAGCGTTCGTCGACGAAGACTTCAACTTCGGTGGCCGCATTCTGTCGGGCACCAAAGAGCCGCAGGAGCGGTGGAAGCGCTGCGTCCGCGCCGCCGACTTCAGCATCGGCCAGCTTCTCGGGCAGGAGTACGTCCGCCGCAACTTCACGCCGGAAGCGAAAGCGAAAATGAGCTCGCTGATCGACAATCTCGTGTCGGCGCTGCGGGAGGACATCCCGACGCTGACGTGGATGGGGCCGGAGACGAAGGCCGCGGCGCTCGGCAAGCTGGCCGCGTTCCGGCGCCGCATCGGCTATCCGGACAAGTGGCGCGACTACTCGGCGCTCTCGATCAGCCGGGCCTCGTATGCCGCCAACGCGCAGGCCGCGCGGGCGTGGGCCTATCACCACAACATCGAGCGCATCGGCCATCCGGACGATCCGAACGAGTGGGGCGGCTTCACGCCGCCGACGGTCAACGCCAGCTACAACCCGCCGCAGAACAACATCACCTTCCCCGCCGGAATCCTGCAGCCGCCGTTCTTCGATCCGAACGCGGACGACGCCTACAACTACGGCGGGATCGGCACGGTCATCGGTCATGAGATGACGCACGGCTTCGACGATCAGGGAGCGAAGTACGACGCCGAAGGGAATCTCCGTAACTGGTTCACCCCCGAGGATCTGAAGAGTTTTCAGGCGCGAACGAATTGCGTGGCCAGGGAGTACGACGAGTTCAACGTCGCCCCCGGGATCAACATCCAGGGCAAGCTCGTGAACGGCGAGTCGGTGGCCGACCTCGGCGGCGCCACGATCGCCCTTCGCGCCTACGAGAAATCGCTCGAAGGCAAAGAGCGAAGGACCATCGACGGCTTCTCCCCCGAGCAGCGCTTCTTCCTCGGCTTCGCGCAGGTGTGGGGCGAGAACATGTCCCCGCAGGAAGCGACGCGCCGCGCGCTGACCGACCCTCACGCCCAAGGCCCCTTCCGCGTCAACGGCACCGTGCAGAACATGCCCGAGTTCTGGAAGGCCTACGACTGCAAGGATGGCGACAAGATGGTGCGCGAGGCGTCGAAGAGGTGCTCGATCTGGTGAATCCGTGCGCTGCGCGCGCGTTGTCGGTTGTCGGTTGATTGCGGTTCGACGCGCCGTGTGACGAAGGAGTATCTCCCATGACAAAATCGACGATCACCGTAAAGAATCAGACCACCGTGCCGAGGGAGATTCGGGAGAAGCTCGGGGTAGGACCAGGGGACATCCTGCAATGGGATGTGGTTGGAGACCGCGTCCTAGTCAGTGCCGCCAGCCCCGCGTTTCTCAGCCGGGAAGGAAGGATCAAAGTCGGACCCGGTGACTCGGTGGAAGACGTTCACAAGGCCAGAAAGCTCATGGGAATCAAGGGGCGATGAAACGGATCCTCGGCCCTCATGGCCAGCGCCTCCTGCCTCTCTCCAGAGGGTTGCGGTTCGAAGTCTGGTACAGCGGCTGACTGCTGCTACGATTCGGATCGTTCATGAGACGCCTACCGAATACGAAAGCTGATCGCCACCATCAAATCCCAAAGTGGTACATACGACGTTTCTCGTTCGATGGTAAGCGTGTACACGTCTTCGATCGCATAACGAAGAGGTTTCGCATCGATGTGCCAGAGAATGTTGCAGTCGAGAGAGATCTCAACACTGTCACAACGACTCTAGGCGAGAAACAGCGATGGGCGGAAGGTCGGCTCGGGGAGCTTGATGGGGTAATCCCCGAACTCTTCGACAAGCTCGAGAGTGGCGCGGAACTCACCCGTGAAGAACGCTGGCACGTGTCATTCTTTATTGGCTTTGCCGAAACTCGAGGTAGAGGGTTCCGCGACGAACTCCGTGCAAGTGGTGAGTATCAAAGGATAGAAACAGAACTAAGGGCCGATGCTCTGTCGTCAGGCTACGCCTCCCCAGATGAACGTCGTCGAGTCGAGGAGGCGTTTGAGAGAATCAATGGGTTCTGGATGAGCGCCGCAACCATCGAGCGGTTGGCTCGCGACGAAATCAAGGGAACGCTCGATGGTGGCGGCGTCGACATTCTCGCGATGGCTGCCGAGGCGCAACGTCTAGCGCAAGAGGCGTTCGCGAACTCGTGGTTGGTCGCTGAAGTGCCACTCGGTACGTCTTTCCTCACGAGCGATCGTCCTGTAGGACCATTCAAGCTAACCCGCGAAGAGGGTCGCCCCAGCGCATTCATCAATGTTCTTCCGTTATCCCCTCGATTCGGTCTATTCATCACGAACGTAGTTCAGAAACCCATAATCGTTCAAGAGACGGTCGACACGATCGTTGTTAGTCGATGCAACATTGCGGTGGCGGCCCGTTGCGATCGAGTCCTCATTTCTTCCTCCGAATCTCTTGTTCGAAGCGTCGCCGCTGAGGCCTGTTTGGCTTAGGACGGCCATTCAAGAAATGGGAGAGGGATTCACACCCTTCGTATGGTTTGTGCAAGTCATTGATTTAACAGCTACTTATCGTTTCAGATCCTCGTTGCGCCGGGTGGTGTCCGCCATCCGTTTTCTTCCAAAATCGTGCGTTTCGGACCCTCCGCCCCCTCCTCTCGACTCACAGAATTTGAGTACCGACTTAAAAAATATGAGTCCGTACTCAAAAAACATGAGTACCGACTCACAGAATTTGAGTCCGTACTCAAAAAATGTGAGTCGCGACTCAAAAAACTTGAGTCCGGGCTCAAAAAGTGTGAGTACCGACTCAAACGTTGTGAGTCCGGACTCACGCAACATGAGTAGCGACTCGAAGGATGTGAGTACCGACTCACGGATCGTGAGTAGCGACTCACGGATCGTGAGTAGCGACTCAAATCACATGAGTGCGGACTCAAACGGTTTGAGTACCGACTCACAGGTTTTGAGTCGCGACGCAAAACGTTTGAATGCGCAGGCGTGTCGGAGCGCTGGCGTCTCGCCGCTGAGGCTACCAGCGAATGTTGGCGTTTGTCCGGCCGGGGGCGAGGCGCCAGGCGAGACGCCAGCGCTTCGTCGCGAAGCCCAGCGACCGCCTTGTGACCTTTCGCGAACTGATACGTCATACATACATCCCCAGCAACTGAAGTATCCGGCCGTCAGCGCGTCGCGGACGGCCAGTACGAACAAGTAGGAGGAAGTGAACGAGACCGACCGATGCGCGTTTTCCACGCGCGGGGTCATGGAGATGAAGATGGACAAGAATCGTAGCCGTCGAAGCAACAGTTCCCCGTCAACCTCCGGCAAGCGTGGCTCCCCGGCTCATGCCAGGGGCGGCAAACCGTCACCGCGTGCCATCGCAACCGCCGATCCTTCCACGCCCCCGGCCGATATCACTCCCGAGGAGCGCGCCGTCGCGCTGATGGCCTTGCTCGACCAGTTCGAGGCGCTGATCCCCAACTTCCAGCATCACGACAAGAACGACATTCGCCGAGTGGCCGGAGTGGCCCGTTTCGCTCCCGACCTGGTGGTGCCGACCATCGCCACCACCACGTCGTTTCCCCCCGCCGGGGATCGGAAACTCTTCGACGTGGAGGGCAACCAGTTGAAGATGCGCTCCAACGACGCGCTCGGGCCTGTGATGCAGCGACTCAACGCACTGAGGGATGGATTGCAGTTCACCGTCAACAACGACCTGGCCGAGGCGGGGTCCCAGGCCCTCGACGTCTACACGTGGGCCAAGTCGTATTCGAAGCGTCCCGATGCTGCCGCTCTTCGTCCGTACGTCGCAACGATGTCGCGCGTTGTGAAGAAGGTTCTCAACCGCCGCAAGAAGTCATCCGCGCCGGCGCCCGCTCCGTCGCCCACCACTCCTGCACCGTTGCCGCCCGGCGGTCAGGGGTTCCTCGCTCCGAATCTGGTTCGTACCGAGCCGGCTGGTGAGGGTGAGTATCCCGATCACTTCAACGAGGCGTTGGAGAGGGCTGCGCAGGATTGACGTTGGTTTGCAGTTGCCTTTTGCCGCCGCCCCTCGTCCTTCGAGGGGCGGCGTTTTTTCGTGCGCGGCGCTCGGTATGTTGACCGAAACCACCGCCGGGCGAGGACGCCCGTCGGGAGCAGGCAGGGATGCCTGCTCTACGCTGTGCCCAACTCACCCACCGCCGCACGAATGTCCTCCATGCACATCTCCATCCGATCGCGGTGCGTGCGGTGGGAGACGACGCAGATGCGGATCACGAAGCGTCCGTCCACGACCGCGCCGGTCAGCATCACGTTTTGCCGGGCGTTGATCCGGGCGATGAGATCGCGATTGAGGGCGTCGAGATCGGCGCCCGGCTTTATCAGGCGAAAGGCGACGATCGAAAGCTGCGGCTCGGCATCCACTTCGATGCCCTCGATCGCATGAAGCTCCGCCGCTGCCCAGGCGGCCAGATCGAGCTTCTCGTCGAGCTGCTGGCGAAACGGCTCGATGCCAAAGAGCTTGAGCGGAAGCCAAACGCGCAGGCCGCGGAAATCGCGCGAGAGCTCGGGGGAGAGCTCGCAGAAGTCGATCAGTTCGTCGCCTTGCTGAAAGCCGGGAAGGTAGTCGGCGTGCATGCTGTACGTGCTCCGAAGCACGGCCGCGTCCCGCACCACGAGGGCACCGGTGCCGAACGGGAGGAACAGCGTCTTGTGCGGGTCGAGGATGATCGAGTCGGCCTCGCTGATGCCCTGCATGGCCGCGCGGCCACGCTCGGTCAGCATGAAAAACGCGCCGTAGGCGCCGTCGACGTGAAACCAAAGTGATTCCCGGCGCGCCAGCCTGCCTAGGGCGGCCAGATCATCGACGGCACCAGTGGGGGTCGTTCCGGCGCTGCCGCAGAGCATGAATGGTGTGTACCCGTTGGTTCGGTCCTGGTCGATGGCGTCCGCGAGCAGATCGAGCCGGACGCGGAACATGCCATCGCTGGGAATCTCGCGGATGTTTGCCGCCGGAAAACCAGCCAGGATTGCTGCTTTCTGAAAGGCGTGATGGGTCTGGTCGCCGCAGTACAGAGTGGCGCGCGAAAAGTCATCGCCCAGGACCGAGCGGCGCGCCGCGATGATCGCGGTGAGATTCGCCAGCGAGCCGCCGCTGGTCAGAACTCCGCCGCTCCCTTCGCCGTATCCGATGATCTCGCAGAACCAGCGCACGACATTCGTCTCGAGCTGGACCAGCACCGGCGCCGCCGCGCAGACGCCGACATAGCGGTTGACCGCATCAGCGATCAGGTCGGCCACCGCCGCATGAAAAATCCCACCTCCCGGGATGAAGGCGAGGTAGCCGGGGCCGGCGGCATTGAACGAGCGCGGAATCGCCTCGTCAAAGAGAAAGTCGAGTAGCCGGTCGAAGGCAACCCCCTCTCGCGGGAGCGGCTCGATCAAGGTACGGGCGAAATCGGTGGCGCCTTCAACGTTTGAGGCCGGTTGGGAGGGAAGCGATTCGATGTGCGCGACGATTCGCCGCATCGCCGCATCGACGAGGCGGTGCATGCCGGCGGCGTCAGGTTCGAGAGGATAGGAAGTCATGGCCGGATTCTACCGGCCGGCACGGCCGGAGCGTAGGTTGCCCAAGGCTCCGCCAGCAGTGGCGAAGAGAACTTCTCTACCGCGCAGGCTCCTAGGAGTCAGAACGATCGAGTGGAGATGGTGGCCGAGCCTTGGGCAACCAGCGCCGCCGGCCGTGCCGGCCCCAGCCACTTTTCCGAAGACGCAATTCGGAGTGCTGAACGGGAAAGTCACGGCTCAGAACGCTTTGCACGAAACGCCGAGTGCGAGAACACTTTCGTTACGACCTTGTCGCGGCCTTACTTTTGCAACATCGACCATGTAGAATCGAACCGATTCCGGAGGTTCCATGCGTTTACGTCTTCTTCTCATACTCCTCGCCTTTTCACTTTTTGCCACGATGGCCTCGGCGAAGGAGATCTGGCTGAGCATCGGCGGCACGACCGCCGGCGGTACGTTCCGCACCGATGCACGCATCTTCAATCCCTCGACCACGAAAGACATCCAGATCCAGGCCTGGTACCTGCCGGTCGGCAACGTCGACAATTCAGCAGTGCAGGCGCTTGCGCCGATCACGGTGCTGAAGCGGCAGCAGCTCGTCTATAACGACGTGGTCACGTCGCTCTTCCATAGCAGCGGTCTCGGCGCAATCCGGCTCAAGTCCGATGATGACTTCGTGGCCACGCAGAAAATCTACGCGGTCACGAGCGGTGGAACCCTCGGTCAGTTCGTCGCCGGCGTCGATGCGACGAGCGCGAAGGCCAAAGGCGTGATGATCCAACTCCAGAACAGCGGCGGCAGCGGACAGACCGGCACGTTCCGGACGAACGTCGGCGCCGCGAACCCCAACCCGACCGCGGCGACGGTGACCTGGCGGCTGTACGACAAGAACAATGTCCAGGTCGGGAATGACCATGTGGTCGTCATGCCGCCCTTCGGGGTCATCGCGCCAGGTGGACTGAGCGGCTACGCCGATAACGTGCCGCCCACCGCCGATCTGAGCGACGCATGGCTCAGCTACTCCTCCGACAAGCCGATCGTGGCCTACGGTTCCGTCATCGACAACGGGACGACCGATCCGACCTACATCCCGGCGGCCGAAGACACCGGCGTGCCGGTTTCGCAGACGCCGGCCGGCAAAGTGTTCGTGGTGACGGAACGCGGCGGACCCACCACCAGCCCATCGAGCATCACCATTTCGCCGCAGATCATACAGGGGACTCTCAAGCCCGGCGATACGGTCACGTTCCAGGTCAGTGCGCTCGACAGCAACCACGGATTCCGTGTGCTCGATCCGGAGGGCATCACGATGGCCGATCTGATGCTCACTCCCGGAGCGGCTGCTGTTACCGTAACGTTCGTCGCCTATACCGAGGGAACGTACTCTTACTTTTGTACCAACACGACTTGCAGTTCCGGCCACAACAGCATGCAGGGCACGTTCCTGGTGGGCAGCGCGACGCCGTACGTGCCGCCGGGGTATTGATTTGCGGTCTCGCGGTTGCGGGGTCTCGCGGTCTCGCGGTTGCTGAGTTGCTGAGTTGCTAGGTTGCTAGGTTGCTAGGTTGCTGAGTTGCGTCGTCGCGTACGTGCGACAACCCAGCAACCCAGCAACCCTGTAACCCAGCAACATCACCGCGCGACCCCGCAACCCATTTTCTGCTACTCTTCACAATTGCAGATAACGTGTAGGGTGTGAGATGGAACTTCTGCAATTTGCCAGGAGCAGACGGGGAGGGGAGCTGATCGGGATTGTCATCCTGGCGGCCGGTATCTGTCTTGCCCTCGCGCTTTTCACCTACCGGCCCGACGACTCCTCGGCGTTTTACACGTCAACCAACAGCGTCGTGGCCAACTGGATCGGCTACTACGGCGCCACCATTGCCTGGCTCTTTGTCGGCTTTTTCGGCTTCGCGTCGCTCCTTTTTCCCGGTGCGCTGCTCGTCGTCGGTTGGAACCGTATCGCGGCCAGGGAGATCGAGTATCTGCAGACGAAGGCCATCGGCTTCGTCATCCTCGTAATCGCCGCTCCGCCGCTCTGTGATCTGGCCCTTGGCAAGGTCTGGTTGCGCGGTGCATTGATCCCATCGGGCGGCTATCTCGGGCAGGAGCTCAATCACGCCGCCTCGGCGAACCTGAACGGCATCGGCGCCGCCATCGTCCTCGTTACGACGATGCTGATCGGAGTGCTGCTGGCGACGCGCATCAGTCTCGCCGCGATCTTCGTCGCCCTTCATCACAAACTGATCGACATCGGCCGCGCCTTCTCGCTGCAATGGGCCCGATTCACCGAGCGGCGGCGCAAAGAGAAGATGAAGACGGCCATCGTACGCAAGCATCTCGACAAAGACGGCCCGGCGCTGCGGCTCGTGGCGAAGCAGGACGACGCACCGCTGCCGGCTGCCGGCCCAATCGTGAGGGAAGTCCGGGGCGCGGGCCGGTTTCAGATCCGCAAGGTGACCAAAGCCGACCTGCGCAAAGCAGCCGAGGAGCTGTCGAAGCAGGAGACGCCCGACCCGTTTGCCTTGTGGGCGGCGGCGAATGCCGACACGGTCGAGGCGGCGCAGTTCTCGCGGCCGGTGGCGGTCGAAGATGACGGCGAATTCGAGGATCCGCTCTATCTCGACGACCCGCCCGCCGTGCGTGCGCAGCGGCCGAAAGCACAGATGCCGCGGCCGGCACCGCGCAAGACGAGGGAAGCGCCGCCCAGGCGCGAGACGCGGCTCACGCACGATCTCCTCCCGCCGGTCGGCCTGCTCACCGCCGGGCCGAAAGTGGACACCGTCAATGACGACGTCCACAAGAAGTTCCTCGACATCGGCCGTCTCATCGAAGAGCGCTGCCGCGAATTCTCCGTCGATGGCGAGGTGACCGCCTACCATCCCGGTCCGGTCGTCACGACCTTCGAGTTCAAGCCCTCCGCTGGCGTGAAGTACGCGAAAGTCGTCAACCTGGGCGACGATCTGGCCCTGGCGCTGAAGGCGGAGTCGATCCGCATCGAGCGCATCAGCGGCTCGTCGACGGTCGGTATCGAAGTGCCGAACAAGCGCCGCGAACTGATCACGCTGCGCGACATCATCGATACCGACGCATTCACCCAGCAGCAGTCGCTGCTGACCGTGGCGCTCGGAAAGGACATTCACGGCGACGCCATCGTCACCGACCTCGCGCGCATGCCGCATCTGCTCGTCGCCGGCGCCACCGGCGCGGGAAAATCGGTCGGTCTCAATTCGATGATCGTTTCGCTGCTCTACAAAGCTCTGCCGAAGCAGCTCCGGATGCTGATGATCGATCCGAAGATGGTCGAGCTGAAGATGTACGAGGACATCCCGCACCTGCTCCATCCGATCGTTACCGATCCGAAGCTCGCCTCCAACGCGCTGATCTGGGCGGTGAACGAGATGGAGAACCGCTACCGCTGCCTGGCCGAGTGCGGCGTCCGCAACATCGATCAGTACAACGCCCTGCTCAAGGATGTCGACGGCTACCGCCGGGCCCTGAAGTTGCCGGAAGGGCAGCCGGTGAAGGTCCCCGAGCCTCTGGTGTTCATCGTCATCATCATCGACGAATTCGCCGATCTGATGATGGTGGCGTCGAAGGACGTGGAGGATTCGGTGACGCGCCTGGCGCAGAAGGCGCGCGCGGTCGGCATCCATCTCATCATCGCCACCCAGCGGCCGTCGGTCGACGTGATCACCGGCGTGATCAAGGCGAACTTTCCATCGCGCATCAGTTACCAGGTCGCCTCGAAGATCGATTCGCGCACCATCCTCGACACGCAGGGGGCGGAGAAGCTGCTCGGCAACGGCGACATGCTCTTCCTCCCGCCTGGCACGGCGCGCATCCGCCGCATCCACGGTGCCTACGTGTCGGAAAAAGAGATCGTGCAGATCGTCGACTTCGTGAAGGCGAATCAGGGCGAGCCGAGGTTCCTCGAGGAGATCACCAAGGTCGGCGAAGAGAAGAATGGCGCCGACGGCATCGAGTATCTCGATGACCCGAAGTACGACGACGCCGTGCGCGTGGTGTTGTCCACGGGACAGGCAAGCGCCTCGTACCTCCAGCGCCGCCTGAAGCTCGGCTACTCCCGCGCCGCGCGCCTGGTCGAGATCATGGAAGCCAACGGGATCGTGGGCCCTTCGCAGGGATCGAAACCGCGCGAGATCCTGGTCCGCGCGGATGATTACCCCCCGGCGAGCGGGCAGACGATCTGAAGTTCAAAATCGAATGTTGAATGTTGAATGTTCAATGTCGAGTGTTGAATGAAGCCCGGTCTACCCTTTCATTCAACATTCAACATTGAACATTCAACATTGAACATTCAACGCAAACAGTCGGTCGTAACTCATGGCCGCTGAGTCCCCTCCCTCCCGCGGCCGCGGCCGTCCTCGTCGCGCTGAGGCTGATGCGGAGATTCTCGATGCCGGGCTGGCGATGCTGCGCGCGGGTGGTTATCGCGACCTGAGCCTCGATGAGGTGGCACGGCGGGCCGGGACGGCGAAATCGTCGATCTACCGGCGATGGCCTTCGAAGGCGGCGCTGGTGGCGGAGATCGTCCGGCGCGAATGGCCGCCGCAACACGATCCTTCCGATCGTGACTCCGCGGTGCGTGCATTCGAAATCCTGATGAACGGCGCACTCGGCGGAGTGGTGGCTTCGCTGATCGGCGAAGCGCAGGAAAGCCCCGAGACGCGCGCGATCGTCATCGATCTGCTGGCGCCGTACCGCGGCGCGGACGATGCCGCGCTCGGCGCGATTCTCTTCCGCAGGCTCCTGGGAACGTAATTCGTCATTCCCGACGGCGTGCGCAAAATATTTCCCATCCGTGGGGTAGCACGAACCGCACTTTCGTCACGCTAGAAGAGAGGGCGCCTTCCCGAAAAACTTCGCCCGGCGCGTTGCCGGGCATTCGCCGGAGGGCTTATGCGTCGTGTCTCCAAAGCTGTAGCTGTTGCCTCGCTTCTTGTCGCGCTCACCACCTCGAACATTTACGCCATGCCATCGAGAGACGGTTCGGAGCCGTCGCTCGGAAAGAAAATCGTACGGATCGTCCAGCTCATCAAGCACGTCGTCGGGCTGGATGATCTGTCGTGGCCGCACCCGTAAATCAGGATCAATAGGCCCGCGTCACCAGCTCAAATCACGAATCTTTTCGACAAAGGCGTGGACAGTGCGCACGGTCTCGGCCGTCGCATTGTCCACGTCGATCGCCTCACACAGCTCAGCGACGGCAGCAATGGCGCGCTCATCGAGACCGGCGGCAGTGAATTCGTCGACGACGGTTCGGGTGAGCTGGCGAGCCTCTGTGAGGTCGCCGCGCTCGACCAGTACGGCAGCGATGCTGAGCGCGCAAAGCCCGGCCTCCTCGATCATTCCGTATTCGGCAAAAGTGCGCCGCGCCTGGCGCAGACGTGCCAGACCAGTGGCTATCTGCCCGCGCGCGATCAGAACGAGACCTGCGCCACGTTCCGTCCGCGGCACCTCGGACGTGAATCCGAGGTCTGTGAACTTCGCTACCGCCTCAGAGAAGTGGATATTGGCTCGGGCGTAGTCACCGAGGTGCGTGGCACAGAAGCCCAGGTTGTTGTGGATTCGCGCTTGCGACTCGAGATCGCCGGCTTCAACCGCATCATGCAATAAGTCGTGAAGCAGACTCTCGGATTGGGCGTGCCGCGTTGCACGATACAACGTGTTCGCCTCCGCCAGTCCCGCCTGTACATACCGTTTGATGTCGTCATGGTCGCGGAACACGCGTCTGCATTCGGAGAGAACCGCATGCGCCTCGTCGAAGCGTTCCTGTTGCGCCAGAGCCATGCCCTTGACCAGCCGCGCGATGGCGCGATCGTGTTCGAGGGTGGCAAAGGACGACAACGACTCTTCGGCGCGCTCCGCGGCTTCGATCGCCTCGTCATAACGCGCCAGATAGCGCAGTGTGCTTGCGCGGTCTTTCCAGGCATTCGCGCGGAGCTGGGCAAGGACGACGGGAGGATACTGACTCGGAGGCAGCGATTCCGCGATCGACGCCGACAGATTTGCGATTGCCAGTGCCTCGCGAGGTTTGCGGTGCAGCCGTTTTCGCACCTCCTCGCTCATCTGTTCCAATGCGGCGTTGTTGCGCAGCTCAGGCATCTCGGCGAGACGCGCCCATTCATCGGCGGGCGTATCGCGGAGATAACGCGCCGCGATATCCGTCGAAGCATCGCGCTCGCGCTCGAGCCGGGCCGCGGCCGCGGTGAATTCCTCCTCGCGGTTGCGCCGTGCGGCATCGAATGCCACGACATTGCCGGTGAACCGCTGGCGGCAGGAAGCGCATTCGGCAAGGTGGGTGAGATCGTCCGAGTGCTTCATTTCTGTTTCCTCGGTTCCGAGGCATTGAAAACCTCCTCGGCGCGGCGCAGGCATCTCGTTACGAGCTTCTGTGTGTACTTCGCCGTCACGCCGAGGTGCTCGGCGATCTCATTGATGCTGTAGCCCTCGAAATAGCGAAGGCGGAGGATGTGCTGATAGCGCGGCGAGAGGCCCGCCAGCGCTTCGCCCGCCGCGATCCGCGAGGCCATGATTTCCACGATGTTCTGCGATGCCGGATCCGGCCGTTCCGCGGCGAGCTCCGTGTCGAGCTGTTCAATATTGCGGCCGTGCTGGCGCCAGTAATAGCGGCTGGCATTGCAGATCGCGCCGAGCAGCCACTTGTGCAGGTCGCGGATATCGTCCTTTCGCTTGAGGTACGACATGAACACCTCGTGGGCGAGGGCCTCGGCGTCGACAGCCGGTACCTGAAATTTCCGAATGGCGATGGCAATGAGCACGTCGACATTTTTTTCATAGAGATGGGCGAACTGCTCCTCGTCGATGACGCACGGCGGCGGCGCCGGTGGCAGCGGCTCGTGGGCTGCCTCATGAGCCATCGGCGATGCCTCGAACATCGCAGGCGCCTGGAGGTCGGAAGTTTTTGGATTGTGCGGAATGGCAGGACGATAACACGCACCAGGCTGGACGAAAAGGTGTCCGCGCCGAGCTCAACGCTGCGCCCCGAGGTGTGCAAAATATTTCTCAGCGGTGGGGTAGCAAAAACCGGACTTTCGTCACGCTAGAAGAAGAGGGCGCCCTCCCGAAAAACACCGCCCCGGCGCGTGGCCGGGCACACACCTGGAGGGATTATGCGTCGTGTATCCAAAGGTCTTGCTACTGCTTCGCTCATCGCCGTTCTCGCCGCTTCGAACGTCTACGCGGTCCCGTCGAGAGACGGCTCCCAGCCTTCGGTCGGTTCGAAAATCGTCAAGATCATCCGGCACGTCTTCGGGCTGGACGAGTGGTCGTGGCCGGTTCCGTGACGTAGCGGTCAGCTCGCCTGGGCCTGGTCGGTCGCCAGCCCCTGCACAAACTCGTGGACGGTGCGTACGGTTTCTGCCGTCGCACCGTCCGCATCGATGGATGATTGCAGGCCGGCGACGGCTTGCACGGCGCGCGTGTCGAGGCCTGCCGCTTCGAATTCATCGATCACGGCGCCGGTCAGCACGCGCGCCTGCTCCGTATCGCCGCGGTCGATCAGCACCTCGATGATTCGCAGTGCGCAGAGTCCGGCTTCTCCCATCATGCCCAGGTCGATGAATACGCGGCGGGCATCTTCGAGCCGCGCAAGGCCGGAATCGATCTGACCCTTGCCGATCAGCACGAGGGCCGCGCCGAGATTCGTGCGCGGAACTTCCGCGCGCAGCCCGAGGTCCGTGAAACGCGCGATCGACTCGGAGAAGTGAATGTTCGCGCGCGCGTAGTCGTCGAGGTAGATGGCGCAGTGACCGAGGTTGTTGTAGAGGCGCGCCTGCGTCTTGTCGTCGCCGGTGCTCCTGGCGACATCGAGCAGGTCGCCGAAGATGCGCTGGGCGTCCTCGTACCGCTTCTGGCGGCCGAGCAGGTTTCCGTAAACGAGGCCGGCCTGAAAAAACCTTGGCAGGTCGTTGACGTCGGCGAAGACGAGGCTCGCCGCGGTGATCATCTGTTCCGATTCGTCGAAGAGATCCATCTGTCCCTGGATCATGGCCTTGACCAGCCAGATGATGGCGCGGTCATGCGCCGCGCCGGGAAATTCGCCGAGCCGCGCCTCGGCCGTTTCGATCGAGTCGTACGCCTCGTCGAGACGTCCGAGGTAGCGGAGCGCGTTGGCGCGATCGCGCAGCGCCGTCGAACGGATCTGGGCCATCACCGCCGGCGGATAGGCGTTGGCGTGGAGCGTTTCGGCGATCGATGTGGCCAGGTTGGCGATGGCAAGCGCTTCGACCGGCTTTCGCTCGATCCGCTTGCGCACCTCTTCGCTCATCTGTTCGAGCGCGGCGTTGTTGCGTAGCGCCGGCGATTCCGCGAGGCCGGGCCACTCCTCGATCGGGGTTGCTCGAAGCTGGCGCTCGACAATGTCTGATGCGCTCTCGCGCTCGCGCTCCAACTGGGCCGCTGCGGCGGCGAACGCGCGCGCCCCTTCCCGGCGGCGTGCCGCGTTGAAGGGCAGAACGTTCTCACTGAACCGTTGACGGCACGATGAGCAATCGGCGAGGTGCTGGAGATCGTCGGAATGATTCATGGCTTCTTCCTCGCGGGAGCAGCGTTATACATCTGTTCCGCCCGGCGCAGACATCTCATCACCAGCTTCTGTGTGTATTTTGCTGTGACGCCCAGGTAGTCGGCAATCTCCCGGATGCTGTAGCCCTCGTAGTAACGCAGGCGCAGGATCTGCTGATAGCGCGGTGGCAGCGCTTCGAGAATCTCACGGGCGGCGAGCTGCGCCGGCAGCAGGTCGTTGATTCCCGCCGAGGCCGGATCGGGGCGGAGTACGGCCCACGAATGATCGAGCTGCTCGGTACGCCGGCCATTCTGCCGCCAGAAATAACGAGAGGCGTGACAGATGGCACCGATCAGCCACGGATGCAGATCGCGAATCTCATCCTTCCGTTTGAGGTACGAGTAGAAGACTTCATGCGCGAGCGCCTCGGCATCGACTTCCGGCACCTGAAACTTGCGCCTGGCGATGGCGACGAGAAGGTCGAAGTTGTCCTCGTACAGCCGCGCGAAATCGAGCTCGTCGATCTCTAGCTCTTCGCCAGGGACGACGGGCGCCAGGCCGGCGATCATCGGGTCGAATGTGTCCGCGGCGATCACGTTCACCGTCGCAACCCTCGGGACGGATGGAATGCCGCAACCGTAACCATGGACGAAGGATAGAGCGAAAGAAGGCGAAGTCAAAAGAGAAAGCGCGATCGTGACGCGGATGCGTGACTGTTTGCGCCAATCCGACGCCGATGGGAGTCAATTCATCGTGTTTCGTATGATGCTTGCGTGAATGGCTCCGACTTCGTCATCGACCCGCGCGAGTCAGGATTCGTCCGTCTCGACCTGGCAATTCTGTTCGGCAATCGCAATCGCGTCGTGCTGGAGATCGGTTCGGGGAAGGGACGTTTTCTCATCGCCGGCGCCACCGAACAGCCCGGCGTGAACTTCATCGGCATCGAAAAGTCGCTGCACTACCACCGCCTGATCCGCGACCGCGTGACGAAGCGCGGCCTGGACAACATCCGCCTCATCAATCACGACGCCTTCCTCGTCCTGCGCGACATGCTGGCAGAGGCGTCGATCGACGAGATCCACATCTACTTTCCCGATCCTTGGCCGCGGAAGCGCGAGCAGAAGCGGCGCATCATCCGCGCCGAGGTGCTGACGGAGATCAGGAGGGTGCTGGTCCCCGGCGGCAGCGGCATCTACGTCACCGATCATCGCGAGTACTACGAAGCCGCGGCCCCGGTCATCGAACAGTTCTTTCGAAGTGAGCGCCGCATTCCCAGCGCGGATGATCCGCCGCGGACGAACTACGAGGCGAAGTATCGGGAGGAAGGGCGGGAGATCTTTGAGGTGAGGTTCTGGGGGTGAGAAGGGTTACGGAGACTGTCGAAGTGGCCGGCCCAGAAGTCATGACGAGTGAGGCCGAAGCTGACTCTGAACGCTCCCGGTGCGCCGATTCGAATCAGGTGAAAGATTCCATTCGGTGCTGCTGCGCGAGCGTCTTGAAGTGCCTGCTCCGGATATTCGGCGACGTATCCTTCACCGCTGGTTACGTCGACCGCTATGAAATGCCCGCGCCGATCAGGCTCGAGTTGGGCCTGATATCGCTCCGCGTAGATCAGTTCACCAACGTCGGCGATCTTCTCCGGTCTTCGCCGTCGTGGTCTGCACATGCTTCGCATTCCGAACGAACAGTTGATTCGTGATTCGGAGATCGTCGTCGAAATGATCAAGGCGACCATTGATCGATGCCTCAGATTGCGCGAGAACGGGCCCCCTCATCCGCCTTCGGCACCTTCTCCCCCAGCTGAAAAGCGCTGAGGGAGAAGGGCTCTCGATTGGAGGGCATGCCGAGAATGAAGATGGATCGCCTTCGAATGCATCAACCGCATCTGTAACACGCCGCCTGAACAAGGTTCGATGTTCCGTCTCACGTTTGAAGAGAGGGCGTGACGCACTCCAGCTACAATCCCCTCGTGCGAATCCTTGGCATCGATCCCGGCTCGGTCACCACTGGTTTTGGCGTCATCGAGCAGGTTCGCGGGCGGCTGACGCTGATCGAGCAGGGGACGATCGGCACGGTGCGAGGCTCGGAGCTGGCCGATCGTCTCTGCAGGATCCACGATGAGCTGGTTCGCATCATCAGCCGGTGTGTCCCCGAGGCGGTTGCGGTCGAAGCGCCGTTCGGCGGGCAGAACATCAAGAGCCTGATTCAGCTTGCGCACGCGCGCGGCGTGATCCTGCTGGCGGCGCGGTCGGCGAAGCTCGACGTCTTCGAGTATTCGCCGAGAAGCGTCAAGAGCGCCGTCGTTGGATACGGCGCGGCGGAGAAAGAGCAGGTTGCCAAGATGGTGCGCATGCTTCTTCCCGGGTGCGCGAATCTGGTCATGTCGACGGATGCCTCCGACGCGCTCGCCGTCGCCATCTGCCATGCCCATACCGCCGGAACCGCGGAGAGGTTGCGGATCGCTCGATGAGCTCGTCGCTCCCTCAGGAAGAGACGGTCGAGGCGAACGCGCAGATGGGCATCCCGCGCGGACGATTCCAGCGGACCTTCAGCGCGTTGCGGTACCGCGACTTCCGGCTTCTCTGGATCGGCGCGTTTGCCTCGACCACCGGCACTTTCATGCAGACGCTGGCGCAGGGCTGGCTCGTCTACACGATGACCGGCTCGGCCTTCCTCCTCGGCGTGGATGGCTTTCTCGCCACCGGCCCCATGCTGCTCTTCTCGCTCTTCGGCGGCGTCATCGCCGACCGGCTGGAGCGCCGCAAGATCATGCTGCTGTCGCAGGTCCTGCAGGGGAGCTTCGCCCTGATCCTGGCCGCGCTCATCTACTTCCATACGGTCAAGATCTGGCACATCTTCATCCTCTCCTTTCTGACCGGCAGCGCGCAGTCGATCAGCGGACCGGCCTATGCGTCGCTTCTGCCGCTGCTCGTCAAGCGCGACGACATGGCCAATGCCGTGGCCATGAACTCCATGCAGTTCAATCTGGCCCGTGTCATCGGTCCCGCTCTCGGAGGCGTCGTCTTCGGTCTGTGGGGAGCGACGGCCTGTTTCGGCATCAACGGCCTGTCGTTCATCTTCGTGATCATCGCCCTCTCCATCATCAGGATGCCGCCGCTGCATGCCGACGCCACGTCGACGTCGATGATGGCGCAGATGAAAGAGGGCTTCGCCTTCGTGGCGTCGAAGCGGTCGTTGCTCCTGTTGACCTTCCTCTCCTTCGCCGGCACGTTCCTGGGCATGCCTCTCTTCACGATGATGCCGGTAGTGGCCAAGAGCATTTTCAACCTCGGGCCGCAGGGCCTCTCTCTGCTGCAAGCCGATTACGGCATCGGCTCCGTCGTCGGCGCGCTCTTCGTCGCCGGCAGCAGCTACGCGGCCAAAAAGGGACGGCTGGCGTTGGCACTGCAGCTCGTCTTCGCCGCGACGCTGGTGGCCTTCGGTTTCTCGCGGCACCTCGGTGCCAGCCTGGTCATCGCCTTCATCGCCGGCTCCGCGATCGTCGGCGTGATCTCTCTCTACAGCTCCCTCGTGCAGCTTTCGACCAGCGACGCCATGCGCGGCCGGGTCATGTCGATCTTCATGCTGGCCTTCCGCGGCGGCATGCCGCTCGGCAACCTCATGGCCGGCTTCGTCGCCCAGCGCTGGTCGATCACCACCGCGCTGGAAGTGAACGGCATAGCCCTGGCGGTTGTGGCGCTGGCGTTCATCGTGAAGGGAACGGATCTTGACGCGGGGCTGGGGTAGGTAGGGATTCATCGTTCTCGGCAGTACCTCCAATCGAGAGCCCTTCTCCCCCCACGGTTTCTTGTGGGGGGAGAAGGTGGCGAAGCCGGATGAGGGGGGCGTTTCACTCATAGTCATTCGCGCGCCTTCGAGCGCTCTCGGACCAGCGTCGGTAAATCGCGCATATCTCGTAAAGCGCCCCCCTCATCCGCCTTCGGCACCTTCTCCCCCCACAAGAAACCGTGGGGGGAGAAGGGCTCTCGACGAAGGGAGTGGCAAGCTGCCGGTGGAACAATTCAAGTGAGCGTGAGAAATGCGGGCTAGCATGACCGGCATGCGAAAAGCTCCTGGAGGCTTGGAATGACTTCTTCACTGACTGAAACCTCAGTTCCCGCGGCAACGAACGTCGTGGTGACCGATGACACGCTCACCGTTGACTTGAGCGATGGGCGCACCATATCGGTGCCGCTTGCGTGGTATCCCCGTCTGGTCCACGGCACTCCGGAGGAGCGGAACGGATGGCGATTGATCGGCCGCGGCGAGGGGATTCACTGGACTCAACTCGACGAGGACCTCTCCGTGGAAGGTTTGATTACAGGAAGACCGTCGGGCGAGAGTCAGGCGTCCCTCGCAAGATGGATCGAGGCGCGGCGTTAGAAGCGCGGGCGTTCATCGTGAAGGAAACGGATCTTGCGGGGCTGGGCGCAACGTAGAAGCAATGTTCAATGTTGAATGTTCAATGTTGAGTGTCGAATGGAACATCACGCGGGGTGACATTCAACACTCAACATTGAACATTCAACATTCAACATTGCCTTTCGTTTTCTGTGACCGGAGCCACCCCCACCTCGATATAGAATCCCGGCCCGCGTCGTGCACCGTTTGACGCACTGAATTGATGGCAAAAGCGAAAGAACAAGCCTCCGCAACGATCGACCCCGTGGCAGCCTGCGCGCCGGAGTGGACCGACATCCTCCGGCAGATGGTCCTCATCCGGCGCTTCGAGGAAGCGACGGAGCGGGAGTTCCGCAAAGGTAAGATCGGCGGATATCTCCACGTCTACAGCGGGCAGGAGGCGGTGGCCAGCGGCATCATCACGGCGCTGCAGAAGGACGACATCGTCTTCACCGGCTATCGCGACCACGCCCATGCCCTGGCCCTCGGCGCCGAGCCGCGGCGGATCATGGCCGAGTTGTTCGGCAAGGTCACCGGCGTCTCCAAAGGCAAGGGCGGCTCGATGCATCTGTTCGACGTCGAGCACGGCTTCTACGGCGGCTACGGCATCGTCGGCGGACATCTCACGCTGGCCGCCGGCGCCGCGTACGCGCTTCGCTATCGCCAGACCGAGCGCATCGCCGTCTGCTACTTCGGCGACGGCGCCATGAACATCGGCTCGTTCCATGAGGCGATGAACATGGCCGGCTTGTGGGGCAAGGCGGGGATGTGCCCGATCCTTTTCATCATCGAGAACAACGGCTACGCCATGGGGACCTCGGTGGAGCGGCATTCCGCGCTGACCGATCTCTCGGCCCGCGTGCGCGCCTACAACATTCCCACCGAGAAGGTCGATGGGCAGGATGTCTTCGCCGTCCGCGGCGTGGCCGATCGCGTCGTCCGCCAGATCCGGGAGACCGGCACGCCGTACTGCATTGAGGCCGTCACCTATCGCTTCTCCGGCCACGGAGCGGCCGACATCCTGCAGCCGTATCGGAGCAAGGATGAAGTCGAGCAGCACCGCCATCGCGATCCGATCGGTATCCTCCGCAACCGTCTCGGCGAGATCTGCAACCTCACCGACGACGATGTGAAGACGATCGAGGAGTGGGCCTCCGGAGAAGTCGCCGCCGCCGTGCAGTTCGCGGAGGAGAGCCCCGTGCCGGATGCCGAGGAGTTGTGGCGCGACGTCGTCGCCGAGCACGGGCCCGTGCGAGAGAACGAGTAAAACCCCATGACCGAAAAAAGCTACCGCGACGCCATCCGCGACGCCATGATGGAAGAGATGGATCGGGACGGGAACGTCCTGATCATGGGCGAAGACATCGGCGTCTACGAAGGGACGTTCCGCATCACCGCCGGCATGCTGAAAAAGTACGGCCCGAAGCGCGTGATCGACACGCCCATCGCCGAGGCCGGGATGGTCGGGACCGCGGTGGGCATGGCCATGCTCGGTCTGCGGCCGATCGTGGAGATGATGACCATGAACTTCGCCATCGTCGCCGCCGACCAGATCCTCAATCACGCGGCGAAGGTGCGCTACTTCTCCGGCGGGCAGGTCGACGTGCCGGTGGTCATCCGCGGGCCGCAGGGAGCGGGCGTCCAGCTCTCCGCGCAGCACTCGCAGACGTTCGAGTCGTTCTACGCGCACTTCCCCGGCCTGAAAGTCGTCGCCCCGGCCACGCCGGCCGATGCCAAGGGATTGCTGAAGACGGCGATCCGTGGGCGCGATCCGGTCATCTTCCTCGAGAGCGCAGCGCTGTACGGGATGAAGGGGGAAGTGCCGGATGACGCCGGCTTCACCGTCCCCTTCGGCGTCTCCCGCATCGCGCGCGAGGGGAGCGACGTCACCATCGTCTCGTACAGCCGCATGCTGCAGATGTCGCTCATCGCCGCGGAGAAGCTTTCGCAGGACGAAGGGATCGAATGCGAAGTGATCGATCTCCGCACGCTCCGCCCGCTCGATCTCGAGCCGGCCTACGCCTCGGTCACCAGGACCCATCGCTGCGTGGTCGTGCAGGAACAGTGGAAACCGTTCGGCGCGGCGGCGGAGATCGCCGCCAGCATCACCGAGACGGTTTTCGACGAGCTCGATGCGCCGGTGGCGCGCGTCACGGGCGAGGATGTGCCGATGCCGTATGCGCGCAATCTGGAAGTGCTGGCCACACCGCACGAACAACATGTGATCGCCGCGGTCAAGAAAGTGATGTACGCGAATGGCTGACATCATCATGCCCAAGATGGGCGACGCCATGACCGAGGGGAAGGTCGTCCGCTGGTACAAGAAGTCGGGCGACGCCGTGAAGAAAGGCGAGCCGCTGCTGGAGATCGAGACCGACAAGGTGAACCTCGATCTCGAAGCGGAGCAGGATGGCACGCTCGGCAATGTCGCGGCCGAGGACGGGCAGATGGTCGAGGTGGGTGGGGTGCTGGCGACCATCCTCGGAGAGGGCGAGAAGGCCACGCCTCGACAGGAGCCCAGCGCAGAAGCCGCACCCGCGCGCCGCGCCATCGACAAGAAAGATTCGATCAAGAAGTCGACTGGCGACTATGCCGAGGCCATCGACATGAAAGCCCCGCGGATCGATCGGACCGCGGCGGCTTCGAGTGAGCCTGCCCCGCAGGACGCGGGCGGCAGAAAGCGTTCATCACCACTGGCGCGGAAGATGGCGCGCGAGATGGGCGTCAGTCTGGAACAGGTGCAGGGGAGCGGGCCGAGCGGCCGCATCGTGGCGAACGATGTAAAGAACTTCAAGCCTCCCGCTGCCGCACCGCAGAAGGCCAAGGCGCGGTCGCTGCCGCCGATCCAGAAGCTCGAGACGAAAGAGATCCCGTTGACCGCGATGCGTCGAACGATCGCCAAACGACTCGCGGAGTCGACGGGACCGATCCCGCATTTCTATCTGACGGCCGACTACGACGTTACCAATCTCCTTTCGCTGCGCGAGCAGCTCAATGAGATCGAAGGCATCAAGACCAGCGTGAACGACTTCATCGTCCGCGCCGCCGCGCTGGCGTTGCGCCATCACCCGAACGTGAATGCGTCGTGGGGCGATGAGGCCGTCACGCAGCATGGCGAGATCCACATCGGCATCGCCGTCTCCACTCCCGAGGGGCTCATCACGCCGGTCGTGCGCAACGCCGACCAGAAATCGGTGACCGAGATCTCCAACGAGGTGCGCTCGCTCGCCGACAAGGCGAAGAACCGCAAGCTGACCCCGAACGATTACCAGGGCTCGACCTTCACCATCTCGAACCTCGGCGCCTGGGGCATCGAACAATTCACCGCCATCATCAACCCGCCGAACGTGGCCATCCTCGCCATCGGCGCCGCCAGCGCGCAGGCTGTCGTTGTCGATCGCCAAGTGGTCATCCGCGACCGGATGAAGGTCACCATGTCCTGCGACCACCGCGTCGTCGACGGCGCCTTGGGCGCGGAGTACCTGCGGACGTTGCGGAGCTACATCGAGCAGCCGGTGAGGCTGGTGTTGTAGCGGTTACGCGGTCTCGGGGTTGCGCGGTCTCGCAGCAAACCCACCGCGCGACCTCGGAACCGCGAGACCGCGTAACCGCGTGCAACGCAATCAAACCAACAACCAACCTGTTACACTACCCAGCGCCCCCGCCATGCCAGGCATCAACGAGCTCCTCGGGATCCTCATTGCGATCATCGTGATCTGGGTCGTTCTCAAGCTGGCCAAGGTAGCGATACGGCTGATCTTCCTCGTGATCGCCGTCCTCCTTATCGCCGGGGCGATTTACTACGTCTTCATGAGGTGAACCATTTGAGTGATCGCAAATACAGGCACCGCGGCTATCAGGATAGCGGCGGCGGCTATTCGTCCAATTCGTCTTCATCCAGCAGCTCGCGTCCGCCGCGCACTCCGTACGAACCGCAATATCAGAGAGTCGAAGGAGCGCCCCGCGGACGGACCGCCGGAGGCTTCGGACCCGAGGTCTTCAAATGCAACGCCTGCGGCACGCAGAGGCTCGGGCTCGACCAGCCGACCTCCGAGGAGACCTGCGTCAAGTGCGGCGCCGACCTGCACACCTGCGGCAACTGCCGCGCCTTCGACACCACCACGCTCTGGGAGTGCCGCGAAAGCATCCCGGCCCGCATCTCCGGCAAGCACGTCCGCAACGAGTGCGCCTTCTTCCAGCCGAAGGTCGTCCGCGACCTGACCGCGGACAAGGCCCGCCAGCCGCAGACGCCGGACGACGCGCGGAAGGCGTTCGACGCGCTGTTCAAGAAGTAGGCAATCTCAGACTGAGTTGGCGTCTTTCAGCCATGAGCGCCCGAGCAACAGCCACAGCAACGGTATGTGGTCTGATCGTCCTCTTGCTGTGTGGAACCAGCAGTTGGAATGCTTGGGAGACCCACCGAATGGAGCAGATCGCGATCGGCGCCGACAAAGCCGCGGTTGTTGCGGCCCTCGGTCAACCCGACAACTCGGGGATGGGTCCGGCATTTGGCTCCTGTGGCGCGAACTCCTCAAAGGAGTGTTGGACCTGGAAGCTCTTCGGCCAGAATTACATAGACGTCTGTTTCGATGCCTCGGGTCATGTGGTGTGCCGCGAGGCCTTTAGTGTGTCGACCTAAGGCCGCAAGCTGCGAGACGTCCATCTCGTTTATCCTTCGCCCGCTTGCGAATCTCGATCAACCTAGCTCTCGCAGCCTTCTCCGGCGTCCTCTTCGCCTTCGCTTTCCCGAACGCCGCCATCGGATGGCTGATGTTCATCGCCCTCCTGCCGCTCTTCGTTGCGTTGACGCGAGTGCGAAGCGCCCGCGGCGCCTTCCTCCTCGGATGGCTCTCGCAGACGATCGCCTGGCTGATCATGGTGCCGTGGGTGGTCCGGGTGATGTCGCACTACGGCGGCTTGCCGTACGTCACCGGCGTGGCGCTCTTCGTGGCGATGTGCGCCTACCTCGGCATGTACGGCGGCCTCTTCGCCCTTCTCTTCTATCGCATCGCACCATCGACGCGGTTCCGGCGATGGCTGCTCGTGCCGCTGGCGTGGGCGGTGGTCGAGTACGCGCGGACGTATCTCTTCAGCGGCTTCCCCTGGAGCCTCATCGCCGCTTCGATCGTCGACTACGCGCCGCTGGTGCAGTTCGACCGCGTGGCCGGGCCGTATGCGCTGGGAATCCTGATCCTGCTGCCGTCGACGCTCGTCGCCTGGCTGATCGTGGCGCGGCCGAAAGGGATGCGATCGCTCTTCCCCATCGCCGCCGTCGTCATCATCACCTTCGTCTGGTGGGCGACGGGACTCGTCGCCGCCAAGATGCTGGTGCGCCCGACCGGAACGCCGATGGCGCGCGCGGCTCTCTTGCAGCCGAACATCTCGCAGGAGATGCGGTGGGACAACGACAACCTGGTGCTGATCTTCCGCCGGATGATGGCCATGACGGACGAGGCTACCTCGCACAAGGTGCAGGTCGTGATCTGGCCGGAGTCGACGGTGCCGCTGTCGTACGCCACGACGGATTTCTATCGCCAGGCCATCGAGTCGGTCTCCCGCACCAGCAACGTCGACGTCATCCTCGGGTCGGTCGCCGAGGACCCGGATCAGCCGAACAAGCTCTGGAACGCGGCATTTCTCGCCAGCGGCGGCCGCACCATCGGCCACTACGACAAGATCCGCCTGGTGCCGTTCGGCGAGTACGTGCCGCTCCGGCAGATGCTCTCGTTCGCGCATGCGCTCGTGCACGCCGTCGGCCAGTTCGAGTTCGGGACGAAGGATACGCCGCTCGCCGGCCGGTTTCTCTACGGCCCGGCCATCTGCTACGAGGTGGTCTTCCCGCAGATCCCGCGCACGCAGGTGGTGCACGGCGCCAACGTCCTGGTCACGATCACCAACGACGCCTGGTACGACGGCACCTCGGCGCCGCGGCAGCATCTGAACCAGGCCCGGCTCCGCGCCGTCGAGACCGATCGCTATCTGCTGCGCGCGGGAACCACCGGCATCTCCGCCGTCATCGACCCGGCCGGCCAGCTCGTGCAGCAGTTGGAGATGGGCAAACAGGGGATCATCTACGCCGAGTTCCAGCCGCGGACGTCGACGACGCCGTACGTCCGTTTCGGTGACTGGTTCGCCTGGGTGGCGATGGCATTCGTGATCGTCGGGATGGTCCGGCGACAGCCGGCTTGAACCCTTTGCCGCTTCCGTTTCTCGGACCTCTAATCGCGATAGTCGGGGTCCAGCTCGAACAGGTCCGACGCCTTCACCCGTTCGCCCGACAAGCGGTGCAAGGCGGCCGTGATCGCGGCGATGCATTGTCTGGTGGGGTCGATCTTCCCCTCACGAACCATGAGAAGGTGGACCCGGCTGTAGCCCGACTCCCTGACGAGATGGATGGGCTTGATCCTGTGGCGTTGCAGGTATGCGTCTAATTTCGTACCCATGGGTGTATAGTATCATCACATGAGCCTAAAGTACATACCCACTGCTATACTTCCGCCGAGAGTTTGCACCTCCCTGCCGCCGGAAGAGGATGCCCCCGTACCGCGAAGTCGCTTCCCACCGCCCAGAGGAATGACGGTGGTGGACGAACCAAAATTCGATCCGACAGATCATTATCATGTTCTGACAGATCATCATCATGATCTAACAGATCATCATCGTGTTCTGCCGGAACCGAAATTCGATCTGACAGATCATCATAATGATCTGATAGATCATCATAATATTCTGTCAGAACGATTTTTGATTCCGGCAGAGCTCTTCGAGGCTCCCTCAGAATCAAAAACTGATCTTGCACAACGAAATTTGATTCCGCGAGAGCGTCAGAACGTTCCATCGGAAGGAAAATCTGTTCCGCCGGAATGATTTTTCGCTCCTGCAGAACATTATAATGATCTGTTGTTTCCAAAATTGTTTATTCGTGACAAAACAGCACCGTATACTGAGCTGTTTCTGCAGTAACGCATGAGCTCCCTCATTGTATAATGCACATTGTAAGGCCGGGCCGTTTTCAAGGCACATGCGCATTGTGCCGATCGCCCGCGAGTGCTGACGATCGAGGGCTCGCGGGTAACTCGTGGCTGCAATTTCGCTCGTAGCGATCGCACGTCGCGTAACCGAAGATGGAGGGACTCATGTCCACAACACGAGCTACTGCTGTGTCTCCAGGGGCGGCAACCGCGGATCAACCTGCTGCCGATCCCGAGGCCAGTCAGATCGCAATCGAAGACATCGCCAAACAGATCACCGACGGCCTTGCGGCGCTGGCCAGGTTGATCCCGACGTTCGTGCCGAAGCATAACGAGAACGAGGCCTTCGTGAGAAGGTTTCGGGCCTTCTCGGTCGAGTCGATCCGAAGCATGATCGCCGCGATCGAGGCATACCCGGAGCTGAACAGCGCCAATAAGCTCGACGTGCCGCAAGCGCGTGCGGACCTGCAGTTCCTGGACGCGTTCCGTACCGTGATCGATGCGGTCGAGGAGTTCCGTACGAACGTGCGGTTCACGTATTCCACCCGGAAAGCCCGGGCGGTGAACCGGTGCTGCAGACGTACGCCATCGGCAAGGGAATCGGCCGCGACGCCGCCAGTGCCGGTGTGGCCGCACATCTGGAGAACATCAAACGCGACCTTCGCAGAGCGAGCAAAAAAAGGCGACCCCTGTGAAAAAGCCGCCGCAGGGACCACAGACCCCGCTGCAACCACAGACCCCGCCCCAACAGTGAAGCAACGGCGCGGCCGCGTATCAGGCGCGGCCGCGCCCCGGACAAGAGACCCCAAAGCCGTTCAAGAAACAATCGCCACGTACAGCAGTTCGACGCCGTTTCGATCCTGTCCGAGGGCGCCGTACAAGCGCCTGCCACGAGCACGGAACGCCTGGTTGCGGTGCGTTTGTATCGACGAACGAAGGCCCGCGTCGCGTTTGAAAGGCTCACCCTATTGCTGCCTCACAACAGAGTCCGCCATTTCTCGTAACCCGAAGGAATGATACATTGATATCCAATGAAAGAGCCGGCGCTGGCCGATCGCGAGCGTTGTCCAGCCTGTCAGGGTCCGTTGTCGGGCGGCTCGTGCCCCTCCTGCACGGCCGTGCCCGGGGTTCAGATCATCCGCCGGGAAATCGTGCTGCTGGTCTTCATCGCCGTTGCCGCGGTTCCCACGTACATGGTGACGCGGAGAGTGGCGGACCTGAATCGGCAGAGGAATGCTCACATTGCCGCCTACTGGTATCGACAAGGAGAGCGGCAGCTGAGGGAAGGAAAGCCCGAGGAGGCCATCGCTTCGCTGCGAGAGGCGACGGCCAACGATCACGATAACCGAGGGTTCGCCTTCGCCCTGGCACAGGCGCTCGGTGCCACGAATCGAGACGACGAGGCGCGGCTGGCCTTGCTGCGGCTTCGCGAGTCGGCACCCGAGAGTCCACAGATCAACCTGCAGTTGGCCAGACTCTCGGCCCGCAATCACGATCTGCCCGAGGCCCTCCGCTACTACCACCACGCGCTCTATGGATTGTGGACTGGAGAGAGGGTCGATGAACAGCGGCGACAGGTCCGGCTCGAGCTCATTCATCTGCTCCTCGATCACAAGGAACGAAGCAGGGCACTGGCCGAGTTGATGGCCCTCAGTACCGACGCCCCTCGGACGGTGAACGTGCAGCTTGAACTTGGGCAGCTTTACGTGGAAGCCGGCGACACTTCGAACGCACTGCAGCATTTCGGTCAGGCAGCTCAGTTGGACACCGGAAACGTCGCCGCCCTTTCGGGAGCGGGCGAAACCGCATTCCAAATCGGCGACTACAAGACCGCGGAGGGTTATCTCAGCCGGGCCACGGCGCTGGACAAGAGCGCAACACGTGCGGCACAACTGCTCGAGACCACACGCCTGATACAAGCGAGCGATCCTCTGGCGGTTCATCTCTCGCGAAGCGAACGGATCCAGCGCCTGCGGGCGGCGCTCGATCAATCCGCAAGACGCCTTCAATGCGGCGGCAACGTTTCGATAGGCTCAGTGAAGGGCCCGCTGCAGTTGGAGATCGATGCGTTACTGCCGAAGATCACGCCGCAGAACCTCCGCGAGGATCCCGAGTTACTCGCCGCCGGCGCGGAGCTCGTGTTCAAAATAGAAGAGATGACAAGCCAAACCTGCGGAAAACCGGAGGGCCTTGACGAAGCGCTTCTACTCGCCGGCCGGCAACATGGAGCAACCGAGCGATGAAACCGGTCAAGTTTCTATCGGTCGAGACATTTCGTCTGCGCGAGAATCAGGTCTTTCTCGCGCTCACGGTTCTCATCGGGATTTTCGGCGGTCTGTCCGCGGTGCTCTTCACACTGGCCATCGAGGGAACCAAGCACGTCCTGTTCGGCTCCGCTCCGTCGGCGCTCCGACTCGTGGCTGTGCCTACGCTCGTGAGTCTCGTGACCGGGTTTCTTCTGGCCAAGTTTTTCCCCGAAGCCAGAGGCAGCGGTCTGCCACAGGTGGAGGCTGCCTATCACCTGGAAAACGGGGTGATCCCGGGGCGGGTGATCTTCGGGAAATTCCTCACCGGCGCGTTGTGCGTTGGATCGGGCCACTCCATGGGGCGCGAAGGGCCGTCCGTGCAGATCGGGGCCGGCATCGCATCGCTCTTCGGGCGATGGCTGAAGCTGTCTCCGCAGCGCGTGCGAAGCCTCATCCCCATCGGCGCTGCCGCGGCACTCTCGGCGGCGTTCAACACCCCCGTAGCGGCGGTGCTGTTCGCTCTCGAAGAGGTGATGGGAGACATGAACGCCGCCCTGATCGGATCGACGGTGGTGGCCTCGGTCACGGCGGTCATCATCGAGCGATCGATTCTGGGCGAGGAGACGCTCTTCCGAGTTCCTGCCTATCACCTCGCGCATCCGGCCGAATTGATCGGGTACGCGGTTCTCGGGATCGTCGGCGGAATCGTGTCGTTGATGTTCACGCAGGGACTGCTGCGTACCCGAGGACTCTTTCGCCGTCTGCCGGCGTGGACGCGAATCATTCAACCGGCCATGGGAGGACTTGCAATCGGGATCATGCTGCTCTTCGTGCCTCAGGTAATGGGGGTTGGCTATCAGTATGTCGATCAGGCCCTCGATGGGGCGCTGGCGCTACGCATGCTGCTGCTTTTCTGCGGCGCGAAGCTCGTCGCCACGATCATTTCCTACTCATCCGGAAATGCCGGCGGCATTTTCGCGCCGAGTCTCTTTCTCGGTGCGATGGCCGGCGGCGCCGTCGGGATCGGAATGCACGCAATCGCGCCGTTCCCAACAGGTGACCCCGGAGCTTACGCGCTAGTCGGTATGGGAGCGCTCTTCGCCGGCATCATCCGCGCGCCGATGACGTCGGTTTTCATGATCTTCGAGCTCACGCAGGACTACCAGATTCTGGTGCCGCTGATGGTGGCGAACCTGCTCGCCTATGCGATCGCCACGCGCTTTCAGCCGAAGCCTATCTATCACGCGTTGCTAGAACAGGATGGTATCCACCTACCCGGACCTGCCAGTCGATTCGCTGCCGGCATGTCTCGCGCCAGCGACATCATGGAACCGGTTCCGCTATTCATCCCGGAAGACTCCTCGGTTGACCAGGCTCTGGCGCTCATCGCCAATGAGCCGTCGGATAGCTTTCTCGTCGGCAGTCAACGCAGGATCGCCGGCATCGTGAGGCGGCACGACCTCGAGGAGGCGGCCAGCGGCGGCACGACCGGTATTCCGCTCGCTCCTCTGCTGATTTCGAAGTGGGCGCACGTTCACGCTGATCACTCTCTTGAGCTCGTGCTCCAGCGTTTTCGCGAGAACCCAGGCCTTCTGCCCGTGGTCAGCCGCGGCGAGGCAACGCGCGTGGAAGGCGTGATCACGCTGGAAGCAATCCTCGAATTCGTCCGGCGAGCTCCGCAGGAGTGATCGGTGATCGATCTCCCCGTTGCAGAGCGATGCTCTACTACCTCCGGACAGCGCGGGCGCGAGCTTTCTTCGTTGCAGGCCGGCGATGACGAGTCATCGTCTGCTCCGCTGCAGTCTCATCGAACAGCATCGGTGCCGGTGCATCCGTCTCGCCCATCATTTCCACGATGCCTTTCAGAATGCGCGATAGCGTCGCGGCATCGTCGGCGGACAGATGCCGGAGCGCGTCCGCGAGTTTCTGCTGTGCCACGGTCGTTGGGGTCTTTTGTTGGAGCCTCCTGCCGCGCGCGGTGAGCGAAAGCTCCACTCGGCGCGTATCCACGGCCGACCGCGCCCGTTCGACCAGACCGCGGTCGACGAGCCTTCCGGCGACCACCGACACGGTGCTCTGATCCGTCCGCGTCTGCTCCGCAAGCTCCTTGACCCCCATCGGCCCGCCGGCCGCACCGAGCGTTGCCAGGACGAAGAGCTGCGCACCCGTGAGATTGAGGTCTGATGCGGCGCGATGCGAGCTGCGCAGCGCATGGACGATCCTCCGGAATGCGTCCATCGATTCCGTAACGGTTTCTGCGTTTCTTCGTGCTCCCATCCGCTCTATCGTCGCACATCCCTGAATGTCCGATATCACCGGTCAAGTGAACGACCAGGAGGGGCGGGACATCGCTCGCCAACTGCTCCGCGCCGGGGCGGCCACGTTCGCCGCCGCGCCGGCGTACACGCTCTCGGATTACTCGGAATGCCTGCATCGCATCGCCGAGCGCGAAGCGAAAGCCGAAGGTGTCGGGGTCTGGCGTCGGCGATAATCGACTACTCTACGCAGCCATGAAAGACGACACCCTCTCTCGAATCTCGGACCTCAAAGACCGCCTTCAACTGGTCCGGAGCTATCTTTGACCTCGATTCCGCACGCAAGACGCTCGACGAGATCGAGCGCGAGATGTCCGCTCCCGGTTTCTGGGACAAGCCGGAGACTGCGCAGGACGTCGGACGGAAGCGCGCCCGCGTAGAGAAGCGCATCGCCTCGGGCGAGGCGATCAATGCAAAAGCCGAGGAGCTGGAGGTGCTGCTGGAGCTCCAGCGCGAGGGCGAGCATGTCGATGCCGACATCGAACAACTCGTCTCGCAGCTCGAGGCCGAGGTCACATCGATCGAGATGACCATGAAGCTCTCCGGCGAGCACGATGAGCGCGACGTCATCCTGGCCATCCATCCCGGCGCCGGCGGCACCGAGTCGCAGGACTGGGCGGAGATGCTGCTGCGCATGTACCTCCGCTACGCCGAGCGCAAGGGGTGGTCGGCCGAGATCGTCGACTATCAGGCCGGCGAAGAGGCGGGATTGAAGAGCGTCACCGTGATGGTGCGCGGCGACTACGCCTACGGCTACATGAAGTCGGAGCACGGTGTGCATCGCCTCGTGCGCATCTCGCCGTTCGATGCGGCCAAGCGAAGGCACACGTCGTTCGCCTCGGTCTACGTCTATCCCGACATCGACGAGGAGATCGAGATCGAGATCAACGACAAAGACCTGCGCGTCGATACCTACCGGTCCAGCGGCGCCGGCGGCCAGCACGTCAACGTCACCGATTCTGCGGTGCGCATCACCCATCTGCCGACCGGCATCGTCGTCACCTGCCAGAACGAGCGAAGCCAGCACAAGAACCGCGACGTGGCCATGAAGCTGCTGCGCTCGAAGCTCTATCAGCTCGAAGTGGAGAAGCGGCAGGAGGATCAGGAGAAGCTGGAAGGGGAGAAGAAAGACATCGCCTTCGGCTCCCAGATCCGTTCCTACGTGATGCAGCCGTACCAGATGATCAAGGACCTCCGTACCGGCTACGAAGTCGGCGACGTACAACGCGTCATGGACGGCGACCTCGACGGATTCGTGGAGGCGTATCTGGCCGCGGGCGCGAGAAAGACGGCGGATTGATGGGGATCGCGCGGGTCGCGTTGTTCTCGCCGCTGCCGCCGACCCGAACCGGCGTCGCGCACTACGCGTCGATGCTTCTCCCGGAGCTCCGCAAGCATCTCGAAGTCGTTACGATCTCCGAGCCAACCGACAACCGACAACCGATAACCGACAACCTCCTCTACTTCCTCGGCAACAACCCCCACCACGCCTGGATCTACGAAGAAGCGATGCGCACCCCCGGCGTCGTCGTTCTGCACGACCTCGTGCTCCATCACCTCATCGTCGAGATGACGCTGGCGCGCGGCGATGTCGATGGGTATGTCGCCGCGCTCGAGGCGAATCATGGCCAGGCCGGCGCGGCGTGGGCGCGAGGACGGGCGGCGGGACTTCACAGCGAGATGGGGAACTTCCTGATGCCGGCCTCGGTCGACGTCGCCAATCGATCGCGCGCCGTGATCGTGCACAACCGCTACGCCGCCGATCGATTGCGGTCGTTCGGCGTGACTACGCCGATCCATGTTGTTCCGCATCCATTCGAGCCGCAGCCGTCGGCGCGCGGACGGCGGGATGAGATCCGGGCAAAGCACGGCTACGCGGCGGACGATCGCGTCATCGGACTCTTCGGCTTCCTCACCTCGGCCAAACGCGCCGAGGTTGTGCTCGCGGCGTTCGCGTCAGCGCGTGCGCGGGAGAAACGGCTGCGGCTGCTCGTCGTCGGCGAGCCGGCGCCGAACGTCGACGTCGATGCGTTGCGCGGCGACGGCATCACCTTTACCGGCTACGTCGCCGACGAAGAGTTTGCCGCCTACTTCGCCGCGGTCGATCGCCTTGTCAACCTGCGCTACCCGAGCGCGGGGGAGACGTCGGGAACCTTGATCCGCGCCTTCGAAGCCGGCAAACCGGTGGCGGTCAGCGACTACGCGCAGTTCGCGGAGTTTCCGGATGACTGCGTGGTCAAGATTCCGTTCGGCGACGGCGAAGTTGCTGCCTTGTCCGATTTCTTCGTGCGCGCGTTGCCCGATCCCTCCACGGCGCAGGCGGCGTGGCTGCGCGGGAACGCCTCGATGGAGCAGACCGTCCGCGGCTATCTCGCCGCGCTGGGCGACCGATCGAGAGTGCCGATCGCTCCCGTCACGCGAACGATCCCGCTTTTCCCGAAGCTCGAAGCAACCTTGCGCGACGACGCCGTGGTGCTGCGCAACTCCGGCGACTTCACCATCCGCACGCGAAGCTATGGGCAGCCGGGATACCGGCTGATGATGCTGGTCGTGAGCGGTGAGACGGTGATCGACGACCGCTGGGTCGAGCTGCCGTGCGATCTGAGCCCGGGCGATGTCACGGAGGTCGCGATCCCGCGGGTCGAGGGAACGCTCCGGCTTTATCACGCCATCGACGGGATTCCGATCGTTGTGGCGGAGCCGTTTGCGGAGTTTGTGAGAGCGAAATGTTGAATGTTGAATGTTCAATGTTGAATCACATTGGCCCTGCCAAGCACCAGCACAGACAAGAGTGTCTGTGCCACATTGGTCCTGCCAAGCACCAGCAAGAGTGTCTATGCCACATTGGTCCTGCCAAGCACCAGCAAGAGTGTCTATGCCACATGATGTTGAATGTTGAATGGCCAGCCGGACCATCGGCCGTGTGCTCATTGAACATTGAACATTCAACATTCAACATTGAACATTCGTCTTCCGGACTGAGCTCGCGCCGCAGTGATGGTCTCGCCCATGCCTGATCACTCGGGTCCGCATTTCGACGACGCTGCCCTCACCCGTCTCCGCGCCATCCTCCGTACCCGTCCCGCGATCGAGATCGACGCGCCGAAGCTGAAGCGCGCGGCGGTCCTGATCGCGCTGATCCCGACAGGCGGTGGCTGGAGTCTTCTTTTCTCGCGCCGGTCTGAGAACCTTGCCGCGCACAGCGGACAGATCGCCTTCCCCGGCGGCGGCGTGCATCCGGGAGAGGCGCTCGAAGCGGCGGCGGTGCGCGAGGCGCATGAAGAAGTCGGCATCGCCTCCGAGCGGGTGGAGCTGATCGGACGGCTCGACGATCTCGTCACCAACAGCGGCTTCCTCGTCGCGCCGTTCGCCGGCGTCGTCGATCAGCGCATCGACTACGTCCTGCAGGCGTCGGAGGTCGACGAGGTGTTCGAAGTGCCGATCGAGGCGTTACTCAGGCCCGATCAGCCGGAGGTGCGCTACGTGCCATTCCGAGGCAAGCGCTACCCCGCTTACTTCTACCATTACGAGCATCACGAGATCTGGGGATTGACAGGACGCATGCTGAAACACTTCCTCGATTTCGTGTGGAGGAGTGTGTGAGGTGCCCCCTGGGAGCGCGGGCGTCTCGACCGCGCTTTTCGATTGGCAGGATGGCGGCCATTACGCGCGCGCGGGACGCACGCGCTCCCAGGGTGTCACTTCTTCAACAGCTCGTTCACGTAGTTCGACAGCCCTTTCCCCTCCGCACCCGCATCGACCACCGAGCCGTTGACGATGTAGGTCGGCGTGGCGCGGACGTCGTTGCTGAAGGCGGTGCCGACGCCGTTGACGATGCCGGCGACCAGCTCGGGGGACTTCACGTCCGCGTCGTATTTGGTCATGTCCAGATCGTGGTCCTGGGCGAAGCCGCGCGCGAACTCGTCGATCGTGAATGCGGAGAGCTTTTCCTGGTTCTCGTAAACCTTCTCCTTGTACGTCCAGAATAGGTCCGGCTTCTGGCGCCAGATGGCGCGGCCGGCCACGGCGGCCGCGAGGGCCCACGGATGGACGCCGAGGAGCGGCGTGTCGTAGCGGATATAGCGGACCTTATCGCCATGCGCGGAGAGGATCGGTTTCAGGTATCCGGCCGCGCGCTGACAGGAGGGGCACTCGAAGTCGGAGAACTCGATCACCGTCACCTCCGGCTTCGCGGCGCCGGTGGTGGGAGACTGCGGGAGGTAGTTCTCGAAGGCCTTGAGGCGCGAGACGCGATAGTCGGCCGTCATCGGCACGAAATGGCCGAAGAAGAAGACGGTTCCCTCGGGATCGATCTCGCCTTCCAGCGGCAGCTTGCCGCCTTCCATCGCCTGCAGGAGTGTGGCGCGGTAGAGGCCGGCGCGTGTTTTCGTCCGGTCGACGATCGGCTCGAAGACCTGCTTCATGTTCTGCATCGTGAAGGTCTTGATCCGCTGCTCGAGCGTGCCGGTCGTATCGTCGAGGAACCAGGGGGTGCCCATGAAGAACTGCCCCTCGTTCGAGACGATGGCCACCCACTGGCCTTCGCAAGCCTGTTGCTTGCTTTCGATCCGGACCACGGTACCGATCATGTTTCCGGGGAGCTGGTGCTGGAGGGGGACGCGCGTCTCGGTGACAGGTTGGGAACAGATGGGGAGGGCTTCCTTGATCAGCTTCTCGGCGCGCGCACCGAGGGAGGGTGCCGGCTTCTCTGCCGGTTTCGCGGGCTCGTCAGCAGCGAGAGCTGCCGAGGCGATGAAAAGGGCGAAGAGCGCAAAGGCAAGTCGTTTCATGCAGTCGGCAAACGGTCATCGTGGGGGTGGGATTCCATGTGGGGTTACGCGGTCTCGGGGTTGCGCGGTCTCGGGGTGGAAGGTTGCAAGGTTGCAGAGTTGCAGGGTTGCTGGTCCTGGTGCCACCGAGCAACCCAGCAACCTTGCAACCACCCACCGCGAGACCGCGCAACCCCGAGACCGCGCAACCGCAATAACGGCATCTCCTTCGCAGTTTGACCGCGGAATGACCACCCTCCATGACACGCGCACCCTTTCGATCTCGCGGCGCGGGCTGGCGATGCCGGCGTCGCCGATCCGGAAGCTTGCGCCGCTGGCGGAGCTGGCCAGGCTGCGCGGCGCGAAGGTTTATCACCTCAACATCGGCCAGCCCGACATCGAGACGCCGGCGTGCATGCTCGACCGTTTGAAGCAGATCGATGACAAGGTCCTCGAATATTCGCCCTCCACCGGTACGCTCGCCTTCCTCGAATCGCTTCGCCAGTACTACGCCGAGCGCGTCGGCGTATCGGTCGAAACGCGTCAGATCCTGGCCACCACTGGAGGCAGCGAGGCCATCCTCTTCGCCTTTCTCGCCTGTGCCAACGAAGGCGACGACGTTCTTCTCCTCGAGCCGTTCTACGCGAACTACCGCGCATTCACCACCATGGCCGGCCTCAACATCGTGCCGGTCACGAGCCGCGGCCGCGACGGATTTCATCTCCCTCCCCGGTCGGTTTTTGAACAAGCGCTGACGCCGCGGACGCGCGCAGTCGTCCTCTGCAATCCCAACAATCCCACCGGCACCGTCTACACGCGCGACGAGCTGGAGATGCTGGCCGGATTCTGCCGCGATCACGGACTCTTTCTCATCGCGGACGAGGTCTACCGCGAGTTCGTCTACGACGGCCGGAGAGCGATCAGCGCGCTGGAGCTTCGTGACGGCGACGATTTTGTGGTCGTCGTCGACAGTCTCTCCAAGCGTTACAGCGCCTGCGGCATCCGCCTCGGCGCGCTGGTCACGCGCAACCCGGAGTTGTATGACGTCTGCCTGCGCATGGCGCAGGGACGTCTCTCGCCGCCGGGCCTGGCGCAGTTCATCGCCGTCGGAGCGAAGGATCTGGGCGACGACTACACGCGCGGCGTCGTCGACGAGTATCAGCGCCGGCGTGATGTTCTCTATGAGGGTCTGCGCGCCATCCCGGGCGTCGAGCTGGCCAGACCGGAGGGGGCGTTCTACTGCGTACCGAAGCTTCCGGTGCGCGACGCCGAGGACTTCGCGGTCTGGCTCCTGACCGAATTCGAGCACGACGGCGCCACGGTGATGATCGCCCCAGCCCGAGGCTTCTACGCCACCGATCGTGGCAGAAGCGAGATCCGTATTGCATACGTGCTCAACGAGGACGATCTGCGAGCCTCGGTCGAGCTCCTGCGCGTGGCGTTGGAGCGGTACACGAAAGGCGTTTAACCACAGAGGCACAGAGAACACAGAGAAAAAAGGATGAATGCGGAAGGAAGAAGGGAGCTGTTTGATTCATCCGTCATCCTTCCGCATTCATCCTTTTTTCTCTGTGAACTCTGTGTCTCTGTGGTTAAGGCCTTTGACACTACAATCCACCCGATGCAGCTCAGCGATCTCGTGCAGGCGGACGACATCATCCTCGGCGTTCGTGCGCATGACGTCGCAGGAGCCGCGGCGGAGATTCTCGGGAGGACGCTGCCGCGTCACGGCTTCGCGCCGGACACCGTGCGGCGGCTGATCGACGCCGTCATCGCCCGCGAGCGCGAGATGCCGACCACGTGCGGCGCCAGCGCCATCCCGCATGCGCGCGATGTCGCCGTGAAATCGTTCGTCGCCGCCATCGGAACGAATGGCGGTGGCATCATCGAAGGGCAGCGCGAGCCGCGGGTGATCATCGCCTTTCTCTCGCCCCTCGAAAAGCACGGCGAGCATCTCCAATTGCTGGCCGCCCTCTCGCGCCTCGCGCACGACACACCGGCCATGAATGCCATCGCCGAGGCGAAGACGGCGGAAGACGCCATCGCCTTACTGAAGCGATAGCCGGTCGGTATCGTCCTCGTAGGCGAAGAGATTGCCGAACCGCGCCCAGCGGACCATCGTCTCGAACATCTCCTGATAGTTCTCGCGGGGGAGGGCCAGGATGATCATCTCGCGGACGATGTCGGCGGCCACCTCTCCCTCTTCGCGTTGCAGGAGCGCGGAGACGTCCTGGAACAGCCGGAGCTTGAGGAGGCGCTCGCGCCAGATGGCCTTGCGCTCTTCCGTCTCCGCCTGCACGAAACGGCGGCCTTCGGCGGTGAGCCGCAGGTTCTGTTTCGGCGTATCGACGAGGTCTAGGATCTCGGCGGCCTTGGTGATGGCGATCATGGCCCCGAACTCGTGGTCCGTTTCGGCGGCGAGATCGAAGATGTCGTCCATGCCGCCGCGGGCGTCGAGGTATTCGAGAAGGCCGACGATCTCCGACGTCGTGGCGCGCGGAAGGGCCTCGATGCGCGGCGCCCGAGGGGCGACGGAAGCCGGAACGTCGGGCATCTCCGATCCGGTGATGATCTCGTGGAGGTAGTCGACCAGCTCCTGTGACTCACGCGAGCGCGGGTCGCGCGGCCGGGGAATCGGGTTCTCCACGATCGTCCGCACGCGGCCGGGATGGCTGCTGAGGACGATGATGCGGTCGGCCATGTAGGCTACTTCCTTGATGTCGTGGCTGACCATGAGGATCGACGAGGGGTTCTGGTCCTCCGGCGCCCAGAGGTCGATGACCTCCGCGCGCAGCCCCTCGGCGGTCAGGGCGTCGACATGGCTGAACGGTTCGTCCATGAAGAGAATCTCGGGATTGATCGAGAGCGCGCGGGCGATGCCGAGGCGCTGCTTCATGCCGCCCGACAACTCGCGCGGATAGGCTTCCTCGAAGCCCGCGAGTCCGACAGTACGGATCGATTGCTCGGCGCGCGCCTTGATCTCCTCGGGCGGCAGGCCGGCGGCGCGCAGAACGATCTCGACGTTCTCGCTCACCGTCATCCAGGGGTAGAGAGCGAAGCTCTGGAAGACGATGGCCACGCCGGGGGTCAGTCCTTCGACCTTCGTGCCGCGATAGAAGACCTCGCCGTGCGTGGGGCGGATCAGGCCCGCCAGGATGCGCAGGATCGTCGACTTGCCGCAGCCGGAGGGACCGAGCAACGCCACCACCTCGAGCGGCTTGATGGCGACGTTGATGTCTTCGAGAACGCGCAGCGTGGCGCCGTTCGGCAGTGCGAAATCGTGCGATACGCCGCGGATCTCGCAGAGGGCTTCCGTGGTCTGCGTTTCTTCGGGTGCGATCATTGTGGCGGTCATCGTTTCCTCCTCATTTGCTCAGTGAGAAGCGCTCTTCGGCAATGGCGTACAGGCGTTTCCAGACCGTGCGGTTGAAGAGCACCACCACGGTTGCCATCACCATCACGCTGGCGGCGAGGTGCGGGAAATCGGCGCGCTCGGCGGCCAGGCTGATCTGTGCGCCGAGGCCGTTCGTGGTCAGCACCTCGCCCTTGAAGGTCACGAACTCGGCCACGATACTGGCGTTCCAGGCGCCCCCTGCCGCCGTCACCCATCCCGTGACCAGATAGGGGAAAACGGCGGGAAGGTAGAGAGCGAGAAAGCGCAGGCGGCGGCGCAATCGATAGCTGTGTGCCGCTTCGCGCAGATCGCCGGGAATGGCCATCGAGCCGGCGATCACGTTGAAGAGGATGTACCACTGCGTACCGAGCAACATGAGCACGACGCTTCCCCATCCAAGAGACACGCCCGCCGCGCGCAGCATGGCGATGACGAGCGGAAAGAGCATCGGCGCGGGGAAGGACGCCGCCACCTGAACGATCGGTTGCAGGATGCGCGAGAGTTTTGGAGAGAGTCCGATGGCCAGCCCCGCCGGAAGGGCCCAGAGAGTCCCGAGCGCGGTCGACAGCAGCACGCGGCCGAGCGTCCATCCGCCAGCTTTGAGGATCGGTAGCCACTCACCGAGCCGGATCTGGCGAAGCAGCGCCACCAGCCGCCACGCGCCGAAAAGCAGCGCGGCGATGAGGATCGCGAAAAGGGCGAGCGACAATAGGCGCGACGGCTTCTCCTGCGCGTTCGTTTCCGCGGGCCGATGTTTCGGCCGCGGACGGTGAAGTTTGGCCAGGATCGTTTCGATCCACTCCAGAACCGCCGACCGCCGTAACCAGTCGTACAACCACGACGACGCCGTCTGCTCCTCGGCCCCCTCTTCGACGCGGAACTTCTGCGACCAGACCACCACCGGGCGCCAGAGCACCTGATCGAGCGCAACGATCATCGTGATCATGGCGAAGATCGCCCATAGCATGGCCCGGACGTCTCCCTTGGCCACGGCTACGCTCATGTACGAGCCGATGCCCGGCAGGCGGAAGTCCTTGTCGCCGAGGACGAACGACTCTGTGATCATCAGAAAGAACCACCCGCCGGCCATGCTCATCATGCTGTTCCACACCAGGCCGATGGTGGCGAACGGCAGCTCCACCCACTTGAGCTGCTCCCACCAACTGAAGCGGTACGTCGTGGCCGCTTCGATCTGATCCTTCGGCACCGATCGGAGCGAGTGATAGAAGCTGAAGGTCATGTTCCAGGCCTGGCCGCTGAAGATCATCAGGATCGACGCCAGCTCCAGGCCGATGTTGCTGCGTGGAAAGACTGCCACCAGCGCCAGGACCACGCTGGGCATGAAGCCGAGCACCGGGATGCTCTGCAGGATATCCAGCAGCGGAAGCAGCACGCGGTCGGCGATGGCGTCTTTGGCCGCCCAGTAGCCATAGACGAGCGTGAAGGTGAGGGAGAGTGCGTAGGCAATGAGGCCGCGTGACAGCGAGTAGAGGACGTAGACCGGCAGTGCTGAGGGGGAGAGGTCAATGTGGACCTGGGGGCGCAGCGTGCGCCATTCACCGGCCAGCTCGACCAGGCCGAACACGCCGCCGATCAGCGCGACGAGAAGGACCAGATCGAACCAGCCCGCACGCCGGAACCGTTCCAGAAAGGCGGTGGCCTCTCCCCAAACGCCCTGCGACTGCGCGCGTGCACGGTCAGGCATGCGCCTCTCCTGTGACCTGGTCCTGCATATTGCCTCCGTTCAGCCGAGATCGAACGGAGGCGGGGAGGCGAGGAAGAACTTACCCGCGAACCAGCCGTTCCGACACGATCGCCGAGGAGCCCATCCGCGTAGACGGAGGCTCCATCCGGCTGCTACTACTTCCTGTGTCGCTCATCGTTTTGTCCCCTGACGTTACGGGTTGGATAGTACTACACGGTTGCGGTTGAAGGGTCTCGCGGTCTCGCAGTTGCGGGGTCTCGCGGTGGGGTTGTGGGGTTACAGGGTTGCTGGGTGGAGTTGTGCGAGGGTTCGTTCTAGGCAGTACCTCCAATCGAGAGTCCTTCTCCCCCAGCGGTTTCTTGCTGGGGGAGAAGGTGCCGAAGGCGGATGAGGGGGCGTTTCACGAGTACGTCATTCGCGCACCTTCGAGCGCTCTCGGACCAGCGTCGGTAAATCGAGCATCTCTCGTAAAGCGCCCCCCTCATCCGGCTTCGCCACCTTCTCCCCCCGCAAGAAACCGCGGGGGGAGAAGGGCTCTCAACGAAGGGAGTTGCAAGGCTCTCGAGGGAACCATTCAAGTGAGCATGAGAGAAATGCAGGTTAACCCGTAACCCTCAGCGGCGAGACGCCGCCGAGCCAGCCGGCGAGACGCCAGCGCTCCGGCGGCGCTTTCGCCGCGACGCCACCCTCTCGATCTGCTCGATCTTCTCGACCAGCTCGCGCTGCAGGCGCTCGAGCCGCAACGTATCGACGATCTGTTGTCTCTGCGTGCGTACGGCGTGGGCGCTTCGGAGGGCCGCGGCGGCACGTGCGAGGAGGGGGTCTCCTTTGGCCGGCATGAGGGAATGATACGTCCGAGGCATTCAAGGCGGCGAGCCCAGCCTTCCCGGTTGGTATAATTGCCGCGTTCACACTACCGCAGGAGTCCCGGCACTGGCCTCACGAACTGCACGTACGGACAAGAAGCGTAAACCGCGCGCGCGCGCCGCCGATCCGCATTTTCCCATCGTCGGCATCGGTGCCTCGGCTGGCGGGCTCGAGCCGTTCCTGGAGCTCCTGCGGAACATGCCGGACGATTCCGGCGCGGCCATCATCTATCTCCAGCATTCCGAGGCCAGCCATACCAGCGAGCTGCCGCAGGTGCTCGTGCGCGTTACGAAGATGCCTGTGAGGCTGGCCGAGGATGTGACCGCGATCGAGCCGAACGTCGTTTACGTCGCGCCGCCGGATGGGGCCGTGACCTGTGTCGCCGGCGTGCTGCGCGTCGCGCCGCGCAATGACCGTGCGGTGCTGCCGATCGATGCCCTCTTCCGCTCGCTGGCCACCGATCAGGGGAGCCGCGCCATCGGTGTGATCCTTTCCGGCACGGCATCCGACGGCACCCTCGGCGCGAAGGCGATCAAAGCCGAGGGAGGAATCACCTTCGCTCAGGATGACACCGCGCGTTTTGACGGGATGCCGCACAGCGCCATCGCCGCCGGCGCCATCGACTTCATCCTCCCCGCCGCCGGCATCGCCACCGAGATCGCGCGCATTGCCCATCACTCCTACGTGGCCAGGGGCGGCGATGGCGACCGTTTGGACGAGCAGGATCTGTCAAAGATCTTCGCTCTTCTGCGCAGCGCCCACGACGTCGACTTCGCGCACTACAAGTCGCCCACCATCGAGCGCCGCATCCGCCGGCGCATGGCCTTGCACAAGGTCGAGTCGCTGCGCGAGTACGTCAAGATCCTCGGCGAGAAGCCGGGAGAGATCGAGCAGCTCTACAGCGACATCCTCATCCGCGTGACGTCGTTCTTTCGCGATCCCGAGGTCTTCACGGCCTTGCAGCAGGAGATCCTCCCGGCGCTCATTCGCGCCCGCGGCAGCAATCCGGTGCGAATCTGGGTGCCTGGATGTGCCACGGGGGAAGAGGTCTACTCGATGGCCATCGTCTTCCAGGAGACGTTGAGTGCGCTGAATGTCGAATGTCCCGTCCAGGTCTTCGGCACCGACATCAGCGATGCCTCGATCGAGCGCGCCCGCAGTGGCCTTTACGCGGAAAACATCACCGCCGAGGTGTCCGCGGAACGGCTCCGGAGATACTTCACGAAGGTCGACGGCGGCTACCGCGTCAGCAAGGCCATCCGCGATAGCTGCATCTTCGCCCGCCAGAATCTGACGAAGGATCCGCCGTTCTCGAAGGTCGATCTGATCAGTTGCCGCAACGTCCTGATCTACCTCGACGCCGTGCTGCAGCGCCGCGTCATGTCGGTCTTTCACTATGCGCTGCAACCGAACGGGGTTCTGCTGCTGGGGAGCTCCGAGACCATCGGCAACTACAGCGACCTCTTCTCGATCTCCAACCGGCGTCACAAGATCTACCAGAAGAAAGGATCGACGGGCCGGCTGCCGCTCGATCTCACCAGGGCCAGCTCGCCGCTTACCATCGCCCATCACGACCGCATGCGGGGTCTCGAGGAGGAAGCGGCAGCGATTCCCAATCTTTTCCGCGAGGCCGACCGCCTGCTGCTGGCGCGTTTTTCACCTGCCGGCGTCGTCATCGACGAAAACATGGAAATCCTGCAGTTCCGCGGACGCACCAGTCCCTTCCTGGAGCCGGCGCCCGGAACGGCCAGTTTCAACCTGCTGAAGATGGCGCGGGAAGGTCTGCTCGCCGAGCTGCGCACGGCCATTCACGAAGCGCGTAAGAACGACAGCTCCTCACGTCGGGAGGGGATCAGCCTGACCGCAGACGGGAAGACGCAGCTCGTCAATCTCGACGTGATCCCATTCGTCAGTCCTCACAGCGCGCGCCACTTCATCGTCCTCTTCGAGACTGCTCCTGAGGAAGCCGAGCCATCGAAGCGCGGAAAAAAGAAGGCGCCCAAGCCGCCGGTGGAGACGAAGCAGACCACCCGCCTCAAACGGGAGCTGGAGGCCACCCGCGACTACCTGCAGTCGATCATCGAAGAGCAGGAGGCGATGAACGAAGAGCTCCGCTCGGCGAACGAGGAGATCCAGTCGAGCAATGAAGAGCTGCAGTCGACGAACGAGGAGCTGGAGACAGCCAAGGAAGAACTGCAATCGAGCAACGAAGAGCTGATGACGATCAACGAGGAGCTCGAGCGCAGCAACGAGGAGCTGGCGCACGCCAACAACGATCTGCTCAATCTCCTGGCCTCGGTCGATCTGCCCATCGTGATGCTCGACAGCAACCTGCGCATCCGCCGCTTCAACCCCGGCGCGCAGCGCACCCTGAACCTGATTCCTTCCGACGCTGGCCGCTCCATCCGCGATCTGAAACTGACGCTCGACCTGAACGATCTCGACAAGATGATCGCCGGCGTGATCGACACCCTCGAGGTGCGCGAGCTGGAAGTGCGCGACCGCGGCGGCCGCAACTACCTCCTGCGCATCCGCCCCTACAAGACCGCCGACCACAAGATCGACGGCGCCGTGCTGGTGCTCGTCGACATCGACCAGTTGAAGAAGAAAGCCGCGAGCGCGAAGCGCTGACGCGAAGCGCGGCAGCGCCAAGCGCGAAGCGCCGGAGCGCTGGCGTCTCGCCGGCTGGCCCGGAGGCGTCTCGCCTCCGTTCTGGCCCCTCGCCAAACATTTGCCTGAAACCATCGGCCGGTTACAAGCAACTGTTTGGTGTCTTGCAAGATCGGCGGCGAGACGCCGCCGGGCCAGCCGGCGAGACGCCAGCGCTCCGTTGCGCTTCGCGCTTACCGGCGCCGCAGGCGCTTCTGCACCGATTCGATCTCGCCGCGGATGAAGTCCACCTGCGCGAGAAGCTCTTCGACCTCATTGGCCACCGCGCGTCCGTTGGCCTTGTGAGTCCGGTGCGTCCTGCGCTCCTCGGCCAGCGAGCGCCAGAGCTGGGCGCGCTCGCCGGTCTGCATACCGCTGATGGCGCGGACGACTGGATCGACGCCTTCCTCCGCATTGGCATCTTCGAGGACTTCGTGCGGCGTCAGTTTGAGGATGCGGGTCAGCGTCAGGAAGAGGCCCAGGTCGACATTCTGCTTGTCACGCTCGATGCGCGACAGCGTGGCGGCGCTGATATCGGCTCGCGAGGCCAACTCAGTCAGCGAAAGATTTCGCGACTGACGTGCAACGCGAAGCCGGTTGCCTACCATTGCGACATGCATGATACCAGATGCAACGTCATCTTCCTGACGAGAGCTTCCAATGCGGATCAGTTCGCATGCTTCATAAGCGATGTTGCCATCACTGGTGGCAATCCCTCGCCCTCCTCGCGCGCCTTGGCCGCCCTGCACGCGTGCAACGCCGAGGTGAGGTCGACCAGGTCGAGAGGCTTGCGGAAGCAACGGCGCACGAGGCGGAGCTCCTCGCAGTCCTGATAGATCTGTTCGGCGGCCGCGGTGATGACGATCGTTCGCTTCAGGTACGGGGGTGCCTTCTGGACGAAATAGCGCAGGATGTCGAAGCCGCTGATTTCAGGCAGGAGCAGATCGAGAACGATGGCATCGACCGGCTGATGTTGCAGGATCGCCAGCGCTTCTGCTCCGTCCGAAGCGAGAAGGACATCGAAGCCTTCACGTCTGGCAACCGCCGCCAGAAGCGACAGCGTCGCATGGTCGTCTTCGACCATCAAAACCACGAACGGAGAGGGCATTGGGGACTCCCGGCTGAAGTTTGCGGCTGACGCAAGCATTCTACGCCCGGGGCTACAGAATGCAACTCAGCCAGCAGCGTCCGGAGCGATACGCCCGGCCCACTTCTCTTCCGGCAGAGCCAGCTTGCGGCTGAAGAGCTTTTTGAGCAGCCTCAACGCTCCGATGCGCCAGAGGATGTAGCCGGGATAGCCGGTGATCACCGAGAACTCGCCATGTTTCAGGTGACGCAATCCCTGTTGGATCAGCCACGGGATGCGGGCCAGCAGGATCAGGATCGGATACGACGCCTGCGGCTCGTCATACGCACGCACCTTCGTCAGCCAGCGGTCGAACGTCTTGCGGGACGGCTTCCAGACCATCAGCACGTACAGCAGCACGTTCGCCCACGTCGGCCGCAGCGCGGTGTAGTTCTCGTTGATCTGCTCGACGTCGAACCCCTCGGCGATCATCTGCTTTTCCAGCGACGTGTTCGGGATGACCCGCAGCGAGAAGATGTTGAGCGTGAACGGCCGGGCCATCCGATAGATCAGCTCCAGCGTGTCGATTACGTCCTGCCGCGTCTCGATGGGATTGTCGACGATGATGTCGTACGACGGATTGATCTGGTATTCGGCGAACTCCGCCAGCGCCGCCGCGGCCTGTTCGATGCGCGGCACCGGCGTCGGCCGCTTGTAGAACTTGAGGATGCGCTCGCTCCCGCTCTGCACGCCCATGCGCACGCGGTTCATCCCCGCCCACGTCAGAATCTCCACTTTGTCGCGCTGCACGTAGGTCGGGATCACGCCGTAGATGCAGAACTCCAGGCCGACCTGCTCGCGCCAGCGGGTGGCGAAGTCGGTTAATTCTCGAAGAGAGATGGCCATGAAGCTGTCGTCATAGAAGAGGACCGTCTTCAGATAGGGATGGACCTTCAGCGCCGCCTGCACCTCGCCGATGATGTAGTCGACGCCGCTGTGCCGGATCTTGCGGTAGTTGGCGTCGTTGGCGATGAAGACGGTGTTGCCGCAGTAGGTGCAGTGCAGCGGGCAGCCGATCGACCAGACCGCGGGATAGGCCAGGCCGTTGTTGTTCAGATAGTCGCCGCGCGTGACCTGTCGAAACCCCTTCTCCGGCTGATAGATCCCCTCCGCGCCACCGTACTTCGGATAGGGGAGCGAGGCCAGCTCCGCCGACGACATCAGCGGCCGGAAGACGTTGCGTTTGATCTCGCCGGATGCTCGATCCTTGAACCAGAAGCTGCTGGTGTTCCGGAAGTCGCTGCCGTTCTCAAAGTGATGCAGCCACTCGGCGAAGGCCAGCTCTCCCTCCCCGGTGCAGATGGCGTCGACGTCCGCCTTGATGGCATCCTCGGGATAGATGATCGGATGAATCCCGCCCCACATCGAGTAGGCCTTGGGGTTGATCTCCCGGACGCGTGTAGCCAGCTCCTTGGTCAGGTCGGCATACCCGGTCATCGAGGAGAAGGCGACGACGTCCGCCTGCGCCAGCTCCTGCGCGATCTCAGCTACTTCCTTTGAGCCAAACGCCCTTCCCTCTCCCACCTTCCGTACAAACGACTTCCACATCGACCGATACCGCTGCGTCCCGACGTAAAACGTCCGCGTATCCGGATTGATCTTCTCCGCATACGCCGCGAACTTCCGGAAGCCCGTTGCGGTGATGCCGTCTTCGAGGGAAACGAGATGGATTCTCATGAGGTTGCGAGGTGGCGAAGCGTAGCAGGAGACTATGTTATTCCGCTGAAAGGCGTTAACCACAGAGGCACAGAGATCACAGAGAGAGGAAGGATGAAGGCCGAAGGATGAAGGCTGAATCAAACCAGCGCATTCATCCTTCATCCTTCAGATTTCATCCTTCGCTTTCTCTGTGTTCTCTGTGCCTCTGTGGTTAAAGCCTTTCGGAACTATCATCCCTCCATGAATATGCGCATCGCTCTCGTTCTCGTCGCAGCGGCATTCATCCTGTCGCCGGTTGCGCGAGGAGGGCAGATCGTCAACATAGGCGTGTTTCTCAGCCAGTGTCCGGACCGCGACCCCGCGTTCGCGCAGATCGTGCATGACTTCGAGCTGCGAAGGGACGGGCTGCCGGTGAGCGAGGCTCCCTGTACCGAGCCGACGGGGGCGATGACGGTCGCGCAGTACTCCGACACGCTCATCGTCCGTCAGGGTCTTCGCGTCATCTACTACATGGATCGCGGCCAGTCGGGTCACCTCCCCTGGACTTCCGGCACGCTCTACGACTGGATGAAGTCGAAGATCGGGGGCATCAACATCGTGACCGGCGGCGGCTCGTCCTGCTGCGCTCAATTCGGCGGCAAGACATTCATCAACGTCGGCTCGGAGAATGACTTCAACCGCGACTTTGACCGCACCTGGCCCGGCATCGCCGGCAACATCGATCTGTATGCCCACGAGACCCGCCACGTCGACGGCTTTCCGCACAGTTCGTGTTGCGGAATCACGAACGGATGCGACAACACCTTCGATATGGCGAACCTCTCTCCTTATGGCGTTCAATGGTGGTTGAACCACCTCTGGCTGACCGGCGGCATTGACGTCGGCTACGAGTGTCTGGTGCCCGCCGATGTGAGCGCGGCCACCAACTGGTTCCTCTCGAGCGTGAACGACCAGTTCCGGACTCGTTTCTGCGCAAACCTGCCCGCGGTCCAGGCTCTCCCAGCCACGCCCGGCGGAGCGTGTCCTCCGCAGCCGCGACGGCGTTCGGCGCGGCATTAGTCTCACGCGGAGGCGCGGAGACGCGGAGGGAGAGTCTCTCTTTTTCTCCGCGTCTCCGCGTCTCCGCGTGATCCGTTTTCAGTAACTACCTCTTCACCCTCCCGATCCAATCCCCAATCCTCTGCTCCAGCACATCCATCGGCAGTGCTCCGGCGCCGAGGACTTCGTCGTGGAAGGCGCGGATATCGAAGCGGTCGCCGAGCTCGTGGCGGGCGCGTTCGCGGAGCTCGGTGATCTTCAGCGATCCGATCTTGTAGCCGAGGGCCTGGCCGGGCCAGACGATGTAGCGGTCGGTCTCGCTTTGCACCTCCACCTCATCCTCGGAGGTATGGTCGTGGAAGAACTGCACCACCTGCTCGCGCGTCCAGCGTTTCGAGTGCAGGCCGGTATCGACCACCAGGCGGATGGCGCGCAGCATCTCGTCCTGCAGGCGGCCGTAGTCGTTGTAGGGGTTCGTATAGAAGCCGACTTCCTTTCCCAGCTTCTCCGAATAGAGCGCCCACCCTTCCACGTAGGCGGTGTAGCTCGTGCCGAAGCGGCGGAACTCCGGGAGGCCGGTCAGCTCCTGGGTGATGGCGATCTGCATGTGATGGCCTGGCACCCCTTCGTGGTAGGCGGTCGACTCCATGTTGATGGTCTTGCGCGTCTCCGCCTGGCCGGTATTCACCTCGACGCGCCCGGGGCGCGAGCCGTCCGGCGCTCCCGGCTCGTACTGCGCACCGGAGGCTTCCTTCTCGCGGAACTCCTCGACCGGAACGACGATCACCTTCGCCTTCGGCAGCCGGCCGAAGAGCTGCGGGAGCTTCGCGTACATCTGGTCGATGTAGCCGCGATAGAGCTCCAGGATCTGCGCGCGGCTCTTCGCTTTGAGATCGGGATTGGTGGCCAGAGAGGCCCGGAAAGACTTCAGATCGGCGAAGCCGAGAGACTTGGCGATGGCCAGCATCTCCCCTTCGATCCGCGCCACCTCGTTCAGTCCAATCTGATGGATCTCGGCGGCGGAGAGCTTCGTGGTCGTGCTCTGCCGCACGCGCGAGGCGTAACGCTTCGCACCGTCGGGGAGCGCCCACATGCCGGGATCCTTGCGGCCGTGCGGCGCGTAGTCGTCGCGTACAAACTTCGCGAACGTCACGTACGACGGCAGCACCGAGGTGCGGATGGCCTCGACGATCGCCGTCCGCAGGCGGGCGCGCTCACTCTCCGGCACGGCGTCGGGAAACGTCGCCAGCGGCTGGGCGAAGGGGGTTTTGTCCGGCTCCTGAGCGGCGATGCCTTCGGCCTGTTTGACCACCTTCTCCAGCAGGAACTTCGGCGGCATCAGCCGGTCGCGCATCCCCTTGCGCATGTTGGCGATGGTGTCGTCCATCTGCTTCGGGAAGTTGCGCAGGCGCTTGGCGTAGTCGTCGTAGTCCTTGGTGGTGGCGAACGGGAGGAGCGACGGCAACTGCGCGGCGTTGAGGTGGATGCCGCTGATCTGGGTGACCGGCATCTCCCACTCTTTGAGTCCGATGTCTTCGATGTTGTCGCGCAGGTTGTGGGCCATGAGGGCCTTGTTCACCGCTTCCTGCTCGGAGAAGCCGGCGGTGTCGATGCGCTCGAGCCGCTGCAGAAACTTTTTCGTCTCCGCCAGGTCGCGCTTGACCGCGGCCTCGGAGTTGTCGGAGGACTGGTCGTTGTAGCGCCGGTCGCCGAGGATCGAGGCGAATTCCGGGCTGGTGCGGAGGGTGTACTCCCACTGCTCCTTCAGGAGGTCGGCGAGCGCCTTGCGCCGCTTGTCGAGGTCGGCCGCGCTGCGCTCATCGGCGGAGGCGGTGGAGGCGAAGAGGATGGCGGCGAGGAGGAGGAGAAACAGTTTCTGCATCTGCCGAGCTTACAACCTGGGACGCGCGCCTTGCTGTCAACATGAAGCTCGCTCCATTCGCGCCGGACCGCACGACCGCGCGGCCTCCTCCCTCAGCCGGGCAAGCTCTGGCGTACCATGAAATCCATCCATGAACCAAGGCCGCCGTATTCGTACCGGATGCGTCCTCGCTGTGCTCATCGTCGTAGGGTTGGGCGCAGGTTCGCTGGCGCTCGTGTCCGTCGGAATCGAGAGCGGATGGACGGCGCTTCTGGCCGGGATTCTCATGGCCGCGCTGCCGTTGCCGTTCTATGCCGCGGTGGCAACGTGGGTGGATCGTTTCGAGCCGGAGCCGCCATGGTTGCTGGCCACCGCCATGTTCTGGGGTGCCACGACGGCGATCCTTCTGGCGATGATCTTCAATGGGATCGGTGAGAGCTTTTTCTCCGCATTGGCCGGGCCGCAGCAGGCGGCGGTGATGACGCCGCTGTTCGCAGCGCCCCTGGTCGAGGAGATCGCCAAGGGAGCGGCTCTCCTGATGCTGTTCTTCTGGAAGCGTGACGAGTTCGACAACGTCACGGACGGAATCATCTACGCCGCCATGGTGGGACTCGGCTTCGCCATGATGGAGAACGTGCAGTACTACGCGAAGGCGGTCGCCTCCGGCGGGAACGAGGCCCTGGGCATCTTCTTCATCCGCGGAGTGATGGGGCCGTTCTCCCATCCGCTCTTCACCAGCATGACCGGGATCGGATTCGGGATCGCGCAGGAGAGCGATCGGAAAGTGGTGAAGTTCATCGCGCCGGTCCTCGGTCTTTGCGGGGCGATCTTTCTGCATGGATTCTGGAACCTCAGCACGAACGTCGGCCTGGCGTTCTTCGCGACGTACTTTCTGATCATGGTGCCCGTGTTCATCAGCGTCATCGTGGTGGTGATTTTCTCCCTCCGGCGGGAGGCCAGGATCATCCGGACGTTTCTGGAGAGCGTCGTGGCGGACGGTGTCCTCAGCCACGACGACGTCGAAGTGGTCACATCCGTTCGCCGCCGGATCGGGGCGTCGACGCGCGCGTTTTTCCAGGGCGGCCTCGGAACGTGTATCGCCCGCCGGCGTTTTCATGCGTCCGCCACCGAGCTGGCATTCCACTCGTGGCGGACCAGCCGATTCTTTGTCGAGGATGCCGACATCATCCGCGCGGAGTTGCTCGATCGCGTGCGCGCGCTCCGTGCCCGACTCGGTCTCCCGAGCGAGATCCTGTTGCCGGACCCCAGGCTCGTCAAACGGCTCACGCTCGAGATTCCGCTTCCCGCCGAGTTTCGATGAGAATCGGGGTTGCGCGGTCTCGGGGTTGCGCGGTCTCGCGGTAGATTGCAGAGTCGAATCGACCAACGAATCGACTAATCAACTAATCGACTAATCCACCAACCCCGAGACCGCGCAACCGCGAGACCGCGCAACCGCGATCCTACGTCCCCCCGTAGTAATGGCACCGCGAGCTGCACGTCTCCTCGATCGTGATCCGGTACAAGTGCGGCACCTTCGGGGCGAGCTGGTTCCAGATCCAGATCGCAAGCAACTCCGAGGTCGGGTTCTGCAGCCCTTCGATCTCGTTGAGGAGGTAGTGGTCTAGGCGGTCGACGATCGGGTCGACGGCGCGCTTCAGATCGGCGAAGTCGATCAGCCAGCCGACGGCAGGGTCGATCGTTCCGCGAACCGCCACTTCGCCGCGGAAGGAGTGGCCGTGCATCCGGCGGCACTTGTGTCCCTCCGGTACATGGGGTAGAAAGTGCGCCGCCTCGAAGCGGAAGTCCTTTACCAGCTCGACGACATCAGAGGGCATCGCGCGGATTGTAGCGGCGGGGCATCCCTTTTGCTCCCGGACCAGGCTCGACATGACTCGAAATGCATCGGATACCGATTCGGAACGCACTCTTGGCACCATCGTCAAGGAGCTGACCGCGGACATCACCACGCTTTTCCGTGGCGAGATCGCGCTGCTCAAGCTCGAGGTCAAGGACACGGTGACGAAGCTCGGCGGCGGCATCGGGCTCTTTGCCGGCGCCCTGTTCGCCGCCCTTCTGGCCCTGGCCTTCCTCTTCGTGACCATCCTGCTGGTCCTGATCCGCCTGGGCGTGCCGGCCTGGCTCTCGGCGCTGATCGTGACGGTCGTCCTCCTGGCCACCGCCGGCGCGTTGGCGTTCCTGGGAAAGAAGAAGTTCGCCGCCGTGCAGTTCGTGCCGTCGAAGTCGATCGAGAGCATCCGCACCGACATCGAGTCGATCAAGGCAGACATCGAACAGGCGGCCAGGAGCAAATACTAGATGGACGACGAAAAGAAGCAGCTCGATCAGACCATCGAAGGTGCCCGCGACCGCGTCGGCGACCGCATCGACGAGCTGGACCGCCGCATCCGCAAGAAGCTCGATTTCCAGAGCATCGCCTCCGAACATGCCCCGCAACTCGTGGCCGGCGGCGCCGTCATCGGCTTCCTGGTCGGCTTCGGCTTCCCGAAGGTCGTGAAGCGCGTCCTCCAGATCGGGATCCCGGTGGTGCTGATCGCGGTTCGGGTGAATAAGATGCGGTCGGAGTAGTGGGGGATCCACGCGGCTGCGCCCCGGCCAGAGCTGCTGCCGCTGCGGGCTTGCAGAACCTGCTCGAGCTCTACGTCGCCACCGCTCGCGACGACGCCCGAATCTTTGCGATGGCCAGCATCGCGCCGCCGTAGACGGCGAGCGCGATGAACATCATCGCCGCGGTGCCGGTGCGAAGGTCCTGAGCGACGACCTTCGCGCCGGTGAGCACCAGCAACGCGATTGCAAGCTGCGACGCCTCGCGCACCTGCCAGAGGCGTCCGACCCACGCCAGCGCCACCGACGCGGTTGCCAGCACGGCGGTATTCACCAGGGCGTGCACTCCTTCACTGGCGTTGCCGATCGAGAGCGACAAGGCATACATCGCCATCGACGCCGCCCCGCACATGGCGATGCCGAAGAGCACGACACTCCGTGCCCGCAGGAAGGCGGCAAGGCAGAGCGCGGCTCCGACCATCGCCGGCAGCGGGATGACCAACGCTTCTCCGCGGTTCAGCAGTGCCGCGCCGGCGAAGGAGAAGAGGCCGCCCCCGATCGCCGCGAACGCCCCCCACAATGCGCTCTGCACGAGGAAGGTGACCGTCAACGCTCGCGATGAGCCACGGCGCGCGATCTCCGCGGCAGCCAGTGCGGCCACGCTCCAGAGGATTGTGCGCGCCGGCTCCGTCAGGAGTAGCACGGTGCCGCCGGCGATTCCGATCAGCGAGGCCGCGGCACTCTGAATCATCGCCCGCGGGCTCACCGCGATCCAGATCACCGCGAAGACGAACAGACACACCGCGGCCATCGTGGCACCGTTGGATTGATCGAGCAGTGTGAGAAGGATCAGCGCCACCGCGATGAGATCGCTCTCCACCGCAAGTACCCATCCGGCCGCCTCGGCATGGAGAACGAAGGCCACCGCGCTGATGATCGTGAGCTCGATGAGGAAGGGAATCAGCGACTTCGTCGTATACGCCAGCAGGATCGCGTCGCACGTCGCACCGGTCGCGGCGATCCAGGCCAGGGATGGGAAGGCATAGCGGCGTCCGGCCTCGATGAGAGCGATGCTCAGCGCGGCCAGGACGAGGGCCGCCATGTTCGCGGAGAGCACCCCGAAGCGCGTCGCCGCTTCCCAGACGATCGGGTACGCCACGATCGACGCCGTGGTGGCGTAGAAGATTCCGGCGCTGCGCCGTCCGGCCCGCACTCCACGAATGGCCACGGCGATCCAGGCGATCGCGTAGAGCAGTCCCAGGGCCACGCCGGCCGGTTTTGAAACCGCCGCCGAGTCAGTCGCCGCGCGAAGCAGGAACGCTCCGCCGAGGATCAGGAGCGATTTTCCAATGAGCGCGAGGTCGACCATGGGAGCGGCAACCTCCTCGGCGGGAGTCGGCCAGGCGGTGGTGTCAGTACTGGCCGCGGCGTCCATCTGCGACAGCCGGAGCTCCACGTTTTTCAGCCGTAGCTCGAGGTCTTCGATCCGTTGCGCGACGTCCATACGTTACCCAAGCATGCCGGCGTCAGCTCGAACGGTGTCGACGATCACTTTTGGGAGTGACATTTAACGACACAGCCTCATGTGTCGCCGGGGTATGCTCGCGCCGTCCAATAGAGGAGTGAATCAGCGATGGATGCTCTGGAATCTCGACCGCGTCGCCGTTTTCTCAATTATTTCCTCGGCAGTTCTCTCGGCGCCGTCGTGGTGTCATTCCTTTATCCGATCATCCGCTTTGCCAGTCCGCCGCTCATCCCCGAGGCCACCACGAACCAGGTCGAAGCAGGGGATACCTCGGATCCCTTGTTGATGACCAAAGGATTCAAGATCGTCCGCTTCGGCGCGGAGCCGGTCATCCTCCTCAAGGTGACGGACACCGAATATCGCGCCTTCTCCGCCACCTGCACCCATCTCGATTGCATCGTTGGATACCAGAAGGAACGCACGCGCATTTTCTGCAACTGTCACGGCGGCGCTTATGACCTGAACGGCCGCAACGTCTCCGGACCCCCGCCGCGGCCTCTCACCGCGTACAAAGTGAACCTGCTAGCGAAAGGATCCGAGCCGGCGAAGATCGTCGTCTCGAAGGCATAGGCGCACATGATCGCCCGTGCAGGAAAATGGCTTGACGACCGCCTCGGTCTGTCGACGATCGTCGAGCTCGGCTCCCATAAGACAGTCCCCGTTCATCGTTACACCGTCTTCTATTACCTGGGCGGGATGACGCTGTTCTTCTTCCTCGTCCAGGTCTGTACCGGCGTTCTGCTGATGCTCTATTACAGACCGTCGGCGAACGAGGCATTTGAATCGGTCGAATTCATTATGACCGTCGTGCCGTTCGGCTGGCTGATCCGCTCCATTCACTCGTGGTCGGCCAATCTCATGGTCTTCTTCGCCATGCTTCATCTGGCCAGCGTCTATTTCCTGAAAGCGTACCGGCCGCCGCGCGAGCTGACCTGGGTCAGCGGCGTTTTCGTCCTCTTCCTGATCCTGGGATTCGGATTTTCCGGTTATCTCCTTCCCTGGAATCAACTGGCGTTCTTCGCGACCAAGGTCGGAACCGATATCGCCGGTGCCGTGCCGTTCATCGGCCACTGGATGGTTCGCTTTCTTCGCGGCGGTGACCGCGTGTCCGGTGGGACGCTCTCGCGTTTCTATGGATGGCACGTGGCAGTGCTGCCGGCGATTACCTGCGTGTTCCTGGGCGCCCATCTCGCCCTCGTGCAATTGAAGGGGATGAGCGTTCCGCCGTCCTGTGAAGAAGAGGCGGGCAAGCGTAAGCCCATGAAGTTCTTCCCGCATTTCGCACTGCGCGATCTCTCCGGCTGGCTGTTCGCTCTCGGCTGCCTCGCCGCCCTGGCGGCGCTCTTTCCGTGGGAGCTCGGCGAGAAGGCGGATCTTTTCGCTCCTGCTTACGAAAACATCCGGCCGGAGTGGTACTTCGTCTTCATGTTCCAGACATTGAAGCTCGTTCCCGGCGGCGAGATTTTCGGACTCGAATACGAGGCCATTCCGATCCTTCTCTTCGGTGCCCTCGGCCTGCTGCTGATGCTGGTGCCGTTCCTCGATCGAAGCGTCGCGGGCAAGGGGAACGTCTGGTCCGTCGTCGGCGCCGTGGCCCTGCTGTTCGTCATCGGGATGACGTGCTGGGGCTACATGTCACTGCTCCCGCTGTATGTGGTGATTCTCAGCGGGATCCTGCTATTGCTCCTCGCCTTCATTACGCGCGGCGGGCGGAGATCGGAGAATTGATGAGAGCGCGTCTGCTCGCTGTTGCTGTCGTGATCCTCTGCGCAATCCTCTTCGCAAGGGGCGTGGCCTTCGCCCAAACGTCGTGCATCCATTGCCACGGCGGAGAGCTGTTCGATGACGCCGCCAAGGCCAAGGTGAAGCATTTCAACGTCGACGTCCATTCACAGGTCGGCCTCTCCTGTCACGATTGCCACGGCGGCAATCCCGATCCGAAGCTCGGCGATGACATCGCCGGGGCCATGGATCCGAAATTCAAGCCCAATCCCTATGTCGGCGCTCCGAAGCGCACGGCAATCCCCGACTTCTGCGGCCGCTGCCATTCGTCGGCGGCGTATATGAACCGTTTCAACCCCGCGGCGCGCGTCGACGAGGTCAGCGAGTATTGGACGAGCCACCACGGCCAGCAGTTGAAGAAGGGCGTGGAGGACGTGGCCACATGCATCGATTGCCACTCCGTTCATAACATTCGCAGAAAAGGCAATCCCGAGTCGCCGGTTTATCCGACCCATGTCGCCGAGACCTGCGGCCGCTGCCATTCCGATGCGAAACGAATGCACGCCAACGGCCGTGCACTGCCGATCGACCAGTACGCGAACTGGAGCACGAGCGTTCACGCCAGGGCGTTGCTGGAGAAGGGCGATCTGACCGCGCCGACATGCAACGACTGCCACGGAAATCACGGCGCCACTCCTCCCGGTGTGGCCAGCATCGCCTTTGTCTGCGGCCAATGCCATGTGCGGGAGATGGAATTGTTCCGGGCCAGCCCCAAGGCCGCCGGCTGGGAGCACCACAATGAGTTTCTCGCCGCCGCCCCCGACGGGAAATGCAGTACCTGTCACGACGACGCGCGCGCCGCACTGCAACTCAAGCAGTTCAACGGCTGTGTGGTCTGCCACAGCAACCACGGTATCAACCGCCCCACCGTGGCCATGCTCGGCAATCTGCCCGATACGCCGTGCGCCTTCTGTCATGAAGGAGTCGGAAAGCTCGCCGCCGCCGTTCCGGAGCCGAAGGACAAAGCGGAGCATTTTGCGCAGATGCGCAACGGCCTGCTGGCGACGGCCGCCAAAATGCACCTTCAGGGCGACGCACGGTTCGATTGGCTCGTCGATCAGGCCCAGCAACTGCCCACGCACAGGATCATGTCCGGGGACGATGGCAAGCCGCACCTGCGGCCGGAGTTCGCCCGTCTGTTCGAGAAGTTCCGCATCGGCAAGACCCATTATCTGTATCGGGATCCGGCGACCGGCCACGATGTCAGCAAGGCCGTGCGGCAATGCAGCAATTGTCACGTTGTGTCCGGTTTCGCCGGTCACGATACGTCGCAGGCGCTGCTCTCCGGCACGCGCGAGGTGACCAGCATGATCGCGCGCTCCGAGCGCATCCTCCTCACCGCGCAGCGCGGCGGCGTCGAGGTCCGGTCCGCCCGTTCGGAGCTCGATAGCGCCATCGATAACCAGATCGAGCTCGAGACGCTGGTCCACACCTTCTCCAACACCGGCGCCTTCGCCGAGAAGCGTAAGGAAGCGCTCCAGCACGCCCAGGCCGCCCTCACCGCCGGCCAGCATTCATTGGACGAGCTTGCCTACCGCCGCCGCGGCCTCTTCATCGCCCTGGGAGTGATCCTGGCCGCATTGGTGGCATTGGCGCTGAAGCTGCGGCAGATGTAGCCGGCAAAAGGCCTTCACCACAGAGGCACAGAGAACACAGAGGTGGGTTCTCTGTGACCTCTGTGTCTCTGTGGTAGAGGCCTTTTTTGGGCAATCGCATGGAAAACGCGATGCCTGTGGCCGTCCTCCTTTGTCATGAGCGGCTTCGCGCTCGAGACGCGCGCACGAACGGCCCGGCGGTACGGAAAAGGGCGTATCCTTCTTTCCAGCAAGCGGGTCACGTATCCAAACGAACACGAGGGTAACCTCTCATTCATCGAGAGAGTGATTGACCGTGTCTGCATGAAGGCGGAAAACGGAGAGAAAGCGAAGAGCGGGCGACCGCGGATACATCGCGGCTGGTGGATGACCTTCGCCGCGGTCGTGCTCATCGCGGTCGTCGCGCTCCTCGTCCTGCGCGGCACGCGCGCGGATGGCATCGCGCAACTGGCGGCGCTTGCGCCGCGCTCGCAGCGTCTGATCGAGCCGCGGCTCTCCGGCGGCTTCGCATGGGCCAGATATCGTGGGCCCGAGCGGACCTCGGTGAGTACTGCCGACGCTGATCACTTACAGCTTGCCGGTCAGGCCGGTGAGGCGATGGCGCGCGCGAAGCGCGACGACTCCGCGGCCGCGCAGCACACCGCCGGCGTGGCCATGATGCTCATCGATCGTCCCGATGACGCCCTACAGTCGTTGAACCTTGCGGTTCAGCGCGCGCCGAAGGACGCCTCCGCGTGGAGCGACCTCGCCGCCGCGCAGTACGTCGCCGCGGTGCGGTACCTCCGTCCCTCGCTCTACCCGGAAGCGTTGGCGTCCGCGGATGAAGCGCTGCGCTTCGCCCCGGACCATCCGGAAGCGCTATTCAATCGCGCGTTGATCCTCGATCGCCTCGGGTTGCGGGAAGAGGCCCGCGCCGCATGGAAGCGGTATCTCGCGGCCGATGGGTCGTCCGCGTGGGCCGCGGAGGCGCAACGCTATCTAAAGGAGAACCCGGCGGTCGATCGCGATTTGCAATTCCACCGCGAGTTGCCCCAACTGGAGAGTGCCGCGACCAGCGGCGACGCCGCGCGCGTACGCGCGCTGGTAGCGCTCTATCCGCAGCAGGCTCGCTCCTTCAGCGAGGGCGAGCACCTCGGACGCTGGGGCGAGGCGGAGCAGCGCGGTGATTCCGCCGAGGCGGCACGCATGCTGGCCATCGCGCGCGTCACCGGCGACGCCCTGCGCGCGCGTGGCGAGACGCTCCTCGGCGACGCCGTCGCGGCGATCGACGCATCGACAGGCCCGCGCCGCGCCGCGCTCGCCGAGGCGCACGTGCTCTATCGCCGAGGGCGGATGCTTTACGCCCAGCAGAAGCCCACCGAGGCCGGGGCCGCGCTGCGCGATGCCGCGTCACGGTTCGAGCGAGGCGGCAGTCCGATGGCACTGGTGGCCCGTTACTTCGCCGCGAACACGGCATTCGACCGGCAGCAGACGAAGGAAGCGCGCGCGCAGCTCGAGGCACTGCTGCGCGAGAGCGACGCCCACCGGGGCTACGTGTCCCTCGGCGCGCAGGTTCGGTGGGAGCTGGCGCTCTGCGCGATCATTGACGCGTCGTGGCCCGAAGCGCGGGATCTGCTGCTCGATGCGGAAGCAAACTTCACGAGGATGGGAGAGACACGCAACGCAGCGGCCATCTCGGGGTTCCTGGCGACGGCTCTGATGGGGATGGGCCGGTTCGACGATGCCTGGGCCGCGCGCATCCGCTCGCTCGAGGCACTCAGCGCCGCCGGGAACGCCGAGCGTCTAATGGTGGCGATCGGCGCGGCAACGCGCATGGAGTTGCGTGTGCGGCGCCTCGCGCCGGCGCGCGCCCTCGTGCAGCTCGAAGAAGCGGTCGGACGCCGCATCGAGAACCCGGTGCTCCTGGCGGATGCGCTGATGCGCGACGCACTGATCAACGAACAGCTCGGCGACAACGGTATGGCCACCCAAAGTATCCACGAGGCTTCCATTGCCGCGGCGGCCATCGGCGATCCGGCGTTCCGCTCGCGCGCGCAAGCCGATGTGCAGTTCGGAAACGGTGCCGTGCTGCTGGCGACCGAACCGCTGCGCGCACGGGAGGATCTCTCACGCGCGATCGACGCCTACGTCGCCTCCGGGTATGCCCTCTCGATGCCCGAGGCCTATCTGCTCCGCGCCCGCGCGGCCGTGCGCCTCGGCGACCGCGAAAGCGCCCGGCGCGACATCGACCGCGGTATCGAGACGCTCGAACGTCATTCCATTTCGTTCGCCGGCTCCGTCGTCGGCACGGGCGTGCTCGACGCCGGACGAACCCTCTACGAAGACGCCATCCGGCTCTGCTTCGCCGCCCATGATGATTCGTCGGCGTTCGCCTACGCGGAGCGCCTGCGCGCGCAGCTCGCAACGATGGCGGCACCGATTCCGTCGCCCGAGGAGGTCCGGCAGCGGCTTGCCGGCAGCGGCGCCGCGGTGCTGGAGCTGATCGCGTTACCCGACGAGGTGGCCGCGTTCTGCATCACCGAGCGCGGCGGGTACGTTGCCCGCTCGCCCATCGCCAGAACACGGCTCTCGGAACTGGTGGCGCGCGACGATGTGGCGGCGTTATACGACGTCCTCATCCGGCCGTCACTCGCGGCGATCGGCGGCGCGCGCACGCTCATCGTCGTCGCCGACGCGCCGTTGCGCAACGTGCCGTTCGGAGCGCTCGGCGACGGCAAGCATCGCCTCATCGAACAGCTTGCGGTCGTCACCGCGCCAAACGCGGCGGTGCTGCAACGCGATACGCCATCGTTGAAGCCGCGGAGCCTCCTGGCCATCGTGCTGCCATCGGGCGACGTCACGGCCATGCTCCCCGATTCCGAGCGCGAGATCGCGGACCTGCGCGCGGTTTATCCCGAGGCAACCGTTCTCACGGCAGGGCAGGCGACGTTCCGCTCATTCGCATCGGCGGCCCGGCGCGCGAACGTGTTGCACATCAGCGGACACACCGACCGGGAGCCCGCGGAACAGGAGCGCGCGTTCGTCTTCGCGAACGGCGAGCGCGTGTCATGGCAGACCGTGGCGGCAACGCCGATCGCCCGTGACAGCGTGGTGGTCCTCGCGGCGTGCGAGACGTTGCGCGCGCCGCTGGCCAGCACCGATCGCTCGCTCAGCCTCGGCGAGGCGTTCCTTTCCGCCGGCGCACGCGGCGTGCTCGGCACGCTCACACCGATCGCCGACCGCGACGCACGCGATCTCTTCACCGCCTTTCATCGCCAACTCGCCTCGGGTTACCGGCCGGAGGAGGCGCTGCGGCGCGTTCAACGCGAAGCCGCGGCACGCGGCACAGACGACGCCTGGCGCTCCGTCGTCTTCCTTACGAATCACATCCCGGCGCCGGGATAAAAGGAGAACCGCATGGCCCAACTCTGGATTGAGTTCGTCGGCATCTGTACACACTTCAATCGAAACGCACTTCAAGGAACCCCACTCCAGGGGCGGCTCCCGGTGCCTCACCGCGTCATGTTTCCGCAAACCGCCGCTGTGCCGATCACGGTCCTCCAACCGTCGGGACAGCCCCAGACCTTCACTTTTGCGCTTCAACAACCGACGCTGCAACTACCAGACAGCACAAACATCCCGCTCACCGGTCAGCGGATGTTCATCGATACCGATGTCTCGTTGCCACCACCGGATTTCACCTCGACGTGCATTCCCAATCTCACGACAATTTGGCCTGAGATGCTTCCCAACCTGCCCGCCGTGCTCGAATCCGCCCCTCCGGCGATCGCGTACTTCGACATACTCACGGGCGTTATCAGCTCGTTCAACCACACAAGTTCCGCCGCCAGCCGGCTCGTGCTCGATGTCCCCGGCCCTGGCCCGGCTATGCTTGTAATCGAGAATTTTGACGGATCGCCATCGAGGGTAATCCCGATCGACCTCAACGCCACCGCTCCCTCAACGATCACCATTGAGAATCACCCTTTCCCAAGCATAGATGTCAACGATAATCTGGGCCAGGGCGCCGAGCTCCAATTGAACTTTCTGGTCGCGCAGCCGCAGCAGTTCCCGCCGCCGGTTCTTCCAGATATCGATCAGGCGATTCAGGCCATCATCACTTGCATCCAAGCACGACTGCTCACTGCCGACGCCGGTCCCGGCTGCTCGAACTCGCAGTACCCGTAGGCGATACGTCATTTCGAATCCCGGCGACTGGATAAAGGAGAACCGCATGGCCCAACTCACGATTCAGTTTCTCGGTATCTGTACGCATTTCAATAACCAGACGGACCTCGGGTTCCCGCTGCCGGTGCCGCACCGCGTCGTGTTTACGCAAACCGATGCGGCTACGATCAGCGTGGGCACCGATAGCTACACCTTTCAGCTTCATCCGGAGCTGCAACTACCGGACAACGTAACCATTCCGCTCACAGGTCAGCGGATGTTCATCGCCGGTACGACCAAACTGCAGCCGCCCGATCTCGCCTCCGGCTGCATTCCTCATCTCAAGACAATCTGGCCCGGGATGGAGCTCAGCCTGGCCGCGGTGCTCGACGGCGCCTCTCCGGCGGCCGCCTATTTCGACATCTTCGGCGGCGATGTCAGCGGGTTCAACCACACAAGTTCCGCGGCTGGACTATTGACGCTCGATTTGGACAGTCCGGCGATGCTCGTGATCGAGAGCTTTGACGGTTTGACCAGAAAGGAGATCCCCATCGACCTCCCGCAAACGATCCTCATCGAGAACCATCCGATCCCGGGAGTGGATATCAGCGATACTCCAGGCCAGGAGGCTGAGCTGCAGTTGAATTTCCTGGTCGCGACGCAGTTCCCGCCGCCGCCTCTTGCAAGTATGGACCAGCAACTCTTGAATATCGTCGAATGTCTCAAGAACCAACCAAAGGAAAAAGACGCCGGCCCCGGCTGCTCGAACTCGCAGTACCCGTAACGCGCCGAGCAAAGCTGGCCGCGCTTGCTCTACTGCGCCATTAGCCCGCCCGAGTGGCAATCGGCGCAGTTGAAGTTCCGCAGATCGCCCAGATCGACCGGGTGCTGGAACTCCGCGGTGGCATTGGTCTCGCCTAGTACGGTGTGGCAGACGGTGCACTCCTTGCTGATCCGTTTGCCGTCCGCGCTCACATGCTGGTCATCGTGACAGCGGAAGCATCCCAGCGTGTAGAGGTGACCGACATTGTCGCGATGCGTGCGCCAGTCGACATTCATTTCCGGGAAGCGCGTGTTGCCGAAGATCTGCTTCAGTGTGGCCACCGACCGGTCGATCGACGCCTTCTTTGACGCGAACACCGCGGGCTGATTCGTTCTGTAATAGGCGGTGAAGTCGTTGGCGATGGCCTGCATCGCCTGCGGAGTCGATTTGTAATCCTTCGACAGCACGGTGACCGACTGCTGTTTCGCGAACGGCAGCGATCGATCGATCGTGCCGGCAAGCAGGGCCCGGTCGACGGAGCGGTCGGGTGAGAGGTAGATGTGCGTCGGCCGATTGTGGCAATCGACGCAGTCCATCCGCCGGTGAGGCAACGCCGCGATCTGCGCGGGCGTCAGTTTCGAGCTCTCGGCGCGGTACTCGGTCACTTTTCCGTTGAGGTCTTTGACCCGGATCCACGGGATGTCCTGCCGCTGCCGGTCCGTGGCCGCGTAGGTGATCTCGTTGGAGATGTTCATGTGCCAGTGAATGCCGGAGGTCATCCCGGAGCTCGGGCTGCCTCCGCCGGTCTTGATCAGCAACCGCACTTCCTTTGGTGTGCTCTGTTCGTCGTACTGGAAATGATTGAAGACCTTCAACTGCGCCCCGAAGAATTTCTCCGGCCAGTGACACTGCTCGCAGGTCTGCTGCGCCGGCCGCAGGTTCTCCACAGGCGAGGGGATAGGGCGTGGGTATTTGTTGGCCAGCGCCGCGTAAACCTGATACGAGCCCGACAGCTTCGAGCGCACATACCACGTCGCGCCGGCGCCGACGTGGCAGCCGACGCAGCCGACGCGCGCGTGGGGCGACAGCTTGTACGCCGTGTATTCGGGAATCATGATCTGGTGGCAGAGCGTCCCGCAGAACGCGTCCGTCTCCGTGTAATGGAAGGCCTGATAGCTGCCGATGACGCTGGCGGTGACGAAACAGATCACGCCGGCGAACACGGCGGTAACGATGACGCGCGTCCGCCGCACGTTCAGGTCCAGGCTCGGGTACGGCCTCACCACCTCGGGGGCGTGTTTGTGGCGTCTTCTCCGCTCGATCAGCAGGCCGGCCACATAGACCGCCAGCCCGAACGACAGGATGGCCGGCGCCACGATCCAGGCCAGGATGCCGAGGTACGGATTGGCATGGCTGGCGCGGGCATCGATGTAGATCAGGAAGATCGTGTTCATCAGCGCCACGAAGGCGATCAAAGCGCCGGCGAGGCTGATGGGGTTTCGGCCAAGGTGGCTGTTGTTGTGTTTCATAGCTCCTCTGAGGGTACCTCACGCTCCCGTCTCGCAGGCGAGAAGTCGCAACAGCGGCTTCCCTGACCGCAAGGGGTTCTGTCTCGATTCTGGCGGCGTTACGGTAAGCGGATGCGCGCGCCATGGGTGCGCGCGGGATCACCGTTGCCGTGTGATCCCGCGCACCGGATGCTGTTTACACGCCGTGCTTGAGGACGAGCGCCACATCGTGGCTGGGGACGATGACGGAGTCGATCTTCGCCGTCGGCGCGCCCGGATCGCGCGTCATGGCGTCGCCATCGAGATCGATGCGCGCTTCGAGGGTGACGTGATCGGGCGGTGCCTGTCCCATCATCGAATCCTGCGCGCTGAGCGAGAAGGTCACAGGGAACGAGGTGACGTCGAGCCGCTTGGCGAACACTGGATGGCCTTTGCCTCCCGGAACCGCCGGGCCGCTGCGGGCGATGACGAAAACGATCACCTTGCCGGAGACGCTCTTGGCGATCGAATCATCGAGCGCGATCGTGCCCGAGAGAATGCTGGCCGCGCTCGCGGTGGGCGCGACCGGGGGCATGACATGGCCGGGCGGCATCGCTGCCGGTGCGGACGTCGTGGTGGCCGCTACCGGCTCGGCGGCAGGGATTGGCGCCTGTGTGGAAACCTCGGCCTGCGCGGGTGCCGGCACGACGGCGGCTTCAGCGCGGCCGTCATGACGAACGGCAAACACTGCCAGGGCCACGACGACCAGCGCGCTCCCGGCGCCGAGGGCGAAGGCGCTCTTTGTGGAGAGGGGTGATTTGGTATTTTCAGTGCTCATAGTCCTATTCCTTTCGCGCCGCGCTCCTGGGAGACGCGGGCCTTGAAAAAACCGTTCATGACGTGTGTGCAGTACCCGACCAGCACCACCGCCGAGACCGCGTACGCGGCCCAGACGAACTCCCACCCTCCGCTGACGACGCCGTTCATGCCATCACCTCTTCCGCCACCACGATGCTGAGCGGCGGCGGTGCGATCTCGTCCTCGAGGCGCAGCGCGGCGGTGCGGGTACGAATCGTCATCGCGCCGGCGAGGAGCAGCAACATCCCGGCAAAATTGATGAGCAGCGGAATCAGAAATTCACGGGAGATGGTCGATACTCCGGACTGTTGCTGATGGAGCGAATTCCACCACTTCACCGAAAAGTAGACGATCGGGACGTCGATGTAGCCGATGATCGTGGCAACGGAGGTCCACGTGGCACGCTTTACCGGTTCATCGATGAAGTAGCGCAGCGCGCTGATCCCGGCGAAGGCCATGAGCAATACCGCTACCGTCGTGAGCCGCGGATCCCAATCCCACCACACTCCCCAGGTCGGCTTTGCCCAGATCGACCCCTGGATACAGAGAAGGAGGCAGAGCACGACCGACATCTCGATGGCTGCTTCCAGCCGGTGGTCCCAGCGCCACGAGGCGAAGGTGAGGTACATCGTCGCGCAGACGAATGCCCACGTCAGCACCAGCATCGCCGACCAGGCTGTCGGGACATGGATGTACATGATCCGTTGAACGTCGCCCATGTGCTGCTCGGACGGTGCGACTGCAAGGCCGTTGTACGTACCGGCGAGCAGACAAAGCGTTCCGAGGACGATGAGTGCAATAGGAAACACAATTCGCTTTCTCATACGAATGCGAACATAGTGCGGTGCTCTGGTGCGGCTCGGTACGCGGCCGCACGAACTGCTGTGACACGCATCACCCGACAACGGTGCGTATGAACATGGGCTGCTGTCCACACGCGGCCCTATCGTGCAACCAGTCAAAACCGAGTCAAGGAAGTCAGACCAATGGAGGTTCTCATGAAGACAGCAATCAAGCGCGCCGGACTGATCGCGATGACGGCCGCACTACTCGCTCTTCCGCTGCTGGCCACGGACACCGTGGGACGGAGACGAGCCGGTACGCCACCCCCCGCGGCGCCCACATACGCCTCCAACCAGGTCGAGGCTTACCTAACCGCCAGCGATATCGCATTCATCCGCCCCGGCCTGAAGGTCATCGTCAACTCGATCACCATCGGCAGTAACCGGATCCCGGTGGTCGATATCAACCTGACCGACAGCCTCGACCAGCCGCTCGACCGGCTCGGCAAGGTCACGCCAGGCGCGATCTCGGTCAGCTTCATCCTCTCCGCGTACGACCCGGCCACGCGCCAGTACACCGCCTACACCACCCGCAGCGTGACCACGCCGGCGAACAGCCCGCATCCGGGTGTGACGGCCATTCAGGCGGGGACGGACACGGGAACCTTCACCGACCTCGAGACCGGGCACGCCAAGTTCACATTCAAGACCGTGCTGCCCGCCGGCTTCGATCAGACGAAGACCCACACCCTCGGCATCTACGCCACGCGCGCCCTCGGCGCGGTCCCGGGCATCGATCCGGCCCTGGCGAAGAACTACTTCGCCAACGTCGAATACGACTTCCGCCCCGATGGCGCCGCCGTCACGGCCAAGTGGGACAAGGTCAACCTCGCCACGAGCTGCAATAACTGCCACGATCCCCTCAGCGCCCACGGCGGCGCGCGGCAGGACCCGAAACTCTGCGCCCTCTGCCATCAGCCACAGACGTCCGATCCCGACACCGGCAATACGGTCGACTTCAAGGTCATGATCCACAAGATCCACTCGGGACCCAATCTTCCGAGCGTCAAGGCCGGAACGCCGTACCAGATCATCGGTTTCGGCCAGGCCGTGAACGATTTCTCCAACGTCAACTTCCCGCCGGGCAACGAGGTCACCAACTGCGCCTTCTGCCATGAAGGGACGAACGCCGCCGCCAAGCCGACCCAGGCCGCCGTCTGGTACACCAATCCGAGCCGCGCCGCATGCGGTTCCTGTCACGACGACATCGACTGGGTCACCGGCAAGAACCACGTCGCCGGCCCGCAACTCGACGACAAGACCTGCGCGTCCTGCCACACTCCCGACAGCGGTTTGGACTTCGACGCCTCGATCAAAGCCGCCCACACCGTTCCGCTGAAGTCGAAACAGCTCAAGGGACTCACGGCAACGATCGTCAGCGTGACCAACGCCGCACCGGGAAAGAGCCCGACCTTCACCTTCGCCATCAAGAACGGCGACGGCACCCCGGTCGACGGCACGAAGCTCGGAGCGTTCGCGCCGATCCTGGCCGGCCCGACCAGTAGCTACACCACCTTCTTCCGTGAGAGCGGCCTCTCCACGGTTGCCAAGCCCGGAAAATACGACCCGGCCACCGGCCTGACCAGCTACACCTTCACGGCCGTCATCCCCGCCACCGCAACCGGCACCTGGACCGCCAGCGCCGACATCACCCGCAACATCGCCCTCAAGCACAACAACGGCACCGCCGACACCACCGTGCGCGAGCCGGCATTCAACCCGATCAAGTACTTCGCCGTCACCGGAACCACGGTCACGCCGCGCCGCACGGCCGTTGCCATCGCGCAGTGCAACTCCTGCCACGACGTGCTAGGCCTCCACGGCGGGCAGCGCATGACCACCGAGGAGTGCGTGATCTGCCACAACCCCACCAACAGCGACGTGGCGCAGCGTCCCGCGGCCGCCGGTGTGCCGGAATCGATCTCGTTCCAGCGCCTGATCCATCGCATTCACAAAGGCGAGAACCTCACGCAGGACTTCACCGTGTACGGAAACGGTGGAAGCCTCCACAATTACAACGAGGTGCGGTTCCCCGGCGATCTGCGCAACTGCGCGAAGTGCCACACCGGAACGGCGTACACGCTGCCGCTGCCGACGGGCATCGCATCGGTGAACACGCAGCGCGATTATTTCGCTCCTCAGGGTCCGGCCACCGCGGCCTGCCTCGGCTGCCACGACAGCAAGGACACCGCGGCGCACGCCTTCCTCAACACCGTCACCTTCCCCGGCGCCTCGCTTTCCGCCGAGGCATGCGCGACATGCCACAGCACCGGCAAGGACTGGGCCGTCGAAAAGGTCCACGCCCGGTAAATGATCGCCAGCGAGGGGGCCGCCAAGGCCCCCTCGAAGCATCAGGAGAACGTGATGAGACACCATTGGTCCGGCCGGATGGCCTTCATGCTCTGTCTCGCTCTGTCGCCGGGCCTGGCCCTCGCGCAGCAGACGACGACGCAGCCCCCGGCTCCCGAACAGACGACGACGCAGGCCCCGGCACAAACGCCGCCGGCCGCCGCCCCAGCATCCGCGGAATCAACCGCTCTTCCCGCGTGCACCGACTGTCATGACGCCATGAAGGCCATCGCCTCGACGCCGCACGCGCATGGCATGGCCAAAAAAGGGGAAGTGCCGAGCACCGTCTGTGAGTCCTGCCACGGCGACGGCAAAGCCCACATCGAAGGCGGCGGCGACAAAGAGAAGATCTACAAACCGGTCGGCGTCGCCGGCGCGAACAAGACCTGCCTGCTCTGCCACGACATCGCCACCGACAAGATCTCCCGCCACGGCGGCGTCCACGCCAACTCGGCGACGGTGAACTGCCTCACCTGCCATTCGATTCATACGCCCGAAATTCACGCGCCGCATCTGCTCGCGAAGAAGCAGCTCGCGCTCTGCGACACATGTCACATGACCCAGGTGGCCTCGTTCCGCAACAAACCGTTCGCGCACCGGCTGGGGCGCGGCGGAATGGAATGCGCCTCGTGCCACGAGCCGCACGGATTGCCGGGGAGAGACAACCTCCGCACCACGCGCGCCGGCGAGCTCCCCTGTCTGACCTGTCACGCCGACAAGCGCGGCCCGTTCGTCTTTCAGCACGGAGCGTTCGCCGTCGGCGACTGCATCACCTGTCACGAGCCGCACGGCTCATCGAACCCCAAGCAGCTCAAGCGTGCCACTGTCGCGCAGCTCTGCCTCGAGTGTCACTCGCCGATCGGCGGTACGACTCTCGGTTCGCAGCCGCCCGCGTTCCATAACCTCAACAGCCCGCGTTATCGCAACTGTACGACCTGTCACGTGGCTGTTCACGGCTCCAACCGCGATCCGCAGTTGCTGAAGTAGGCGAGGCCGAGATGAAACGACTCTTCACAGCTACCGCCCTTTTCACCGCGCTGCTCGCGATCCCGTTTTCCGCGCGCGCGCAGTCCATCCCATTCGACCTCGAGATCGGCTACCGCTGGCTCGATCTCAAGGGGAACGAGGACATGTACCGCACGCAGATCAACGAACGGAACGGCGTGTTGATCCGCAGCTTCACCCTGGCCACCTCCGACTTCAACGGCGACACATCACTGGTCGATCGTTTTCGCGTCGACGTCAGCGACCTCGGCACCGGTCCGGCCAGCTCCATCCGCCTGGAGGCAAACCGGACGAACACGTATCGACTGCGCCTCGGCTACCGCACCACGAACGCCTTCAGCGCCCTCCCGGCATTCGCCAATCCTCTGCTCGATCAGGGAATCGTGCCGGGACAACATACCTACGAGCGCAAGCGGACGTTGTTCGACCTCGATCTGGAGTTGATGCCCGACCACGCCATCGTCCCGTTCGTCGGTTTCACCTGGAACGACAACCATGGTCCCGGCCAGACGACCTATCACCTCGGGCAGGACGAGTTCCGCCTGATCCAGAATCTGAAGGAGCACGACCGCGAGCTCCGCGCCGGCGCCTCCTTCCAGTTCGGCGCCGTGCAGGGTTCATTGACCGAGGGCTGGCGCAACTTCCGCGGCAACAACGAGCTCGCCCTCGCCCCCGGCGCGGGATCCGGCAACAACTCCATCCCAATCCTCGGGCAGCCGATCAGTGCCGACAGCATCTCCCGCACCGACACCACCCACGTCAAGACCCCCTTCACGAATTTCTACATCACCGGCCAGGCGCTGCAACGGCTTCGGCTGATCGGCAACTACACCCGCTTCGCCGCCGATTCGAAAGGGGCGGAGTCGGAGGCCGATACCGGATCGTTCGTCTCCTTTGCCATCAGCCGCTTCTTCAACGGCCTCAATGAGAGCGCCTCGTCGTCCGCGAAGAACACCACCTGGCGCGGCGGCGGCCGTGCCGAAGTCAGTCTCGCGCCCAATGTCGACTTCATCGCCGGCGCGCAGAGAGAGCACCGCGAGCTCGACGGCGCCGCCATCATCGATACCGTCTTCCTGCAGACCCTCACCTTCTCCGGTTTCGACAGGCGCGACATCGAGACGATCCTGCAGGCCTCCAGCTCGATCAACCGCAATGAAGACGTTCTCAACGCCGCCATCTCCGCGCGCGCCCTCGGACCGTTCGCTCTCCGCGGCGAGTACAGGGAGACGAAGCAGGATGTGAATGTCTCGCCCGACCTCTCCGAGATCGTCGTCCCCGGCTCGCAGGGGGGCGATTTCAACCGCCGCGTGCACACGCTCGATCTGAGCGGAACGTTCACGCAGTCGGGCCTGATGCTCGGCGCGGCCTACCGGAAAGACAGCGCCGATCATCCGATCTTCCGCACCGACTTTCTCGACCGCAACCGCTTCCGCATTCGCGGATCGTGGACCTCGCCGAAAAATATCGTCCGCGCCGGTTTCACCGCCGAGCGTACGAATCAGAGCAACGACGTCCCCACCACCGGCTTTGATGCGCGGATGCGGCAGTACAGCAGTGACCTCGAGGTCGCGCCGGTGGCGTGGCTGCACCTGCGCGGCTCGGTCTCGCAGTTCCGTGCCGACAGCAACATCAGCTTCCGCCATCCGGAGAACTTCGCCATCGATCAATCGATCCAGAAAGAGAACGGCCGGGCGCACGAGGGTGGCCTGAGCTTCCTGCGCGGTCCTTTCTCTCTCGATGGAAGCCTGGGCAAATTCTCAAATGGGGGAACGACCCCCTTCGACATCGACCGCTACAGTCTTCGCCTGACCTACGACTTCAAGTCCAAGACCGGCATCGCCGCCGAATGGAACCGCGACAAGTACGACGAGGCCACGCCGTCGTTCGGAAACTTCGAGGCCACGCGTTACGGCCTCTACTTCCGCTGGCATCCGTGAAACTGACCATCTTCGTCGGTGACCTCTGCGATGTCCCCGCCGAGGCCCTCTGCACGTCGACGAACCCCCGGTTGTCGCTGGCCATGGGCACCGGGGGTTCGGTGCGTTCGCGCGGCGGTTTCACGATCCTGAGAGCCTGCGAAGCGATCGTCGCCTCGCACGCCAGTCCTCTCGCTCCCGGCTCCGCCTGGGTCACCACCGCCGGCGATCTCCCGGCCAAGGCGGTCATCCACTGCGTCGCCAGCGACGCCCGCCACCACTCGTCTCCGGCGATTGTTCGCGCCTGCGTCACCAACGCTCTCGTCCGCGCCGCCGAGGCGAACTGCCGGAGCGTCGCCTTCCCCCTCTTCGCCACCGGCCACGCCCGCCTCCGCTTCGACCAGACCCTGCGCGTCATCGTGCAGGAGCTGCGCGACGCGACTCTCGATCGTGCCTGGATCGTGATCAACGATCGCGATCGGATCGAGGAAACGATGCGCGTGGTGAGCGAGGTGTTTCCAGGTGAGCCTGAAGTCGAGATGTCGGCGGCAACGGACGAGCGAAGCTCGTGGTTCGGGGATTAAGTGGATGGCCACACAGCTCACTTGAATTGTCCCTCGAGAGCGTTCGATGCCCTTTGTCGAGAGTCCTTCTCCCCCCGCGGTTTCTTTGCGGGGGGAGAAGGTGCCGAAGGCGGATGAGGGGGGCGTTTACGCGTCAGAAACGATCTTGCGTCGCTGGCCCAAAGGCCGCTCGAAGGCAGGAGTCGCGCACGAATAACGTCCTCGTGAAGCGCCCCCTCATCCGGCTTCGCCACCTTCTCCCGCAGCTGAAAAGCGCTGGGGGAGAAGGACTCTCGATTGGAGGTATTGCCGAGAACGAACCGCTCGCACAAACTCCACATCATCCCAAGTTTTGCCACCAACAGGGTGCCGGCAGTCTAACCGGGGGCTAACGGTCGATCCGCAAGCAACGGAGCGCTGGCGCCTCGCCGGCTGGCCGGGCGGCTTTCGCCGCCGCACGCCCGCCAGCTCACACCCGGTAATAGCCTCAGCGGCGAGACGCCGCCGAGCCAGCCGGCGAGACGCCAGCGCTCCGTCGCACGAATCAGTTAATGATCGATCCTCACTTGTGTCGCCACCAGCGTTCCATCCGTCTGGCGATTGGCGGTTACCTCGACGCGTTGTCCCGTCTTCAGATCCGACAGCGATCCCGTGTGATCGCCGTTTTTGACGACGGTTGACGATGTCAGGCCGATCACCACGGAATGACCGTCAGCGTTGACGGTGAGCGAGGTCGACGAAACCGCGGTCACAGTGCCTTCGACCTCCACCGGTTCGGGATGATTGTCGTTTCCTACGTCCTCCACCTGAATGAGCGTGGCGCCGATGGAGCCATCGGTGTTCAACGTCCCATTCACTTCCACCAGATTGCCGGTTTTAAGGTCGGCGATGTGCAGCGTGGTCGAGCCGTGACGGATGATCGTCGTCGAGCTGATGTTCACCACCACCGCGTTTCCGCTGGCGGGCTTCACGCTGATCGACGCCGAGGAGATCGACGTAATGAGCCCAGTCAGCTCGGCGGTGTGGTTCTCATTATCATCGCCGTGATCGTTCTGCACCTCGATACGCAGCGCCGTGAACCCGCCATCCGTGTTCACGCGCCCTTCGACATTGACGTGATCGCCAACCTTGATGTCCGAGAGCCCGAGGCGTTGATCTTCGTGGCGGATGATCGTGTCGCTGTTCACCGTGAACTTGACGTCATCGCCCGACCTCGTATGAACCGTCAGGCTATCGGCGTCGACCGCCGACACCGTTCCTTCCGCCTCGGCCAGTGAATGGGGACTCTCGACGTTGATACTGACCGCCACCAGACTCTTGTCGGCCTGTTGCAGGGCCTCCACTTCCACCCGGCTGCCGATGACGAGCATGGTTGGATTGACCACCTGCCCCTGCATCCGGATCAGCGTGGATGTGGTCAAGCCGACGACGACATCACCCGAGGAGGTCTTGACCGTGATCGACGTCGCGCTCGACGCCGTGATGACGCCGCGGATGTGAACGGATTCGATCTGAACCTTCACCACCAGCGCGGTCAGGGTCTTGTCGGTCTGTTCCTGAGCCTCGACCTCGACGTGGTCGCCGGTGTGCACGTCGGCCGCCGCGCCGGTGTGCCCATTGATGAAGAAGCGCGTATTGCCCGTGATCGTGATGGCCACATCTCCGGTCGACGTCGTGACCGTGAGCGTGGTCGCCGTCAGCGACTTCACGGTCCCTTCGATCTCCGTGGCGGGATGCGATTCGACTTCAATCGTCAGAGCGGTGCTCGTGCCGTCCGTTTCTGTCTGGGTGTGCGCTTCGGCTTTGTCGCCCGTGGCGATGGCCGAAACGGTCGACTGGTGACCGTCGAGGCGCACGATCGTGGTCGAGGTCAGGCGGACCACACGGTCGGTGGTCCCCGTCCGGATCGTCACCGAGGTCGCCGACACCTGGGTGACGATCCCGACGATTTCCTCCGACTTTGCCGCGGCGCGCTGCCGTGCCACCGCCGTCGAGGGCACCATCGCGAATGCCGCGAGCCACACCATGATCGAGAGAATGAGAGACGAAGCTGAATGCTGTTTCACGTTTCCTCCTTGGAAAAAAAAGAGGACGTACCCGGGTACGCCCTCTTTGGAACACTTGCGGCTGTAGGTGTGTCTTTTAAAGCATCTGACTTGCGGAAGTGTACGGGGTCGAGGAGTCCGTGAGTGTGATCTGGATCACGCCCGACGGACAAACTCTGACAAGCACAGCGTTACATCGATCCGAGAGCCTCCTGCATCCAGTCGACGACGTCCACGACGTTGTTGATCGGCGGGTTGTAGGCCGGGGGACGAACGCCATCGACGTATTGCTTTGCCCGCAGGAAGAGTGTCAGGAGGTTCGGCGCCAGGAATGCCGGCGTGCCGACCTCATCCTTCATGATCTCCCCGATGGTGTGACGGCCAAGACTGCGATAGCTCTCGAACTGGGACTCGGAGAAGAATTGGTCGACGGTCGACTCGTGCGGGAAGGTGCCGTTCGTCTTCCGATAGTTGCGGACGTCTGCGGGACAGTCGTCGTAGACCGCCGGCTTGATATAGAGCAGATGGCCGATGGCGGTGCCGCCGTCGACATTCTTGTAATGGATCTCTCCGGTGGCGCAGTAGCGGCCGGTCCGCGGATTGTTCTGCGGGCCGATGTATTTGGTGGCCAGATTCTCGATGGGTATGCCGAGGTCGATCCGTATTTTGCGAATGGCATTGGCCAGATCGCCGAAGGCATATTGGGAGTCGCCCGTGGCATCGCATACCACGATGTATTTGCAGCGGCGCAGCACCATCTCGTACAGCCCGAGGTTGTCGAAGTGGCCGCCGTCGGAGAGAAAGACGTAGGAGTCCGTGTCCTTGGTGGCTCCGAGCGCTTCATCAAACAGATACTGAAGGCTGACCTTCGGCGAGTCGCGCACGTACGTTCCCTTGCCGTCCCTCCCGGGATTGCCGAGCCACCAGCCCAGCCGGGCGTTGAAGAGCGTCATGAGGAAGGTGACTACAGGCGATGAGTTGTGGCCCTGGTTCGGGCTCACGGCCGCACCGGAGATGGCCATGGCCGTGCCGAGAGAGATGGACTCGGCGTACTCGGAGGCATCGCGATAGCCGAGACGGTGATTGCCCGCGTGCAGCGGAGAGACGGTGAATGAGTCGGCCTTTCGTTCCTGCCAGGCCAGGTTGTCGCCGCCGACGAGATTGAGCGCGACGTTGAGGATGTGCAGCGGTGGCCGGCCGATCGGCGGCTGTTCCTGCGCCAGCGACCCGATGGGCGCCGGTTGCTCTGGTGTACCAAAAGCCTTCTCAAAATAGGCATAGTCATCATCGGTGAGAGACGCGCTCTTCGTGGTTAAAGGGATGACCTCGTCGAATTTCTTGAGTGCGTCGGGAAAGCAGGTCTCGAGGTAGCGCCGGTTTTCGCGCAAGAGAGCGGGCGAGCAGGGGGCTGTCACGTTGTTGGCCAGGTCACGCGTCAGCATCATGCGGTTGATGGTGTCGAGAATCGCGATCTGCAGTTCGGCGCGGTCAGGAGGAGGCGGGATGGCGACGTATGCCAGCGCGGAAGGCCGGAGATCCTCGAACTGCGACCACGTCTGCGCAGGAACAGCGCCGGCGAAGGCGTCGAAATCTAGGAAGGACGATGGCCAGAGCACTTCCGGCCGTAGCTCCCACATGGCGATGTCGTCTTCGGGATCGAAGCCGGTGAATGCATCGGGGTGGCGTTCCCACCGCGAGGCACCGAGATAGGCTCGCATCAGTCGATTTCGATACATGGCGTGCATCGAGTAGAGGTTGACGTTGAGCAGGCGCGACATGAGGAGCGCAACGATGAGCACGATCGCGAAGAACGCCGCAAGCGGGAAGAACCTCGTCGCGCGCAGGACCGCCAGATGCATTCCCGCAACCGGGGTCACGACCCACGCTCCGATCCTGGTGGGCGCATCCTCGAGAGCGGGAGGCCCAACCTGATTGAGTCGTGCGAACACGGCCGTGGTCCCGAGCCAGTGAAGGAGGCCGCTGGTGGCCAGCGAGATCAGAGCCACGATCAGCAACAGCGTGATCAGCGCCGCTCCCTTGAGAATCCATTTCGTCCACGGTGAGGGGACCTTGGCCTTCGACTCGGATGAAGCGCGCTTGCCCAGCACCCAGGAGACGATTCCCGACACGCCGCCGACGCTCGACAGTGTGACAGGCAGCGCGATGATGAGCACCGGCACGATCAGGACTGAGATCGAGAGCAGTGCGATGATCACGGCGCAGATGAACATCACCGCCGCGCTGCGCGCCCACCACTCGCGATCGTGATCGCTCGAGAAGAGGGTGCTGAAGCCGACAAGCAGCGTGGCCTCGGCGAAAAAGATCAGGAGGAAGAGAGGCAACGCCAGGGAGGCGTAGAGCTCCAGATGAATCGCGTCCGAAAACGTGGCTGCATCGAAGATTTTTTCGAAGGAGACCCACAGCAGGAGTCCTCCCAGCCAGCCTGCCACCATCGCCGCCGCAACTTCGCGAAGAGCGCGCGACCAGAAGTCGCGCAGACTTACGACCGCCTGGAAAAAACCGCGAAGCTTGGCCATGAATCCCTGTTGCATCGGCGTCAGTGCGATGGCGCGCCGCAGAGCGTAGATCAACGCTCCGGCAAGCCCCGCCAGGGCGAAAAGCTTCGCCAGCAGAAACGGATCGACGCCAGCCGGATAGTTCGGCCAGAAGATGACGAACGCGATTCCGGAGACGACCAATGGCACGAGCCAGAACAGCACGCGCTTGCGCTCCCTGCGCAGCCGGCGGGCATCGACGCGCTCCCGTTTGGCAGTGCGATCGCTCTTCGGCCGGACGGTGGCCACTCCGATGACCGCCGCGGATCCGAATAGTGCTGCCATCCATCCCCATCCGGATGGGTCAAGCCCGGCCCGCCCGTTGATGAGCGCTTCCATTACGCGCGGCAGGGCCAGCATGGCTGCCAGCGCGGGAAGCAGCATCGTCCAATTGAGCAGAAGATTTCGAAGATACGTGGCGATCAGCGTCCACATGTCGACGGAGAACGCCGACGCGTTCGGAGCGAGGTACGAGCTGTACTCGCGCAGATGCCGGATCGGTTTCACTTCCGGTTCGGTCGGGTCGATCGGCTGGCGGGAAAGGTCCTTGGCTACACCGCTCGTTCCCTCCTGATGCCTGCGAGTCCACGAGGAAAGCCAGCTGCCGATGTAGCCGCCGCCGGAGACGGTGGACAGGTAGTGAAACCTCGTCAGCAGCCGGTGATCGGCCAGCCCTTGAAGGATGCCGAGGTTGAAGGTCGCGCTGCGGATGCCGCCGCCGGAGAGGCAGAGCGCGGCCACCTCTTTCTCGTGAATGGCCTCGTACATGGCCCGAACGCCGTGGCCGTCGGCGAGATAGTCGCTGTATGCGGTCTCGAGCAGAATGGAGTTGAAGTGCGAAAGTGGCACCTCGTCGATGGGGTCCGGAACGACGATGTCCGGTTGGGGACCGGAAATCAGGCCGAGCATCCGCTTCAGTTGCGTGGCGCTGACCGAGATCGACTCCAATAGCGCATCCGACGGTCTTTTCTGCCGCTTTGGCCGCCAGAAAGCGAGCTGGCTGAAGAAGCCCGGCTTCCAGTCGTCGCTGAAGGTCTCGATCAGCTTGTGGCGCGTTTTCGCGTCCGCTACGATCGCCGCTGCCAACTCCGGATCGTCGGCGATCGTGCTGAGGAGCGCCGGGTAGCGTTCGAAGGAAAATCCCTCCTTGATCAGAACGCGGATGGCCGCGGAGTGTCCGTCGAATTCGTGGTACAGGTCGTCGTCAGCGAGGATTTGCTGCGCGATCTCGTCATTCTCCAGCAGCAGACGCCGCGCCTGGGGGATCTGCAGAAGGCCACGCAGGGTCTCGTGCGATTCGATTTCTGCCTTGACGCCCGGATCGTCGAGCAGATGCTGCAGGAGCCAGGCGTCGTCTTCGGTCCGCTGGCCATTCCTGCTGCTCGGAGGCAGGAGCATGGCGTTCATTGCGTCGATGAGTTGTTCCTCGTTGAACTTGTTCTCGAGTCGCCGAGCCAGAAGGTCCCATCGCGTCTTGCCAAGCTCGTGGCCCGGTCTCCTGGCCACCTGTTCCAGCCGTCGCGCCAGGCTTGCCAGCTCGCGGACGTGCGATCGTTCGATCTGCACCCGCTTCAACGTGAGATCGTTGAAGAAATAGCTGAACTCGTCGCGCAACACCTCGCCCAGAGAAAGCGGATATACAGGCATAGAGGACCTCGCTTACTTGGAATGGATTGTTTCTCTATGGAGTGTCACGACCGGCACTCTTCCCTACCCGTAAGAGACGGCCCGACCGCGCGGTTTCCCGCGCGATCAGAGGGCCTCACGCCTGTCAGCGGCCCGAGGTCCCATTCGTAAGCAGCACCACGTCCCTCCTCTGTAGATAGTGCGTCATCACGATCCGCTGGCCGTCCGGAGACCATTCGTAGCCGGCGATCGAGCCGTCGGTGAAATTGGTCAGCGGGGTCGGCGGGCCGCCGGCGAGAGGCTGGAGGAAGAGGTTCTCCTGGCGGCCGGCGCGCTTGATATAGATGAGGCTCTTTCCGTCGGCCGTCCAGCGGAACATGCGCGCGGTGAGCTCGGGGAGGTGCGGCGGCGTGCTGCCGTCGAGCGAGAGGATGGTCAGTTTCGCGCCGGCGTCTTCCATCCCCGAGGCGAACGCGACCAGTTTGCCGTCGGGCGAGACGGAGGCGTCGTGTCCGGGTCCGTCGAAAAGCTTCGTGACCGGTCCGCCGCCGGCGGCAACCTTGAAGAGCTTGACGGCCTTGTCGTCGAGCGCGGAGAAGAGGACCGAGCGGCCGTCGGGCGTGAATTGCAGCCAGTTCAGGAATGGTCCGGTCGTGGCGATGACGGCTGGCGTTCCGCCGTCGATCGGGACCGACATCAGCGAGGCGTGATTCGAGGTCTCGTTGCCCGACGCGTAGACGATGCGCTTGCCATCCGGCGAGACGGCGAAGTCGTAGATGGCCGGCGCGTCGACGATCTGTTTCTGCTGCGAGCCGTCGACGTTCATGCGCCAGATCGCCGACGTTCCGCGGGCGCGGCTGCTGTAGACGATCGTCGCGCCGTCGCTGGTGACCACCGGATGCGATTCGAGGCGCTCGTCGTTCGTCAGTTGTCGCGGGTCGGATCCGTCGGCGTTGGCCGTCCAGAGATCGACGGTACCGCCGGCGGACGACGAATAGACGATGTGCCGGTCGCGCGTCGAAGTCAGGCCGAGTAATCCGTCCGAGGTGCCGAGGCCGCGCGTCAGTTGGGCCGCGGGCGAGTCGGGCGTCACCGACCAGAGCGTGGCCTGTTTCTTCGTCTGGATGGCGGCCACCGATGCGCCGGTGGCATGCGGTTCCGTGTAGTCATCGCTGTCGTCGGTCAGGATCGTCACCGCCCCCGAGGCGATGTCGACACGCTGCAACTGATGGCGCCCGGCCGAACGTGCGTCAGCGGAGCCGATCATGAGCTCGTCCGTGGCGCTGATGATGAGCGCGTCGCCCGCGGGACTCCAGGCCACGTTGCCGATCGTGCCGCGCGAGCCTGCCAGCGGGATGCTCTTCTTCGCGCCGGTGGCAACGTCGATGGTGAAAAGATGCAGGCCGTGCACGACGGCGATCTCTTTCCCATCCGGTGACCATGCCGGCGATTTCGCCCCCTCGGGTAACGGCAGCGTGGCCAGCACGCGCTCATGCGTTCCGTCGCGCGCCGTGACCAGCAGCCGGCTCTCACCCTTCTCGAGCACGTCGCGCGTCACGGCCAGTTGCCTGCCGTCCGGCGACGGCGAGGCGGCGGTGTCAGCATCGCCGATCAGCTTTGCCGGCGTCCCGCCGAGGATCGGCACCTCGATCACCGAGCCATAGATCGTGCCTTCGTAACGTGTGGCGATCAGGTGGTTGCCGTCCGCGGAGAAGGTGAGGCCGGCATAAAACGTTTTCGGCATGGTGGGAATGACCGCGACGCGGCTGCCCGTGGCGATCTGCTGCAGCCAGACGCCTTCGCCGGCGTCGTCCTCGTTCACGCTGTACGCGGCGAAGCGGCCGTCGGGCGAGACGGCCAGGCGGCCGACGTGACCCGAGGTCGTGATCCGCTGCAGCGCGGAATGCGCGGCGGGGAAGTCCGGCGCGGAAGGACGCATGCGCACGTGGATCTGCCACGCGATCACGGCCACGATGGCGGCGATGGCGATGCCGACCGCGACATACGCGGGCGTCTTGCTCCGCTTCTCCGGCGGTGCCTCCGGCTTGCGCTCGTCGACGGCGCGCAGGTCGAGCGCCACGTCGCGGATCGACTGGTAGCGGTACTCGCGATCCTTGACCAGGCACTTGTTGACGATCCGCTGCAGTTCCGGATGCTCGATCGGCGGCGGCGTGGCGTGCAGCACCTCGTGCAGCGTGTCGACGAAGGACTCGCCGTCGAACGGCCGCCGCCCGGTGACGGTCTCATAGATGATGCAGCCGAAGGAGAAGATGTCCGAGCGCTGATCGATGACTTTGCCGAGGATCTGCTCGGGCGACATGTAGCCGGCCGTCCCGATCAATTCGCCCTGCATGGTGATGGCCTTCATCGTCGGCGAGTCGGCGCCGAGGGGATTCCAGCCGTTGGATGGCTCGACGAGTTTGGCCAGGCCGAAATCGACCACTTTCGCGTAGCCCTCGACGGAGACCATGACGTTGTCGGGCTTGAGATCCCGATGAACGATCCCTGCCGCATGCGCTTTCCCCAGTCCCTCGGCGGTCTGCGCCAGGATCTCCAGCCGCCGTGCCATCGACGGATTCCCGGCCACGAAGTCGCGCAGCGTCTCGCCGTCGACGAGCTCCATGGCGATGTAGTGGAGCTCCTCCGGACGCTGCCGCTGTCCGGTCGCCGCGATCGGCTCGACGGTGAAGGAAGGACGGGCCTGGCCGATTTCGTAGATGACCACGATGTGCGGATGGTTGAGCGCCGAGGCCGATTTCGCTTCCTGCGCGAAGCGCTCCAGCCGCTCGGCGTCATCAGTAAGCCCGGTCGGCAGAACCTTCAGCGCCACGTCGCGCCCGAGCCGTCCGTCATGGGCCCGGTAGACGTCCCCCATCCCGCCGGATGCGATCAGGGACCGGATGCGATAGTGCCCGAGGACGGTGCCATCCGGCAGCGGATCGCGCGGAGGCGTCTCCACGACCATCACGGCCTGAGCCAAAATCCCGGCGTCGACGGAGTTCATGAGCACCTCCCGTTTCGCGGACCCGGTACTGGTTATACGCGCGCACGAAGGACGGTTCGTGTCGGCGGAGTCACGGTTCATGCGCGGATTTGCACCATCTGCAAAGGGCGCTGTGACGCTGCCGCCATCACACGCGCCGTTCCGTGCGGGGAACGAGGTTTCTGATTCGGGCAACGAGGTTTCTCGTTGGCGGGAACCAGGTTTCTGGTTCGGTGGAACGAGGTTTCTGGTTCGGGGAACGAGGTTTCTGGTCCGCGGAACGAGGTTTCTGGTTCGGGGAACGAGGTTTCTGGTTCGGTGGAACGAGGTTTCTGGTTCGGCGGGACGAGGTTTCTGGTTCGGGGAACGAGGTTTCTCGTCCGCGGGACGAGGTTTCTCGTTCGACGGACCAGTTCTTTGGTTCGACGGACCAGTTGAATCAGCAAAACTTTCCAAATTCAATCCATATTGAGCCAACCTCAAGGAAAAATGGGACGTATACGTCCCATTTTTTTTCAGGGTAGGACTTTGTCCCTTTCGCGGCTCTCCTCCCGCGTACGGATGCAATCAGGCTCGGACGTGTCCACAAGCCTGCCTGCCTCCGTTCACCGAAGCACGGCACTCGTCGCGGGTGCTGCATGCCCGGAGGCCGCCGGCTGGCCGTCCGGGTAATCGACCGTTCGCGTCCACGCGCGTGGCGTGCCGCCCGGTCTTATCAGCCAAAGGAGGAGACATGTCTGAAGAAGCAGCAACCGTAGTTCTTTCGCCGGCCGTGCCGGAGGCGGAGACCCCGGCGCCGGGATCTCCGACGGTCACGCATTACCAGGAGATCGCCGAACGGGTCAGCGCCGCGCTCGATGAGCTGCTGGCGCTGATCCCCGATTTCGTCGAGTCTCATCCGGCGAGGCGAGGGTTTGTGCGCACCCATCAGAGCGTGCCGGAGGACTTCGTCGCCACCACCATTGCCGCCGTTGATGCAATCCCCGAGCTGCAGGGAACCGGCTGCTTTGACGCCAGGGACGCGCGCGACGCTCTGCAGTTCATCGAGGCCTTCCGCTCCGTGGCCGACAAGATGCAGGCCTCGGCGACGAACCTGCAGTTCACCATCGACGCCCGCCGGGCGGAGGTGAACAACGGAGCGCTGCAGATGTACGCGATCGTGAAATCGGTCGCCCGCAACCCGCTGAGCACGACCGCCGCAACCTACCTCGCCAACCTGAAACGCGACCTCGGCCGGACCGGCATCGGGCGCAAGAAGAAGGAGACGATCCCCGCCCCATTGGCGGAGAGTCCAGCACCGCAAATTGATGCGTAACCGCGTCTGATCCCCAAGCGCGGGCGTTCCGATCACGCCCGCGCAAATCTGGCTCACGCGGAGGCGCGGAGAACGCGGAGAAAAGAAGCGCATCTTCATCTCCTCCGCCCCTCCGCGCCTCCGCGTGACCCGTCTGCTGCTCGTGTCGAAGACGTAGATCACGCGATCAGCCGGCCTTTTGAAGCAGCGCCTGCTTGAGGCCGTTGACACCGTTCGTGTCCAACATCTACGTTCGCGTTCGTCCCCACCGTCGGGGGAGACGCCCGCCGGGAGCAGGCGCGGACGCCTGCTCTCCGTCGCACGCGAATCGCTCGTCAGGTGTAGAGTTACCTCCATCAATCCATTCAGGTCCGGACGAGGAGGAGCGATCCATGCGCAGAGCGAGAATCGGGGTGCTCGCCGGCTTCGGCGTGGCGTTGATCGTTGCCGGGGCGTTTTCGTGCAAGCACGATGACGCCGTGCCCGTGAAGCCCGTCGAGCGGTACGTTCACGATCCGAAGATGAAGGAGACGTTGGTCGACGTCTTTCCGGGGATGGATGGGCCGGACCTGAATCTTACGCAGGACGACATCCGCGGACGGAACGTCTGGAACCTCTGGGTCGGCGACAGCGGGTTGATGTGGGACTACCTGGCGCAGCATGGATTCGGGACGGCCGATCTGCTCAAGACCATCGACTCGCGGCGGCGGGCGCACCGGCTGGCCGAGATCGGCATCATCAATCAGCCGGGATTTCAGGCGGCGGCGAAGCCCGATCAGTATGGGCTGTTCATCGATGAGCCGAAGCCGGGCGATCCGGATGGACAGATCGATTCGAAGATCGATTACTACACGTACGGGCGCTCATCAGGCGTCGTCGGGCTGCGCATCTCCGACAATCCGAAGTTCGACGCGGCGGCGAAGACGGAGTGGATGAAGCACGTCGGGGCGGACGGAATCAACCACGACTTCTACGAGAACCCGGAGTACTTCAATCAGACCACTCTGGTGCGGCCGTACATCGTCGGAATGGCCTGCGCCTTCTGCCACGTCGGGCCTGATCCGGTGCGGCCGCCGGCCGATCCGGAGAATCCGAAGTGGGCGAACCTCAACGACTACGTCGGCGCGCAGTACCTGAAAGTGTGGAAGGTCTTCGTTCCGCCGAATCCGAAGACGGGGAAGGATGATGAGGAGAGCTTCGTCTGGCAGCTCATCCACAGCAATCCGCAGGGGACGCTCGATACCTCGTTCATCGCCACCGACAATCTGAACAACCCCGGCACGATGAACGGCATCTACAGCCTCGGCGAGCGCGTCAAGCGCGCGGCGCAAGCGGTGTCGGCAAAGCCGGCGCGGTACGATCCGATGGTCGAATACCTCACCGGCGGCGCGCTCGATCTGCGCAACATCAAGGAGGGGATCGCCAACAAGACGCTGGTGATCCCGCGCGTTCTCAAGCAGGGTGACGATTCCGTCGGACTGCTAGGGGCGCTCAGCCGCGTATATACGAATATCGGTGAAGCATGGCCGGAATGGAGCCGACACTTCCGGCCGCTGGTGGGCGGGTTTGGATTCGATCCAGCGAATCCTCTCAAGTCGCAGACTCCGCTGCCCGTCCGGAAGCTGCAGGAGACATCGCCCCAGTGGAACTGGAGCGAAGAGCGCTCGCCGATGCTGGCGAACTATCTGATCAAAGTCGCGCAGCCTCTTTTGCTCAGGAAGGCGCCGGGCGGGGACGTGTATCTCAAGGCAACGCCCGAGCAGCTCAACCGCGGCAAGATGGTTTTCGCGGAGAACTGCGCCCGCTGCCACTCCAGCAAACAGCCGCCGGCGAGTGTCGACCCGAGGTCACCGGAAGGGACCGAATGGTTCCGCCAGCAGGTGCGGACGGATCCGGACTTCTTCACCCAGAACTTCCTCGGCGACGATCGCCGCAAGCGTGTCAGCGACATCGGCACGAACGCGACGCGTGCCTCGGCGACGAACGCCATGGGAGGCCACATCTGGGACAACTTCTCTTCACAGACGTATAAGACGCTGCCGAAGGTTCCGGCCTTCCAGGTCGAGAACCCCTTCGATGCCAGCACGCCGCTCACGATCGATATCCCGGGCAACGGCCCGGGCTACTATCGTCCGCCGTCGCTGATCAGCCTCTGGACGAGCGCGCCGTACCTGCACAACAACACGGTCGGGAACGACTTCGGCGATCCATCGGTGCCGGGCCGGATGCGCGCCTTCCAGGACGGCATCGAGCGGATGCTGATGATCAAGCCGCGGCAGCACATCATCTGGCGGACCACGAAGACGAGCTACATCAGCATTCCGCTGGCGTACATACCGGATCTGGGGACGCTGATCGAGAAGCAACATCCGGAGCTGGTCGATTCCTCGAAGAACCTGAGGATCGGGCCGATTCCGGCGGGGACGCCGATCAATCTGATCGCGAACGCGAATCTCGATGCCGGCGCCGATCTGGCGCTCAAGCGGATCGCTCTCTTTCATAGCATCGTCGACACACTCGTCGAGATCAAGGCGAAAAAGCTGAATGAGCAACAAGCCGGCGATTTGATGAAGCAGAACGTCGTGCCGAAGTTCCTGGCCGTGAACAAGTGCCCCGACTTCGTCGAAGACAAGGGCCACGAGTTCGGTACGAAGCTGCCGAAGGACGACAAGCTCGCGCTCATCGAGCTGTTGAAGACATTCTGATGCCGGCACGGCCGGCTAGCCCGCATTGCCGGCACCCTGTTGGTGGAGAAACTTGGGAAGATGTGGAGTTATGCGAGCGGTTCGTTCTCGGCAGTATCTCCAATCGAGAGTCCTTCTCCCCCAGCGGTTTCTTGCTGGGGGAGAAGGTGCCGAAGGCGGATGAGGGGGCGTTTTACGAGTACGTGAATCGCGCGCCTTCGAGCGCTCTCGGACAGCGTCGGTAAATCGCGCGTATCTCGTAAAGCGCCCCCCTCATCCGGCTTCGCCACCTTCTCCCCCCGCAAGAAACCGCGGTGGGAGAAGGACTCTCGACGAAGGGAGTCGCGAGTAGTTCAAGTAGACTGTGAGAAATGCCGGCTAGAGCCGCCTCCTAATGTGCGGCCGCGGCGTGAATGACGTCGGCGGCTTTCTCCCCGATCATGTACACGGACGTGACGATGAAGAAGCCGGGGATCTTCGGGAAGACGGAGGCATCGACGATCCGAAGACCGCGGGTGCCGTGGACCTCGAAGTTCGTGTTCACCACGCCGCCGTTGCTCTGCGGACCGATGGGGCACGAGCAGGAGGCGTGGTGTCCCCAGGCGTTGTCCTTCACGAAATCGGCGATCTGATCGTCGGTCTGTTCACTCTCGCCCGGCAATTCCTCTTCCGCGATCAATCCCTCACTCCGCAGATGTTCGGTCAGTTTGCGTACGAACTTGACCCCTTCGACCACCGAGCGGAGATCGTCGCCCTGTGAGTCGTTTCCTTCGGTGAAGTAGCAGAAATCGATCTCCGGCGTATCGCGTGGATCGGCGGAGCGCAAACGCACGGTTCCGGCGCAGTTCTGCGTGTGCGCCTTGAGGATGACCCAGGTCAGGTAATTCAGATTGTCGGCGAAGAGCTTCGAATAACCCGGGAAGTAGCCGCGGAAAAGGCCGAGAAACGCGGCGATGAAAAGATCCGGAAGCGGCCGGTCGGGGGAGGATCGCTTGACGATCGCCGCGACCGCGCCGTTCGTCGTGTAGACGCCCTCCCGTTTCGTTTTCCACTGCTCGTACTGCGGGTCGCCGGGGGAAAACTTCGCGTCTTTGAGCACTCCCCACTCTTTGAAAGCCATCCGATTGACGACGCCGACCTCGTAGCGGTCCTGCAGGTTGGAGCCGACGCCGGGCAGGTCGACGCGCACTTTGATGCCGTGCTCTTCCAGATGGGCCCGCGGACCGATACCGGAGAGCATGAGCAACTGCGGCGTGTTGTACGCGCCGCCGGCCAGGATGACTTCGCGGGTGACGCGAACTTCTTTCAGCTCGCCTTGCAGGGTATTGGGCGTTACCGACGCGCGATACAGGCGAGCGCCTTTGAGGTACTCGATTCCGACGGCGCGGTCGGTCTCATCGAGGATGACGCGTGTGGCCAGCGCGTCGAGCTCGATGGTCAGCTTGTCCGGATGTCTCCGGGCCACATCGAGCACGCGCTCGCGTGAGCCATTCCGCTCGCGCTTGTCGGTGGCGAGCGGCGGATAGCGCAGGCCGGTCGAATCGCCGTCGACGAGGCGCCAGTCGTTCGGATCCCCTTTGCCAAGGAGCGCCCAACGAATCCTCTCGATCAATGGCGACCCGACGTCGTCCACCTCGGCGGCGAAGGTCTCGATGAGAAATCGCTTGATGCTCTTGTCTTTGATGGCCGCCTTCGGAATGGCCACCTGGGTATTCAACCACCCGTTGAACCCGTGGCGCGTCGGGTTGATCCCGGTCAACTTCTGAAGGAAGCGCCAGCCGCCCCGGTGATGGCAGTTCTCCATGCGCTGAAAATACTTGCGCATGTTTTTCGGCGCCCACGACCGGTCTCCGGTGAGATCCTCGATGAAGCGCCAGTCGTCGTTGTGTGGGTAGACGGTGATTTGCGCGTTGTGGGCCGTGCAGCCGCCGAGTGTCCCGGCGCGGGGGTAGAAGACGCCGTCCACGCGCTTCCCGTTGTACGTTTCGAGATACTTCTTGTCGCGCTTTGCCAGCACAGGGTCCTTGTAGTGCTTCACGAAGAACTCCCATGACATGGCCTCATTCTCGGAGGCGATGGCGTGGAAGAGCGGGACGTCGTAGTCATCGGGCAGACGGTTTACATTCGGCTGAACCTTATCGCCGCCCTCCAACGTTCGCGGATCGCCGCCGGCCTCGAGCAGCAGCACCCGATGCCCGAGCTCGGCGAGCCTGGCGGCGAGCGTGCCGCCGCCGGCCCCTGAGCCGACGACGACATACTCGTAATCCCCCTTGGGGTTTCCTGTGGTGACCAATTTCAGCTCCAGCTCAGAATGTCTTCAGGAATGCGATGAGCGCCTTCTTGTCGCTGTCCGACAGCCCCGGCTCTCCCTCGCTGGCGGGGAGATAGTCGGTTCCGAAATAGTGACCCTTGTTGACCACGAAATCCGCGCACTTGGAGACGTTGAGCAGATCCGGAACGAGTGGCGCGAACTCCTTCCGCGCCTCATCATCGCTCGCCCCGGGCGGTAAGGCATCCAGTTTGTGTTTGATCTTCAGCAGCAGAAGAAGAACATCATGTTCCTTCTCGAGATCGATATTTGCAAGCAGATTGACCGGCGTCCCCTCGGGAATGGGACCGATGCGGATGCCGTCGGCGCCGACGAGAGGTTTCAGCAGCGGCGGGACGTAGCCACGGGCGACGCTGATATAGCTGCGCTGTGTGGTCTTGTCGATGAAGCCGGGAAGAGGCTTTCCGGATTGCGTGGCGAATGTACCATTGCCCTTGCGCTTTTCCGGCCAGAGCATCTGGGTGATGCCATCGTCGAACGCCGACATCCGGTCCTTCACCGAGCCGCTTTCCTCGAAGTGACCGACGCTGTTGTTCTGCAGGTAGGGCGCGGTCGACCAGAGACTGATCAGCGACGCAGGCCGGGTGAACCCGCGTCCGCCGCCCGGCATGTCGTACCACGACGGTTCGCCGGTGTATGGATGGTGGATCATCACCTTGCCGACCGAGGGGAGGTTCTTGTACGACTCGGAAGAGAAGTTGTCCCAGATATTGCCGCGGATGGCGTTGGTGGCCAGCGGGCTGCAGGCGTTCGTCTCCATCAGCGTGAGCGGCACGCGCACTTCGTTGGATAGATAGTTGTTGTCCAGGAAGTCCGAGGCGTTGACGATCTGCTTCATCTGGGTCTTGAACTCGTCGGTCTTGGTCCAGGCCCAGTAGTCGTTCCAGCACTTCATGTAGTTCGGGCCGATACAGCCCGGCTGGAAGTAGGTGGCGAAGGCCTTCTCGGGTAGCTTGCTGGAGTGGCAGCGCGCGCAGCGCTCGCCGAAGACCTCCTTGCCGCGCGGGATCAGCGAGGAGTCGGTCATGTAGGCCGATCCACCCGGAGCAACGGAGAGGTAGTCGGGTTTGGCCGTGGCCAGGAAGAAGAGCCCCACATTGGGCGTCTGCGCTTCGTTCGCTTTCCAGTACGACGAGTTCTTCTCGCAGTCGGCGATCTGGATCCCGCTGACGTGGGCGCCGCCGACCATCGGGATGAAGTGCAGTAGCCACTCTTCGCTGAACAGACCGATGTTGAGGTAGACGCGGTTGAGGGCGCCGAGCGCGCCGACCGAGTCGGAGCCGTCCTTGAGCACGTGCGTGGTGTTCACGGCGTGCGTAGCCGGGTCGTAGAGCTTCGAGAGCGCCGTCCCGGCCGGGACGTATTCGTTGAACTGCTTGTTGTCCGCGCTGCCGCCGGCGAGTTGTTCGCGTCCCCACTTCCGCCCGATCTCCAGCCGCGCGCCGAGGTTGTAGATCGCATTCATCGTGCGCGGGTTGTTGATCTGATCGGAGGAGACCAGCGAGGTATCGAGGGCGCCGGGACGCGAGGTGTGGAAGAGCTGCCAGATGTAGCTGCTCTGGTCCTCGTCGAACATGAAGATGCGCTCGATCCAGAAGTACTGCGCGCCGGGATTGCTGTTCAGGTTCGCCCAGGTCGGGTTCTCCGGGTCGGCCGGCGGATTGGACGGATTCGGTCCGACGTGGCAGAAGCCACACGACATGCCGACGCGGAACGGCTTCACCAGATTGGCGTCGTTGTAGTAGCTCTTGTCGTTGTAGTAGCGCTCCGGATCCCATTTCTTCTGGGCAGCCTCGTCGAAGTAGGGATTCGGGAAGAGGCGCAGACCGACCACGCCCGTGGCGTAGCCATAGTACGAGCCGGCAGGGATGTTCTTCCCTCGGGCGAGGTACTTCACGCCGGGATATTTCTGCTCGTTCTCGAAGGGGTCGGGGCCGCAGCCCGGCCCTTCGATGCGCTCGTCGAGCCAGAGGCCGTAGCGGTCCTTCCGCGGGCCGGTGGCCTTGCGGAAGCATGGCTCGTTGACCAGGCCGAGGTAGTGCCAGCGGTTGTCGCGGCTGTTCTTCAGCCCAGGATGGCTCGAGATCGTCTTCAGCAGATCGAGGTTGCCGAGGCTCTTGACGGACAGGACATCCCAGATGCGGTCGTTGCCGGCCGTCCAGACGATCCAGTTGTTCCGCCCGATGGCAACTCGTTTGACCGCCTCGGCGGCCGAGATGCCCGGCAGGTAGGGATCGAGCGAGGCGCGGATGGCCTCCGGATTCTTGGTGAGCCCGTAATCCATATCGGCGTAGTAGTCCTCATCGGCACCGGGCAGGCTGGCCGCGTCCCTACCGGCAAGCAGGGCCTCGTCCTTGACGGTTCCTGGTTGAGGTTTCGGGCAACCCATCAGAAGACCGCAGACGACCAGGGTCACGACGATGGCGAAGAGCTTTCGCATGGAAGTACCTCCTTGCAGGTAGTGCGTGGTTGGGAAGGTTTGTTACTAAAGGAGGGACAGCAGAAGGGGTTTTCCCTACCCGTTACCATTTTTATGGGGAAAGGTTGTCCCGGAAAAGAAGATGGTTGGAGGGTTACTGGGTTGCTGGGTTGCTGGGTTGAGCAACCCAGTAACCCCAGCAACCCCTGCAACCCTTCGATTAGAACGTCTTCAGGAAAGCGATGAGCGCTTTCTTGTCGGGGTCGGTCAGTCCCGGCTCTCCTTCGCTGCCGGGGAGATAGTCGGTTCCGAAGTAGTGACCCTTGTTGACCACGAAGTCCGCGCACTTGGAGACCTTGAGCAAGTCCGGCACGAGCGGCGCGAACTGCTTGCGCGCCTCGTCGTCGCTGGCACCGGCCGGCAATCCATTCAGTTTGTGTTTGATCTTCAGCAACAGGGCGAGAACCTCCTGCTCCTTCGAGAGATCGATATTCGCCAGCAGGTTGACCGGTGTTCCCTCCGGAATGGGGCCGAGGCGGACGCCGCCGGAGTGGAAGACATTCGGGAACCAGCGGTCCAGCCAGCCGGAGAGCGGCGCCAGTTCCGGCGGAAGATAGCCGGGAGCGATGCTCACGTAACTACGCTGTGTGGTCTTGTCGATCCACCCTGGGAGAGGCTTGCCTGATAGCGTGGTGAAGGTGCCGTTGCCTTTGCGCTTTTCCGGCCAGAGCATCTGAGTGATGCCATCGTCGAACGCCGACACGCGGTCCTTCACCGAGCCGCTCTCCTCGAAGTGACCGACGCTGTTGTTCTGCAGGTAGGGGGCGGTCGACCAGAGACTGATCAGCGATGCCGGCCGGGTGAACCCGCGCCCGCCGCCCGGCATGTCGTACCACGACGGCTGGCCGGTGTACGGATCGTGGATCATCACCTTGCCGACCGAGGGGAGGTTCTTGTACGACTCGGAAGAGAAGTTGTCCCAGATGTTGTCGCGGATGGCGTTCGTGGCCAGCGGGCTGCAGGCGTTCGTCTCCATCAGCGTGACCGGCACGCGCACCTCGTTGGAGAGGTAGTTGTTGTCCAGGAAGTCCGGGGCCATGACGATCTGCTTCATCTGGGTCTTGAACTCGTCGGTCTTGGTCCAGGCCCAGTAGTCGTTCCAGCACTTCATGTAATTCGGGCCGATGCAGCCCGGCTGGAAGTAGGTGGCGAAGGCCTTCTCGGGCAGCTTGCTGGAGTGGCAGCGTGCGCAGCGCTCGCCGAAGACTTCCTTCCCGCGCGGGATCAGCGCGGAGTCGGTCATGTAGGTTGATCCTCCCGGCGCTGCCGCCAGGTAGTCGGGTTTGGCCGTGGCCAGGAAGAAGAGCGCGGTGTCGGGTGTCTGGGCCTCGTTCGCTTTCCAGAACGACGAGTTCTTCTCGGCGTCGGCGATCTTGATTCCGCTGACGTGGGCACCGCCGACCATCGGGATGAAGTGCAGCAGCCACTCTTCGCTGAACAGGCCGATGTTGATGTAGACGCGGTTGAGGGCGCCGAGCGCGCCGACCGAGTCGGAGCCGTCCTTGAGCACGTGCGTGGTGTTCACGGCGTGCGTGGCCGGGTCGTAGAGCTTCGAGAGCGCCGTCCCAGCCGGGACGTATTCGTTGAACTGCTTGTTGTCCGCGCTGCCGCCGGAGAGCTGCTCGCGTCCCCACTTCCGTCCGATCTCCAGCCGCGCGCCGAGGTTGTAGATCGCATTCATCGTGCGCGGGTTGTTGATCTGGTCGGAGGAGACCAGCGAGGTATCGAGGGCGCCGGGACGCGAGGTGTGGAAGAGCTGCCAGATGTAGCTGGCCTGGTCCTGGTCGAACATGAAGATGCGCTCGATCCAGAAGTACTGCGCGCCGGGATTGCTGTTCAGGTTCGCCCAGGTCGGGTTCTCCGGGTCGGCCGGCGGATTGGACGGATTCGGTCCGACGTGGCAGAAGCCGCACGACATGCCGACGCGGAAGGGCTTCACGAGGTTGGCATCGTTGTAATAGGTTTTATCGTTGTAGTAGCGCTCCGGGTCCCACTTCTTCTGGGCCTCTTCGTCGAAGGCCGGGTTGGGGAAGAGGCGCAGGCCGACCACGCCCGTGGCGTAGCCGTAGTACGAGCCGGCGGGGATGTTCTTTCCTCGGGCGCCGATCTTCACGCCGGGGTACTTCTGTTCGTTCTCGAAGGGATCGGGGCCGCAGCCGGGTCCCTCCACGCGCTCGTCGAGCCAGAGGCCGAAGCGGTCTTTCCGCGGGCCGGTGGCCTTGCGGAAGCATGGCTCGTTGACCAGGCCGAGGTAGTGCCAGCGGTTGTCGCGGCTGTTCTTCAGCGAAGGATGGCTCGAGATCGTCTTCAGCAGATCGAGGTTGCCGATACTCTTGACGGATAGAACATCCCAAAGGTGGTCGTTGCCGGCTGTCCAGACGATCCAGTTGTTCCGGCCGATGGCAACTCGTTTGACCGCCTCGGCCGCCGAGATGCCGGGCAGGTAGGGATCGAGCGAGGCGCGGATGGCCTCCGGATTCTTGGTGAGCCCGTAATCCATATCGGCGTAGTAGTCCTCATCGGCGCCGGGCAGGCTTGCCGCGTCCCTGCCGGCTTCGAGGGCTTCGTCCTTCACGGTTCCCGGTTGCGGGTGCTGGCTCCGGATGTGGCTACAGATCAGAAGACCGCCAACGACGACGATGACGAGGATCACGACGATCACGAGGAGCTTTCGCATGGAAGTTGCCTCCTTGATTGGTTGTGGGTGGTGGTTGTTACTTGAGGAGGGCCGCGAGGGAGGTTTTTCCCTACCCCCCGCCGGTTCCCATCCTGACGGCGAGCGTAGCGCGAGCCTGTCAGGATGGAACGACCGTCCGCGACCAAAAATCTTCGAGGGGGGTAGGGAAAACCCTCCCTCATGGCCCTCCATGTAACAGAACCTAATTCGCCATCACTATCTGAACAAGTGAGGACAACGGTGCCCCCATACGACGTTCAGCAGCGGTTTCGCGCTCCCGATCCTGATAGAAGTCATGGTAGAGTAACCACCAATCCTTAAATCGATTTGGCGCGACGGGTCTCACGAGCCGCCGCGAGGTTTTGACACAACCACTGGCCGCAGCCGAGGAGTAAGCCTATGCGTAGAGCCGGACTTGTAGTCATCGTCGTTCTACTGGCGGAGTTGGGACTGGCGTTCGGGCAGGTGATCCCGAAACTGCCGCCCATGGACGATCCGCACGCGCGGGCGGCCTTCTCCGACAAGCAGTATCCGTCCGCCAGGGTCTGCGGCGAGTGCCACCCCAAGCAGTTCGCCGAGTGGAGCATCTCCTCGCACGCCTACGCCGCCGTCTCGCCGATGTTCAACAAGTTCGAGCAGAGGATCAACGACCTCTCGCGCGGCACGCTGGCCTACTTCTGCGTCCGCTGTCACGCCACCGTCGGCACGACCCTGGGCGAGAAGCGCGACATCGCGTGGTGGGACCGCACTCCGGCCTCGAAGGAAGGCATCACCTGCGTCACCTGCCACCGCGTGGGCGAGGCCTACGCCAAGAGCAACGGTGCGCGCAGGATCACGCCGGGCGACATCTCCGAGCCGGTGTTCGGCCCCTTCGACACGACGGGCGTTCTCAAAGCCATCAGCAACGCGCAGCTCTACAAGATCCTGGTGAGCGCCGACCAGCCCGACAGGGACGGCTACATCCGCATCCACCAGCAGGCCATTCAGTCCACCGTGGTCAAGCAGTCGGAGCTCTGCGTCACCTGCCACCAGGTCGCGGTCCACGCCGGCATCAAGCTGGAGACCGTCTGGGAGGAGTATCGCGCCTCACCCGCCTACAAGGAGGGCATCACCTGCCAGCAGTGCCACATGAGCCCAGACCCAGGGCTGCCGGTGCCCTTTGAGACGGGACCCGCCGCCGTGGTCAACGGAATGACCGTCAACGATCAACGGCCGCTGACCAACCACCAATTCATGGGCCCGGGCTACCCCATCAGCCATCCCGGTCTCTTCCCCATACCACTGGTCGAGTCGCGCTTCACTCCGCAGCAGTGGTTGAAGTTCGACTGGCGGTGTGGCTGGGGGAGCGACGATTTCGAGAACAAGGTCAAGGTCGCGCCGGGCTGCGACAAGATCGTGCCCGAATGGCAGAACGCCGCCGATCGCAAGGAGGCGTGGACGGTGGTTCAGGCCAATCTGGCGAGATGGGAAGATCGGAAGAAGTCGCGCATCCAGCTCCTGGAGAACGGCTCGAAACTCGACGGTCCGTTCTTCAGCAGCAGCCCGCAGGCCGGCAAAGACTTCTCCTTCCAGTACAAGCTCACCAACAAGAATAAAGGCCACAACCTCCCCTCCGGCTCTCTGGGAGCCCAGCCCGAACTGTGGCTCAACGTCGCCCTCCTCGACCCCGACGGGAAGAGGATCTGGGAGTCGGGCTACGTCGACAGTCATGGCGACGTGGCCGACTACCAATCGCACGACGTACGCGAGCGCAAGATCTCTCATCAGGACCCGTTCAAGGACAAACCGTTGCCCTTTGACGAACAGCTCTTCAGCATGCAGGCCAAATTCATCACCACCAACGTTAAGGGGACCGATCGGGAGATGTATCTGCCGATCAACCTCGACTTCGACCAGCTCCCCTTCATCCGCCCCGGCGGCACCCCGGCCTCGGTGAACAATCATCCGCCCAACGTTCGCATGGAGAAGCACAGCATCCCGCCGCTGGCCACACGCACCGCCAAGTACAAAGTGCCGGGGAACGTGCTGACGAAGCCGGGCACCTATCGCCTCGTTGCACGCCTGCGCGCCCGGACCGAGCCGATCTACTTCATGGAATTCGTCTTCGCGACCGAGGACATGAAAAAGACAGAGAACGAATGGGCAACCGATACCCATCAATACGCCGTCGCATTCGAGGTCCACTGAGAGAGGGCGAACATGAATCGAAAAACGTCGACTACGAACCCTTTCCTCGTCGGATTGCTCCTTCTGGCGGTAAGCGTCCCGTGCGCCTTCGCACAGGCCACGGACACCGAGAAAAAACCGCCTGACATGTCGCCGGAGGCGAAGCTCCTTCCGGGTACGCCCGACAAGAACTCCTTCATGCCCGACCCCGAATATCCGGACCCTTACGACGCCAAGGCCCAGATCGACATCTACGGCGCGAAGCATCTCAACCCGAACCCCACGGGCGTTCCACCGGTGGAGTTAGGCATTCGCATGTACGACCGGGGAGCATACACGCCGCGCGCCACCTGGCTCTTCGGCCCGAAGGATCCGGTCAATTCCGGCTTCATGTCGTATGGCGATCTTCGTATCGCCGGCGATTCCTACGACAACGGCAACGGGAAGCAGGGAGTCGTCGCCGCCCGTCTCAATCTGGACATGGACCTGGCGCTCACGCCGACCGAGCGCATCCACGCCTTTGCGCGGCCGCTCGACAAGAACAACTCGTTTACCCGCTATGTCTTCAACGGTACGGACAAGGACAAGTTCATCCACAAATTCGACTTCGACCTCGATACGCTTTTCTTCGAGGGCGACGCCGGCCAGATCACCGGCGGGTTGACGGGCAAAGCGGCCACGTTCGATCTGCCGATCGCCATCGGCAGGATGCCCTTCGTGGCGCAGAACGGGGTATGGATCGAGGATGCCTTCGACGGCGCGGCCATGAGCTTCACGGCCAAGAACATCCCCTCGCTCGACGTCAGCAATTACGACATCACCCTCTTCGCCGCCAACGCCCAGGTGACCACCGCCGCCGCTCCCGGATCGAAGAACGGCGTTTACGGCTTTGCCGGGTTCGCCGACGCGCTGAAGGGATACTTCGAGTTCGGCTACGGCTACCTCAAGGCAGACAACAGCGATCTGAGCTACAACAACGTGACCGCCGCGTTCTCGAGGCGGTACCACGGCCGGATCGCCAACAGCGTCCGCGTGATCGATAACTTCGGCCAGAAAGGGGTCCCGGGGCAGGCGAAAACGGCCGACGGTTTGCTGGTCCTGGTGGAGAACTCGCTCACGCCGAAGTATCTGAAGTTGGCCGACGCCAATCAGTCGAATTTCGTCCCCTATCTCAACGTCTTTGCCGGTTTCAACTCGCCGCAGTCGCTGGCACGCGGCGGCGATTCCGGCGGCGTTCTGCGCAACACCGGAATCACGTTCGAGTCGGACGGGATGACGGCCTACCCGACGCTCGACGCCACCGCGCGCAAGTCGTATGGCGGTGCGTTGGGATTGGAGTACCTGTTCGATCTCGCGCACCAGATCGTGGTCGAGGGGTCGGTGGTCGAGCGTATGAGCGGCAACACGGCGGGCTCGCAGTACGGAATCGGCGTCCGCTATCAGCAGCCGATCAGCCCCGACCTGATCATCCGCTTCGACGCCATGAAGGGCTGGCTGCAGGGCAAGAAGGACATTTACGGCGTACGAGCGGAGCTCCGGCTCAAATTCTGAGGAGGTTTTCCATGTCTGTGTTTCAGCTCAACGTCAACGGCAAGGGGTACGCGGTCGACATCGACGGCAACATGCCTCTGCTCTGGGCTTTGCGAGACATTCTGGGACTCAAGGGCACCAAGCTCGGTTGCGGTGTCTCGCAATGCGGCGCCTGTACGGTTCATCTCGACGGCGTTGCGGCGCGCTCCTGCTCCGTCGACGTCGGCGTGGCCTGTCTCTCCAAGATCACCACCATCGAGGGACTTTCGTACGACGGCGGCGAGCTGCACCCCTGCCAGAAGGCCTGGGTCGACCTCGGCGTGCCGCAATGCGGCTTCTGCCAGCCGGGCCAGATCATGACCGCCGCGGCACTCCTCGCCGCGAATCCGCACCCCAATGACGAGCAGATCGACGCGGCGATGCGCGGCAACATCTGCCGCTGCGGAACCTATCCACGAATCCGGCAAGCGATCCACAAAGCGGCGGGGGACGCGACATCATGAGCGCCAAGTTCAAAGTCTCGCGCAGGTCTTTCCTTCAGGCTGCCGGCGTGGGCACCGGAGCGGTGGTGTTCGGCTCGTACCTCACCCCGGTGCTCCAGGCCCAGGGCCTCATCAGCAACTTGATCAACGGCTTCCCGGTAGCGGGCATCCCGGTCCTCGCCCTCAAGTTAAACGGCGACGTCGTCATCATCACCCACCGATCGGAGATGGGGCAGGGCATCCGCTCCAGCCTCGCGGCGGTACTGGCCGACGAGATGGAAGCTGACTGGAAGAGGGTCACGCTGAAACAGGCCGATGCGGACGCTGAAAAGTTTGCGGTCACGTTCCCGTCCGAGGTGCCGGCCACCGTCACGCTCCCATACCCCTACGAAGCGATTCCGAGCATCAGAAAACCGAAGCTGCAGTACACCATCGTCCCCGAGGGATCGCAGTTCACCGACAGCTCGCGGAGCATGGCCGCGTACTTCCAGGTGATGCGGCTCTACGGCGCCGGTATCCGGCTGGCGATGATCCGCGCGGCGGCGAAGAAATGGGGTGTCAAGGAAGAGGAGTGTCACGCGGAGAAGCACCGCGTATTCGGTCCCGGCGGCCGTTCCAGCGACTACCGCTGGCTGTTGCTGGGTGCCGGGAAAGAGACACCGTCATACGAAGACATCAACAAGGCGCTCAAGAAGCCGGAAGAGTTCCGTTACATCGGCAACGGCAAAGAGCCGATGCCGTTTTACGACGCTACCGACATGGTGAAGGGAAAGATGGTCTACGGTGCCGACGTCGATATCCCTGGCATGCTGACGGCCATGATCGAGCGCTGCCCGGTCGCAAACGGGGCGCTCCTCTACTACGACCCAAAGCCGGCGCTCGCCGTACCGGGCGTACGCGCTGTATTGCCCATGTTTCCTCCCGGACTCCATGCCGGCGGGGTTGGCCTGGGTTTCATGCCGCATGCAGGTGTTGCCGTGGTGGCGACGAATACGTGGGCGGCATGGCAGGGCCGAAGGGCTTTGAGGCCCACGATCCAATGGGACAAGGGTCACCACGCCGATTATGACTCGGAGAATTATCGGAAGGAGCTCGAAACCTCCACTGGCAAACCCGGGAAGAGTGTGCGCAGCAAGGGTAATGTCGACGCGGCGCTCGGCGCGGGCACGTCTGTGGAAGCCATTTATTACGTTCCGCACCTGGCTCAGGCCCCGATGGAGCCTCCGGTAGCCACCGCCCTCTTCAAGGATGGACGGATGGAAGTTTGGGCCGCGACGCAGAGTCCCGATTACGCGCAGCAGGTGGCCGGTCAGGTCGCGCTGGGCAATCCTCCCTCCCTGCCGATCGGCGACGAAAACGTCGAAAAGGCGCGGCAAGCCGCCACGGTTCACATGACGATGGTGGGCGGCGGCTTCGGGCGCAAGTCGAAGCCTGACTACATTGCCGAGGCGGCCTTGCTCGCCAAGCAGATGCCCGGCGTGCCGATCCGCGTGCAGTGGACGCGCGAGGACGACGTCAAATTCAGCTACTACAACGCCGCCAGCAGCCAGTACCTCAAGGCGACGCTCGGCGCCGACGGGCGGCCGACGGCACTTCTCCAACGCAGCGCCCTCACCTCGTTCTTCGCCACGCTCTTCCCGAATTCCGATACGCCCGGTTTGAGCCCTGCCGAGCTCGCGGGCGCCGCGCAACTGCGTGCCTCGCTTGCGGACGGAGGCACATACCCGTACGCCTCGGGCATCGAGCGCGCGCAGGGACTGGAGGACATGCCGTTCGACATCCCGAACATCCGCATCGAGAACTGCCCGGCTCGCAACCACATCCGCGTCGGCTGGATGCGCTCGGTGGCCAACATCTACCACGCCTTCGGCATCTGCTCGTTCGCCGACGAGATGGCTCACGCCGCCGGCCGGGACTCCAAGGACTATCTGCTCGAGCTGATCGGGAATGGCCGCATTCTCCCGCTGCAGGACGAGCAGGTTGCTCAGTACCGCAACAACGAGCTTCCGTTAAAGATCATCGAAGTGCCGGCCGAGGGGGGGAAAATGACGCAAATCGTCCCCGGCTACCCGCCCGACACGCGGCGTCTGCGCGGGGTGGCTGAAGCGGTTGCGAAGGTCTCCGGCTGGGACGAAAAAGTCAAGCAGTACAAGAACATGAAGGGCCGCGGCCTGGGCATCGCCGTCCATCGAAGCTTTCTGAGCTATGTGGGTATCGTGGCCGACGTTTCGATCAACGAAAAGAACGAGGTCACGATCAACGACATCTTCGGTGTGATCGACTGCGGTCTCGCGGTCAACCGCGACCGCGTCATGGCGCAGATGGAGGGAGGCATCATCTACGGCCTGAGCTACGCCCTCCTCGGCGAGATCACCGTGAAAAACGGCGGTGTTGTGCAGAACAATTTCGACGATTACCCGATCCTGCGCATCCACCAGACGCCGAAGATTCACACGTACATCCAGGACCCGCCGGCGGAAGTGGTGAAGGAATATGGCGGCAACGTACCGCCGACCGGCGTGGGCGAGCCGCCCACGCCCGCGGTAGCTCCCGCCGTGGCCAATGCCATCTTCGCCGCGGGCGGACCGCGCATCCGCGCCATCCCGTTTGCGACAGCGAAGCAAGAAGGATCGAAAGACGAGAAGATCGTACTCCGTTTGACCTAAGCTCGCCGGGAGCGGATCATGAAACGATCCGCTCCCGGTTCTCTCCATGCACGAGATCGACAAAATCATCGCCGCCTGCCGCTCGGTGATTGATGCCGGCAGCCGTGGCGTGTTGGTCACCGTCGTCCGCACGCAGGGATCGACGTATCGCCGCGCCGGGGCGCGGGCGGTCATCGGGCAGGATGGGACGCTTGCAGGCGCCATCAGCGGCGGGTGTCTTGAGCGCGATCTCGGCGAGCGGTTGTCGAAGTGGCTCGCGGACATGACTCCGCAACTCGTCACGTACGACTCCACGCGCGGCGACGATCTGATCTTCGGCCTCGGGCTGGGATGCCGGGGCGTGCTCGATCTGCTCATCGAGCCATTCGATGCAACGCATCTTCCGCGCCTGGTCACCGACTTTCATTGGAACGGGGTCGAGCCGGCGGAGTGGACGACGGTCCTGCCGAACGGCGAAACGATGATCGAGATCGTTCGTCCGCCGCGCAGGATCGTTATCTTTGGGGCATCGGATGCGGAGCCGGTCGCGCAGCTCGCACGCGCGATGGGATGGCTGGTCGAAGTGCCGAAGCCGCGGGCGGCGTTCGATGCCCGCGAATTCGATGCCGCGGTGGTGATGACGCACAACTTTGCGCGTGACGCCGAAATCCTGCGCCAGCTCCTTGCGTCATCGATCGGGTACATCGGGCTGCTCGGTCCGAGGTCGCGCGGCGACGAGCTGCTCGCCGAGGTTGGAGCATCGCGCGACGCTCGTCTGCACAGTCCGATCGGCCTCGACCTCGGCGGCGAGACTCCGGAGGAGATTGCCCTTTCGATCGTGGCCGAGATTCAGGCCGTCTTCGAGCGCCGTTCGGCGTGCTCGCTCCGCGAGCTCAAGACGGCAATCCACGAGACCGCGGACAAGCCCACGTGCGCGTGATCAGACGCGGGCCATGGCCATGTGTCCCATTCCGCCGACCTTCAGGCGGTCGGTGCGGCCTTTGAAGTAGCGTTCGTTCAGCGCGTCGCCGTCGAAATCTTCGGCCGAGGTGAAGCCGAGGCGGCGCAGGTCAGCCATCAACTCCTTCGGATCGAAGAACGTCTTCCACGGCTCGCCGACTGCCGCGACGCGCTTGGCCATCTGTCGGTAGATCAGGCGCCCGGCCCAGCTCAGCGTTTCCGGCGGAACGGCGTAGTCGAAGACGACCGCTGTTCCCTGCGGCAAGGCCGCGATGAAGCGGAAGGTGGCGTCGATCGCCGGCCGCTCCAGATACGGCACGACGCCGAGCCAGGAGAAGAACGCAGGCGCCGAGGGGTCGAAGCCGGCGGCGTGCAGCGCGTCGGCGAGCGCGGTGGTGGCGAAGTCGATCGAGACGAACGTCAGCGACGCGGGGATGTCGATGCCGGCATCGGCGAGGCGCCGCCGTTTGATCGCCTGCGTGTCGGGATGGTCGACCTCGAAGACGCGCAGCTCCGGAAAGGGATTGCGATAGGCGAAGGTGTCGAGCCCCGCGCCGAGGACGACGTACTGCCGGATGCCGCGTCCAACGGCAAGCGCCAGCTCATCCTCGGCGAACCGGCTGCGCATGACGAAGAAGGCCCTCAAGTACGGTCCGACCAGCGATGTCTCGTGCTTCGGCGGATGCTCGCGCAGCGCCCGCGCCACCTCGTGGTGAATCACCCGCAGCGCGATTGGATCATCGAGCACCAGCGGCCGGTCGCGCACCTGATGCGCCGCACGCCGTTCCGCGACGCGGTCCGCGGTCCGGCTGGCTTTGCCTTCCTGCACGGATCGGAGTGTAGCGCCGGTTATCTTGCTTTCGGCATCCGCCGCGCGACCGCTACTTCGCGGATCATTTCGCCGGCGTCCGCGCCGAGAACTTCCGCCACCTCGAGGATCGTGGACAGGCTGGGCACGTTTCCGCCCGCTTCGACCACGCCGAGGTAGCGGGGATTCATCCCCGCGCGCTGTGCGAGTTTGACGAGCGTCCACCCGCGAGCCGTTCGCTCGCGTCGAAGAACCCTTCCGAACCTCACGGCGTCAGGATCAACTCTTTTTGGAAGCGTCATGCCTGAATGATACGTCCATGGAGACTGAAAAGTGGCGATATCAGCTCCTCTCAACCGCCATGGATGCATAGGAAGAGGCTTTTTCCGGGTCGAAGATCTGATTTGCAGATCCTCGGACGTGAAATTACCTCTTCAATGCATCCATGGATGCATTCCACCCGTGATCTTCGTTCTGGCAGAGAGCCATGGATCTACTGAAGAGGCCTTTTTCGTTACCGAAGAGGCTCAGCGCCTCCCCCAAGAGGCTGTGAGCCTCTTCATGTCATCCATGGATCTATTCGCCAGGTGGTTTTGCCTCTTGATAGCATCCAAGGATCTATTCGATGCATCCGGAAGCCATTCGCCCTTCGAATCCGGCGGTCAGTCACCCGCAATTGTCAACCTCGGTAGGCAGGCCGGCTCCTCGGCATGGGCGGAAGCCACATACTCCCCTCCTGGAGACTGCACGAGGTCGATCGAGTCCGCTCCAGAACCTTACTGTCCGAACGGAAGCTACAATCGGTGAGTGATCAGGATCAACTGGTCAAATCCTGACGTCCGGAGCTTATGCTGCGGCCTGTGAGTCGTTCCCCCCGTCATGACTGAGCACGAACTTCGCGAACTATTAGCCCGGCACGAAGCTGACCAGGTCGAAATTACGATCTCGACGAAGGACACCGATAAGTTCTCCGAAGCAGTCTGCGCGTTTGCCAACGACCTTCCCAATCATGGCAGTCCGGGATATCTGGTCGTCGGTGTCGAAGATTCGGGACAATTCGCCGGACTGACGGTCAGCGACGAGCTCCTGCGCAACCTCGGAGGGTTGCGCGATGACGGCAACATCCAGCCACTTCCGGCGCTCGCGGTTGAAAAGGTCGTCGCGAGCGAAGGTGAGGTCGCCGTCGTTACTGTGCAGCCGGCGATGCTCCCTCCGGTGCGCTACAAAGGACGCATTTGTATCCGCATCGGCCCCCGCCGCGGATATGCCACCGAGCAGGAAGAGCGGACGCTCATCGAGCGCCGCGTTTCCCATGCCAGGACGTTCGATGCGCAGCCGTGTCTTGGCAGCAACGTGGAGGAGTTGTCCGAGCCGCTGTTCCTGATCGATTACCGTCAGCAAGCGGTAGCGCCGGAAGTGATCGCTGAAAATAATCGGACGGTGAAGGAACAGTTGGCCTCGCTGCGTTTCTTCGATCTGGGCCGCGATTGCGCCACAAACGCGGGGATCCTTCTGTTCGGACTGGATGCCCGCAAGTGGTTACCTGGTGCCTACATCCAGTTTCTGCGTGTGCAGGGGGATTCTCTGGCCGCTCCGGTGACGAACGACCGCGAGCTTGACGGCGACCTGCTCACGATCCTGCGGGAGCTCGATGCTCTGGTTGACGCGCAACTGGAACAGTTTCCGGTGGATCAAAGCACGCTGCGCGAACGCAGCGTCGAATCGTATCCACGTGTTGCGGTGCGCGAGTTGCTGATGAACGCTGTGATGCATCGAGACTACGCGTCCACCGCGCCGCTCCGCATCACCTGGCTCGAGGACAGACTGGAGATCCAGAGTCCCGGAGGCCTTTACGGCGAAGCCTCGGAAGCGAACTTCCCACGCCAGACGAGTTACCGTAACCCCGTAATCGCCGAGGCGATGAAGGCCCTCGGCTACGTCAACCGCTTTGGGCGGGGAGTCCTTCGTGCCCAGGACGCACTTAGCAAGAACGGAAGCCCACCGGCGGAGTTCAGGTTCGACTCGGGCTTCGTGCTGGCGACCATTCGGAGACGGGCGTGAAGACGATCGCTTTCTTCAACAACAAAGGAGGAGTCGGGAAGACGACCCTCGTCTATCACCTTGCATCCATGATCGCGGAGCGGGGTGAGACTGTGTTGGCGGTCGATCTCGATCCACAGGCCAACCTTACAAGCATGTTTCTGACAGAGGATCACCTGGAGCGGCTTTGGCAGGAGGGTGATTACCCGGCGACGATCTTCGGAGCACTCCGGCCGATCATCCGCGGGATCGGTGACGTGACGACCCCACCCGTTGAACGGATCAATCCGAGATTGGGTCTCGTAGTCGGTGACCTTGCCCTCTCCACCTTCGAAGACAGACTGTCGTGGGCCTGGCCTAACTGCCACAATCGGGAAGAGTCGGCGTTCCGAATCATGACCGCATTCCATCGTCTGATGCGCCAGGCGGCGACATCTTTCGGCGCGCAATGGGTCCTGATCGATGTCGGTCCCAATCTGGGAGCCATCAATCGCGCGGCGTTGATCGCTAGCGAGCGAGTCGTCATTCCGCTGGGCCCGGACCTTTTTTCCTTACAGGGATTGCGCAATCTCGGACCTTCGCTGAGATCGTGGCGCGAAAGCTGGCGGGAACTGCTTACAAAAAACCCCGATCCCTCGCTCGACTTGCCGTCCGGAACGATTGAGCCCCTCGGGTATGTGGTGATGCAGCACGGCATGCGCGAGAATCGGCCGCCCAAAGCGTATTTACGCTGGATCGAAAGGTTTCCGGCGGCGTATCGCGAGTCGGTGTTGGATGAAGCCGTGGTGGACGCGGTCATGACTGCCGCCGACGACCCGTACTGTCTGGCGATGCTCAAGCACTATCGAAGCCTGATGCCGATGGCGATGGAGGCCCGAAAACCGGTGTTCGCGCTCAAGCCCGCCGATGGTGCCATCGGGGCACATACCGAAGCGGTCCGTCGCGCGTATCTCGACTTTCAAGAGCTCGCCGCCCGTATCGTCGAGCGCAGTGGAGGGATCCTGCGCTAACCCGCGTTCTCACACACCGAGGGGAATTGTCGACACCCTGTTACATCGAGAGCCCTTCTCCCGACGCGCGGCTGCGCCGCTGGGCACAGACAAGAGTGTCTGTCCCTAGTCTGTCCCACATTCGTCCCCCGCAAGACTCCACTCTCCTGCCAATACCGAGGGGCAATGTGGCAGGCACAGACATTCTTGTCTGTGCCAGCGGCGCAGCCGCCGCGGGCTTGCAGCTTTCCGTCGATTCGACTCTACAATAGTGTGCCGATGCGGTTGCGCTTTCTCGTCCCGCTTCTTGCGCTGGTCACGTTCGTCTCCTGCTCCGATCGCCAGGAGGCGGATCAGCTTGGAACGGCGCGCCGCAGGATTCATAACGCTCCGTGCGGGCCGACGATGGCGGTGGCCGGTGTGGCGGGTGTCAATGCCGACCCACATCAGGTGTACCTCACCGACTGGGTGGTCATCTCCGTCTGCCACCTTGATGTGCTCCTGCATGATGCCGAGGCCCAGCAGCAGCCGATCACGCTGTTCATCGAGGGTCTCGACGCCGGCGTGGAACCCTCGGGGATGGATCTCGAGAGCGGGACGCTGACCTTCATACTCGATCGCAGCGAGCAGAACAAAGAGATATGGCGGCAATTTTTGTACGACCCGCTCTTCGATCCGTACGCGGCGATGCGCGTCAGCGTCGGGATTCGCGGTGGACGGCCGCTGCCGCGCGCGGACGGGGCGAATATGACGCTCAAGCTGAAGAAGCTCTGGGTCGACCGCTGGACGTTGATCTGGCTGGCACTGCTCCTCGGTCTCGCGGTCACGCTGCTGCTGTATGCGCGCCGCAGCGACATGCTCCGCGACGGGCCGCCGGTCGAGGGCGTGCGGCAGCCGTACAGCCTTGCCCGCGTCCAGATGGCGTGGTGGTTCTTCCTGCTCGTCATCGGCTATGTCTTCATCTGGCTGGTCACGGGCGAGCGTGACTCGATTGCGCCGTCGCTGCTCGGTCTCATGGGAATCAGCGCCGCCACCGCGATTGCCGCGGTCGCGGTGACCAGGCCCTCGAGCAGCGGCCCCTCCGGTACGAGAGGTTTCTGGCGCGATCTCGTCACCGACGATCGCGGCGTCGTCGCTCTTGATCGTCTCCAAGTCGTGGTTTGGACGTTGGTCCTCGGCGGGATTTTCCTGACCGCGGTCCTGTGGGATCTGACGATGCCGGAGTTCAGCGCCACCATGCTGGCGCTGATGGGGATCAGTTCGGGGACCTACATCGGATTCAAGCTGCCGATGAAGACAGAGTGAGGAACTTCGCGCTGCCGGGCGCGGTAACGGTTCCGATCGCGAGCAGCAGCTCTCTGAGCTGGTACGGCTTCATCAGCGAGAGGATGTGATTCTTCTCGTCGGAGAGATTCAGCTCGACGTGGCCGGTCGACAGGACGATGGGCAGATCCTCCTGTTCCGCGCGCAGGAGCGGAATGAGATCGACTCCATTGCCGTCCGGAAGATTCACATCGATGATGGCCACGTGCGGCCGTGTCCGGCGCGCGGCAGGGCAGGCCTCGCGCGCGGTGCACACCCGTGTGGCCTCGTACCCTTCCAGGTTCAGGAGCTTTTCCAGTCCCATCCCCACCGAAACATCGTCTTCGACGAGCAGGATGCGCGTGACTCCCGGCGTGGCGCAGGAGAGCGACTGCAGCGAGGGAGACGACCCATCCGCGGCCGGCAGGAGCAGGTGAAAGGCGGAGCCGCCCTCGAGGCGGTTCTCGGCGGTGAGCGATCCTCCGTGTCCTTCCATGAGGCGGCGCGCGATGGCCAGGCCGAGGCCCGTCCCGTTTCGTTTGGTGGTGAAGAGAGGCTCGAAGATCCGGTCGAACATCTGCGGAGCAATTCCGGGACCGTCGTCGTAGACGGAGATCCGTACGAGCTCCCGTTCCTCGCCGCTGTTCGCCGGGGAATGGTCGAGCGAGACACCGACGTGGATCGTGCCGCTGCCGCCGATGGCCTCGCGCGCGTTGAAGACCAGGTTCGTGATCACCTGTTCGAGATGTTCGCGGTCCCCCTGGATGAAGCGCACACCCGGGTCGAGAGAGTTGCTGAGAGCGATCGAGGGTGGAAGCGAGGCGGCCAATTGGCCGAGAAGCGTCGGCAGCCAGAGACAAGCATCGATGGGGGAGAGCTGTGGCTCCTTCGGATTGGCGAAGCGGAGAACTTCCTGAGACGCGCGTTTGCCACGGCTGATGGAACGCGTGATGTGGCCGAGGGCGTCACTGATGCCCGGGGCGCTCGAATCGTTGCGCCCGATCACTTCCACGAATGGCTGGATGCCCATGAGCACGTTGTTGAATTCGTGTGCAAGCGATGCCGCGACCTGTCCCAGGCTACTCATGCGCTTCGACTCTTCGAGCTTGCGGGCGATGGTCCGGTGCTCCGTTACGTCGCGAGCCATGCCGATCGTTCCGGCAAGTACGCCGTCGACGTAGCGCGGCTGCAACGACACCTCGACGGTGACCACGGCTCCCGAGGCCGCGGGGAGGTCATACTCCCTGATGATTCCGGTGCTTCCGCCGAGTGCCCGTTCAAAGTGGTCGATCGCCGACGGCACCGAATCCGGCATGAACAGTTCCGCGAACGGGCGGCCGATCCACTCCTCGACACGATACCCGGTGCTGCGCTCGAAGCTGCGGCTGAGCGACAGGAACCGCCCCTCGCGATCGGCGGTGTAGAGGATTTCACTGATGTCCTCGACCAGCTCGCGGTAGCGTTGTTCCGATTCTTCCAGCGCCTGACGCGCGCGTACTTTTTCGGTGATGTCGCGTGCGATCACCTGAACGGCATCGCGGTTTCCGTAGCGGAGCGGGAGTGCCGCAACCTCCACGTCCAGAGGCGAGCCGTCCGCACGCCGGTAGGTTTCGCGGATGTAAGGGACGCTCTCTCCGGTACGGAGCCGTTCCAGCCTCGTGCGTACGCTGTCCCAGGAGGTGGAATCGATGAACGAGAAGAGGCTCCTGCCGACGATCTCCGCTTCGCTCTCGGCGCCGAGTAGCTGGACGAAGGCTTGATTGACGTAGACGTACGTTTCGTCGACGTGGACGCCGATGCAATCGGGTGAAAGCTCGACCATCCGGCGGAAGTTCTCGCGGTCCACCACCGAAGCCGCTTCGGCCTCCCGCTCGCGTGTGATGTCGACCATGACCCCGAACAGCTCAACCGGCACTCCGTCGACGCTGTGGACGTTGACATAGTCGCGAAGCCAGACGATGCGGCCATCGGCGGCGACGATGCGGTAGACGAGCTCGTGCGCACGTCCGGCCACTGTCTCGTTGTGGCAGAGCATGGCCACGTGGCTGTCGTCGGGATGAAGATGGTCCGTCCAGAAACCGGGCTCGTTCAACCAGCGCTCGACGGGATAGCCCAGCAACGCTTCCGCTGCAGGATTGACGTAGGTGAATCGGAAGGTTTGTGCGTCCGCCGACCAGGCGATGGCTGGCATCGCGTCAAGCAGCCGCGACCGGCGTTGATCCTGACACTCGATTGTAGGATTCATTAGATCACACCTGAATTCTGTAATGCATTCGCTTAATAAAAACCATCACGAATGTATTCCTTCAGTCCAGCACGGTTGGCGAACTCTGCTTAGGTGTTGAAATAAACACCTCCGTCCTTGTTATTATTGGATTGGTCCGGCACTGATGCCGGCACAGACCCAAGGAGATCGACATGCCGTACGTAGCGTTGGAATGGGACCACAAGATCGGACGCCCGGTCATTCAGTGGTTGGTCGTGAAGTGTCAGAGCGTCGGGCAGAAATTCGGAGGACCTCAGGCTCTCCCGCCCCGCCGTGATATCGCCTATTTCGTCAACGAAGAGTCCGCCGAGCGCGACGCCAAAGCGTTCGCTGAGTACAAGACCAGCCTGGACAACAACGGCGGCGAAGCAGCCTCCGGGAAATTGGGGAAGGCAGAGGCGTACAGCAAGAGACACGCTGCCTTCTCGTGGGATCACAATATTTTCAATCCCATCGTGCAGTGGGCCGTGCTGGAGTGGAACGGCGAGAATCCGGAAGGTGAGAGTTTCCGCAACGACGTGGCCTACTTCCTCGATCCGGAGACAGCCGAGTCGGATGCCCGCGCGTTCCGCGTCCTTCGCGACGAGCTGGTGACCAAGAAAAAGGCTGCATAGAAATGGTCTCGCGGTGCAGGAGGGGCGGCATCACATCTGCCGAGTGGCGACGCGCATGCCGAACCTCCCTGCGCCCGAGCGTGGTCATTTGATGAGTGACATGCCGCCCGCGCCTGGAAGTTTGCCTCCGGAAGCGACCACGAACGCGATCGGGCCATGGCGTTTGAGCCGTTCGACGCGAAAGCCAGCGGCCTCGCAGGCCGCGATGATGCTGCGCCGCGTGTAAAACCGCACGTAGCATCCTTGGCTCATGCGCCACATGATTCGGAACGGCACGCGGAAGGCCGTGTACATGGGGAACGTCGCGATGAGAGTGCCGCTGGTAAGCCCATGGAGGTGACGCAACACCGCGACCGGATCGGCGATGTAGTCGAAGAATCCATTCGCGATGACGATGTCGAAGGGCTCGTCGGCGCGGAACGCCAAAACGTCCGACACCGTGAAGGCACAGCGCTCGCTCACCCGCGCCTCGATCGCCAGCCGGCGCGCCTCCTCGATCATCGCTGGAGCGAAGTCGACGCCCGTCACGTGCGCGCCACGCATGGCAAACGCGGCGCAATAGCGCCCCGGTCCGCAGCCGATGTCGAGCACGCGTTTCTCGCGAACGTCCGGCGTTGCCGCCAGCGTCGCGTGGAATCGCCAGACCACGTTCTCGCGCGTGAGCCTGTCCCACGTGCGCTGCAGAACACCGCCCTCTCCGGAATAGATGGCGTCGAAGCGGCGCGCGTGGTCATGGAAATGAAGCGTAAGCGGGTTGGTCATCGTGGCATCACCTCCCATCGCAATAGCAGCCGCCCCGCGATGAGCGCGAAGATGGCAGCGAGCGCGAGCAGCGCAATCTTGACGTGCGGCTCTGCCTCGGCTGCGGCCACCGCCATTGCCGCCACACCGATCCCTGCCGCGATCGCCACGAGATCGGTCTGAACCTTGGACAGTCCAGCCGCCTGCAGCCGCAAGGCAAAATGATCGCGGCTGCCGAGCCACCAGCGCAGGCCCTTCCGCGTTCGGACGAAGACGAGAAACAGCAGCTCGAAAAGGAACACTCCCATGACGAGCAGGGCTGCGGGAAACGACCGGCCTGACAGGGGAGTGAGCGTGGCGGCAAGGAAGCCGAGAAGGTGGCTTCCGCCGTCGCCGAGGAAAATCGTGGCCGGGGGGCGATTGAAGACGAGGAAGCCGACGCATGCGCCGGCCACCGCAAGGGCCAGCGGCGCGCGCGCGGGATTCAGCAGCGCCAGAGCCAGGAAGAGCGGGACGCTGACGCCGGCCACCAGTCCGTCGCAGACGTCGGTGACGTTCACGGCGTTCACCAGTGCGATGATCCAGAGAAACGCGGCGAAGGCGTCGAGGATGGCGATGCCGCTGACGTCCGCCCGAAACCCCAGGATTACCGCCAGCGCCGCGACCGCGCTCTGGAGCAGGACCTTCTTCGCCGCGCTGAACGGCCGCAGGTCGTCGGCCACGCCAAGTGCGAGAAAGAGCAGCGCAGGAAGCCAGATGAACAGCGGCACAATCGTCTTCGCTCCGGAAAGCGAGGCGATGACGATAGCGACGGCAATCCCGGCGCCGCCGAGGTACGCAACGGGCTCGGTGTGCTGCGGCACGATCGGGTTCGGATGGCTCACGAAACCGAGCCGCAGCGCGAGCGAGCGCGCGACCCACGTGCTGGCGATCGCCGCCGCGGCAGCGGAACAGATCACCAGCAGGATCACGATGCGGTGTCCCGTGCCGGATCATGCGATTCAGCCCACAGCATGGCATCGCCGATCACCTGCGCCATCGATGAATACTCCCAACGTCCGTAGCGTCCCATCGGCTCGATTTCGTGAGCGCGCAGGAACGCCATCGCCGCCGCTGTCACGCGCCGGCTCTCCTCGGTGAACAGCACGTACGCCGGCTCCGCCAGGATGATGTAGGCGTTGAGCACGCGACCGCCGTGGAGAGCGCCGGCGCGTTCGACGTCGTGTTGCGTCCGCGCGATCACATCGCGTGCCTCGGGCATGGGCTCATTTCCGGGCAGCGTGATTTCGGCCATCAATCCCCATCCATCGTCGGGCGCGTTCAGTGGATCGAACTCGTGCGGAAACACCAGCCGGTTGAAAATCAGGCTTTCATCGGCGTAGTACCGCCAGTGCCCCTGGCCGCTCGGCCGCGGCCCTTCGACGCAGAAGGCGACGGTGATGACGCGGTTGAACGGCAGCGAGGCGCAGGCGCGCTTGAGGTCAGGGGGCGCCTGCTGGCAAAGCGCGACCGTCAACGGCAGCGGCAGCGTCGAGCACGCGCGGCGATACCGGAATGTCCGGAGCGCGCCGTTCCGCGCCACGACGATCCGCTGCTTCGCGTCGATGGACTGGACCGCGTGATCGAGCCTCAGATCGTGCACGCGTGCCGCGATCGCGCTCGTCAGCAGTTCCATTCCCCGCACCGCGGCGCCGCGCGGCGGACGCGGGTACCAGCCGTTCGCGTTGTAGGCGCTGTGTCCGCGCGTCAGCCCGTGGGCGCCGCGCAGCACTTTCTCAAAATCGGGCGGCGTGATCGTCCACTGAAATCCGGCCGGCGCGAGCTCTTTCAGCGGTCTCTTGTACACCTTCCGATTGTACGGAAAGAGAAAGAGCTCGCACATCTCGCGGCCGAATGTCGAGAGGAGCACGTCGTGAAAGTTTCGCGGCGCCGGCCGTGGTCCCCCGAACGTCACGCGCGCCAGGTCTCGCAGACAACGGCTGACGACCTCGGCGTCGAGGCCATGGAGGTTCATCTGGAAGGGGAAGCGCGTGGTTCCGGCTCTCGTCTCCACCCATGCCTTGGGCGGACATCGCGCAAGATCATCGCCAATGAGCGAGCGCAGCCTTGCCTCCATCGCGGCGTCGGCGACGTGCAGCAGATGCAGGACGTGATCGAACCAGTAGCCGTTGAAGCACTCAGTGCGAACCAGCCCGCCCGGCCGCGCGTTCCGCTCGAGCACCGCCGCGCCGTCGGCGAGCGGCAGCGCGGCCGCGAGGCCCGCGATACCACCACCTAGGATGAGCGTATCGACGTCCCGCATGCGTATGGTTCCTGGTAGCCCGGTCGCGGGATTCTGCGGCCTGTTGGTAACGCTGTCAACGCGCACCTCCACCGCTGAGCGCGGCATTCTTTTCGCATTGAGCACGGCGCAACCGCATTAAACATCCAGCAGCATCACGAGGGAGACTGTTTTCATGACCACGGGCATTGGTATCGATAAAGCGACGGAGATTTCTCCGCGAGATTTCGAGCGGCTGTTGCTGCGCACGCTCACGGCGATGAAGAAGGGCGACTTCAAGGTGCGGATGCCGGTTGAGTTCACGGGCGGGGCCGGGAAGATCGCCGACACGCTGAACGACATCCTGGAGTTGAGCCAACGCTCCGCGGAAGAGGTGGAGAAGATTGCCACGGTCGTCGGCAAGGAAGGGAAGCTCAATCAGCGCGCACAGATCCCGTCGGCGGGCGGCCAGTGGGTCGTCATCGCCGAGTCGGTGAACTCCCTGGTCAGCGATCTCGTGCAGCCGACCAACGAAATCTCCCGGGTGATCGGCGCCGTGGCGCGCGGCGATCTCTCCCGGACCATGGCCATCGAGTTCGATGGGCGCCCGCTGAAGGGCGAGTTCCTCCGGACCGCGAAAACGGTCAATACGATGGTCGATCAGCTTGCCTCCTTCGCCTCGGAAGTCACCCGTGTGGCGCGCGAAGTCGGCACCGAAGGGAAGCTCGGCGGACAGGCGGACGTGAAGGGTGTTGCCGGAACGTGGAAGGACCTCACCGACTCGGTCAACTCCATGGCCTCCAATCTCACCGGTCAGGTTCGAAACATCGCCGAAGTCACCACCGCCGTCGCCCGCGGCGATCTCTCCAGAAAGATCTCCGCGGAAGCCCGCGGCGAGATCCTCGAGCTGAAGAACACGATCAACACGATGGTCGACCAGCTCCGGTCGTTCGCATCGGAAGTCACACGCGTGGCGCGCGAGGTCGGCAGCGAAGGGAAACTCGGCGGCCAGGCGGACGTGCAGGGCGTTTCCGGTACGTGGCGCGATCTCACCGACTCGGTCAATTACATGGCGGCCAACCTGACCAATCAGGTGCGCAACATCGCCGCCGTCACCACCGCCGTCGCGAACGGTGACCTCTCCAAACAGATTACGGTCGACGCGCGCGGCGAGATCCTGGAGTTGAAAGAAACGATCAATACGATGGTCGACCAGCTCCGGTCGTTCGCATCGGAAGTCACCCGCGTCGCACGCGAAGTGGGAACGGAAGGGAAGCTCGGCGGTCAGGCCGAAGTCAAGGGCGTGGCCGGAACGTGGAAGGACCTTACCGATTCAGTCAACTCGATGGCCTCGAATCTGACGGGCCAGGTCCGAAACATCGCCGAGGTCACCACGGCGGTCGCGAACGGCGATCTGTCGAAAAAGATCACAGCCGAGGCGCTGGGCGAAGTGCTGGAGCTGAAGAACACGATCAATACGATGGTCGATCAGCTTCGCGGCTTTGCCTCGGAAGTTACCCGCGTGGCGCGCGAAGTCGGCACGGAAGGGCGGTTGGGTGGTCAGGCCGAGGTGCCGGGAGTGGCCGGAACCTGGAAGGATCTGACGGACTCGGTCAACGCCATGGCCTCGAATCTGACGGGTCAGGTGCGGAACATCGCCGACGTCACCACGGCCGTGGCCATGGGCGATCTGTCGAAGAAGATCACGGCGGAAGCGCTCGGAGAAGTGCTCGAGCTGAAGAACACCATCAACACGATGGTCGATCAGCTCCGTGCCTTCGCCTCGGAAGTCACCCGCGTGGCCCGCGAAGTCGGCACGGAAGGGCGGTTGGGAGGTCAGGCGGAGGTGCCCGGCGTTGCCGGTACCTGGAAGGATCTGACCGACTCGGTGAACTCGATGGCCGGCAATCTGACGGGTCAGGTCCGGAACATCGCCGAGGTGACCACGGCCGTGGCGCTTGGCGATCTGTCGAAGAAGATCACGGCGGAAGCGCAGGGGGAGATCCTCGAGCTGAAGAACACCATCAATACGATGGTCGATCAGTTGAACTCGTTTGCTGCCGAGGTCACGCGCATGGCGCGCGAGGTCGGCACGGATGGGCGGTTGGGCGGACAGGCCGAAGTGCCCGGCGTAGCCGGCACGTGGAAGGACCTGACCGACTCGGTGAACGCCATGGCCGGCAACCTGACCGGCCAGGTGAGAAATATCGCCGAGGTGACCACGGCGGTCGCCCTTGGCGATCTGTCGAAGAAGATCACCGTCGACGTCCGCGGCGAGCTGCTCGAGCTCAAAAACACCATCAATACCATGGTCGATCAGCTCAGCGCGTTCGCCTCGGAAGTCACCCGCGTGGCCCGTGAGGTCGGAACGGAAGGGAAGCTCGGCGTTCAGGCGGAGGTGAAAGGTGTGGCCGGCACCTGGGCGGATCTGACCGACTCGGTGAACGCCATGGCCGGCAACCTGACCGGCCAGGTGCGAAACATCGCCGAGGTGACCACGGCGGTCGCCCTTGGCGATCTCTCGAAGAAGATTACCGCCGAGGCGAAGGGCGAGATCCTCGAGCTGAAGAACACCATCAACACGATGGTCGACCAGCTCGGCGCGTTTGCATCGGAAGTCACGCGCGTGGCCCGCGAGGTCGGTACCGAGGGACAGCTCGGCGGTCAGGCCCAGGTCAAGGGTGTGGCTGGTACGTGGAAGGATCTGACCGACTCGGTGAACTCGATGGCATCGAACCTGACCGGCCAGGTGCGAAACATCGCCGAGGTCACCACGGCTGTGGCCATGGGCGACCTCTCGAAGAAGATCAGCGCCGAAGCGCGGGGCGAGATCCTCGAGCTCAAGAACACCATCAACACGATGGTCGATCAGCTCCGGTCGTTCGCCGCGGAGGTCACGCGCGTGGCGCGTGAAGTCGGCACGGAAGGAAAGCTCGGCGGCCAGGCCGAGGTCGAAGGGGTGGCGGGAACGTGGAAGGATCTGACCGACTCGGTGAACTCGATGGCCGGCAATCTGACCGGCCAGGTCCGCAACATCGCCGAGGTGACCACGGCGGTGGCCCTGGGCGATCTCTCCAAGAAGATCACGGCTGAGGCGCAGGGGGAGATCCTCGAGCTGAAGAACACCATCAATTCGATGGTCGATCAGCTCAACTCCTTCGCCGCGGAAGTCACGCGCGTGGCGCGCGAGGTCGGCACGGAAGGAAAACTCGGAGGCCAGGCGCAGGTGCGCGGTGTGGCCGGCACCTGGAAAGACCTCACCGACAACGTCAACTCGATGGCGTCGAATCTCACCAATCAGGTGCGCAACATCGCGCAAGTCACCACGGCCGTCGCGAACGGTGACCTCTCGAAGAAGATCACCGCCGAGGCGCTGGGCGAGGTACTGGAGCTGAAGAACACCATCAACACGATGGTCGATCAGCTCAACTCTTTCGCCGCCGAGGTCACCCGTGTGGCCACGGAAGTGGGGACGGAAGGGAAGCTGGGCGGTCAGGCGCAGGTGAAAGGCGTGGCCGGTACCTGGAAGGACCTGACGGACTCGGTCAATTCCATGGCCGGCAATCTGACCGGCCAGGTCCGCAACATCGCCGAGGTGACCACCGCGGTGGCGAACGGCGACCTCTCGAAGAAGATCACCGCCGATGCGCGTGGCGAGATCCTGCAGCTCAAGAACACCATCAACACGATGGTGGATCAGCTCAACACCTTCGCCGGCGAGGTCACGCGCGTGGCGCGTGAAGTGGGCACGGAAGGGCGGCTGGGCGGGCAGGCGCAGGTCAAGGGCGTTTCGGGTACGTGGAAGGATCTGACCGACTCGGTCAACTACATGGCCTCGAACCTGACCAATCAGGTGCGGAACATCGCCCAGGTCACGACGGCGGTTGCCAATGGCGACCTCTCGAAGAAGATCACCGTCGACGTCAAGGGCGAGATGCTGGAGCTGAAGGACACCGTCAATACGATGGTCGATCAGCTCAACACCTTTGCCGCGGAGGTCACCCGCGTGGCGCGCGAGGTCGGCACGGAAGGGAAGCTCGGCGGCCAGGCACAGGTCAAAGGCGTTGCCGGAACCTGGAAGGATCTGACCGACAACGTGAACATGATGGCTTCGAACCTCACCAATCAGGTTCGCGGCATCGCCAAGGTCGTGACCGCGGTTGCCCGCGGCATCCTCAAACAAAAGCTCAATGTGGAGTCGCGTGGTGAGATCGCCGAGCTGGCGGACACGATCAACGACATGATCGATACGCTGGCCACCTTCGCCGATCAGGTCACGACCGTGGCCCGCGAAGTCGGTGTGGAAGGGAAGCTGGGCGGCCAGGCCAACGTCCCCGGCGCATCGGGAACGTGGCGCGATCTGACGGACAACGTCAATCAACTGGCTGCAAACCTCACCACCCAGGTGCGTGCCATCGCCGACGTTGCCACGGCCGTGGCCAAGGGTGATCTCAGCCGCAACATCACGGTTCAGGCCGAAGGGGAGCTCAATGCTCTCAAAGGCAACATGAACGAGATGATCCGCAATCTCCGCGAGACGACGTCGCGGAACACCGAGCAGGACTGGCTGAAGACGAATCTCGCCAAGTTCACGCGGATGATGCAGGGGCAGAAGAACCTGACCAACGTTTCGCAGCTCATCCTCTCCGAGCTGGCGCCGGTGGTGGGGGCGAAGCACGGCGTGTTCTACGTCATGGATTCGAACGGCGGCGGCGAGCAGTACCTCAAGCTCACCGCGACCTATGCGTACAAGGAGCGGAAGCACCTCGCCAAGCAGTTCCGCATCGGCGAAGGAATCGTCGGGCAGGCCGCCTTCGAGAAGCAGCGCATCCTGCTGCAGAACGCGCCCGATGACTACATCACCATCAACTCCGGCCTCGGCGAGTCGAAGCCGATGCAGATCGTGGTGTTGCCGATCGTCTTCGAAGGCCAGGTGCTGGCGGTGATGGAGCTGGCCACGTTCATGGCCTTCACCGATACGTATCTTTCGCTGCTCGATCAGCTCACGGAATCGATCGGGGTCGTTCTCAACACGATCCAGGCGAACATGCGAACCGAGGAGTTGCTGGCCCAGTCGCAGTCGCTCGCCGAGGAGTTGCAGGCGCAGCAGGAAGAGCTGACGGAAACCAACAAGCGTCTGGAACAGCAGGCCAAATCGCTGCAGGCATCCGAGGAGTTGCTCAAGACGCAGCAGGAAGAGCTGCAGCAGACCAACGAGGAGCTGGAAGAGAAAGCGCGACTTCTGCAGACGCAGAACGAGGAGGTGGAGCGGAAGAACCGCGAGGTCGAGAACGCCAAGCGCCAGCTCGAAGAAAAGGCGCGCCAGCTCTCCCTGACCTCGAAGTACAAGAGCGAGTTCCTGGCGAACATGTCGCACGAGCTGCGCACGCCGCTGAATTCACTGCTGATCCTGGCCAAGCTGCTGGCCGACAATCCCGAGAACAATCTGACGAACAAGCAGGTGGAGTTCGCCTCGACGATCCATTCGTCGGGCGTCGATCTGCTCACGCTCATCAACGACATCCTCGATCTGTCGAAGATCGAGTCGGGCATGATGACCATCTCGCTCGGCGATCTGCCGTTCACCGAGCTGGCCGATTCGATGGACAAGACCTTCCGGCAGGTGGCGAACGACAAGCGCCTAGACTTCCACATCGATCTCGACCCCAGTCTGCCGCAATCGATTCATACGGACGCCACGCGCCTGCAGCAGATACTGAAGAATCTGCTCGGCAATGCCTTCAAGTTCACGGAGAAGGGGGGTGTCACGCTGCGCGCGGCAACGGTGGGCGAGGGGTGGTCTGAGGGACACGAGACGCTGGATCGCGCATCGTCAGTCATCGCGTTCAGCGTTTCCGATACCGGTATCGGGATTCCCGACGAGAAGCAGCGGATCATTTTCGAGGCCTTCCAGCAGGCCGATGCGTCGACGACGCGCAAGTTCGGCGGCACGGGCCTCGGTCTTTCGATCAGCCGCGAGATCGCCCGGCTTCTCGGCGGCGAGATTCGCGTGACCAGCGAGGAAGGCTCGGGCTCGCAATTCACTCTCTACCTGCCGCAGAGCTACGTGGTGCCGCTCCGCCGCCGCGATGAGGAGCGCATCGGATCCACGCTGGAAGTGGAGCTCATGCCGGAGCGCCGGGGTGATTTTGAAGTGCGGGGCCATACGATCGCCGTGCCGTCACTCGAGGCGCGCCGGACGCGCCGCGAGGACGGAGCGCCCGTCGACGATTCGCAGGTCGTGGTCGAAGAGCAGGTGCCCGACGACCGCGGCACGATCGGGGAGGGGGACCGCGTCGTTCTGATCGTCGAGGACGACGTCACCTTCGCCAGCATCCTCCTGGAGATGGCGCACGACAAGGGATTCAAAGGCGTCGTGGCCACGCGCGGCGAGAGCGGGCTGCAACTGGCGAGACGCTATCGTCCCGACGCCATCACGCTCGATATCGCTCTGCCGGACATGGAAGGGTGGACGGTGCTCGACCGGCTGAAGCACGACAAGACCACGCGCCACATCCCGGTGCACATTATCTCCGGCGACGACGAGAGCGCGCGCGGGCTGAAGCTCGGCGCTTTTGCACAGGTGCAGAAGCCGGTGACGAAGGAGGCGCTCGACGAGGCTTTTGCCAGGATCAAGGGTTTCGTGGAGCGGCCGAATAAGTCGCTGCTGGTCATCGAAGACAACGCCGATCAGCGCTCGGCGATCGCGGAGCTGATCGGCGGCGACGGTGACGTCGATATCACGCCGGCGGGCAGCGGCGAAGAAGCCTTGCAGATCCTGCGCGAGCGGCGCTTCGACTGCATGGTCCTCGACCTCGGGTTGCCGGACATGAACGGCTTCGAGTTCATCAGCCGCATGCGGAACGAACTCGGCATCGACGACATCCCCATCGTCGTCTACACCGGCCGCGAGCTGACCAAGAAAGAAGAGACGGAGCTGAAGCGGATGGCCGAGGCCATCATCGTCAAGGATGCGCGCTCGCCGGAGCGGCTGCTCGACGAGACGGCGCTCTTCCTCCACCGCGTCGAGGCCAACCTGCCGGAGCAGAAGCGCCAGATCCTGGAACAGCTTCATGAGTCCGATCCGGTGCTGGCTGGCAAGAAGGCGCTGATCGTCGACGACGACATGCGCAACATCTACGCGCTGACGTCCTTGCTGGAGCGCCACAAGATGGATGTGCTCTACGCCGAGAGCGGCGCGGACGGCATCGAACAGCTCCGCAAGAACCCCGACGTCGACGTCGTCCTGATGGACGTGATGATGCCGGAGATGGACGGCTACGAAGCGATGCGCCGTATCCGCTCGATGGAGGAGTACAGGAACCTTCCGATGATCGCCCTGACGGCGAAAGCGATGAAAGGCGACCGCGAGAAGTGCATGGAGGCAGGAGCGAGCGACTACATTACGAAGCCGATCGATGCGCAGCAGTTGATCTCGTTGCTGAGGGTTTGGTTGTATTTGTAGGGAGGGGAGATCGAAGCGCCGCCACCGAACTACGTCAGATCCCGCCAGCTCAAGATTTGTACCGTACCGTTCGCAGCCTCCTTGAGAGCTTCGCGGAGAGGGTCGAGCAGTTCCCGAAGATCGGCAAGGCGCGTGGTGCGCGCTTGCAAAACGATGACTGCGATATCGAAGCTGGGGATATTTTGTTGGTAGGGCAGTTTCTTGTCGACCGTGAGGAAAACATCGAATTCCGCTTGGGCTAATCGGAGAAGCGAGCTGTCATCAAGTTCTTCCCAGCCTAGCTGCTTTACAGTTCTGGCGTCGTGCTGAGGCAAGTCACGCACGATGCGCCAGTCCACGCATTCGTCAACCAACAGCTTCATCCGGCGTATGCCAGAACCCTGGCCTTGGTCTCTTCGAGAAATGCGATCACTTGCTCGCGAGTGACCGAGGGGTAGCCTTCGAGGAAGTCGTCGATGGAGTCGCCGGCCTCGAGATATTCGATGAGCGTTTGGGCGAGGACGCGAGTTCCTTTGAAAACGGGCGCGCCACTCATCACGCCGGGTTGGGCAGAGATTACGGAGCTCTCCTGCGAAAACAGGCGTGACGCAAGCTCGATCCGCTCGTTTTCGGGAAGACGAAGCACGTCGTTCAATAGAGCCGTGGCGTCGTGTGTCATCGCCGAGAGTTTAGCGCAGCCGGGCGGATCTGACAGGCGCGCTCCACATCTCAATCGTTCGCGAGCGCTCGGCCGCGTTATTCCCCGTTTTTGATCGTTTGGACGGTATTCGAGGTCCGGCAGCCCTGATTCTTCGCTGCGCATCGAAGATTCTTCGCTACGCATCGAAGATCGTTCGCTACGCATCGAAGATCGTTCGCTACGCATCGAAGATCGTTCGCTACGCATCAAAGATCGTTCGCTACGCATCGAAGATCGTCCGCTGCTCATCGAAGGACCGTTCGCTACGCATCGAAGGAACGTTCGCTCGACATCGAAGATCGTTCGCTGCACATCATCGATTCCTGGATACGCATCATCGATTCCTGACTCGGAATCGACTCGATTTTGGTCGGAAGTGCTGGCGATTCTCGTTGCCCGGGGCTACGGAGGAGTGTCCGAGGGAGGTGCGCCTCCCGTCGGTTCGACGACAGAGGCTGGAGTCTCCGCGGGGAGCACACGCTCCGTAAGTGCCACGAACGATGCCATGAACCAGCAGGCGGCTACGGGAGTGGCGATGTGCTGCTCCCAGGAGAGCACCTCGTCAATCCCTGTCACCTTCGCGGCGATGGCGAGAATGATCCCTATTCCGAGGCCGATGAGAGTGGGGATGAGCGCGGTGACGAAGTGAATGCCGAAGTTGTTCATCAGTTCCGACAAGCCGATTTGCAGGGAATCACGCACCGAGGCCTCGGGAATGGCAATGCAGACCACTTCGGACTTCTTCGATAGGAACCAGCCGAGCGGAATCGTGATCATGAGGATGACCATTGCCAAACAACTGATTGCCGCCGACCCGGTGGAACGGGGTCCCGGCAGGAAAGTCCCGGCGAACAGAACCGCGGGAGACAACGAGATCACAAGAACGACCAGGTCAACCTGAACCACGCGCCACCATCCTGTGCGGCCCCCGGCGATCCACTCCCGCAGCCGGAAAACGCGAAAGGCTGATACAGGTGGCCGTGGCATGGCCGGCAGAGCGGCACGATAGCCGTCGAGATAGACGCGTATGTTCGCCGCGGAGACGAATGCGTTGACGATCATGGCCACCGCGATGATGAGCAAGACCACCGCGACGGGTACCAGGATGATGAGAACGGTATGACGTTTCAGCAGGTCTTCAATGAGGCCGCTGACTTTGGATAGATCGATGTTTGACAGTCCGACCGCCGCGACCAGCCCAAGGCCCGCGGCAGCCGCCAGCAACGTCTCCGCTCCGCGCAGCAGGAGCGCCGGCCAGTTGGCGACCATGTTGTTGAAACCAATCCGCACCATGTCTGTGGCGGTGCCACGCGGTCGTCGGAATGGGACGAACATCGCTCCTCCGTTCTCGGACGCGACTCTGGCCTGGTGTGTGGTGGATGGACTGGAATGGCAAGTCTATACCGGTCGATCCGACCTCCTCGGGTTTTGAGCATGCCGTTTGCTCTGTCTCATCCAGTGGTAACGCATTCTCCTCCGGCAGCCGAGCAGCAGGAAAAAGTCGATCTCGAGGCCATCGAGGTCGATCTGCTCACCCAGGGCATCTTCCAGCACTACGGATTCGACTTCCGCGACTACTCACTCCCGTCGCTCCGGCGCCGGCTGTGGAAGCGCGTCTATGCCGAGGGGCTGTCCACCATCTCCGCGCTCCAGGACAAAGTTCTGCACGACCCGGCCTGCATGGAGCGGCTGCTGCTCGATCTCTCCATCAACACCACGGCCATGTTCCGCGACCCGACGTTCTACCTGGCCTTCCGGCAGAAGATCATCCCGCTGCTGCGCACGTATCCTTTCGTTCGCATCTGGCACGCCGGCTGTTCCACGGGGGAGGAGGTCTATTCGATGGCCATCCTTCTGCAGGAAGAGGGGTTGTACGAGCGCAGCCGGATCTACGCCACGGACATCAACGAGGCCGTTCTGCAGCGCGCCAAGGACGGCATCTTTCCGCTGAGCTCGATGCAGGAGAACACGGCCAATTACATCGCCGCGGGCGGAAAGGGGACGTTCTCCGAGTACTACACGGCGCGCTACGACTACGCGCTGTTCCGGCCGTCGCTGCGCGAGAACGTCGTCTTCGCTCAGCACAACCTGGTCACCGACGCCTCATTCAATCACTTCAACGTCATCTTCTGCCGCAACGTCCTGATCTATTTCAACAATCAACTCCAGGACCGCGTGCAGGAGCTTTTCCTCAACAGCATGGAGTTGTTCGGCATCCTCGGATTGGGCAAGAAAGAGACGATCCGCTACACCGCGGTGGTGGATCACTACGAGGAGCTGGATGCCGCGGAGAGGCTGTATCGGAGGATCCGGTGAACCGCGCTTCGCAGGTTGTCGGTTGTCGGTTATCGGTTGTCGGTTCGTTGAGGCTTCGCGGCGTTGCGCTGCCCGACAACGCGCGCAAGCGCAATCAACCGACAACCGACAACGCGCGAAGCGCAAAGGGCCGCCATGCTTGAGCGTCGAAGTACATGGTCTCCGGTCATCGAACGGCCAGACCGCGCAACCCCGAGACCGCGCAACCGCCCCCGCGAGCTCATCGCCATCGGCTGTTCCCTCGGCGGGATGAACGCCCTGCAGACCATCCTCAGCAATCTCACGCGCGACTTCTGTGTCCCGATCGTGGTCGCGCAACACCGGCACCGGAGATCGAGCGAGGCGCTGCCGGAGTACTTCCGCAGGCGGACAGACATGAAAGTCGTCGACGCCGAGGACAAGCAATGGATCGAGCCCGGCCACGTCTATCTGGCGCCGGCCGACTATCACCTGTTCATCGAGCGCAACGGTGCGCGCGGAGAGCTGAGCCTTTCGGTCGACGACGCCGTGCGCCACTCGCGGCCGTCGATCGACGTCCTCTTCGAATCGGCCGCGGAGGCCTACGGCGACCGGCTGCTCGGCATCGTCCTCACCGGCGCCAATGACGACGGCGCGCGCGGGGCGGCCAGGATCAAAGCACTCGGCGGCATAGTCGTCGCGCAGGATCCAGCGACGGCGGAGGCCCCGGCAATGCCCCGTGCCACGATCGAGGCCGTGCAAGTGGATCGAATCTTGCGTCTTGAAGAGATTGCCCCATTCCTGATCGAGGTCTGCCAAACCTCCTTGAGCCATTCATGACGCCCGCTCCCGACGAAAAGGTGAACATCCTGCTGGTCGACGACCAGGAGAGCAACCTGCTCGCGCTGGAGTCGATCCTCGACGGCATGAGTCTGAACCTGGTCCGGGCGGAATCGGGCCGCGCCGCCCTCCGGGCTTTGCTGGACCACGAATTCGCGGTGATCCTGCTCGACGTGCAGATGCCCAACCTCGACGGCTTCGAGACGGCAAGCCTCATCCGCGAGCGCGACAAATCGCGCGGGACGCCGATCATCTTTCTCACGGCCTTGAGCCGCAGCGAGACGCATGTGTTCCGCGGCTACGAGCTCGGCGCGGTCGACTACATCTTCAAGCCGTACCAGGCGGAGATCCTTCGCTACAAAGTCAACGTCTTCGTCGAGCTGTTCCGGAAGACGCAGGCCCTCACGCGGCAGGCGCACGAGCTGAAACGCCTCAGCCGCCAGAACGAATTGATCCTGAACGCGGCCGCGGAGGGAGTGTTCGGCGTCACCCTCGACGGCCGGGCCACGTTCGTCAATCCGGCCGCGGCCCGGATGATCGGCCACGGCGCCTCCGAGGTGATCGGGCACGAGGTCCACCCGCTGCTTCATCCGTCGTTTCCCGGCGTCTCCACCTGCGACGCCGCGCGCTGCTCGCTCGACTCCGCGCTGCACGGCAATCGGGTGCGCGACGAGATGGTCGACACCTTCTTCCGCGATGACGGGACCAGCTTCCCGGTCGAGTTCTGCGCATCGCCGATGCTCGATGACGAGGGGAACACCGTCGGCTCCGTCATCACCTTCCGCGACGTGACCGAGAAACGCGCCGCGGCTGCCGCGGCCGAAAACGAACGCCGCTATCGGGAGGCCGAGGCCCAGAACCGCGCCAAAGACAACTTCCTGGCCACGCTCTCCCACGAACTGCGCACCCCGATGACCTCGATCCTCGGCTGGGTTCAGTTCCTCCGCTCCGGCGACTACTCCGCCGACGAGCTCCGCGAGGCGTTGCACATGATCGAGAACAGCGCCCAACTGCAGAAGCGGCTGATCGACGACATGCTCGACGTCTCACGCATCATCCTCGGCAAGTTCCAGGTCGACCTGCGGCCGACGCATCTGTCAGAGATCGTCGAAGCGGCTGTCACCAACGCGCGGCCCGACGCCGCTGAGCGCGGTGTCCGTCTGACCTCGGATGTGGTCCGTCCGCCCGACGACGTCGTCGAAGCCGATGCCGGGCGTCTCCAGCAGGTCATCGGCAACATTCTCTCGAACGCCATCAAGTTCACGCCGCCCGGCAAGCAGGTCGACCTGCGCCTGAAACGCGTCGATCACATGCTGCAGATCAGCGTGCTCGATCAAGGGGAGGGCATCGAGCCGTCCTTCCTCCCACATGTCTTCGAGCGCCTGCGCCAGGCCGACGCTTCCTCAAAGCGCAGCGGCCTCGGCCTCGGCCTGGCCATCGCCCGCCACATCATCGATCTCCATCACGGCGACATCCGCGCCGAGTCGGAAGGCCTGGGCAAAGGGGCGCGGTTTACCGTGACGCTGCCGGTGATCGAGCATGCGCAGGCCATCAGGGAGCCGTCCGTGACATCGATCGCGTAATCAGGTCACAACAACGTACATGCCTCGCCAAACGCGAGCCGGGGATGGCGGGGCTGGAGCTTCGAAGGGTCGCCGTACCCGAGGTTGATCAGGAAGTTCGACTTCACATGGCCCTCGGGGAAGAACTCCTGATCACAACTCTCGCACTCGCGGCCGGCATCGAAGAACTCGTGGTCGAGCAAGGTATTGTCGAAACCGGACATCGGGCCGCAGTCGAGCCCGAGGGCGCGGGCGGCGATGATCAGGTAGGCCCCCTGGAGTGAGGAATTGCGGTGCGCGGTCATCTCGATGAGCTGGGGATTCGAGGCGAACATCTCGCGCATCGACGGACTGTGCGGAAAGAGCCGCGGCAGCTTCTCGTAGAACTTCAGGTCGTAGGCGACGATCACCGTCACCGGCGCCGCCATCGTCTTGGCGACGTTACCCGGCGCCAGAGTGGGACGAAGGCGCTCCTTCCCCGCTTTCGTGCGGATGAACACGAAGCGCGCCGGACTCGAGTTCGCGCTGGTCGGCCCCCACTTCATCGTGTCGTAGAGATCCTGCAGCAGCTCATCGCTGACCGGCTTGTCGAGCCAGGCGGAATGGGAGCGGGCATTGCGGAAGATGAGATCGAGACAGGGTTCGGCGACGGTGGTCATGGATTCGCCTCCCTGCACGTCTCGCACCGACAAACACGGCCCAAACGTAAGCGGCTTACGTTCGGAGCGCTGGCGTCTCGCCGGCTGGCCCGGGGGCGTCTCGCCCCAGGTCGCGCGAGACCCGAAACCTTTGCCTGGTAACCCGGGGGGGCCGGGCGGCAAACCACCACCGCCCGCCCGGCAAGACTCCAGACACTTGCGTTAACCCGGCGGCGGGACGCACGCCGGGCCAGCCGGCGAGACGCCAGCGCTCCGACCGGATCGCCCGTCGTACACTTCCCCGCCAAAGGAGAGCGCACCGATGAGCAGCAGAGAGGGATCGGGCTATCCGATCGGCAGGATCATCTTCGCGTCCGGCCTCGGCACGATGATCGAGTGGTACGACTTCTACATCTTCGGCAGCCTGGCCGTGGTCATGTCCCAGGTCATGTTTCCGAGGGACAACCCGACGTGGGCGCTGATCCAGACATGGGCCGTATTTGCCAGCGGCTTTATCGTCCGCCCGTTCGGCGCGATCGTCTTCGGACGCGTCGGTGATCTCATCGGCCGCAAGTACGCCTTCCTCGTCACGCTGACGATCATGGGCCTCTCGACGTTCGTCATCGGTCTTTTGCCGACCTATGCCTCGGTCGGTTTACTTGCGCCCTCCATCCTTCTTCTTCTTCGCCTCCTTCAGGGTCTGGCCCTCGGCGGGGAATACGGCGGCGCGGCGGTCTACGTGGCCGAGCATGTGCCGGACAAGAAGCGCGGCTACTACACGAGCTTCATCCAGATCACGGCCACGCTCGGCCTCTTCGTCTCTCTCGGCGTGATCCTGGCGGTGAAAAAGATGATGAGCGACGCCGACTTCAAGGCCTGGGGCTGGCGCGTGCCGTTCCTGCTCTCGATCGTGCTGGTGATCATCTCGCTCTGGATCCGGCTGACATTGAAAGAGTCGCCGCTCTTCGCCTCGATCAAGGCGCAAGGGAAGGCATCGCTGGCGCCGCTGCGCGAGAGTTTCGGCAACTGGAAGAATCTGCGCATCGTCCTGCTCGTGCTCTTCGGCGCGACGGCTGGACAGGGGATCGTCTGGTACACGGGCCAGTTCTACGCGCTCTCGTTCCTGCAGACGACGCTGAAGGTCGATCTGACGAAGGCCAGCATCATCGTGGCGGCGGCGCTGCTCCTGGCCATGCCGTTCTTCGTCGTCTTCGGCGCGCTGTCGGACCGCATCGGACGCCTGAAGATCATGATGGCCGGCAATCTTCTGGCCGCGCTGACCTACCTTCCAATCTACCACGCCATGCGCGATCACGTCGGCGATCCGAAGAATCCGAACATGCCGCTCCTGATCGCTCTGGTCTTCATCCAGGTGATCTACGTGACGATGGTCTACGGCCCGATCGCCGCGTTCCTGATCGAGTCGTTCCCGGCGAAGATCCGCTATACCTCCTTCTCCCTCCCCTACCACCTCGGCAACGGCTGGTTCGGCGGCACTCTTCCGCTCATCGCCAGTCTGCTCGTCGCAAAAACCCACGACGTCTTCGCCGGCCTCTACTGGGTCATCGGCGTGGCATTGATGACGTTCCTCGTCGGATCGATCTTCCTGAACGAACGCCACCGCGTGGAGATCTGGGCGGAGGCGGAGGAGGCGAGGCCTACGTAGGCTGCGCGTCTTCGCGCGCGTTGTCTGCGCTATCGCGCGTTGTCTGCGGCTGCGCCGCGTTGGGATGTGGCATTGCGGCGTTAGTTTCCACGCCGCTGCAACGTTAGTCTTCACGCGCCTCAGCGCAGACAACGCGCAAAGCGCAGACAACGCGCGATAGCGCAGACAACGCGGCGCGAAGCGCCGCAGCTACTCCGCCGCCGCGATCTGGTATTGCTCGATCTTCCCGTCCGGCATGATGAAGGTCGTCAGACGCAGCGTCTTGTTCGGGAACTTGATCCGATAACGGCGAAGGGTCATGCCGCCTCGGAGGGACTGGGCGGCCTGGACGAACTCCTGCGGGGTACCGAGCGGATTGAGGCTGGAGGCGAAGTCCTTGATGGCCTGATCGTCGAAATAGGCGTTTGCGTTGGAGGTGAATTGCGCGCGGTCGATGCGGCCTTTTTGCAGCTCATCGAAGATCTTGCGCATCTGGTCGGTCGTCTTCGGCGTGGCCGGGTCGGTTGAGGCGAAGATCGTTTTGGAGATGCCGGCGGCGATCTGTTCCGAGGCGCCGGTGGCGTCGAGATTCGTCAGGACGGCGATGGCGACGCGATCGTCGGGATAGACCTCGTTGCGCGCGGTGAAGCCGGAAACCTCGCCGCCGTGCGAGAGGATGCGGCGCCCGTCGGCCATGCCGATGCCGACGCCGAGGCCGTAGCGGGAGCCGACGCCGTTGTTCAGCTCCACCTCGGTCTCCAGAACCCGATACGACTCCGGCTTGAGGATTGTCTGATCGATCACCGAGATGTCCCACAGCGCCAGATCGTGCGCGGTCATGGCCAGCTCGCCCGCGGCGAACATCCAGCCGCGGCCTTCTTTCGGTGCAGGGCGGAGCGGTCCGAGGGCGTAGCGGAGGTAACGCATCGGATCCTCCGGGCCGAGGGGAGCCGCGTCCGTGTTCGAGACAGTGGTCATCTTCAGCGGGACGAAGACACGCTTCTGCAGGTAGTCCAGCAGCGGCATGCCGGCAACCTTCTCGGCGATCATCCCGGCGATGACGTAGTTCGTATTGCTGTACTGCCACTTCGCGCCCGGCTCGAAGTCCAGCGCCTTCTTCGCCCAGCCTGTCGCGATCTCCGGCGCCGTCACCGGCTGCATCATCATCGGCATGACGTAATCCTGCGGCCAGAAATCCTGGTAACCGGAGGTCATGGAGAGGATCTGGCGGATGGTGACGTCGCCAGCGCGGGTCAGGTCGGGCAGCCAGCGGATGACCTTGTCGTCGAGCGAGAGCTTTCCCTCCTCGGCGAGCATGAGGATCGCCGCGGCCGTGAACTGCTTGCTGATCGACCCTATCGAGTAGCGCATCTGCGGCGAGGCCGGCAGCTTCGTCTCCAGGTTCGCGATTCCGTACGCGTGCGTGTAGACGATCTTCCCGTCGCGCACGACGGCGATCGACGCGCTCGGCGCACCGGTCTTGGCCAGGATGTCGGCGGCGGCCTTGTCGATGCTCGCCCGCATCTCGGCGGGCAACTCCTGCGCGTGCAGGGCGGTGGTGAGGGCGAAGGCGAGGAGTGCGGTAACGATTCTGCGCATGGCGCGGATTTAATCACGCGAAGACGCGAAGACGCGAAGGTCAACCCTCCGCGTCTCCGCGCCTCCGCGTGAAACCGTGCTTATTTCGCTGCCGGCTCTTCCTTCAACCCCCGCTCGATCAGCAGCGGCTCGACGATCGGGTCGCGGCCGCGGAAGGCGCGGTACATCGCCGCCTCGTCCTGCGTGCCGCCGCGCGAGAGGATCATGTCGCGGAAGCGCTGGCCGTTGGCTCGCGTCATTCCGCCGTGCTCCTTGAACCAGTAGTACGCATCGTCGTCGATCAACTCCGACCAGAGATACGCGTAGTAGCCGGCCGAGTAGCCGCCGCCCCAGATGTGCGAGAAGTACGTCGTGTGATAGCGCGGGGGCACTTCCGTCATGTCGATCTTGAAGCGCTTGAGCGCGGCCGGCTCGAATGCGTTAGCGTCCACCTGTTCCGCGCCGGGCGCCTGCGTGTGCCAGGCCATGTCCAGCAGCGCGGCGGCGAGGTACTCGACAGTGGCGTAACCCTGGTTGAACGTGCGCGACTTCTTGATGCGGTCGACCAGCGCCTGCGGCATCGGCTTGCCGGTCTGGTAATGCTTCGCGTAATTGGCGAAGACCTTCGGCTCGAGCGCCCAGTGCTCGTTGAACTGCGACGGGAACTCGACGAAGTCGCGCGGCACGTTAGTGCCGGCCAGCGTCGGGTACTTCACATTCGAGAGCATGCCGTGCAGCGCGTGTCCGAACTCGTGGAAGATCGCCGTGACGTTGTCGAAGGTCAGCAGCGCCGGCTGGCCGGCCGCCGGCTTGGTGAAGTTGAGGACGTTGAAGACGGCCGGCCTGGTGCCGATGAGGCCCGACTGGTCGACGAAGCTGTCCATCCAGGCGCCGCCGCTCTTGTTCGAGCGCGCGAAGTAGTCGCCGTAAAAAAGAGCCAGCGACTTGCCGTCGGCATCGAAGACCTCGAAGACGCGGACGTCCGGCTGGTAGACCGGGATGTCGTGGCGTTCTTTGAAGGTCAGGCCGTAGAGCTGGTTGGCGGCGTAGAAGACGCCGTTCTGCAGGACGTTGTTCAGCTCGAAGTACGGACGGACCTGCGATTCATCGAGGTCATACTCCGCCTTGCGCACCTTCTCGGCGTAGAGCTCCCAATCCTGCGGGCCGAGCTGGAAGCCGCCCTTTTCGGCGTCGATCACCTTCTGTATCTTGGCCGCCTCGGCGCGCGCCTTGGCTGTCGATGCGGGAACGAGATCGCTCATCAGTTTGATGGCGATCTCCGGCGTCTTGGCCATCTGATCGTCGAGCGAGTAGGCGGCGTAGGTCGGATATCCGAGGAGCTTTGCCTTCGTGGCGCGGAGCTGGGCCAGGCGGGTGACGATGGCCTTGGTGTCATTCGGGCCGCCGTGATTGCCGCGCTGGACGGATGCGTTGAACAGCCGCTCGCGCACGGCGCGGTTCTGCAGGTAGGTGAGGGCCGGCTGCTGCGTGGTGTTCTGCAGCGTCAGGACGTACTTGCCTTCGAGCTTGCGCTCCTTGGCGCGGTCGGCCGCGGCGGCGATGTCGGAATCGGGAAGGCCCGCCAGCTCGGCTTTCGTGTCGACCACGATCGCCGATGCGTCCGTGTCGGCGAGGACGTGCTCGCGAAACTTCGTGGTCAGCGTCGACTCTTCCTGATTGAGCGCGCGCAGGGTGGCCTGATCGGCATCGTTGAGCTGCGCGCCGGCGCGGATGAAGTTCTTGTAGTAGCGCTCGATCAGGTATTGCGATTCGGCGTCGAGCCCGCTGCCGGCGCGCTTGTCGTAGAGAGCTTTGACCCTCGCGAACAGCTTCGGGTTCATGTAGATCGAGTCCTGGTGCGCCGACAGCTTCGGCGATTCCTCGGCCTCGATCTTCTGGAAGGCGTCGTTGGTATTCGACTGCGTCAGGTTGAAGAAAATCTTCGCGGCACGGGTCAGCAGCGCCCCGGAGCGCTCCATCGCTTCGATCGTGTTGGCGAAGGTCGGCGGGGCGGGATCGTTGGCGATGGCATCGATCTCCACGAGCTGGCGCTTCATCCCTTCTTCGATGGCGGGCTGGTAGTCGGTGTCTTTGATGACGTTGAACGGCGGCGCCTGGAACGGGAGCGGGCTGGCCGTGAACAACGGGTTCTGGCGTTCCGGCGGGGCAGCCGGTTGCGCCTGCAAGGCGAATGCGGCCAGCGCGATGACTGCCGCAAAGATTGACGGGTTGCTCGTTTTCATGACCGTGGGGAACAGCGGATGGGGGCGGTGTCATCCCAATGTTTTGGGGTTGTCGGTTATCGGTTGTCGGTTGTCGGGGGTCGGGGCGATGAAGAGTTCGTGAGTGCTGCCAGCGCGGATCGGATGACTGCCGCCACATTTTGATCGACATTCTCGTCACGAACCTTCGTCGGAGCCGTCCACGTCCCCAGTACCCGCCAGTTCATCGTCGTCAGGATCTCGACGAGCGAGGACTGTGCGAACTGTCCGCCGATGGGGGATGCGCTGAGGATCGCCACCGGTTTGTCGACCAGCGCACCGTCGGAGACGAGCCAGTCGAGTGCGTTCTTCAGCGAGCCGGGGAGGCCGTGCGCGTACTCCGGCGTCGAGATCACGATTCCGTCCGCCTCCGCAAGCAATGCCCGCAGGGCCGCGACGGGAGCGGGTGGCGTAGCCCCTTCCTCGTCGTCGTCGGGATTGAAGTGGGGGAAGGATGCGAGGCCGTCGTAGATGGCGACCTCCATCCCCGCGGGAGCGATCGCGGCGGCAGCCCTCAGCAGCGCAAGGTTCGAGGATCGCGCGCGCAGACTGCCGGAGATCGCGATGATTTTCACTTCCCCGTCAGCCCTCTCTCCTCCAGCAACGGTTCCACCTTCGGATCGCGTCCGCGAAAGGCGCGATACATCGCCGCGGGATCCTCGGTGCCACCTCGCGACAGAATCATCTTGCGGAACTTGTCGCCATTCGCTCGGGTCATGCCGCCGTTTTCCTTGAACCAGTAGTAGGCGTCGTCGTCGAGCACTTCGCTCCAGAGGTAGGCGTAATAGCCGGCCGCGTAGCCGCCGCCCCAGATGTGGGAGAAGTATGTCGAGCGGTAGCGCGGGGGGACCTGCTCCAGGTAGACGTTGAACTGTTTCAGCGACTCGGTCTCGAAAGCATTTGCGTCGAGAAGCGGGGCATCGGCCGGGATCGAATGCCAGGCCATGTCCAGGAGGGCCGCGCCGAGGTACTCCGTCGTTGCGAAACCCTGGTTGAACGTACTTCCCTTCTTCAGCTTCTCGATCAGCACTTTCGGCATCGGGGCGCCGGTCTGGTAGTGCTTCGCGTAATTCGCGAAGACCGACGGCTCCATCGCCCAATGCTCGTTGAACTGCGACGGGAACTCGACGAAGTCGCGCGGAACCGCGGAACCTCCGAAGGCCGGGTATTTCACGTTCGAGAACATGGCGTGCAGCGCATGGCCGAATTCGTGGAACATCGTCGTCACCTCCGTGAAGGTGAGGAGGGCCGGCTGGCCGGCTGCCGGTTTCGTGAAGTTCTCGTTATTCACGACCACCGGCTTCGTGCCGAGAAGCTTGCTCTGGCCGACGAAGCTGCTCGTCCATGCGCCGCCGGCCTTGTTCGGCCGTGAGTAACAGTCGATATAGAAAAGCGCCAGCGGTTTGCCGTCCGCGTCGAGCACATCGAAGACGCGGACGTCCGGCTGGTAGACGGGGATGTCGTGCCGCTCCTTGAACGTGATGCCGTAGAGCTTGGTGGCGGCGAAGAAGACGCCGTTCTGGAGGACGTTGTTGATCTCGAAGTACGGCCGGACCTGGGCCTCGTCGAGGTCGTATTCGTTCTTGCGCACCTGCTCGGCGTAGAACTGCCAGTCGTACGGCTCGAGGGTGAAGCCGCCTTTCTGTTCGTCGATCAGTTTCTGCATCCGGGCCGCCTCGGCGCGCGCCTTCGCGGTTGCCGCGGGAACCATGTCGGTCATCAGCTTGATGGCGTTCTCCGGGGTCTTGGACATCTCATCGGCCAGGTTGTAGGAGGCAAAGCTGGAAAACCCGAGGATCTTCGCGCGCTGGGCGCGGAGCTGGGCAAGGCGGGTGATGATGGCCTTGGTGTCGTCGTCGCCGCCGTGATTGCCGCGTGCGATCGACGCCTCGAAGAGGCGCTTGCGGAGGTCGCGATTTTTCAAATAGGTCTGCGCGGGCTGCTGCGTGGTGTTCTGGAGCGTGAGGAGCCACTTTCCTTCGAGTCCGCGCCCCTTGGCGCGCTCGGCGGCCGCGGCGATGTCGGAGTCAGGCAGGCCGTCGAGCAGCGACTTGTCGTCGATGACGATGGCCGAGGCATTCGTATCGGCCAGAACGCGATTGCGGAACTGGTTGGTCAGCTTCGACTGCTCCTGATTCAACGCCCGCAGCGCGGTCTTGTCGGCTTCATTGAGCTGCGCCCCGGAGCGAACGAAGTTCTTGTAATAGCGCTCCACCAGGAACTTCGACTCGGCGTCGAGGCCGAGTTTGTCGCGGCGGTCGTAGAGCGACTTGATGCGCGCGAAGAGTTTCGGATCGAGGTTGATGGCGTCGCGATGCGCGGCCTGTATCGGTGCCAGCGCTGCCTGTGCTTTCTGCAGGGTCGGATTCGTATTCGCCTGCGTCAGCAAGCCGAAGACGCGCTGCACGCGGCGCAGCAGCTCGCCCGAGCGCTCCATCGCTTCGATCGTGTTCGCGAACGTCGGAGCCTCGGGGTTGTTGGCGATGGCCTGCACTTCGGCCAGCTCCTGCTTCATCCCTTCTTCGATGGCAGGCTGGAAATCGCCGTCCTTGATGCGGTCGAACGGCGGCGCCTGGAAAGGCAGCGGGCTTTTTTCGAAGAATGGATTGGTCGCTGGTGGATCGTCGGCGAATGCGGCAAGCGGGACGAGGATGAGGAGGACGGCAGCGGCGTAGCGCAGTTTCATGGCGACCTTATACACGGGGTTGCGGGGTCTCGCGGTTGCGCGGTCGCGGGGTGGGGGGCTGGGTGGCAGTGTCCACAGAATTGTTGCAACTCGGCAACCACGAGACCGCGCAACCGCGAGACCGCGCAACCGCGGATATCATGCGCCCCCATGCGATTGCTCTTGCGCTGCTTTGTCCTTTCACTCATCGCCGCGAGCTCGTCCGCCGCCGTCGATCCAACTCTCTTCCAGGATCTTCACTGGCGCCTCCTCGGCCCGTTCCGCGCGGGGCGCGTCCTGGCGGTGACCGGAGTGCCGAGTGAGCCGGAGCATTTCTATTTCGGCAGCGTCAACGGCGGCGTGTGGGAGACGAAGGACGCCGGACGGACGTGGCTGCCGATCTTCGACGGTCAGCCGGTCGGTTCGATCGGTGCCATCGCCGTGGCGCCGTCGAATCCACGCGTGTTGTATGTCGGCAGCGGCGAAGCGGACATGCGCTCCGATATCGCCCAGGGCAACGGGATGTACAAGTCGGTCGATGCCGGCAAAACGTGGTCGCGCATCGGGCTGGCCGACTCGCAGCAGATCGGGCGCATCGTCGTGCATCCGACGAACGCGGACGTCGTCTACGTCGCGGCGCTCGGACATCCCTACGGACCCAATAGTGAACGAGGGGTGTTCCGGTCAAAGGATGGCGGAGCGACGTGGCAGCGCGTGCTCTCGCGCAACAACGACAACGACACCGGCGCGATCGACCTCGCCTTTGAGCCGGGCAATCCGAACGTTCTCTACGCCTCGCTCTGGCAGACGCGCCGCACGCCATGGAGCGTCTATCCGCCGTCGAACGGTCCCGGCAGCGGTCTTTTCAAATCGACGGATGGCGGCGATCACTGGACCGAGATCGTCGGACACGGGTTTCCGGCGAAGCCGGGCCACATCGGCATCGCCGTTGCGCCGTCGAGCCCGCGGCGGGTCTACGCCGTTGTCGATGCCCCTGAAGGCGGTATGTACCGGAGTGACGATGGCGGAGCGAACTGGACGCGCGCCAGCAGCGATGCGCGTGTCTGGTCGCGCGGCTGGTACTTCGGCGGAGTGACCGTCGAGCCGAAAGATGCCGATACGGTCTACTCGATCAACGTCAACGTCTACCGTTCCACCGACGGCGGCAAGAACTTTGTGCCGGTCAAAGGCGCGCCCGGAGGCGACGACTATCATCAGCTCTGGATCGATCCCGACCACCCGGAGCGCCGCATTCTCGGCGTCGATCAGGGGACCGTCGTTTCGGTCAACGGCGGCCGCACGTGGAGCAGTTGGTTCAACCAGCCGACCGGCCAGTTCTACCACGTCATCACCGACCACCAGTTTCCCTACTGGGTCTACGGCGCGCAGCAGGACTCCGGCGCGGCGCGGATCCCGAGCCGCACCAGCACGATCGACGGCATCACCCTGATGGACTTCCGCGAGACCACCGCCGGAGGGGAGAGCGACAACATCGCGCCCGATCCGAAGGATCCCGCCATTCTGTACGGCAGCCGGGTCGAACGTCTCGACACGCGGACGCACCAGACGCAGTCGATCGATCCGACGCTCGCCTATCCCGGCAACGACCGCCGCACCTGGACTCTGCCGCTGATCTTCTCGCCGCGCGATCCTCGGGTTCTCTACTTCGCTAACCAGCGCCTCTTCCGCACGGAAGACGGCGGGCAGCACTGGGCGGTGATCAGTCCCGATCTGACGCGCGAGAATCCGCCTGTCCCGCCGAACCTCGACCCGGTGACCGCCGCGGACAAAGCCCAGCCAGGGCCACGGCAGGGTGTCATCTATGCCATCGCGCCGTCGCGCACGATCGATCACGACATCTGGGCCGGCACCGATGACGGCCAGATCTGGCGAACCCACGACGAAGGGGGGCATTGGGAGAATGTGACACCGGCGGCGCTCACGCCGTGGTCGAAGGTCGGCATCATCGACGCCTCGCATTTCGACGGCCAGACGGCGTACGCGGCCATCGATCGCCATCGTCTCGACGATTTCAAGGCATATATCTACCGCACGCACGACGGCGGCAAGTCGTGGCAGATCGCCGCATCGGGGATCGGAGAGACGGTCAACGTCGTCCGCGAAGATCCGGTGCGCCGCGGGATGCTGTACGCCGGAACCGAGCGCGGCGTGTATGTCTCCTTCGATGACGGCGATCACTGGCAGACACTCCAGCTCAATCTCCCGACGACCTCGGTGCGCGACATCGACGTCCACGGCGACGATGTCGTCATCGCCACTCACGGGCGCGCCTTCTGGGCCATCGACAACGTTACGCCGCTGCGGCAGGATGTGCCGGCGGGCGACTTCCTTTTCAAGCCGGCGGTGGCGGTGCGCGAACGGCCGGCCGGCTTCACCGGCTCGCCGATGCCGAAGGATGAGCCGATGGCGCCGAATCCTCCGTTCGGTGCGTACATCGATTACGTGATTCGCAGCGCCGCGGCGCAGCCGGTCACCGTTGAGATTCTCGATGCGAACGACGCGCTCGTGCGCCGCTACAGCAGCGCCGACGTCCCGTCCGCGATGGATCTGAAGAGGCTTGGTACCGCGCCGGAATGGTTCACCACGCCGTCGACCGTCTCCGCTGCTCCGGGGATGCATCGCTTCGTCTGGCCGCTGCACTATCCTGCACCGGCCGGACTTGCAGGACGCCGCTCGGGCAGCGGCGCGTTTTCGGATGGCATCTGGGCGCCGCCGGGCAACTACAAAGTCGTTCTGACGGTGAACGGCCAGAAGTTCATGCAGCCGCTGACGGTGGTTCCCGATCCTCGCGTCAATCTGCCGGCAAACGCATACATGGAGCAATTCGCACTCGCCCGCGAAGTCGAGCAAACGCGCGCGACGGTCGCTGCCGCACTCACCGATGCGGCGGCATTCGTGAAGCGCACGGACATCCCCGATGCGCTGCGCCGCAAAGCAACCGAGGTCTCCGGTACGATCGCCGGTGACGACTTCACCGCGCCTCCGCCGCCGGAGTCGTCACTTCGTTTCATCGGTCAGGCGCTCTCCAGACTGGCTGGCGCCATCGACAGCGCCGACGGGGCGCCGACGCCGGATGCGCGCGCAAGCTGGGCGACGCTGAAACCGGCTGCCGATACCGCGCTGGCGGCGTGGACGGCGGTGAAGGGGGAGGCGAAATAAAAGGCAGAAGGCAGAAGGCAGAAGGCGAAAGGCAGAAGGCAAAAGGCAAAAGGCAAAAGGCAGAAGGCAAAAGGCAGAAGGCAAAAGGCAGAAGGCAAAAGGCAGAAGGCAAAAGGCAGAAGGCAGAATTAACCCGCGCCTTCCCTCTGCCTTCTGCCTTCTGCCCTCTGCCTTTGATCACGCCTCGCTGGACATTGCCGACGCCGGCAGGGGCAGGGGCGCGCCGGGCTCATAGTTGCAGAGGGGATCGTCGGCGAAGACGTTCCACTCCGTGGCCCAGGCGCGGGCTCGGGAGCCGCCGCAGACCTGGCGGAACTCGCAGCGGCCGCATTTGCCTTGCAGATTGCGAGGATCGCGGAGAGCGACGAAGAGGTCGCTGCCGCGGTAGATCGATCCGAGCGGGCGATAGCGAAGATTGCCGGCGCTGAAGGGAAGGAACTCGCTGGCGCGCACATCACCGGCGTGAGAGATGAAAACGAAGCCCTGGGCACCTTCGCGCGCGGAATCCATCACGCTCTGCAACCCGCCGGCATCGTTCGCTTCGTATCCGCTGAAATCCGACCAGTTGGCGTTCGCGGCATTGTCGAGCCGCACATCGAGGGAGCGCTGCAGACGAAAACGCCGGTACTGCGGCGCTTCGACCACGCGGATCAGGAACGTCTCGCGTCCCCTGATCTCGTCGATCGTCGCGAAAAGGTGCTCGGCTTCCTCCGCGCTGATCGCCGCGGCGTGCGAGCTCTTCAGCGGCACGAGGAAATAGAGATTCCAGCGAACGATGGTCATCGATCGAAGGAGATCCGCGATGGCCTCGAGGTCGCCGGCGTTCTGCTTCGTGATCAGCGTGTTGACCTCGATGGCCAGCCCTGCTTCTTTGGCGAAGGCGGCGGTCCGCATCGTCACGTCGAACGTGGCCGCGACGCCATGGCCGGCCTCATGAATCTCCGGCACGGAGCCGTCGATGCCGATGACGATGCGGGTCAGGCCGTTGCGCTCGAGGTTGGCGATGGCATCGCCGGTGAGATGCGACGTCGGACTGACGACCAGCGCCGGATCGAGACCACGCCGCCGCGCATAGTTGACGATCTGATCGACGTCGCCGCGCTCCAGAGGATCGCCGCCGGTCATGATCAACTCCCGCGGACTCAGGCTGGCGATCTGATCGATGGTCTTGTATGCCTCATACGTGGTCAGCTCGTTCGTTCCGCGGCTCTCCGTTGCGCCGATGGTGCAGTTGCGGCAATGGAGATCGCAGGCCCGGGTGAGCTCCCACATGACGACCGGATGGGCTTCGAATGTCGGCATGGTGTTACGACAATAGGCGCGACGAGCGGCCCCGGCGATGACTTGGATCATTCGGACGCGTGATGCGTGTCACACCAGCCGGAGCGCTGGCGTCTCGCCGTCAGAAGGAGCGCTGGCGTCTCGCCGGCTGGCCCGGGGGCGTCTCGCCCCCGGTCTGGCGGCATACCAGACATTCCATCGCAACCTCTCAGCGGCGAGACGCCGCCGAGCCAGCCGGCGAGACGCCAGCGCTCCGGCGCTGACGCGCTATTCCTCGATTGCGCGCAGAAGTCCGACCAGCTTTTTCCGCAACGGTCCCATCAGCGGCAGCGAAGCGATTTGCATCAGGCGCACCATGAGATCGAGCGTGCCGTCGAGAAGGAGCCTGGTCCGGCGCTGGCCCTTCGACTGATCGAACATCCAGAAGAGGATCAGCGCCATCTGGTACATCCACAGCAGCGTCGGCAGGTCATCGTGGATGTCCTTCGGAATCTTCGTCGTCGATCCCACGATGGCGGCGCGGAAGGTGTCGATGCTCTCCTCGCGCATGGCCCGCGTCTCTTGTCCGAACGGCGAGAGCGGATGCAGGGGATCGATGCCGATGCGCACGATGGCGATGAGTAGCCGGCGATGCTCGGCGAACTGTTCGAACTTCATGTCGATCACCGCGCGCAGCCGCTTGCGCAGATCCTTCGAGCGTTCGAGGGCCGGCGGCAGAAGCGTCCGCGCTTCCTCCGCCGTCCGGGCGTAGAAGGCCATCACCAGCTCTTCCTTCGAACGAAAGTAGTAGTACGCGGCGCCGGTGGCCACTCCCGCCGCGGCGGCGATGTCGCGCATCGTGGTTTCGTCGAAGCCCTGGTCGCGAAAGAGGGTGAGGGCGGCGTCGACGATCCGCTCTCGGGTCTCTTCTGCCTTCGGTGTGGTGATTTCGCGGCGGCTCACAGCCGCATCAGTGTACTTCGCCGTTTCACCATGTTCCGCCTCCCGCCGTTCGCGTCGCCGCCACGATTCCCGTGGCCGCCTCGGCCGGCGTGCCGCACAGATCGCGCGCGGCATCGGGCCACGACGGAAAGGTGAACTCGAATCCGCGTGCCAGAAGCCGCGCCGGGACCACCCGCCGGCTCTTCAGGATCAGCTCCGTCTCGCTGCGCAGAGCCCACGCGCCGGCGGCCAGCATCCACGGCGCGGCCGGAAGGCCGAAGCGGACGCCGCACGCCTCACGGATCGCGCGCATGAACGCGGCGTTGGGCAACGGCTCGGGCGCGGCAAGGTTGACGATGCCGGCGATGTCGTCGTGATCGATGAGGAAGTCGATGGCGCGGACGAAGTCGCGATGGTGAATCCACGACATGTACTGTCTGCCGCTCGCGGCACGGCCTCCCAGGCCGGCCCGGACCAGGTTCCGCAGCGTGGCGAAGGCGCTGCCGGGCCCCGGTGCCATCACCATGGCCGTCCGCAGAATCACCCGGCGCGTGCGCGGCACGGCGGCGGAGTTGATGGCCGCTTCCCACTGCGTGGCCACGTCGATGCTGAAGCGCCACGATTCCGGGGCCTCTTCCTCGCTGCCGCCGATGATGCCCGTGAACTCATCGTTCGCGGCGTCGGTGCGATGCGCGTAGATGGTGGCCGTGCTCATCTGCAGCCACACCCTGGGCGGCCGTTGAGCGATGGCGATGGCCTTGCGGATGGCGCGCGTCGCATCGAGCCGCGACCGCAGGATCTCCTCTCGATTGCGCTCGGTGTAGCGGCAATGAACGCTTCGTCCTGCGAGGTTCACGACGACATCCGCTCCATCGATCTCGCCGGCCCAGGTGTCGAGCGAATGCCCGTCCCACTGGACGGTGCGCCACGGCGAGAAAACCGGATGCCGGCTGAGAACGACGACCTCGATCCCCCTGCCGTAAAACTCGCGCGCAAGCAGCGATCCCAAAAAGCCCGAACCGCCCGCGATGACGATCTTTGCCGGTTTCATGTTGGCTCCTTGTCCATGAGTTGAACGTGTTCAATTCCAATGTAGGCCGCGAAGAGTCAGACGTCAAGGAGATTTATGAACATGTTCAGAAAAGACCGGCTCACGCGGAGGCGCGGAGGCGCGGAGAGAAAGAAGAGAGAGACGTGATGAGTTCTCCCCTCCGCGTCTCCGCGTCTCCGCGTGAAATTCCTCCCGTGACACCCGTCACTTGCCATGAGTGACTACCCTCGCCTCCCCGAAACGGCGTACAACCGTACTGTCCAGTCGGAGGCAGCCATGACCGCAGTCGCGTATCCCATGCAATTCGAAGCCGATGTCGTTCTCCGGACGGGGCACACGTTGCACCTTCGTCCCATCCGTCCCGACGATCGGGAGCGGCTGCTGGCGTTTTACGGGCGCCTCTCGCCGGAAACGTTGCACGCGCGGTTCTTCGACCTCTGCACGCCCGAACGGGCCCTGACCTACTCGCCGGCCGAGGTCGACTACGACCGCGAATTCGGTGTGATCGGCGAGAACCTGGGCGACATCGTGGCCGTGGCGCATTACTTCGCATCGAAGCGCCGGCCGGATGTGGCCGAGGTGGCCTTTGCCATCGCCGACGCCGGACAAGGCCGCGGTATCGGAACGAAACTGCTGGAAGTGCTCATCGCGGCGGCGCGGACGCACGGTATCCATCGCTTCGAGGCGGACGTACTCCCGGACAACGAGCGGATGCTCGCGGTCTTCCTGGACATGGGTTTCGTCACGGATACCGAGCTGGATGCCGGAACCATTCATCTGTCGTTTCCGATCGCGGCGACAGCGCTGGCGGAAGAGCGCGCCGCAGAGCGCTCGCAGACCGCGGCGGCTGCCTCGATGCGCGCCATCTTCGCGCCGCGCTCGATCGCCGTCATCGGCGCCAGCCGCCGGCATGGCCAGCTCGGGAACGAGATCGTCCGGAACCTGGTGGCCACCGGCTATCAGGGATCGCTGTTCGTTGTGAACCCGAACGCCACCGACGTCGAGTCGGTGCCAGCCTTTCCGAGCATGGCCGCCATCAAGGACGAGATCGAGCTGGCCATCATCGCCGTGCCGGCCGCGTTCGTGGAGTCGGTTCTCGACGATTGCATCGCCAGGCATGTCAGCGCGGTGGTGATCATCAGCGCCGGCTTCGGCGAGATCGGCCAGGAGGGGCGCGCCATCGAGCGTCGGCTGCTGGAGAAAGTCCGCGCCGCCGGGATGCGCATGGTCGGCCCGAACTGCATGGGGGTCCTCAATACCGATCCCGAGGTGCGCATGCATGCCACCTTCGCCGCGGCCTTTCCGCCGACCGGCAACGTGGCCATGTCCAGCCAGAGCGGCGCCCTCGGCCTGGCGGTTCTCGACTACGCGCGCTCGCTGCACATCGGCTTCTCGACCTTCATCTCCGTCGGCAACAAGGCCGACGTCTCCGGCAACGATCTCATTCAGTACTGGGCCGACGATCCGCGCACGAACGTGATCCTTCTCTACCTGGAGAGCTTCGGCAACCCGCGCAAGTTCGTGGAGATCGCGCGCCGGGTGGGCCGGCAGAAACCGATCGTGGCCGTGAAGGCCGGGCGGTCGGCGGGAGGGGCGCGCGCGGCGTCGTCGCACACAGGAGCGCTCGCATCCAGCGACGCCATCGTCGACGATCTCTTCCGGCAGTCGGGCGTGATCCGCACCGATACGCTCGAAGAGATGTTCGACGTGGCCGCGCTCCTGGCTACGCAGCCGCTTCCGAAAAGGAACCGCGTGGCCATCGTCACCAACGCCGGCGGCCCGGGAATCCTCGCCGCCGATGCCTGCGATGCCAATGGCCTGGCGCTGGCGCAATTGAGTGTGACTACGACAGACCAGCTCCGCGCGCTCCTCCCCTCCGCCGCAAGCGTCGGCAATCCGATCGACATGATTGCCTCGGCTACCGCCGATCAGTATCGGGCGGCGTTGCGGCTGCTCCTGGCGGACCCCGAGGTCGACTCGGTCATCGCCATCTACATCCCGGTGCTGGCAACGGAAGCGGCCGCGGTGGCGGCGGCGATCCAGGGCTGCGCGAAAGAGACGGAGGGCAAGACGCTGCTGGCCACGTTCATGGGAACCGCTGGCACGCCGATGCCGCTCGATCCTGTCCCCGCGTATCCATTTCCCGAGCGCGCCGTGCAGGCGTTGGCCGCGGCAACGCACTATGCCGATTGGCGCAGGACGCCGGCCGGATTTGGCGTCCAGTTCAACGACATCGAACCCATCCGCCTTCGCGCGATCGTCGATGCCGCGCTCGAGCGCGGCGGCGGCTGGCTCGATCCGATGGACATTGCGGCCGTGTTGATCGCGGCCGGTATCGATGCTCCGCCCATCACCTTTGCCCGCGGCGCGGACGAGGCGATGGAGGCAGCGATCCGTATCGGCTTCCCCGTGGCGCTGAAGGCCTACGGCCCCAAACTGCTGCACAAGAGCGACGTGGGCGGCGTGAAGCTGTCGCTCCGCGACGAATCAGCCGTCTGCTCCGCGTACGAAGAGCTGGCCTCGTCCCTCGGCGACCAGATGACCGGCGCGGTCATCCAGGCGATGGCGCCGGGCGGCGTGGAGATGATGATCGGCGTGACGCTCGACCCATCCTTCGGCCACGTCATCGCCGCCGGCGCCGGTGGGACGCTGGTCGAGCTCCTGGACGACGTTGCCTTCCGTCTTCTCCCACTGACGGATGCCGATCCGGACGCCATGCTGACCGGTCTGCGCTGCATGAAACTGCTTCGCGGCTTCCGCGGTGCGAAGCCATCCGACATGCCGGCCCTGCGCAACGCCATCCTCCGCGTGTCGTCGTTGGTGGAGATCTGTCCCGAGATCTGCGAGCTCGACCTGAACCCGATCAAGGTCCGTGAGTCGGGCGCGCTGACCGTCGACGCCCGGATCCGCGTGGAAACGCCGGTTCGGACGCAGCCGTCGCTGCGGATTGCGTACTGAGGGGGCGGGAATTGAGGGGCGCAGCCCCGAGCGGAGCGCTGGCGTCTCGCCGGCTGGCTCGGCGGCGTCTCGCCGCTGAGGGTTACCGCGAGTGTATGGAGTCTTGCCGGGCGGGAGGTGGTGGTTTCGAAGGGCTGGCATCTTGGACGGTTGGCCGGGGTGGCTGGCCCCGAGATGTCGCACCCCCAAACCGGCAAGACTCCCAACATCCTCGTAACCCCGGCGGCGGGACGCGCGCCGGGCCAGCCGGCGAGACGCCAGCGCTCCGACCGGCCGAATCAGAGCGGCGGCTTGCGCCGCCCTATTTGCCGCGTTAGCGGCAACAAGATGGTAGCCAGGGGTGCGAGCGTTTTTTGCGAGCACCCCTGGAAGCGGAGGTGATTGATTTCGTGCCGCGTCAGCGGCACTGGAGTGGTCGCAATCGCCATTCGTCTTACTCATCCAGTGCCGCTGACGCGGCACGCTTTCAAGAGACAACGCAGACCAGGGGTGCTCGCAAAAAACGCTTGCACCCCTGGCTACCTTCTTGAGCCGCTATCGCGGCGTTGTAACGTCCAATCTCCTGAGAGCGGCGGCTTGCGCCGCCGCTCTTCAGATTCCGTACGTCACCCTCTTGGCCGGATCGCGATGGCGGCTGCGATGGCGAGCGTGAGCGCGAGGAGCATCAGCGCGTATCCGCTCATCGCCGGGACCTCTTCGAGCAGGACTACCGGGGCGGTCGACGAGTTGTTCGCGGGCACGGGATCCGTTTCGTTGCCTGAGACGGTGGCGGTATTGGTCATCGTTCCGGCCACGTGGCCGGTTCCGTGGATGGTGATGGTGGCGGTGCCGCCGTTCACGATCGTGCCGAGGTTGCAGGTGACGGTGGTCGTCCCGCTGCAGGAGCCCTGCGTCGGGGTGGCGGTCGCCAGCGTGAAGTTGGCCGGGAGGGGATCGGTGACCGTGACGCCGGTGGCGGTGCTGGGGCCGTGGTTGGTGACGACGAGCGTGTAGTCGAACTGCGACTGCTCGAGCAGCGGAGTCGGTGCCGTCTTGACGATCCCGAGGTCGGCTGATGCCGTGCCGGTCGTGCCGCCGTTGCCGGTGTTGTCGGTGTTGTTTGCCGGGTTTGGATCGGGCTCGGTCGCGGAAGCGGTGGCGCTGTTGTCGAATGCACCGGCGGCGGTGATCGTGGCCGTAACCGTGATCGTGACGTTGGCACCCGAGGCAAGGCTGGCGATGGTACAGGGAAGGGCCGCGCAGCCGCCGCCGCTGACGTTGGTGATGGTCAGGTTCGTCGGAGTATCCGTGACCTGCACGTTCGTGGCGGTGGAGGGGCCGGCGTTGGCGACGACGATCGTGTAGCTGATGGTCTGGCCGCTGGTGAAGGGACCGGCGGTCGTCAGCGTCTTGACCAGGGAGACGTCGGCCGACGACGCGGCGGTGCCTCCGTTGCCGGTGCTGTCGGTGTTGTTGCCGCTGTTCGGATCGGGCTCGGTCGCGGAGACGATCGCGATGTTGTCGAACGAGCCGGCGGCATTGATCGTGGCGGTGACGTTGATGGTGACGTTCGCGCCCGAGGCCAGGCTGGCGATGGTGCACGGCAGCGCGGAACAGCCGCCGCCGCTGACGTTGGTGATGGTCAGGTTCGTCGGAGTATCCGTGACCTGCACGTTCGTGGCGGTGGATGGGCCGGCGTTGGCGACGACGATGGTGTAGGTGATCGTCTGGCCGATCGTGAACGGTCCGCTGGTCGTCAGCGTCTTCACCACCGACACGTCGGCCGAGGCTCCGGTGAGACCGCCGTTGCCGGTGTTGTCGGTGTTGTTGCCCGGATTCGGATCAGGTTCCGTCGCCGACACCGTGGCGCTGTTGTCGAACGCGCCGACCGCGTTGATCGTGGCGGTGACCGTGATGGTGATGTTGGCGCCGGAGGCGAGGCTGGCGATGGTGCAGGGCAGCGCGGCGCAACCGCCGCCGCTGACGTTGGTGATGGTCAGGTGCGTCGGAGTATCCGTCACCTGCACGTTCGTGGCGGTGGACGGACCGGCGTTGGCGACGACGATGGTGTAGCTGATCGTCTGCCCGATGGTGAAGGGGCCGGTGGTGGTCAGCGTCTTGACGACCGAGACGTCGGCCGATGCGGCTGCCGTGCCGCCGTTGCCGGTGCTGTCGGTGTTGTTGCCTGCGTTCGGATCGGGCTCCGTCGCGGAGACGGTGGCGGTGTTGTCGAACGAGCCGGCGGCGTTGATCGTGGCGGTGACGTTGATGGTGACGTTCGCGCCCGAGGCCAGGCTGGCGATGGTGCACGGCAGCGCGGCGCAACCGCCGCCGCTGACGTTGGTGATGGTCAGGTGCGTCGGAGTATCCGTGACCTGCACGTTCGTGGCGGTGGACGGACCGGCGTTGGCGACGACGATCGTGTAGCTGATCGACTGTGCGATCGAGAAGGGGCCGCTGGTCGTCAGTGTCTTCACCACCGAGACGTCAGCAGACGTTGTTGCCTCGCCGCCGTTGCCGGTGTTGTCGGTGTTGTTGTTCGTGTTCGGATCGAATTCGTTCGCCGAGACCGTTGAGGTGTTATCGAACGAGCCGGCGGCCGCGATGGTGGCGGTGACGTTGATGGTGACGTTGGCGCCGGAGGCGAGGCTGGCGATGGTGCACGGCAGCGCGGCGCAACCGCCGCCGCTGACGTTCGTGATGGTCATGTTCGACGGTGTGTCGGTGACCTGCACGTTCGTGGCGGTCGACGGTCCGGCGTTGGCGACGAAGAGCGTGTAGCTGATCGACTGGCCGGCGTTGAAGGGAGCGGCGGTGGTCAGCGTCTTGACCACCGAGACGTCGGCGGAGGCGACAGACGTGCCGCCGTTGCCGGTGCTGTCGGTGTTGTTGCCGACGTTGGGATCGGGCTCCGTCGCCGACACGATTGCCGTGTTGTCGAAGGCACCGACGGCGGTGATGGTGGCGGTGACGTTGATCGTCGCGTTCGCGCCCGAGGCCAGGCTGGCGATGGTGCAGGGGAGCGCGGAGCAACCGGCGCCGCTGACGTTCGTGATGAGCAGGTTCGCCGGCGTGTCGGTGACCTGCACGTTCGTAGCGGTGGACGGCCCGGCGTTCGCCACGAAGAGCGTGTAGCTGATCGACTCGCCGATCGCGTACGGCCCCGAGGTCACCAGCGTCTTCACCACCGAGACGTCGGCGGAGGCGGCGGCGGTGCCGCCGTTGCCGGTGTTGTCGGTGTTGTTGCCGATGTTCGGATCGGGCTCGGTCGCCAATACGGTGGCGCTGTTGTTGAAGGCGCCCGCCGCGTTGATCGTTGCCGTGACGGTGATCGTGACGTTGGCCCCCGAGGCCAGGCTGGCGATGGTGCAGGGAACGGCCGCGCATCCGCCGCCGGAGACGTTGGTAATGGTCAGGTTCGTCGGCGTGTCGGTGACCTGCACGTTCGTGGCGGTCGACGGACCGGCGTTGGCGACGAGAAGCGAGAAGCTGATCGACTCCCCTTCCGTGAACGGACCGCTGGTGGTCAGCGTCTTGACCACGGATACATCGGCGGATGCCGCGGCGGTGCCGCCGTTGCCGGTGTTGTCGGTGTTGTTCGACGGATCGGGATCAGGCTCGGTGGCTGACACCGTCGAGGTGTTGTCAAACGAGCCGACGGCGGTGATGGTGGCGGTGACGTTGATGGTCACGTTCGCCCCCGAGGCCAGGCTGGCGATGGTGCAGGGAAGGGCCGCGCATCCGCCGCCGCTGACGCTGGTGATGGAGAGATTCGACGGCGTATCGGTGACCTGCACGTTGGTGGCCGTCGACGGGCCGGCGTTGGCGACGACGATCGTGTAGCCGATCGTTTCGCCTACGGTGAACGGCCCGGCAGTGGTCAGCGTCTTGACCACCGATACGTCGGCCGAGGCGCCGGTGATCCCGCCGTTGCCGGTGTTGTCGGTGTTGTTGCCGGGATTCGGGTCGGGCTGCGTTGCCGAGACCGTGGCGCTGTTGTCGAAGGCGCCGGGGGAATTGATCGTGGCGGTGACGGTGATGGTGGCGTTCCCGCCCGCGGCCATGCTGGCGATGGTGCAGGGGAGGGCCGCGCAGCCGCCGCCGGTGACGTTGGTGATGGTCAGGTTCGTCGGCGTGTCGGTGACCTGCACGTTGGTCGCCGTCGCCGGGCCGGCATTGGCCACGAAGAGGGTGTAGGTGATCGACTGGCCGGAAGTGAAGGGGCCGCTGGTGGTCAGCGTCTTGACGATCGAGACGTCGGCCGAGGTGGCCAGGAAGACCGTCGTGCTGTCGCTGTTCGAATTGACGCCCTGCACCGTGGCGGTGGCGGTGTTCGTCACGGAGGCGTTGGCGATGTCGGTGCCGGTGATGATGTACGTCGCCGTGCAGGTGATCGACTCGCCGGGATCGAGGAAGTTGTCGAGATCGCCGACCGTCGAGACGGCCGGGCAGGTCACGGTGGCCTTGTTATCGGCCACGGTCACCGGTCCCTGCAGCGGCGCGAAGCCGCTGTTCGTCACCAGGTAGTTGTAGTGGATCGTGTCGCCGGGATTGAGGTAGGTCGTCTCGACGGAGGTCTTGTCGAGCGTGAGTCCGGTTGTCGCATACGTGGCGGATGAGTTGGGAGAGTTGTGCGGCGTTCCGCTGAACGTTCCGGTGGCGAAGGCCGTGTTCGTGTGCGATCCGGGTGTGATCGCCACCGGGCCGGCCACGCAGGTGATGATGTGGTTGTCGTTTGCCGGCACGGCCACGGGAAGGGTGACCGAGGCGAATCCGGCGTTGCACGACGAGACGTCGATGGTGTTGTCGGTGATGCTGATCGGGCTCAGCGGAACGTCGCCGGTGTTCTCCACGGTGAAGCGGTAGAAGACCGGGCCGGAGCTGAGCGGGAGGAAGGTCGACCAGGGGCCGCTGGAGCTGAGGCTGATTTGCTTCAGTAATCCAATCGACGGATGGGGCGTGCCCGCCACGAGCGATCCGCTGGCGGTGTTCCCGTTCACGGTGGCGGCATTGATGATGTACGAGACGTTGCCGCTGGTGTTGTTGTAGGTCCCGACCGCGGGGACGGTGACCTGAAGGCTGACGGTGCAGATGCCTCCGCCGGCGATCGTTCCGCCGGAGAATGAGATCGAGCCGGCCCCGGCCACGGGCGAGAAGCTGGGGGCGCCGCATCCGTTCGTCGTTCCACTGGGCGACGGTCCCACCGTCATCGCGCCGGGCGACGTGGGGAACGTGTCGGCGAAGGCGACGCCGCTGATGGCGTCGTTCTGATTCGGATTGGTGATGGTGAACGTCAGGATCGACGTCCCGCCGGCCAGGATTGGCGTCGGGTTGAATCCTTTGGCGATGACCGGCGGCAGGAGCGCGGTCAGCGTGGCGCTGGCGACGCTGCTGATGTTCGTACCGCTCTCGGTCGTCGAGAGGGTGCCGCTGACGTTGCCGTGCGGTCCGGCGCTGGTGGCGGTGACGTGGACGCTGACGGTGCACGAGCCGCTGGCGGGGATGGTGCCGCCGCTGAACGTCAACGACGTTGCCGCGGCGGCCGGCGACCATATCGGCGTCCCGCCGCAGGTCGTGCTTGCGGCCGGCGTCGCGGCGACCTGCACCCCCGTGGGGAGCGAGTCGGTGAACGCGCCGCCGGTGAGCGGAGCCGTGTTCGTGTTGGTCAGCGTGAACGTCAGCGTCGAGACGCCGCCGACCGCCACCGGATTCGGCGCAAAGGCTTTGGCGATCGTCGGCTGCACTGCTGCCATGCAGCCGGTGAACGAGACGTTGTCGATGTTGCTGTCGGAGCCGGCGTTGGTGTTGCCGGAGTTGAACGGGTAGATACGGAAGAAGGTGAGACCCGACGGATTCAGGCCGCTGTTGACGGTGATCGGGCCGAACGTGGCCCAGGTGTTCTGCGTCGGAAGAGCGTTGGAGTTGTTGAGGATCGCCGCGGCCGGCTCGCTCGTGCCGGCGGGCTTCGTCGTCGTGCCGAAGAAGACGGCCAGCCCCTTCGGGCCGTTCGGCGTCTTTTCCAGCGCGTCGAAGTTGAGCGTGACGCTGGTGACGCCCGTCGTATTGATGGCGAACTCGTAGTAGTCGTCGTTCGCCGTGACCAGCGTGGTGCCGGTGGTGATGGCGCCGTTCGATCCCCACGACGAGGTGCCGTCAGCAGTGGTTGTGCTGTTCGTGGACTGGATGGTGGGGTTCGACAGACCGGGGCCGGGCTCCGCCTGCGCCGTGCCGACGTTGTTCGTCGACGGTGCCGGCGAGGTGAGCGTGAAGCCGGTCGGGAAGGTCCACTTCGCCAGCGTCAGGCCGCAGAGCCCTGTGCCCGGCGGCGGTGCGTTGTTCACCGTCAGCGTTGCCGTGGCGTTGTGAGTGGTGTCGGTGGCGTCGATGAAGAGGTGGTTGGTCGTATTGACCAGCGATCCGGTCGCGCTGGGGGTGACGTTGACCTTGATGACGCAGTTGCTGTTGGCGGCGAGCGTGCCGTTGGAGAACGAGATCGAGCCCGATCCGGCGGCGGCGGTGAGCGTCGGCGCGCCGCATCCGCTGGTGGTCGCTCCCGGCGGATTGGCAACGACGAGGTTGGCCGGAAGGTTGTCGACGAAGTTGTAGCCGCCCACCGTGCCGGCGTTCGGGTTCGTGAGCGTGATCGTGAGCGCCGAGATGCCGTTCAGCGAGGTGGGGTTGGGACTGAAGCTCTTGGCGATCGTGGCCGAGGTGGGATCGATGACGTTCGCGATCCGTGCGCCGGTGGTGAAGTCGCCGTTGTAGTGGTAGCTGCTGCCGGAGAAGTCGTAGAGCAGGGTGTTGAGGGGTTGGCTGGTGCCGCCGCCGCTCACGACCTTGATCGTGTAGGTGGTGACGACGTTATTGCCGCCGGCCTTGAAATCGCCGCCGACACACGAGCGGTAGTTGGGGCTGTTCGGATCGTTTTCCCAGAGACAGGCATCGGCGTAGAGCTTGTCGCTCGCGGTCGGAAAGGGGCCCGGAACGAAGGGCGAGTCATCGGCGGAGTAGGTCGTCGAGACCGAAAGGATCTGGAAGATGGTGTTCGGGAAGTTGATGAAGGCCTCGAACTGGTTGTAGCCCTGCGTGGCCGTTCCCCCGAGCAATTGGATGACGTAGGTGTTGCCGACCACCATGTCCATGGATCCACCGGCGGGGACGGAGACGAGGGTGGGGATCGTCGCTCCGAACTTGACGTCGGAGATGGAGTTTCGGTTCTGCGAGATCAGGTGCTCGACGTAGATCTCGCGCGGCGTCGTCGTCGAGATCGTCCCGGAGAGGTCGGTGGCGGTGATGTGATAGCGGCGGGTGGTGTCGAATGCCGCCGCCGTCTTGATGACCGCCACCTCGAAAAAGGCGTCTTTGCACTGTCCGGCGGGGATGGACGGAATGGTGATGGTGGTGAGCGAGCCGGCGCGCAGATCGACGAAGGCGTTGTTCGTGTCCCAGACGTAATTGACGGCGACGTTCGTCGTGGCCACGCTGCTGCAAACGCGCGCGCCGACCGGGAAGTTGCCGGGCCCGGTGGCGGGGGTGTTGCTGTCGAGACCGATGACGTTCCAGGAGATCGGCGCGATGGTCAGCGTCACCGCGGCGCTCGCGGCAACCGGGGTCAGCAGCGAGAAGAAACAGACAACGATCGAAGAGAGACGGCGCATAGTTGGACCTCAGCAGATGCCGGAACCAGGTGCTGGCAGCTAGACAAGCAGCCAGCACCCTCCCCGGCGAGTTATGGGAAAAAACGATTTTGGACCCGCGTCAGTGTAAGCGGTTACCGATCAGACTGCCGTCAATCCCGAATGATGAGATCGTGATTCGGCATGGTCAGGGTCCCTACCCGCCCATGATGCCTTCCCTACCCCGTGGGGTGGCGTGGCGCATCACATCGACATGTGATGATCGTCGCACGAAAGATGAGGTGCGATATGCCGACCCCTTACAACCTTGCCATTCACAACTCCTGCGCCGACTGCACCGTGCGGACGGATCACCTGTTCTGCAACATGGGCGCTGCGACGCTGGCGGCGATGGACGCGGTGAAGTTCACGAGCGTCTACCCGAAAGGATCGACCCTGTTCGTGGAGGGGGAAAATCCGCGCGGCGTGTTCGTGGTCTGCAGCGGGCGGGTGAAGCTGACGACGTCCTCGAGCGAGGGGCGCACGCTCATCGTGCGGATCGCCGGTGCGGGAGAGGTCCTCGGCGCGAGCGGCGCCATTCTCGGCCGTCCGTACGAGCTCTCCGCCGAGACGCTCGAGCCGGCGCAACTGAACTTCATCGGACGCGACGATTTCATGCGCCTGCTGAACGGCCATCCGGAGGCGTGTATGCACGCCGCGCAGCAGCTCAGCGAGAAGTATCACTCCGCGCAGCGCGAGATCCGTTCCCTCGGGCTGTCACAGACGACCAGCGAGAAGCTGGCCCGGCTCATCCTCGACTGGTGTGAGAAAGAGGGCGACGAAACGCCGCGCGGCACGCGCCTCCAGGTGTTGCTCACGCACGAAGAGATCGCGCAGATGATCGGCACCACGCGGGAGACCGTGACCCGGATCTTCAGCGACTGGCGCAGGAAGCACATGATCGAGATCAAGGGGTCGAACCTGTTCATCCGCGAGCATCAGCAGTTGAGCGATATGGTCACGGTGTGAGACGAAACGCACCCTCTCGTGTGCTAGTTGTCACAGCGGCGTTACAGGCTCCCCTCTATCTTCGCCACTGAGGTGAGCCTGTGACGACCGAACTTGCTCTGGAACCACATCTACTCGAATCGACGCTGCTCCACCATCAGGCCGTCGAGGTCTGGCCCGCGGGAAGAACGCTTTTTTATGAAGGGGAAGACCCGCGCGGCGTCTACGTGATTCACTCCGGCGCCGTCGATCTGATCTTCTCGGCGAAGGACGGACGCGCCAAAACGCTCCGCATCGCCCACACCGGCCAGATCCTCGGACTGAGCTCCGTTTTCTCGCACCGCCCGCACGACTACACCGCCACGGTCCGCTCGACGAGCGACCTCGGCTTCGTCGACGAGGTCACGTTCCACAAGCTCCTGGAGACCTCGCCCGCCCTGCTGTTCGGCGTGCTGCGCCTGCTGAGCGAAGACGTGAACTCGTGCTACGAGTGCATGCGAGAGATCGCACTGGCCAGATAGGGCTCGTTTTCACGCGGAGACGCGGAGACGCGGAGGTGGAACGATGTGTGCGCCTCTTCTCTCCGCGCCTCCGCGTGAAAATCCCGTGTGACCTCCATCACCCATCCTCTTGACGACTGTCATCCCTCGCTGTTCGGCCGCGCCATACCTTGCAATCTGAAGGAGACGTGCCGCCATGTCACTCGCCGAGGTTCTCAGTCCGCAAACAGAAACGACTGCCATGGTCGACGGCAACGAAGCCGTGGCCCGCATCGCCTACGCGATGAACGAAGTGATCGCCATCTATCCGATCACGCCGTCGTCCTCGATGGGTGAATGGGCCGATGCCTGGTCGGCGGCGAAGCAGAAGAATCTCTGGGGCACGATCCCGGCCGTCGTGGAGATGCAGAGCGAAGGCGGAGCGGCGGGAGCAGTGCATGGCGCGCTGCAGACCGGATCGCTGGCTACGACCTTCACCTCGTCGCAGGGCCTGCTGCTGATGATCCCGAACATGTACAAGATCGCCGGCGAGCTCACCCCGGCGGTGTTCCACGTCGCCGCGCGCTCCCTGGCCACGCACGCCCTGTCGATCTTCGGCGATCACTCCGACGTGATGTCGGTGCGCTCGACCGGCTGGGTGATGCTCTGCTCGGCCAGCGTTCAGGAAGCGCAGGACTTCGCCATGATCGCGCACGCCGCCACGCTCGAGGCGCGCATCCCCTTCCTGCATTTCTTCGACGGCTTCCGCACGTCGCACGAGATCGCCCGGATCGAGTTGCTTTCCGAGGATCAGATGAGGGCGATGATCGACCTCGAGCTCGTCTTCGATCACCGTTCCCGCGCCCTCTCGCCCGATCATCCGGTCATCCGCGGTACGGCGCAGAACCCGGATGTCTTCTTCCAGTCGCGGGAACGCTCCAACCCGTTCTATCGCGACTGCGCATCGATCGTCGTCGAGACGATGGAGCGCTTCGCGCGCGTGACCGGCCGCGCCTACGCGCCGTTCGAGTATCACGGCGATCCTGACGCGGAGCGCGTGGTGATCGTCCTCGGCTCTGCCGCCGAGACGCTGCATGAGACGGTGGACGTGCTGCGCGAGCAGGGCGAACGCGTTGGCGTGCTGAAGGTGCGGCTCTATCGCCCCTTCGACAACCAACGGTTCCTCGAGGCACTGCCGCAGTCGGCCCGCGCCATCGCCGTGCTCGACCGCACCAAGGAGCCTGGCGCCGCCGGCGAGCCGCTCTATCTCGACGTCGTCAACGCTCTGTTCGACTCCGATCGCCGCCCGCGCGTGATCGGCGGACGCTACGGCCTCTCCTCGAAGGAGTTCACTCCGGCCATGGCCAAAGGCGTCTTCGATCATCTCCTCGAGCCCAAGCCGTCCAAGCAGTTCACCGTTGGAATCGTCGACGATGTGACGCATCTCAGCATCGACTACGACCGTTCGTTCTCCACGGAACCGGCGGACGTCTACCGCGCCATGTTCTACGGACTGGGGTCGGATGGCACGGTCGGCGCGAACAAGAACACCATCAAGATCATCGGCGAGGAGGGTGGCCGCTTCGCGCAGGGCTACTTCGTCTATGACTCGAAAAAGGCGGGCGCGATCACGGTGTCGCACCTTCGTTTCGGACCTCGTCCGATCCGCTCGACGTATCTGGTCACCAGCGCCAACTTCATCGCCTGCCACCAGCCGCAGTTCGTCGAGCGCGTCGACATGCTGAAGGACCTCGCGCCGGGTGGGACGTTCCTGCTCAATGCGCCGGCGAGTTTCGTTCTGCCGCGACGTTTCGCGGCGCAACTGGCCGCGAAACAGGCGCGCGTCTTTGCCATCGATGCCACGCGTGTAGCCTCCGAGTGTGGCCTCGGCAACCGCATCAATACGCTGATGCAGGTCTGCTTCTTTGCCACAGCCGAGGTGCTGCCGATCGAGGAGGCGCTGGAAGCCATCCGCGAGACCATCCGCAAGACCTACGCGAAGAAGGGCGAGAAGGTCGTGGCCATGAATCTCCGCGCGGTCGACGCCGCGATTCAGAATCTGCGTCCGATCACGATCGATATCGAAGTTGCCGAGTCGCCGGCCCCGGAGCGGCCGCGGCTTCCTGAATTCGTAGCGAATGTCGTGATGCCGATCATCGAAGGCCGCGGCGAGGATCTTCCGGTCAGCGCCATGCCCTGCGACGGCACGTTCCCTTCGGCCACGGCCCGCTACGAGAAACGCAACCTTGCCACCGAGATCCCCGTGTGGGATCCGGTCTCCTGCATCCAGTGCGGCAAGTGTGCGATGGTCTGTCCGCACGCGGCCATCCGCATCAAGGCCTATGACCAGTCGCTGCTGGAAGGCGCGCCGGCCACCCTCAAGTCGCTGACGCCGATGCACAAGGATTGGGCAGGCCTGGCGTACACGATCCAGGTGGCGCCGGAGGATTGCACCGGATGCACCATCTGCGTCGACGTCTGTCCGGCCAAGAGCAAGAGCGTCCCCGACCGCAAGTCGCTTTACATGCAGCCGCAACCGCCGCTGCGCGACGCGGAGCGCGAGAACTGGAACTGGTTCCTCGATCTGCCGGAGCTCGACCGGTCCAAGCTCAATCCGACGCTGATCCGGCATCAGCAGCTCCAGCAGCCGTTGTTCGAGTTCTCCGGCGCCTGCTCCGGCTGCGGCGAGACGCCCTATGTGAAGCTGCTCACGCAGCTCTTCGGCGACCGCCTGGTCGTTGCCAATGCCACCGGCTGTTCGTCGATCTACGGCGGCAACCTGCCGACGACGCCGTGGTCGACGAATCGCGACGGCCGCGGCCCTGCCTGGGCGAACTCCCTTTTCGAGGACAACGCCGAGTTCGGCCTCGGCTTCCGCGTTTCCATCGACAAACAGCGTGACTTTGCCATCGAGCTGCTGAAGTCTCTCGCTCCGGCCGTCGGCGAGAACCTGTCGTCATCGATCATCGATGCCACCCAGCGCGACGATGCCGAGATTTTCGAGCAGCGCAAACGCGTCGAGCTGCTCAAAGTCGCTCTGCGCCGCCTGGAGCTGAAGACCCGCATGCACAAGCTCGATCCGACCGATGAGCAACAGCTTCTGGCTCTGGCTGATCTGCTGGTCAAGAAGTCGGTGTGGATTCTCGGCGGCGACGGCTGGGCCTACGACATCGGCTTCGGCGGACTCGATCACGTCCTGGCCAGCGGCCGGAACGTGAAGGTGCTCGTCCTCGACACCGAGGTCTATTCGAACACCGGCGGGCAGATGTCGAAGTCGACCCCGCGAGCGGCCGTGGCCAAGTTCGCCGCCGGCGGCAAGGCGGCCAGGAAGAAGGACCTCGGCTTGATCGCCATGACCTACGGGCACGTCTACGTCGCCAGCGTGGCCATGGGCGCCCGCGACGAGCACACGCTCAAGTCGTTCATCGAAGCCGAGGCCTACGACGGCCCGTCGCTGATCATCGCCTACAGCGCCTGTGTCGCCCACGGCTACGATCTGGGGACGTCGCTGCAGCATCAGAAGACGCTGGTCGAATCCGGCCAGTGGCTGCTCTACCGCTACAACCCCGATCGCGTGGCCAAAGGCGAGAACCCGCTCCAGCTCGACTCGCGCGCCCTCAAGCTCCCCGTCGAGAAGTTCCTGCGGATGGAGAATCGCTTCAACCAACTGCTGAAGAACGATACCGAGGAATCCCGCAACGTGATCGCCGCCGCGCAGCACGACGTCGACGCGCGATGGAAGATGTACAGCTACCTGGCGGCGGAGAAGTGAGGGGGGCAGGGGATTAGTGGGTTAGTCGCCGGCATTTCTCAGAGCCTGTTTGAATCACTTGCGACTCTCTTAATCGAGAGTCCTTCTCCCCCCGCTCCTGAAGAACGACACCGAGGAATCCCGCAACGTGATCGCCGCCGCGCAGCACGACGTCGACGCGCGGTGGAAGATGTACAGCTACCTGGCGGCGGAGAAGTGAGGGGGCAGTAGATTGGTGGGTTAGTCGCCGGCATTTCTCAGAGCCTGTTTGAATCACTTGCGACTCTCTTAATCGAGAGTCCTTCTCCCCCAGCTGAAAAGCGCTGGGGGAGAAGGCTCTCGACGAGTAACAGGGTCCCAACTCTCCAGTCCGACCGGTGCTCGCGCAGGCGTGGAGTCTGATCATAGACTCGTGGAGTCTGATCATAGACTCGTGGAGTCTGATCATAGACTCGTGGAGTCTGATCATAGACTCGTGGAGTCTGATCATGGACTCGTGGAGTCTGATCATAGACTCGTGGAGTCTGATCATAGACTCGTGGAGTCTGATCATAGACTCGTGGAGTCTGATCATAGACTCGTGGAGTCTGATCATGGACTCGCGGAGTCTGATCATAGACTCGCGGAGTCTGATCATAGACTCGCGGAGTCTGATCATAGACTCGTGGAGTCTGATCATGGACTCGTGGAGTCTGATCGTGGACTCGTGGAGTCCACTGGTGGACTCATGGACGTCCGCCGTCAACTGGAACTATGGCCAGCAGGTCTAATCGTCGCCGAACCGCTCCCCATGAGGCTTTTCCCGACCCCCATGAGGCTTTAACCCTACCCCAGGAGGCTTTTCCGACCCCCAGGAGGCTGTGAACCTACCCGAAGAGGCTTTAAGCCTCTTCAGTAGATCCATGGATCTATTCGAAAGCAGAAAAAGCCTCAGGAATAGATCCATGGATGCCATGAAGAGGCGAATTTCGTTCTTCAGGAGCCGATTGGCCGGACGGAGTTGGCTTAAAGCCTCTTCGGTAGATCCCGGGATCTACTCAGACCGAAAAAAAGCCTACTCTGTAGATCCACGGATCTACACAACAGCCGATTCGACCGTTACACACGCCGGAACGCCCACCCCGTCACGAGATCGCCGGCCACTGCATCGCCATCGACAGTCCAGGCACCCCCGTCAGCTCCTCGGCGTGCGCCGATACCACACCCTCCAGCTCCCGCGTCAGCACCGCATCGACCGACGTCCCCTCCCGCCGCGCCAGAGCCCGCAGCACGTCCCGCTGATACCGTGGAACTCGCGCCCGCAGCTCCACCAGCCGGATCGCCTCCGGCAGCACCGACGGGGCATCCTTCCCGAGCGCATCTTCGATGATGGAGTGCTCCCACGTCTGCATCGCCACCGCCACCAGTTCCTCGCGCGTCATCCGCTCCCCGAGCGCCGTCCAAACCGCTACAATCGCCCCATCCTCGATCTCCCGTTTCAACTCCTTGAGGGTGAACCCGAGCAGATTCGCCGCCGTCATGAGGGCGAAGTTGGGACGGGGAGAGAGGAAGATGTGCCGGATACGGGAGCGGGTGGATTCGTCCATGATTCGCGTTCTCCTGAGTTGATATACAAATATTAGTCCGATGAAGACATTTGTCAATAGGTTGCGTAGCCATTGAGGCGATCTTTCGAGGTGGCCGAACTGTTTGGGTCACGCCTGCGAGAGCTCAGGCTGGCCGCCGGTCTGACACAGGAAGCGCTCGCGGAGCGCGCCGGTCTGCCTCACACGCACGTCAGTGCGATGGAAAGAGGCCTGAAGCTGCCGAACCTCATGACGATGCTCCGGCTTGCGGCAGCGCTCGAATGCAAGGTGGCGAAGCTCGTAAGCGTCTTCGACAAGACCAGTCTGTCGTCGATCCTTCCGAAATGACGAGGAATACCACATGAAACTGGACGGAGCGCTTTGTGGTGTGGCCGGCGAATACTTCGTCGCGGCAGAGCTGTCGCGTCGCGGTTACCTCGCTTCGATCACCCTGCGGAACAGCCGGGGCGTAGACATCCTCGCTACCAACCGCGACGCGACGAAGTCGGTCGCCATTCAGGTCAAGACGAACCAACGTGGCGCCGCCGAGTGGATTCTCAATGAGAAGGTGGAGACGTCAGTCGGAGACGACTCTTTGCCCGAGAGTCTCTTTTTCGTCTTCGTGAACCTTCCCCCAAATGGAGATCCGCCCAGCTACCATGTCGTCGCCCGCCGCGATGTCGCCCGGCTTGCGAAGGAAGGGCACGAGAGATGGCTGGCAACGCCCGGGCGCGGGGGCAAACTCCATGCGAACAACCCGATCCGCAAGTTTAAGGACACAGAGGGACATTACCGCGATCGATGGGATCTGCTCGGACTGGACTGATGTAACGGATATCCGTAGAGGTTGGTTCTTCCACTTCGCGCCTTCGCGGCTTCGCGTGAGATCGATGTGTCACGCGAAGACGCGAAGACGCGAAGGGCAAATATTCACTGCCTCACACCATCGCGCAACGTGCTTCCGTCGCGATCGGATCTTCACCTGCTTCCGTGAGAATGATCTCGTAAAGTGCAAGCGTGTCGGCGATGAGGGCATCGTCGATGCGGCGGACGGCGCGGCCTTCATGTTCGAGGATGTAGTCGCCGACGGCGAGCTCCCCTTCGATCACGTCGATCTGCACTTCGCGGGTCATGCCCCAGAAATCACATTCGACGACGGTTTCATCGATGAAACGCACAATCTGGCCAGGAGCTCCGAGACACATGACGCACCTCCGAGCCTTGACGATCGCACGCAGCAGGGTTGGCGTCGAGATCGGACCGCACACGTCGACGTGATTCTCGTCACGCGGAGGTTTTTGCACGCCCGGTTTGCGCGCGGAGGCGCGGACCACAATGCAGCCCCGCGCTCGGCGCAGCGCGAGCGCGGGGTATCGGTGGGGACATGCAGTGCGGCCGCGGAGGCGGCCGCTACAGGAGCTGTGCAGACCGCGCTTCTGTTGCGAATTGGCCGGCGTTGTCCCGACCGCCTCCGCGGCCAGCAAATGGGTGGCACCCTCGTACCCCGCGCTCGCGCTACGCCGAGCGCGGGGCTGGATTGTGGAGCGCGCCTTCGCGCGCATCCGGGCGGGGGCTGGCGCCAATCGCGGTGGGTTGCTCGCTGGCACCCGATCGCGGTTGCGGGCGATAGCCCGCGTTGCACGTCAACTACTCCGCGTTCTCGCGTGAAACCAACTCCTTCTTCCAAACGAGCGTCATCAGGATCTGGGTGAATTGGTTGTAGTACTCGATGACGTGTTGGTTGTTGGCAGCGATGTATCGGCGACGGACCTTGCGGATCATTTCCAGGTCGGCGGGGGTGCTTACGGCGACCAGGTCGCGCTCGCCATCAGGGACGGCTTCCACGAGCGCATCGAATGGCTTCGGGTCACCAGCAAGAAAGGATGTAAACGCGGCGAGGAATTGGGATCGGGTCGTTCGAGGCGGGTCCCGAGGAACAATCAGGTTGGGACCTTCGAGCAGCGCCTTGCGGCTGGCGATGACTTCCGGGGACAGGCCTTTGGGATCGAGGTGCGCGACGGCGCGCAGCGCTTCCGGCGTGGCCTGGCTCATGAGGAGCTGGACCACGATGTTCTTCACCTCGCCCGTCGACGTCCGGCTGAGCGCGATGAGGGCGGGCGTCGCAAACGTTTCATCCAGTGTTCCGAAGATGAACATCGCGCCGTTGTCACGGTCGACGTGATAGGCGGCGTGCTCCGGAAGAAAATAGCCGGCGTTCGGATACGCAAGCCACCGGCTCCCCAGCGCCGACGTATCGAATCCTTCAAGCCCCATCGCCGATGCCGTTCCGACCCAAATGCGAAGATCGACGTCGTCAAGAGAGACGCGGGTGAGACCATCCATGAGACGTAGCTTGGCCTCGCGCGAATGATCCACGCTCACCAGGAGCTGGCTGCCGTCGAAAAGAAACCAGGTGTCCTCGGTCGGTTGTGCGAGCGCCTCTTTGAGACACGGGGCGAGTGTCGATGGATCCTGCTCGACCGCCTTCCAGATGGCGTCCATCTCTTTTGACTTTGCGGCCGACGCCGCTTGATCGAGTTTCGATGGACGAAATCCGTACGTGCTTTTCAACCGCGCATTGAACGCGGCGCAGGGAGCGGTGGTTGTCGGTTCCGCTGCCGTGGTGAGCGCGAACGCAAAGAGAAAAGAGTGAATGACCAACGTGACCTCCAGGAAGGAAGACTACCCTTTCCCATCACCTGCTCGCGCAATTCCCGCCGGTTACGTCTCAACGGGAGGTCCCTTCCATCCGTGAGACCACCGTTCCGCAACACCTTCTCCTCCAGGCCAAAATAACGATGCAAGGCGTTACCGTAGAATTGGGATACTCGCCCCTGGGCGTCCGCGCACACAGCGCGGCGAAGTCGCAACCAAACATGGATTCCGGCAAGGGCATGGCAAGTACCGCCCCCTCATCCGCCTTCGGCACCTTCTCCCCCGCTGGAAAGCGCTGGGGAGAAGGCTCTCGATGTTAGGAAGGCGCAAGCTCTTTTCGGGGCGACCGCATGTTTGCGTGATCTTCTCGTGACGCGCAGAACCAGATTAATAATGCAGGGAGGTACCTATGAAAGCTCCTAAGATTCGTGCCGTCGACATGGTGCGGCGAATTCGCGATCGTCACGCACGGCTGCTGACGGGCAAGACGCCCGATGAGGTAATCGCGTTCTACCGAGCCGCGGGTGAAGCCGCGATGCAGGATGCACACGAACGAGCGAAACCTCATCGGCGAAAAGCCGGCTAATCAACGAGTGAAGCCGGCGCGCGTCGCGCGGACTCCGACGTAATCACGCGGAGATCGCGCAGGTTGATCACTCTCTCCTCCGCGTCTCCGCGTCTCCGCGTCTCCGCGTGAACCATCTACCCCTTCCCCATCACCCGCTCCAGCTCTTCCCGCCGGTTGCGGCTCAGCGGGAGCTCGGTTCCGTCCTTGAGCCGCACCGCATAGTCGCCGCCGGAGGCGCGGAGGAGGATGTCGATGCGGTCGAGGCGGACGATGGCGGAGCGGTGGAGGCGGAAGAAGAGGGCGGGGTCGAGTTTCTCTTCCAGCGTCTGCATCCGTTCGCGCACGGCGAAGGTCTTGTCGCCGGCGTGCAGCTCGGCGTAGGGGCCGCTGGCGGTGATGTAGTCGATCTTCGACACCGGGACGACGCGCATCTGGCCGCGCTGCTCGACCGGGATGCGGTCCAGATACTGGTGATTCGGAGGTTCCGGCGCGGCGCTTTCGTGCAGGAGCGTGGCCAGTTGTTTCGTCAGGCGTTCCACCTGGCGCAGCTCGATCGTCTTCCGCGCGCGGGTCAGCGCCTGCGCGAAGCGCTCGTCGTCGAACGGTTTGACCAGATAGTCGATGGCGGCCACCTCGAAGGCCTTCAGCGCGAATTGATCGAAGGCGGTCACGAAGATCGTCACCGGCATCCGGTCGGCGCCGATCGCGGCCACGACTTCGAAGCCGGTCATGCCGGGCATCTGCACGTCGAGAAAGACGAGGTCCGGCGCGAGCTTGCGGATCGCCGCCACCGCTTCCGGCCCATTCGAGGCGGTTCCCACGACGTCCACGGACGGATCATGGGCGAGCAGGTCCTCGATGCGCTGGCGCGCCAGAAGCTCGTCATCGGCGATGACGACGTGCAATGTCTTCGTCTCAGGCATGCGTGGCCGTCCGGAAGGGAAGGATCATCTCCGCGACCGCTCCTCCTTCGCTGCGCGACGTAAGAGTGAACGATGCCGCGCCGCCGTACAACTCCGTGAGGCGCGCGCGCGTGTTGCCGAGGCCGATGCCTGTGGCCGTGGCCGGCTCGACACCGGGACCGTTGTTGATCACGGTGATGACGAGATCGGCATCGCGTCTGCGCGCCGCGATCGCGACGATGCCCTCGCCGGTGGCGCGCGCCGCCCCGTGCTCGAGCGCGTTCTCCACGATCGGCTGGAGGATCAGGCGGGGGACGAATGCCGCGAGCGTTTCCTCGCCGGCGTCGATGCTCGTTCGCAAACGCCCCTGGAAGCGCACTTCCATGATGTCGATGTAGCGGCGGAGAAACGACAGCTCCTCTCCGAGGGTCACCTCGTGCTCCGCTTCGCTGTCCATCGTCAGGCGCAGCAGCTCGCTGAGGCGGGCGATCATCCGCCGGACGCCGGCCGGATCGCGCTCCACCAGGGCGGCGATGGCGTGGAGGGTGTTGAAGAGGAAGTGCGGATTGAGCTGCATCCGCAGCGCGTCGAGGCGCGCGTCGGCCAGTTGGACCTGCAGCAGCGAGGCGCGCGCGCCGAGGGCGCTCGCTTCCTGGACGCGCATCTGATCGCGGATGAAGTACTTGCGCGCGTATCCGGCGATGAGCACGGCCACGAAGACGAGAAAGTGATTCACGAAACGGAAGCGGCCGATGTCGCGCAGCGGCGCGAAGAGCGTCGGCGCCGGCCGATGTGCAACTGCTGTCTCGAAGAACTGTTCACGGGCCTCGGCCAGGCCGGAGTAGACGATGACCGAGATGACGATGCCGATGGCAAGGAGAGCGGGGACGTGCACGACCCAGCGCGACCGTTCCATGCTGAAGCGGCTGCTGAGCCAGAAGACGAACGGCGTCAGCACTGCCCAGATCCACGATTCGATGAACGCCAGCGCGATCGGGCCGACGGGAGAGATGCCGCGAAAGCCGAATCCGCGCGGGTCGAGAAGGCGATTGACCGAGGCAAGCGTGGCCAGCGACGTCCAGAAGACGAAGATGAGAAACAGCTCGCGGCGCGAGAGTCGTCTCCAGGATGCCGTCATCACGCTCGAAACTAGCACGAACGACGCCGTGCGACGCCGGCGCTCGTTTCACCGGCGTGCAGTTCGTGACATGCGCGTGCGGATCGAGGAAATGCCGAAAGGAAGGCCGCGGGCGATTTGTCGTGATGCGCGACTGGCAACCAGCAACAAATCGATCGATAACCCAACGCCAGCCAAGGAGAACCAACATGAAAAGCACCAGTAAGTGGATCACCGCAGCAGCCGTTCTCGGGCTGTCGGCCACCCTCGCGTTTGCCGGTACCGGCATGGGCGAAGGGCACGGTCATGGCTTCGGAGGCAACGGGCGACATCACTGGGGCAGCAAGCTCGCCAGCAAGCTGAACCTCACGGATGCGCAGAAGGAGCAGTGGAAAGCGATCCGTAAGAGCTCGCACGAGCAGAATGCGGCGTTCTTCCAGCAGTCGCGTCAAACGTGGCAGGAGTTCCACGCGGCGAAGAAAGCCGGCGATACGGCGAAGGCCGATTCCCTCAAGCCGGCGCTGGAGTCGCAGCGCGCGCAGATGAAGCAGATCCGCGCGGCCGAGGAACAGCAGTTCGTCAAGATCCTCACGGCGGAGCAGAGCGCGCAGTACCAGACCCTCAAGGCCGAGCGGGCCGCGCGTCATGCCGCACGTGAGTCGCAGAAGAAGTAAGCAACACGCATCGCAGCAGTGAATGAGGAGGCGGCGACGCCTCCTTTTTTTGCCTTCGGGGTTGTCGGTTGTCGGTGGGGTTGCGGGGTCTCGCGGTTGCGGGGTCTCGCGGCAGTTCGGCGATTCGGCGCTGCCTTCGATACAAGCACACTCCGAGACCGCGTAACCGCGCACCGCGCCGTCAACCGACAACCGATTCACGACACCCCAGTGCACTCCATGCCACCCCAGTGCATCTCACGAAAACGGCGCAAACATCAACATCTCCGGCCCGTTGTCAGTGCCATCGAAGGGAGTACGCGATCATGAAACGCAAATCGATCATCGCAGTCATCCTCATCGCCGTCCTCGGCGCGGTCGGCCTTTTCGTTTACCGCGACGCGTTCGCGAAGCCGGCGGCAGCGTTCCGGTTCGTGACCGTGGAGCGTGGCAATCTGCAACAGTCGGTCTCCGCGACTGGAACGCTCGGCGCGGTGACGACGATCAGCGTCGGAACGCAGGTCTCGGGACAGGTCTCCGCGCTGCTGGTCGACTACAACGACGTCGTGAAGAAGGGACAGCTCCTGGCGCGCATCGATCCGACGCTGGCCCAGCAGGCGGTCGTCGACGCGCAGGCGAATCTCGACAAGGTGCGGGCGCAGCTCCTCCAGGGGCAGCGCGACTTCAACCGCAACCGTGAGCTGACTACCGATGGTCTGCTGGCGAAGAGCGCCTTCGAGCAGAGCGCGTCATCGCTCGACGTGGCGCGCGCCGACGTGAAGTCGGCGCAGGTCGCGCTCGATCGGGCCCGGCAGAATCTTGCCTACACCAACATCTACGCACCGATCGATGGTGTCGTCGTCGACCGCAACGTGCAGCAGGGGCAGACCGTCGCGGCCAGCCTCTCGGCGCCGCAGCTCTTCCTGATCGCCAACGATCTCGCGCACATGCAGATCCTGGCGCAGGTGGGGGAGAGCGACATCGCCCAGATCAAGGAAGGGCAGCCGGTGTCGTTCACCGTGCAGGCGCTGCCGAACCAGAAATTCAAGGGAACCGTGCAGCAGGTTCGCCTGCAGTCGACGACCGCGGACAACGTCGTGAACTACACCGTCGTGATCGCCGTCGATAACGCCCAGAACAAGCTTTTGCCCGGCATGACCGCGCGCGTCGACCTCCAGACGCAGTCGGCCACGAACGTGCTCGAGGTCTCGAACGCGGCGCTGCGCTTCAAGCCGACCGATGAGCAGCTTGCGTCGCTTGGTGTGAAAAAGGCGGCAGTGCCGGCGAAGACCACGACGGCTACCTCGACTATGTCTCCTGCTGACCGCGCGGCGCGCAGAGCAGCGAGGGGCGCGGCGGCGGGCGGGCAGAGGCCGACGATCGCCACGCTCTACTACGTCGATCAGAACGGCGATCTGGCCGCGGCCACCGTCGCCACCGGTGTCAGCGACGGTACGTCGACCGAGATCAGGACGCGCAACGACTCCGCGATCAACTCCGCGATAAGGGAAGGAACGAAGGTGGTGGCTGGCATCGCATCGCCGTCAACCACCGTCGCCACTGCGACCACCGGCTCGTCCGCCAGTCCGTTCACCACGAGCGGCGGGCAGCAGCGTCCTGGAAACAGGGGAGGCTTCTAATGAGCGACATCGTCATCGAAACACGGCAGGTCACGAAGACATACGAGAGCGGGTCGAATTCCGTGCACGCATTGCGCGGAATCGACCTGACAGTCCGCCGCGGCGAGTTCATCGCCGTGATGGGCACCTCGGGATCGGGCAAGTCGACGCTGATGAATGTCCTCGGATGTCTCGATACGCCGACGTCGGGCTCCTATCTGCTCGACGGCGTGCAGGTGGAGTCGCTTGGCAGGAACGAGCTCGCGGCCATCCGCAATCAGAAGATCGGTTTCGTCTTCCAGGGATTCAATCTTCTGGCGCGTACGAGCGCGGTGGAGAACGTGCAGCTTCCGTTGCTCTATGACCGCAGCGGCAGGAAACGCGACACGCACGCTCTTGCCATCGCCGCGCTGGAGAGTGTCGGGCTGGGAGAGCGGGTCGATCACGAGCCGAGCGAGCTCTCGGGCGGGCAGCAGCAGCGCGTGGCCATCGCACGCGCGCTGGTCACCGAGCCGGCCATCATCCTGGCCGACGAGCCGACCGGCAATCTCGACTCGCGTACCTCGGTGGAAGTGATGGCGCTGTTTCAGTCGCTGAACGACCAGGGCATCACCATCGTCCTGGTTACGCACGAGCCCGACGTCGCGGTCTACGCGAAGAGAATCGTTGAGTTCCGCGACGGCTCTGTCCGCCGCGACGAGATCGTTAAAGACCGCCGCAACGCGGCCGCCGATCTCGAAGAAGAAGAAAGGAGCGCAGCATGAAGATCCGGACGCTGGTAAAGCTTGCCCTCCAGGCAATCCGCAAGAACAAGATGCGTGCGACGTTGACGATGCTCGGCATCATCATCGGCGTGGCCGCGGTCATCGTGATGGTGGCCATCGGCTCCGGCGCGCGCGCCCGCATCCGTTCCCAGATCAACAACCTCGGCACGAATATGATCGTCATCACGCCCGGCTCGGCCAACACGGCCGGCGTCAGCCAGGGGGCGCAGGCCTTTCCGACGCTTTCACTCGACGACGTCACGAAGATTCGCGCCGAAGCGCAGTATGTGACGGCCGTATCGCCGGTCGTCGTCAGCAGATCGCAGGTCGTGGCGCAGCAGGGAAACTGGCGGACGATGATCAACGGCGTCGACACCGACTACCAGACCATCCGCGACTGGCAGACGGACGACGGCGTGTTCTTCGGGGCCGACGACGTGCGCGGCCAGCGCGCCGTCGCCGTGATCGGCCACACCGTCGCCCAGCGCCTCTTCGGCGACAACGAGCCGGTGGGGCAGGACATCCAGATCGCCAAGTCGCCGTTCAAGATCGTCGGCGTGCTGACGGCGAAAGGGCAGACCGCGGCCGGAACCGATTCGGACGATGTGATCTTCGTGCCGTACACCACCGCGGCGACGCGCCTCAACGGCAAGAACCGCATCCCGCAGATCGTGGCCTCGGCCGGCTCGCAGCAGGACATCCCGGCCGCGCAGGACGAGATCCGCGGGCTCGTTCGCGAATCGCATCGTTTGAGTGTCAGTGATGAGGACGATTTCACCGTCCGCAATCAGACCGACCTGGCGCAGGCCGCGGAGAGCTCGACGCAGGTCATGACCATGCTGCTGGCGGCCATCGCCTCGATCTCGCTGCTCGTCGGCGGCATCGGCATCATGAACATCATGCTCGTGTCGGTCACCGAGCGAACCCGCGAGATCGGTATCCGCCTGGCTATCGGCGCCCGCGGCTCCGACGTCCTCACGCAGTTCCTCGTCGAGAGCATCGTCATGGGCATCCTCGGCGGAGCGATCGGCTTAGCGGCAGGTGTCACCGGCGCCAAGGTGCTCGGCCATTTCACCGGATGGGAGACGGTGATCTCCCCAATCGTGATGCTGATCGCCATCGGCTTCTCCGGCGCGGTGGGCGTGTTCTTCGGCTACTACCCAGCCAGAAAGGCGGCAGCGCTGAATCCGATTCAGGCGTTGCGGTATGAGTGAGGGGGAGGGCAACGCACTGCTTAAGTGGCGCTCGGCACTCAATCCGGTACCTTTACAAGGCGCTGTGCCGGCCATTCGTCTTCGCCGTACTGAAAATGGCACAACAAAAGGACGTAAGTGGCGTTGGCCGGGACCCACGTGACGTAGCTATTGCGAAACTCCAAATCTGGATCAATATAACTGTCTTTCCATACAGGCCGCCGGCCGATACTATGCGGAAACGCTAGTTGTCTGAAGTGCCGAGGATCGTCGCTCTCGCTAATGGTGTCCCCGGCCCTTAAATAACGCAAGCTAATAGTCGCGTTGTTCATAGGGTGGCGGACCTTCCCCTTATTTGCTAGGCGAGCACTTACCTCGATCAGCCATTTGTCGTCTTGCTTGCCAACGAATTCTGCGGTGAGGTCGAATTCAGCACGGGGCTCTCGCTCACGCTGCACTGAGAATTTCCAGTATGCCCAAGCGCCACCGAGCATGATAGCGAGAGTGCTTGCGATAGCAGATACTCCCTGTGCGATATCTTTGAAATCCGTAACGCTCATTATTATCTCCCTGCCAGGCTGCGTCGGAGTGCTGCCGCATCAAACTCAAATACATCCACACCGGCACCATCACTGGAGCGGCGCCGCCGGTGCCGGCGATGGTGATCGAGCCCTGATACGTGCCCGACGGCAGGATCAGCGTTTCGTGGACGGAGATTGTGATCACGGTGAGGTTCGTCCCTGGCGTTCCGGGCGGATGCCGACGCCTTCAGCCACGTCTTCTCGTTACCGAAATCATCCTTCGCCATTCCTCTCGCGGTGACTGTGAGCGTTACGCCGAGACCGGCGGAGGCGAGCATCGTCTGTGGCTTTGTGCCGGCCGCATCGAGCTCTTCGTCGATTTCCACCATTTTGCCGGTCTTCTTCACGAACACCGGTTGGCGCTTGGTCATGACGGAATTCTACCTCGGTACTCGGCCACTTCACGGGATGGGAGACCGATCTTCCCCGATCGAAAAAGGCTGATCGTCATCGGCTTCTCCGGCGGGGTGTTCTTCGGCTACTACCCTGCCAGAAAGGCGGCGGCACTGAATCCGATTCAGACGTTTCGGTATGAGTGACGAGGGGGCCGCTTAGCCCTGCATTTCTCACACGCTCACTTGAATTGTTCCCTTGAGAGCCTTGCCACTCCCTTCGTCGAGAGCCCTTCTCCCACCGCGGTTTCTTGCGGGGGGAGAAGGTGCCGAAGGCGGATGAGGGGGGCGCTTTACGAGATATTCGCGATTTACCGACGCTGGTCCGAGAACGCTCGAAGGCTCGCGAATGACATCCTCGTGAAATGCCCCCTCATCCGGCTTCGCCACCTTCTCCCCCAGCTGAAAAGCGCTGGGGGAGAAGGACTCTCGATTGGAGGTACTGCCGAGAACGAACCGCTCGCACAACTCCAGATCGTCCCAAGTTTCGCTATCAACAGGGTGCCGGCAATTCCACTCAGCGTGTGAGAAGTGCGGGAGCGGTGAGCCGATGACGCGGTAGTAGATGACGAATCCTACCCGGCGTAGAAACATCTGACGGACGTTTCGCGTCCTCGTGTTCGTTGCGCGCCTGCCAATACCGGGAGTGCGTGCCAGGATTGCTGCCATCGACCGGAAGTCGTCGTCGATCGCGTTCGGAGCGGCGATCCGGTTCACTTGCCACCACGCGTCGGCGATATCGAGTTGTAGTTGGGCCTGCGGGGTTATGTGGATCGGGAGAGCCGCTGCTTCTCCCAACGTTTCAGAAAGACCTCGAGGGGAATCGCCTCGCCGCGGTCTGCCTGAGCGATCGCTTCCTGGAGAGCAGCATCGAGCTCTTCGTCGATTTCCACCATTTCGCCGGTTTCCGGATCCAGATTGAACTGCGGTTCGCGTTTGCTCATGACGGAATTCTACCTCGGTGTTCCTACCGGACGCGCACATAGCGGCCTCCGGGCAGTGCCTTGAGCCAGCCGCCGAGCTCGAGTTGCAGGACGGGCTCGGAGAGCACGGCCACCGGGCAGCCGAGGGTCTCGGCGGCGGTGTCGATATGCGTCCCAAGCTCGCGGCGGAAGACCTCGAGCACTTCGCGCAACGGTGATTCGGGTTGTACCGGTGCCGCGGTTGGAACCTTCCAGCCGCCTTGAAGCTCGTTGAGGATGTCGTCGGTGGTATGGACCAGCTTTGCGCCGCTTTGGATCAGCCGGTGCGTTCCTTCCGATCCCGGCGAGAAGATCGAGCTGGGGACAGCGTAGACCTCACGGTTCTGCTCGAGCGCCGTCCGCGCCGTGATCAGCGAGCCGCTACGGCCGTTCGCTTCGATGATCACGGTCCCGAGCGTGAGGCCGCTGATGATCCGATTGCGGATCGGGAAGTTGTAGCGGAACGGCGGCGTGCCCGGCGGAAACTCGGTGAGGATCAGCCCGCGCTCTTCGATGGTCCGGAAAAGGCGCCGGTTCGAGCGCGGATAGACGATATCGATCCCAGTGCCGAGGACGGCGATCGTCTCGCCGGAGGCATCGAGAGTGGCCTGATGCGCCGCGGCGTCGACGCCGAGGGCCAGACCCGAAACGACGGCCAATCCGGCCGAGACAATCTCGCGGCCGAGGTGCGCCGCGACGCTAAGAGCGTACGGCGAGGCGCGGCGCGAGCCGACCATCGCCAGCGCCGGTTTCTGCGCCAGGGCCAGATTGCCGCGATAGAAGAGAGCCAGCGGCGGATCGACGAGTTGCCGGAGCAGTACCGGATACTCGTCATCGGCCAGCGTGACTGTGGAGCCGCGCAGGGAGTCGACCTGCCTGCGAAGTTCATCGTTCCGCCATGGCTCGGCGGCATCAGGTCCATCGATACTTAGCACCTGGCGCAGGATGGCAGGGGATGCATTGCAGATCGTCGAAAGCGGGTCGAAGGCTTTGATGAGGAGACGGATGCGGGCCGGTGAGAGCGGTAACAGGGCATACGCGATCAAACGATCGCGGAGCGGGACTTCGGGCATAAGCGTGTTGGTGCCGCGGGAGGGAGCGATGCGTGGGGGACGCCGCCGCGACAATGGTAATCTCCCTTCCGTGTCCGGTAAAGTCCGAACTCCATCGCCTGCTGCCCCCGGAAGGAGATCGACGATGAAAGGGATGCTTCGCCTCGGGACTCTGTTCGTCGCGCTGTTGCTGGCAATCGGCTGCTCCCATCAGTCCGATCTGTCGCGGCCGGCGTCGCAGGACAACTTCGGTGTGCAGATGGCGCGGATGAATCTCTGGCGCGAAGCGATGTTCCGCTTCGAGCGCGCCATCCAGATCAATCCCGGTGACGCCCAGGCGCACAACAACCTCGCCGTGGCCTACGAGGCCAACGGGGACTTCGAGAAGGCGCGCAAGGAGTACCTCGAGGCGCTGAAGCTCGATCGCACGAATCCCTACATTCAGAAGAACTACAGCCGCTTCGTGGAGTTCCTCTCGCGGAACCGCAAGCGGCAGCAGCCGGCGTCGAACGCGGTTGCCCAGCCCCCCAAGGGGCCGGTGCCTGGCGCGCAAACGGGAACCGTGATCGGCAATGGTCAGCCCGATCGGCCCGTGGGCTCTGAAGTGCCCTCCGCGGTGAGCCCGCCGGGCGCGCAGCCCAGCGATCGCCCCCAACCGCAGCCACCCACGCAGCCGTCGCCGCCGCCCACGCCACCGCCAACACAGCCGGGAGGTGCCGCATGAAGCGCATCGCCATCGTCGTCTTCGCCTTACTCCTGCCGCTCACGTCGCTCGCCGGGGTGACGGAGGTCAAACTGAAGCTTCCGCTCAAGCCGAAGCTCTCGATCACCGGCGACGAGAAGATCGCTATCGCTCCCTTCGTCATCGCCAACCGCGAGAAGAAGAACGACCGCGCATCGAAGGTGGACGTGCAGGCGGAGTTTCAGCGCTACCTGAAGAAGCAGTTGACCAAGAATACGAAGCTGCGCCTCGTCGACGTGCCGCAGACCCGTCTGCCGGGTACGGACATGAAGGCCCTCGAGGCGAATCGCGACTACTGGAAGAGCCTGGGAGCGAAGACGGGGGCGGACTACATCGTCTCCGGCATCGTCGATTTCGACGTCAACGACAAGTCCGGATATAAAACCGAGGAGTACGTTTCGCCGGCGGACGGCAGGACGTATTACCGGCAGGTGCTCATCGAGACCACCGGATTCGTCTTCGATATCGACATCGCCGTCTTCAATGCCGATACGGGCGAGAAAGTGCTGGAAGACAATTTCCGCGATTTCAAAGAGTTCGATCAGCGCAATTACGACGAGATCCTCGGTTTGTTCGAGAATCTACGGTCCATGGAGACTCAGCTCGTTGGTATTTTCGTGCCCCAGGAGACCTCGGCTACGAGATACGTGTTCACGGAGTAGGGAGTAGTTCATGGAGGCTCAATTGAAGCGAACGATCGCTCTGCTGTTTTTCGTCTCCATTCTGTTTGCACCGAGCGCATTTCCGTTCGGCCAGAACAAGATCGTCTACGACAAGTTCCATTGGAACATCTACCACGCCACGCATTTCGACATCTATTTCTACGATGAGGAAAAGCCGGCGCTGGAGAAAGTCGTCGACATGGCCGAGAGCGCCTACGACGATCTCTCGCGGAAGTTCAACTTCCAGATCTCCAAGAAGATCCCGATCATCTATTACGCCACGCACTCGGCCTTCGAGCAGACGAACGTCGACCTCAATTTCATCCCCGAGGGCGTCGGCGCGTTCGCGGAGCCAACGCGAAACAGGATGGTCATCCCCATCGACACAACGGACGAGAAACTGCTGCAGCTCATCCAGCACGAGCTCACGCACGTCTTCGAGTACGAGATCCTCTTCCAGGGCAAGCTCGGGAAAGAGGTGACGTCGAATCCGCCGACCTGGTTGATGGAAGGTCTGGCCTCGTTCATGGGGAACGACGAGGACTCGAAAGACCGGATGGTCCTGCGCGACGCCGTGGTCAACGACCAGGTGCCGGCCATCTCGCACGCGCAGGGCGGCGGCTACTTCGCCTATCGCTTCGGTCACGCCGTCTTCGCATACATTCAGCAGAAGTACGGCTGGGAGGGTCTGCGCGATTTCATTTACGAATACCGCAACACCCTCGGCAATTCCATCGACAAGGCCCTCAAGCGAGCCTTCGACCTCAAGCCGGACGAGTTCGACTCGCAGTTCCGTACCTGGCTTCGCAAGCAATACCTGCCGGCCCTCATCGCCAAGGGTGAGCCGCAGGAGTATGGCGACCCGTTCCGGATCGGGCCGGACATCGCCAGCGAAGACATCTCGCCCGTGCCGTCGCCTTCCGGCGATCTTCTCGCGTCGTATGCAACCTACAAGGAAAGCGTCGACGTCATTCTCTATAACATTCCCGAGCGGCGGCTGCTTCGCAATCTGACCAGCGGTTACACGACGAAATACGAATATGCCATCGCTCAGATGTTCACGGTCGGACCGGTCATGGGCCGCGATCTGGCCTTCTCACCGAGCGGCGATCAGATCGCGCTGTTTGCGAAGAAAGAGCGGGGCCGCAACCTGCTGCTGATCAATGCCCTTACCGGCGCCCTCGAGCGGTCGGTGAAGATGGATTTCGAACAGCAGCTCTCGCCCACGTACTCACCGGACGGAAAGACCATCGCCTTCGCCGCGTTCAAGGGCAACGTCCCCGACATTTATTTTTACGACATCGCCAGCGGAACGATCAAGAACGTCACGAATGACAAATTCTTCGACGGCGCGCCTGTTTTCTCGCCTGACGGCAAGTGGCTGGTCTATTCATCGGTCGTCAATGGTTATGCCCATCTTTTCAAGCTGAATCTCGCGAATTACGATGAGCGATACCAGATCACGACCGGTGATTGGAACGATATCGACGCTTGGTTCTCTCCCGACGGGAAGCGGATTTTCTACGCCTCGGACAAGCAGACCGGCCGCAACATGGAGCAGGCCGCGCAGATTCTTCAGAACGCCGAGGCCAAGGCCAAACCGGAAGGTCCAACACCGCCGGTCGATATGACCAAGTATGCCGCCTACAACATCTATTCGCTCAACCTGACCAACGGCGACGTCCTCCAGTACACGGACGTCGTGGGCGGTTGTTTTACGCCGGTCGTCTTCACCGGCACCAACAATCGGGAGCGGATGGTCTACGCCTCGTACTACAAGCGCCACTGGCGCCTCTACTCGACGACCACCGACAAGCCATTGCACGCGGCGGAGAAGACCACGCTGCCGTCGGCGCCGTTGCAAGCTTCGGCCCGTACGCTCTTTCAGCCGCCGGTGGAGGTGACCATCGATCCGGAGAAGATCGAGAAGCCCGGCGGGTTCAAGCTCTTCATCGACGACGTCGAGGTCAACGCCGGCGTGACGTCGGAGAATCTCCTCGTTTCGCGCTCCGTCATCTATATGAGCGACATGCTCGGCGACCGGCGATTCATCGCCTCGCTCGATTCGGTGTCGTCGTTCTCGAACTTCGATTTCCTTTATCTCGATCTCCACAACCGCACGAACTGGGGTTTCCGCGTCTTCGACAGCCGGGCCTTCTATTCGACGCTGAATACGGATTTCACGCTCGATCGCCATCAGCTCTATCGCGAGACCGGCGCGATTGCCCTTCTCAGCCATCCCTTCGACCGCTATCACCGCGTCGATGCCGGGATCGGCTATGAGGCGCGCGATGTGAACTATCCGTTCCTGGATAGTTTCGGCAACATCTTTTTCATCAATCGCCGCGACAATTTCCCGCTGGTCACGGCCAATTTCAGCGGCGATACGGCCAGCTTCAAGGAGTTCGGCCCGATCGCTGGACATCGCTACGATCTCGGGGTTCTTTTTGCGCCAAACCTTCACCGGAATACCCTCAACAGCATCGGCGGCAGCGGTGGGTCCGTTCTGACGAACGACTACACGCTCGACGCCCGGCAGTATCTTCCGATCACGTCACGCTCGCTCCTGGCGACGCGCCTGTTCGTCGGCTACTCGCGCGGCGACTTCCCGAACTTCTACTATTTCGGCGGCTTGAACACGTTGCGCGGCTACGATTTTCGTTCGATCGTCGGCACGACCGCCGCGTTTGCGAACATCGAGCTGCGCTTTCCGCTGATCGACGTGCTTGCCACGCCGGTCCTTACCTTCACCGGCATCCGCGCCAATCTCTTTTTTGATATCGGCGGGGCAAAGCTGCCGGGTCAGCAATATACGTTCTATAAGAATCGCCGGCTCGTGGATGGTCTTGCTTCGGTCGGCTATGGCCTCTCCCTGAATATGCTCGGTCTCGAGCTGCACTGGGACTTCGCCAAGCGAACGGACCTTCGCAACGTCACCGGCAAGTTCCGCACGGAGTTCTGGATCGGCGAGGTGTTCTGAGCGGTCACAACGCGTTGATGTCTTCCGTCTCCAGGATCATCTTCGGCGCGCCGTTCCGCGCCGCGGCGATCATGGCCCGGCCGATCTGCTCGGTCGTGGTCATGTACTTTGGCAGGAGACGCTTCAGCAGAGGCATGAGCGGCCGCGCGATCGCGTAGAACACGCGATAGAGACGCGTCTTTGAGGTCTCGCCGTGCATCGGCTGGATGCCCGCGGGGCGGAACATGTAGGCCGCTTTGAACGGCAGGCGGAACAGCGCATTCTCCGTGCTTCCCTTTACGCGCGCCCACATGGTGCGGCCGCGCTCGGTGCTGTCCGTGCCGCTTCCGGACACGTAGATGAACGTCATCCCCGGATTGACCTTCGCCAGAATCGTGGCAGCGGCCAGGGTGATGTCATAGGTCACGTGGCGGTACTCGTCCTCCGTCTTACCGGCCGCGGAGACGCCGAGGCAGAAGAAACAGGCATCGTAGCCGGAGAGGTCTGAGGCGATGTCGGTGAAGTCGAACAGATTGTCGCGCACGATCTCGCGCAGTTTCGGATGTTGCTGTCCACTCGCGCTGCGGCCGATCGAGAGGACCCGATGCGCCTCGGGGTCGAGAAGGCACTCGCGGAGCACGCCTTGTCCGACCATGCCGGTCGCGCCGAAGAGGATCACATCCATGACGGCAGGATACCCGACGGCGATACAATTCAACCCGCCTCAGGCAACGCTGATCGACAGGAGAAATAGATGCCCGTCATCCACCATGTCACTCCCCGCAACGGCGACGTCCTTTTGCTCGTCGGGACGATGAAAGGCGCATTCATCTTTCGCGCGAACAGGAAGCGCGGGAAATGGGATATGGGAGGTCCGTACTTTCCCGGAAGCGCGGTCTATGCCATGGCCTACGATGGCCGCGGCAACCGGCACCGCATCTGGGCCGGCCCGCAGAGTATGCACTGGGGAGCGCTCCTCCGGTCGAGCGACGACTTCGGCGAGAGCTGGACCGATCCGGAAGTGGCGAACGTCAAGTTTCCCGAGGGAACGGAAGCGGCGTTGAAGAACATCTGGCAGATCACTCCCGGCCGGGAGACGGAGCGAAACACGCTCTACTGCGGCGTCGAACCGGCAGCCCTTTTCAAATCGACCGATTCCGGCAAGTCGTGGGCATTGGTCGAAGGTCTCTGGAATCATCCGCAGAGACCGAAATGGCAGCCTGGCGGCGGTGGGATGTGCCTGCACACGATCCTTCTCGATCCCGCCAACCCCAAGAAGATCCGCATCGCCGTGTCGACGGCGGGCATGTATGTGACCGAGGACGGCGGCGCGACCTGGCGGCCGTCGAACAAAGGCGTGCGCGCCGACTTCCTCCCGGAGAAGTATCCGGAGTTCGGCCAGTGCGTTCACAAGGTCGTGCAATCGAAGCAGCAGCCGGAGCGGATGTTTCTGCAGAACCATTGGGGTCTCTATCGCAGTGACGATGCCGGCGAAAGCTGGGTCGACGTCGCCAACGGCGTTCCCTCCGACTTCGGCTTCGCCATGGCCATCCATCCCGAGGATCCCGACTGTGCATGGATCATCCCGCTCGAGTCCGACGGGTTCCGATGCACCCCCGAGGGGAAACTACGCGTGTACCGGACGCGCAATGCCGGCGGGCATTGGAAAGCGCTGTCGAAGGGATTGCCGCAGAAGGAGGCCTATGAGACGGTCCTCCGCGATGCCATGGCCGTCGATTCGCTCGATCCGTTGGGCGTCTATTTCGGTACGAGGAGCGGAAAGCTCTTCGGCTCGTCTGACGAGGGGAAGAGCTGGGAGGAGCTGGTCGACGGTCTTCCGCCGGTGGTTTCGGTGAAGGCGGCCCGCGTCTCGCTCACAGGGAAGAAGGCGTGATGCCGTTCGTATTCGTGATCCCTGGTCCGTTGCGCGAGATCGCCGGTGGCCGAAGCGAGATTCGCGTCGACGGCCGGGCCGGCTCCGTATCCGAGGCGCTCGCGCTCCTCGGCGATGACTATCCCAAGGTTCACGACCGCATCGTCACCGAGCTCGGCGAGGTTCGCCCTCACATCAACATCTTCATCGACGGCGACAGTTTCCGCGACCTCGGCGGGTTGGGTGCCCCTATCCGAAGCGGGGCGGAGATCATCATCCTGCCCGCGGTCAGCGGGGGATGAATCTTCGACCAATATGATCAAGCTTTCCGTGGCCTGCGTCATCGACGACGACCTGGCGTCCCAGATTCAAACATCGAACGCGCGCTGTACCCGGGCCGCGTATGACGTTTCTGTCGTTCAGGCGCTGCGCGGGATCTATCACAAGGTCACTCTGGTCAGCGTCGGCGAGGACAACAAGGCGGCGATCGATCACCTTCTGCGACTTCGGCCGGATGTGGTCGTCAATCTTGCCTATGCCAGCCACCCGCTCGAGGCCTCCTTTGTCGGCTTGCTCGAGATTCTCGGGCTGCCGTATACCGGCTCGTCGCCGCGAGGGATTGTTCTTGCCAATGACAAGACGCGCTCGCGGCATCTCCTGAAAGCGGCTGGCGTCCGTGTGCCGAATTTCGTCGAGTTGGTTCAGGGAGAAACGACCGCAATCAACCTGCCCCCGCCGCTCCTCGTGAAGCCGAGCTCACTCGCCAGCTCCGCGGGCATCAATGATGACAGCCTGGTGAAAACGCCCGAGGAGGCGCGGAAACGAGCCGAGCGCATCTGGAAACGGTTCGGGACTACGGCACTGGTCGACGAGTTCGTGGTAGGGCGCGAGTTCCGGATGAGCATGATTGAAGCTACGGCCACATCCATCAAGCCGGGAGCGATCATCGAATGGCACTTCGGCACGGCGAAGCCCGGCTGGGGCTTCAGGACGGAGGCCATCCGAATCAACGGCAGGGTCCAGCGACTGCGTCAGGTCACCCGGGATCTTGCCGACCTTCCCCGCCGAAAAACCGAAGAACTCGCGGCCATGGCGCGCACGGCGATGAAAGCCCTTGATATTCGGGGGTACTCGACGTTCGATTTGCGGATGGACGATCGAGAACGAGTCACGGTGATCGAAGTCAACGCCAATCCCGGCCTCTGGTCCGGCAGCCGGCTGTGGACCAATCCGAGCTTCGAGGCAACGATCAAGAAGATTGTCGCCGCCGCCCTTCGGCGCGAATGAGGGTCAGGCCCCAATAGCCTGAACTGTTCCCTCGAGAGCTTGCTACTCCTTTCATCGAGAGCCCTTCTCCTCCCGCGGTTTCTTGCGGGGGGAGAAGGTGGCGAAGCCGGATGAGGGGGGCGTTTGCGCGACATGAACGATCTTGCAACACGGGCCTTCGAGGGCAGTCGAAAACCACGAGTCGTACGCAATTACGTATATGCGAGAACCGCCCCCTCATCCGCCTTCGGCACCTTCTCCCCCGCTGAAAAGCGCGGGGGAGAAGGACTCTCGACGAAAGGGCGTTGCAAGTGATTCAAGCAGACCTTGAGAAATGCGAGTCAGCATCCTCTCACGCGTAGGTAACGGTCGGTGGAATCGGGAGCACCGGAATCTGCGCGAGCTGCTCGCAGAGCCACTCGGCGTCGCAGGTGCCGTCGGCGAGCGAGAGGCCGGCGCCGTCTTTTGGGATTTGTCTGGTGGCCGCCCGGTTGGGGGTCAGACGACTCATGTCGACGCACCAATATCCGTAGGTTGAAAGTTCCTCGCCACGGGTCAGGCCCCCTACTTCATTCGCGGCCTGAATCATTACGCGGTAGTAGTCCGGCTGCTTCGGTCCGCCGGCGACCGCCAGCCCCGGGAGGTACGAGATCACGAGCAGCGACAGAAAAACGCCGGGAAGGATGGATCGCGTGAGCAAGCCGTTGAGGATCGCCTCGCGGGTGAGCGGGACGCGTGTGTCGCCATCAACGAGGCATCGATCTTCCTCGACGAACCGGCCGAGCCGTTCACCGCGGCGATTCCAGAAGAGGAACGAGCCATGGTGCGCTCCCCAGGCGCAGACCGTTCCCATCAGGCGCTGCGCGATGAGGGAGCGAACGGAGGGATCGAAGAGCAGACGGTCCAACCATGGATCACGAGAGGCGATGAGCCGCACCAGCATCCGCCGCGCCACTTCCTCCATGGAACGGACGGTCACGGGGTTGGGCGCGGCAGGAAACCATTTCGCCGCCATCGCCTCCATGACCGCGCACATCTGATCGGCGGCGTCTTGAAACGGCACCGAGCCGGTCAGGAGCGGGCGGAGCCAGGGATATTTCGCGAGGAACGGCACGGTCTCCTTCCGGATCTCGACGCGCGCCTCGAGGTCCACCGGAGGCTGGAGCATCGGGCAGGACTTCATGACCCGGTTCGGGAAGAGGTTGAGCCGGGGCGCTCCATCCTGCACGAACCCGCGAGGGTAGTGCCGGTTGTCGAAAGGGACGAGGGTGGCCACCGTGATCACGATGCGGGCCGGAGGGCGCAACCCCGCGCGCTGAATCGCCCACTGCGGCAGGGCGTAGCTGACGCTCGACGCGAAGTTGAACGGCGCGGCATGCTCTGAGGTCGAGATCACCGCTTCCTGAAGCGAGAATCCGAGAACCTCTTCCAGGTGCGCGCGATAGCCCGCTGACTCCCGGCGTCGATCGGCCAGGCGGTCGTAAAGATCGAGATGGTGAAGGAGCCCCGACGCTCCGATGACCTGAAGGCCCGGAGGCGGATCGTCGACGCGGCTTGACCGCATTTCACCGGATTCGTTCGAGATCATTGTCTTCCAGGTCCTGAGCCGTACCAGTCACCCGCGCACGGCCTCCTGCGGGACACTCAGGGCGGAAAGCGCCTTTTCGATTCGCGCACATGCCTCGTTCAGCAGGCCGATGGCACGTCCGCAGTTGAGGCGAACGAAGTGCTTCATATCGTCCATCCCCGGTCCAAAGTGCGTTCCGCTGATCGCGGCTACGCGTGCGCTGTGCAGGAGAAACTGTTCCGCGTCCTCGAGGCCGAGCGCCTCGTAGAGGGCTGCGTAGCGCGAGAAGTCGACGAACAGGAAGTAGCCGCCGTCAGGGTAGGCGATGTGTAACCCGCCCACGTCAGCCAGCCGGCGCGCGACGAAGTCCAGGTTGGTGCGGGCGTGCTGCGCCCGACTGGCCACTACTTCGTCCAGGGCTGGCTGCACGGCTAGGCCGGTCGCTACCTGTCCGTAGGTGGAGGCGAACGAATTCGTATTTACCTGGACGCGCGCGGCGATGCCGATTGCCTCCGCGTCGGCCCAGATGTAACCGATGCGATCCCCGTGCATGCCATACGTCTTCCCGGGACCGGTGAGCGTGGCCGTGCACTTGCGGAGCGGGTAGACTCCGTGGCCCGGTACCGTCACCTCGATGGCCGCGAAGGTAACCGGGCGCGGGCCGAAGACGTGGGCCTCGTACGGGCAGTCGAAGAGCACCTGGATCGGGTGCCTTCCTTCAGCCTCGCGGCGAACGTTGTGGTCCGCGATGACCCGCGCCAACCCCCGCAGCTCCTCGGATGTGTACACCTTGCCGGTTGGATTGATGCAGTCGCCCAGGATGACGAGCCTGGTCGTTGCGTTGATGTTCGCTTCGAGATCGCGCGGTGTCAGCCCTCTCTCTGGCGGGCGCGCGGGGACAAAGCGCGGAACGGCTCGATTCAGTCGAAGCATGTCCGCGTAGTGTGGCCAGTTGGGAATGGGGACCACCACCTCGTCACCCGGGTCGAGGAAGGTCTGGAACATCACGGTGAGGGATCCCTTGATTCCGCCCGGGGTGACGATGACCTCGGTCTCGGGGTCGACGTCGACCCCGTGCAGCCGCTTGATCTTCGCGGCCAGCGCTTTGCGCAGGAACGGAAAGCCCTTCACCGGAGCGAAGGCGTGAATGGTCTCGGCATCGTGTTTGATGAAATCGCAAACGCCGGCGTCAATCCGGGGATCGGCGGGGAGATCGAGCGTGCCGATACTCAGGTCGATGACCTGCGCGTCCGGCCCGCTACGCTTGTTGATCGCGTCGATCTTTGCTTTCGTACCGTGGGTGACCGAATCGGGCAGACTGGCGCTGGCCAGGGAGAATCGGCCGGCACGGCCGGCTGCGCTGGTTGCCCAAGGCTCAGCCAGCAGCGGCGCAACAGCGTTTTTGCCGCGCAGACTCCTAGGCAAGGCGTTGGCCCTGGAGCTCGGTGGTCCTTCGATGCAGGTCTTGCCACATATCGAGCTGTACGTTCAGCATTTCCCGCGCCCCGTACGCGACCTCCGCCAGATCGTCCGGTGTACGGCAGTTCCGGCGCACGCATTGGGTGGCATCGGCGGCGTGACGCTGCTCGACTCCGGCGTTCAAGTGCACGTTGAAGTACACCTCGACCTCGCGGACAAACTGCGAGCGATCGAAGTACCCGGCGTGAGCGCGAAAGGCGGTGCGGCAGTGGGTCAGCATTTTTTCAGCGTGGGACTCCAGAGCCATCGCCACTCCGAGCAGGCGCTGGTAGCTGCCGCTGGCGAGCTCCTGCAGGCGCTTTCGGTACCGGTTCGTCCCCTCGGCGATGAGTGGGCTGCTGCCCGCCGCCGTCACCGGGAGCGGTTCGAGGTCGAATGCCGCGCGCCCGAAAAGGTTGTGCGCGCCCTCCATGAGCACAGCGTGGCAGTCTTTCAGCTCGCCGTTGCCGCACTCCTCGTTGAGGATGTATGAGAAGAGGATGAGCGTGGGCATGTCGTCCGCGTCCGCGGCGCGGGCGCACACATGGGCGATCGTTTTGACCGTGAGCTCGGTCCGATAGAAGAAGTTCGCCCGGTGCAGGTCGTATGTGTCCCTGGTCCACATCGAACGCTGCAGAGAGTCGAAGTACGGGTTGGCAAAGACGGGATGGCTCTCGATCTCCTCGCAGAGCCTTTCAAGAGTCTGATGAGAGGGCATTGCGTACGGGTCTCCAGTAGCAGACGTGTGCGACGTAGTCCGAGGCGTTGATCGTCTCTGAGCATCACGGTTGACATGGATCCGGGAAGAGTAAATCGCGTCCTGTGTCACATCCCCCGAGGTGCGTAAACGATCGGCGCCCGACAGATTTCCAGAACGATAATGACGTAAGATTATACGAAGCGCTTATTCTAGTCAAACATGAGTACGGCCTCGGTATTCGTCCCGTCAATCCGGGGATAAGGCCCTGGGGATTCAGTAATTACCGGTACGATCGAAGCCGAGAGTCAGTTCTCTTTTACCTCCCCCTACGGACACCCCTGAGCCGTGCGGATCTGGTTGGCGGCCGCGATCAACTGGTCCGCCTGGGCCTTGGTCAGCTTCTTGCCGGATTGCGCCTGAACCTGACCGATGAATGCGTCGATCTGGTTGCAGGCGCTGGTGGTGTTCCCGGATGCAAATGAATCGATCGCATTCTGCAGCGTGGTGGTCAGGCTGGTGCTCGTTCCTGACGGGAGATTGAGGCTCTGCACCACCGTGATCAGGTTCGACGCCTGGGCTGAAGGGCCGTTGACCGTGAGCGTGAAGCTGCCGCTCGAGGAGTTGCCGGCGGCGTCCGATGCCGTGCAGCTCACCGTGCTTGTGCCGATCGGGAACGTGCTGGCCGAGGGAGGCGCACACACGATGCTCGGTACGAGACCCGAATTATCGGCCGCCGTCACGGTGTAGTCGACGATGGCTCCGGTGGGACTGGTAGCATCGGCCGTGACACCGACTGGAAGCGCCAGCAGCGGCGCTTCCGTGTCGACGCGCACGATCAAGGTCTGGTCCGGCTCCGCGTTGCCGGCGACGTCGGTGGCGTGGTAGGTGATCGTGCTCACACCGTTCGCCGACACCGTGAAGGCAGTCGAGCTCGCGGCCACGGTGTTGGTGCTGGTGACCGTTCCGGTCGGACTCACCGTCACCACGGTGAAGGTGACGGACGCCACCCCGCTGCCGCTGTCGCTGGCGCTCAGGCTCACGGTGACCGGGGCATCGTTCCAGCCGTTAGCGTTTGGCGCCGGCGTCGCGCCGGCGGACGTCACCGGCGCCAGCGTATCGATGCGAACGACGAGCGTTTTGGCCGCCTCCGTGTTGCCCGCGACATCGGTGGCCTGGTAGGTAATGGTATTGACTCCCGCGGCCGAAAGCGGGAACGAGGCGCTGTTGGCGCTCACGGTCGCCCCGGTCGAGGACGAAGCGTTTGTCACGGTGTAGCTGATCGACTGCACGGCGCTGCTCCCGGCGGCAGCGTTCAGGTTCACCGTGACCGGCGTGTTGTTCCACCCGGCCGCATTGGCAGAGGGCGTCGCGCTCGCCGAGGTCGTGGGAGGAAAGTCGTCGTTCTGAACCGTTCCCGTGCCGATGGCGGTGGTGATGGTTGCGTTGACCGGCGAAGACAGAACGACGGTGAACGTCTCATCTGGCTCCGTCACTGCGTCGCTGACGACGGGGACCGTGATGGTCCGCGTCAGCGTACCTGGTGCGAACGTGAGCGTGCCGCTGGTCGTGGCGTAGTCGCCCGGTGCCGCGGCTGTTCCATCGGCCGTCGCGTAATTGACGGTTACCGTCCGGGCTGTCGAACCTGTGAGTGTGACCGTGAAGACAACGTTCGTCGTCCCACCCGTTCCCTCGGCCTGGCTGACGTTGTTGATGGCGAGGGTTGGGAGGGGATCGTCGTCGATGATGGTCACGGTTGCCGAAGCAGGCGCGCCGAGGACGGCGCCGCCACCAGGAGTGGTGAGTGTGACGGCGAAGGTCTCGTTGGCTTCGTTGACGCCGTCGTCGATGATCGGAACGGTGAAGCTCTGCGACGTCACTCCGGGGCCGAAGGTGAGCGTGCCGCTGGTGGCGGTGTAGTCGGAGCCCGCGATCGCGGATCCGTTCGAGGTGGCGTAGTTGACGGTGACGCTGCAGTCGGTTCCGCCGGTGCGGTTGACGGTGATCGTAACGCGGCCCGCTGCTTCGCTCGCGGAGTAGGTCGCGCTCGAAAGGCCGAGCGTTCCGGGCGCGGTCGCACTGAGCAGAATGGAGACGTCGTTCGAGTTGAAGTTCGCGACGGCGAGGTCGCTTCGCCCATCGCCGTTGAAGTCGCCGATGGCCAGGGAGGTCGGATTCGCTCCCACCGCAAAGATCCCAACCCCCGGGCCGAGCAGAACTGAGACGTTGTTCGAATTGTGGTTCGCGACGGCGAGATCGCTCTGCCCATCGCCATTGAAGTCGCCGATCGTAATGGAGAAGGGCTGTGTTCCTGCCGCCAAGTTCGTCGTCGCTAAAAACGTCCCCGACCCCGAGCCGAGCAGAATCGAGATGCTGTTCGAGGCGGCGTTCGCGACGGCGAGGTCGCTCAGCCTGTCGCCATTGAAGTCGACGATAGCGACGGAGATCGGAGACGCTCCCGCCGCGAAGTTCGTCGCCGCTCCAAACGTCCCCGTCCCCGTGCCGAGCAGAATGGAGACGTCGTTCGAGCCCTGGTTCGCGACGGCGAGGTCGCTGCGCCCATCGCCGTTCAACTCACCGATGGCCACTGAGCGCGGATTCGTTCCCGCGGCAAAGTTGGTCGCCGCTCCAAACGCCCCGGTCCCCGTGCCGAGCAGAATGGAGACGTTGTTCGAGCCATTGTTCGCGACGGCGAGGTCACTCCGTCCATCGCCGTTGAAGTCGCCGATGGCCAGGGAGATCGGATCCGCTCCCACCGCAAAGTTGTTTGCCACTCCAAACGTCCCCGTCCCGGTGCCGAGCAGAATGGAGACGTTGCCCGAGCCGGTGTTTGCGACGGCGAGGTCGCTCCGCCCATCGCCGTTGAAGTCGCCGATGGTGACCGAGAACGGATTCGTTCCCACCGGATAGTTCGTCGCCGCACCAAACGTTCCCGTCCCGGTGCCGAGCAGAATCGAAACGTCGTTGGAGCCGGAGTTCGCGACGGCGAGGTCGCTCCGTCCATCGCCGTTGAAGTCGCCGATGGCCACTGAGGCAGGATTCGCTCCCGCGGCAACGTTCGTAGCCGGTGCAAAGACGGCACAGGTGCTCGCGGGGGCGGTGTACGTGAAATCATCCACCGCAGTGTCGGCGCTCGTCCCGGAGGCGTTTGTGACGCGGACGCTGACCGTACCGCTGCCGGCGGGGCTGGTGGCGGTGCATTGAATGGTCGACCCGCAGCTCGCGCTCGTGCCGGCGGTGGCGCCGAACGCCACGGTAGTGCTGCCTGCGACGAAGTTCGAACCGGTGATGGTGACCACCGTTCCCCCTGCCGTCGGACCGGTGGAGGGACTGATCGACGAGACGACTGGAGCGCAGGCAGCGTTGAGCAGAATGGAGACGTTGGTCGAGCTCGAGTTCGCGACGGCCAGGTCGCTCCGCCCATCGCCGTTGAAGTCGCCGATGGCCACGGAGGCTGGAAGCAGCCCCACGGCCAGATTCGTCGCCGCTCCGAAAGTCCCGGTCCCGGTGCCGAGAAGAATCGAGACGTTGTTCGAGCTGAAGTTGGCGACGGCGAGATCGCTCCGCCCGTCGCCGTTGAAGTCGGCAACGGCTACGGAGCGCGGACCGGCTCCCACCGCGACGTTGGTCGCCGCTCCGAAGGTCCCTGTCCCCGTGCCGAGCAGAATCGACACGTTGGTCGAGCCGGAGCTCGCAACGGCGAGGTCGCTTCGGCCATCTCCGTTGAAGTCGCCGATGGCCACGGAGAACGGCAGGCTTCCCGCGGCAACGTTGGTCGCCGCTGCAAAGGTCCCGGTTCCCGTGCCCAGCAGGATGGAGACGTTGTTCGAGCCTTGGTTGGCGACGGCGAGGTCGCTCCGCCCATCGCCGTTGAAATCGCCGATGGCCACGGAGCGCGGATTGATTCCCACGTCGAAGTTCGTCGCCGCGCCAAACGTCCCCGTCCCCGTGCCGAGCAGGATTGAGACGTTGTTGGAGCCGAAGTTGGCGACGGCGAGATCGATGCGCCCGTCACCGTTGAAGTCGCCGACGGCCACGGAGAACGGATTGGTTCCCACCGTAAAGCTCGTCGCCGCTCCGAACGTCCCCGTTCCCGTGCCGAGCAAAATCGAGACATCGTTCGAGGTCTGGTTCGCCACGGCGAGGTCGCTCCGCCCGTCACCGTTGAAGTCGCCAATGGCCACGGAGCGCGGATTCGTGCCCGTCGCGAAGTTGGTCGCCGGTCCAAACGTCCCCGTCCCCGTGCCGAGCAGAATGGAGACGGTGTTGGAGTCGAGGTTCGTGACGGCGAGGTCGCTGCGTCCATCGCCGTTGACGTCGCCGATGGCAACGGAGACCGGAACCGCTTCCACCGCAAGGTTCGCTGGCGGTACATAGACGGTACAGGCGCTCGGTGCGGCGGTGTAGGTGAAATCATCGGCTGCCGTGTCGGCGCTCGTCCCCGAGGCGTTCGTGACGCGGACGCTGACCGAGCCGCTGCCGGTGGGGCTGGTGGCGGTGCATCGAGTCGGCGACGCACAGCTCACGGTCGTTGCGGCGGTGGTACCGAAGGTCACGGCCGTGGCACCGACAACGAAGTTCGATCCGGTGATAGTGACGACCGTTCCCCCTGCCGTCGGACCGGTGGAGGGGCTGATCGATGAGACGAGGGGCGGACAGCTCGAGTTGAGCAGAAGGGAGACGTTGTTGGAGCCGAGGTTGGCGACGGCGAGGTCGCTCCGGCCATCGCCGTTGAAGTCCACCGCTGCCACCGAGATCGGATTCGTTCCCGCCGCGACGTTCGTCGCCGCGCCAAACGTGCCCGGCCCGGTACTGAGCAGAATGGAGATGGTGTTCGAGATGTTGTTGGCGACGGCAAGGTCGCTCCGGCCATCGCCGTTGAAGTCGCCGATGGCCACGGAGACGGGCTGCGTTGCCACTGCAAAGTTCCTCGGCACTCCAAACGTCCCCGTGCCTGTGCCAAGCAGAATGGAGACGTTGTTCGAGCCGACGTTCGCGACGGCGAGGTCATTCCGCCCATCGCCGTTGAAGTCGCCGACGGCCACGGATATCGGATTCGATCCCACCGCAAAGTTCGTCGCCGCTCCAAACGTGCCCGTCCCCGTGCCGAGCAGAATGGAGACGTTGTTCGAGAGCTGGTTTGCGACGGCGAGGTCGCTCCGCCCATCGCCATTGAAGTCGCCGATGGTCACGGTATCCGGATTCGTTCCCACGGCAACGTTTGTCGCCGCTCCAAACGTCCCGGTCCCTGTGCCGAGCAGAATGGAGACGTCATTCGAGCCTTGGTTTGCGACGGCGAGGTCGCTCCGCCCATCGCCGTTGAAGTCGCCCACGGCCACGGAGAACGGGCCGGTTCCCACCGCAAAGGTCGTCGCAGTTCCAAACGTCCCTGTCCCCGTGCCGAGCAGAATGGAGACGTTGTTGGCGATGTAGTTGGCGACGGCGAGGTCGCTCCGCCCATCGCCGTTGAAATCGCCGATGGCCACGGCGACCGGCAGCATGGCCACGGCAAAGTTCGCCGGCGCTCCAAACGTCCCCGTCCCCGTGCCGAGCAGAATGGAGATGTCGCTCGAGCCCTGGTTCACGACGGCGAGGTCGCTCCGCCCATCGCCGTTGAAGTCGCCGATGGCCACGGAGCGCGGGGCCGATCCCGCCACAAAATTCGTCGCCGGTGCAAAGACGTTGCAGCCGCCCGAGGGGGCGGTGTAGGTGAAGTCATCCGCCGCGGTGTCGGCGCTGGTCTCTGAGCCGTTCGTCACGCGGACGCTGACCGTGCCGGTTCCGGCGGGGCTGGTGGCTGTGCATCGAATGTTCGACGCACAGCTCACGCTCGTGCCGGCGGTGGCACCGAAGGCCACGGTCGTGGCGCCGGCAACGAAGTTCGATCCGGTGATGGTGACGACCGTTCCGCCTGTGGTCGGACCGGTGGAGGGGCTGATCGAGGTGACGACCGGCGTGCAACCGGCGTTGAGCAGGATGGAGACGGTGTTCGCGTTCGCGTTCGTGTTCGCGACGGCGAAGTCGCTCCGCCCATCGCCGTTGAAGTCGCCGACGGCCACTGATCCCGGATTGGTTCCCGCCGCAACGCTGGTCGGTGCTCCAAAGGTCCCCGTCCCCGTGCCGAGCAGAATGGAGACGTTGTTGGAGTTGATGTTTGCGACGGCGAGGTCGCTGTGCCCATCGGCGTTGAAGTCGCCGATGGCCACGGAGACCGGAGTCGTTCCCACGGCAAAGTTGGTCGCCGTTCCAAAGCCTCCCGTTCCCGTACCGAGCAGAATCGAGACAGTGTTCGAGGTCTGGTTTGCCACAGCGAGGTCGCTGCGCCCATCGCCGTTGAAGTCGCCGATGGCCACGGAGACCGGAACCGCTCCCACCGCGAAGTTTGTTGCCGCACCAAACGTCCCCGACCCCGTACCGAGCAGAATGGAGACGTTGTTCGAGTTGAAGTTCGCGACGGCGAGGTCGCTCCGGCCATCGCCGTTGAAGTCGCCGATGGCCACGGCCTGCGGATTCGTTCCCACCGCAAAGTTCGTCGCCGCTGCAAACGTTCCGCTACCGGTGCCCAGCAGAATCGAGACGGTGTTCGAGCCCTGGTTTGCGACGGCGAGGTCGCTGCGCCCATCGCCGTTGAAATCGCCGACCGCGGCGAAGACCGGGGTCGTTCCGACCGCGAAGTTCGCCGCCGCTGCAAACGTCCCCATCCCCGTGCCCAGCAGAATGGATACGTTGTCCGAGTTGGCGTTGGTGACGGCGAGGTCGCTGCGCCCATCGCCGTTGAAGTCGCCGATGGCGATGGAGACCGGAAACGCTCCCACGGCAAAGTTCGTCGCCGCCGCAAACGTCCCCATTCCCGTGCCGAGCAGAATCGAGACGTCATTCGAGTTCTGGTTCGCGACAGCGAGGTCGGTGCGTCCATCGCCGTTGAAGTCGCCGATGACCACTGAGCGCGGAATTGCTCCCACGGCAAAGTTCGTCGCCGGCACAAACACGCTGCATGCGCTCGAGTGGGCGGTGTACGTGAAGTCATCCGCCGCCGTGCCGGCGCTGGTCCCCGAGGAGTTCGTGGCACGGACGCTGACCGTGCCGCTGCCGGCGGGGCTCGTCGCGGTGCACTGAATCGTCGAGGCACAGCTCACGCTCGTGGCGGGGGTCGTGCCGAACATCACGGTCGTCGCGCCGACGACAAAGTTCGAGCCGGTGATGGTGACGACGGTTCCTCCCGCCGCCGGACCGGTGGAGGGATTGATCGAGGAGACGACCGGAGGGCAGCCGGCGTTGAGCAGAATGGAGACGTTGTTCGAGCTCGGGTTTGCGACGGCGAGGTCGCTCCGGCCGTCGCCGTTGAAGTCGCCGATGGCCACGAAGTACGGATTCGTTCCCACTGCCAGGCTGGTCGCCGCGCCGAACGTCCCCGTCCCCGTGCCGAGGAGAATCGAGACGCTGTTGGAGGTAACGCTGGTCACGGCGAGGTCGCTGCGCCCGTCGCCATTGAAGTCGCCGATGGCCACCCAGGATAAATCCGTTCCCACGGCAACGTTCGTCGCCGCTCCAAACGCGCCCGTTCCCGTGCCGAGCAGAATGGAGACGTTGTTCGAGCCGTTGTTTGCGACAGCGAGGTCGTTCATGCCATCGCCGTTGAAGTCGCCGACGGCCACGGAGCGCGGAGTCGTTCCGGCGGCAACGTTGGTCGCCGCTCCAAACGTCCCCGTTCCCGTGCCGAGCAGGATCGACACGTTGTCCGAGCTGTGGTTTGCGACGGCGAGATCGCTGCGCCCATCGCCGTTGAAGTCGCCGACCGCCAGGGAGTCCGGATTCGATCCCACGGCAACGTTGGTCGCCGCTCCAAACGTCCCCGTCCCCGTGCCCAGCAGAATCGAGACATTGTTGGAGTCAAAGTTAGCAACGGCCAGGTCGCTGCGCCCATCGCCGTTGAAATCGCCGATGGCCACGGCGTTCGGACCCGATCCCACCGCGAAGTTGGCCGCCGCTCCAAGTGTCCCCGTCCCCGTGCCCAGCAGTACGGAGACGCTGTTCGAGAATTCGTTGGCGACGGCCAGGTCGATCCGCCCATCGCCGTTGAAGTCGCCGATGGCCACCGAGCGCGGATTCGTTCCGACCGCAACGTTCGTCGCCGTTCCAAACGTCCCCATCCCCGAGCCGAGCAGAATGGAGACGTTGTTGGAACTGGTGTTGGCGACGGCCAGGTCGCTCCGGCCATCGCCGTTGAAGTCGCCGACGGCCACGGATTGCGGACCCGATCCCACCGCGAAGTTCACCGCCGGTACGAAGGCGCTGCAGGCGCTCGAGGGAGCGGTGTACGTGAAGTCATCCGCCGCCGTGTCGGCGCTGGTCCCCGAGGCGTTCGTGACGCGGACGCTGACCGTGCCGCTGCCGGCGGGGCTGGTGGCGGTGCATTGAATCGTTGACGCGCAGCTCACGCTCGTGCCGGCGGTAGCACCGAACTTCACGGTCGTGGCGCCGACCACGAAGTTCGAACCGGTGATGGTGACGACGGTTCCTCCCGCCGTCGGACCGGTGGAGGGATTGATCGAGGTGATGACAGGAGTGCAGCCGGCGTTGAGCAGAATGGAGGCGGTGTTCGAGATCGAGTTCGCGACGGCGAGGTCGCTCCGCCCATCGCCATTGAAATCGCCGATGGCCAGGGCCTCGGGATTCGATCCGACGGCGACATTCGTCGGCGCTCCAAACGTCCCCGTCCCGGTGCCGAGCAGGATCGAAACGTTACCAGAGCTCAAGTTGGCGACGGCGAGATCGCTCCGCCCATCGCCGTTGAAGTCGCCGACGGCCACGGATTCCGGATTCGTTCCCGCGACAATGTTCGTTGCCGATCCAAACGTCCCCGTCCCCGTGCCCAGCAGAATCGAGACGTTGCTCGAGTTCTGGTTGGCTACGGCGAGGTCGCTCTGCCCATCGCCGTTGAAGTCGCCGATCGTCACGGAGAACGGCCGTGTTCCCACCGCGAAGTTCGTCGCCGCTCCAAACGTCCCGCTCCCAGTGCCCAGCAGAATGGACACGTTGTTCGAGGTGAAGTTGGCGACGGCAAGGTCGCTCCGTCCATCGCCGTTGAAGTCGCCGACGGCCACCGAGAGCGGAGTCGTTCCGACCGCAAAGTTCGTCGCCACGCCGAACGTCCCCGTCCCCGTGCCCAGCACAATGGAGACGTTGTTCGAGCCGTCGTTCGCGACGGCGAGGTCGCTCCGCCCATCGCCGTTGAAGTCACCGATGGCAACCGACTGCGGTGTCGCTCCCACGGCAAAGCTGGTCGCCGCACCAAACGTCCCGGTTCCCGTGCCGAGCAGAATCGACACGCTGCCCAAGATCTGGTTCGCGACGACGAGGTCGGTGTGCCCGTCGCCGTTGAAGTCACCGATGGCCACCGAGCGCGGAGTCGTTCCCGCGGCAAGGTTCGCCGCCGCGCCAAACGTTCCCGGCCCGGTGCCCAGCAGAATCGACACGTTGCCATTGTTCAAGTTCGCGACGGCGAGATCGCTGCGTCCATCGCCGTTGAAGTCGCCGATGGCCACCGAGACCGGAATCGCTCCGACCGCAAGGTTCGTTGCCGGTGCAAAGACGCTGCAGGCGCTTGCTGCGGCTGTGTAGGTGAAGTCATCCGCCGCCGTGTCGGCGCTCGCCCCGGAGGCGTTCGTGACCCTGACGCTCACCGTGCCGCTGCCGGCGGGGCTGGTGGCGGTGCACTGAATGGTCGACGCGCAGCTCACGCTCGTGGCGGCGGTGGCGCCGAACTTCACAGTCGTGGCGCCGGCCACGAAGTTCGAGCCGGTGATGGTGACGACAGTTCCGCCTGCTGCCGGACCGGTGGAGGGGCTGATCGACGAGACGACCGGAGGAGGACAACTGGCGTTGAGCAGGATGGAGACGTCGTCCGCGTTCGCGATGGCCAGGTCACTCCGCCCATCCCCATTGAAGTCGCCGATGGCCACGGAGGACGGAAGCACTCCCACTGCAAGGTTTGTCGGCGGTCCAAAGGCCCCTGTCCCCGTGCCGAGCAGAATCGAGACGTTGTCGGAGTTGAAGTTGGCGACGGCGAGGTCGCTCCGCCCATCGCCGTTGAAATCGCCAGTGGCCACCGCGATCGGACTCGCTCCCGCGGCAACGTTCGTCGCCGCGCCAAACGTCCCCGTCCCCGTGCCGAGCAGAATCGAGACGGTCGAGCCCGTATTGGCGACGGCCAGGTCGCTCCGCCCGTCGCCGTTGAAGTCGCCGATGGCCACGGAGAACGGACCCGCTCCCACCGGAAAGTTCATCGGCGCTCCAAACGTCCCTGTCCCCGTGCCGAGCAGAATGGAGACATTGTTCGAGCCGACGTTCGCGACGGCGAGGTCGCTCCGCCCATCGCCGTTGAAGTCGCCGATGGCAACGGAGGCCGGAGAGTCTCCCACGGCAACGTTCGTCGCCGCGCCAAACGTCCCCGTCCCGGTACCGAGCAGAATCGAGACGTTGTTCGAGCCTTCGTTTGCGATGGCGAGATCGCTCCGCCCATCGCCGTTGAAGTCGCCGATGGCCACCGAGACCGAACCCGCTCCCACGGCGAAGTTCGTCGCCGGGCCAAACGTCCCCGTCCCCGTGCCGAGCAGAATCGAGACGGTCGAGTTGGCGTTTGCGACGGCGAGGTCGCTGCGCCCGTCGCCGTTGAAGTCCCCGATGGCGGCGGAAAACGGCTGGATTCCCACCGGAAAGTTTGTCGGCGCTCCAAACGTCCCGCTCCCCGTGCCGAGCAGAATCGAGACGTCATTCGAGTTTTGGTTCGGAACGGCCAGGTCGATGCGCCCATCGCCGTTGAAGTCGCCGATGGCCACGGAGCGCGGGTGGGCTCCCGCGCTAACGTTCGTCGCCGGCGCAAAGACGTTGCAGCCGCCCGAGGGGGCGGTGTACGTGAAGTCATCGGCCGCCGTGTCGGCGCTGGTCCCCAAGGAGTTGGTCACCCGTACGCTGGCCGTGCCGCTGCCGGCGGGGCTGGTGGCGGTGCACTGAATCGTCGACGCGCAGCTCACGCTCGTGCCGGGGATGGCGCCGAAGGCCACGGTCGTGGCACCGGGGATGAAGTTCGATCCGGTGATGGTGATCACCGTTCCCCCTGCCGTCGGACCGAACGCTGGATTGATTGATGCGACAGCCGGAATCGGGAAGGCGGGGAATGTCGATTGGTTAAGGAGAACCGAGACGGAGTTGCTGTCTTGATTCACCACCGCGAGGTCGGGCTTGCCGTCGCCATCGAGGTCCCCGACGGCGACGGAGACCGGTTTCGTTCCCACGGCGAAGTTCGTGGCCGGTGCGAAGCCGCCGCTGCCATCGCCCGGCAGAACCGAGACGCTATTGCCGTTTTGATTGGCCACGACGAGATCGGGCTTGACGTCGCCATTGAAGTCCCCCACCGCCACCGAGGCCGGGGCGAAACCGACCGCAACGCTGGTGGCCGGTGCGAATCTGCCGCCGCCGGTGCCGATTAGAACCGAGACGATGGTGTCGCGGAGATTCGTCACGGCGAGATCGGGCTTGCCGTCGTTGTTGAAGTCTCCGATGGCGATCGAGCCCGGGGCGGAACCGACCGCGAAATTCGTGGTCGCTCCGAAGCTGCCGCCGCCGGCGCCCAGCAGAACGGCGACGGTGCCGCCGCGCGCCATGGCCACGACGAGGTCTCGCCGTCCGTCCCCGTCGAGGTCTCCGATGGCGACGAAGGTCGGGTCGGTCCCTAAGTCGGTCCCGATGGCGATGGTCGTGGCCGTCCCGAAGCCGCCGCTGCCGTCGCCGGGGAGAATGGAGAGGTCATCGCTGCCGAGATTCGCCACGGCAAGGTCCGGCGTACCGTCGCCGTTGAGATCCCCAATGGCGACGGAGCTCGGGCCTGTCCCCACGGCGAAGCTCGTGGCCGGCGCGAAACTTCCGCTGCCATTGCCCAGGAGAACCGAGACGTCGCCGCCGAGGGAATTCGTCACGGCCAGGTCGGGCACGCCGTCGCCGTTGAGGTCCCCCACCGCCAAAGAGCTCGGGCCGGAGCCCACCGTGAAGTCCGTGGCCGGTCCGAAGCCGCCACCGCCCGTTCCGAGCAGGACGGAGACGCTGTTACTGCTGAAATTCGCCGCCGCCAGGTCGGGCTTGCCGTCGCCATTGAAATCCCCAATGGCCACCGCGCGCGGGGACAATCCCACGACAAGATCCGTGGCCGGGGCAAAGGAAACAGTTTGGGTGAAAGCGGCGCCGGCCGGAATGAGGACCGCCAGGCCGATGGCAAGGAGTCCAGGTCTTGTCGTCCACGCTGAAGTCCGGTGTTTGCGGGGAACGGGACGAACCGCGGAATGAAACTCTGCGGCCGCGAAGAGGTTACCGGCGGGTGCGGACATGGCCACCCCTTTGATCTGGTGCGACCGGGCGTTCCCCCCGTTCCTGATGCCAGCCGCCTTTAGGGGCAGCCTCGCAATTTCAGTCGCCAGGCCGCGATGCAAGGAATTGCGAGGACGTTAGCGTACATCAGTAATTGGCGCTGCACTCCATTCTTTCGAGAATGAAATCCAGCACGCGACGCCGCATTCCATGCACTATTGGTAAAAAAGAGTGTAATTCGTGTCCGGCATCACGCGGATGAGTGTCCGGCATCACATGACGACTGGAGCGCGTCCACAATTCATGGATCAGTGGCAGTGATTCCGCGATCTAACACAGTCTGTCTGAAACCACTTGCCACGCCCTGTCGTCGAGAGTCCTTCTCCCCCCGCGGTTTCTTGCGGGGGGAGAAGGACTCTCGACGACAGGAGTGGCAAGCTCTCGACGAGCAACAGAAGTGGCGGCGAGAATGGAGAAATGCGGGCTAATATCATGCATCGCAAGGGATTGTTTTCCGGCCACGCTCCTTTACGTCCCATCCTCCACATTCTTCAAATAGAACGACAGTGACTCCAGGTTGATGCGGAGGTCGACGGATTTGACCTTTACGCCGGGGCGGGCGCGGAGCTGGGTGGGGGCGAAGTTGAGGACGGCGTTGAGGCCGACGTCGGCGAAGGCGTCGTAGACGGTCTGGGCGGATTCGGCGTTGACGGCGACGATGCCGATGTCGACCTGCTGATCGCGCACGATCGTTGGGAGATCCTCCCATGCCAGGACTTCGATGCCGCTGCGGGAGCGGCGTCCGATTTTGGCGGGATCGTTGTCGACGAGCGCGGTGATCTGGAAGCCGTTGTCGTTGAAGCCGCCGTAGTCGGCCAGGGCCATGCCGAGGTTGCCGGCGCCGGCGATGAGAACGCGGCGGGTGCGGTCCAGGCCGAGCTCACGCACCAGGTGCTCCTTCAGGCGCGACACGTTGTAGCCGACGCCGCGCGTGCCGAACTCGCCGAAGCAGGCCAGGTCTTTGCGGATCTGCGCCGAGTTGAGGTGGAAGCGCTCCGCCAGCTCCGCCGAGGAGACGGTCATCTGGCCGCAGGCCTCGAGGAACGTCAGGCAGCGAAGGTAGACCGACAACCTGCCGGTCGTCATCTCCGAGACCGTTTCGCGTTCGTTGTGGTTCAACCGGTCGTTCGACATGAGTCGGGGCTACGGCAGGAGCGCGCGGGCTGCTGCTCCTGCCGCATCGAAAAGAGGTGTGGGAAAGAGGCCGATGGCGAAGATGCCGATCAGTGAGATCAGCAGTGCACCAGTGCCGAAGATGTCCGCGTCGAGGAGCACGGAGATCGGGAGTCGGGGGTCGGAAATTGCCTGAGTCTCACCATGCGAATCCGCGGTTTCGGGCTCCTTCATGTAGAGAAAGTAGACCACGCGCAGGTAGTAATAGACCGAGACGATGCTGGTCAGGATGCCGATGAAGGCGACGGTCATATGGCCGGAGTCGACGGCGGTCTTGAAGATGTAGAACTTGGCGATGAAGCCCGCGGTTGGAGGGAGGCCGGAGAGCGAGAACATGCAGATGGTCAGGGCCAGGCCGTAGAACGGGCGGCGGAAGCCGAGGCCGGCGATGTCGTCGAGCGTCTGCGGATCGTTCTGGTTCTTGGCCAGCATGGAGACGACGCCGAAGGCGCCGATGTTCATCAGGGCGTAGGTGATGACGTAGACGCTGATGGCGGCCACCGATTCGTCGCGCAGCGAGAGGAGCGCGATCAGCATGTAGCCGACATGGGCGATGCCGGAGTAGGCCAGCATCCGCTTCAGGTCGCGCTGGGCGATGGCCACGGCGTTGCCGATGATCATCGAGAGGATCGACAGGGCCGCGACCATCTTCATCCACGAGGCCTGCTGGATGACCGGTGTCATCGACGAGAAGATGCGCACCAGGGCGATGAGCGTCGCCGCCTTCGGCGCGACGGAAAGCCAGCCGGCCACGGGCGACGGTGCGCCCTGATAGACATCGGGCGCCCATCCGTGGAACGGCGCGACGGCGAGCTTGAAGCCGAGGCCCGACATCAGGAGGATGAAGGCGATGGTGAGGAGCGGGTTACCCGGGTCGGCCGTGGCGAAGTAGTGCGAGAAGGCGGCCAGGTTCGTCGAGCCGGTGGCGCCGTAGAAGAGAGCCGTTCCGTAGAGGACGAAACCGGTGGCGAACGCTCCCATCAGGAAGTACTTGAGGCTGGCCTCGTTGGAGACGGCGATGCGGCGATGGAAGCCGACCAGGACGAAGATGCAGATCGAGAGCAGCTCCAGCCCGAGGATGACCACCAGGAGGTCGAGCCCCTTGGCCATCATCATCATGCCGGTGGTCCCCCACATCAAGAGAGCGTAGAACTCGCCGCGCTCGAACCCCTCGCGGGCCAGGTAGGCGCGGGCGAAGAGCGTGGCCAGGACGGCGGCCAGGAGGAAGGTGTAGTCGAAGATCGCGGTGATGCCGCTGATCTGGTAGGTGCCTCCGAAGAAGTTGCCGCCGATGAGCAGGCGCTCGCTCCAGCCGGCGGCGAGGAAGACGATCACGGCCAGCGGTGCCGTGGCGCCGCGCAGTTTTGGGGCGAAGGCGTCGAAGAGGATCAGCAGGATGCCGCCGATCGAGAGGATCAGCTCGGGGAGGATGGCGTTCAGCCAGCCGGGCTCGAGCAGCGGGGTCAGGTTCAACGGACACCTCCAACGTCAGGGGCGAGGGACGAGTTATGGCGAGGGAGGGAGCTCCTGGCGATCATCGCTTTGCTGGCGTCGGTCTTGTGGACGATCTGCAGGAGTTGCTGGACGCTCGGCGTCATCTTGCGCAGGAAGGTATTGGGGCGGACGCCGATCCAGACCATCAGGATGACCAGCGGGACCAGCGCGGCGATCTCGTTCCAGGCGATCTCGCGAACGTTGCGATTTTCTTCCTTCGTGATCGGCCCGAAGAAGACGCGCTGGATGAGCCAGAGCAGGTAGATGGCCGCGAGGATGACTCCCGTTGCCGCGATGACCGTCCACCTCGGCGAGGTCTGGAACGACCCCGCCAGGATCAGGAACTCGCCGATGAAGCCGTTCAGCCCCGGCAGGCCGACCGACGAGAGCATGGAGATGATGAAGAACGTTGCGAAGACCGGCATGGTCTTCGCCAATCCGCCGTAGTCGGCGAGAAGGCGCGTGTGCCGCCGCTCGTAGATCACGCCGACACAGAGGAAGAGGGCGCCGGTGGAAAGGCCGTGGTTGACCATCTGCAGGATCGAGCCTTCGATCGAGGTCTGGTTCAGGGCGAAGATGCCGAGCACGCAGAAGCCGAGGTGCGAGACCGAGGAGTAGGCGACGAGCTTCTTCATGTCCGGCTGGACCCACGCCACTAACGCACCGTAGATGACGCCGATGACGGCCAGGGCGATGAGCAGGCCTGCGTACTTGGCCGTGGCGTCGGGGAAGAACGGCAGGACGAAGCGGAGGAAGCCGTAGGTGCCCATCTTCAGCATCACGCCGGCCAGGATGATCGAGCCTCCGGTGGGAGCTTCGACGTGCGCGTCCGGGAGCCAAGTATGCAGCGGGAAGAGCGGGACCTTGATGGCGAAGGCGAGCGCGAAGGCGAAAAAGAGCAGCGTCTGCGCGTGCGGCGCCAGGGACGTGCCGTACAGCTCCGTGATGGCGAAGGTGATCGTTCCGGTGTCGTGGTAGTGGGCGAAGCCGAGATAGATGATGCCGAGCAGCATCAGCAGCGAGCCGGCGATGGTGAAGAGGAAGAACTTGATGGCCGCGTAGATCCGGTTCGCGCCGCCCCAGACGCCGATGACGAGATACATCGGCAAGAGCGTCAGCTCGAAGAAGACGTAGAAAAGAATCAGGTCGCTGGCGACGAAGACACCGATCATGGCCGCTTCCATGATCAGGAAGGCGATGACGTACTCCTTCGGATGCTTGTGGATGGTGTTCCAGGAGGAGAGGAACACCACCGGCGTCAGCAGGGTGGTCAGCAGGATGAGCCAGAGCGAGATGCCGTCGACGCCGAGCGAGTAGCGGATTCCCCACTGCGGGATCCAGGCGAGCGACTCGACGAGCTGCAAGCCGGCGACGCCTTCCTTGAATTGACCGAGGATGCCGAGCGAGGCGATGAAGGTGGCGATGGATGCGAGCAGTCCGAAGGCCTTGATCGCATTCGCCGCCGTCTTCGGAAAGACCAGCAGCAGCACAGCCGAGGCGATAGGGAGCCAGAGAGTGATTGATAGGACGTTCGTCATGCTTGCGGTCTCGCGGTTGCGCGGTTGCGCGGTCTCGGGGTGTTCGGAGTCAGACGCAGCGTTTGAAGGTCCACACCGCGAGACCGCGAGACCGCGAGACCGCGAAACCCCGTCATGCCAGCACCCAAATGAACACGATCACTCCCAGGAAAAACATCAGCGCGTAGTTCCTCACGTTGCCGGTCTGGAAGAAGCGGAGCAGGTCGCCGATGGCGGCGACGATGTAGCCGGCCAGCGCCAGGATGCCGTCGATCAGGGCGTCGATGCCGCGCCAGAGGAATTGAGAGAAGCCTTCCAGCGGCCGGACGATCGTGGCGGCGTACAGCTCGTCCACGTACCACTTGTTCTCCATCCCGTTCGCGATCCTCGGCATGGCCTTGGCGAATTGTTCGTCGGCGGCCAGGCCGCGCTTGTAGAAGCGGGTGTACGCGGCCCAGATGCCGATTGCGGCGATGGCGGTGGAGACGAACATCAATCCGTATTCGAGGTTCGGGGAGATCTCATACTGGACCTCGGGGACCCCGGCGATCTCCGGGAAGATCGGATGCAGCCACGCCGCGAGGAAGTGCCGGTGCGGCCATCCGAGAATTGCCCCGCCGACGGCGGAGAGCGCCGCCAGGATGATCAGCGGCACGGTCATCGTCCACGGCGACTCGTGCAGGTGGTGCTCCTGCTCGTGCGTTCCGCGGAAACTGCCGAAGAACGTCAGGTAGACCAGGCGGAACATGTAGAACGCGGTGCAGAACGCGGCCAGCGTGCCGAGGATCCAGATGATGGCGTTGAACCACTGCGGGAAGTAGGGATTGGCCAGTGCCGACGCCAGGATCTCGTCCTTCGAGAAGAAGCCCGCCAGCGGCGGGATGCCGGCGATGGCGATCGTGGCCACGAGGAACGTCCAGTAAGTGATGGGGATCTTCGACTTCAGGCCGCCCATCTTCCTCATGTCCTGCTCGCCGCTCATGGCGTGGATCACCGAGCCCGATCCGAGGAAGAGGCAGGCCTTGAAGAAGGCGTGTGTGACCAGGTGGAAGATGCCGGCCGTGAAGGCGCCGACGCCGACGCCGATGAACATGAAGCCGAGCTGGGAGACGGTAGAGTAGGCCAGGACTTTCTTGATGTCCCACTGCCTGATTCCGATCGTGGCGGCGAAGAGCGCGGTCAGCGCTCCGATGAGCGCCACGACCATCATCGCGCCGGGCGCGAGGCGGTAGAGCGCGTTCGAGCGAACAACCATGTAGACGCCGGCGGTGACCATCGTGGCGGCATGGATGAGGGCGGAGACCGGAGTGGGGCCGGCCATGGCGTCGGGCAGCCAGACATAGAGAGGGATCTGCGCGCTCTTTCCGACCGCGCCGAGGAAGAGCAGAAGGCAGATCGCCGTCAGCAGCCAGTGCTCCACGCCGCCTGCACTGGCGATCTGCGAGACCTTGGCGAAATCGACGCTCCCGAACCAGGCGAACATCAGGAACATGGCGATGAGGAAGCCGAAGTCGCCGATGCGGTTGACGATGAAGGCCTTCTTGCCGGCCGCCGGAGCGTAGTCGGTCTCGTAATAGAAGCCGATGAGGAGGTAGGAGCAGAGCCCCACCCCTTCCCATCCGACGAACATCAATAGATAGCTCGATCCGAGGATCAGGACGAGCATCTCGGAGAGGAAGAGGTTCAGGTAGGCGAAGTAGCGGCCGAACCCATGCTCGTGGGCCATGTAACCGACGGAGTAGAGGTGGATCAGGAAGCCGACCCAGGTGACGACCATCAGCATGACCACGCTGAGGGGATCGAGCTGGAAGGCGAGATCGGCGCCGATGGAGCCGGAGGAGATCCAGTTGTAGACGAGATCGACGTGCCGCTCGCCGGTGGGATAGGCGGCGTGGTACTGCACGACGGCGATCGTTCCGGCGATGGCTGCGCCGAGGGAGGCCAGCAGCGCCACGGCCGTCACGAAGCCCTTGCCGAGGCGCTTGCCGAACAGGCCGTTCAGCAGAAAGCCGGCGAACGGCAGCAGGGGGATGAGCCAGAGTTTGTTGAGCATGTACGGGAAGGATGAAGGCAGAGGGCGGACGGCAGAAGGAACGAATCGAGAGGCGCTTGGCCGCTACGACGTCATCCCCTTCTGCCTTCTGCTTTCTGCCTTCATCCTTTGTTCTCTCCTCGCATCTGCCGATGCGAGGAGCGTCCCCGCATCAGCTCTGATCTTTTACGCGTTCCTGGTAGTCATCGGAGGAGGCCGGGTCGAGCTCCCAGCGATGTTCGTCGCGGCTCCGTTCTTTTTCTCCGACTTTCAGCTCCTCGTCGTCGGCGTATGAGATTCCCATCGCCGCCGCCGTCTCCTCGGTGTCATTCTGGCCGGGGGTTGTCTGACTCCCGGTCGAAGCCTCGTCGCCCTGCGACTCGGCCATCTCCCACTGTGCGTCGATATCGCCTCCGGACAGCGATGGATCGACGCCGTTGTTCTCGCGCAACCGTCCCGCGAGCTTCTGCGTCCCCGCCTCGACGTCCGGCATGGCCGGCTCGATGCGGTCATCGATGCCATTGCGATTCCTGTCCTTCCGCTCGTTCTCTTCCCAGTCAATGAGCTTCTCGGTCTTGTCCATTTTCGGCTCCTGTTGAGCCTGAAAATGCGACGTTCGTGCCGTGTTGAGCTGTTGGCTCTCAGCTATTAGCTCTTAGGGGACCGAAACGCGCCCCTAAGAGCTAATAGCTAACAGCCAAGAGCCCCCTACCACCTCATCAAATTCGCCTCATCTACATCGATCGTGTGCCGGTGATGGAACAGGGAGATGAAAATGGCCAGGCCGACGGCGGCTTCGGCGGCGGCGATGGCCATGACGAAAAAGACGAAGAGGAGTCCGTGGATCTGATGGAACTGGCGGGCGTAGGCGACGAAGGTCAGGTTGACCGCGTTCACCATCAGCTCGATGCACATGAAGATAGTGATGCCGTTCTTCCGCGTCAGCACGCCGCAGACGCCGAGCGCGAAGAGGATGGCGCTGAGGATCAGGAACCAGTGCGTCGGAATCATAGTTTGTTCTCCCCGGTCGGAGGTGGGATGGCGCCCGTGCGGCCGCTGAGGATCAACGCGCCGACGATCGCCGCCAGGAGAAGGATCGAGACCATCTCGAACGGGAAGATGTAGGCCTCGAACATCCGGATGCCGACCGTCCGCGCATCCGAGACGAACGGCCCCTCGGGCAGCTTCGTCACGCCGAATTTCGCGAGGTAGTAGATCAGCGCCAAGCCGAAGGCGGCGCTGGTGGTGTACCCGAGGAACTGCTGCACCGGGCGCGTGCGAGGCTCCTCCTGATGCTGCAGGTTCAGCAGCATGATCACGAAGAGGAAGAGCACCATGATCGCGCCGGCATAGACGATCACCTGCAACGCGGCCAGAAACGGCGCCTCGAGCAGCACATACATCACCGCCAGCGCAAAGAACGACGCCACCAGCGACAGTGCTCCAACCACCGGGTTGCGGTGCAACACCACCACCGCCGCGAAGATCACGGCGACGGCGGCGAAGAAGAAGAAGATGGCGAAGGTGATCATGGTTGCGGGGTCTCGGAACATTCACAGCGCGGCGTAGCCGCAACCAAAACGTGGATGCGGCAAGGGCATCGCAAGCACCGCCCCCTCATCCGCCTATCGGCACCTTCTCCCCCAGCTGAAAAGCGCTGGGGGAGAAGGACTCTCGATGTTAGGGAAGCGCAAGCTCTTGAGACTACTGGAACCATGTGCCACGCCCTTTCGTCGAGAGTCCTTCTCCCCCCGCGGTTTTTTGCGGGGGGAGAAGGTGCCGATAGGCGGATGAGGGGGGCGTACACGCGACATAAACGATCTACTGACCCTGGTTCGAGAGGGATTGAACGATTCATATCCACCTCTTGGCAATAAACCACGCCACAAGAACCACGTTCCCCAAGGCCATCGGCAGGAACACTTTCCATCCCAGTTTCATCAGCAGGTCGTATTTGAGACGGGGGATCGTCCAGCGGACCCAGACGAAGATGAAGAGGATCGCGCTGACTTTGACCAGGAAGGCCAGCACCGACACCGCGAAGCCGAAGGCGGTCGGCGGCTCGTTGTACCACGGGACATCCCACCCGCCGAGAAACAGAGTGGTGATCAGCGCCGACATCGTGGCCATGGCCATGTACTCGGACATGAAGAAGAGCGCGAACTTCATCGACGAGTATTCGGTGTGATATCCGGCCACCAGCTCGGCATCGGCTTCCGCGAAGTCGAACGGCAGCCGGTTCGTCTCGGCGAAGGCGGAGACGAAGAAGACGATGAAGCTCATCCACATGGCCGGCGAGCAGATGTTCCAGGCCGGGAGCTTGATGGTATGGAAGAGGACGAACGAGCCGGTTTGGCGCCAGACCACGTCCGTCAGTGAGAGCGATCCGGCCACCATCAGCGCGCTCACCGCGGCCAGCGTGAGCGACAACTCGTACGAGATCATCTGCGCCGAGGCCCGGATCCCGCCGAAGAGCGAATACTTGTTCGCCGACGCCCAGCCGGCCATGACGATGCCGTAGACGCCCATCGAGGCCAGCGCGAAGATCAGCAGGATGCCGATGTTGACGTTGGCGATGATCGGCTCGAAGAGGCGGCCACCGGGCAGTAGGAAGGGCCGGCCCCACGGGACGACGGCGATCGTCGTCAGCGCCGGGATCAGGCCGAACATCGGCGCGATCGTGTAGAGGATCTTGTTCGCCTTCGCCGGCAGCATGTCCTCTTTGAGCACGAACTTCAGCGCGTCGGCGAAAGACTGGAAGAGGCCGAAGGGTCCGACGCGGTTGGGGCCGGGACGGTCCTGGATCAGCGCGCTGCCGCGCCGTTCCACCCAGACCATGATCGGGGTGACGTTCAGCATCGCCCCGAGGACGACGGCGATTTTCAGTCCCGAGAGGCCAACGTCAACCCAGTCGATCCCGTGCATGTCGTCTTACGCCTGCACCGCCGCCGTCTCGGCAACGGCGAACTCGGGGATCTGTCCGAATCCTCGGAACTCTTCCGCCTCGGCGTAAAGCATCGCCCCGATGCGGCGATAGAGCTCGAGGTCGGTCACGGCCTGCCCTTTCGGCGGATAGGCCTGATGGATGCGCTGCACGCGGCCCTGAAGATTGGTGAACGTTCCTTCCTTCTCGGCATGGATCGTCGACGGCAGGAGGACGTCGGCGACGTCGTTCAGCGGATGGTTGGCGTCCCACGACATGACCACCAGGAACTTCGCCTTGCGAAGGTTGGCCACGACGGCAGGATCTTTGGTCCGCTCGCTGAAGGCGGCGTCGGTGATGAAGAGGAGGTCGATATCGTCGGCGCCGGTCGTCATCAGTTTGTCGAGAACGTTGTCGGTTGTCGGTTGTCGGTTGTCAGAGGCTCCGAGCGCTGCCGCCACGCCGCGGTAGTTCGGCGCCGCCTGCGTGCCGAGGAGCCATTCCGTCCGCGACTTCATCCGGATCGGCTCGATGGCGTCGACCATCACGCCGGCCGAGGCGCCCATCCGTTCGACGAAGAGCTCTTTGGCAAGCCACGCCTCCTCGTTGGTCATGTTCGCGGAGAAGATCGCCGCGGTTTTCGTGGCGTTGCCGGCGGCGTTGCCGATCGCATCGAGCGCTTCGCTCCAGGTCGAGATGCCGAGGTAGTCGTCATCGGTGCGGACTTTGGGGACGACCACGCGGTCGGTGTCGTAGTGCTCGTACGAGAACCTGCCGAAGTCGCACAGCCAGTGATCGTTGACCTCGGGGTTGACGCGCGGGCGATAGCGGAAGATCTGCCCTTGCCGGTAGCCGATGAAGATGTTGCAGCCGACGTCGCAGCCGTTGCAGACCGATTCGGCCGACTCAAGGTTCCAGACGCGCGATTCGAAACGGAACTCACGGGTGGTGAGCGCGCCGGTGGGGCAGACGTCGGTCACGCAGGCCGACATCCAGTTGTCGAGCGGCGTCCCCGGAAACACCCCCACCTCGGTGGATGCGCCGCGCTTGAAGAATCCGAGCTCGGCGGTGCCGGTGATCTCGGTGGTGAAGCGGATGCAGCGCGTGCAGTGGATGCAGCGGTTCATGTTCTGCACCACGTGCGGGCCGATCGGCGTCCGGTCCATGCCCGGATAGGTGCGCTTGAACTCGCCGTAGCGCGAGGTCACCGTGCCGTAGTTGAAGGAGTAGTCCTGCAGCGGGCACTCGCCGGCCTTGTCGCAGATCGGGCAGTCGAGCGGATGGTTGATGAGCAGAAACTCCATCTGACCTTTGCGGGCCTCGTCGACCTTCTCGTTCCAGACGTGGATCTTCATCCCGTCCTTGACCGTGGTCGAGCAGCCGGCCTGCAGCTTCGGCATCCCCTCGATCTCGACGAGGCACATGCGGCACTGGCCGACGACGGTGAGGGAGGGGTGGTAGCAGAAGTGGGGAACGTGGATGTCGGCGGCTTTTGCCGCCTCGATGCAGTTGATCCCTTCCTGCACTTCGACTTCGACGCCGTCGATGGTGATTTTTGCCATTGCGAGTTTCTCGGGGACTCCGGAGGGATGCAGAATCAGCGCCGAGAAGCTGGCCGCCGGTGAGGCTTCACGCGTGAGAATCCGTGAAAGTTTTCACAAGCGCGGAGAATACTCGCGGGGGTGGTGCGCGTCAATGATGGCGCTGCGCGCGTTGTCTGCGCCTGCGGCGCGTTGTCAGTTGTCTGCGGCCTGCGGGCCGCGTGGTCGGTGGCCGCAGGCATCTGCGTGTCTCGCACTACGTTATAGACTCTGGCAAACGCGCAGTTGTCCCGGCACCGACCACGCGCGAAGCGCAGACAACCGACAACGCGGCGAAGCCGCAGACAACGCGCGATAGCGCAGGAGACACCTTGAGAAAAGACATCGTCATCGCCATCGCCGGCATCATCATCGTCGCCGCGATCTGTTTCGGGCTGGCCATCATGAAGCCCGATTTCAAGCCCTTTTCCTCGCATTCGGAGGCCACCTCGACGGCGGATGCCGGGGCTGACCACGTCATCATGCACGTCAACGGTGAGGCCATCACCGAGGGGGAGTTCCAGGCGGCCTTCGCGCAGCTTCCTGACGACGTGAAGCAGCAGTTCGCCTCGGAGCCGGGCAAGCAAGCCTTTGCCGAGCAGATGGTGCGGCTCAAGATCCTGGAGCAGGAAGGGCGCAAGCTCGGCGTCGAGAAGGATCCGAAGGTGGCCGCGCAGATCGCCGCCGATCACACCAACATCGTCGCCGCGGCCACCGCGCAGAAGCTCGTGCCGCCGCCGACGAATGAGGCGGTGGTGAAGTTCTACAACGACAACAGGAAGAACTTCGAGGCCACAGAGCTGAGCCACATCCTCATCGCCTATCAGGGGGGCGGCGTCCCCCCGCGGAGCGGGCAGGCCCTCAGCCGGCAGGATGCGATGAAGAAGGCGCAGTCGATCGCGCAGCAGTTGAAGGGCGGCGCCGACTTCGCCGCGCTCGCCAAGCAGTATTCGGACGATGCCGGCAGCGCCGAGCGCGGCGGCGTCCTCGGCCCGTTCAGCCCGGGCATGCTCCCGCCGGAGCTCGAGGCGCGCGTGACGCAGCTCAAGCCGGGTGAGGCCAGCGATCCCATCCCGTCGCGCTACGGCATCCACATCTTCAAGACCGGCGCGCACACCGCCCAGCCGCTCGAACAGGTCCGGCAGGGGATCACCCAGCGCGTGCAGCAGAAGGCGACGCTCGACAAGGTCGAGCAGCTTCGCAAGGCCGCCAAGGTCGAATTCGATCCGAAATTCTTCCCCGAGGCCAAGGCCAAGCCGCCGGTAAAGGGTCCGATGTAGGCCGATGACCGAAACCGGCGCGCGCGTCCTCGTCGTCGAGGACAACGACATGAACATGCAACTCGTCGAGTACCTGCTCGAGGAGGGGGGCTACCAGATCGTCAAGGCAGCCAGCGGCGAGGAAGCGCTCACGATCGCCCGCACCGGCGATCCGGTCGACCTGATCCTGATGGATATCCACCTGCCGGGCATCGACGGCCTGAGCGTGGTGCGTGAGATGAAGACCGACGCGGTGACGAGCGCCATCCCCATCCTGGCCCTGACCGCCCACGCCATGCGCGGCGACAAGGACCGCTTCCTCGAAGCCGGCTGCGACGGCTATATCTCGAAGCCGATCGATGTGAAGACGTTTTTGTCGTCGATCCGGCAGTACCTGCGTTGACGGCGGCTTCGCCGCGTTGTTGGTTATCGGTTGTCGGTTGACGCGCGGCTGCGCCGCTTGGGCCGCGGAGAGCAGGCATCCTGCCTGCTCCCGACGGGCGTCCTCGCCCGGCGGTGGTTTCTGTGAAATGAGCAGGGTTTCGGAGACAAGCACAGTTTGGTTTTTCTTCGCAATTCGTGAATCTTTCACGGAAACCCCCGCCGGGCGAGGACGCCCGTCGGTAGCAGGCGAGACGCCCGCTCTCCGCCGTGAAGCCTCGACAACCGACAACCGACAACGCGCGAAGCCTCAATCAACCGACAACCGACAACGCGGCGAACCCGCCGCTTCTGTTGTACGTCATACTTGTCGACATGAGATCCACTGGAATCATCCTTGCGATGGCCATTCTGTGTGCTCCGTCTCTCGTAGCCCAGCAGCAGCCGGCCGCGGACGCATTTGCCGCGGCGCTGGAGAACGTCCCGCACGAATTACAGGGCGCGCCTCCGTACCAATGCGACACCGACCAGCAAGTTTGGAAGTGCGTGGATCCGCGGTCCCGGCACAAGGTGGAAATGCCTGCCGACGCAATTGTGGTAGCGCAGAAGACGATCGGTGGAGCTCCGGCCGGCTATCGCGCGTTTGTGGAGCGGCATTTCGGGTCGGTCATCGCGCAGGAGTTGGTGCAGTCGTATGGCAGCTCCGGCCCCGCGTCGCTCACGATCGACCAGGAGACCGCCGGAGGCTTCGCCGTCCTGACGCTCGAACCGTTTGAGCGCGGCCCGTTCGACTACGACTGGCAGCGGCTCAATCAGCAATTTCCGGGAGTGCGCTGGGTGGTGAGGCTTTCGCGGCCTGCCACGGACCGGCTGGGCACCGTCGCCGTCGTCCGTTACGAACTGATCGGCCGCGACCGCCCGCCGGCATTGGAAGGATCGCAGCCATGGCAGTGGGCATCGTTCGTCGAGCTCGTCAAACAGCCCGACGGCTCGTGGAAGCGCGGCCTCGGCGTAACCGGCAACCTCTGGAAGTGACTCGTAGCGGCTACGCCGCGTTGTCGGTTGTCGGTTGAAGCGCTGCTGCGCCGCGGGGCACAGACAAGAGTGTCTGTGCCACATTGGACCGCGCCTTTTCGCAGCGCCAGTCACGTCGAACGGTGAATCTCCTCACGGCCTGCGGCTGGCGCACCGACCGAACAGCAGTGCCCATTGCCACAAGGCAGGACAAATGTGGCACAGACACTCTTGTCTGTGCCCCGCGGCGTTAGCCGCGCGTATCCCCAACGCGCCGCAGCGCAATTCAACCGATAACCGACAACGCGCGAAGCGCAGCTTCACCCGACAACCGACAACGCGGCGAAGCCGCCGCCTCACCGCTCCGGAATGTCCGTCCCGAAATCGCGACGATAGATCTCCCGCATCTGCTCCACATACGGAATCAGATTCGCATGCTCCGGATCCTTCGCCAGCTTTTCGGCCGCGTAATAAATCTCCATCGCTTTTTCAAACGCCTTCTGCCGGGCCATCTCGATCGACTCGCTCAGCTCATCGGCGAACGATTCCAGCGCCTCGGCCAGCGTCTCCATCTCGAACGCTTCCATCGCCTCCTGATCGCCGGGGACGAACGACCCCATGTCGGTCGTTTCGTTCACCGGAGGCTTCGCCGGCACGTTCGCCAGCATAGGAATCCGCGCCCGCATCGAGGAGAGCGTGTTGAGGATGCCTTCCACATCGACTTTCTGTTTGCTCATTTCGAATCCTCCCAAATGGCCGGGCGCGTCATAACGACGCGCCCGGCCCACTACTTGATTACGTCAGACCTGGTGCGTTGGTACCGGCGCGGGCGCCGGCGTCTGCGGCGGCTGCGCCGACTTGTGTGCACGCCCGAAGCGGTTTGCTTTCCGCATCAGAGCGAGATGCGGCAACAGAGCCGAATGCTCCGGTGAGCGCACCAGGCTCTTGCTGAGCGAGTACGTCAGCAGGGCGGCTGTGCCGATGCGGTGACGCCGCGTCAGGTTCGCTGACGAGACGCCCTGGAGCATCGACTTCAGCTCGTCCTCCACTTTCGACCAGCGTGCCGCCGTTTCTGCCTCCTGCTGCAGATCCTCCGGCGTTCTGCCGACGACGCTCAGCACCAGCGGGGATGCGCCGATGGCATTGATGGCCGCCTGCGCGAACACCGGATGGACGCTGGCGACGGTCTGGATCGACTTCGAATCCGCCGGCGGCAACTGCACGAATTCCGGGATCTGCTGACGCAGCACACGGAGCTGCTCCACGATCGTTTCCGGCGTCACGGCCGGATCCTGTGCCACCGCAGCGGCGTTTGTCTGATTGACTTCATTCGAGTTAGACATGATGAATCTCCCTTCCTGCCCCAAAGGGCAAGTGGTTATGGGACGGCGCTCGGACTGAATGCGCAGTGCCGGACGCCGTTCCGGGTCGAAATTTTGAGCGAAACGCCGCAAATCGTCCGCTGGCCTGCCCCCATAGGCCGCGGCCTCGAGGGTTCCTACTGTTTTTATGAGGCTGGAGGAGCTATCGCTCAACTCCACTTCTATCCAAGTCCATCTCGCCATGGCTCAAGCTTGAAGGACCTGGTACCTCATTCGAGAACGGCCATGTACCACCGCCGCCTCTGGCTCGGGAACCGGACGCCATGACTCAAGCGTCGCCTCTGCCTTACTTCTAATCTAAATCCGACTTCTGGCGAAGTCAAGTGTTCGGGAGCGATTCTCAGCGATTGTAACAACGACAAGGTAGACGGCTACACCCTCCGCTCTGCGAACTTCCCGGCGTGCCTCACGAATGATGACACCTGCCTCGACAATGAGAATCCTGCGTCGACATTCAAACTTCCGCCTCGACATTGGGAATTTTGCCTTGAGATTGAAAACGGCTGCTTCGACATTGAAAACGCCTGCCTCCAGATTGACGCCGTCACCTTTCGTATTCAATTCCGGTCATTCGCGAGGCAGCGGTTCTGAATGTCGAAGCAGTGGTTCTGAATGTCAAAGCATCGGTTTTCAATGTCGAGGCAGCCGTTTTGAATCTCGAAGCAGATATCGTCCTTCGCGAAGCGGCCGGGGTCGATTGCGAGGCAGCCGTCGTCCTTTTCGAAGCAGCGCCTCGCGCTCGCGCGGCTAACGCGGACGGCGAGGCCAAGAAAGCCCCGAATCGCCGCGCTGACAAGCACCAGAAACGGCACGTAGCGCTTTCAGACCCGGGTAGCATGGCGGCGTGAACTTCGAGTGGGATCCTCGGAAGGCCGCGGCGAATGAACGGAAGCACCGCGTCAGCTTCGACGAAGCGATGACTGTCTTCGCGGATTGGGAGTCGATCACGATTCCCGATCCTGATCATTCGGAAGGCGAAGAGCGGTTCCTGATCGTCGGTTCATCCTCTCGTGGCCGGGTGCTGGTTGTCTCCCACGCCGAACGAGGCGAGAATGTGCGCATCATCAGCGCCAGACGCGCGGATGCACACGAGCGCCGAAAGCATGGCAGATAGAACAAAGCAAGACGACGCAATGCGAGATCACTACGACTTCTCCGGCGGCCAACGTGGAAAGTACGCGGCGCGCTACGCGGAAGGAACGAACGTCGTCGTGCTCGCTCCCGACGTCGCCGCGATGTTCCCCGACTCCATCGCCGTGAACGAGGCCCTCCGTACCTTCGTTCGCATGTCAGCCAGGACGGTCAGAGCCAAAGCCGCGCCGAAGAAACGTGGCGGGTGAGTCGAATAACGATCGCAACCACCAGCAAGCGAGATCCGGCTGCGATAAGTCATAGCGGTTCAGTCGTTTGCACGACAGAGAAGAACAAAGGTCCGACCCCGGAATAACTATCGGCCCCTCCATCAAGCGCAATCCGGCGGAAATAAGTCGTGGTTATTCAGGCGCTTGCATCACGGCGGAAACGAAGGTCCGACCCCACTGATATGACCCAATAACAAGTTGCCGGCTAGTCCACACCTGCTCAGATACCATGTACTTCCGAGACGATGAAACTCAAGGCGAGAACTCTCCGGGATCTGGCCGCGATGGTCACTGGTGGCGCTCCCCGCGGCTACGGTGATGACGCATCGACCGATCCGATTTTGAAATTTCCCTATCGCTCGAGTGGTGCGCTTTCTGATTTCTTCATCGACTGTGACACAGAGTACAGGCATCAGGGCGAGAGTCGCGTTCCCTGGACGCAGGACGTGCTCACCCAACTGAACGAGGGCCCGGTAGCCGTGCCTCAGTTACCGGCTGACGGGATCGTTAGGGTGATCGAAGAGCTCATAGCTACTTCGCATTTTCGGGGCAGGCCCGATGAAGATCGGGAGAAATGCCTTCAACACCTAAACGAGGTGCTCGCCAGGGAGGGTCTGGAAGCATACCTAGACGGCGCGGATCGGTGCCATGTGCGCGCGGGTCAAATCTCGTCGGCTAGTCTGAATATCGAGAAACGAGTCTGGACGCAAGCTGATCTTGAGAGGAAAAAGGAGTGGGAGCGTTACCTAGATGATGCGTCGGAAGACGAGTTCACTGAGGAAGTATTAGTCCCGCTGCTGCAGCAATGTGGGTTTCGTCGGATCAGCGTAGCGGGGCACAAGGACAAAGCGCTCGAATTTGGCAAAGACATCTGGATGAAGTTTCAGCTACCCACATCACACTTCATCTACTTCGGTGTTCAAGTCAAAAGCGAGAAGATCGATGCCGCCGGCAGGTCAAAGGACGGACACGAAAACGTGGCCGAGGTGTTGAACCAAGCGAAAATGGCCCTCGCGCATCCGATCTGGGATCCGGAAATCAACAAGCGAGTATTGATCGATCACATCTACATCGTGTCCAGCGGTGAAATCACGAAGCAAGCGAGGCAGCTTCTGGGGGAAAAGCTTGATATCGACAGCCGCCGACAGTTGATCTTCATGGATCGTGAGGACATCTTGATGTTGCTCATCCAAACAGCAATGAAGCTCCCTAGCGAACGACCGCAGTAGGAATCTACATTCTAGACTGATTACAGTGGGGCGGATGCGCCGCGCAACTCGTCGCTGCGCCCGTTGCGAACCTGCTACTTGCCTCGTCGCAAGTGCTATTCTCCTTCGCATGCGGGGCGCGCAGGTGAGCCTCGGATCCGTCAGACGTCGAATCATCCAAATCGGTAGGCGATGAACTGGCTTGAATTCCTTGCTTCGGCGGCGATTGGCTCCCTCCTTGGCCTTCTGGCGAAGGAAGGCATCGATTGGCTTCGCGCTGAGCGAAATCACCGACTGGAGCTCAGACAACGATATTTTGATGCCAAACTCGATGCGACAATTCGAGTGATCCGCCAGATGAAGAACGCCACGACGTCACTTCGCAGTTTCACGAACCTGGTCAAGGAGAATGAGGAGAGCGGCGGTTGGATTCACCCTGGACTGTTAAGTATCGTCACTCAAAGCTTCGGGAAGAACGGCGAGAAGGTCAACGAAGAAGCAGCGGGGATGAGTGCTCTACTCGGGTTCTACTATGACGATGAGTTGGCGAATATGGCCGGTCTGAACAGCCCGACTCCCTTTCTTCAGAAACTCTCGGAGTTCATGTTCCACATCGAAAAGTCAACCGAAGCTCAGAATGTACTGAACGCAACGGTACCGCCGCCTCCGGAAGTTCGCGAAATCGCGGAGAAGCTGGTTGCATTCCACGATGAGCAAATGAAGGCAACGGTGCCGGAGATGGCAAAGTTTGCGGACGCTCTCGACGAACTAGCGAACGAAGTCGTTCGAAGAATGCGCAAGGATTTCAAGGGCATCCGCTTCTAGCAGAGTGCCGCCCCCGGGAGTAACAAGGAGTGTCAGGCCTTCGTTTTTCGAGAGCGCGTAACTCGTTGATAAACAAACACTTCAGAAGGTCCGGTTGCGCGGTCGACGGAAGTTGCGAGTTATTGGCGTCGACGAAGCGTGCTCCCGCAACTAAAATAACGGCGTCGCTCCCGAGTCGTCGGAGATCAGATCGAGGCGTCACCGCTGCCGCCGCGGCCTACCCGCAAACAACAGACATTCTCGGTAACCCCAGCGGCGAAACCCTTCGACTCCGCGCAGGGCAGGCTACCGCCGGGCCAGCCAGCAGACGCCAGCGCTCCGGGCGCACCTTGCCGTGCACCCGATAACCGACAACAACGCATGCGAAAGCACGCAGCATCACAACCCGTCGTACGTCGATTACCCCCAGATTGCGGTCCACCATCGATCCCATTAGCCTATAAGTGTGAAGACTATTTCGATTCCCATTGGTGAGCCAACCCTAAGCGCGATTGACCGGCTCGCAGGGAAGGGGCGTGCCCGGCGCAAGCGCTCGGAGCTGGTGAGAGAAGCACTTGCGGAATTCCTTGCGCGACGTGAGGAACAGGAACAGGAAGCGATCGAGCGGGCCGCGATTGCGAAACACCGCGCGCTGCTGGCTCGCCAGGCGAAGTCCATGGTTGCCGAGCAAGCACGGTCACGCGATCTCGCGCCGGAGGCGCATCGGATATTAGCCGGTGGCAAGCGCGGAGCGCGCAGCCACCGGCACCGATGGGGATAGATCCGGAGCCCCAGCGGGGCGTCGGAGGTGCCAATCAACACATTCAAGGTGGTGAGTCTCCGACGCCCCTCCAGGGCTGGAGAAACAGAACCAACCGAGGTCCGGTGGCTGCGCGCTATCGCGCTTGCCACCGGCTAATATCCGATGCGCCTCCGGCGCTGAATCCTCCGCATATGTTCCATGCCACTTAATTTGAGCTTCGGGTGAAGGTAATAGTGTGACCGGTACTCAGCGCGTGAGAAATCCGGGATAGACCACGCGCGGCGCGCAGACAACCGACAACGCGCCGAAGGCGCAGACAACGCGGCGGAGCCGCGGTTACAACCCGTCGTACTTCGAGTAGCCACGGTCGCCCCAATAGTCGTGAGGCTGGTCCGACACATACGCGATCTTCGTGATCGCTTTGATGTTCTTCAGGCCGAGCTTCATCGGGGCGATGAGGCGTAGCGGGGCGCCGTGGTCGGGGGCGAGGGGAGCGCCGTTGAGGTGGGTGGCCAGGAGCGTCTGCGGGTGTTGGGCGGTGGGGAGGTCGATCGAGACGTAGTAGGGGTCGGGATTGCCGGCGCCGTCGAGGTTCACCGACGACTCGAGGGATGCCCATTTCGCTCCGGCCGCGGGGGGATAGGCGCGCAGCAGGTCGGCGAAACGGATGCCGCTCCAGCCGGCGATGGCGCTCCAACCTTCCACGCAGCAGAGGCGCGTTATCTGGGCGTGCTGTTCAAGACGTGCGAGGTCGGGAAGGCGCAGGATGACGTCCGTTCCAGAGGCCAGCCCTGTCAGCGTGAGCGTCCAGGTGGCGATGTAGTCCGGCGATGGCGTCCGCCCGTTGTAGTTGTTGCGCAGCGGCGTGATGTCGCTCCTCCGATATGTGCGCACGCTCCGCGTCGGCGAGTAGAGCGCCTCGGCCACATCATCGTCGAAGGTCAGGGCGCGGTTCTGAAAGCGCTCGCTACGCTCTTTGGTGAAGCCGAATCGCGCGGCGGCCGTGTCGAGAACGTCGGTGGCGTGCTCGCCGAAGATCCGTTTCTTCGACGACAGCGGCGAGATCCACCAGAGGCCGGCCAACGTGGCGAAGGTGCCGGCACCGAAGAGGATGAAGTCCCGGCGCGATTGCTTGCGGAGTTTCTTCTCGTCGATGTAGACCTGCGGCATCTCGTCGCTCATTCGGTGCCTCCGGTTCTAACAGACCAGCCGGCGATCATCGAGCGCATCGTGTCCCATCCGTCGACGGCGACGAGCACCAGGTGCGGGATGAGGAAGAGGATGAAGTAGATCATCACCGCGAAGTGGACGATGCGGGCGCCGTCGTACGAGCCGAACATCCGCTCCAGCCACCAGAACTGCACTGGCTTGTGCATGGCCCACCCGCTGGCCAGCGCCAGCGCGCCGGCAATCGGCATCGATGCGTAGGCCCCGCGCTGGAGGGCGTTGTACTTCGTGGTGATCTCGGGATGCGGCCACGGACGGCGCGCGATCTTCATCGGCACGACGCCGGCGTAATAGCGGACCATCGCCAGCGACTCGCCGAACATGCTTCGCCGAGGAAGGAGCGCGCGATAGCCGCGGCCGAGTGCGAGGCCGAGAAGGTAGAGGATGCCGTTGAGCAGGAAGAAGTAGACGAAGAGCCAGTGCCAGCGAAGCGCGCCGGCGAGGTTGTAGACGCCGAGGGCGAAGTGGTCGTAGAACCAGCTCGGATTCGCCTGCGCACCGGGGACGTGGCCGGCGATGGCGATGCCGACGTCGGCCAGATAGTCGCGGCTGTGTGTGACCGGATCAGGCTTGTGCAGGAATACCGGCGACGCCCAGTAGATCGAGAAGCCGCTAACGATCAGCGCGAAGAGGATCGGCACGTTCAGCCAGTGCGAGAGCCGCACGAGGGCGTGGTGTTTGATGACGACGAGGCGTTGACCGGCGTGCTCGTCGACGACTTCCTCTGCTGTCGGTTCCTCGACAGGCGGTTCCGCAACAGGCGGTTCCTCGACCACGACTTCCGCAACCTCGGGTTCAGCCGGTACCGGGGCATCGTCCTCGGGTTTCTCTGTCTCCATCTGCGTCATCCGCGGATGAAAACGTTACCATGCGCGCCCATATGCGCATACTCGTTCTGGGTGCCGGCCGTATGGGCCTCGGCGCCGTTCATGACCTCGCCAAACAACCCGACGTCGACGAAGTCACCGTCGCCGACGTCGCCGCCGATCGGGCCCACCACGTCGCTTCCATGGTCGACGGCAACGTCACGCCGCGCGCCATCGACGTCAGCCGTCACGAAGACGTCGTGTCGCTGATGCGCGGGCACGACAGCGCCATCTCCTGCGTCAATTACTGGCTGAACGAGCGCCTGGCCCGCGCCGCTCTCGAAGCCGGCACGAACTTCTGCGACCTCGGCGGGAACAACGACGTCGTCGACGCCGAGCTCGCTCTCGATGCCGAGGCGAGAAGCCGAGGAGTCAACATCATCCCCGACTGCGGCCTGGCGCCGGGGATGGTGGCCGTGCTCGTCGCGCACGGTGCGGCACAGTTCGACAAACTCGACGAGATCCACATCCGCGTCGGCGGCCTGCCGCAGAACCCGAAGCCGCCGCTCGACTACCAGCTCGTTTTCTCCGTCGAAGGGCTGATCAACGAATACATCGAGCGCGCCCGCGTCATCCGCGATGGCGCCATCACCATGGTCGATTCGATGACGGAGATCGAAGAGCTGGAGTTCCCCGAGCCGTTCGGGAAGATGGAAGCCTTCCAGACCTCAGGCGGGACGTCGACGCTCCCCGAGACCTTCCTCGGCCGCGTGCGCGAGCTCGACTACAAGACGATCCGCTACCCCGGCCACTGCGCGAAGTTTAAGACGATGATCGACCTCGGCCTCTGCAGCAGCGATCCGATCACCGTCGATGGCGCCACGGTTGCGCCGCGCCGCCTCTTCGGCGATCTCCTCGTCCGCAACCTTCCCGCCGATGAGCCGGACGTCGTCCTGGTCCGGGTCGAGCTCGTGGGAGAGGGGAGGCGGCTTCGCTACGACATCATCGATCGCTTCGACGAGTCCACCGGACTCTCGGCCATGATGCGCACGACGGCGTTCCCGGCCTCGATCGTGGCGTTGATGATGGCCAGAGGCCAAACGACGCAGAAGGGGGCGCTACCGCAGGAGCGCTGCATCCCGCCGGAGCTGTTCATGGCGGAGCTGGGCGCCAGGAACATCGTCGTGAAGATATCGTGATCCCCCCTGGGACCGCGGGCGTCCCGCCCGCGAGTCTCGCCAGCATGCTGCTGAAGCGCGGTCGAGACGCCCGCGGTCCCAGGGCTCCGCAGGAACGCTGCATCCCGCTGCGGTCCAACGCGGCAACCGACAACGCACGAAGCGCATAATTACGCCATGTACCTCCTCCTTCGCTGGCTCCTGAACACGCTGGCGCTCTTCGTCGTCGTGACGATCGTGCCGGGGTTTCACTACCACTCGATCGTCTCGCTGGCCATCGCCGCGCTGGTTCTCGGGCTGCTCAACGCCATCGTCCGGCCGATCCTGGTCTTCCTCACCCTGCCGCTGACGATCGTCACCCTGGGGCTCTTTCTCATCATCCTCAACGCCGTCATGCTCGAGCTGACGGCGTGGCTCTCTCCCGGCTTCCGCATCGACGACTTCGTCGCGGCCATCATCGGCGCCATCGTTCTGGCCATCATTTCGTGGATCACGAACCGCATCGGTCGCAAGCCGGAGCGTGAAAGCTGACAACGCGGCAGTCAATCCCGTACACTACGCGGCCTAGGGAGCCTGCATTGAACATCATCAAGAACCGCGTCGACGACGTCACCGTGCTCGATATCCAGGGCGTCATCAAGCTCGGGGAGAGCGCTCGCGAGTTCTCCAGCTATCTCGAGAAGGTCCTCAATGATGAGACCGGCCCGGTGATGATCAACTTCGAGGCCATCAACTACATGGACTCGACCGGCCTGGGCGAGCTGATCGGCTACCTCCAGAAATTCGAGGACCGCCAGCGCAAGATGGCCCTTGTCAAACCCTCCCACCGCATCCTGGCCCTCCTCAAGATCACCAAGCTCGACACCGTCTTCAAGATCTTCGACTCCCGGGAGACGGCGATGGAGTATCTGACGGATCACGCGGCGTGATTCGACGACGACTCCGAGAGCAACGTCCGCTTGCCAACGATCAGCAGATTTCTCGGGATTGTGATCTCGATGTTCTGGAACGACCACGCGCCGCCGCACTTTCACGCGCGCTATGGAGAGTACGAAATCACCGTCGAGATCGAATCAGGTGTCGTGGAAGGGAAGTTTCCACCTCGTTCTCTCGCCCACGTCATCGAGTGGCACCGGGTGAATCGAGAGGAGTTACGGCTTGCATGGGAGCGGTGCCGGCGGGGGGAAGCGCCCATGCCTATTGCTCCGTTAGAGTAGATTGAGGATCCGATGATCATCCATGTAACCGATGCAAAGTACCTCCGCGACGGTCAGTTCGAGCTGGCCTTCAACGACGGCCGCCGAGGTGTCGCCGACCTGAGCGGCACGCTGGAAGGCCCCGTTTTCGAACCGTTACGCGATCCGGCATTCCTGGCGCGGGGAGCGGTAGATCCGGAGACGCGGACTCTCAGTTGGCCCAACGGAGCGGATGTCGCTCCCGAGTACCTTTACTTCCTTGCGTTTCGCGATGATGTTGCTCTATCCGATCTCTTTCACGAGTGGGGATACCTTCGAGAGCATTCCGCGGCTTCACGGTAAGCCTCGCACCGGCGGAACGACGTACACAACCGATAACCGATAACCGACAACGCCGCAGGCCGAGCGCTAGCCGCGGTTTCGGCGCAGTGTTAGCATTCGCGCCGTTTATGACCCACACCCTCCTTCCCGTCCTCGTCATGATGCTCATCGCCGTCGTCGTCGGCGTGGTGATGCTGGCGCTGGCCTGGTTCGTCGGCGGGCACGCCCGCACGGCCTCGAAACAGGAGCCGTACGAAAGCGGCGTGCCGGCTCTCGACGAGAACCGGAAGCGGGTCAACGTCCGCTTCTACCAGATCGCCATGCTCTTCATCCTGTTCGACATCGAAGCGGCGTTCCTCTATCCCTGGGCCGTCATCTACCGCGACGCCGCGGCCGGCAAGCAGGGCATGTTCCTCTTCGGCGAGATGCTGATCTTCATCGTCCTGCTCGCCGTCGGCTACGTCTACGTGTGGAAGAAGAAGGCATTCGACTTTTAGCCATGGCTGACCTCCATCCCGACAACCCTTACGCCCCCGACCGCTTCCCCGATCCGAAGAAAACGGTTGCCTTTCCGCCCGAGGCGAAGAAGAAGTTCGACTACATCCTCACGCGCTACCCGACCAAGGAAGCGTGCCTCCTGCCGACGTTGCATCTGGTGCAGGAAGTGTGGGGCTGGATCTCCCCCGAGGCCGTGCTGTACGTGGGGACGCTGCTCGACCTCTCGCCGGCCACGGTGTTCGGTGTCGTCTCCTTCTACAACATGTACAACCAGAAGCCAGTGGGTAAGTACCACCTGCAGGTCTGCACGAACCTGAGCTGCATGGTGCGCCGCGCCTACGACATCTACGACCACCTCTGCGACAAGCTCGACGTCGATCCCGGCGCGACGACGAAGGACGGTCGTTTTACGATCGCTGAAGTCGAGTGCCTCGGCTCGTGCGGCACGGCGCCGGTCGTGCAGATCAACAACGACTACCACGAGAACATGGATGTCACGAAGATGGATGCGCTGCTCGCGGAGCTGAAATAGCAATGGATCCGATCAAAGTCCTCCTCGCGAACATCGACAGACCGAACTCCACCTCGATCGACGTCTACATCGATGGCGGCGGTTACAAAGCCATCGAAACAGCCCTCAAGATGAAGCCGGAGGAGGTAACGCAGCTCGTCAAAGACTCCGAGATGCGTGGCAGAGGAGGAGCGGGCTTTCCCACCGGAATGAAATGGGGCTTCGTCCCCAAGAACGCCCCGAAGCCGACCTGGCTGCTCTGCAATGCCGACGAGTCCGAGCCGGGTACCTTCAAAGACCGCGTCATCATGGAGAAGGATCCGCATCTTCTCATCGAAGGGATGGTCATCGCCGGCTACGCCATCGGATCGAATCCGATGTCGTACATCTACATCCGCGGCGAGTTTTATTACGGGGCGATGGTCCTGGAGAAGGCGCTCGACGAAGCTCGCAACAAGGGCTACCTCGGCAAGAACATTCTCGGCAGCGGCTTCGACTTCGACATCACCGTGGCCCGCGGCGCCGGCGCCTACATCTGCGGCGAGGAGACCGGCCTCATCGAGTCGGTGGAAGGCCATCGCGGACAGCCGCGTGTCAAGCCGCCGTTCCCCGCCGTCATCGGCGTCTTCGGCGGACCGACAGTGGTCAACAATGTCGAGACGCTGGCCTGCGTGCCGTTGATCGTGAACAACGGTGCGGAGTGGTTCAAGTCATTCGGCACTCCGAAAAACACCGGCCCGAAACTCTATTGCGTATCAGGGTCTGTACGAAAGCCGGGCGTCTACGAGTTCCCGATGGGCATCAATCTCAAGGAGCTGATCTACGATCACTGCGGCGGCATCCTCGGCGACCGCAAGCTGAAAGCGGTGATCCCCGGCGGCGCCTCGGCGCCGATGCTCACGCCGGACGAGATCGACCTCCCTCTCAATTTCGACGCCGTCCAGAAAGCCGGCTCCATGCTCGGCTCCGCCGGCATCATCGTCCTCGACGACTCCGTCTGCATCGTCGACGCCGTCTGGCGCCTCTCCAAGTTCTTCGCCCACGAGTCCTGCGGCCAGTGCACCCCCTGCCGCGAAGGGACCAACTGGCTCGAATCGGTCCTCGACCGCATCGAGCGCGGCAACGGCCGGCCCCAGGACGCCGACCTGTTGCTCTCCATGTCCGACAACATCGGCGGCAAGTCCCTCTGCGCCCTCGGCGACGCCGCCATCGGCCCGGTCATCTCCTCGGTCAAGAAGTTCCGCGACGAATACCTGCACCACATCGAGCACAAGAGCTGTCTACCGGAGACGGTGCGGTATCGCAGGCTGGATCGGGCGGTGGCGGCGCACTGATTCCATTAATCTGCTGACTAGGTTTTGTCTGCATAGCCGCAGAATCAAGACGCGTTTCAGACTGGATCGGTCGAGTCTCGCCGCCGGTCGCGATTCCACATGCTTTCTTGGTTCTGGCTACGCCGGGGTAGGGAAAACGGCTCTCCGAACACACCTCAAGTGTGATGACAGAGGCGCTCGAGGCCCGATGCCCGGTCCCCATGCGGCGGAAAGCCTGCGGCCGGTCTATTGTCCAACTTGGTTCTCTCCCAGGTTTGTCAGATCTTTCGGGTGTCGCACCGAAGCGACCCGATGTCTGCGTAATGCATAGCGCTGATAGGCCATGGCGGCCTGATCTCGGTTCAGGCGCCGATGCGATGTTCAACCACGAGCTCGAGGCAATGCGATTGCGAGGTGACTATGACTTTTCAGGGTTTGTATTTCACTCAGCGACGAACTTCGCAAATGTCTCATACTCAGTGCCGACGACATTCGACCGGGCGATATTCAAGAAGAAAATGAACTTTTCGCACGCCCATTTTACCAGTGACGTTTCGTTCGATGGTGCAACTTTTGATGAGGGCGTCGATTTCACGCAAGCATATTTCGGTGGCGGCGCTTCTTTCGCTAATGCCTCATTCGGACCGCGATCACCTACCGATGATGTTTCACTCTACGCGCCGACTAAGGTGGCGAGTTTCACGGGCGTCGTCTTCGCAGTACCGGGACGCGTCACCTTTCGGCGCGTTAATCATGACTCTCTTCAGGGGTTTCGTCTTCGTGCGCTTGGTTGTAACATCGAGGCCGTTAATTTCGAAGATGTAGGGTGGCATCGCGAGAATACGCGAATCGTTCTGCAGGATGAGCTCGATCTACGTGCCTGGTCACACAAGCCTAGGAATTCTGGTGTCCAAGCGTACGTGGAGCATGTCGCGCTGCAAGCGCGTTATGGATCATCTGACCCGCAGCCAACCGACGTCCACGGATTGATCGCCGCCGCTTACACACGTTTGGTTAGCAACTTCGACGGGCAATTGAACTTCGACTATGCTGAGGACGCTTTCTGTGGAGCTATGGAAATGAAGCGCCTCGACCCCCAAGCGCTGCCATTTCGTGGAGTTCTCGCCAGAGCCTACGACAGGTTTCCGACTCTCGCAGTAATCGCTCGTTCAGTTACTCTGTTGTCTCTCTACAAGTTGGTTAGCTATTATGGCAGCAACTACCGCCGGGCGTTATCGATACTGAGCATGCAGCTAGCTGCATTCGCTATTGTGTTTGCTGCCCTAGGTAGTGTCGAGATCAAGGCCGACGGCCCAAGGGGTGGGCGTCAGGAATGGAATGCGACATCGGCTGCTGTGCTTGCCTCTCTTGAGATAGCATCATTTCAACGCGACCGGATCGCTATTGTCCACGGACCCTGGAGCAATATGGTCCGCATGGTCGAGTCAATCGTAATTCCTTCGCAATTGGCGATTGCACTCCTGGCGGTCCGACGACGGTTCAAGCGTTAAGGTCCGGAAGTCGTCGTTGCGTTTTCGCGAACGCGAACAATGGCGGGGGGAGGATGACGGTCGACGTTGCCATCGACCGTCCTGGTTTGGACGGATCAGAACGACTTCGCCGGCGATTCCTGCATGAAGACGAGGGATCCGTCGTTGGTTGTCGTGTCCTTCATTACCACATACCCTCGGAGCTGGGCTGAGCCTCCGACTTCGTCGACGAATACGATGAGATTCGACTTCGCGACGTCGTTGAGCTGGATGACCTGACCGGCCGCCAGTGTGAATTGCGGTTGAGCGCCGACGAGGCCGCCGGTGGTAGGATCAAAAAACGAGAGCTGCACCGTCACGGGGGCGTCGTTGGGGTTGCCGGCATCGTCGATGCCGACGTTTTCGATGCCGAGGTTGGTCACCAGGCCATTGCCGGCATGGAGGATCGAGCTGAGAGAGTGTGCGCCGTTGGTCTGCAGGGCTGGCGCGCGGTAGGCAAGCCCGAAGGTCGGACCGCTGGTACCCGAAACAAAGCTGTAGACGCGGGCCACGGCGGTGGCCTCGGTGCCGTTGCGGAACGCCGGATTGGTGAACGTGAGCAGCAGCGTTCCGAAGGTGTTGTCCGGGCGGGTCACCAGGCCGGACGACGAAAGTGCGCCGATGAAGTCATCGACGTGCAGGTTGTCGAATCCGCCCAGCGTCGTGAGCAGGCCGCTGCGCGCGGCACCGCCGTCCGCCGGAATCCAGGTGAAGACGACGTCCGTCGACGACGACGTGTTGTTGGTGACGTCGAGTGCCGTAAAGAACGTCGTGGTGGCATTGCGCACGCGCCCGACGATCGGAAGGTCGACGGAGAAGCCGCTGCCCGTCTGCACGGCGCGCGGCTTCATGCGAACGGAGAGCGGATGCACCGTGAGCGTGGCCGCCTGGATGGTTGCAGCGGCGATCGTGAGAGAGATGGCCGTGATGAGCGTTTTCATCGACATCTCCTCAAAGAGACTTCAGGTATTCGACCAGATCGCTCTTCTCCTGCGCGGTGAGGCCGAGCTTGAAGAACGTGTCGTAGTGATTGACCACGTCGGGCAACGTGGCAAAACGGCCGTCGTGGAAGAAGCCGCCCTTGCTGTGCGCGAAGAGGCCTTTGAGCGGAGTGGTGCGGTACTTCTTGTCGGGGGCGCGCTGTGCCTGGAACTCGTCGATGCCGATCTCCGAGCCCGCGTGCATGTTCCAGCCCGGCTCCGTGTAGAGCGGTTCGGTGTGGCATCCGCTGCACCTGGCCTTCCCCTCGAAGAGGGCATCCCCGCGTGCGGCCGCGGCGGCGTCGAACGACCCTGCCGGCGGTTTCGGCGCCGGGATCGAAAGCTGGTAGGCGTGCAGAGCGCCGAGCTTGGGCGTGATCTGGTCGTCGTCGTTGCGGACCTTGGCGAAGCCGGCCCGTGCGGCGATGGGGAATTGCACGGGATCGTTCAGGCGCGAGTCGGTGAAATTGCCCTTTCCGTGCATTTCCAGGTTGGCCACGAAGGCGTTCCAGTAGGTGACCGAGCCCCAGCCGGTGTAGGTGTGAAGGTTCACGCCCGCCAGTCCGAAGGCGGGAGGAATCAACGTCGCCGCTGACCTGCCGTCGGGCTGGAACGCCTTGCCGTCGAGGAACAGCTCCGCGTCGAATTTCCCCGGGCCCCAGCTCGCCAGGACCGTGCGCGTCGTCTTGTCATCGACCCCCAGGAGCGAATTCACGACGGAGAGATCGGGCGAGAGCGCCACGATCGCCCCGACATTCAGGTCGCGATTGGGCCAACCGTCGAGGCGATGGCCGATGCCGGGCGCGAAGGAGTCATCGACCGTCGAGTGGCAAAGTGAGCACTGGATCCCGATCGAGGTCATTTTGCCGGTGCCATCGAAGTGTCCGGTCACGCCGACCACCGCGTTGAGCTGCAGCAGCGCCAGCGTGGTCTTCGGGTCGTTGAGATCGACCGCTCCCGCCTTGATGCCGTTGACCACGGCCGGCGGCAGCGCGTCGGAATCGACCTTCAGTCCTACAGCCAGGGCCGTCTTCGGCGACACTCCTGTCCCGACGCCGCCGTTCGCTGCACCGGCAATGGCCTGGTGCAACTTCAGCGTGTCGCCCCAGAACGCCTCGTCGCCGAAGGTGTCGAAACGAAAGATCTGGCGTCCGTCGTTGATCAGCCGTTCGTTGCTGTCTGAGATGGTGCGGTCAAAACCTCCAACCTGCGCCGGGCCACGCGCGCCGGCGATGACCTCGGCAGACCCTTGAAATGCGAAAAACAGTGCGAGAGAGAGGGAACCCAGGGCGAGTGCGGAATAGAGAATACGATGTTTCATGGTGCCTCCATGCCTCCTGATGCTTGTGAGCCAATACAATAAGCGCGTTCTGTTGATTACGCAAGTGATTGCTTGTTAAATTGACTATAGAAAATACAACCTATTGTTTTTGAGCGACTTACGAGAGTTGTGCTGACTGGTTTTGTGCGCTTGCAGGCAACGTCAGTGATCAAATAACTAAGTCTGCATGCGCGCGCCACTAAGGGAAGTGGTTCGACAACAAAGGATTTGCATAAAGAGTGCCGTCGCTCCCGCGAGATTCCGCGGCGTCGGTGGAGACGTCCATTCGGTGACGCGGGGAATTGCCTCGCTTTCTTCAGCGGCGCTATCCTCCGCACTCATGAAGATCAAGCGCGAACCGAGCAAACTGGAGAAGAAGGCGAAGCGTGGGCAGCGTGGATATCCGGTGGCCACGGTGGCGTTCTACGGACCGGACGCTTCGCGTGCTTCGAAAGTGGCCGTCGGAATCATCCCCTTCGAGGGAAGCGAGGCCACGGAGCTCCGCAGATGGTTGTCGGATACCTACGATCTTCGGCGCGATTCGCCTTCAACCAGCGAGATCCTCGCCTTCATCACAGAACATGGGGTGAGGACGGTCGCCATGAGTCCGGGGATCATCGGATGTCCGCATGAAGAAGTGATCGATTATCCCGAGGGCGAGGTGTGTCCGATGTGTCCCTACTGGGCGACGCGCAATCGGTGGACGGGTGAGGAGCTTCCGGAACAGTAGGGGGATCGAGACAGCATGTTCGCGCAACCGTTCGCGATTCCGGCGCTTCTCCTGTTTCTGGTTTCCGTTCCCCTCGTGGCGGGCCTGATCCCCCGGAATCGGCTCTACGGATTCCGAACCGCGAAGACGCTGTCGGACGATGGGATCTGGTATCGAGTCAACCGGCTCGCGGGACTCGCGGTCATGATCGCCAGCGCTGTGTACGGCGCGGTCGCCGCGAACTGGCCGTATGACCGCGCCGCGCCTGACAATTTCTCGATCTGGTTATTGCATCTGGCGGCTTTTGCCGGTCCACTCGTGGTGGGCCTCGGCATCTCGGGAGGTTATGCGAGGCAGCTTTGATGTCTCTGCTAGAATTCCGCGTGGTGAAGGACTTCTCTCAGTTGTTGGAATTGCCCCCCTCCGAGCGTTTGCAACTCGTCGAAGCGATCTGGGACAGCCTCGTTGAAGTTCCCGATGCCGTGCCCATCGACGACGACTTGCGCGAGGAGCTTGACCGCCGGTTGGCCGCCTACTATGCCGATCCATCGACGGCCCGGCCGTGGGCGGACATCCGAGGAGAGCTGCTCGATCCCAAGTGACGTTGCAGCTCATCGTCTCAGCATGATCCCCGCCGCTCACCTCTCCAGCGCTGCCCGGTCCCACCCGCCCGCGTCCGCGGCGGCGACGTAGGTCGATTGGCAGAAGCGGAGGAGGGCGTCCTCCGGGTCGGGTGATGCGCGGACGGCGTCGTAGGGGAGGATGAACCCGGGGAGGGTGCTGTAGAACGCGTCCGCCGGCTCGACTCGCGCGTCCTTGAAGCCGGCAGGCTCCGGAGCGGCGTAGGCATAGAACGCCGGATCGGGGTACGCGCCACCGCCGGGCCACCAGCCGCAACTGCTGACCTCGTGAGAGTAGGCTTCCTTCGTGATCGAGTCGGTGCTCGGATTCTCCGGGGCGCGGCGGCCGGAGAAGCGGGTCACGGCCATGTCGAAGCTCCCCCAGAAGAAGTGCACCGGGCTGCACTTGCCGATGAACGAGGAGCGGAAGCGGTTCAGCACCCGGTCGGTAAAGATGAGGATGCGCCAGAAGCGGTCGACGGCGTCGGGGTCGTATGATGCATGATCATGGTCGTCGGGGAAGGGAATCGGATTGTCGACCTCGGACGGGACCGTCCAGATTTTCACATCGATCCCGCATTCGTGAAGCCTGGCCATCGTCTCGGCGTAGAAGTCGGCCACCGAGCGTGGGACCAGCGGCACGCGGGCGACGCGGCCATCGCTGACGCGGATCACGAGCTGGTGATCGATGAAATCGAACTCGCAGTCGAAAACGCGGTCGCGGTACGGGATCGCCGACGTCGTCAGACCGCGCCCGCTGACGTAGAGGGTGGTCTCCCACCAGTGATTGACCCTGGGAGCGAGAGCGAGGCGTACCTTGCCGACCACCTGCGTCCACATGTGCAGCGTGTCACAGGTAGGCTTCCATTCAGGCAGCGGAAGTGGATTGAGCGCGTTGGCCATGCAAGGATTATGAACCTGGCAAGCCGGTTGCGATTAGATGGAACAGCATTCAACGGTCCTAAGGAGACAACATGAACAAGACAAAGAGCTTAGCAGCACAGGTGGCCGGGGCAGTGGCGATCGTGACGCTGATCGGAACGTCCGCTTTCGCGGAAACTCGTCACCGCGATGCGACGGAGCACGACGGCGGCCGGCAGTCGGACCATCGCAGCAGCCGCGACAGCAGCCGGGAGTCGCACGAACAGCGCGACAACCGGAGCAATCAGGGGCAGACATGGCAGCGCCACGATTCCCGCTCGACGCAGACGTTCGAACGCCGTGACTTCCGCTCTAACTCACCGCAGACGTTCGAGCGCCGTGACTTCCGCTCTAACTCGCCGCAGACATTCGAGCGTCGCGACTCGCGCAGCTTCGACCAGAGCTTCAGCAGCCGTGGCAACACCCAGTTTGACCGCCGTACACAGGCGGATAGCTTCCGTAACCGCGGCGGCTTCGATCGTTCACAGAACTTCCGCGGCAATCGTCCATCATTCGACGATCGCGGCCGCCGCAGCATTTCGCTCCACGGGCGCGTCAACCGTTTCGAGCACGAGCGCGGCGGGTTCCGTGTCTGGATCGACGGCGGCCGTTTTCCGATCTGGATTCCGGAAGCGCGTATCGGCCTCTTCCCACGCCTTCGGATCGGCCTCTCCCTCGGCTTCGGCGGTTACTACGATCCGGCCGGCTACCTCGAGGCGTACGACTATTACGATGGTGGCTACGCCGCCCCATACTACGGTGGCGTCACGGCCTATAGCTCCGGCCTTCTCCGCGGCACGGTCGAATCGATCGACTACCGCAATGACACGCTGGTCCTTCGCGATGACGTCACCGGCAATTTCGTGACGACCCTCATCCGCGACCGCCGTCTGGAATCGCTGCGTCCCGGCGACTACGCCGAAATTTCCGGCGTCTGGACGCGCGGCGGCGTCTTCGAAGGCATTCGCCTCCAGGACGAAGAGGTTGGCCGTTACTGATCCATTCCGCTTTGTTGGTGTGTAAGGCCGCCCGCGCGTGGGCGGCCTTTTTGTTGTTGTTCAGTACCCCACCACCAACCGCGCCGCCCTCTCTATACGCGTCTCGCCGGCCAGGAACTCCTCCTCCAGCGGCGGCGAGTACGGCACCGGCGTGTCGAGCGCCCCGACGATGCGGATAGGGGCATCGAGATATTCGAACGCTTCCTCCTGGATGATCGCGGCGAGCGACTCGCCGATCGAGCCGGTGCGCGTGTCTTCCTCGATGATGAGGACGCGGTTGCAGTGCCGGGCCATGGCCAGCATGGCGTCGCGGTCGAGCGGCGCGAGGGAGCGGAGATCGAGCACCGACGACTCGATGCCATCCGTCGCCAGCGTCTCGGCCACTCGCATTCCGGCATGGACGTATGCGCCGTACGAGATGATCGCCAGATCATCGCCGGCACGGCGCAGAGCCGCTTTGCCGAGGGGGATCGGCTGCGGCGGGGCGTCGGAGAGCGCCTGTTTCACCTTCGGATCGCGATACAGCGCGATGTGCTCGTAGTAGAGAACGGGATCGGGATCGGCCACCGCGCTCGCCAGCAGCGCGCGCGCATCGTGCGGCGTCGACGGCGCGACGATCTTCAGTCCCGGCGTCCGGTAGAACCACGCCTCGGTGTTCTGTGAGTGGTAGGGACCGGCGTGACGCAGCCCGCCCCACGGCATTCGCACCACCATCGGAACCGATCCGCCCCATCGGTAGCGGATCTTGGCCGCGTTGTTGACGAGCTGATTGAATCCACTGGCGACGAAGTCGTTGAACTGGATCTCACCGATCGGCCGCATCCCCGCGAGCGCCGCGCCGACGCAGACGCCAAGTGTGGCCCCCTCGGAGAGGATCGAGTTCACGATACGGTCGCCGAACTCGTTCATCAGCGGCTTCAGGAGGAGGAAGGCGTTGCCGTATTTGCCGCCGACGTCTTCGCCGTAGACGAAGGTGCGTGGATCGGCGCGCAGCACATCACCGACACCGAGCATGACCGCTTCGAGAAATGTCTTTCCCTTGGCATCGAACGGCGGCGCCTCTTCGACGGGAGGCAGTCCGATGTTCTCCGACGCGCGATGCCGCCAGGCCTCGTCGAGCACTTCGATGTGGACGCGCCGCGGCTCGTCGGCGATGACGCCGACGCCGGCCAGCTCCGCATCGGGCCAGGGCGCGTCGATGACGGCGCGTGCCTCTGCTTCGACCAGCACCTCGGCTTCGTGCTGGAACCGCTCGAGATCGCCTGTGCCGAGGATTCCCTCTGCCTCGAGTCTTGCGGCGTACGTTGGAATCGGATCCTTCCGGCACCAGAACTCGTAGCGCTCCCGGTCGGCATAGCCGCTGTCCGCAAGCGGAGGATACGTCCACGACGGCTGCGGATCCTTGCCGAGGTAAAGCATGTCGTCGTGATGGGCATGACCGCACATGCGCATGGCCACCAGCTCGATCAAGGCCGGTCCCGCACCTTCGCGCGCGCGCTCGACCGCCCACGCGAACGCGGCGGCGATGGCCTCAGGGTCGGTGCCGTCGATCGTGATCGCGGGGATACCGTAGCCGATGGCCTTGTCGGCAAAGACGCGAACGGCGGATTGCTCCACCAGCGGCGTCGAGAGCGCGGTCTGGTTGTTTTGGACGCAGAACACCGCCGGCAACTTGCGTACGGCGCAGGCGTTGACGGCCTCGTGCCATTCGCCGAGGGAGGTCGCGCCTTCGCCGATGAAGGAGATGGCCACGCGGTTGTCGGTTGTCGGTTGTCGGTTGTCGGAGGATGCCCCCCGCATGGCAAACGCCATGGCGATGCCGGCGATGTTGAGAGCTGGCGAGCCGAGCGGCGCCATGGCCGGGAGGATGCCGTGATCCCAATCGCCGACGTGCAGGTCTTTCCCGTTCATCGGCGGACCGGCTTTGCCCATCTGTGCGCTGAGGACCATGCGGACGGTGGAACGGTCGTTGTGCATGGCCAGCACCACGCCGAGGTCGCGGATCATCGGGGAGACGACGTCTCCCTGCCAGCCGTCGTCGGACGCATACGTATCGCCGCGGCGCAGCCGGATCGCCGCGGCATAGATCGCCTCCTGCCCAAGCGAACGGAATCCTTTGCCCTGGAACGACGCGGCGCCGTAACGAACCTCGCCGCCGGTGAAGAACTGCTTGAGCCGGTTGTCGGTGGCGCGGGTGAGGATCATCCCGCGCAGGATCTCGAGCTTCTCCTCCGAGGTAAGCGATGCGGCAATAGCCTCGCGGTGGAGGAAGCCGTCGCAAGCATCGACGACCTCGGCGACGGCGAGATGAAGCCGCTCGCTGATGCTGACTCCCGGCGTCGTCTCGGGAACAGCGCCCTGCAGTTTCGATGCGGCGCTGGCGTCGGGCGAGAGAAAGTCGGAGAGCGTCTGGAGGAGGATGCGCCGCAGCGGCTCCCGAAGCGCGTCGATGGCGGACGGATTTCGTTCATCGACCGGTTGACCGCCCGTGGCCATATCAAGCGCGGTCACGGCCGGCCGTAGCGCCAGCGGGTGCCGCTCGGCGACGAAGGAGGCGAACCGCGCCAGCAACCCCGCTCGTCGCGCAGCCGTTTCGGCCGTTGCAGTCATGCTGCGATGCTAACGCAACGTGGCGATGTCTGCGAGATCCTGAGGCCTCGCCGCGGCGGCTTTGTTGCGGATCAGCGCCTCGCGCCCGATGTACCAGACATCGATGCCGCCATAGTTGCCGGCGACCCGGCTTGCCCAGGCCTCCTCAAACGTTACGCCATCGATGGATGTGACGAGGTCGATGCGATGCGGGGGATAGCCGAGTTGCGTCACGCGTCCGGGTGCGAAGTCTTCGATGGTTAGACCCAAAGTCCCAAAACCGAAAGCATCGATCGCATGCAGCAGTCGCTCCGCATTTTCCGGCGTTGGTTCGACGAAGATGTCGAGATCCTTCGTAAAGCGTGGTTTCGCGTGAAATGCCACCGCAAACGCACCGATGATCAGCGCCTTGACTTCGTGTTGCTCCAGCGCGTTCAGGAAGTCGGTGAAGTCGCCGCTCGGCTTCTCGTCGATGCCATTCATGGTGCTCCATTCGCGCCGCAGGTCGGCAATAAGCGCGACGCGCTCGTCGGGCGCGAAATGCGACCAGTAATCGCGGTCAGCTTCCGCTTCTTCGACAAACGATGCGCATCGCCGGAGCCATACAGCCATTGATCGATTCTACGCTCTACTTCCTTCTCCAGAAGACCACCCCGCCTTCTTCGTAATCCGGCGTGAAGTGTTCCTGCAGGTAGGCGTAGACCATCGGTGCGCGGACGCGGTTGCTGATGGCGTCGACGGCAGTTGTGTCGGGATCGCCGGGAACGAGGGCGAAGCGGATGCGCGGATTCCTCTCGATGTGGTCGATCACCTCGAGCTGGCGCTGCTCGGTCTCGTAGAAGGCCACTTCGATCTGGCGGATCGGGCAGTCGCGGTCTAGGAGGAAGTAGAGATTGCCGCGGTTGGTGAAATCGAACCACGTCTCATCCGCCTTCAGATGGGAATCGGCGTAACGCTTGACGACGTCGATGACGGCGGCATCGCTGGCCTTCGAAAGTGCGCCGCGTGCACGAGGAAGCGCCAGCTCACGCAAGTCGCGTTCCGTGGTGCCGCGCGTCCGCCTGAGGGAGCCGGTGATGGCGATGTGTGCCGTCGGCTGGGCCATGATCAAGGTGATGAGGACCACCACGGGTGCCGCCGCGCGCGCGAGCGGGAGCCGGCTGTGGAAGAGCCGGAAGATGGCCATGGCGATCAGCGGCGCGGCGACGAATTGCCAGAGCAGGTGATGCCGCTCGGCATAGGAGATGGCGGTGATGATGCCGAAGATGGCCACGATGAGGAAGGCTTCGCGATATGCGCGGCGCCGCGGTGTCAGCGGCGCCTTCGACGTCATCGCCACCACGGTCAGCAGCGTCATCACCGGCCAGAAGACGTACAGGAACGCCGATTTGTCGAGCAGGGCGCCGAGGACCTCGGGGATGTTCGGAATCTTCTGCAGCGACGCCGGCGGATCGAACGGCGACAACGTGTAGACCGGTCCGAGCGAGGCGATTTCGAAGATCGTCACGCGCACGAAGTCGGCCGCGATGCCATACAACGCCATCCCGGCGAACGCGATGAGGGCGGCGGCGCCCCCGCCGATGGCAGAGAACATCAACGCCCGTTTGCGGTCATGGCGAAACCGCATCGTTGCGATGAGTAGCGTGAGCAGGATGTAGGCGCCGTGATCGAGGCTGGTCAGGATGCAGACGACGACACCCGCGCCGGCCGCGGCCAGCCACCGCGCGTCGCGTTTGCGGATTGCGTATGCGATGAAGGCCAGCGTGGCGATGGCCGGGAGGACGCGGATCGAGCCGCCGGCCGTGCCGAAGAGCATGGCCAGGAACGTCGAGGCCAGACCGACCTCGGGTGAGCCGGTGGCCGCGGCGACGAGCGCGTAGTGGGCGATGATGATCGTCCCGGAGAGCACGCCACGGAACTTCAGCGCGCGCCCGAGCGTCACCGGCCCGGTGCGGAAGGCCACGAAGTCCAGCAGCGCGTCCTGCACGAAGCCGTGCGCCGGGATGATGTCGCGATACGGCTTCTCGCCGCGCAGCATCTCCGCCGCCGGAACCATGTGCTGCTGGTCTTCGAAAAGGTCGGCGCGCGGCATCCCCTCGGCGGCGAGCTGGCTGGTGGCACTCAGGTAGGCATACGCGGCAAGCGGGTAGATGATGTAGCGAAGGGCGGCGCGGACGCGTGCGCGTGTCGTGGCCGTGTCGCGAATGAGCGCGCGAAGCAGTAGCGGCGTGACGATCGCGAAGGCCAGCGGTCCCCATGGCGAGTGCCGGATGTCGTAGGCGTTGAAACTCGATTGCAGCGCCAGGCCCAGCGGCGCCAGCGCGAAACACATTGCCGGTGGCAGGCCCGTGCCGCGGATGGGGATGACGGCCAGGCGGACTCCGAACACGATCGCGGCGGCCAGCAACAACACCTGGTCGACGGAGCGAGGCAGGAGATCGAGCAGCGCGAGGTTGACGGCCGCCAGGACCGGCAGCAGGATCAGGTCGTGCCGGGTAAAGTGCGCGTCGACCTTCCGCATCGCCAGAGCGACGGCCAGCACGAGCGCCGGCGCGATCAACACCCATGCGACGCTGTGCGTGAGCACGACGAACCAGAGGATGCCCACGACCGCCGCTACGAAGGCGTTGCGTGCCCAGGCGCGCGTGTCTTCTCTGCCGAGAATCGTCAGCAGCGGACGAAGCGCGAACGTCCACAGCAGTGGGATGACCATCAGGCCGAGCATGAATCGCATCGGCGCGCGGGCATCGAAGCCCATCGACGTCGCATAGCCCGGCAACTGGCCCGGCGCCGGCGGCCCCAGCCAGAGCGGCAGCAGCGAGATGGCGATGGCGAAGCCCCAGATGGCGGCGGCTGCGCGGAGGATGAGGTCGCGGCGTCCGGTCATCGCGCCTGTCCGGCCAGCCATCCGACGATGAGCTCCTCGGCCCAGTATTCGCACCGCCACGGCAGCGCGCCGGCGATGAAGCCGGTGTGCCCGCCATTCGGGGTGATGCGAAACTCCACCGCCGCCGACGCGCACGCCCTGGCCCGCTCCAATGCCTCGAGTGGCAGGAACGGGTCGTCGATGGCGCTGAGGCAGAGCGTCGGAGCGGTGATCGCGCCGAGGAAGTGGATCGAGCTCGATCGCTCGTAGTAATCATCCGCGTCGCGAAATCCGTGGATCGGTGCGGTGGCGGCGTTGTCGATCTCGCGGAAAGTCTTGGCGCGCATCACCGCACCGAGATCGATGCGATCGCGCATCTCCGGAAACTGCGCGACGAGCCGTTTCGTCTTCTGTTTCAGCGTGGCCAGGAAGCGGTTGACGTAGAAGCGGGGGAGCAGTCCGAGCTCGAGATGTCGTGACCCGGCGGCGAGGTCGTACGGGACGGAAAACGTCGCCGCCGCGGCCACGTCAGTCTGTCCGCGATGCTCGCCCAGCCACTTCAGCAGCACATTGCCCCCGAGCGATGCCCCCACCGCAAGGAGGCTCACCTCCGGCGCGCGCGCGCGCAGCGTGCGGACGACGAAGTCGAAGTCCCCGGTCTCGCCGGAGTGGTAGAAACGCGGACGGCGGTTTGGCAGCGACCGGGTGACGCGTCGCTGGTCGCGCGCACAGGAGCGAAAGTTGATCGCCGTCGCCCCGAAGCCTTGCCGCGCAATGACCGAGAGAAGCCCCTGCATGTAGACTGAGTTCGTGCTTCCTTCCAGCCCGTGCATCAGGACGAAGCGAAAGCGCTCTCCGCCAACGGGTGCGTCGAGATGATCGAGCACGAGCTCGTCGCCGTCCGGCGTGTCGATGGTCTCGCGACGAAGCGTCACCAGACGCCGCGGGCGTGCCAGGCGACCCCAGATGGTCTGGGCGTGCGGTCCGCGCAGGAACCAGGCGGGCGTGAAGGTATCGCTCAAGGAGGGAAGGATACCAATGCCCGTTCGCTTAACCTGCATCACACACACGCTCACATGAATTGTTCCATCGAGAGCCTTGCCACTCCCTTCATCGAGAGTCCTTCTCCCCCAGCTGAAAAGCGGTGGGGGAGAAGGGTCTCGACGAGGTACAGGGTGCCGACGATCTAAGTGAGAGTGTGAGAGATGCAGGTTAAACGAAAGGATCAAACGTAGCCGGCGAGACGCCAGCGCTCCGTTACGCGTACCGCGAAAAAATCAGCGTGGCGTTCGTGCCGCCGAAGCCGAAGGAGTTTGACATCACGTGGGTCACCTTCTGTTCGCGCGCTTGATTCGGCACGTAATCGAGGTCGCATTCGGGATCGGGCGTCTCGTAGTTGATGGTCGGCGGGATGATGTTCGTCCGGATCGTCATGGCCGCGATTCCCGCTTCCAGGCCGCCGGCGGCACCGAGCAGATGGCCGGTCATTGACTTCGTCGAGCTCACGGCGACCTTGTATGCATACTCGCCGAACATGCCCTTGATGGCCACGGTTTCGGTCCTGTCGCCTACGTAGGTCGATGTTCCGTGAGCGTTGATGTAATCGATGTCTTCCGGATGCAGGCCGGCATCGCGCAGGGCGCTGCGCATGACGCGGATCATGCCGCTCCCATCCTCGGCCGGCGACGTGATGTGGTGGGCATCGCTCGACATCCCGTACCCGGTCAGCTCGCAGTAGATCGTCGCGCCGCGTTTCTTCGCGTGCTCGAGCTCCTCGATGATGAGGATGCCGGCCCCTTCGCCGATCACGAAACCGTCGCGGTTCAAATCCCACGGACGCGAGGCGTGCTCCGGGTCGTCGTTGCGTTGCGAGAGCGCCCGCATCGCCGCGAAGCCTGCCAGCGCCAGCGGCGTAATGACCGCCTCGCTGCCCCCCGCGAACATGATGTCGGCGTCATCGCGCTGGATGATCTTGAATGCATCGCCGATGGCGTGCGCGCCCGTGGCGCAGGCCGTGGCCGGCGCCGAGTTCGGACCTTTGCAGCCGTAGCGGATGGAGATCTGACCGGCGGCGAGGTTGACGATGAGTCCGGGGATGAAGAACGGCGAGACCCGGCTCGGGCCGCGCTCCATCAACTTCGTGTGCATCTCCTCGATCAGCGGCAGGCCGCCGATGCCGGAGCCGACGATCACGCCGAGGCGCTCGCCGTCGCAGGTGGAGCAATCGAGATTCGCGTCCTGAACGGCCATGGCCGCCGCGGCGATGGCGTAGTGAATGAAGGTGTCAGACTTCTTGACATCTTTCTTATCGACCCAATCCTCGGCGTTGAAGCCGGGCACCTCGCCGGCGATCCGGCAGGAGTAGGCGCTGGCGTCGAATTTCGTGATGGGGCCGATGCCGGAACGCCCTTCGATGAGCCCCTGCCACGTCGGCTCATTGCCGATGCCAAGGGGGGAAACCATCCCGATTCCGGTGACGACGACGCGGCGCTTGGTCATAGAAATTCTTGAATTTGCAACAGCGGTGGTGGCGGGAACCGCCCGGACTCATCCCGCGATCGGCACGGGCCGGATGGGCCCGTGCCGGATGGGTCGTTACGAAGCTTTGGCGCGCTTGTCGATGTATTCGACGGCGTCTCTGACCTTCTTGATCTTCTCGGCCTCATCATCGGATATCTCGACGCCGAACTCCTCTTCGAACGCCATGATCAGCTCGACCGTGTCGAGCGAGTCCGCTCCGAGGTCCTCGACGAATGACGCATCGGGATTCACTTCGTCGGCGTCCACACCAAGCTGCTCGACGATGATTGATTTGACGCGATCCTCAACGGACATCTGTTTCTCCTCCTCAATTCCACCGGGGTGGGGGGGAATGCAGGTCGTTTTTTAGCACAAAAACAAACGAATGCAGAATGCGAATCGTCAATCGCGAGTTCACATTGCAGCGATGGTGAGAAAACTCCTCCTGCTGCTGGTCATCGTGGCCGTGGTCTGGTTCGGGGCACGGGCCCTGGTGCATCGAGGCGAGGTCAAGGCCACGATCGTTTTCGATCACGCCGTCGGGTTGCACAAGGGCGATCCCGTGGTCGCGGACGGTACGCCGATCGGTATCGTGACGAAAATTACGCGCCTGGACGACAGTGATGCCGTCTCCGTCAGGATCGACCGCGAGCACCGCCGCGACGTCGTCAGCGACTCGATGTTCGCCATCGGCAGGCACAGCGTCGTGGTCACGAACACATTCGCGGTCGGCTCGCCGGTGGCCGACGGCGCCGTCCTGCGAGCACGCACCGACGGCGTCCGCTCGTGGCTGGCAAAACACGCCGGCTCGATCCAGCCGCTGATCGCGAAGGTGAAACACGCCGCCGACCAGAAAATCGACCAGCTCGATGAGAAGCATCTCGACGCCGACCTGGCGGCGTTGAAAGCGAAAGTTCCCGATTGGAAAGCCGAGGGCGCCGGCGCTCTCGATCAACGCCTCGGCGCGCTCAAGTCGCGCGTGGCGAAGATCGAGGACGACCTGCGCCGCTCGAATCGTGCCGAGGAAGCCCGTAAGGTAAAGGAGAAATTCGACAAATGGCTCGACGAAGTGCAGCGCTGAACGATCGCAAGGTCTTCACGTACGAAGAAGCAGCCGCATTGCTGCCGCAAGCGCAACGCATCACCTCCGATGCCGTGGCCGAGGTGGAGTCGCTGCCGGAAAGCGAATCGGCCGCGGCCGACTCGGAGCGCATCATCACCGACTGGGCTGGCGCCATCATCGAGCTCGGCATCGAAGTCAAAGGCCTCTGGCTCATCGACTTCGACAACGGCAGCGGCTACTACTGCTGGCAGCATCCGGAACCATCGCTCCAGTACTTTCACGGGTACGAGGAGGGGTTCGGGGGAAGGGTGAAGCTGCAGTAGGGTTGCTGAGTTGCTAGGTTGCTAGGTTGCAACCGTGATCGCGAGAGACCAAGTACCAGCAACCCAGCAACCCATCAACCATGCTCAAATCCATCTCCTTCGACCTCTGGGAAACCCTCCTCACCGACACGCCGGAATTGTCGAGGCGTCAGGAGAGGCTGCGGCTGGAACGCATGGAGCGGGTGCTCGCGGAGCGTGGGTTTGGCGAGACGGCGGCTCGGATCGAGCAGGCCTATCGAAAACTGTGGCATCGCTGCCACGAGTTGTATTGGTCGCGCGACCAGGACATCGCCTGCCGCGTGCAGATCGAACATTTCCTCGAAGAGCTCGGGTTGGATGTGGCGACGTTCGATGAGGCGGCGCTTGCGGCACTGGAAGAGGTCTACGCCGGCGCGGCCGTCGAGGTGCTGCCGTCCATCGTTCCCGGGGCGCATGAGGTCGTCGCCGAGCTGCGCGAGCGCGGGTATCGCATCGGTCTGATCAGCAATACCGGCCGTACTCCCGGTTATGCGCTGCGCGAGATTCTCGATCGCCTCGGCCTGGCGCCGTCGATCGATGTCATGGTGTTTTCGAACGAGCACGGCGTCTGCAAACCGCGGCCGTCGATCTTTGCCGCGCTGCGCGAGGCGCTCGAGGTCGGATACGACGAGATGATGTTCGTCGGCGACAATCTCTATGTCGATGTCCACGGCGCGCAGCGCCTCGGCATCACCGCCGTCCATTTCGATCCTCCCACGCGCGGTACAGCCATCGCGCCGCCGTTCGAGCACGGGCTGGAGATCGTCCCGGACGCGACGATTCGCGACCTGCGGGAGTTGCTCGATGTGGTCCCGGCGCTCACGACCGCGTCATGACGACCGACCGTGCGGCGCGCGACTGGGAAACTCTCGCGCAGCAGGAGCCCTTCTTCGCCGTCCTCACCGAGCAGCGTTTCCTGCGCGACCAGATGTCGGACGATGACCGCGAAGCATTCTTCGCCAGCGGGGAAGCGGACGTCGCTCGTCTCTTCGGCCTCATCACCGGTTTTAGACCCAAGTCGGCCCTCGATTTCGGCTGCGGCGTCGGCCGCCTGACGCGCGCATTGGCAACGCGTGTGGAGCGCGTCGCCGGCGTCGATGCCGCGCCGAGCATGCTGCGCCTCGCGCGCGAGAACGTTCCGAACGCGACGTTTTCCGCGCAGATCCCCGATCAGACGTTCGATCTCATCGTCTCGCTCATCGTCTTCCAGCACATCCCGGTCCGGCGCGGCGAAGTGCTGCTCGACGAGCTTCTCCGCCATCTCGAGATCGACGGCGTCGCGGCGGTGCACGTCACCTTTCGCCGTCCCGGCTCGTCGCTGCGCCGCATCGCACGCACCGTACGCGCGCGCATGCCCCTCGTTCACCGCATCGCGCAACTCCTGCGTCACGAGCGTCCGATGCCGTACATGCAGATGAACGAGTACGACCAGGCCCGCGTCTTCGCCATCATGCGCCGCCACGGCTGCGCCGACCCGCGCATCGTTCCCACGAACCACGGCGGCATCGAAGGCGCCATCGTGATCGCCCGAAGGCAAGCGTAGCCCTGGGACCGCGGGCGTCTCGCCCGCGCTTAGCCGCCATTTCTCAAAGTCTGTCTGAACGACTTGCAACGCCCTTTCGTCGAGAGTCCTTCTCCCCCAGCGCTTTTCAGCTGGGGGAGAAGGTGCCGAAGGCGGATGAAGGGGCGTTTCACGAGGACGTCATTCGCGCGCCTTCGAGCGTTCTCGGACCAGCGTCGGTAAGTCGCGCATATCTTGTAAAGCGCCCCCCTCATCCGCCTTCGGCACCTTCTCCCCCCGCAAGAAACCGCGGGGGGAGAAGGGCTCTCGACGAAGGGAGTTGCAACGCTCTCGAAGGCACTATTCAAGTGAGCGGGTGGAGAAATGCAGGCCAGGAGCCTTCGCGGTAGAACGCTCCTGCGCCACTGCTGGCGGAGCCTTGGGCAACCAACGCTGCCGGCCGTGCCGGCTAGAACAACTTCAAAAACACCACATCCGCCACGAATCCCGGCTGCGCGTTGCGCCCGACCGTCTTGCCGAGGTCGAGGCGGAGCAGCGTCCCGTACGGGCCGACCGTCTGACCGGCGATGCCGATGCCCTGGAACGGCTCGTTGTGGTAGCCGGCAAGCTTGTTGTCGATCAGGCCGTGGTCGTAGAACGCTTCGAGCCGGAACTGATCGGAGAAGACGAAACCGTACGAGAGATGCGCCAGGATGGCCCGGTCCGCGAGCACCGATCCTGACTTGATGCCGTGGATCCGCTGCGCGCCGAAGAAGCCGAAGCCGTACTCCGAGAAGCGGTCGAGCCGCGTCCCGTCCATATAGTCGATCTCCGCGCCGATGCGTTGGAACTTCGGCAGGTAAAAACTCCTCGCCAGCGATCCGCCGAAATCGGCGTAGTTCTTGTCCTTCGGATCGAACTCCGCGAGATTGCCCCACGGCTTCCACTTCGTACGCATCTCGTAGCTGTACCAGCCGGTGACCGTTGCCCCCCAGCGTGCGTACTGCCCTTCGACCGTCGGCGTAATGACGAAGGTATCGGACGGCACGATGAACGACGGTGCCGTGTTGTCGCTTCGCTGGTAGGTGTCATGCTGGATGCCGAGGGAGAAATCGACCTTGCCGAACTGAAGGAAGGGATGGCCGACCCGGACCGAGAATCGCGTCGGCAGCACTTTCACCTCTTCCCCGAGCTGCTCGCGCCCATTGCGATAGAGCGATTGCGTCGTCGGGATGGCGATGCCGAAAAAGTCGGCGCCGATGTTCGTGTGGGTCTTGGCCACGTTCGGATTGGTCGCGTTCGCGGCGAGAACGACGCCGGCGAAGAAGACGTTCGTCTGGATCCCTTTGTGGGCCAGATCGAAGTTGAAGTAATCGATGCCGCCGAGCGGGACCACCGGGTACTGCAAGCCCGCATCGTGATGGATGCCCCCGAGCAGGAACGTACGCGAGGAATCGAACCCTTCTTTGACCACGCGCTCGCCGGCAGGGGTGCGCTCCAGGTACCGCAGCCCCGCCTTCGTTTCACGTACCATGCGCGCGTCCGACTTCTCCGCCTCCGCCAGGTGCGTTTCGTAATCCGTGGGATCGATGCGGAAGTCTGTGAAATCTGTTTGTCTCAATACCACGGTTCCGTGCCCGGCCGCCGACACGACCTGCTGCGCGCTGACCGTCTGCGGCAGCCAGACCACTTCGCGGGGATCGCTCTTCGCCACCTCGGCCGCCGTGAGTGGCGCGTGTGTGGCACGGGCGAACGGCTGGAAGTCGACGCGCTCCTCGTTCGAGAGGATCTCGCCGGTGAGATTGAGCTGCACCATCGACAGGCGGATGCGCGCCCAGCTCTTCGTGTCGATCCAGACCGTGCCGCGATAGAGCGGCAGTGTCGCCGCCGCGTTCGGCGGCGGCTCGAAGCGCACCTCGTAGGTGTGATAGCCAAGCAGGTCCGCCTCGCGCACCAGCTCGTAGCGGTACTCATTCGTAAGATGGATGTCGAGGGGAAGCTGCGTCACCTTCTCCGGCTGGATCAGAGGAAGCTCCGGAATCCGGCCGTACTTCCACTTCACGCCGTTGAGGTAAAAGTCCTGCCACACCCAGTCGGCGCGGCCATGTGGATCGGAGAAGTAGTCGCCGGCGATGGTCGCCTCGATGGCCTCGCCGCCGGTCATGGTGAAGCGCAGCTTCGTGGCGTCGCGCGCCACGTAACGCGGCTGGATCGATTCCTGGTACGACTTGTAGGCCTGGTGATTACGGATGATCTCTTCGACGGTGATGCCGCGGTGGGTGGTGATGTTGAGCGATTCCTTCGTCACGTTCGCGCGCGGCGCCTCGTTGTGCTCGACCGTGAAGGCGAACGGCTTCGTCACAGGCGGCATGCCGATGAGGAAGCGCCCCCCTTTGCTGCCGACGTCGGTGACGTCTTTTTCCCCGGCCGCATCGTAACGGCGCGGGCTCTTGTAGTCGTCGCCGGCGAGTGACGCGATCGTCGACGCCGTGGCATCGCCGCGCGGGACGATGACCGTACGCAGGTCCTCGCCGCGGACGAAGGCCACCGCTGGCTCGTCGACTTTGTTTCCTTTCGCGTCGAGCATGTCGATGCGCGCCGTGGCGTCGTACGCGTACTCGCCGATGAGCGCGCGGTCGAAGCTCGCCAGCGATGCCAGAAGGTCCGCCGTCGCCGGCGCGCTGGTGAACGCGCGTGTGGCGCCGTCGGCCAGCGCACGGGCCAGATCGTAGAAAACGTTCGGGGACTGCGGCGGAACGATGGCCCAGATCTTCTTGGCCGGATCTTTTTCCAGCACCCACGCCGCGGTTGATTTCACATTGGGAGCGTCGGCGAGGAGGATGTCGACATACGACTGCGCACCGGTTTCGTATAGTTTCGCCAGTGCATCCAGCGTAGTCGGCGGAAGCACGATCCGTGATGCGGCATTTTGTCCCTGCGCGGTAACGGCCAGCCGCTTGATGGCGTAGCCGCCTACGGCCGGATCGACATTGTCGACGGCAATGCCCAGCGCTTCGAACGGGCCGTGCTGGCGCGCCCAGTCGATGATCGCTTGCGTGTGTGTCTCCACTTCCGCCATCGGATCCTTCGCCGGGTCGACGGCGTAGCTGATGACGATGGTCATCTTCGCGCGCACGGCCGGGGGCATGGCGTCGAGCGCCGTTCCGGCGGTGGCGAAGTCGTCCGGCCGCAGGCGGACCAGGATGGGAACCGGCGCGGCCGGCCCAACCTGGAGGTCCGAAACCGCGCCGGCGCAGAGCGCGCATTCTTTGGGCGGCTCGGCGGCGGCGAGCGAGAGGACGGAAACTTGCAGAGCGAGAAGAAGAGCGATCCGTTTCATTGACGTTTCGCAAACGTCTCTTCAGGAGCCGAAATTGCCCGGGCAAAAGACAAGAGGAGTCATGTTTTTCAATCCGTCATCGGGCGTGAAGACGTCGCCGGCGGAGTTGTCGGCGCTCGAGCAGGCGGCGAGCGACGCCGGGCTGGAGGTCGTTCGCGTGGCGCACGGTCTCGATTGCGTTTCGCTGATCCGCGACCGGATGCGCGAAGGAATTCGTCTGTTCGTCGCCGCGGGCGGCGACGGCACGATCAACTCCGTCATCCAGCCGCTGATCCACACCGATGCGATCCTGGGTGTCATACCGGCCGGTACCTACAACCATTTCGCGAAGGACCTCGGCATCCCCCTTTCCTGGCGCGAGGCGCTGGAGGTCGTCGTCAGCGGCGCCACCAGGCCGATCGACACGGCGCGCATCAACGAGCGCTTCTTCGTCAACAACATTTCGATGGGCCTCTACCCCGAGCTCGTCGCCCGCCGCGAGGAGAAGGGACGCGATTACCCGCGCTGGAAGGCGCGCCTCTATGCCGCGTTCGGGACCTTGCAGAAGTTCCCGCACGTGGCCGTGACGCTGGACAGCGAGCACCATCAGGAGGTCATCCGCACGCACGTGCTGATGATCTCGAACAACTCCTACGATCTCTCCCGCCTCGGCATCGAGGCTCCGCGCCTCGCGCTCGAAGAAGGCCGCCTCTCCGTCTACTGGCTCCCCCACATGCCGCGCCTGGCCCTGACCCGCTTCGTCGCCCACTACCTCGCCGGCCGCGTCCGCGAAGCCCCCGGCTTCCGCTCCTTCCGCACGTCGCGCATCAAAGTGGACTCCTCGAAACACCACCTCCACATCGGCGTCGACGGAGAGGTGGTGACGATGGCGACGCCGCTGCTGATCACGATCGCGCCGCAAAGCCTGTCGGTGAAGGTGCCGCGTTAGAACGCTCCGCATATAATCCCCGCCCCTTATGACCACCACTCGCATCAAAGAACTACCGCAGCACATCGGCGAAAAGGTCACCATCGATGGGTGGCTGTACAACAAGCGCACCTCGGGGAAGCTGCAGTTTCCGATCGTCCGGGACGGCAGCGGCTACTTGCAGTGCGTCGTTTTCAAGAAAGAAGTCAGCGAGGAGACGTGGAAGGCGGCCGATGAGGTGACGCAGGAGTCGTCGGTGCGGGTCGTCGGGACCGTGCGCGCCGAGGAGCGCGCGCCGGGCGGGGTGGAGCTCGGCGTGGAGACGTTCGAGATCCTCGGGGCGGCCGGCGAGTATCCGATCTCGCCGAAGGAGCACGGCACAGACTTCCTGATGAACCATCGCCACCTCTGGCTGCGGTCATCGAAGCAGCATGCCGTGCTGCGCATCCGCAACGAGGTGGAGAAGGGCATTCGCGATTTCTTCTACGACCGCGACTTCGTTCTCATCGACTCGCCGATCCTCACCGCCAACGCCGCCGAGGGAACGTCGACCTTGTTCGAGACCGACTACTTCGGCGAGAAGGCCTACCTCTCGCAGTCGGGCCAGCTCTACCTCGAGCCGGCCGCTGCCGCATTCGGCAAGGTCTACTGCTTCGGGCCAACGTTCCGCGCCGAGAAGTCGAAGACGCGACGGCATCTGATGGAGTTCTGGATGGTCGAGCCCGAGGTGGCCTTCCTCGAGTTCGAAGGATTGCAGTCGCTGGCGGAGGAGTTCGTCGAATACCTCGTCACGCGCGCACTGGATCGCTGCCAGGAAGAGCTGAAGACGCTCGAGCGCGATCAAACGAAGCTCGAGAAGGTGAAACGCCCCTTCCCGCGCATCACCTATCGCGAGGCCATCGACCTGCTGGCGTCAAAAGGGATGGAGGCCAAGTTCGGCGACGACCTCGGCGGCGACGAGGAGACCGTCATCGCCAACTCCTTCGACCGTCCCGTGATGATCAGCCGCTACCCGACCGACATCAAGGCCTTCTACATGCAGCCCGACCCCGACGATCCCTCGGTCGTCCTAGGCCTCGACATGATCGCCCCCGAGGGCTATGGCGAGATCATCGGCGGCTCGCAGCGCATCCACGATCACGACCTGCTGCTGGCGCGCATCAAGCAGCACAACCTCCCCATCGAGAAGTTCCAGTGGTACCTCGACGTCCGCAAATACGGCACCTTCCCCCACTCCGGCTTCGGCATGGGCATCGAACGCTGCGTCGCCTGGATCAGCGGCGTCCCGCATCTCAGGGAGACGATTCCGTATCCGCGGATGCTGAATCGGATTTACCCGTAGCGTGGCCGGATTCGCGAGGTTGATTGGTTGCAGAGTTGCTAGGTTGCTGAGGAATTGATGAGCGAATTCGAAACAGAGCAACCCAGCAACCCAGCAACCCAGCGACCGGCCCTCCGCATCATCCCCCTCGGCGGGCTCGGCGAGATCGGGATGAATCTGATGGTCTACGAGTATGGCGAGGCGGCCATCATCGTCGACTGCGGGATGATGTTTCCCGATGCGGCGACGCTCGGCGTCGACGTCATCGTTCCGGACATGGAGTACCTCTTCGACCGGCCGGAGCGGGTGAAGGCGGTCTTTCTCACGCATGGGCATGAGGATCACATCGGCGCGGTGCCGTTCCTCGTGGAGACGGTGCGCGTTCCTGTTTATGGGATGCCGCTGACGCTCGGCTTCGTGCGCGACAAGCTGGACGAGTTCGGGATCGACGGGGTCGACCTGCGGTCGATGATGCCGCGGGACGTCATCGACGCCGGGCCGTTCCGGGTGGAGGCGATCCGGGTCACGCACTCGATCGTCGACGCGTTGGGGCTGGCCATTCGCACGCCGGCAGGGACGCTGATTCACACCGGCGACTTCAAGATCGATCACACGCCGGTGGATGGAAAGCGTACCGATCTGGCGCGCTTCGCCGCGTACGGCGAAGAGGGTGTGCTCGCTCTGATGAGCGACTCGACGAACGCGCTGGTTCCGGGCCACGGCAAGTCGGAGCAGAGCGTCGGCAGCGCGCTCGCCAACATCTTCGCGCACGCCACCGGCCGCATCATCGCCACCACCTTTGCCTCGCACATTCATCGCGTGCAGCAAATCGTCGATCTGGCGCGCAAGTACAAGCGGAAGGTGTTCTTCATCGGCCGCTCGCTCGTCGACAACGTCGAGACCGCGGAGCGCCTCGGGTACCTGCGCATCGCGCGCGAGCTGCGACCGGGATCGAATGCCAGGCCTGCTGACTTCGCCGACCGCGAGGTGGTCATTCTTACCACCGGCACCCAGGGCGAGCCATCCTCGGCGCTATCGCGGATGGCTATCGGCGAGCACAAACAGGTCGAGGTCCAGCGCGGCGACGTGGTCATTCTCTCCGCGCGCACGATTCCTGGGAACGAGCGTGCCGTCGCGCACGTCATCGACAACCTATACCGCCGCGGCGCCGAGGTCTTGAACTGGGAGAACGCCGACGTGCATGTATCGGGGCACGCCTGCGAGGAAGAGCTGAAGCTGATGCTCAACGTCACGCGGCCGAAGTTCTTCATCCCCATTCACGGCACGCTGCGGCATCTCGTCCATCACGCAAGGCTGGCCAAGAGCGTCGGCGTGCCGCACGGCATCGTCATCACCAATGGCCAGGTGGCGCAGATCGAGAATGATGAGATCCGCGTCCTCGAGGATCGCGTTCCGCACGGCAAGGTGTTCATCGACAGCGAAGCCGAGGAAGTGCCGGAGATCGTGGTGCGCGACCGCCAGCATCTGGCCGAGGACGGCTTCGTCATCGTCGTCGTGGCCATCGACTCCAACGGCCACGTCAGCCGCGAGCCGGAGATCATCACGCGCGGACTGCTGCACGTCGATGAGAGCCAGGACATCCTGGCCGAGGTCCGAGCACAACTCGTGCAGATGCTGCACGAGAGCCGTCCGGATGAATTGCTCAACCACGATCTGGCGCAGGAGAAAATGCGCGCTCTGCTCAAGCGCTACTTCCGCAAAGAAATGGGACGCCGGCCGATGATTCTGCCGGTGATCTGGGAGATGTAGGAACACATGACCATCATCGAAGCCATCGTCCTCGGCCTCGTTCAGGGCCTTACCGAATTCATCCCCATCAGCTCGACGGCGCATCTTCTGATCGTCCCCTCGGTTCTCGGCTGGGGCGATCCGGGAGCGGCGGCGTCGGCGGTGATTCAGTTCGGGACGCTGCTGGCGGCGATCATCTACTTCTTCGGCGACATCGTCCGCCTCACCGCCGGCTTCTTTCGTGGGCTCGTCACGCGGCGGCCGCTGGCGGACGTCGACTCGCGCGAAGCGTGGCTGGTCGTCATCGGCACGATCCCGATCGTCGTGCTCGGCTTGCTCTTCAAGAAACACATCGAATCGACGTTCCGCGGACTCTGGATCGTGACGACGATGGTGATCGTCGTGGCCATCCTGATGCAGATCGCCGAGGCCTATGCGAAGCGGAGAGAGCAGCGGGGATTTGGCGACATGACCGTGAAGGATGCCGTCGTCATCGGAGTCGGGCAATGCCTGGCGTTGATTCCGGGATCCTCGCGGAGCGGCTCGACGATCATGCCGGCGATTTTTCGCGGCATCGACCGGCCGACGGCGGCGCGCTATTCGTTTCTTCTCTCGATTCCCGCGGTAGGCGGCGCGGGCTTTCTCGAGCTGTTCAAGGAGCGCCACGCGCTCGGCGCGCTTGGCTGGACGCCGATCATGATTTCGATCGTCGTCGCCTTCATCTCCGGCTACGCCTCGATCTGGTTTCTGATCCGCTACCTGCGCACCCACACCACGCACGTGTTCATCTACTACCGTTACGTGCTCGGTCTGGTGTTGATCGCGATGCTGGCGACGGGGTACTTGAAGTGAGTTGCTGGGTTCCTGGGTTGCTAAGTTGCTGCGTTCCGGTCACCTAGCAACTCAGCAACCCAGCAACCTTCACTCCGACAGCACCTGAATCTCCGGGATGTTCCGATACTTCTCCGCGTAGTCCAACCCGTAGCCGATGACGAACTTCGGGTCGATGGAGAAGCCGACATAGTCCGCTTTGAACGGGACGCGGCGCGCTGTCGGCTTGTCGAGGAACGTCGCCGTGCGTACTTCGCGCGCGCCTCTGTCGAGCTTGATGTAGCGGAAGACCTCGTTCATGGAAAGGCCGCTGTCGATGATGTCCTCGACGATCAGCACCGACTTGTCGCGCATGTCGAGCTGCGGCTCCTTGAGGATCGTTACCACGCCCGATGACGTTTTCTGATTGCCGTAGGACGAGACCTGGATGAAGTCGAGGGCCACATCGAAGCCGACGTTTCGCATCAGGTCGCTGCAGAAGAACATCGCCCCTTTAAGAACGCAGAGTGCGATGAGGTCACTGCCGGCCAGATCGCGGGTGATCTCCGCGCCCATCTCGGCAACACGTTTATCGATGTCGGCTTTGCTGAACAACGTCGTTTGTGCCATTGGGTGCGAATTCTACGATTACAATTCGCCGCCGTGAAAATCTATCGCTTCCTCCACGCCGGCAGCCCCGTGGTCGGGATCGCCGACGGCGACCGAATCGTCCGCTACAGCGGTGCCGACGTCCTGAACCTCGGCACGGCTACTGGTGATTCGGTAGCTCTCGCCGATGCCGCGCTGCTCGCGCCTGTTTCTCCGTCCAAGATCGTCGCCGTAGGCCGCAACTACGCCGAGCACGCCAAAGAGCTCGGCAACGAGGCGCCGTCCGAGCCGATCATCTTTCTGAAGCCGCCCTCCGCGGTGCTCGCGCCGAACGGCACGATCGTCCGCCCGCCGCAGTCGCAGCGCGTGGACTTTGAAGGGGAACTTGTCATCGTCATCGGCAGGACCGCGCGCAACATCCAGCGCGCCGACTGGCGCAGCGTCGTCCTCGGCTTCACCTGCGCCAACGACGTCACCGCCCGGGATCTGCAGAAGAAAGATGTGCAATTCACGCGCGGCAAGAGCTTCGACACCTTCTGCCCCCTCGGCCCCTGCATCGAGACCGAGCTCGATCCCTCCGCGCTCTCCCTGCGCACCCGCGTGAACGGCGAGACGAAGCAGAACGGCAACACGCACGATATGGTCTTCGACTGCTCGCTCATCATCGAGTTCATCACCTCGGTGATGACGCTGCAACCGGGCGATGTGATCCTCACCGGCACTCCCGCCGGCGTCGGCCCACTCGCTTCCGGCGATCGCGTGGAAGTGGAGATCGAGGGGATCGGTGTGCTGGGAAATGTGGTCGCCTAGGCGCCATGCACAACCAACTGTCATCCTGAGGCGGCGGCAGCCCTGGAAGGGCAGAGCGCGCCGAAGGACCCCCAGCCTGCAACCCGGTTGGGCGGCGGAATGTCGACTATTCCGCCGCCCAACCGGGATACGACTTGGGGGTCCTTCGACCGTCCTACGCCGAGCAATCGCTCCGCGATTACGCGGCTCCGGCGGCTCAGGATGACAGGCGGCGTCAAGGACGACCTCCTCCGTCTTTTTCCGCGCCTCCGCGATATCCCTCCCGACGCCTATGTCGTCGGCGGCGCCGTACGCGATCTGACCTTCGGCGTGGCGCCGGCGGACGTCGACGTGGCCTGCCTCGATCCGCTCGCCGCCGCGCGCGTGCTCGGCCGCAAGGTCATCCGCCTCGGGCGCGAGGAACATCTCAGCGCCTATCGCGTCGTCGACGGACCGCACGTTTACGACTTCGCCGCTCTGCTCGATGGCAGCATAGACGCCGATCTCGCCCGGCGCGACTTCACCATCAACGCCATGGCCGTCGACCTGCGCTCCGGCGCGCTTCTCGATCCGCACGATGGCCGCGGCGATCTGGAACGCCGCCTCGTGCGCATGGTCGACGCCGCAAACTTCGACGATGACCCTCTTCGGATGCTCAAAGCGGTACGCATGGCGGTTCGGTTCGGCTTCCTGGTCGACGAGTCCACGCTTGCCGCGATTCGCAGCCGCGCCGAACGGATCGCCAACGTCTCCGTCGAGCGGGTCGCGTACGAGCTGACCGTGATCTTTTCCGCGAATGCGTTCCGCCGCGCCGTGGCGCTCCTGCGCCAAACGGGGCTCGACGTTCCGCTCTTCGGCCGCGCGATCGAGGCCGCTTTTCGCGCCGACGACGTGCCGCTCGCCGCGGCGCTGGCGATCCTGGCTGGCGATGCACACGCCTTCGTGAAGCGCTGGCGGATGAGCGACGCGCTGATGCGCGACATCCAGACGCTCCAGCGGTTGCACGACAAACGCCTGCTCGTCGATCTCTACGATGCCGGCGAGCAGGTCGCCCGCCAACTCCCGCCGATGCTCCGCGCCCTCGGCCGCGACGACCGCATCGTCCTTCCCGATTTCTCGATGCAACCGATTCTCGCGGGCGACGAGATCGCCTCGATCGCCGGCATCGAGCCCGGTCCACGCGTCGGCGCGCTCAAGCGCGCGCTGCTCGAAGCGGAGCTCGAAGGGAGGATCGCCACGCGCGAGGAAGCCGAGCAGTTCATCCGTAGCCAGGCCACCAAGCCGTAGCGGCGCACGACGGAGCGCTGGCGTCTCTCCATCGCTCCTGCCACTACCGACAGCCAATGTGGCATGGCACAGACACTCTTGTCTGTGCCGGAGCTTGCAATTTCGAACCGCTGGAAGTCTGTGCGCGGTTTACGACCGGCAGCTCGTCCGCGCCTCCGCCATCGCCTTTTCCAGATCGCCGCGCGCGGCGCTGTGCGACTCAGGCACCGCATCGATGGCCGCGCGGAATGTGGTCAGTGCTTCGTTGCACGAGCCTTTCGCCGCCAGAACGCGGGCAAGCGTGTCGAGCACGATGTAGGGATCGGGGCCGTTCTGCGCGACGGCCTTTCGCGCAAACGACTCCGCTTCGTCGTAGCGCTTCGATTCGTAGAGCAGCCAGGCCAGGTTGTTGAGGGCATCGCGCGATGTCGCATCGACCGTGAGGGCTTTGCGAAACGCCTCCTCCGCCGCGGCGCGGTTGCCGAGCTGCATCTCGGCGTTGCCGAGGTTTGTCCAGGCCAGGAGAGAATCAGGATGCTGGACCAGGATCGCGCGGTAGGCGCGCGCGGCATCCGCGTACTTGCCCGCTTCTTCGAGCGCCACGGCGGCACGGAGGGCGGCAGAAGCGTTGCCGGGGTGGATCAGGATCGCCGCATGGCCGCCGCCCGACCATGCTTTGTCGAGGCGATCGAACGACGTCCAACGCCCCTTGCCGTCGCCGAACTGCGTGCGAATCAGCCCGGAGGCCGGGTCGATGCCGTCGGCCACGATGTAGTGGAAAAAGTCGTAGTGATGTCCGGGCGAATCGACGACCTGCAGCATCAGGATCACCGGCCGTCCCTGCTTCAGTTCCTGTTCGATGATGGCCGGCGTCCCGGTGACGAGCTGTGCATCGAAGCCCGCCTTGCGTGCCGCCAGCAGCATGTCGATCGTCAGCACCCCGCCGCGCGTTTTCGGCAGCGTCGCATCCCACGACTGCATCGTCGTAGTGTCACCGTAGTGCTGCAGCACGGTGGAGAGCGAGCCGGCGCCGCACGATTCGATGCCCCAGTGTTGTGCCGGAACGTTCGGGATGACGGTCGCGGTGGGGGAGGCGTGCTGGGTTTTGGGGGTGATGGTGATGCAGGAGGTGAGGAGGACGGCAAGAAGCAATGTTGAATGTTGAATGGTGGATGTTAAATGTTGAATGGAGGGCGGTTTCGTGCGGGCGTGGCTCGCGGCGGAGCCACATTCAACATTAAACATTGAACAGTGAACATTCAACATTTCGTTTCTCCTGGAAAAGCGCGGGCGAGCCAGACAGCGGCTCGCCCGGTTCGTACGGCGGTCTCGAGTGATTATCCGACGGCGATGACGAGGATCAGAGCAGCCAGGGCGCCGATACCGATCCAGATCCATTCCTGGCGCGTCAGGCCCGCGGCTTGTACCTGGTCGATGTTCTGCGCGAGCTGATGGAGGTCCTGCGGCGAGAGCTGGGCCAGGCGCTGATCGACCTGCTCCTTGGTAAAGCCGCGGTCCGTCAGAACTTTGGCGACCTGCTCGTTTGCGGCGACGTCACGCACAAGTGCCAGATCGGCGGCGCGCTGGTCGATGCTCTGATCGGCCGCTGTCTTCGACGGAACCGGACCGGCAAACGACGGAAGGGCCGCAAAGGCGAGGACAAGGAAAAAGACAACGAATTGAGACGAACGCTTGGACACGACAAGTACCTCCATGTTGTGTGAAGTGATGCTCACCACCTCACCGTTTCAGTTAACTCCGGCGATCATGGCCCCACGGCCAAGCAACCGGCATCCGGGGAGCGGACGGAGCAAGACGGGTGCCGGGTTGGGGTTGCGGGGTCTCGGGGTTGCGCGGTCTCGGGGTTACAGGGTTGCAAGGTTGCAGAGTTGCTCGGTGGAAGCGTGGCCAACGCCTTCTGACCCAGGAACCCAGCAACCCCGAGACCGCGCAACCCCGAGACCGCGCAACCGCGATACGATCCCTCCGATGATCCGCTTCGAAGACATCCTCGACAAGGTCGAAAGCTACAAGCCCGACTTCGATGAGGAGCTCCTCGACCGCGCCTTTGTCTTCTCGGCGCGCGAGCATCGCGGGCAGGTACGCAGCTCGGGCGAGCCGTATCTCGTGCATCCCCTCAACGTGGCCTACATCCTGGCCGAGATGCGGCTCGATGAAACGTCCATCGCCGTCGGGCTGCTTCACGACGTGCTCGAAGACACGCTGACGACGAAAGAGACGCTGCAGGAGATCTTCGGCGACGACGTGGCCGAACTGGTCGACGGTGTCACGAAAATCTCCCGTTATGCCTACGTCTCGCGGGAAGAGCAGCAGGCCGAGACTTTCCGCAAGATGCTGCTGGCGATGGTGAGCGACCTGCGCGTGGTTCTGGTCAAGCTCGCAGACCGCCTCCACAACATGCGCACGCTCGAGTTTCTCCCCGAGGAGCGGAGGCTGGCCATCGCCAAAGAGACGATGGAGATCTATGCGCCGATCGCCAACCGCCTGGGCATGGGCCGCATCAAGAGCGAGCTCGAAGACCTCTCCTTCCGCCACATGCACCCGCGCGAGTTCGAGGAGCTGCAGCGCGCCGTCAACGAGAAGCTGGCCGTATCCGGCGAGATCGTCGACCGCATCAAAGGAACGCTGACGGCCAAGCTTCAGGAGAACGACCTCAACGGCGACGTCTTCGGCCGCGTGAAGTCGATGTACTCCATCTGGACCAAGCTCCGGCGGCAGGAGATCGACGTCGGGCAGGTCTACGACTATCTGGCCTTCCGCATCGTCACCGCGAACATCAAAGACACGTACGCCTGCCTCGGCATCATTCATCAGATGTGGCGCCCGGTCCCCGGCCGGATCAAGGACTACATCGCCATGCCCAAGCCCAACTTCTACCAGTCGCTCCACACGACGGTCGTGGCGGAGAAAGGGCAGCCGTTCGAGGTGCAGATCCGGACGCGGGAGATGGACCTGATCGCCGAGCAGGGCATCGCCGCCCACTGGAAGTACAAGGAAGGCCGCGTCGGCGCGCAACCGGACGACACCAACTTCCTCTGGCTGCGGCAGCTCGTGGAGTGGCAGCACGAGATCACCGATCCGCGCGACTTCATGCATTCGTTGAAGATCGACCTTTACCCCGATGAGGTCTATACGTTTACGCCCAGAGGAGACGTCTTCGCCTTTCCGCGCGGCGCCACGCCGCTCGACTTCGCCTACCGCATCCACACCGACGTCGGGCACCACTGCGTCGGCGCGCGCGTGAACGGGAAATTGATGCCGCTGCGGACGACGCTCAAGAACGGCGACATCATCGAAGTGCTCACGGCCCCGACCCAGTCGCCCTCGCGCGAGTGGATCAACATGGTCGTGACCTCGCGGGCGCGCCACAAGATCCGGCACTGGCTCAATACCGAGCAGAAACACCGCTCCATCGACCTCGGCCGCAAACTGATCGAGAAAGAGGCCCGGCGCTACCGCGTGCAGTGGCGCAAACTCGTCTCCGAGAACGCGCTCGATGCCGTGCTGGCCGAGTACGGGCTGCCGAAGCTCGACGATCTTTATGCCGACGTCGGCTACGGCAAAATCTCCTCGCGCTCGATCGTCGAGCGGTTCGCCAAAGAGGATCAGGCAGCCGTCGATGAAGGCGTCATCACGCGCGCCGTGCGCAAGATCTTTCCCTTCACCGGGGCCTCCCCGGCCATCAAGGTGCGCGGCTATGACGACCTGATGACCTATCTTGCCGGCTGCTGCAAGCCGCTGCCGGGGGAGCCGATCATCGGCTACATCTCGCGCGGCAAGGGGGTAGGTGTGCACAGTCTGAACTGCCCCAACGTCCGCAATCTGATGTTCAACGCCGACCGCCAGATCACCGTCGAGTGGGCCGACCAGCGTCACGCGCAGTTCCAGATCGAGTTGGAGGTGGTCATGGAGGACCGCCAGGGCATCCTGGCACGCGTCGTCTCGACCGTGGCCAACATGAAGACCAACATCCGCCAGATGGACAGCCGCACCGCCGACGGAAAGGCCACCGCCGAGCTGACTCTCGAAATCGCCGATCTCAAACACCTCGAGCGCGTCATCCGCTCCATCGCCGACATCGAAGGCGTGGTGCATGTCGAACGGAAGTTCAACGTGCGGCACGCGACGGGGTGAGGGTCGCGGTTTCGGGGTCGCGGGGTTTCGCGAGCCCCCTTCTGCACTAACATCCTTCAATGTCCCCATTCCAGCGCTACGTTGCCATCGGCGACAGCACGGTCGAGGGACTCGACGATCCTGATGGACGGGGCGGCTATCGGGGATGGGCCGACCGTCTGGCGCAGAGGCTCGCGGCGGCGCAGGGGAGCGTGCTCTACGCCAATCTTGCCATTCGCGGCCGGACGACGCGGCAGATCCGCCGCGAGCAGCTCGACGCGGCGGTGGCCATGCAGCCGGACCTGGTGGCAGTCGTCTCCGGAACGAACGATCTGCTGCGTCCGCGATTCGATCCTGATGCCCTCCGCGAGGACGTCGAGGCGATGCAGGGTGCCCTCACCGGCACCGGCGCGACGGTGATCACCTTCACCCTCCCCGATCTCGGCGACATCATGCCGCTCGCGCGCATGGTGCGCGGCCGGCTGTTGCGGATGAACGACATCATCCGCCAGGCCGCCGCGCGGAGCGGTACGATCGTATGCGACTTCGCCGTGCATCCGGTGGCCTCCGATCCCCGTCTCTGGTCCGGCGACCGCCTCCACGCCAACACCGCTGGCCACGCGCGGATCGCAGATGCCCTTGCCGATCACCTCGGGTTGCCGGGAGCGAACGGATCGTGGTCCGCGCCCCTGCCGCATGCGCCACCTGCTCGATGGACCGAAACGCTTGGAGCCGAGGCGGCCTGGATGCGACGACATATGCTGCCATGGCTCTGGCGGCATCTGCACGGACGATCCTCGGGCGACGGCATTACACCGAAGGTGCCGCGGCTGACGTTGATCGAAGGGTAGGGCTCTCTCAGGGTTGGCGGACTGCTTCATCGTTGCGTAGACCGATCGTCCCGATTGCAGGTTCGATGATCCGCTCTATGTCTTCCACGAACCCCAAAGTGCGGACGAGCGCGAATGCGACGATCCTCGCGTGCGGATACGCCTCGTGGAGGCGGCTCGCTGCCGCGAGGAGTGTGGCGCCCTTCGTGATGACGTCATCGACCAGGCACAGCTCCTGGCGATCGACGACCATTCTCGTGACGGTCATCGATTCGTAGTGCTCGATTGGCTTTGGTCGCGCGCCTGAGGCAGCAAATGCCGACTTCGGAACCGCTCTCACACGTTGAAGGCAGGGAACGACAGTTGCCCCGATCCCATGGCCGACAAGCGCTGCGGCGATGTTGTAGGCAGGCCAGATCCCGCCCTCGACCGTGAGGCTGCTTCGCGGGACCGGAATGAGCAGCGGGGCTGTACCGAAAACACCGTCCAGGATGCCATTTGAGTGTTCATCGGCCATTCGCCGCACCGCGTACTCCGACGGCGAATGGGGAGGCGTGCCAATCGGCCGTTCTTCTTTCAGAGCTCGCACGAACTGTTTGGCTTTACGCGAGAGCTCACTCGTTCCGCGTGGAGCGTAGACAAGAAACGAACCGAATGTGATCTTAGAAAGCAACTTCTTCGAGTGGCGGAAGTCCGATTGGCAGAGCCTGGAGGAGCTGCTCGGTATCTTCGAGCACTTGGGCACCGTACATGCGCATCTCCTCGGGCCAGGTCAGCTCGTTGTTGTCGAACACGGACCTGAGGATAAAGAGCGGCCTGTTGAGCCGGAGGGCCTCCCACCCTTGGGACAGTGTTCCACTCGATTCGCCAGCCTCGACAATCACCGAGGCGTGACAGAGGAGAGCCATGGTTCGGTTGCGGCGCGGAAAGTTCGAGCGCAACGTCGGATGGCCCAGGGGGAACTGCGTAACGACGAGGTGTTTTTCCATCAGCTGCGCCTGAAGCGGCGCGTTTGAGGCAGGATGGGCTTCATTCAACGGTGTTCCGAGAACCGCGATCGTTCGTCCACCGCGCTTTAGGGCTTCCTCATGGGCAGCTGTGTCGATACCTGCTGCGAGCCCGCTGACGATCACGACATCTCGCTCGACCAATGCGCTGACGAGTTTCGCCACCCGTTTCCGCCCGGGAAGAGATGCTTTTCTCGATCCGACGACGGCGACGCGGACTGCTGCCCGCAGCAGCGTCACGTCCCCGCAAGCGAATAATTGCTCGGGGGCGTGGCGTCTCTCAAATTCATTGAGACCGCCCATGATTCGAGCAGGGTCGATCGTCACGATCTCGGTTGGGATCACGCGCGCGTTCTCGGTCGCCATGCGTAAGGAGAGTTTACAACGCCGAGAGAGCTTGTGACAGGGTTGTGCGAGCCATTGCTGTCGTCATCGTCGAAGAGGGTAGGGATTCACCGCCCTGCGTACTCTCCTTCCGGCAGAGAGAGGTGATTGCATGACTCGAGCGCGGCGGTTGAACGACAATCCACACTTCGTCATCTACTCGGACGCATTCCTCGACGTACTCGGATCCGATCCGGGCTACGAGACGATAGCGAACGTCAACGCCCACGAGGGGCCGGTGTACGTGCGCGGCGAGAATGCTCTCTACTTCACCACCGTGCCGGTGACGACGAACATCCCCTCGTTCGGCGACAGGAACGTGGCCATTGGGCGGCTTGACGTCGCTTCCGGCCAGGTCAGCACGTTCGTCGCTGCGACGAACATGGCCAACGGGATGACTCTCGATCGCGAAGGGCGGCTCCTCATCTGTGAGCAAGGGTCGCTGGAGACCAATGCCCGCATCTCGCGCATGGACCTGAAGACGAAGGAGGTCGAGACCGTCGTCGATCACTGGTTCGGGCTTCCGTTCAATTCACCGAATGACGTCGTCGAGAAGAGCGACGGCACGATCTGGTTCACCGACCCCGCCTACGGATCGCTGCAGGGCTTTCGTCCCAAGCCGCTCATCGGCGACTACGTCTACCGCTACGACCCGGCCGACGATTCGGTGACCGTGGTCGTCGATACGTTCAAGAAGCCGAACGGCCTCTGTTTCTCGCCCGATGAGTCGATCCTCTACGTGAACGACTCCGGCGCCATCGAAGGGCCGAACGCGTACCACGTCGATCTGCCGCACCACATCCGCGCCTTCGACGTCGCCGACAACAGCCATCTCGTCAACGAGAGGCTCTTCGCCGTCGTCACGCCGGTGATCCCGGACGGTCTGAAGGTCGACAACGAAGGACGCGTCTACAGCTCCTCCGGCACCGGCGTGCAGGTCTTCGACACCACCGGGAGGATCCTCGGCGAGATTCTCGCCGGCGGCGTGGCCAACTTCTGCTTCGGCGGCATCGGCAACAACATGCTTTTCATGATGTGCGACACCGCCATCAACATCGCCACGCTGGCGGCGAAAGGAGTCTGAGATTTGCGTGGGGCGCAAAGATTCTCGCGTAGCGTGATGTGGCTCACGTCGGTGGTGGGTCGGGCAGGCACATCTTGACTCCCTGTTGCTGTGAACATCCTGCGCATCGGTCGCTACCGCGTCCTGAATCACCTCGGCGGGGGAGGGTCGGCGGAGGTGTACGCGGCAGAAGACACGCTGCTTCACCGCAAAGTGGCGCTGAAAGTCCTCCATGTTCACGAAGCCGACGGCCGCCAGTCGCGGCGCTTCGAGCGCGAGGCACGGACGGCATCGCTGCTCAACCACCCCAACGTGGTAACCATCTACGACTTCGGCCGCGAAGACGACGTGCAGTACATCGCCGCGGAGCTCATCGACGGTGAAACGCTGCGCGAGCGCCTGGAGCGCGGGCCGCTCACGATCATGGAAGCGATCGACATCGCCTCGGCCGCCGCGGGCGCCCTGGCCGCCGCCCACGAAGCGTGGCTCGTCCATCGCGATGTCAAGCCGGAGAACATTGCCATTCGCAAGGATGGACTGGTGAAGGTCCTCGACTTCGGCGTTTCCGCGCTCCGCGGTGACGGCGATGCCACCGATCCACTCCGCCGGCCCGGCTCGCTCGTCGGGACGCTTCACTACCTTTCACCCGAGCAGGTGCGTGGCGAGCCGGTCATCGACAACCGCTCCGACGTCTACAGCCTTGGCGTGGTCATGTACGAGATGCTGTGCGGCCACGTCCCGTTCCGTGGCCAGCAGGTCATGGACACCCTGGCTCAGATCGTCGAACGTGAGGCAGACCCTCTGCCGGCACTCGTGCACTGGAAACTTCGCGATCTGGTCATGACCTCGCTGCGCAAGAATCTCTACGACCGCCCCCAGACGATGTCCGACATTGCCGCGACGCTGACCGACATCCGCCTCGATCTCCAGATCCGGGAGCGCGGCAGGACGGCGTAACCGCGTGAGGTTTCGCGAACCCCCGGGACCCCATAACCGCGCTACTCCGTGACCCGCCGCAACGCATGCAGCAATTCCTTGATCTCATACGGCTTGCGCAGCAGTTCCACTCGTTTGCTCTTCAGCTCGGCGGTCAGGTCCACGCTTCTGCCGTCGCCGGTGGAAAACACGACCGGCAGATCCGGCCAGCGTTTACGCAGCCCGCGAAACACCTCGATTCCGTCGACGTCGGGGAGGGTCAGATCGAGGATCACCGCGTGCGGTTTGAAACTCCTGATGGCTTCGACGACGGCAAGTCCGCGACCGATCGTGAGTACTGTGAAACCTTCGAGATCGAGAAGCGTGGCCAGTCCGGCGGCGACAAGGTCGTCGTCTTCGACGAGGAGAAGGCGGAAGTTCTCTTCGGGGCTCTTTTCCCCTCCACCTGTACCGGAGGTCGTACGTCTTGGTGTGGCCATGGTGGATCTACGGCGAAAGCGGACCTCGGTTAATGGAATGGCTCCACCATCGAACGTTAGGGGGATTATTATGGAAGTTAAGGTGCCTTGTCCAGAGGCTCCGCCATCTCGGGCGCGTACCAGCGATTCGGGGAGCCGCTCTGAAAGGGAGGGAGGGAGTGTGCCGCGCGGCGGTTACCGCGCGGCTTTAGCGATCTTGCCTGTCCGGATGCAGCGGGTGCAGACGTTCATCCGCTTCACCGCCGAGCCGACCATGACGCGGACCCGCTGCAGGTTCGGTAGCCAGCGCCGGCTTGAAACGTTGTGGGCGTGGCTGACCCGGTTACCGAACACGGGGGCCTTGCCGCAGACTTCGCACATCTTTGCCATCGATTGACTCTCCTCAAATAACGCGAAAGGGGTGGGATTGTAGCTGGTGAGCGGGTCCGACGCAAACCGGACCTCCCAAAACAGCCCAACTTGGCGTAATCGTCTGATAAATCTAAATGCTGTAGAGTTGACACTCACCTTTAAACGTTGTAATTTCGACCAACTTTCCACATCTGGAGCCAGCGAGAAGTGAGTGGTGTGATGGACGGGGTGAGCGGTGTTCTTCTCAAAGAGCAAAAATGTAGTCGGCCTCGATATCGGCTCCTCAGCCGTAAAGTTAGTTGAGCTGAAGGAGAAGAAGGGCGGCGCGTTCCAGCTTGTGAAGCTCGGAATCGAGCACCTTTCTCCTGAGGCGATCGTCGACGGGTCGATCATGGACTCGTCGCTGGTCGTGGAGACGATCTCGCGGCTCAACAGCGGCAAAAACATCAAGAATTCCAACTACGCCACCTCTCTCTCCGGCCACTCGGTCATCATCAAGAAGATCACCCTTCCGGCCATGTCGCCGGAGGAGCTGGCCGAATCGATTCAGTGGGAGGCCGAGCAGTACATCCCCTTTGATATCAACGATGTGAACCTCGACTACGTCCCCTTGAACACACCCGGCTCCGGCGACAACATCGACGTCATTCTCGTCGCCGTGAAGAAGGAAAAGATCAACGACTACACCTCGGTGATCAGCCAGACCGGCAAGGTTCCGGTCCTCGTCGACGTCGATGCCTTCGCTCTCCAGAACGCGTACGAGATGAACTACGCGATCGATGAGGGCAAAGTGCTGGCGCTGGTGAACGTCGGGGCCTCGGTGACCAACGTCAATGTCCTCTCGGGTCCCACCTCCCTCTTCTGGCGCGACATCACCTTCGGCGGCAACCAGTACACGGACGCCATCCAGCGCGAGCTGAGCCTTTCGTTCGAGCAGGCCGAAGAGCTGAAGAAGGGCCACCAGACAGGCGACTACAGCATCCAGCAGGTCATTCCCATCCTCAACTCCGTGAGCGAGGACTTCGCCGGGGAGTTGCGGAAGACGCTCGATTTCTTCACCGCCACCTCGGGAGCCGATCGCGTCGACGAGATCGTCCTGGCCGGGGGCGGCTCGGGTGTTCTGAACCTTGACGCCATCCTTCGCGACAAGTTCGGTATCCCGGTGGCGATCATGGATCCCTTCCAGAAGATCACGGTAGACGAAAAAGAATTCAACCCCGAGGAACTGGCCGAGATCGGGCCAAGCATGGCCATCGCCGTCGGGTTGGCTATCCGGAAGCTGGGGGATGCTTGATTAAGATCAATTTAGTGCGGGAAGGGCGTGCGGTCCGGGGAACCGGAGCGGTTACCGGCATGGCTGCCGCCGCCGCTGGCCCTACCAATCTCAACAACATCTTTCTCGCGGGCGGTCTGATCATCGGCATCGTCGTCGCCGGCGGCTGGTGGTTCATCGAGAACCGGAAACTGGCCGATCGCCAGGAAGCCGTGGCCCGGAATCAGGCCGAGGCTCAGCGGCTGGATCAGATCATCAAAGAGGTCGCGGACTACCAGACGCAGAAAGAAAGCCTGCAGAAACGGATCGATCTGATCAATCAGCTCAAGCAGAACCAGAAGGGGCCTGTCCGGCTGATGGATCGCATCAGTCAGGATCTGCCGGACCTGGTCTGGCTCGACAAGATGACCGTCAGCGGCGGCCTGGTGACGATCGACGGGCGGGGACTCAACCCGAATGCGATCGCCAATTTTGTCGAGAGCATCAAGAACGATCCGATGTTCGAAGAGCCGGATCTCGGCAACGTCACGCAGCTTTCGGCGGTGCCGCTGGTCTATGGATACTCGATGAACTTCCACTTCACCTATGTGCCGAAAGGTGAGGCGGGAGCGGGCGGTACGGCAGCCACGGGGACTGCCACCGGCACCGCGCCAACGACGGGAACGGCGGGAGTGCCGCCGGCGACGTCGACGGCAACGAAGCGGTAGGAGGGGTGATGGCGGGGCTTTCGCTCGAAGGAAAACCTTGGTACTTCGGCCTGATCATCGGGCTGGTGCTGGCCATTGCCATCGTCGGGGTCGTTCTCTACATGTTCATCAACCCGATGGATGATCAGATCCGCGCCGCCGATGCCCAGCTCAAGGATCTCGATACGAAGATCGAACAGGGCCGCTCCGCGCAGCGGAAGCTGCCCCAGTTCCGTGAAGAAGTAAATCGCCTCAAGGTCGAGCTGAAGAAGCTGCGCAGCATCCTGCCGTCGACGCGTAACACCGAGGAGATCATCAAAAAGATCAAAGCCCTCGTCGACGCCGGGAACTTCGTCCTGCGCAAGCTGACCTTCCCGAAGCTCGCAGCGGCGCAGGGGAGCGATCCGTACGCGGAGTGGCCGATCTCGGTCTCCGTCGATGGGCGCTACCACAACCTGGCGACGCTCTTCAATCACCTGAGCAACTTCACGCGCATCGTCAATGTCGAGCAGATCTCGATCGCCGCTCTCCCCCAGCAGACTGACCGGACGATCACGGCGGATTTCGTGGCCAAGACGTTCGTCTATGTCGAGCCGAAGGAGCCGGAAGCCACGCCGGCGAAGGGTGCCAAGAAATGAGAGTGAGCCGATTCGCGCTGTCGCTTCTGATCGTCGTCGCGGCGATGGCCACGCTTTTCGCGCAGGCACCAGGCAAACGCACCGCCGCGGCACCGGCCACATCGACCTCGACCTCTGCCACGGCTACGACGGCGACGCAGAATCCTGAACAGTCGGTGCAGCAGAGCCTTCAGGAGATCCTCGAGGAGCCGAGCGCTCCCGACGCCTATCACTACGATCCGCAGGGGCGGCGCGATCCGTTCCAGTCGCTCATCGGTCCCGCACCGAAGCTGCTGCCGGGCCAGCGTCCGCCGGGCCCGCCGGGGTTCCTGATCGACGAGATCAAGATCCAGGGTGTTGTGAAGACGCGGCAGCAGGGGCTGGTGGCCATGGTCAACGGTCCCGACAACAAAGGGTATCTCATGAAGATCGGGGACAAGGTCCTCGACGGTGAAGTCATTCGGATCACCGGAAATTCGATCGTGTTCCGGCAGGAGGTCAATGACCCCACCCGGATCGAGCGATTCCGTGAAGTGGTGAAGGAACTCTCCTCCGAAGCTCCGAGGAAGTAGCTTTCGCGTGCTGGGTTGTGCAGGCCATGTGTGTGGAGGGCTGTGAGATGGTGAATGTGAGAAGTAAGACAAGAGCCAAGCTGATCCTGCTGATCACAGGCATGCTGGTGGCGGGCGTCACCAGCGCGCACGCGTCGTTCTGGAAGCGCAATGCAGCGGCCAAAGCTCCGTCGGAGGCTGCTGTTTCCGATGCTGCCGCCGGGATGTCGCTTACAGCGGTCGAATTCGAGACATCTCCGGCGCCGCGTCTCGTCCTGCGCATGACATCCAGCCCGGTCTTCACCTCCTACAGCCCGATGCCTGACCTTTTCGTGATCGACCTGACCGGCGCATCGAAGACCGCGTCGCTGCCGATCCCGGCGACCCTTCCCGCGTCCGTAGGTTCGGTCTCCGTCGATGACGTGACCGAGATGGGCTCGCGCCTGACGCGAGTCTCGGTGCACCTGACCCGGCAAGCGTCTCTCGAAGCGGCTGCCGAGGGAAACAATGTCGTCATCACTCTGCCGGCATCACCCGAGGCAGTCGCCGCGGATACGGCTCCGGCGCCGGTCGTGCCGCAGGTCGTACCGCAGCACAGTGAGCCGGTTACGCCCGCCGAAGTGAAAACAGAGCCGTTGCCGGAACCTGTCAAGAGTGAGCCGATTGCCGATGCCGGCAAACCGGCCCTCGAACCAGCCGTGGTCACGGAGTCTCTTCCGCCGGCAAACAAGGCCAAGACGCTGAGGAAGATCGAGACCAGCGGCGCCGGCGCGGCCATGGAAGTCCGTCTGGCCACGGACGGCGACGTTGCCTACAACGCCTTCAAGCTCGAGAAGCCCTCGCGCGTGGTCATCGATCTCAACGGCGTGAACGACAAACTGGTCAAGAATGTCATCAATGTCTCCGACCCGGTGGTGAAACGGATCCGGGTGTCGCAGTTCAAGAGCGCGCCCGAAGCCGTGACGCGTGTCGTACTCGACATCGATGAGAAGAGCGGCTATCACGTGACGAAGTCCGGCGATGCGCTTCGCATTACGTTCGGAGAGGCCGCCCCGGCGATGGCGGCAACGCTCACGCCGCCCGCGCCCACGCCCGCGCCGCTGCCGAAGCACGAGGAGCCGCGAGTGGCGGCCAGCCCGGCGGTGGCTCCGGCGGCAAACGGAGTTGCTCCGGCGAAAGCAGCCGTTGCCGCGGATATCCCGGCACAGGTGCCGACGATCGCCGAGAACGCCACCTGGAAGATGCCTGAGGACCGCAAGCCGGTCACGGCCGTCATCAACGCGCCGCAGACCCAGACTCCGCCGACCTCGAAGAAGCGCGGCAAGACCACGAGCACATCCAGCTCGTCATCACCTCCCGCGCTCGAACCTGCTCCCGAGAACGTCTTCATGGATCCGCAGACCCCGGCACAGACGCCGCAGCCGGTAACCAGCGCGCCGGGCGGCACGTTGCTATCCGGCAGCGCGACCAGCCCCGGAGGGCGGACGCTCAACAGCGGCGAGAAGGTCTACACCGGTGAGCCGCTTTCGCTCAATCTCAAGGATGCGGACATCAAGGATGTTCTCCGGACCTTCCACGAGCTCACTGGGCTGAACATCGCCATCGACCCGTCGGTCACCGGCTCGGTCACGGTCGATTTCGTCGACGTGCCGTGGGATCAGGCACTCGAGGTCATCCTGCGCCAGAACTCGCTGGCGTACGTGCTCGAAGGGAACGTCATGCGTGTCGGAACGTCCGCCCGCCTGGCGGATGAGGCCGAGGCGAACCGCCGTCTGAGCGACCAGGAGAGGCTGAACGTGCCTCTGAGCACGGTCGGCTTCAAACTCTCGTACGCCCGGGCCACGGATGTCTCGATCCTGTTGAAGGAGATGGCCTCGCCGCGTGCCAGGATCATCGTCGACCAGCGGACGAACCAGCTCATCATCAGCGAGATCCCCGGCTATCTGCAGACGATGAGAAACCTCATCGACTCGGTCGATGTGCCGACGCGCCAGGTCGTTATCGAAGCGCGTATCGTCGAAACGACGAAGCTGTTCATCCAGCAGTACGGCTTCAATTGGGGCTTCAAAGGGACGATGGATCCCTCCCTCGGCACCGGCACCGGTCTGGTCTTCCCGAACCGCGTCGATACGGTCGGCGGTCCGTTCAATTTCGGAGCGGGCAATCCGGCGATCTCCTTCTCTCTTCAGAACGTTCTCGGCACCTTCACGCTGGACCTCGCGCTGCTGGCCGCCGAGACGGAAGGCCTGGTGCGCGTCATTTCCGCGCCGCGCGTGACGACGCAGGACAACACCGCGGCCGAGATCCAGAGCGGTTTCCAGATCCCGTACCAGACGCGCATCAATTTGACGACCACCGTTGCGTACGTCGATGCCACGCTGCGGTTGTCGGTCACCCCGCAGATCACCGAGGCCGGCACCGTCATCATGGACATCCAGGTGCAGAAGAACGAGCCGGCCACCGGTCTCAATATCGAGGGCGGCGCGGGTACACCGCTATCGACCCGGCGTGCGCAAACGAAGTTGATGGTGCGCGACGGCGGCACGTCCGTGATCGCCGGCATCTATCAGGTCAAGGAAAACAACTCCCAGGGACGGATGCCGTTCCTTCATCAGATTCCGATCCTGGGAGCATTGTTCCGCGAGCGGAACTACAACTCCGAGCATGACGAATTGCTGATCTTCATCACGCCCCGTATCGTCAGGGCGTCGTAATCATTTGGAGTAAGGTCTTTTGCAGCCGATGATCCGTAGAGTTGGAGGGGTGGTATGTGGATGAAGAGAATGGCATTGATCGTCGCGATTGCGCTGCCGAGCGTGGCGATCCTGTCGTGCAACTCGGTTGCGCGTGAGTCGGGCTCGGTGGAACTGGTCGTGGCCGGGACGCAGACCATCAATCAGATCGACCTTCAGGCCGGAGCAGCCGGCTGCTCGACGTCGCTCGGCACCGTCAACTTGCGGATCGTACTCCTGCAGCCCCAGACCGATCCGGCGCATCCGGTGAACAACAATCTCAACGACGTAAAACTCGATCGTTACGAGGTCAGCTATCTTCGAACCGACGGCGGCAAGCTCGTTCCGCCGCCCTTTGTCCGCTCCACCGCACAGGTGATAACGGTCACCGGCGGGAGTCAGAGCCTCAGTGATTTCATCGCTTTCGAGACGAATGCCTTCAATCAGGCGCCCTTCGCGGCGCTTCTGCCACAGAACGGCGGCAAGGATCCGGAGACAGGTCTCGGCTTCGTGAAGATGAACATCGTTCTGACGGTCTTTGGCCAGACGCTGGCCGGTGATCGTGTGCAGGGCTCGGCCGCATTTCCAATTAATTTCTGTTTCAACTGCGGTGGCTGTTTCTAGCCTCCCGCACCGGCCTCCGCGCCGGATGATTCGTGCGGGTGTGATGAGGAGTTGACGGGGGTAGACCATGAAGCAGACGACACAGCGATTCATTTTCCTGGCGCTTACAGCGTTTCTGGTGCTTTTCGCGGGTTGCAAAGGCGAATCGCCGACCGCGCCTCCTCCGATCACCGGGACGAGTGGCGGTACCGGCAGCGGTTCCGGAACGCCGCCGCCGGTTGGTGCGAGCATCACGCTCACCGCATCGAACACCACGCCGTTCACGAGCTCCACGTCGACGATCACGGCCACGGTCACGCAGAACAACGCCCCGGTGCCAAACGGTACTGCCGTCGAGTTCGTGACCACGTCAGCCAATGCGAATTTCACTGACACGGCCGACAATCCGACCACGATCATCAGGACCACGACCGCCGGCGTCGCCAAGGCCACCGTAACCTCGTCGGTGGCCGGGCCGGTCGTCGTTACCGCCACCGTCAACAACGTGACGAAGAGCATCACGCTGAATTTCCAGGACGTCGTCGTTCCGCCGGTTCCCCCATCGACGGCGCCCACCATTTCCAGCGTTACCCCGGCCTTCGGCCTCCCGACCGGAAACCAGTCCGTCGTCATCACCGGCACGAACTTCCGCGCCCCCGTGCGCGTCCTCTTCGATCCGGGCAACGGCCAGGCGGCCAAAGAGGCATTCCCCACCAGCGTCACACCGACGTCGATCACCGTGATCAGCCCGGCCTTCGATCTCGGCGTCAGCCAGCAACTCGTGGTCAGCATCACCGTCATCGTCGAAGCGGGTCTTCCTACCGAGCAGCGGGTCACGAAGGCGGCCGCATTCACCTATACCGCACCGGTGCTCACGCCGGTCTTTCGCGCCCTCAGTCCGACCTCGGGTCCGATCGACGGCGGTACACGCGTCACCATCACGGGCGATGCGTTCGAGGCTCCGGTCCAGGTCTTCTTTGGCTCGGCGCAGGCGCAGGTGCTCAGCGTGACGTTCCACTCGATCGACGTAATCTCTCCCACCGCGCGCGATACGAACCCGAACGGCTCCGGCGTGGTCACCGGACCGGTCGACATCAAGATCGTCGACGTCAACTCCGGCAAATCGGCCGTCGCGACGGCCGCGTTCCGCTACGTGAACAAAATGCAGATCACGGCCATCACGCCGGATCAGGGTCCATTCACCGGCGGCACGCGCTTCACGATCGACGGCAGCGGCTTCGTTGCGCCGGTAACGGTCTATCTCGACGGCATCGCCGCTTCGGTCATCAAGGTGACGTCGACGGAGATCACCGGTATCTCCGTCGGCATTGCGCTCAGCTCCTGCACTGATTCGAGCGGTCCGGTAGTGGTGACCAACGTCGACAATGGCGACACGGCAACCGGCCCTGTCCCCTGGATCTTCCGTGTCTTCAAGCCGGTCGTCGTCAGTGTCTCACCGTCGCAGGTTGCCTCGGGCGGTAACGCATCAGTCAGGGTGGCCAATGCTGTCGGGTTCCCCCGCATCACGGTGGGGGCGTTCGGCGCGAGCATCACATCGCAGACGGACAATGGCGACGGCACGACCACTTTTGTCATCCAGGTACCGTCCAATCTGCCGCTGACGACGCAGGCGTGCAGCGGCGCGGCGGGAGCCAGCGCGCAACAGCCAACGGCGTTCGATGTCACCTTCACGAGCCTCGGAACGGGTTGCACCGACACGCTGAAGAACGGTCTTACCGTCACTCCGCCGGCGGTGCCGATTTTGACGATCGTTCCGTCTTCGTTCGGGCCGTTTACCGCGACGATCACCCCGGCTTCGCCCGGACCGCCGCCTGTTCCGGCAACCGTCACTCCGTCGCCGTCTCAGACGGTCACCATCGTCAACACGGGCTCCGCGCCATTGAGTGTCACCGGCATCAGTGCCAGTGGCGCGGGCTGCGCGCGGTTCTCGATCGTGCCGCTCATTCCGCCGTCGCCCAGCGTTACGCTGAATCAGTGCGATGTTCAGCCGCTGATCGTTCAGTACAACGGTTCGACGACGCCGGGATCCGATCAATGCGCGATCAACATCACCACCAATGCCGGCAACCGGACCCTCAGTCTCATCGGTACTTCGCAGTAGAAAATCGAGCAACCCATTCGACGAACCGCCCCTTCGTGGGGCGGTTCGTTTCTGCGGCCGAGGTTGCGCCGCCCCCGCTTGTTAAGCAGAATTCGAAGTTCAGCAGATGGCTCAACCCGGCATCAACGCCAAAATCGAAGAGCTGCAATTCAGGATCAAGACTGATCCCAGGAGCAGACTGTTCTTCCCGCTCGCCGAGGAACTGCGCAAAAACGGCAGGCTCCCGGAAGCGGAGCAGGTCCTTCGTACCGGTCTCGGCGTTCACGCCACCTACCTCTCGGCATGGGTCAGCCTCGGGCGTGTCCTTCGCGAGCAACACAAGAATGCCGAGGCCGTCGACGCACTGAACACGGCCATGCAGGTCGATCCGGGCAACGTCGTCGCCGCGCGCTTGCTGGCCGACGCGTATTTCGACCTCGGCGAGAAGGTCGAAGCGATCAAGAAGTACAAGCTCGTCCACGCGCTGATGCCGTCGGATGAGGAGCTCGAGGCAAAGATCGAACAGATCGAACGCGACCTCCAGGCCGCCGCCCCGGCGCCATTTGCACCGGTCGAAGAGGCGCCGCCGGAAGTGCCGGAGCCGCCGTTCGCCGAGCCGGAGTTGCAGGTCGTACCGGAGCCCGAGCCGGCCTTCTCGGCAACGGCCGATGTGCCGTTTGCAACATCCGAAACTCCGTTCGACGAAACAGCGCCGATGACGCGGACGGTCGAGTCGCCGTTCGGCACCGGTGATGAGATCCCGATGTCGGCGCAGCACGCGGAGAGCCCTTTCGAGGAACCGTCCGGCTATACCGCGGCGGCGCTCGAGGTCGAGCAGCCGGCAGGGATGCACATCGAGGAAGCGCCGCTGGTCGCCGAGGTCCCCTCGGTTTGGCTCGAGGAGCCGCAGGCAAGCGAGCCTGCCGCCGACGTTTTTGCTCCGGCGGAGCCGGAAGCGGTCCCGCAGGATGACGACGTCACCGCCACGACGACGATGGCCGATCTCTACGTGCGCCAGGGGCTGATCAACGAGGCCCGCAAGATTTACGAGCATCTGCTGCAGCGCGATCCCTACGACGAAGATGTACGCACGAAGCTCGATGCGCTGGACCGGCGGGTCGCCGAGTTGCCGGCTGATCAGATTGCCGAGGAGACCGCGGCCGAGTCAGAAGAGGCAACATGGCGACCTGACGACGCAACCATGCAACCCGTCATCAACCAGGCAACCGAATCGGAGCCGCCTCCCCAGCCCGGCGATCCGGCAACGCTGCATCGCCATGCGCAAGTGATCGTGCTCCAGGGGTGGCTGGCGAAAGTCTCGCGTCGGGAGAAGACCGGTGCGTAAGAGCGTCTTTCGCGATGTTCTCGAGTCATTGCGCGACCATATCGAGGGGACGCTCGCCGTTACTCTCATCGCTCTCGACGGCATCGCCATCGAGACGATCAACGACGGGTCGGTGCCGCTGGACGTCATGGGCGCCGAGTTTGGAGGCTTCGTCAAGTCGGTGCGGCTCTCCAACACCGACCTGAATACGGGCGACGTTTTGCAGCTCTCGCTCGTCA